>Ga0082335_1000016_pt1 | contig 614607 bp, 548 predicted proteins | sample Subgrocontami58m_FD_72375 | JGI IMG/M metagenome (GOLD analysis project Ga0082335, IMG submission 72375) | Subsurface groundwater microbial communities from S. Glens Falls, New York, USA - GMW37 contaminated, 5.8 m (SPADES assembly) (version 2) ... | reverse complement strand
AGAACTGCGCCGCATTCGCGTCGAGGACAAGCGCATCATCAACGGCAGCACCGACGTCAACCAGCTGGTGCCGTTCAAGTACAAATGGGCTTGGGAGAAGTATCTCTCCGCCTGCGCCAACCACTGGATGCCGCAGGAAATCAACATGAGCCGCGACATCGCCACCTGGAAAGACCCGAACGGTCTGACCGAGGACGAGCGGCGCATCATCAAACGCAACCTCGGTTTTTTCGTCACCGCGGATTCCCTCGCGGCGAACAATATCGTGCTCGGTACCTACCGCCATATCACCGCCCCCGAGTGCCGCCAGTATCTCCTGCGCCAGGCGTTCGAAGAGGCCATCCATACCCACGCTTACCAGTACATCGTCGAGACCCTGGGGCTGGACGAAGGCGAGGTGTTCAACGCCTATCGCGAAATCGCGAGCATCCGCGCCAAGGACGAATTCCTGATTCCGTTCATCGACACGCTCACCGATCCGGCGTTCAAGACCGGAACGCCCGAGGCCGACCAGCAATTGCTGAAAAGCCTGATCGTGTTTGCCTGCATCATGGAAGGGCTGTTCTTCTACGTCGGCTTCACCCAGATCCTAGCGATGGGGCGCCAGAACAAGATGACCGGCGCCGCCGAGCAGTACCAGTACATCCTGCGCGATGAATCGATGCACTGCAATTTCGGCATCGACCTGATCAACCAGATCAAGATGGAAAACCCCCATCTCTGGACCCCGGCGTTCCGCGAGGAGATCCAGGGCTACATGAAGACGGCGGTCGAGCTGGAGTATCGCTACGCCGAGGACACCATGCCGCGCGGCGTGCTCGGCCTGAACGCGCCGATGTTCAAGGAATACCTGCGCTACATCGCCAACCGCCGCTGCCAGCAGATCGGCGTCGAACAGCTTTATCCAGGGGCGAGCAATCCATTCCCCTGGATGAGCGAAATGATAGATCTGAAGAAAGAACGCAATTTTTTCGAAACCCGGGTGATCGAGTACCAGACTGGAGGCGCACTCAGTTGGGAATAGCTAAGTTCATCGCGCCGGCGTCGAATGGAGGCGGGTATGCATAAGTTGACCGAGTTTCGGGCGGATAGCGACTACATTTTGTGGCTGCGCTTCGACGACGGCATCGAAGGAAGCGTGTATCTGGGCAATATGCTGGAAATCGGCGCATTCAAGCTCTGGCGCGATCGGGAGCAGTTTCGCCGCGTGGCGATCGATCCGGCCGCGAGGACGCTGGTTTGGGATGGCGGGATCGAGCTCGATCCCGCTGTTTTGTATCGTGACCTGATGGAGCGCAAGGCCGCATGAGGCCGGCGCGCCAGCAGGCGAGGAATTCAGCTGGCAGGGGTTCGCCCCGGTCGGTTGGATAATCCGGGCTATCGCAGCCGGGTTTGTAGTAGTTGTTTTTCTTTAACCTGAAGAAGGAGCTTTACCATGGCAACGAAGAAAAAAGCAAAGAAAGCAGCGAAAAAACCGGCTAAAAAAGCCAAGAAAAAGAGGGCAGTAGCTAAAAAGCCTGCAAAAAAGAAAGCGGCCAAGAAAAAGGCCGCCAAGAAAAAACCTGCGAAAAAAAAAGCGGCTAAAAAAAAGCCAGCTAAAAAGGCCAAAAAGCCAGCCGCCAAAAAGAAAGCGGCAAAAAAAAAGGCTAAACCTGCTGTGAAACCGGCAATGCCGGCAGCACGTTCGATGATGGCTCCAGTAGCTTCATCGACTGCGGCGACGCCAGGGGCGAAGACCGCCCTGAATCCGGCAGCTGCTTGGCCTTTTCCAACAGGCTCAAGGCCTTAGCGTAGGTAAGGATGTCGCGCGGTCAGCCTTAGCGCAAGCGAAGGCTGTACCGCGGACATTCGCCCTGACCTAACTTGTTCCCGGCTGCGCAATCCGCTTTCTTTTTTGGGGACCGCAGGTAGCGTGGCTGGGATCGTTTCTTGGGCTGGCCTAAGCCCACGAATAGATTGCCTGAAGTCTGGGGCAACGTCAATTTCGGTTTTAAACTATTTTGTTGCGTGGCAACAATTTTTTCTGATCGTCCTTTACATAAGCTAGAAGATTCAATAGAATAACGTTTGTTGCACCACATCACACCATCTGTATCCACCACAAGACCGGCAGGCAGTTGAGCCAGGTTTCAGTCGAAATTTCTTAGAGTCCGAACGGCACTTTAACAAGCCGTTTCAAGTAACTGGATTTTGGAAGTATTTGTTTAAGCCGATGTGCTCGTTTCGAGCGCGCTCACTTGACTGCGAGCCGCGAACGCGAGCCGGCTTGCCAAGCGCGGGCGCACGCTTCATTTATAATCCGGGGCAAGCGCTGTTACGACTGCGTCACGCGGTAACGTGATTCAGCCTACGTGGTACATTTTTTTGCAAGGAGGTGGCACATGGACAACCTGAAACAGTTTGCCGTGCGGACCTACACTTTAACGACCGCATTCCTGCACAACGGCTTGGCCGTGTTCGGGGCTGTGGCGGCGATCGCATTACTGATGGGCGCCCGTCCGGTTGTGGATCAGGGTGTCCAGTCCGGAGCCGCGTCCGCGGCATTCGGCACCATTCGCCACGAGGGTATTTCGCTGCTCGTCCCGGCCGCAAGTACCGAGAACGCGGAGTACCGTGCCCTCGCTGTGTACCTCGCGCGCAGGTACAAAGTGGCGCAGGAGGCGACAGAACAGCTGGTTGGAGCGGCGCATGAGGCCGGCAGCCGCACGGGCGTGGATCCGTTGCTGATTCTTGCGGTAATGGCAGTCGAATCGAGCTTCAACCCCATCGCCGAGAGTGTCATGGGCGCCAAGGGCTTGATGCAGGTGATGCCCAGGTACCACCAGGACAAGCTGAACGCGCACGGCGGCGAAGACGCGGTGTTTGATCCCATGACAAACATAATGGTTGGCGCGCGCATTCTCAAGGACGCGGTGCGCCGCGGCGGTGGTCTGATGCCTGGGCTGCAGCTCTACAACGGGGCGTTCAGCGACGACAGCCAACAGTATGCGCAGAAAGTGATGGCCGTAAAGGACCGCTTGCAACAGATGCTCAAGCGTCCCCGGCCCCGGACGGCTGCCTGAGGTTCAATGCAATATGAGGGGATCCCTCCCCTCGCGCGCACCTGATCTTGTATTTCCCCAATTCGAAGGCTGCCGAAAAAAAGCTTCCTTCCCGGGCTTCGCCATCCGCGCCGTCACTTCGCGTTCGGGAAGCGTCTTTCGGCAGCCTCGGATTTGGGGGATATAGGAGGGGGCACGCCCCCTTTTTCAGCACGCCGCTAGATACTTGCGCAGCCGGCGAACGCCTTCCTCCAAGTCGCTCATTGAACGGGTATAGGCGAAGCGCACATAGCGCCCGGCCTGATTCGCGCCGAAATCCTTGCCCGGCGTGATCGCTACGCCGGCCTGGTCCAGCAGATCCAGGGCGAACTTTCCGCTGTCAGGAGCAAAGCGCTCGATTCCGGCGTAAATGTAGAACGCCCCCTCCGGAGTCACCGGAATCGAGAATCCCAGTTCGCGCAGCGCAGGTACCAGGTAATCGCGCCGCCGCCTGAACTCGGCGCGTCGCTCCTCCAGGATGGCGGTCGTATCCGCGGAAAACGCGGCGATGCCGGCGTACTGGGACGGCGCCGAAGGGCAGATGAAGGCGTTCTGGGCGAAAGTCTCGACCTCGCGCACGTGCTCCTCCGGCACTACCAGCCAGCCCAGGCGCCAGCCGGTCATGCTGAAATACTTGGAAAAGCTGTTCACCACGAAAATGCGGTCGGAGTAGGCGAGCGCGCTGGCGAACTCGCTCGCATAGGTCAGCCCCTGATAGATCTCATCCACGATCGCCACCCCGCCGCGCGCGTGCACCGCCTCGATAATGGCCTGCATCTGCGCGGGCGCGATCATGGTTCCGGTGGGGTTGGACGGCGAGGCGATGAGCACGCCGCGGGTTTTTTCCGACCAGTTGGCCTCGATCAGCTCGCGCGTCAGCTGGTACTGCGTCTGCGGCCCGACCGGGATGCTTTTCACACTGCCCTCGAAAAAGCGCACGAAGTGGCGGTTGCACGGATAGGCCGGGTCGGGCATCAGGATCTCGTCGCCGGGATCGACCAGCAGGCCGGTCGCGATCAGGAGCGCGCCCGACGCGCCGGCCGTGACCGCGATGCGCGACGCCGGGACTTCCAGGCGATAGCGCTCGCGATAGTGGTGCGAGATCGCGTGGCGCAGCAGCGGCATGCCGAGCGCCGAGGTGTAGTGGACGGGATTCTGCCTCAACGCATCGATGCATGCGGCAATCACCGGATCGGGCGCGGTGAAGTCGGGCTCGCCGATCTGCATCTGAACGATATGCCTGCCCTGCGCCTCCAGTTCCTTGGCGCGGTTCCATATTTCCATCACCTGGAAGGGCTGGATTTCGGCCATTCTGCGAGCGAGCGACATGGTTCGCATTATGACACCAGTCAGGGGTGTGGTTCGACTGGGTTTGGCAATTTCACGCGATCGTCGAAGCGCCGGCGTTAGCGTTCCATCTATCGCGGGACTATAATCTGGCGCTCCTATAGCAGGTATCACACCCAGGAAAAATCATGGAAGACCCACTGCGCAAGGCCGCCCTCGATTATCATCGCCTGCCCAAGCCGGGCAAGATTTCTGTTACTGCAACCAAGGGGCTGATCAATCAACGCGACCTCGCCCTGGCTTATACCCCTGGTGTGGCGATAGCGTGCGAGGAGATCGTGCGCGACCCGGCGGAGGCGCGCAACCTGACCGCGCGCGGCAACCTGGTCGGCGTCGTCACCAACGGTACCGCGGTGTTGGGGCTGGGGGCGATCGGTCCACTCGCCTCCAAGCCGGTGATGGAAGGCAAGGCGGTACTGTTCAAGAAGTTCGCCGGCATCGACTGCTTCGACATCGAAGTGAACGAGCTTGACCCGGTCAAACTGGTCGAAGTGATCGCAGCGCTGGAGCCCACGTTCGGCGGCATCAATCTCGAAGACATCAAGGCGCCGGAGTGCTTTTATGTCGAGAAAATGCTGCGCGAGCGCATGAAGATACCGGTGTTCCACGACGACCAGCATGGCACTTCCATTATCGTCGGCGCCGCGATTTTGAACGGCCTGCGCGTGGTCGGCAAGGACATTGCCAAGGTGAAATTCGTGGTTTCCGGTGCGGGCGCCGCGGCGCTGGCTTGCCTCGACCTGTTGGTGAGCCTCGGCCTGGCGATGGAAAACATCTGGGTTTCGGATATCAAGGGCGTGGTGTACGCGGGGCGCAAGGAGGAAATGGACCCGAACAAGGCGCGTTACGCGAAAAAGACGGACGCGCGCACCCTGGGCGAAATCATCGCTGGCGCCGACGTGTTCCTGGGTCTTTCGGCGGGCGGCGTACTCAAGCCGGAGATGGTGAAGAAGATGGCGTCGAAGCCGCTCATTCTCGCGCTCGCCAATCCGGAGCCGGAAATCCAGCCCGACTTGGCCAAGGCCGCACGGCCCGACGCGGTCATCGCCACCGGGCGCTCGGATTTTCCCAACCAGGTGAACAACGTCCTGTGCTTCCCGTTCATTTTCCGCGGTGCGCTCGACGTGGGCGCGACCGCCATCAACGAGGCGATGAAGCTCGCCTGCGTGCATGCCATCGCCGACCTCGCCATGGCCGAACAATCCGACATCGTCGCCGCCGCCTATGGCGAGCAGAACGTGGCTTTCGGACCGGAGTACCTTATTCCCAAACCCTTCGACCCGCGCCTGATCATCAAGATTGCGCCGGCAGTGGCCAAGGCGGCGATGGACTCGGGCGTGGCGACGCGCCCGATCGCCGACCTCGATCTGTATGCGCAGCAGCTGAACGAATTCGTCTATCACTCCGGTTTGCTGATGAAACCGGTGTTCTCCGCCGCCAAGGTGGCGCCGAAGAACCGCATCGTGCTGGCCGAGGGGGAGGACGAACGCGTCCTGCGCGCCACCCAAGTGATCGTGGACGAGCGGCTGGCGCGGCCCATTCTGGTCGGCCGGCCGGCGGTGATCGAGCGGCGCCTGGAACGCTTCGGCCTGCGCATCAAACCCGGCGCGGATTTCGACCTGGTCAATCCGGAGAACGACCCCCGTTACCGCGACTACTGGGAGGAATACCACCGGCTCACCGAGCGCCGCGGCGTGTCGCAGCATTACGCGCAAATCGAGATGCGCCGGCGCCTCACCCTCATCGGCGTCATGATGATGCACCGCGGCGCGGCCGACGGCATGCTCTGCGGCACCTTCGGCACGCATGCGCTGCACCTGCACTACGTCGATCAGGTGATCGGTCTGCGCCCGGGCGTCAAGAACTACTACGCCATGAACGTGCTGTTGCTGCCCAAGCGCACGGTGTTCATTTGCGACACTTATGTCAATTTCGACCCGAACGCGGAGCAGGTGGCCGAAATGGCGGTGCTGGCGGCGGAGGAGATACGCCGCTTCGGCATCACGCCCAAGGCGGCGCTGCTGTCGCATTCGAGCTTCGGCACCAGCGACCAGCCCACGGCGTTGAAGATGCGCGCGGCGCTGGCACTGATCCAGGCGCGCGCGCCCGAGCTCGAGATCGACGGTGAGATGCACGGCGATGCGGCGCTGTCCGAGGACGTGCGCCGCGGCGCGTTTCCGCATTCGCGTCTGAAGGGCGAGGCCAATCTGCTGCTCATGCCTACGGTGGACGCGGCCAACATCGCCTTCAATCTGCTCAAGACGGCGGCCGGCGACGGAATTGCGCTGGGCCCGATACTGCTCGGTTCGGCCAAGCCGGTGCACATCCTCACGCCTTCGGCCACGGTGCGGCGCATCGTCAACATGGCGGCATTGACCGTGGTGGACGCAAACGCGGCGCGCAGCCAGCTGCAGCTTTCGCTCTAGCATCCGGATGGAGCGGGCCAGACCACGAGCAGGCCTGATCCTCACCGGCGGTGGTGCGCGGGCGGCCTACCAGGTGGGCGTGCTCAAGGCGATCCGCGATCTGCTGCCCGACCAGGCGAAGAATCCTTTTCCGATCCTGTGCGGCACTTCGGCCGGCGCCATCAACGCGGCAGTGCTGGCGATCCACGCCAACGATTTCCGCAGCGGTGTCGGCTACCTGCTGGAGGTGTGGGAGAATTTCCACGTGGAGCGCGTCTACCGCGCCGACCCCTGGTCCATGCTCAAGACCAGCGCGCGCTGGTTCGCATCGATGCTGTGGATCAAACGCAACAGCCCCGTGTCGCTGTTCGACAACTCGCCGATCCGCGAGAGGCTGGAGAAGAACCTGGATTTCGGGCGCATCCAGGAAAACATCGACAGCGGCGTGCTCTATGCGGCATCGGTCACCGCCTCCGGCTATTCCTCCGGGGAGAATGTTTCTTTCTATCAGGGCGGACCCGGGCTCGAGGCCTGGGAACGCACCCAGCGGGTGGGCGCGGCGACCACGCTCAATGTCGATCACCTCATGGCATCTTCGGCCCTGCCCTTTCTTTTTCCCGCAGTGAAGATCAATCGCGAATACTTCGGCGACGGCTCGATCCGGCAGATCGCGCCGATCAGCCCGGCGCTGCATCTGGGCGCCGACCGCGTGCTGGTGATCGGCACCGGACGTCAGCAGGTCGAGGCGGCGCGGGTGCACTCGAGTCTCTATCCTTCGATTGCGCAGATCGCCGGCCACGCGCTGAACAGTATTTTCCTCGACGGACTGGCGGTGGACCTGGAGCAGTTGCGGCGCATCAACCGCACGGTCAGCCTGATTCCGGAGGACAAGCGGTTCGAGGCCGGAGTGCACCTGCGCCCGGTCCAGGTGCTGATGATCTCACCGAGCGAGTCGATCGAGCGCATCGCCGGTCTGCACGTGCAGGAGCTGCCGTGGACGCTGAAATTCGTCCTGGGCGGCATCGGCGCGATGAACCGCCGCGGCTCCAACCTCGCGAGCTATCTGCTGTTCGAGGAGACCTATTGCCGGGCCCTTATCGATCTGGGCTATCGGGACACCTTCGCCCAGCGCGACGCGGTGCTGGAGTTCCTCGGCGTGGGGCAATGAACGATGCGCAGAGTTTCAATCTTGCGCGGACGAAAAACCGTCCGCGCGGATCGCCGATCTTGTATGAAACCCCGCACCGTCCTTGCTTTTATCAATGACCGCGTTTTCCGGGCGGATGGTTTCTATCCGTCCAGAAAACGCGGTTGGCGCGCGCAGCGCGCAGATTCGCTTACCGCTTGCACAGCATAGGATTAAACTGACAATTCCCCCATCAGGAATCGAGGTGCCGCCATGTCCGACCCGCTGCCGGATCCGTTCGAGTTCATGAAGAAGCTGTGGAACCCCATGGGATTGCCCATGCCGGGGATGGTGGCGCCCACGCTCGACCTGGATGCCGTCGAAAAGAAGATCTCCGACCTCAAATCGGTGGAGAACTGGCTCAATCTCAATCTCAACATGCTGCGCCTGTCGATCCAGGGGCTGGAGATGCAGAGGAACACGCTGGCAGCGATGCAGGCGATGCAGCCCGCGCCGGCCGATGCCGCCGCGGCGGCAGACAAGAATCCCTTCCCTGATCCGGCCGCCTGGTGGACCATGATGCAGGCGGCGGCCGCGAACGCTGCGGCCAAGCCGGCCGAGGCGAAACCCGCAGAGGCTGCCTCGACCAAGGCGAAGCGAAAATAGCGGGAACAAGCCCGGCGCGGGGGACTGTATCGATCGCGGTGGATTTTTTGTTGTAACATGACGGTCCGTTGGGGCCAGGCCAGAGCGGTCTTCGCGCGGCCAGTCCGTGAATTTCCGTGGTTCAATTTTTTGTTGGGAACAGAACATGTCAAAAGCGATCCGATTGCACAAACAAGGCGGCCCCGAAGTCATGGTGTGGGAGGAGATCGAGGTAGGCGAGCCCGGGCCGGGTCAGGCGCGCGTGCGCCATAGTGCCTGCGGTCTGAATTACATCGACGTTTATCACCGTTCCGGCCTGTACCCGCTGCAGATGCCAAGCGGCATCGGCATGGAGGCGGCCGGCGTGGTCGAGGCGGTGGGTCAGGGCGTGACCAATGTCAAGAAAGGCGACCGCGTGGCTTATGCTTCCGCGCCGGTTGGCGCCTATGCGGAAGTGCGCGTCATGGCCGCCGACCGGCTGGTGAACCTGCCGGACGGAATTTCGTTCGAGCAGGGCGCGGCGATGATGCTCCAGGGCATGACCACGCAATACCTGCTCAAGCGCACCTATAAGGTCCAGCCGGGTGATACGATCCTCATCCATGCGGCGGCAGGCGGCGTTGGCCTGATTGCCTGCCAGTGGGCGAAGGCGCTGGGCGCGACGGTGATCGGCACCGTCGGCTCGGACGAGAAAGCGGCGCTGGCGAAGGCGCACGGCTGCGATCATGCCATCGTCTACACGCGCGAGAATTTTTCACAGCGGGTGAAGGAGATCACCGGCGGCGCTCTGTTGCCGGTGGTGTACGATTCGATCGGCAAGGACACCTTCGTCGGATCGCTGGACTGCCTGCGCCCGATGGGCATGATGGTGAGTTTCGGCAACGCCTCGGGTCCGACCCCGCCGTTTGACTCGAGCATGCTCGCCTCGCGCGGCTCGCTGTTTTTCACACGGCCGAGCCTGGTGCATTACACGGCGAAGCGCGAAGATCTGGTGGCCTCGGCCAGGGACCTGTTCGACATCGTCCTGTCGGGCAAGGTGAAAATCGAGGTCCGCCAGCGCTACGCGCTCAAGGACGCAGTCCAGGCGCACCGAGATCTGGAAGCGCGCAAGACCACCGGATCGACGCTGCTCCTTCCCTGAGCACGGGCAGCATGCAGCAAACCCGCGCCCGGGGCGGGCGCTGCAACAAACAAGTAAAAATATCAGGAGTGACGGCATGATTTTCGAACTGCGCCAGTACCGGCTGAAACCCGGCCAGCGCGAGCGCTGGGTCAAATGGATGGAACAGAGGATCATTCCCTACCAGGTGTCCCTGGGAGTGACCGTGCTCGGCAGTTTCATCGCGGAGGAAGACCCGGACCTTTATGTCTGGATCCGTCGTTTTGACAGCGAACAGGAGCGCCAGCGCCTGTATGCCGAAATGTACGAGAGCCCGACCTGGCTGAACGAAATAAAGCCGGTCAACGACGGCATGATCATCCGCGAGAAGATCCAGGTGACGCGCCTGCTGGCGACGCCGAGATCGGTGATGCAGTAGCGACGGGCCGGTGCGGGATCGCGTCATGGCGCCGTGCAGCTCGCCTAACAGGCTGTTGAAAAACGCTTCCCCGACACGAAAGTGCGCCGCGTGATGAAAGCCTCTCAGAGGGAAGCGTTTTTCAACAGGCCTGACTTGGGGGATCTAAAAGGGGGCGTCGCCCCCTTTTTCAACACCCTGCTAACCAGTCCGTGGCGTCCGGCAGCAGGCATCCCTGCCGCCGGACTATTCGTGGTGTGTTAAACCAAAGGGGAGAAGATATATGAAGCTCAAATACGTGGCCGCCGCTTTTGCGCTGGCCGTTGCCGCCAGCGGCGGCGCACTTGCGCAGACCAAACTCAAGTTCGCGCATGTCTACGAGACGTCGGAGCCCTACCACACGGCTGCGCTGTGGGCGGCGGGGGAGATCGCCAAGCGCACCAGCAACCGCTATACCGTCGAGGTGTTCCCGGCTTCGCAATTGGGGAAGGAGAGCGACATCAATCAGGGCCTCACCCTGGGCACGGTCGACATGATCTACACCGGCCAACTGTTCGCCGGCCGCAACTACGGCCCGATCTCCATCGGCGGCGCGCCATTCGTATTCCGCGACTTCGATCACTGGAAGAAGTTCTCCTCCTCCAAGTTGTTCGACGAGTTGGCGGACGGCTACCAGAAGGCGAGCAGCGGCAGCAAGGTGGTCGCGATCACTTATTACGGCGAGCGTCATACGACGGCCAATAAGGCGCTGAACAAGCCCGAAGACATGAAGAACCTGAAGATCCGCGTGCCGGACGCGCCGCTGTACACCCTGTTCCCGCGCGCGGTCGGCGCCAATCCGACGCCGATCGCCTTTGCCGAAGTGTATCTTGCGCTGCAGAACAAGACGGTGGATGCGCAGGAAAATCCGCTGCCGACCATCGAAGCCAAGAAATTCTACGAAGTCCAGTCGCACATCAACCTCACCGGGCATATCACCGATGCGCTGCTGACCATCATCGGCGGGCCCCTGTGGGCGAAGCTCTCCGACGCCGACAAGAAGACCTTCACCGCGGTGTACCGCGAGGCGGCGGCGCGTGCGACGGGCGAGATCGTCGAGTCGGAGAAGAAGCTGACCACCGATTTCGCCAAGCGCGGCAAGACCGTGGTCAAAGTCGACCGCAAGCCGTTCATTGCCGCGGTGCAGAAGTTCTACCAGCAGGGCAAGCTGCCGGACGGCGGTGCGCTGCCCTGGCCGAAAGACGTCTATGACAAACTGCAGGCGATCAAATGATGCGCAGGTAGCCTGGGTGATCCCGGCGGAAACCGGGATCGGGAATGCCAAATGCCGCGGCGTGCCGCGGCATTTGGTTTTGGCGCCGCCAAAACCTGTCCAATGTGCGGTCTGGTTCTTCTGGTTTCGCGTTAAAATTGAATTGTGCTGTCCGATCCAACCGAGCTGAGGGAAATGAGCGGCTTCGCTGCCGAAGCCTGGTTGCGCCAGCGCTTTGCCGACGTCCGGGCGGTGACGCCGATTGCTACAGGGGATGGCCATCTGTGGCGCCCGAGCGAGGAACTGCGGCCCGCGGCGGTGCTGGTGCCAGTGGTGAGGCGCGAGGCCGGGCTGACGATCCTGCTTACCCAGCGTACCGACCACCTGTACGACCACGCCGGCCAGATCAGCTTTCCCGGAGGCCGGACCGAGGCGCACGATGACTCGCCTGCGGCCACAGCGCTGCGCGAAACATTCGAGGAAATCGGCCTGCCGCACTCCCATGTCGAAGTGCTGGGTTTGCTGCCCGAATACACCACGGTCACCGGCTACCGCGTCACCCCGGTGGTCGGATTGGTGAGTTCTCCGCCGACATTGAGCCTGGACGCATTCGAGGTGGCGGAGGCGTTCGAGGTGCCGTTGAAGTTTTTTCTCGATCCCGGCAACCATCAGCGCAACACGCTGCAGTATCAGGGCCGAACGCGGTATTACTATGCCATGCCCTATGAACAGCGCTATATCTGGGGCGCGACGGCGGGAATGCTGATGAATCTCTACGCGCTTCTGACCGCGTAGGCGCTTGTTTGAAAATGAGAGGATCGCTCCCGTCCTGCCGCCTGAAGCGGACCAGCCGGAACCAAGCAAAGCGCCTCGGGCGGAGTGCGTATAATATCCTGGTGGCTGTCCCGCGCCGTCGCCTGAGAGTGCCGCCTCCCTGATGAGCCTTATCTCGCTGATCATCGCCCTGTTGCTCGAGCAGTGGCGCCCGCTCGCTGACCGCAGGGAGCTGGTGTCCTGGGCCGCGCGATTCGCCGACTTTTTGCAGCAGCACTTCAATGCCGGCGAGCGTACGCACGGAACGATCGCCTGGGTGTTGGGCGTGGTGCCGGCAATGCTGCTGGCGCTCGTGGTTTATTACCTGCTCTATAGCCTGTCGCCGCTGCTGGCAGTGGCCTTCAACGTGCTCATACTGTACGTGACCATGGGGTTTCGCCATGTGGGCCACTATTTTACCGACATTCATTGGGCGCTCAAAAACGGCGACCTGGACGAGGCACGTGCGATCCTGGGCCAATGGCGCGGTGCGAGCTGCGAGCGGCTGAATGCGGAGGAGGTGGCCCGCCTCACCATCGAAGAGGCGCTGGTGGCTTCCTACCAGCACGTGTTCGCGGTGGTGTTCTGGTTCGTGCTGTTGCCCGGGCCGATCGGGGCGATACTCTACCGCATGTCGTCGTTCCTGCATCAGCGCTGGGCCGATCGCGGCGACACCGAACTGGCGGCGTTCGGCGACTTCGCCGGACTAGTGTTCCGGCTGCTCGACTGGGTGCCGGCGCGGCTGACCGGGATTGCCTTTGCCGTCGTCGGTGATTTCGAGGACGCGGCCTACTGCTGGCGCTCGCAGGCGGCGAAATGGCCCGATCCCTCGCTCGGCGTCGTCCTTGCCAGCGGTGCCGGCGCCATGGGCGTGCGACTGGGCATGCCTTTTCTATCAGAATCGAGTTCGGTCGACCGGCCGGAACTGGGCCTCGGCGATGACGCCGACGTCGGTTTTCTCGACAGCACCATCGGACTGGTTTGGCGCGCGCTGGTTGTAATCCTGTTCATATTGCTGCTGCTGGCCATTGCGAGGGCGCTCAGCTAGCAGCGCGGGCGAGGGCGCGCGTTGTTCATCCGCGCCGTGCCGCCGGGTGCCGCTTATGCCCGGCGCAGATCGTGGTGCTTGAGGGGCAGTGAGCGGATGCGCTTGCCGGTGGCGGCGAAGATCGCGTTGCACACGGCCGGGGTCAAGGGGAGGATGCCCGGTTCGCCGTGTCCGCCCCAGAAACCGCCCGTGGGCACGAGCACCGTTTCGACTTTCGGCATCTCGGCGATCTGCGGCAGGCGGAAATCGTGGAAATTGGATTCCACGATGCGCCCGTTCTTCACGTTGTTCTCCTGGTAGAGGATGCTGCCCAAACCGTAGACCACATTGCTCTCGGCCTGCGCGCGGCAGGTATCCGGATTGACGATGTAGCCGGAGTCGATGGCGAGGACGATGCGCTCCACCTTGAGCGCGCCCGTTGCGTTCACCGACACCTCCGCCACCATCGCGGCGTAGCTGCCGAAGCCGTTGACCACGGCGACGCCGCGGTGCACGCCCGGCGGCAACGGCGTGCCCCAACGCGCGGCTTTCGCCACGGCTTCGAGCACGAGCCGGTTCTTGTCGCCTTGCTTAAGCATTCCCAGGCGGAATTCGACCGAGTCCCTGCCGGTGGCCACGGCCAGCTCGTCGATGAAACACTCGCGGTAGAAGCCGTTCTGCTGTCCCGGTGCGCGCCAGAAACCGACCGGGACATGACCGTTTCGCATGGCATAGTCGACCTGCTGGTGCGGCACCGCATAGGGCATGTCGCTCAACGTGCGCACCGCCGTGAAGTCGATGCTTGCGCTGTTCCTGCCGGGGCTCAGAAGTGCGAGGATCGACGGGCAGGCGATGCGCGCGTGCATGGCGACGAGCTTGCCCTGCGCGTCGAGACCCGCTTTCATGCGCACCACGCTCGCGGGGCGATAAAAGCCGTGCTGCATGTCCTCCTCGCGCGACCACATCATTTTCACCGGCGTTCCGCGCATCGCCTTGGCGATGGCGACGCCCTGGGTGACGAAATCCTGCGGTCCGCCGCGCCGGCCGAAGCCGCCGCCGAGCATCATCTTGTGCACTTCGACCTGTTCCAGCGGCACGCCGGCGCTCCGGGCCGCGGCCTCCATCGACGCCTCCGCGTTCTGCGTGGACGTCCAGATCTCGAGGAAGCCGTCGGGCTTGAACCAGGCGGTGCAGGTCTGCGGCTCCAGCGTCGCATGGTTGAGGTAGGGCGATTGGTATTCGGACTCAACCACCGTGGCGGCGGCGGCGAGCGCCGCGCCGACGTCCCCGAGCTTGTGCGCCTGCGGCAGGTTCGGCTGTGCCAGGCCGTCGCGCAGCATCGCGGCAATCGTCTCGTTGGAAGCATTGCCGTTCGCGCCCTCGTCCCACTCGATCTTCACCTTTTTCAGCGCCTCGTTCGCGCGCCACCAGCTGTCGGCGACCACGGCGACGAAATTCTCCTCGCGCACGACTTTCTTCACGCCGCGGATATGCTGCGCGGCGCTCGCGTCCATCGCCTTCACCCTGCCGCCGAACACCGGGCATTGCGCGATGGACGCATGCAGCATTCCGGGCAACGCGACGTCGACGCCGAACACGGGCTTGCCGCGCACCTTGTCCGGGATGTCGAGACGGTGCATCGGCTTGCCGGCGATGTTCCAGTCCTTGGAATCGCGCAGCTTTACCTCGGCCGGCACTTCGAGCTTCGCCGCCGCTGCCGCGACCTGCCCGTAGCGCAGCCTGCGCTGCGTGGGCCGGTGCGAGATGACGCCCTTGTCCACGCTGCACTCGGCGACGGGCACCTTCCAACGGACGGCGGCGGCCTGCAGCAGCAGCGCGCGTGCGGCGGCGCCGGCCTTGCGCACATAGTCCTGCGACATGCGCACGCCGGTGCTGCCGCCGGTGGACATGGAGCCCCAGATGCGGTTTCTGCGGATGTGTTCGTTGGGCGAGGCGAACTCGGCGCTCACTTTCGACCAGTCGCATTCGAGTTCCTCGGCGACGAGCTGCGCCAGCGCGGTATAGGTGCCTTGCCCCATCTCGGAGCGGGCGATGCGCACGACGACGCGGTCGTCGGCGTGGATCACGATCCAGGCATTCACTTCCGTGGTGGCGGCTGCGTCGGCAGCCGCGCCGCCCAGCGGGAAGCTGAATTCGAGGGCGAGGCCTCCGCCAACCGCGGCGGAGGCCTTGAGGAATTGCCGGCGGCTCAGATTCACGGTCATGGCGGCTCTCCTCAGGCTTTGCCGGTGTGTGCACGCGCCGCGGGGGCGCCGGCCGCGGCATGGATGGCCTGTTTCACCCGTGCATAGGTACCGCAACGGCACAGGTTCGTCATCGTCTCGTCTATGTCCGCATCCGTGGGCTGCGGCTTTTTCGCGAGCAACGCGGCGGCCGACATGATCATGCCGGTCTGGCAGTAGCCGCACTGCGGGACCTGGTGTTCGATCCACGCTTCCTGGATGCGATGCAGGCCGTGCGGCGACAGGCCTTCGATGGTGACGATCATTTTGCCGACCACGCTGGCCACCGGCAGTGAGCAGGCGCGCACCGCTTCGCCGTCCACGTGCACCGTGCAGGCGCCGCAGAGGGAAATTCCGCAGCCGTATTTGGTCCCGGGGAGATTCAGGTGGTCGCGCAGTACCCAGAGCAGGGGCATTTCCGCTTCGACGTCGACGCGGTGAACGCGACCGTTCACGTTAAGTTGCAGCATAAGGAGCTCCTCTGCTCGATCCATCGAGGCCCGACCGCTTGAATATTAGCCGCCCGGCGAAGAAATGAAAAGATTGACTACGCCGAAAACGAAAAGGCAAGGTGGGGCGCCGACGCGCCGTCCGGGCAAACCTGAAACGGCTGCTCAGGTCTGCGGCCGCAGCGCGCCACAATGCCAGCAGGCGCTGAACTGGCCTTCGAGCGCCTCGCCACAGTCCGGGCATTGCCACGGCGGTTTGGCGACGGCGGCGCGGCCGAAATCGGTGACGATGCGCCTGGCCTGCTCCAGGTCGCGCTCGTCCAGCAGCCACAGTTCGGGTGCACATTCGGTGAACGGGATTTCTCCGGCGAGCCGGCTGAGCAGCTCGTTTCTGATCTGGCAGCGGATGCCTTCGGCCTCGAGCAAATTCTTCAGGTGGTGGACCTCGAGCAGCTTAAGCGAGCTGTACAGCAGTTGCATGGCTATTTGAGGCCGATCTCTGCGCGGCAGATGCGGCGGAACATGTCCAGCCGGCGCGGGTGTATCACACCTTCCTCCACGGCCCGCGCCAGGGCGCAACCCGGCTCGCTCTGGTGGCGGCAGTTCTGAAAGCGGCATTGCCCCAGAAAACCGCGGAACTCGATGAAACCCGATTCGATATCCTGTTGCGATAGGTGATGCAGGCCGAATTCCTGCAGGCCGGGGCAATCGATGAGGGTGCTGTCGCTGTCCAGACGGTACAGCCGCGCCTGTGTCGTGGTGTGCCGGCCGGACGCGAGAAAGGCCGAGATTTCCCTGGTGGCGACGCGCGCATCGGGCAGCAGCGCGTTGATGATGGTCGACTTGCCCATGCCGGATTGTCCCACCAGCACCGTAGCCTGGCGCGCGAGCAGCGGGCGCAGCGCGTCGGCGCCCTCCAACGCCGACAACTGGATCACGCGATAGCCCGCCTGGACATAGGGTTCGAGCCGCGCCAGTGCCGCCTTCGCGGCTTCCTCCAGGTCGCACTTGTTCAGCAAAATCAGGGCGTGCATGTCCTGATACTCGGCCGCGACCAGGCAGCGGTTGATCAACTCCTCGCTGAAGCTGGGTTCGGCGGCGACGACGATGGCGAGCTGGGAGACGTTGGCGGCGATCAGTTTTTGCCGGTGCGCCGCGGAGCGGGAGAACAGCGTGGAGCGCGGGTCCACCGCCTCGATCACGCCCTGCTCGTCGCCGGTGCGGGCGAACATCACGCGATCGCCGCAGGCGACGGTGCTTTTCTTGCCGCGCGGAAAGCAGGCGAATTGGCGGCCGTCGTCGGTTTCGATCAGGTAGTGCCGGCCGTAAGCCGCGATCACCTGGCCGGCGAGCATCCCGTCCACGTTCAAGTCCGGCAAAGGGACTCGATCTTCGCCGCGCAGATGAAATCATTCATCGAGATGCCGCCCACAGAGTGGGTGTTCCAGGCGACTTTGCACTTGTTGTAGCCCACCAGCATGTCGGGATGATGGTCCTCGCGGTGCGCGACCCAGGCCACCATGTTTACGAACGCCATGGTTTCGTAAAAATCCTTGAACGAGTAGGTCCTGGAGATCGCGCCGTCCCGATGCTCCCAACCCGGCACCTGCCTCAGGTATTCGTCGATCTTGGCCTGCGCCAGCGGCGGGGTTCCGGCGGGCTGCGGTTTGGACATTCTTTCCGAGAGCTTGCTCATGCAGCGCCTTTCATGCGGGTTGCGGCTGTCCTGCTGCAACGGCGCCCTGCAACCGGGCAATGCGCAGCAGCGCCGGCGGATGCGAATCGTAGAAAGCCGAGTACAGCGGATCGGGCGTGAGCGTGGCGGCGTTGTCCTGATACAGCTTCACCAGCGCATGGATCAGGTCGGCCGGGATTGCGTGGCGCGCGGCATAGGCGTCGGCTTCGTATTCGTGCTTGCGCGAATACAGGCTGGTAAGCGGGTGCAGCAGGAAGGTGAACACCGGCACCACCAGGAAAAACAGCAGCAGCGCGAGCGCGGTCGAATGCGCCTGCACGTTGAGGCCGGCGTAGAACCAATCCTGTTTCATCGCGTAACCGAGCAGCCAGAGAAAGCCGAGGCTCATGGCGAACAGAGCGGCCATGCGCTTCCACACATGATGGTGCTTGAAATGTCCCAGTTCGTGCGCCAGTACCGCCTCGATCTCCGCCGGGGCCAGGCGCGCGATCAGCGTGTCGAACAGCACGATGCGCTTGGACGCGCCAAAACCGGTGAAATAGGCATTGCCGTGGCTGGAGCGGCGGGAACTGTCCATTACGTACAGGCCCCGTGCCTTGAAGCCGCACTTGGCCAGCAGCGCCTCGATGCGGTTTTTCAGGCCGGCATCCTCCAATGGTGTGAACTTGTTGAACAGCGGCGCGATCAGGGTGGGGTAGACCGTGAGCACCAACAGGTTGAACACGATCCAGGTGACCCAGACATACAGCCACCATTGCTCGCCCATGCGTTGCATCAGCCACAGCACGCACAGAAGCAGCGGCAGCCCCAGCGCCGCGCCGAGCAGGATCTGCTTGGCGAGATCGGCGAAGAACAGCCGCAGGGTCATTTTGTTGAAGCCGAAGCGCGCTTCGATCACGAAGGTGCGATACAAGGACAGCGGCAGGTCGATCAGCCCGGAAATCAGTGCGACGCTGACGATGAGGGCGATGCCGTGCGCGTGGCTGCCGGCATCGAAGGCGCGCAGCCAGGCGTCGTGCAGCGCCTGCAGCGCGCCTCCCAGGGTGAGTGCCAGCAGGAACAGCGCGCCGATGACGAGGTCGATCATGCCCAGGCGCGTCTTGTCGGTGCTGTAGTCGGCCGCTTTCTGGTGCGCAGCCAGGTTGATGTGCTCGGAAAAATCCGGGGGAACCTGATCGCGGCAGCGCGCGATGTGTCGGATGTGGCGCCGGGCCAGCCACAGACGCAGACCCACGGTGAGCGCGAGTGCTGCAAGAAAGACGGCGGTAAAAGTCTGCATCTGGCTGAAATATGACACAATAAAGCCCTTCAATCAATCAACGCGGAAAACGCCGGGATCATGCCTCAAGATCAGAACAACCTCGCCTGGTTGGACATGGAAATGACCGGGTTAGATCCCGACCGCGACAGAATTATCGAGATCGCCATCGTGGTCACCGATTCGCAATTGAACACCGTCGCAGAATCGCCGGTGCTGGTCGTGCATCAGGCCGACAGCGTGCTCGAGGCGATGGACGACTGGAACAAATCCACGCATGCGCGTTCCGGCCTGATCGCCAAGGTCAAGGCGTCGGCGCTGGCGGAGGCGGAGGTCGAGCAACAGTACCTGGATTTTCTCGCCCAGCACCTGCCGTCCCGAACCTCGCCCATCTGCGGCAATTCCATCTGCCAGGATCGCAGGTTCCTCGTGCGCCATATGCCGCGGCTGGAGGCCTATTTCCACTACCGCAACCTCGATGTCAGCACGCTGAAGGAACTGGTGAAGCGCTGGAAGCCGGAGCTGGCCAAGGGATTGACCAAGCACGGCAAACACGAGGCGCTGGCCGACATCTACGAGTCGATCGAGGAAATGAAGTACTACCGCGAGCATTTCCTGAAAATCTAAAGACAACTCAGTTCGGAGTGCTATGGCCTTTCTTGCGCGGACGGCGTCCCGTCCGCGCGGATCGTCAATAGCATGCGGATGAAAAGCACATCCGCATGCTATTGACGATCTTGGTTGAAACCCAGACGACCTGATTGGGGTTAACCATAACCGTCATTTTGGTACGGATACGCTTTTCATCCGTACCAAAATGACGGTTGGCGCGCGCAGCGCGCAGGTCTTCTTTCCATCGGCATGCAGCGCCGTTTCCGCCGCCGAATACTGAAGGCACCTACAGCGGCACCACCTTGCCCGGATTCATCAGATTGTCCGGGTCGAACAGGCGCTTGATATCGCGCATCACGTCGACCGCTTCGCCCAGTTCCTCGCGCAGCCAAGCCTGTTTGCCCAGGCCGATGCCGTGCTCCCCGGTGCAGGTGCCTTCCATCGCCAGCGCGCGCTGGACCAGCCGCTTGTTGAACGATTTCGCCAGCTCCTGCTCTTCCGGCTTGTCCGGATCGACCAGGAACATAAGATGGAAGTTGCCGTCGCCGACGTGCCCGAGCAGCGGCACCGGGCATACATAGCCGGCCACGTCTTTCATCGTCTCGGACACGCACTCCGCCAGCCGTGAAATCGGCACGCACACATCGGTCGAAATCGCCCTGCATCCCGGGCGCATCTGCAGCCCGGCAAAGTAGGCGTTGTGGCGCGCTTCCCACATTTTCGTGCGGTCCTCGGCCTTGGTCGCCCACTGGAAATCCTTGCCGCCGTTTTCCCTGGCGATTTCCTGCACCATCTCGGCCTGCTCGATCACGCTCGCCTGGGTGCCGTGGAATTCGAAGAACAGGGTCGGGGCGACGCGAAAGTCGGTCTTGCTGTACTTGTTGATGCCCTCGATCGCGGTCGCGTCCACAATTTCGCAGCGCGCCACCGGCACGCCCGCCTGTATGGTCTGGATGACCGTCTTGGTGCAGCCTTCGACGCTGTCGAATGCGCACACCGCCGCCGACATGGCTTCCTGCACCGCGTACAGCCTCACCGTGACCTCGGTGATGATGCCGAGGGTGCCCTCGGAACCGACGAACAGCCGCGTCAGGTCGTAGCCCGCCGCGGATTTTTTCGCCCGCCGCGCGGTCTTGATGATGCGGCCGTCGGCGAGTACCACGGTGAGCGAAATCACGTTCTCGCGCATGGTGCCGTAGCGCACCGCGTTGGTGCCCGAGGCGCGCGTCGCGGTCATGCCGCCGATGGTCGCATCGGCGCCGGGGTCGATCGGGAAGAACAGCCCGGTGTGGCGGATGTACTCGTTCAGCTGCTTGCGCGTGACGCCCGCCTGCACCACCGCGTCGAGGTCGGCTTCGTGGACCGCGAGCACTTTGTTCATCTGGCTCACGTCGACGCATACGCCGCCCTTCACCGCCAGGATATGGCCCTCGAGCGAAGTGCCGACGCCATAGGGAATCATCGGCACCTGATGGCGGCGGCAGATATTGACGATATCGCGCACTTCCTCGGTAGTGTGCGGAAATACCACGGCGTCGGGCGCCGCATAGGGAAAGTAAGATTCGTCCTTGCCGTGCTGATCGCAGATGCCGCGCGCGGTAGTGGCGCGTTCGCCCAGCAGGGCCGAGAGTTCGTTGACGAGTGTGGCGCTGAGATCGCGGGGCTGGTTCATGGGAACACCGTTATCGGGGGCAGGGGGCAATTATAGGAGCAGTCGGCGGGGCGAGCAAAGCAATTGGGCACTGGCACACGGGACGACGTTGCCTCTTTTTCCCGATCGAGGTAGATTGCGCTGTGTCCAAAGAACATTCCCCCCCTCAGGCCGCTGCCGGCGGCGCCCCCGCCTGCCCCGGTTTCGATCCGCATCCGCGCCTGCCGCAGACCAAGCTGCCGCCGCTCGCCTGCGACACGCATCATCATATCTTCGGGCCCTACGCCAGGTATCCAATGCAGCCGGAGCGCAGCTATACGCCGCCCGAGGCGACGCTCGTGGATTACCGCCGCATGTGCAAGGCGCTGGGTATCGAACGCAGCGTGCTGGTGCACCCCAGCATCTACGGCACGGATCTCACCTCCCTCGTCGACACGCTCGAAGCTTGCCGCGACTGGATGCGTGGTGTGGCGGTGATCGACGAGTCCATCGGGGATGACGGCCTGGCGCGGCTCGACCGCGCCGGCGTGCGCGGCGTGCGCTTCAATGTCCTGTTCAAGGGCGGCACACCACTCGCCAAAGCGCGCGTCATCGGCGCGCGCGTGGCGCGCTACGGCTGGCATGTGCAGTTGCTGATCGACCTCGCCGGGCACCCGTCGTTCTACGACGACTGGAAGGATTTTCCGGTTCCGGTGGTGGTCGACCACATGGGGCACATGGCCGTGAGCCACGGCGTAGGCGCACCCGGTTTCCAGGGCATGCTGCGCCTCTTGGCCGAGGGGCGCTGCTGGGTGAAACTGTCCGGGGCCTACCGCAACAGCGCGCTTGGACATCCCTACGCCGACACGCTACCATTCGTGCAGGCGCTGCTGCAGACGAACCCGGGGCAGCTCCTCTGGGGCACCGACTGGCCGCATCCGGCGGTGCAGGCGATGCCGAACGACGGCGACCTGGTCGGCCTGGTGCCGGTCTGGCTGCCGAGCGAGGAACTGCGCGAACAGGTGCTGGTGCGCAATCCGGCGCGGCTCTATGGCTTCGATTAGCTAAGAGCGCCAAACAGAATTAGCGTTGGGCGGCCGATTTAGGCGGGCACGAGGGGACGTGTCCCCTCATTTTGAAATGAACTCTAAATTCAACCGATTGAAAACGAGGAGATGAAATGAGAATTCAGCGTATCGTCCTGGTCGCCGGACTGCTTGCGGCGCTCGGACTCGGCTTGTCCGGCGGGGCCTCGGCCCAGCAGAAGATCACCATCAAGATCGGCTGGGTCACCCCCGACAGCCCGCGGGACCCCTACGCCACCGGCGCGCGCACCTTCAAGCAGGCGGTCGAGCGGCAGTCCAACGGTCGCATCGAGGTCCAGCTGTTCCCCAACCGGCAGCTCGGCGACGAGAAGCCGATGCTGGAAGGCCTGCGCTTTGGCACGCTCGACGCGGCGGTGATCACCAACGCGGTGGTGGCGCAGATCGAGCCTGCGTTCCAGGTGAACGACCTGCCGTTTCTGTTTTCGAACGAGGCGCAGGCGCACCGCGTGCTCGACGGCAAGGTCGGCCAGACACTGACGAAGAAACTCGAGGGGAAGGGAATCGTGGCTTTGGGCTTCATGGAGGGCGGGTTCCGCCACATGATCAACAATGTGCGACCAGTGAACCGGCCTGAGGACGTAAAGGGTGTCAAATACCGCGTGATGCAGAACCCGGTGTACATCGACATGTTCTCCTCCCTCGGCGGCAGTGCGGTGCCGATGGCCTGGGGCGAAACCTTCACCGCGGTGCAGCAAGGCACCATCGACGGCCTGGAAATTCCGATCGCGGTGATCGATTCGAGCAAGTACAACGAGGTGACCAAATACCTGTCGCTGACCAACCACACGTATTCGATGATCGCGCTGCTCATGTCGAAAAAGTCCTTCGACAAACTGCCGGCGGACCTGAAGAACGTGGTGCGCGAGGCGGGCAAAACCGCTCTCGGCGCGCAGCGCACGGCAGCCGGTGCCAACGCCAAGGAGCTGGTCAGCACCCTGGAGAAGAAAGGCATGAAGGTGAACGCGGTGGGCGACATCGTGCCGTTTCGCAACGCGGTGAAACCCGTGTACGAGAAGTTCAAGGGCTCGATCGGCGCGGACCTGATGAACGACGTGCTTGCGGCCGTAAAATAGTTTTTTCGGCCCGCATCGGGGGACGGGGCAGCCCGTCCCTTTTTGTTTCAAAGCTGCCAATCGCATGAGAGCACTGGTCCGCATCAACAATATCGCCGCAGCGGCAGTCAAGGCGCTGGTGGTGGTGATGGTCCTCGTCATGCTTGGCGCCTTGTCGGCGCAGGTCCTGCTGCGCTACGCGTTCAACTTCACCTTAAGCTGGAGCGAGGAACTGTCGCTCGGCCTGTTCACCTGGACGGTGCTGCTGATGGCGGCGCTCGGCGTGAGGGAGGGCTTCCACGTGCGCATGTCGCTGCTGATCCAGCGGCTGTCGCCCGTGGCGCGCCTGCGCGCCGAGCAGGCCATCCATCTGGCCACCACCGCGGTAGGCGGCTTCCTCGCCTGGTCGGGTTGGCGCTATTTCGCCGATACGCGCGGCACCACCTCCGCCGCGATCGGCTACCCGATCGAACTGCTGCATGCATCAGCGCTGGTCTGCGGCGTGCTGATCGCGCTGTTCGCGCTCGAGGCCCTGCTCGAGGGGCGCATACCCGCGGACGAGAAACACGGTGACGAGCGTGTCTGAAACCGCCTGGATCCTGTCGGCTGGTTTTGCGCTGCTGCTCGCCGCGGGCGTTCCCTTCGCCATCGCGCTGTTGCTCACCGCGGCGGCGGTCCTGCTCGCCGCCGACATCGAGCCGGTGCTGCTCGCGCAGACGCTGATCGCCGGCACCCAGTCGTTCAGCCTGCTGGCGATCCCGTTCTTCATGCTTGCCGGCGAGATCATGTCCGCCGGCGGCCTGTCGCAGCGGCTGATCAAGGTGGCGGACGTGTTGGTGCGCCACCTCCCCGGCGGCATGGGTCATGTCACCGTCATCTCGGCCTGCATTTTTGCCGCGATTTCCGGCTCCGCGCCGGCGACCACGGCCGCGATCGGCTCGATCATGATTCCGGCAATGGTCGCCCGAGGCTACGACAAGGGTTTCGCGGCGGCGCTCGCGGTGAGCGCGGGCGTGCTCGGTCCGCTGATTCCGCCCTCGATCGCCGCGGTGATCTGGGGCGTGATCGCCGAGCAGTCGATCGCGCGCCTGTTCATGGCGGGCGTCGGACCGGGGCTGCTGCTCGCCGCCGGCCTGCTCGGCATCACCTGGCTGCACGCCAAGCGGCATGCCATCCGGCGCGAGCCGCGCGCGACGCTAGTCGAAATCGGCACGGCGCTGCGCGACGGCGTCTGGGCGCTCGCCGCGCCGCTGGTGGTGCTCGGCGGCATCTACGGCGGCGCTTTCACCCCGACCGAGGCCGCGATCGTGTCCTGCGTCTACAGCCTGCTGGTGGGCATATTCATCGAAAAGAGGCTGCGGTTCGCCGACATGCCGGGCATTATCCTGCGCGCCATGCGCATCACCGCCATGGTCATGTTCATCATCGCCGCCTCCGCCGGCTTCGGCTGGCTGGTGGCGCAGGAGCAGCTCGCGCTCAAACTCGCGACCTGGGTGTCCGAAAGCATTGCCGAGCGCTGGGTGATGCTGCTTGCGGTCAACGTGTTCCTGTTCCTGATCTGCTCGGTGATGGACGAAATCGCGGTGATGGTGATTCTCGGACCGCTGCTGATCGTGCTCGCGACCAAGTTCGGCGTGGACCCGATACACTTTGGCGCGATCATCGTCACCAACGTCGCGATCGGCATGGCGGCGCCGCCCATAGGCTATTGTCTGTTCGTCGGCATGGCGATCTCCGGCCTGTCGCTGACTGCGATGGCGCGCGCCATCTGGCCGATGGTGTTGCTGATGCTGGCGGTGCTGATGCTGACCACTTACGTTCCGGCGTTCGCGCTCTGGCTGCCGGGGCTGCTGTATCGCTAGTACGCCGGCACCTTATCGAACGAATGCTCTACCCGATTGTTTTCAACGACACGCCAACGAGGAAGGGATCAACATGACCGAATTCGACGCCGCCGCGCTCGACGCGCAAACGCAGTACAAACTGCTGATCGGCAGCGTGACGCCGCGGCCGATTGCGCTGGTGACCACGCTCGGCGGCCAGGGGCCGAATGCCGCCCCGTTCAGCTTTTTCAATGCGATCGGCTCCGACCCGGCGATGCTCATGTTTTCGGTCGGCAACAAGGACGGCGGCGCCAAGGACACCATAGCGAACATCCTCGAGATTCCGGAGTTCGTGGTGCACATCGTGAGCGACACGATCAAAGAGAGGATGAACATCTGCGCGATCGACTATCCGCGCGGCGTCAACGAAATCGCAGAGGCCGGGTTCACCGCGCTGCCGTCGAAGAAGGTGCGCCCGCCGCGCATCGCCGAAGCGCCGGTTGCGTTTGAATGCCGCTTGTTGCACAGACTGGAACTCGGCCGCGTGCCATATCACGTGGTGATCGGCGAGATCGCCTACTTCCATTTCCACGAGGGCATCGTCGATGAGAAGTTTCACGTCGACGTCGGCAAAATCAACCCCATAGGCCGGCTTGCAGGCAGGGGCGGCTACACCCGCATTACCGACCGCTTCGAGATGCCGCGTCTCAGGTACGGCGGCGGCGTGCTGGAGGGTTGAAGCGCGGCGCGGCGGTCCGGGGTCAGGCCATGCACAAACACAAGGTTCCGCGTTTCGGGCCGCGGTATTACAATAATCGCATGGCTGCCGAAACGGAAACCGCCGCACCCGGCGCGGCCGAGATTCGCGATTTGAAAAAGACCGTATTCGCGCTGCGCGGGGAGCTGGAGCGCTCGCGCCGCGATACCGAGGAGGCGGTGCGGCAGGCAGTGTCCGGTGCGAACGCCGAAATCGCGCAGTTGCAGGCCACCATCATCGCGCTGCGCGACGAACTGCAGCAATGGCCGATCAGGCGCGACGAGGCGGCGAGGCTGGCGCAAGCGGCGAACCTGGACGAAATCAAGCAGCTCATGGCGAATGTCACCGCCCTGCGCGATACGCTGGAGGCGGCGCGGCTGGCAGAGACGACCGCGGTGCGCCAGGCGATCATCGCGGCGCAGGACGAGATCGCGCAGTTGCGCGCGACCGTCGCGTCCTTGCGCGAGGCGCTGGAACAGGCAAATTCATCGAAGCAGGGCGCCATTGCAGCGGCGCGTGCGCAGGATCACGCTGAACTCGTACAACTGCAGGCGACCGTGCGCGCGCTGCGCGACCAACTGGAGGCCGCGCCCGCCAAACGGGCAAAGTAGGAGCCATGGAACAACCCAAACCGACCGCCGCAATCACGCCGCTGCGCCGGCGGCGCAAGCCGGCCAGGAAGGACGCCGGCCCGGCGGTCCGCGGGCGGCTGAAGCTGGTCGAACTGCTGCTCGAAGTGTCGCGCAGGATGGCGGCGTACGACACGCTGGACGACGTGCTGCGCACACTGGTCGAGATGACCACGGCGGAGCTGGGCGCCGAGCGCGGAACGCTGTTCCTCAACGATCCGGCGACCAACGAGCTGTATTCGCGTGTGGCCCAGGGCAACATCAAGCACGAGATCCGCCTGCTCAACACCAGCGGCATCGCCGGGTACGTGTTCACTTCCGGGGAATCCGTGCTGATCCATGACGCCTATTCGGATCCGCGCTTCAACCGCTCAGTCGACGAGCAGACCGGTTTCGTCACGCGCAATATCCTGTGCACGCCGATCCGCACGGTGAAAGGCGAAATCATCGGCGTGGCGCAGACGCTGAACAAGAAGAAGGGGGATTTCACCAGGCGCGATCTCGCCGTGCTCGAGGCGATGACCACCCAGGGTACGCTGGCGCTGCAGGGCGCGGTATTCATCGAGCGCATGAAAGCCGTGCGCAAGCAGGAGATGGAATTCGTCGACGTGGTGTCGGAGGTGACCGCGGACATCAAGCTCGGCTCGCTGCTGCGCAAAGTCATGGGCGAGGCGACGCGCATGCTCAACGCCGAGCGTTCGACCCTGTTCCTCAACGACGACAAGACCCACGAGCTGTGGTCGGAGGTCGGGCAGGGGCTGGAGTCGGTGCAGATCCGCCTGCCCAATCACCTCGGCATCGCGGGCGCGGTGTTCACCAGCAGCAAGGCGATCAACATTCCCTATGCCTATGCGGACCTGCGCTTCAATCCGGCGTTCGACAGGAAGACCGGATTTTTCACGCGCTCGATCCTGTGCGTGCCCATCGTCAACAAGCACGGCAAGACCATCGGCGTCACCCAGGTCCTGAACAAGCACGGCGGGCCATTCACCAACGAGGACGAGTCGCGGCTGCGCGCCTTCACCGCGCAGATTTCTATTGCATTGGAGAACGCCAAGCTGTTCGCCGACGTGCACAACATGAAGAACTACAACGAGGCGATGCTGGAGTCGATGTCGAACGCGGTCCTCACCCTGGACGACAGCGGCAGGATCGCGACCTGCAATGCCGCGGGGCTGAAAATCCTCAAAGTGAGTCCGGCGCAGGTCCTGCAGCGGCCGGTGGCGGAGTTTTTCGGCGGTGAGAATGCCTGGATACTGGAAAGATTGAAACAGGTGGACGAATCCGGCGCCCTCGACATGCTCATGGACGCGGAACTCGCCGTTGGCGAGGAGAAGGTCTCGGCCAACGTGACCATACTGCCGCTGTTCAGCATGGAGAAGAAGCGCCTCGGCTCGATGCTGCTGATCGAGGACATCAGCAGCGAAAAGCGCATGAAATCGACCATGTCGCGCTACATGGATCCGGGCATCGCCGACCGGCTGGTGGCAAGCGGTGCCGAGCTGCTCGGCGGCCAGAGCGTGCTCGCGACCGTGTTGTTCTCCGACATCCGCGGCTTCACCACCATCACGGAACAGCTGGGTGCGCAGGGCACGGTGGCGCTGCTGAACGAATATTTCACCCTCATGGTCGAGTGCATTCAGCGCGAATCCGGGATGCTCGACAAGTTCATCGGCGACGCCATCATGGCCGCGTTCGGCATTCCGGTTGCGCACGAGGACGATGCGGACCGGGCGGTGCGCGCGGCGATCGCGATGCTGCGCGAGTTGAGGGCGTGGAACACCCAGCGCATCGCCGATGGCAAGATGCCGCTCGACATGGGCGTCGGCCTCAATACCGACATGGTGGTATCGGGCAACATCGGCTCGAAAAAGCGCATGGATTACACCATCATCGGCGACGGCGTGAACCTGGCTTCGCGCCTGGAGTCGGCGTGCAAGCAGTACGGCACCCATATCCTCGTGAGCGAGTTCACCTATGCCAAGCTGCGCGGCACCTACCGCACGCGCGAGGTGGATCTGGTGGTCGTGAAGGGCAAGACCAAGCCGGTCGCGATCCACGAGATCCTCGATTACCACACCGACGAGACCTACCCGCGCCTGATCGACGCGCTCGGCTACTTCCGCGACGGGCTCGCCAAATACCGCCAGGGCAAGTGGAACGATGCGGTGAAGCAGTTTTCCGAAGTGGTGACGATGAACCCGGCGGACAAGGCCGCCCAGCTCTATGTCGAACGTAGCCGCCACCTCGCCGAACATCCGCCCGGCGATGACTGGAACGGCGTGTGGGTGATGCAGAGCAAGTAAGCGGCCGCTGCAGGGGCGCGGCCCGTTTCCGGCGCGGCCGCTGCGCCTTTCATGATTTTGGTCAAACGGACCGGCGCCGATTTCTGTTGTGATTTCGTTTCCAATGTAATTCGCGCGGTCACCGCTCGGCGGCCGTGCGCAAACCGGGGAGACGAATCATGCAAGCCTGTCGTACCACCAATATACTGCTGCGGCTCGCGCCGATGCTGGCGCTGGCCGTGTTTCTCGCCGCGCCGGCGCCGGCGCAGCAGGCGAAGAAGCGTCCGGATAGACAACCCGCATTCGACGCCTCGGCGTGTTATGGCTGCCATGCGCCGGTCAAGGAATTCCACGCCGGCGGCAAGCACAAGGCGGTCGGCTGCAACAGTTGCCACGACGGCATCGACAAGCACCGCGCCGATGTCAAGGCGCGCCCGGTCACCAGGACGGATCCTGCCGCCTGCGGCGCCTGCCACAAGAAGCAATTTGAGACGCTCTACACCATGAACTGGGCCAAGAATGCCCGCTCGGAGAAGTCGCAGGCGACAGGGCCATCGCCGAACCCGGCCTGGGACAAGCTGATGATGGGGCACGGCTTCACCAAGGAGCACAATGTGCCGCGCTCGCACGCCTTCATGCTGCTGGATCAATTCGTCGTGGACCGCGCCTTCGGCGGCCGCTTCGTGCCCAAGGATGGATGGCAATACCTGACCCGTCCCGGCGGTAACTTCAAAGTCGCGGACGCGCTCACCGACCTCTATCCTGACAATGCCGATCACAAGCCGTTCAAGCCGGGAACCGCCGCCGCGGCCAATCCCGTGTGCCTGAATTGCAAGACGCAAGACCATATTCTCGACTGGGCCTACATGGGAGATCCGGTGCCGACCGCGAAGTGGAGCCGGACCTCGAAGGTGGTTGAAATGGCGCGCGGCGTCAACCATGCCCTCAATTGCTTCTTTTGCCACGATCCGCACTCGGCCAAGCCGCGCATCGTGCGCGACGGTCTGATCCACGCGCTCACGCGTTCCGAGAAGGACACCCTGTGGCACAAGGATGCGGGCGCCGCCAGGATCGACGTGAAGGAACTCGGCGTGCGCGGCCACACGCGCAAGATCGCCATGCTCGACCGCTACGACACCAAGCTGCAGTGCGGCCAGTGCCACGTCGAGTACAACTGCAACCCGGGCACCGACCCGACCACCGGACAGCCGATCGGGATGGCCGACCAGCGCACCAACCATTTCCCGTTCAAGGACGTAAACCAGATCGCCCAGCACTACAGCGACCTCAAGTTCCGCGACTTCAAGCACGGCATCACCGGTGCGCTGCTGTGGAAAGGTCAGCATCCGGACACGGAGAACTACTACAACTCCAAGCACCAGAAGGCCGGCGTCGAATGCCACCAGTGCCATATGCCGAAGATGAAGGACGCGAAGACCGGCAAGACCTATACCTCCCACTGGCAAACCAGCCCGAGGAACTACATCAGGCAGACCTGCCTGACATGCCATGGGAACTGGAGCGAGAAGCAGGCCTTGTACGTGATGGATTCGCTCAACGCGCGCTTCCAGGGTAAGCTGCGCAAGGCCGAATTCTGGCTCACGCGCATGGTGGAGAAATTCGAGGAAGCCAGGGGCGCGGGCGTCGACGAGTCGGTGCTCAACGCCGTGCGCGAGAAACACTACGAAGCCCAGATTCATTGGGAATGGTGGACGGCCTCGAATGGCGCGGGTTTCCACTATCCGGAAGCCGCGGCCGACTCGCTCAACAAGTCGATGAGCATCTCCCAGGACGCGATCAAGCTACTGCAGGACGCGGCCGCCGTGAAACGCGGCGCTGCCAAGACCGCAATGGCCGCGCCGGTGGCGGCCGAGAAGAAATGAGCCGCGGCTGAGCGCGCCGTGGGCACCCGGAAAACCCGGACGCTCGCTCCGGCAGTGGCGCTGGCGCTGCTGCTGCCGCTGCTGCTGCCGCTGCTGGGGCTTTATCTAAGGGCGGAAAGTCCGGATGCCCCGGCTGCGGAAGCCCGGGCACCGTTGGCGGCCGGCGCCGCCGTCAATGCGGGCGCCGCGGCCGACGACGCGGTGCGCCGGCTGCGCGCGCACCTCGAACGGCAGCCGCGCGACGCGCGGGGCTGGGTGATCCTGGCGCGCCTGCACGCCGACGGGGATCGCTTCGAAGCGGCCGCGCAAGCCTACGCCAGAGCGCTCGCGGTCTCGTCCAGGGTTGCCGCCGATCCGGCGGTGTGGTGCGAATACGCCGATGCGTTCGGCATGGCCCAGCGCGGAAGCCTCGCCGGCAGGCCGCGCGAACTTATCCTGCGTGCGCTGGCGCTCGATCCGAATCATCCCAAGGCGCTGGAGATGGCCGGCAGCAGCGAGTACGAGCAGGGCGACTACACCGCGGCATTGCGCTACTGGCGCGCGCTGCTTGCCGCGCAGCAACCCGGATCGCGGGCATATGCCGAGTTGGCCGCCGCGATCGTGCGAGCCGAGCGACTTGCCGCCATCTCGCTCCCAGCCGGCAGCAAGGCCATGATGCGCCCGATCTTGCCGCAGAATGTGCGCCGGCCTCGATCCCCTGGGTGACCACCATGTCGGCGCCATCCTGCGCTGACTGATTGCCATGTGTCTTTCACTGGGGTAGATTCGGGCATTCAGCTACAAGGAGATCAGTGATGAGTGCCGGGTTCATAGTGGTATCGCAAAGCTCGCTCGCGGCAGTGGCGGTGCTTGCCGTGGCCGCTTGCGCGCCTTCGGGCGTGAGCTACAACAAGGAGGTGCAGCCTATCCTTGCGAAGAATTGTTCCGAATGCCATGCGCCGGGCCAGAAGGGGTTCGAGGCGAGCGGACTGGATGTCACGAGCTATCAGGCCTTGATGAAGGGCGGCAAGTTCGGGCCCCTGGTCAAGCCCGGCGACGCCCTCTCGAGCTCGCTCAACATGCTGGTGGAAGGACGCGCGCATGCTTCGATCCGGATGCCGCATGGACGGGAGAAGCTCCCGGACAAGGACATCGAAACGCTCAAGGTGTGGGTGAACGAAGGCGCGAAGAACAACTGATCCGGGCGGTGGTCAACCCAACGCGCCCGCGGCGCGCAGCGCCTCGATTTCCGCGTCGCCCAGCCCGAGCAGGTCGCGCAGCACTTCATCCGTGTGCTCGCCCAGCGCAGGGGACGGAGAGCGTATCGAGCCCGGCGTCGCGGACAGGCGCACCGGCACGCCCACGACGCGCAGCTTGCCTGCGCGCGGATGGTCGATCTCCACCAGCGAGCCGCGCGCCTTGACCTGCGCATGCTCGACCACCTGGGCCAGGTTGTTGATGGCGCCGACCGGAATGCCGTTCTTGGTCAGCAGCGCTTCCCACTCCTCGTAGGTGCGGGTGAGGAATGCCTGCTGCAGCTTTTCGATCAGGATTGCGCGGTTGCGATTGCGCTCGCCATTGCTGCAAAAACGTGGATCGTCGGCAAGCTCGGGGCAGCCGATCACCGGACAGAAGATTTTCCAAAGTTTCTCGCTGCCCACGGCCAGCGCCAGGTCGCGTGTCCTGGTGCGGAACGTCTGGTAGGGCAGGAGCGCCTTGTACGCCGTGCCCATGGGTTTTGGAATTTCGCCGGTCGCGCAATAGTTCCCGATCATGGTCCCGAGCAGCGCGAGCTGGCCTTCCATCATGGATACGTCTATCGCCTGTCCGATCCCGCTTTTTTCCTTGGCGCGCAACGCGAGCATGATGCCGAACGCGGCGTTCATGCCGGCGGTCAGGTCGGCAATGGAAACGCCGGCGCGGGCGCCATGTCCGCCGGCTTCGCCGGTGACGCTGATCATGCCGCTCTCGGCCTGGAGTATCAGGTCGAGCGCGGGGCGGTCGCGGTAGGGGCCGTCCTGGCCGAACCCGGAGATCGAGCAATAGATGATGCCGGGATTGCGCAGCCGCGCCGTATCGTAGTCCAGCCCCAGCCGCGCGAGCGCGCCGGCGCGGTAGTTCTCCAGCACCACGTCGCACTGCTCGACCAGACGCAGAAAGGTCTCCTTGCCCTCGGGGTTCTTCAGATCCAGCACCATGCCCTGCTTGTTGCGATGCAGGCTCACGAAGTAATCGGTTTCCCCGCCCGGCAGGGGCGTGCCCCAGGCGCGCGCGATGTCGCCCAGTCCGGGCGGCTCGATTTTGATCACCTGTGCGCCGTAATCGGCAAGCATGGTCGAGCAGAACGGCCCGGCGAGCGCGTGGCTCAGGTCGAGCACCCTGATACCTTCCAGTGGTGATTGCATTGGGGTTCCGGTGATGTTGCGTTCGGGCCCATTTTCTCACAAGAAACCGGGAGGAATCGCGTCATAGTGGAAACGGATCCCCGGTTGCCGGGGAGGCTAGACAAGAGTTGTACTAGCCGATTGGCTAGGATGCGGCACGCTTCCAGCTGAGGTATGCTCGTGCCGTCTCATCGAAACGACCGCGTGCCATGAACATACTGCTGATAGACGACCACCCATTGCTCAGGGGGGGCATGAGGTTCCTGCTGCGCAGCCTCGACGCCGATCTGGAGATGGACGAGGCAAGCAACGGCACCCAGGCGCTCGAGCTGGTGGCCGCGCGCAGCTATGATCTGCTGCTGCTCGACCTCAAAATGCCCGGCCTCAACGGCATGGATGCGCTCGCCGCGCTGCGCGCCGCGGTTCCCGGCACGCCGCTGGTGGTCCTCTCCGCGGAGGACGATCCGGGCGTGGTACGCGCCGCGATCGAAGGCGGCGCGATGGGCTTTATCCCGAAATCATCAACGCCGGAAGTGCTGATCGAGGCCCTGCGGCTGGTGCTCGCGCACGGGGTGTATCTGCCATCGGCCGCGCTCGAAGCAACGCACTTGGTCCCCGCACCGGCGCCGTCATCGGCCCAAACCAGTTCTGGCGATGGCGTGCTGTCAGGCCTTACGCAGCGGCAGATGGCGGTGCTGCGCTACGTCATCAAAGGCAAGTCGAACAAGGCCATCGCGCGTGAACTCGAGGTGTCGGAAGGCACCGTCAAGGCTCATCTTTCCGCGGTGTTTCAGGCCCTCGGTGCGCACAATCGCACCGAGGTGGTCTATGCCGCCGCGAAGCTGGGGCTGCTGCTTGCCTGACGCACGCGCCTTGGGCGCCGCCAGCGCAGGCGAGACCGCCGCCAGGCAGGTGGACGAGGATCCAATCCGGCTCGATCACCTGCGGCGCCAGCAGTTCGAACTGATCCAGCGACAGGCGACACGCTCGCCCTTCATGATCGCGATCGTAGTCGTTGTGGTCGCTTACGTCGTGTCCGGCCACACTTCCCTGTACCTGGTGGGCCTGTGGGGACTGGTGCAGATTCTGGTGCCGTTCGCGCGCCGCGCCTACGCGCTGCGCCAGCTGCACCACCCGCCGGCAGACGTGCAGGGCGCGCTGCGCCGCATGGTGTGGTATGCCTTCACGGCCGGCCTGATCACCGGTTCAGCGGCGCCTTTGTTCTTTCCCGCACTGCCCCCCGACGGCAGGGCACTGCTTACCATGATCCTCGTGTGCTGGACCGCAGGCGGCGTATTCACCGTGGCCGCCTACGCGCGCGCCTTCTACGCGTTTGCCGCGCCGGCGCTGTTGTCGCTGGCCCTGTTGTGGGCGATGGCGGGCGATGCGCCGGGCATCGCAGTAGCGCTGCTGATCCTGTTGTTCGGTTTGATTCAGGTGTTCTTCGTGCGCGATAACGAGCGCGTGGTGCGCGAATCGTTCGCGATTCGTTACGAAAATGAGCGCCTGTTGGAAGCGCTGGAGCGCGAGCGGCAGGAAGCGTCGTTCGCGCGCGACCGCGCGGAAGCAGCGAACCGCGCCAAGTCGCAGTTCCTCGCGGCGGCCAGCCACGACCTGCGCCAGCCGCTGCACGCGCTGTCGCTGTTCAGCGCGACCCTGACACTGCGTGCGGTGGACAACACGGCGGCCGAGATCGCCGGCCATATCAATGCAGCGCTCGCCTCGCTGACGACGCTGGTGGACTCGCTGCTCGACATTTCCAAACTCGACGCGGGGGCGGTGCAGCCTGAATTGCGGCGCGTGAACGTAAAAGAGTTGCTCGAGCGCATCGAGGCCGATTACCGCCCGCTCGCGCGTGACAAGGGGTTGATGTTCCGCGTCGCGCCGGTCGAAGCCCAGGTCGAAACCGACCCGGTGCTGCTCGAACGCATGGTGCGCAATCTGGTGGACAATGCGTTCAAGTACACCGCGGTGGGCAGCGTCAGCCTGGATGCCGAGGTGGACGAGCGCAGCGTGCGCATCTCGGTGAGCGACACCGGGCCCGGCATCGCCGAATCCGAGCGCGAGCGCATATTCGAGGAGTTCTACCAGATCGGCAACCCGGAACGCGACCGCGGCAAGGGGTTGGGGCTGGGACTGGCGATCGTGCGGCGGCTGGCGCGGCTGCTCGGGCTGGAGGTGCAGCTCGATAGCATCCCTGGGCGCGGCTCGACCTTCGCCGTGACGCTGGCGCGCATGCGCGAGGAAAGGGCCAAGCCGCGTCCGCCGAAAGCCCCGGCGATGGATGATGCGGACAGGTTGGTCGGCGCCAGGGTGCTGGTGATCGACGACGAGCTGAGCGTACGCGTAGGCACGCGTATCCTGCTCGAGTCCTGGGGCTGCCGGGTTGCGGTCTGCTGCGGTTTCGGCGAGGCGCAGCGCCTGCTCGACGATTACGCGTTGGAAGTCGATGTAATCGTCGCGGATTTCAGGCTGCCGCAGCACGAGAACGGGATAGAAACCGTGCGCCAGCTGCGCGCGCGCCTGGGCAATGTGCCGGCGCTGATGGTGAGTGGCGACACGGCGCCGGAGCGGCTGCGCGAGGCGCAGGCGAGCGGCCTGCGGTTTCTGCACAAACCCGTGCCCGCGGACAAGCTCAAGCAAACGATGCTCGCAGTGCTGCGGCGATAAGAAAAACATGTGTTTTTCCTCAGGGCATCTGCGTGCAAATTCAAAGCGTTTCGTCCCGCCGTCGGTGTTTACCGGTGCATCGGCCAAGCGGGCGGGGGGCAGCGCATGCGGCAGGAATGCCGATACGAGCCAAAGGGAGGAGTGATAAAATAAAACTGCTGCATGAAGCTCTGTACTGTGCGCGGCGACGCGCGAGAGCGATGCGGCCGCTGCGGCGGTGTTCGCTTCAGCTAATTCGAGCCCTCTCCCCATGCACCTACACCTCGATCCGGTCGGCGGCATCGCCGGCGACATGTTCATCGCCGCGCTGCTGGATGCGTTTCCCGCGCTCGGCGCGGGGTTTGACGCCGCCCTGGCCAAGGTCGGCCTGCCGAGCGGCGCGCGCTGCGCGTTGCTTGCGCACCATGACGGCACTTTGTGCGGTCGGCGCTTCGAACTGAGGCTGCCCGCCGAATCCGCAGCTTCAACTGCGCGCCATCGACACGCCCATGTTGGCTTGGCCGCAATCCGCGCCGCCATTGCGGCCATGGACCTGGATGCAGCGGTCGCCGCTCGCGCCAGTGCCATCTTCGCCGTGCTGGCGCAGGCCGAAGCCGAGGTGCACGGCGTGAGCGTGGATGAAGTCGAGTTCCATGAGGTCGGCGCCCTGGATTCCATCGTCGATATCGTCGGCGCGGCCTGGATCGTCGAGGCGCTGGGGCCGGCGACCTGGTCGGTCGGCGCACTGCCGCTGGGTTCCGGGCGCGTGCACAGCGCGCATGGCGCGCTGCCGGTGCCGGCGCCCGCGGTGGTTGAACTGCTGACGGGTTTTGCGTTTTTTGACGATGGGATTGCCGGAGAGCGTGTCACGCCAACCGGGGCCGCGATCCTGCGCCACCTCGGCTGCACCTCCGGCATAGTGCCGCGCCCGGGACGGCTCACCGCTTCGGGCCTGGGCTTCGGCTCACGCAAGCTGCCCGGCCTCGCCAATGTACTGCGCGTGCTCGCGTTCGACCTGACGCATGCACCGGCCGCGGACGAAGTCGCGCTGCTGGCTTTCGAAGTCGACGATCAGACCGCCGAGGATCTGGCGCTGGGATTGGATCGCCTGCGCGGCCGCGGCGGTGTGTTCGACGTGGTGCAGAGCCCGGTGTTCGGCAAGAAGGGCCGCATGGCGGCGCAGGTGCAGGTGCTGGCGCAGCCGCAACAGCTCGCCGCGATCATCGATGCCTGCTTCACCGAGACCACAACGCTGGGCGTGCGCCATCAGCTGCTCGCGCGCAGCGTGCTCGAGCGCAAGGAAACCGCGATCGCCGGTGCGGATGGCACGGCAGTACGCGTCAAGCTCGCGCGGCGGCCGGATGGCGAACTGAGCGCCAAGGCGGAAAGCGACGACGTGCGCTCAGGCGGCGAGCGCAGCGGCAGGGAGAACTTGCGCCGCGCGAGCGAAGCAACGGCGCTCGACCAGGAAACCAAACGTGGAAAATGATCCGGCAATAACCAAGCTGGTCGAACTTGAAGCGCTGCTGGGTTCTATCGGCGGCGCCCACGAGATAGGCGAGATCGGCGTGGCGCTCTCCGGCGGCGTCGACAGTCTCACTCTGGCGGTGATTGCACATGCAGTGCTGGGGCGCAGGGCGACCATGTATCACGCGCAGTCGCCGGCGGTGCCGTTCGATGCGACGGCGCGCGTGGAGGCGATGGCGGCCGCGCGCGGCTGGCGCCTGGAGGTGTTCGATGCGGGCGAGTTCGGGCGCGCGGAGTATCTCGCCAATCCGGTCGACCGTTGTTTCTACTGCAAGACCAGCCTCTACGGCGCCATACGCGCGCGCACTGCCGCTCAGTTGATGTCGGGCACCAACCTCGACGACCTGGGCGAATACCGCCCCGGTTTGCGCGCGGCGAGCGAACATGCTGTGCGCCACCCGTATGTGGAGATCGGCGCCAACAAGGAGATGGTGCGGGCCATGGCGCGCGTGCTGGGACTGGGCGCCGTGGCCGAATTGCCGGCGGCGCCTTGCCTTGCGAGCCGCATCGAAACCGGCATAGGCATCGACGCGGGCATGCTCTCGCTGGTGCACGCGAGCGAGCGCCTGGTCGGCGCCGCCGTGGCCGCGCGCACGGTGCGCTGCCGCGTGCGCGCCGCGGGCGTGGTGCTGGAGCTCGATGCCGCCACGCTGGAGGGCATGGAACCGCAGCGGCGCGCCGAGCTCGCGCATGAGGTCGGCGGCATATTCGCGGGCGCGGGGCTCGCGCGACCCGTGAGCTTCGCGCCCTATCGCAACGGCAGCGCGTTCCTGGTGCGCAGCGATGAACGTGCCCCATGAACGTCCCTGAAGTGCGGCCCGATGCCGGGCGCGCCGAGCGCATCGGCCTGGACGAGGCCATATACTGCGCCGGAAAAAGTCTGAGCCAGATCGAGGCCATCCTGGAGGAGGCGCGCGCGCGCAAAGCCGGGCTGCTGCTCACGCGCTTGGCCGCCACGCAGTTGCAGGAGCTATCGCCCGCTGCGCGTGCGGCGCTCGATTACGATGCGCTGTCCGGCACCGCTTTTTTCGGCGCGGCGCATGCGCGCGCGCGCAATTCCGCGCCGCTGGTCGGCGTGCTCTCGGCCGGCACCTCCGATCTGCCCGCGGCGCGCGAAGCGGTGCGCACGCTCGCCTGGTACGGCGAGCCGGCCGCGGAGTTTCACGACATCGGCGTCGCCGGCTTGTGGCGGCTCACCGAGCGCCTGGATGAGATCCGCCGCCACCCGGTGCTGATCGTGGCGGCCGGCATGGACGCCGCGCTCGCGAGCGTGGTCGGCGGGCTGGTGCGCGGCTGCGTGATCGGTTTGCCCACCTCGGTCGGCTACGGCGTCGCCAGCGGCGGTCGCGTCGCGCTCGACGCGATGCTCGCGAGCTGCGCGCCGGGCCTCGCGGTAGTCAACATCGACAACGGCTACGGCGCCGCCTGTATCGCGCTGCGCATGCTGCGGGCATTTGCGCCGGGAGCCTGAGTCAGAATAGAAGAACCCGGAGGAGAGTTCGCAATGCACATCGATCTAAGATACGGCAAAGGGACATACCGCCTGGAGCTGGATCCGGGCTGGAATGTCACCGTGATCAGGAAGCCCGAAATGCCGCTGCTCGCCGATCCGGCAGGCGCGGTGCGCGCGGCGCTGGCGCAGCCGGTCGGCGCGCGGCCGCTGGCCGAGGCGGCGCGCGGTGCGAACAGCGCCTGCATCCTGGTGTGCGACATCACCCGCCCGGTGCCCAACGGACTGTTCCTGCCGCTCTTGGTGCGCACGCTGCTGGACGCGGGCGTGCCCGCCGCGGGCATCACCATCCTGGTCGCCACCGGCCTGCACCGCCCCAACGAGGGCGACGAGCTGGCCGAACTGGTCGGCGATCCCTGGGTGATGCAGACCGTGCGCGTGCTGAACCATTACGCGCGCAACGACGCCGACCACGTCGACCTGGGCGCCACCTCGCGCGGCACGCCGGTGAAGCTCGACCGGCGCTTCGTCGAGGCCGACGTGCGCATCGCCACCGGTTTGGTGGAGCCGCACTTCATGGCGGGCTATTCGGGCGGGCGCAAGGTGATCGCGCCGGGCGTCGCGCACAAGGACACCATCACCACCTTCCACAGCGAGCGCTTCATGTCCGATCCGCGCGCCGCCAACTGCGTGCTGGAGGGCAACCCCCTGCACGAGGAACAGCTCGAAATCATGCGCAAGCTCGGTCATGCGCTGGCCCTGAACACGGTCATCGACGAGCACCGCAATCTGTCGTTCGTGAACTTCGGCGAAGTGGTGCACAGCCATCTGCTGGCGGTGGATTTCATCCGCCGCTACGCGGTGGTGCCGGTCGCGCGCAGGTTCTCCACGGTGGTCACCAGCGCCGCCGGCTACCCGCTCGACAAGACCTATTACCAGACCGTCAAGGGCATGGTCGCGCCCATCGACATCCTCGCGCCCGGCGGCGACCTCTTGATCGTGTCGGAGTGCGCCGAAGGCATGGGCTCGCCCGAGTACGTGGAGGCGCAGCAGCGCCTGCTGGGCCTCGGGCCCGATGGTTTCCTCGCCGACATCAGCGCCAAGCGTTTTGCCGACATCGACGAATGGCAGACGCAGATGCAATTGAAGCCGATGCGCGCGGGCACGGTGCATCTGTATAGCGAAGGGCTGGCTGCCGAGGCCCGGGGTCTCACCGGAGTGCGCCAGATCGACTCGGTGCTGGAGGCCATACGCGAGAGCGTGCGCCGCAGCGGCGACAGGCATATCGCGGTGATTCCGGAGGGGCCTTACGTAGTTCCTACGTTCCGCCCGGGAGCGTAAGTCCTGGCACGAAGTTGCGCTGGGCCTAAGTTGGGGCGTTTCTCGCTCGATACGCTCGTTGCGATGCCGCTCCGCACCGGCCTTTGCGCCTCAGCGGACGCCATTCCGGCGCCGTAGGGTTAATGTGCCGAACTCATTCGTCGAAGTCATGGTCGTCGAGGCTAATAATGAAGGGTCCTGAATCGGACTCGGTCTCCTTGTACCCTTGGCGGAGCCGATTCTGGACGATATCCGAGAGCCTCGCGTCGAGGTGCATCAGCAGCTTCTCGTCCGCCTCGAGGAATCGCTTTGTCGCGACGCCTGTAAGTTGCAGGGTTATCTCCCTGGTGAGCTTGCTGCCGCCGAGCTCGGTCTGCGCCGGCGGCTTCCACGTACAGTGGACTACCGTCTGCCACCCGTCGATGTCACGCAGCACAATATCTGCGTCTTCCGGGATGGCGCCGCACCGCGCAAAGACCTTGTAGATGTGTTCCTGAATTTCTCTCAGGTCTTTCGCCATGGGTTTCCTTTCTGAGTTCCGGTCCAGGTAAAGCGCTCACCCCTTCGTCTTCAACTTCCCCTCGTTCGCCGCAATGAACGTCCGGATGTCATCGGACATCCCCAGGAGCTTGAGCCACTGCTCCTTGTACAAGGTCACCGGGAAACGCCCCATCCCGTAGATTGAGACTGCACCCTTCTCGCTGACTTTCATGGTGATGCCAGTGGCAGCCCCTTTCTTGAGCGCAGCGTTTTCACTACGCAGCCGCTCCAGCTCGGCTTTCAGATCTTCGTCCGACATGGTTGCTCCTTGCCAACTGAGAATGACGCATTAGCGTGAAGAGTTTATCCGCGGCGCATGCCGGGTTCAAGCTGTTCTTGAGAACATGCAAAGTTCTACGGCCGGCGCGCGTGTTTCAGCTTGCCGCCGGGTTTTGCCGGCGCAGCCGCGCGGCGCACGGGTGCAACGCGGCTCCTGGCCGGCCGGACTCCCGTGTGCGCCAGACCTTTGCCGGTGCCTGCCGGCTGGAACGACGGAATCAGGTGTTTCTTGCCGTTGCCGATGAGATCGGCGCGGCCCATGCGCTGCAGCGCCTCGCGCAGCAGCGGCCAGTTCTCCGGGTCGTGATAGCGCAGGAACGCCTTGTGCAGCCGGCGCTGGCGGCCGCCGCGCACCACGCTGACTTCTTCCGATGTGGCCGACACCTTGTGCAGCGGATTCTTGCCGGTGTGGTACATGGTCGTCGCCAGCGCCAGCGGCGTCGGCAGGAAAGTCTGCACCTGGTCGAGGCGAAAGCCGTTGTGCTTGAGCCAGAGCGCCAGCGCGAGCATGTCGGCGTCAGTGGTGCCCGGATGCGCGGCGATGAAGTAGGGGATCAGGTATTGCTCCTTGCCCGCTTCGCGCGAGAACCTGTCGAACAGCGCCTTGAATTTGTCGTAGTTGCCCATGCCGGGCTTCATCATTTTGGAGAGCGGCCCTTCCTCGGTATGTTCGGGCGCGATCTTCAGGTAGCCGCCGACGTGGTGGGTGGCGAGTTCCTTCACGTATTCGGGTGAGCGCACGGCGAGGTCGTATCTCAAACCCGAGGCGACCACGACTTTCTTGATGCCGGGCAGGGCGCGCGCCTTGCGATAAAGCCCGATCAGCGGCGCGTGGTCGGTGTTGAGGTTTTCGCAGATGCCCGGATAGACGCAGGACAGGCGCCGGCAGGAGGACTCGATCTTCGGGTTCTTGCACGCCATGCGATACATGTTGGCGGTCGGCCCGCCGATGTCGGAAATGATGCCGGTGAAACCCGGCGTCTTGTCGCGGATTTCCTCGATCTCGTGCAGGATCGACGCTTCCGAGCGGCTCTGGATGATGCGTCCCTCGTGCTCGGTGATGGAACAGAAGGTGCAGCCGCCGAAGCAGCCGCGCATGATGTTCACCGAGAAGCGGATCATTTCCCAGGCCGGGATTTTCGCGTCGCCGTAGGCCGGATGCGGCGCGCGCGCGTAGGGCATGCCGTACACATGGTCCATTTCGGCGGTGGAAAGCGGGATCGGCGGCGGATTCAACCAGACGTCGCGCTCGCCGTGCTGCTGGACCAGGGCGCGCGCATTGCCCGGATTAGATTCGAGGTGGAAGGTGCGCGAGGCGTGGGCATCGAGGACGGGGTCTGCTTTTACCTGTTCGTACGAAGGCAGGCGGATGACCGTGCGCGCGCGCTCCTGCCGGCGCGCCGCGAGGCGTTCTTCGCGGCCGTGGAAGCGGATGGGTTGGCTGCTCGTCGCTGTTGCCGCCGCGGCAGGTGGCGTCTGCACCATGGCGTACGGGTCCGGACGCGCGTGGATCGCGCCCGGCGTATCGACCGTGGTGGAATCGGCTTCGCTCCAGCCCTCGGGCCGCCAGCCGTGCGCAACCATGAACGAACTGCCGCGCAGGTCGCGGATGGTCTTGATGTTCTCGCCGCGGGCCAATCGGTGCGCGAGTTCCACCAGCGCGCGCTCGGCATTCCCAAACAGCAGCAGGTCGGCCTTGGCGTCGGGCAGGATAGCGCGGCGCATGGTGTCCGACCAGTAGTCGTAATGCGCGATGCGGCGCAGGCTCGCCTCGATGCTGCCGATCACCAGCGCCGCGTCCGGATAGGCCTCGCGGCAGCGCTGCGAATAGACGATCACCGCGTGGTCGGGGCGCTTGTCCGGCGCCGCGTTGGGCGTGTAGGCGTCGGTGGAGCGGATCCTCTTGTCGGCGGTATAGCGGTTGACCATGGAATCCATGTTGCCGGCGGTAACGCCGTAGAACAGGTTTGGTTTGCCCATGCGCCTGAAGTCCGCGGCCGAGTGCCAGTCGGGCTGGCTGATGATGCCGACGCGGAACCCCTGCGCTTCCAGCAGCCGTCCCACCAGCGCCATGCCGAAACTCGGATGATCGATATACGCATCGCCGGTGACGATGATGATGTCGCAGGAATCCCAGCCGAGCGCGCGCATTTCCTCCAGCGACATCGGCAGGAACGGCGCGACGCCGAAGCGCTCGGCCCAGTGCTTGCGGTAGGAAAAAATCGGTTTGATTTGCGCGTCCATTCGATTCGGCTCAGCTGCGCCAGTCGTGCAGGCGCGCAAGCAGCGCATTGGTGGAGCCGTCCAGTCCGGCAATGGCCCCGCCGCCGGCCGGCTGCGCCGCGAGCGTGCGCGCGATTTCCTTGCCCAGTTCCACGCCCCACTGATCGAAGCTGTTGACGTTCCAAATGATGCCCTGCACGAATACCTTGTGCTCGTACAGCGCCAGCAACTGCCCCATGGTGTGCGGCTCGATCGCCTTGAATAGGATGGTCGACGACGGCCGGTTGCCGTCGAAGCGCCGCTGCGGCAGATCTGCATCCTTCCCCGCCATCAGCGCGGCCGCTTGCGCCAGCGCGTTCTCGGCCGCGGCGCCGGTGGTCGCGACCGGCACCAGGAAATCGCAGGGCACGAGGTGCGTGCCCTGGTGCAGCATCTGATGAAAGGCGTGCTGGCTGTTGGTGCCCGGGGCGCCCCAGACCACCGGTACGGTGGCGTAATCCAGCGTCTGCCCGTCGCGATCCACGCTCTTGCCGTTCGATTCCATTTCGAGTTGCTGCAGGTAGGCGGGCAGTTCGCGCAGGGCTTCCGCGTAGGGCAGCACGGCATGCGTTTCCGCGCCGAAGAAATTCGTGTACCAGATGCCGAGCAGCGCCAGCAGCACCGGCATGTTGGCTGCCAGCGGCGCTGCGAGGAAATGCGCGTCCATCGCGCGCGCGCCGGCGAGCAGCTGTTCGAACCGGTCCATGCCGATCGCGATCGCCAGCGGCAGCCCCACCGGGGACCAGACCGAGTAGCGCCCGCCAACCCAGTCCCATAACGGAAAGCAGCGCTCGGACGCGATGCCGAAGGCGCCTGCGGCCTTGATATTTGTCGTTACCGCGGCGAAATGCTGCTTCACCGCCGCTTCGCTCCCCAGTGCTTTGACCAGCCAGGCCCTGGCCAGATTGGCGTTGCCCAGGGTCTCGACCGTGGTGAAGGTCTTGGAGGCGACGATGATGAGCGTCGTCTCCGGCTGCACCTGCGCGAGCGCGCGCGCAAGGTCGTCCGGGTCGGCGTTGGCGACAAAATGGACTGACTGCGGCGCATCCGCGTGGCGCCAGAGCGCCTGGGTGAGCATGCGCGGGCCCAGATCGGAGCCGCCGATGCCGATGTTGATCACGCTGCGCATCGGCTTGCCGGTGTGGCCCAGCAGGCGCTCGCCGCGCACGGCGTCGCTGAAGGCGCGCATGCGCGCCCGCGCTTCGCGCACCAGCGGCATCACGTCATTCCCGGCGGGGAACACCTCCAGTGCGGAACGCAGCGCCACATGCAGCACGGCGCGGTCCTCGCTGGCGTTGATGTGCTCGCCGGCGAACATGCGCGTGCGCCAGTGTTCGACCCCGGCCGCGCGCGCCAGATCGGCGAGCAGCGCGAGCGTGGTGCCGGTCACGCGGTGCTTGGAGTAATCGAGCAGCAGTGCACCCGCCTGCAGCGAGAAGTTCTGTGCGCGTCCGGGCTCGCGCGCGAACAGGTCGCGCATATGCACGTCCGCGATTTCGGCCTGGTGCGCCTGCAGCGCTCTCCACGCCGGGCTCTGCGTCAGCTTGCTTTGGGCGGACTTGCTTTGGAACGGTTCGCTCATGGCTTCGAATTGCCTTTCGCATAAAGCCGAAACTTCTCGGTGCGGTCGCCCGCGCGGTTGCCTTCCCAGATCTTTTTCCAGGACGCACCCGGACTTGCTTCTGGCAGCCGGGAATTGTCCTGTAGCAGCAGCAGTGCGCAGTTACGGCGCGCGCGGATTTCGGCGCGTTCGGTGACGATACCGGCATGGTAGTCGAAGGCGGCGCGCTGCGCATTGCCCAGCCCGCGGCTGGCGATGCAGCCCGCGTTTTTGGGCAGGCTCGCCTGCAGCGAACGCGCCACCGGACGGTAGCTCTTGCCGTAATCGATCCAGGGCAGCCACAGCAGCATCGCCAGCGCCCAGAACAGCGCCAGGCCGGCGGCCCAGAAGGTGACGCAGCGCTGGGCCGCGTTCTTGCTGCGCAACAGCAGCGCGATCCAGGCGAGCGTGATTGCGACGGCGGCGATCAACGGCAGCCAGGCAAAGTGAGACACAAAGCCGGGCTCTATGCGCGCGGCATTGGCGGCGATGCGCGGCGGAAAGCCCGTCTGCAGCGCCAGGTAGCCGAGCCAGATGAGGCCGCCGAGCAGGCTGAACGTCATGGCGCCGAACCAGGCGAGCGCGTTGGCCGCGCCCCGGCGCAGATCGCTCAATACCTGGGCACCCAGCAGCGCAAGCGGCAACAGCAGCGGCAGCAGCGGCAATTCCCCCGCTGCACGCGTAAGCACTATGAGTCCCAGTCCGGCGATCAGGGCGACCAGCGGCAGCGCCACGGCGGCAGAGCCGGGTTTTCGGCGATACAGCCACAGCGCCCACAGCGCGATCGGCCATGCCGGCCAGGCGAACCAGGCGAGCGTGCCCAGCGTCTGCCCGGCCGCAGTCAGGCCGGGCGCCTGGGCCAGGGCCGCCAGGCCGCCCTGGTGCAGCCAGGCCGCGAACAGTTCGGGCGAGCGTGCATAGAGCAACGCCGGCCAGATCACGAGCCAGGGCGCAAGGATCAGCGCGGCGCAAACCAAGGCGAGCGCGGCGTTGCGGCTGCGCCAATCGGGCACGAACAAAGGCATAACGAGCAGGGCGGCAAGGAACGGCAGGATGTTCACCAATCCGCTGGCGAGAAATGCGGCGCCCAGGCCGCAGCCGAGGACGACGCCGGCGGCATACGGTCGCTTCTGCACCAGCGCGGCGCCATAGTAGGCGCAGGCGAGGCCGGCGAGCAGCGCGGTTTCGCTGATGGCCGCGTGCGCATGCACCAGCAGGCCGGTGCAACCCATGAACAAGAGCATGACGCCGTCGCCGCGGCGGTCAGGGTCGTCGCCGCGGCTGTCGTGGTCGTATCTGTCTTTTTCGTGGAAGGCACGTCCAGCCAGGCGCAGGAATGCGAGCGTCAATGCAATGAACGCGCCGCCCGCGAGGCGCATCGCGTCGTGCTGCGCGATGACCCCGCCCAGCAGCTTGGCGACCGCCGCCGCAACCCAGTAGAACAGCGGGCCGTCCTCGGCGTAGTGCTCGCCCGCGACGCGCGGCAGCAGCCAATCCCCGTGGCTGGCGAACTGGTGCGCGATGCCGATGCCGATGGCGTCGTCGTTTTTCCAGGGATCGTGGCCGATCAGGCCGGGCAGCAGCCAGATCGCGACCAGAATCAGCAGGGGAATGCGCGTCAGCGGCAGCGCGATGCGTAAGCCGGCCACTATTCGATCATCCTGAGCGTTTCCCCCGGGCGTGGGCTCGGCCATGGGGCAGATGGCGTTGGTGTGCGATTTCAGATTTCATGTTCTTCGAAACCTCTGATCGATGCACTCCCCGATCAACGCTTGCGCTGACCCAGGGGATTTCCAAAGGGGGTGTCGCCCCCTGAACTCAGGACTCGCGCTATTTTATCCGGTTGCGCCGGCCGGAAAGCAAAAATGGCAGCTGTAGCTGCAAGCAAACAATAAAGGCAGCCGCAGCTGCGAGGAAACAAAAAAGGCAGCCGCAGCTGCCTTTTCCCCGGGACGGCCTGGACTTCAGGCCGGCTTGGTCGAAGCCTCGGGCTTCTTCGCGTATTTTTGGCGGAACTTCTCCACGCGGCCGGCGGTGTCGACGATTTTCTGCTTGCCGGTGTAGAAGGGATGGCAGTTTGAGCATACCTCGACATGCAGCGCCTTGCTCATGGTCGAGTGGGTTTTCCAGGTGTTGCCGCAGCTGCAGGTGACCTGAATTTCGTGATATGCGGGGTGAATGTCTGGTTTCATGGTTTTTCCTGATTCTTCCTAAGGTGCGGTCCGGGAATAGGAGCCGCAAAAGGCGGCAATTATCCCAGAAATCAATGTGCTAAGCAAGCGCTGCCCAGGCGACTCGAAGTCCAGCGATTGCGCTTGCGCTTGCGCGGACGGCGTCCCGTCCGCGCGGATCGTCGATTGCGTACGGATGAAAAGTGCATCCGTACGCAATCGGCGATCTTGTAGAAAATCAACCCCGAACCGCCCTCGCTTTTATCCATAACCGTGTTTTCTATACGGATGCGCTTTTCATCCGTATAGAAAACACGGTTGGCGCGCAGAGAATGAAATGGACGCCTCCCACCCCGTGGAGCGACACACACAAGGTATCCGCCGCGCGCAATGGCCGTGCGGCACATTCGATTTCAAAGAAGCGCAGGGCTATGTCGCGACTCTGTATCTACCCGCGACGCATTGAGTCAAAGAAATCCGCGTTGTTCTTGGTCGCCCGGATCTTGTCGACCAGGAACTCCGCCGCTTCCAGGTCGTCCATCGGGTAAAGCAGCTTTCGCAGCACCCACACCTTGGACAGCACTTCCTTCGCGATCAGCAGTTCCTCGCGGCGCGTGCCCGAGCGGTTGACGTTGATCGCCGGGAATATGCGCTTTTCGTACATGCGCCGGTCGAGGTGGATTTCCATGTTGCCGGTGCCCTTGAATTCCTCGTAGATCACGTCGTCCATGCGGCTACCGGTGTCGATCAGCGCGGTGGCGAGGATGGTGAGCGAGCCGCCTTCCTCGACGTTGCGCGCGGCGCCGAAAAAGCGCTTCGGACGCTGCAGCGCGTTGGCGTCGACGCCGCCGGTGAGCACCTTGCCCGAGGCCGGCACCACGGTGTTGTAGGCGCGCGCGAGGCGGGTGATCGAATCGAGCAGGATCACCACGTCCTTCTTGTGCTCGACCAGGCGCTTCGCCTTTTCGATCACCATTTCGGCGACCTGCACGTGGCGCGTGGCCGGTTCGTCGAAGGTGGAGGCGACCACTTCGCCGCGCACCGTGCGCGTCATCTCGGTCACTTCCTCCGGGCGCTCGTCGATCAGGAGCACGATCAGCACCACGTCGGGATGATTGGCGATGATCGCATGCGCCATGTGCTGCATCAGCACCGTCTTGCCCGCCTTGGGCGGGGACACGATCAGTCCGCGCTGGCCCTTGCCGATCGGCGCGATGATGTCGATGATGCGGCCGGTCATGTTCTCTTCGGCCTTGATGTCGCGTTCGAGCTTGAACACCTCGTCCGGGTGCAGCGGCGTCAGGTTTTCGAACAGGATCTTGTTCTTGGAGTTCTCCGGCAGATCACCGTTGACCTTGTCCACCTTGACCAGCGCGAAATAGCGCTCGCCGTCCTTGGGCGTGCGGATCTCGCCCTCGATGGTATCGCCGGTATGCAGGTTGAAGCGGCGGATCTGGGAGGGGGAGACGTAGATGTCGTCGGTCGAGGCGAGGTAGGAGGTGTCGGGCGAGCGCAGGAAGCCGAAGCCGTCTGGCAGCACTTCCAGCGTGCCGTCGCCGAAAATCGATTCGCCCTTTTTCGCCCGGTTCTTCAGCAGCGCAAAAATAAGTTCCTGTTTGCGCAGGCGATTGGCGCCTTCGATTTCATGTTCCACCGCCATCTGGACCAGCTCGGTGACGTGCAGGGTTTTAAGCTCGGATAATTGCATGCAGAAACGCTCGTATGGAACGAAAAGGCTAAAGATGCCTTGGGATTTGCGACAGGGAGGATCTGGCGTCCGGGTCCGGCTGGGGTGGTTACGATATGAGGGGGATGTCTCCCCTCATGCTCCCCTACGTCAAGGGTCGTTTCGGCAATTCTGAAACGGCCTCTGAGAAAATCCGCCGGTGACGCTTCTGGTGCAAGGATAGAGGGTCTAGATGTTGCTGTCAAGGAAGGCCGTGAGCTGCGATTTTGACAGCGCGCCCACCTTGGTAGCCTCGATGTTGCCGTTCTTGAACAGCATCAGGGTGGGGATGCCGCGGATACCGTACTTGCGCGGAATTTCCTGGTTCTCGTCCACATTGACCTTGGCGACCTTGAGCTTGCCCGAGTACTCTTTGGCAACTTCCTCCAGGGTCGGCGCGATCGCCTTGCACGGTCCGCACCACTCGGCCCAGTAATCGACCAGCACCGGGCTTTGCGCCTGCAGCACCTCGGCTTCGAATGTATCATCGGTAACGTGATGTATATGCTCGCTCATGCAGTCCTCTTGTATCAGTTTCGTGTTTTGGGTTTGTTCGCGATCCGCGGCCGTGAGGGCCGGGGAGGGGTGAATGTGGATTCTAGCGCTATTTACAACTTGCCGCAGGGGTGGCGTCGCCACAGGTCCGGCCGCCCCCCAGGCTATGGCCTGACCTTTGTCAATTTGGGTCTCGACGCCGGGTCTTTGACTGGAAGATGAACAAGTCAAACCAAATCCTGATCGCGGTCTGGCTGGTGATCGCCAGCTTCGTCGCTTACCTGATTGCCGGACTGATCGATTCGCGGCAGGCGGCGGAGCGGCGCGTCCGTGATCAGGCGCTGTCCTACGTTCGGCTGGTCGAGCAGCATGCGTCGGCATCCTTCGACCGGGCCAATATCGGGCTCATGGGGGTCGTGGACCGCCTGCGCCCGGGCGATCTGGTCGGGGCCAAGCCGCTGGCCGCGGCGCGCCGGGCGGAAATCGATGAGCTGCTGCGCAGCCAGCAACGGCGCACCCCGGGCGTGATTGCGATGCCTCTTGCGAATGCCAACGGCGACGTCATTGCCCATTCGCTGAATGCGCCTGCCGGAATGAGTTTGCGCGACCGGGGATACTTTCAGGCGCTGAAGCGGCAGCCGCGCGGTGCCATATCCGTATCTGCAGTGGCCTCCGGCCGCGTGTCGGGCAAACCGGGCGTGCAGATCGTCCGCCGCATCGATCTGCCGGATGGCGGTTTCGGCGGCACGGTCGGCGCCAATTTGGGATTGGCCGAGAATTTTTCCGATTTCTACGCGAGCCTCGCGCTGGGCAGGAACAGCGCGGTGTCGCTGCGCGATGCCGAGAACAAGCTGTTGGTTCGGTATCCCCTCGTCGACGAGAAGCTGGGCAAGCCAATCGCGGCCGGCGGTGAGGTTAGGCAGCGGATACTCGCCGGAGAAGCGGAGGGCTTGGTCGTGGTCGCGTCGGCCATAGACAACATCGAGCGCGTCTTCGCGTTTCGCCGGCTGGCGCATTATCCGATCTACGCGGCGGTCGGGTTGTCGCTGGAAGAGGCCTTGTCCGGCTGGCGCCTTGAACGCGATCGCGTGGCGCTGGGCGCGACGCTGATCATCGTCGCCGGCATGTTCATCACCTTCATGCTGCGCCGCAAGGAGCGCGCCGAGCATATGCTGCATACGCTCGCCTCGATCGTGGAATCCTCGGACGTCTCGATCGTCGCCGCCGATCTCGATGGCGTGATCGCCAGCTGGAATGCGGGGGCGCAGAAGCTCTACGGCTACAGCGCCGAGGAAGCGCTAGGCAAATCGACGAAGATCCTGGTTCCCGCGGACAAGCACGCGGAACGAGAGGCGCTGCTCGAACGCTGCAGGGGCGGCGAAGGGACTTCGAATCTTGAGACTGTGCACCTCGCCCGGGATGGCCGGCGCGTCGATGTATCGCTCACGGTTTCGTCGATCAGGGACCGCGGCGGAAACGCCGTCGGCTATTCGGTCATTGCGCGCAACATCACCGAGCGCAAGCAGGCCGAAGCCGCCCGCAACGCGCTCGAAGCGCAACTGCGCGAAGCGCAGAAACTGGAAGCGATCGGGACCCTGGCCGGGGGCATCGCGCACGACTTCAACAACATTCTCGCCGCGATCCTCGGCAACGTGGCACTGGCGCACAACGACGTGGGTCCGGGTCACCGCGCGCTGGTGAGCCTGGAGGAGATCAACAAGGCCGGAGGGCGGGCGAAGAACCTGGTGCAGCAAATCCTCGCCTTCAGCCGCAGGCAGCCGCAGAAGTTCCTGGTGCAGCCGCTGCGCCCGCTGCTGGAGGATGCGCTGAAGCTGATGCGCGCCACGCTGCCCGCCGGGGTGGAGCTTGCCGCCAGCCTCGCGGATGCGCCGCTGCAGGTGCGCGCCGATGCGACCCAGGTTGCGCAAGTGCTGATGAATCTGTGCACCAACGCCTGGCACGCGCTGGACGGCGGCACCGGGCGCATCGCGGTCGGGCTGGACGAAGTTCTGCTCGATGCCGATGCGGCGCAGCGCCTCGGCGGCTTGGCGCCGGGTCGTTACGCGCGCGTGTCGGTGAGTGACAACGGCCATGGCATGGATGCAGCCACCCAGGCGCGCATTTTCGAGCCGTTCTTCACCACCAAGCCAGTGGACCAGGGCACTGGTCTCGGTTTGGCGGTGGTGCACGGCATCGTGACGACGCACCAGGGCGCGATCAGCGTCGAGAGCGCGCCGGGCAAAGGGGCCAGGTTCGATGTGTTGCTTCCGCTCGTCGCGGCGGCGCCGGCGGCGCGGCCGGCGCCCGCAGCGGCGCCTGCGCTGCGAGGCGACGGCAGGCACGTGCTCTATCTGGATGACGACGAGGCGATGGTGTTTCTGGTAACCCGGATGCTGCAGGGTCTGGGCTATCGGGTGAGCGGCCACGAGCGTCCCGACGCGGCGCTGGCAGCGGTGCGCGCGAATCCGCAGGATTTCGATCTGGTCGTGACCGACTTCAACATGCCCGGGTGCTCGGGGCTGGAGGTCGCGCAGGAGTTGCGGCGCATCCGCCCCGATCTGCCGGTGGTGATCACCTCGGGCTTTATCACCGACGAGCTGACCGTCGGCGCCCGCGCAGTCGGCGTGCGCGACGTCGTGTACAAGCCGAACACGATCGATGACCTGTGCGGAATCATCCAGGGCCTGCTGGACAAGTCGCCTGCGCCCTAGAGCATAGCCGCCAGAGTCCGGGTTCCGAATCGCGAAAAGGCTATGCTAAAATCGGGCCTCGAAAATTCAGCGGCCGCCTTTTTTTAGGACATTACCCATGACCTATGTCGTAACCGAATCGTGCATCAAGTGCAAATACACCGACTGCGTCGACGTCTGCCCCGTGGACTGCTTCCGCGAAGGGCCGAATTTCCTGGTTATCGATCCCGATGAATGCATCGACTGCACCCTGTGCGTCGCCGAGTGCCCGGTGGAAGCGATTTTCGCCGAGGACGACGTGCCCGACGACCAGAAGGAATACACGGCACTCAACGCCGAACTGTCCAAGGTATGGAAGCCCATCATCGAGCGCAAGGACGCGCTTTCGGATGCGGACGAATGGGCCAAAGTGAAGGACAAGAAAAAACTGTTGGAGAAATAGCACGCGTCCCCGTCGCACTTGCGCGGACGGCGGCCCGTCCGCGCGGATCGCCGATTGAGAACGGATGAAAAGGCGCCATCCGTTCTCAATCGGCGATCTCGTATAACACCCCCGCCCTTGGTTTGGTGTCAACCGTAACCGTGTTTTCTGTACGGATGCGCTTTTCATCCGTACGGAAAACACGGTTGGCGCGCGCAGCGCGCAGGTCCTCTGGTGGCATGCGACCTAAGTCGCTATATCGCACGGGCCGCGTGCAAATCCCTCAGTCGTACAACCCCGCCCGCGCCTTGCCGCGAAATACGTAATAGGAAAACGCGGTGTAGGCGACGATGAAAGGCAGCACGATCAGCGCGCCTATGAGCACCACTTTGAGCGAGGACGGGTGGGCCGCGGCATCCCAGAACGTCAGCCGGTCCATGACCACGTAGGGAAACAGGCTATAGGCGAGCCCGATGAAGGCGAGCACGAATATCGCCACCGCGCCGGCGAACGGCGTCCAGTGCGCGGCGCCCGCTGCACCCCGCGACAGGCGCCCGGTCGAGCGCCACACCCAGATCCACGCAAGGAGCGTCGCCAGCGGCAGCAGCATCAACGCGAGCGTTTTCGGAAAATCGAACCATTTCGTTTGCACCGTCTGGCTCACCAGCGGCGCGGCGACGCTCACCGCGGCCACGCCGAGCGCGACCCAAAGCAGGCCCCAGCGCGCCCAGGCCACGGCCTTCTTCTGCAGTGTGCCCTCGGTCTTATAGATCAGCCAGGTCGCGCCGAGCAGCACGTAGCCTCCGCAGAGTCCGGCTCCCACTACCAGCGCGAACAGCAGATAGCCGAAGCCGGAATCGAAGCCGGTGATGTAGCGCCCGAGCATCAGCCCCTGCGCGAACGAGGCGATGAACGAGCCAAAATAGAACAGCCAGTTCCACAACTCCCGGTGCCAGCCCTCGGCCTTGACACGGAATTCGAACGCGACGCCGCGCAGCATCAGCCCGATCAGCATGGCCGCTACCGGCAGATAGAGCGCGCCCAGCACCACGCCGTGCGCGACCGGGAACGCGACCAGCAGGATGCCCACGCCCAGCACCAGCCAGGTTTCGTTCGCGTCCCAGAACGGCCCGATCGAGGACACCATCAGGTCCTGCTCGCGCGCGTCGGCGGCGGGCATCAGCATGCCGACGCCGAGGTCGTAGCCGTCGAGCACGACGTAGGCGAGCACCGCCACGCCCATCAGCGCGGCAAATATGAGCGGCAGGTCCAGGCTCATATGGCTTTCCCCGGCATTGCTGCGGCACCCTTACCGGCCAAATGCGTGATCACCACCATGTAGGCGCCGAGCATCAGGGTGTAGACGAGGACGTAGCCGGTGAGGCTTGCGCCGAGTTGCGCCTCGGGGATTCGCCCAACGGCCTGCGAAGTCCTCAGAATACCGGTGACCAGCCAGGGCTGGCGCCCGACTTCGGTGACCACCCAGCCGGCGAGCGTCGCCAGCCAGCCGGAGAAGGTGAACCCGGCGAAGGTCCACAGCAGCCATTGCGCCGGGGCGCGGTCTTTGCGCAGGAACCAGGCGCCGGTCCAGGCGAGCCCAACCATCAGCACCCCCAAGGTCAGCATGATGCGAAACGCGAAGAACAGTGGCGCCACCGGCGGCGTGTCGGGTGCAAACGCATCTATGCCCTTCACCTCGCCTTCCAGATCGTGCTTCAGTATCAGACTCGCGAGCTTGGGCACCTCGATGGCGAAATCGTTGTCGCGCGTTTCCGCATTCGGTATGGCGAACAGGACCAGTGGCGCACCGCGCTCGGTGTTCCACAGCGCCTCCATCGCGGCGATCTTGGCCGGCTGATGCTCGAGCGTGTTCAGCCCGTGCAGATCGCCGGCGAAAATCTGCAGCGGCGCAATCACCGCGGCGACAATGACGCCGGTGCGCAGCGTGCGCAGCGCCGAGGCATCCGCGGGCGCGCGCAGCAGGCGCCAGGCCGACAGCCCGGCGACAACGAAGGCCGCGGTGAGCCCGGAGGCGAGCAGCATGTGGGTGAAGCGATAGGGGAAGGAGGGATTGAAAATCACCTGCAGCCAGTCCCCTGCGATCAGCACGCCGTCCGCGGTCACGTGTCCGGCAGGCGTATGCATCCAGGAAATGAGCGCGAGGATCCAGAAGGCCGAGAACAGGGTGCCGATTGCCACCAGCAGCGTCGCTCCGATGTGGACCCAGGCGGGCACGCGGTTCATGCCGAACAGCATTACGCCGAGGAAAGTGGCTTCGAGAAAAAATGCGGTCAGCACTTCGAACGCGAGCAGCGGCCCGGCGATGTTGCCGACATGGTTCATGAAACCGGGCCAGTTGGTGCCGAACTGGAACGACATGGTGATGCCCGTGACCACGCCCATCGCGAACGAGAGCGCGAACACCTTGGTCCAGAGCTTATAGGTCGCGAGCCAGGCCGAGTCGCCGCTCCATGCAAAGCGGATGCGGAAATAGACCAGGAACCACGCCAGCGCGATGGTGAGGCTGGGGAACAGAATGTGGAAACCGATGTTCAGTCCGAACTGGGCGCGGGCGAGCAGGAGGAGATCGGGATTGTCCATGGCGGTGGTAAACGAAGCGCGTGAACGCGTCACGCTGGGGCGCTCGTGGATTATCATACGCCACCATGTCCAGCGACGCCAACGCAGCACTTTCCAAAGCGCAGCTCTTCGCACGCCTGGCCCGGGGTTTCGATCAGGGTCTCGCCGGCGGCGTCACGGTAGTCACGCCCAACCGGCGCCTGGCGCAGGCGCTCGCGCGCGAATTCGATGCGGAGCAGGCCGCGCAGGGCCGCACTGCCTGGGAGTCGGCAGACATCCTGCCGTATTCCGCCTTCGTCGAGCGCTGCTTTGAGGACGCGCTGTATTCCGAGCTCGCATCCGATTTGCCGATTCTGCTCACGCCGGCGCAGGAGCACGCACTGTGGGAGGACATCATCCGGCGCTCGGATGCGGGGGATGCGTTGCTCGCGGTTCAGGAGACCGCGGCGCTCGCGGCCGATGCCTGGAGGACCGCGCACGCCTGGAGGCTGCTCGACACCCTGCGTTCGGGCCAGTTGAACGAGGACGCGGCCGCCTTTCGCGACTGGTGCGCGCAATACTCATTGCGCTGCGAACGCGACGGGCATACGGACACCGCGTTGTTGTCCGACCTGGTCGCGGCGCAACTCGACTGCAAGGATATGCGCAAGCCGAAGGTGCTGGCAGTCTATGGCTTCGACATCATGACGCCGCAACAGCGGGATTTGTTCGGCGCGTTGCAGACGGCGGGTACCGAGGTATTTGCCTGTGCCCCGGAGTGGCGCGAGGCAAGCGTGTTGCGCGTGGCCTGTGTCGATGCCCGCGACGAAATCGGCCGGGCCGCGGCCTGGGCGCGCGCGCGGCTCGAAGCCGAGCCGCATGCACGAATCGGCATTGTCGTCCCCGACCTCGGCAAACATCGTAACGCGCTGTTGCGCACGTTGCGCACGGTGATGGCGCCGGCCTCGATGTTGCCCGGCGCATCCGGCGCGCAAGGCACGAGCAGCGATCCGCTGCCGTTCAATGTGTCGCTGGGCGCAGCGCTCACCGGCTATCCGCTGGTACAGGCGGCCTGCCTCATCCTCGAACTTGCGGGGCGCGAAATCGAGTTCGGGCGCGCCAGCTTGTTGCTGCGCTCGCCCTTCATCGCGGCGGGCGAGGCCGAGGCTGCGGGCCGCGCCCGGCTCGATCTCGAATTGCGCCGCCGCGCCGAGCCTGCGATCACCCTGGAACGGCTGCTCGACACGCTCGATGCCGCCGGCGCGGCCGCGCGCGCGCCGGAGCTGGCGCAACGCTTGCGCAAACTGGCCGAATTCCGCAAATCCGATCTGTTCGGTGCGCGCGCGCCATCGCAATGGGCGAAAGCCATCACCGATGCGCTGAAACTCATGGGCTTTCCGGACAAAGGCCGCAGCCTCGACTCGACCGAGTACCAGACCTTGAAAAAATGGCACGAAGTCGTCGCCGCTTTCGCCACGCTCGACCGGGTGCACGCGAAGCTGGGTTATGGCGAGGCGCTAGCACGCCTGCGGCGGCTTGCCGCGCAGACGCTGTTCCAGCCGGAGGCGCCGGATGCGCCGGTGCAGATCCTGGGCGTGCTGGAATCGGCCGGCATAGCGTTCGACCATCTGTGGGTCATGGGCCTCAGCGACGATGCCTGGCCGATCCATCCGCGGCCCAATCCGTTCCTGCCGCTCGCGGCGCAGCGCAAGGCGAGGGTGCCCGAAGCGTCGATCGAGGCCACGCTCGTGCTCGATGCCGCGATCACGCGCGGCTGGCTTGGCGCCGCGCGCGAGGTGGTGCTGTCGCATCCTCAGGCCGAGGGCGAAAGGAAGCTCTTGCCCAGCCCGCTGCTGCGCGACCTGGCGCAAGGCGCTCTCGCCTTACCCGCATATCCGCGCCATCGCGACCTGATCCATGCCGCCGCGAAGATCGAGGCGATCGAGGACGCCGTCGCGCCGCCGCTTGCGGCCGCAGTGGCGCTGGCCGGCGGCACGGCGGTAATCACCGACCAGTCCGCCTGCCCGTTTCGCGCGTTCGCGCTGCACCGTCTGGCCGCGAAATCGCCGGAATCACCGCACGCCGGCCTGGACGCCATGGAGCGCGGCATACTCGTGCATCGCGTGCTCGCCGGGGCTTGGGGACAACTCAAGACCAAGGCCAATCTCGATGCGATCGGCGCCGATGAACTGCAAGCGTTGCTCGCGCAGGCAGCGGACGAGGCGGTGAGGCGCGTGCAGCGCGACCGCCCGGCGACGCTCTCCGGTCGCTTTGCCGAAATCGAGAAGGGGCGCCTGGTGCGCCTGGCATGCGCCTGGCTGGAAATGGAACGCGAGGCGCGCGGCGACGACTTCACCGTCGCCGCGGTCGAGGACAAGCGCAGCATGGTCATCGGCCCGCTCACGCTGCGCGGCAAACTCGATCGAGTGGACGAACTCGAAGACGGCCGGCGCATTGTCATCGACTACAAGTCCAGCGCCGAGCCGGCCAGCGCGTGGTTGGGCGAGCGGCCTGATGCGCCGCAGCTACCGCTGTATCTGGTCGCGACCGAACCGGACGCCGTCGCCATCGCGTTCGCGCAGGTAAAGGCAGGCGCGATGAAATTTGCCGCGCTCGCCGCGGACGAGACGCTGCTGCCGGTGTATAAATCCCTGCCCGACATCGGCTGGGATACGCAGGTCGCCGAATGGCGCCGCGTCCTGGCGCGGCTCGCGACGCAGTTCGCCGCGGGTGAGGCCGCGGTGCAGCCGAAAAATCCGCAGACGACCTGCCGCAACTGCGAGCTGCAGCCGCTTTGCCGAATTCACGAACGGCTGGGTGCGGTCGTTCTTGATCAGGATGGCAATGATGAAGGGTGAATTCTCATCTTTGCGCGGACGGCGGCCCGTCCGCGCGGATCGCCGCTTGCGCGCGGATGAAAGGCACATCCGCGCGCAAGTGGCGATCTTGATTAAAACCCCCAGAGGGTCCCTGGGTTTATTCATAACCGTGTTTTTGGTGCGGATGCGCTTTTCATCCGTACCAAAAACACGGTTGGCGCGCGCAGCGCGCAATGACCGTTCGGCGACATTGCCGGGCGAACCAGGATACTTCGAGCTGCAACGCCAGATATTGGATAAAAGCAACCCCAAGCCGAGTCTAAATGGCAAATGCGGCAGGCTTGGAGCGACGCGTGGCTGATAACACGCCCATCCCCGACCTCGGCGCGCGCGAAGCGGCGCTGGCGCCGACGCGCTCATTTATCGTGCAGGCACCGGCCGGCTCGGGCAAGACCGAGCTGCTGATTCAGCGCTACCTCGGCCTGCTCGCGACCGTAAACGAGCCGGAGGAAATCGTCGCCATCACTTTCACCAGGAAAGCCGCAGCCGAAATGCGCGAGCGCGTGCTGACGGCGTTCGCGCAAGCGGGTGCGGGCAAGGCGCCCGGGTCTGAGCCCGACTCCGAGCACGAGCGGCGCACGCACGCGCTCGCGCGCGCGGCAATCGAGCGCGACGGCGCACGCGGCTGGCGCATCGCGGACAGCCCGGCGCGGCTGCGCATCCAGACCATCGATTCGCTGTGCGCGGCGCTGACGCGGCAGATGCCCATGCTGTCGAAGTTCGGCTCGCAGCCGGAGAACATCGAGGACGCCGGCGCACTCTATGCCGAGGCCGCGCGCGCGACGGTCGAGCTGATCGAATCGAAGGACTCAGCCGCAAACTATATCGAGCGGCTGCTGCTGCACCTGGACAACGACGTGGCGCGGGTGGAGGACCTGCTCGTTGAAATGCTGCGCCGGCGCGACCACTGGTTGCGCCATGTGATGGTCAATGAGCGCGCCGAGCTCGAGCGCGCGCTGGTGGCGGAGCGGCGTGCGGTGCTCGAGCAGGCGCGCTCGCTCATGCCCGCGGCCGCGCACGCCGAGTTGCTCGCGATTGCCAATTTTTCCCTGGGCAATCGCGGCCTGGCGCTGCTCGAGGCAATTCCCGGCGGCGACGACGCGGAAGCTTGGGCAACGCTCGCCAACGTGCTGCTGACCAGTAACGGCGCGTGGCGTGCCAAGGTGGACAAGCGCCATGGTTTCCCGGCCGGCGCCGCGGGCAAGGCGTGGAAAGAGCGCCTCGCAGCGCTGATCGCGACGCTCGCCGACGACCGGCTCGGCAATGCACTCGCCGACGCGCGCAGGCTTCCGCCCCCGGCCTACACCGACGCGCAATGGCAGGTGCTCGAGGCGATCACGGAGTTGCTGAAGCGCGCCGTGGGGCAATTGAAGCTCGTGTTCCAATCGCGCGGGCAGGTCGATTTCACCGAAGTGTCGCAGCGCGCCCTGCTCGCCCTCGAAGACGCCGGGGGGCCGACCGATCTCGCGCTCAGGCTCGATTACCAGATCCGGCACCTGCTGATCGATGAATTCCAGGATACCTCGATCAGCCAGTTCGAATTGATCGCGCAACTGACCGCGGGCTGGACGCCGGATGACGGCCGCACGCTGTTCGCCGTCGGCGATCCGATGCAGTCGATCTACCGCTTTCGCGAAGCCGAGGTCGGGTTGTTCCTGAAGGCGCGCGCCGAGGGCATAGGCAACGTCGTGCTCGAACCGCTGGAGCTGTCGGCCAATTTCCGTTCGCAGGCCGGTATCGTCGATTGGGTGAATGATGCCTTCGCGCAGGTGATGCCCGAGTTCGAGGACATAGGCTCGGGCGCGGTCGCCTACACCGAATCTCAGGCGGTGCATCCGCGGCTCCCGGGCGGCGCAGTCGGGATCCATCCGCTCATTGCCGGCGGTGAGGCGAGCGAAGCTGCGCTGGTGGCGGATATCGTTGCCGGCATCGCAGCCGCTGGCGCGGGACTTGAACAACCTCAGAGCGTTGCCATCCTCGTGCGCGGGCGCAACCACCTGCGCGAGATCGTGCCGCAATTGAAACTGGCGGGCCTCCCATTCCGCGCGATCGAAATCGATCGCCTCGACGACCGGCCGGTGGTGCAGGACCTGCTCGCGCTCACGCGCGCGCTCGCCCATCGCGGCGACCGCCTCGCCTGGCTGGCAATTTTGCGCGCGCCCTGGTGCGGCCTCAGGCTCGCCGATCTGCACGCGCTTGCCGGCACCGACTCCGGCGCAGACCAATTGACGCTGTGGGAACTGATGCATGACCCGGTGCGCCTCGCGGCGCTCAGCGCCGACGCCCGCTTGCGCCTGGATCGCATCCGGCCCGTGCTCGCTGCCGCGCTCGCCGGGCGCCAGCGCTCATCCCTGAGGGATGCGGTCGAAGGCGCCTGGCTCGCGCTCGGCGGCCCCGCTTGCGCCGGCTCCGCGACTGAGCTGGAAGACGCCGAAACCTACCTCGATCATCTCGAACCGGAGGAGGAAGCAGGCGCCATCGCCGGTTTCAAGGCGTTCGAGCAGAGCCTCGATAAGCTCTACGCGATGCCGGACATGGCCGCGGGCGATGCCGCCGTACAGATCATGACCATCCACAAGGCCAAGGGCCTGGAGTTCGATCACGTCATCGTGCCCGGTCTGGCCAAGACGCCGCCGGCCGAAGGAAAAAAACTTTTCCTGTGGATGGAACGTCCGGCGAGCCCGGATTCATCAAATCTGCGGCGACAGGCATCCAGCACCAATCTGCTCCTCGCCCCGATCGAAGAGACCGGGGCGGAGCACGATCCCATTTACGCCTGGATCAAAAAACTTGCCGCTGAAAAAGCGGCGTTTGAGGACGGCCGCCTGCTCTATGTTGCGGCCACGCGCGCGAAACAGCGCCTGCATCTGCTGGGCGAGACGCGGATCGAGACCAAGGAGGATACGCAAACAGCGCGCAAACCCGACTCCCGCTGCCTGCTGGCAAAACTCTGGCCGGTGGTGTCGGAAGCGTTTCAACGCGCTGCCGCGACGGCGGAAGTCGCACTGCCGACCGCGGGCGCGGCCGGCGACGCCGTCCCCGACCAGTCGCTGCGTCGCCTCGCCTCGGCCTGGTCCATGCCCGAGGCACCGCTCTCGGTCGCGTGGACCGCCGCCAGCGAAACCGCACAGGCCCAGGAGGACATCGAATATTCCTGGGTGGGCGAGACCGCGCGCCACGCCGGCAGCGTGGTGCATAGGTGGCTGCAGCGGATTGCCGAGGATGAATTGAAAGGCTGGAACGCGGCGCGCATCGGGACCATGAGCGACATCTTTCACAACGAACTCGCGGCGCGTGGCGTCGAGGAAGCGCAGCTTGCCGCCGCCAGTGCACGCGTGGCGACGGCGATCGCCAACGCGCTCGCCGACCCGCGCGGGCGCTGGCTGCTCGGGCCGCAGCAGGACGCGAAGAACGAATATCGTCTCACCGCGATGATCGACGGCGAGCGGCGCAAGCTCGTCATGGATCGCAATTTTACCGATGAGAACGGCAAGCGCTGGATCGTGGACTACAAGACCAGCGGCCACGAGGGCACTGACCTGGAAGGGTTTCTCGACCAGGAGCAGGAGCGCTACCGGGCGCAACTCGCGCGCTACGCGCAGGCGCTCGCGCAGGGCGGGCCGGCGATGCTGGGGCTTTATTTTCCGCTGCTGGCCGGGTGGCGGGAGTGGGGTGGTTAGCGGATTTGACCAACCGATTCGAGGTGCGCGGCGCGGGTTTCCGGGTCACTGGCTCCATGTCACCCCGCCGTCCCCGCCGCCTGAACCGGCCGGCGCCAGCCGCCCCGGATTCCGCCAATAAAACTCCAATATATTAAAAATTAGTCTATTATTCATCGTATTAACAAGACATCTTTCGCCAAAGCAATCCGCCAAATGCAAGCGCAAAACATGATCGAGCCGATGCTGCCGAACGAGGCCGAGCAATTGCCTCTGATGGAGGCTGCCGCCGATTTGCGCACGGCGGCTGCGCGCCTGCTGCCCGCCATAGGTGCCACCTCCCGCGCCGCGCTGGCGCAGTTGCTGCGGGCGATGAATTCCTACTATTCCAACAAGATCGAGGGGCAGCACACCTACCCCGCCGATCTGGAACAGGCGCTGCAGCAACAGTTTTCCGCCGACCAGGATGTGCGCCGCCGCCAGGAGCTGGCCATTGCCCACATGCGGGTGGAGGCGTTGCTGGAACCGGAGGCGATGGCCTGGGCCGGGCATTTCAGCGCTGACTGGGTGAAGCGCATACACCACGAGCTGTACCAGCGGCTGGACCAGGAAAGCCGGGTCATTCTGGATAAGGAAGGCAAGCCGCGCGGCGTGATGGTGCCGGGCGAGTTCCGCGCCACGCATGTGAAGGTGGGTCGCCACGAGGCGCCGCCGCCGGAGATGCTGGCGGACCTGATGGCGCACTTTGAATTCCGCTACCGCGATGAGCCGGGGGAAACGCGCAAGCTGCTGGTGGCAGGCGCTTCGCTGCACCGCTTGTCGTGGATACACCCGTTTCCGGACGGCAACGGCCGCGTGAGCCGCTTGCAGAATCACTTGCTGCTTGCGCACCTGGGGCTGACGGACGGGCTGTGGTCGCCGCTGCGCGGGCTTGCGCGCGAGCAAGCGGAGTATTACGACGCCTTGGCGGCAGCCGACCTGCCGCGCCGCAACGATGTCGATGGCCGCGGCAATCTGACGTCCAGGGGGCTGGCGGATTTTATCGAATTCTGGCTGCAAATCTGCCTGGACCAGGTGGGCTTCATGGGGCAAATGCTGGCGCTGGACGGCTTGCAGGAGCGTTTCGTGGGGCTGGCTTTGCAGGTGCTGTACGACTACGGGCGCGGGCCGCTGCTGCATCACCGCAGCAAGCTGCGTCCGGATTTGCTGGGCAAGGCGCTGTACCGGCTGTTTGTCGAAGGGCGCCTGGATCGCGGCGAATTCAAGGTCATGCTGGACACTTCGGATCGCACCGCAACCCGCGTCATCGCCAACCTGACGGCGCAACGCCTGGTGTCCTCTGCTTCCCGGCTGGGAGCGCTCGAGCCGGGCTTGCCGTTTTTCAGTCTCAAGTATCTTTTCCCCGGGCTTTGGCCGGAAGCCGAAGGGGTCATGTCGGCGCCGGCGAAGGCCAACAGTCAGGTTCTGTAATCGCGGAATACCTCAGCGTCGCGCTGGAAGATCCGAATCCGGATTTGTTTGTTGTAGCAGTTCGAGGCAGCGCCCGCGTGCGCAGTAAACCAAGAGTGGTTTTGCAGCTTCAACAAGGAGAATCGGCATGCCCGCGCCGTCACGAACCTACGTCTACGTTTCCAACGCCGCCGATGGCGACATCGGCAGCTACCGCATGCAGGCCGACGGCAGTCTGCAGCCGGGCGCGCGCTTCAAGGCCGCCGACGCCGTCGGCCCCCTGGCCGTGAGCCCGGACCGGCGCTTTCTCTACGCCGCGGTGCGCTCCCAGCCGTTTTCGCTGCACGCTTATTCGATCGACCCCGGCACTGGCGCGCTGGTACCGCTGTCGGTATCGCCGCTGGCGGCGAGCTGCCCGTACATCTCGCTGGACCAGACCGGGCGCTTCCTTTTCGGCGCCTCGTACCACTCGCACCTGATCAGCCTGAACTCAGTCGCCGCCGACGGGCGCGTCGCCGCCGCGTCGCGGCAGGTGATCCAGGTGGGCCGCAATGCCCACTCGATCCGCAGCGACGAGAGCAACCGTTACGTCTATGTGCCCACGCTGGGCACGGACCAGATCTTCCAGTTCGCCTTCGACGCGGAGTCCGGCCGCTTGTCCGCGAACACACCTGCGGTCGTGCAATTGCAACCAGGCACCGGGCCGCGCCACTTCGTCACCTCGGCCGACAACAGGTTTGTCTATGTGCTGAGCGAATTGCTGGCCGCGGTGACGACCTTCGCGCTCGATGCCAGGACCGGCCTGCTGACCGAAATCGGCTCGGTATCGGGTCTGCCGCCCGGCACGCAGCTCGTGCCCGGCGCGCCGCGCCTGGCCGCGGGCGTAGCGGACAGCGCGCCGCCGCGCGACCGGGAGCGCGACATCTGGGCCGCGGACATCCATCTCACGCCGGATGGCAAGTACCTCTACATCTCGGAGCGCACCAGCAGCACCTTGGGCGCGCTCAGCGTGAATGCGCAGACCGGCGCACTGACTTATCTCGGCAGCACGCCTACCGAGACGCAGCCGCGCGGCTTCGCAATCGATCCGAGCGGCAGCTTCCTCGTCGCCTGCGGGGAGAAGTCGGAAACGATTTCGGTGTATGCGATCGACGCGGCGAGCGGCGCGCTGGCGCGGCCAGAGCAATATCCCGGCGGTAGAGGCGCCAACTGGGTGGAGATCGTCAACTTCGGCTGACGATTCGTTCCGTCCTGGCTCAGTCGGTGCGTGGGCCGCGCGGCGGCACCTTGCTCATGGCGCGCTCGCTGATGGCGGTGATGGACAGGGACGGGTTGACGCCCGGATTGGCGGAGATCATCGAGCCGTCGCAGACGTACAGGTTGCGGTAGCCGAATACGCGGTTGTCCCTGTCTATGACCCCCTCGGCGGCATCGCGCCCCATGCAGGCGCCGCCGAGGATATGCGCCGTCGACGGAATGCCGAGCAGGGTTTCGCTGACCAGGGCCACCGGTTTCCCTCCCACGATGGCGGCGTAACGTTCGGACAGGTCACGCGCCTCGGGCATGAACGCGGTAGGCGCAGGGCCTACGTCCAGGCGCGTTGCCAGGCGGAAGCGCCCGCGCACCAGGCGCAGGGTGCTGTCTATGGTCTGCATGAACAGCAGCACCTGGGTGCGCTTGGCCCAGTCGTCCACGCACAGCACCTTCAGGTTCATCAGCGGGTGCGCCAGCCAGTCGCCGACGAGCTTCACCAGGCGCACGAAGCCGTTGCGATGGAACACGCGCGGCCCCATCCCCAGGCGCCAGAAACCCGAGCCGGCGGCGTAGCGCACCGGCTCCAGGTGCGAATGCTCGTCGGTATGCAGGATGGAGCCGATGGCGACCCCGTCGGAGAACACCGACTTGCCGTCGGGCACGGTCACCGGGATCAGCGCCTCCGAGTTGGTGCGCACGCCGTAGCCCAGGCGCTCGGACAGGCGCGGCAGCGAGGTCTGCTTCAGCTTGAGCATGAGCTCCACCGTGCCGAGCACGCCGCCGGCGAACACCGCGCCGCGGCAGCGCACCGTGCCGCCCGCGCCCTTGCGCGTGGCGCTGGGCCGCCAGTCCACGGCATAGCCGTCGGCGCCGTCTTCCGCGCCCAGCGGGCGCACATCGCTGACCAGGGACTCGGGCTGGATTACCGCGCCGAGTTGCTGCGCCAGGTGGAGGTAGTTCTTGTCCAGCGAATTCTTGGCGTTGTGGCGGCAGCCGGTCATGCAGCCGCCGCAGAAGATGCAGCCGGCGCGCTCCGGCCCCTTGCCGCCGAAATATGGATCGGGCACCGTCTTCTCCGGCTCGCCGAAATACACCGACACCTGGGTCGCTTCGAAATGCTGCTCCATGCCGATCTGCCTTCCCAGCTCGCGCAGGGCGATGTCGCCGGTCTCCAGGCGCGGATTGGTCGCCGCCCCGAGCATGCGCAAGGCCGTCTGGTAGTGGACGCGCAGTTCCGTTTCCCAGTCGGCCAGATGGGCCCACGACGGCGAGCTGAAGAAAGTCTTTTTCGGTATCGGCAGGGTGTTGGCGTAGACCAGCGATCCTCCGCCCACGCCCACGCCGGAGAGCACGCCCACGTGGCGGAAAAAAGTCAGCTTGAACAGGCCGAAGCAGCGCATCGAGGGCAGCCACAGCCAGCGCTTCACGTTCCAGTTGGACTTGGGGAAGTCCGCGGCGGATAGGCGCATCCCCTTTTCCAGCACCAGCACCTTGTAGCCCTTCTCCGACAGGCGCAAGGCGGAGACCGAACCGCCGAAGCCCGAGCCGATGATGACGTAGTCGTAGTCGAAGGAAGTGCTGCTGCCGCCGGGCGGGTTTGCCATCAACTATGCTCGCGAAGCTGGATGGCCGCATTACATCAGAATACGCACAAGCGTGTCCATCCGTCCCGCGCGCAAGTAGAATGGGCTGTCCACCAGCGAACCGGAGGCAATCGTGACCAAGCAACAGCTACACTCCCTCATCAATCATCAGCTTGCCGGAGTTGACCTCGCTTCGGTGAAAAAGTCCATTGCCAACCGCCTGGTGTTTTCGGTGGGCAAGGACGAAGTCATGGCGACCACGCGCGACTGGTTCTATGCCACGGCGTTCATGACGCGCGACCGCCTGATCGAGCGCTGGATGGATACCATGCGCAGCTATTACGTCGCGGACGCGAAGCGGGTGTATTACCTGTCGATGGAATTCCTGATGGGGCGCACGCTGATGAACAGCCTGCTCAACCTCGCGTTCGACAAGGAGTGCAGCGAGGCGTTGCAGCAGCAAGGTGTCGATTTGCGCCAAGTGCGCGAAATGGAGTCCGATGCAGCCTTGGGCAACGGCGGCCTGGGGCGGCTTGCGGCCTGTTTCCTGGATTCGATGGCGACGTTGAATCTGCCCGGCTATGGCTATGGCATTCGCTATGAATACGGCATGTTCGCGCAGCGCATCGAGGACGGGCGGCAGGTGGAACACCCCGACAACTGGCTGCGCTACGGCAATCCGTGGGAGTTTGCACGCCCGGAAGTGCTCTACCAGGTCAAGTTCGGCGGCCGCGTGGTGCAGTTCTCCGATGAGCGTGGCGTGCCGCGCCACCATTGGGTGGACACCGAAGACGTGATGGCGATGGCCTATGACAGCCCCATTCCCGGTTTTGCCACCCCCACGGTGAACAACATGCGCTTGTGGGCGGCCAAGGCGTCGCGCGACTTCGAGCTGAAATATTTCAACGAGGGCAATTACATCAAGGCAGTCGAGGACAAGAACGAGTCGGAAAACCTGTCCAAGGTGCTCTACCCGGACGACTCCACCGCCATGGGCCGCGAACTGCGCCTTAAACAGCAGTATTTCTTCGTCTGCGCATCGCTGCAGGACATCCTGTATCGCTACAGCAAATTCCACGAAGGCTTCGACGAACTTCCGGACAAGGTTGCAATCCAGCTGAACGATACCCACCCCTCGATCGCCATCGCCGAACTGATGCGCATCCTCGTCGATCTGAACCATCTGGAATGGGACAGGGCCTGGGACATCACCACCCGCACCTTCTCCTACACCAACCATACGCTCATGTCGGAGGCGCTCGAAACCTGGCCGGTGGCGATGTTCGAACAAATCCTGCCGCGCCACCTGCAGATCATCTACGAAATCAACCAGCGCTTCCTGACCGGGGTGATGCACAGTTTTCCCGGCGACAACGAATTGCGCCAGCGCATGTCGATCATCGGCGAAGAAGGGGGCAAGCGCGTGCGCATGGCGCACCTTGCCATTGTCGGCAGCCACAAGGTCAACGGCGTGGCGCAACTCCACACCGAGCTCATGAAGCAGACCATATTTGCCGACTTCGACCGCTATTTCCCGAGCAAGATCATCAACATGACCAACGGCATCACGCCCCGCCGCTGGTTGAACCAGGCCAACCCGCTGCTCGCGGCCTTGATCACTTCGCGCATCGGCGCTGGCTGGATCACGGATCTGGGCCAGCTGCGGCGCCTGATTCCGCTCGCCGAGGACGCGCAGTTCCGCCAGGAATTCGCGGCGGTAAAGCGCGCCAACAAGCAGAGCTTCGCGGCGGAAATCCGGCGCACCCTGGGCATGCAGATCGACGTCGATTCGCTGTTCGACGTGCAGATCAAGCGCATCCACGAATACAAGCGCCAGCTGCTCAATGTGCTGCACGTCGTGACCTTGTACAAGCGCCTCTGCGATGCCCCGCACAGCGACCTGGTGCCGCGCACCGTAATTTTCGGCGGCAAGGCGGCGCCGGGCTATGCCATGGCCAAGCTGATTATCAAGCTGATCAACGACGTGGCCGATATCGTCAATAACGACATGCGCATACACGGACGGCTGAAGGTGGTATTCGTGCCCAATTACGGCGTATCCGTGGCCGAAAGCATGATTCCCGCAGCTGATTTGTCGGAGCAGATATCCACCGCCGGCACCGAGGCTTCGGGCACCGGCAACATGAAGCTGGCATTGAACGGGGCGCTGACCATAGGGACCATGGACGGCGCGAATGTCGAAATCCGGGCCGAGGTCGGCGCGGACAATATTTTCATTTTTGGCCTCACCACCGACCAGGTCGTCAAGCTGCGCGCCAGCGGCTACAGGCCGGCCGATTATTATCATGCGAACCGCGAATTGCGCCAGGTGATCGACATGATCGCCGCCGGCTATTTTTCGCCGGAGGAACCCGACCGGTTCAAACCCATCGTGGACAATCTGCTCACGCATGGTGACCACTATCTGCTGCTGGCGGACTATGGGTCATACCTCACCTGTCAGACCGAGGTCGAAGCCGCCTACCGCGATCAACAGCAATGGCTGCGCAAGGTCATCCTCAATGTAGCCAACATGGGAAAATTTTCCAGCGACCGCACCATTCTGCAATACGCGGAGCAGATCTGGCAGGCCAAACCCGTGCCACGCTGAAGCGGCATGGGGTGGGCTCGCTCGCGGCGCTGTTCGGTGCGTTGCTTGTCGACAAGGACGTTGACGCGGCTTGACAGACCAGCCGCTCTCACGCACCCTCACGCGCATGTTCCGCATAGGCAATGGAGCCGGCTTCTCCGGCGATCGCATCGATGCGCCCGGTCCGGTGGTCGATACGCTGATCGCGCGCGGCGGGCCGGCCGCGATTTTCTTCGAGGTGCTGGGCGAGCGCACCGTCGCGCTGGCCCAATTGGAGAAACGGCGCGACCCCGCGCGCGGTTTCGAACCCATGCTCGAGCGCCTGCTCGAACCGGTACTCGAAAAATGCACGCGCCACGGCATTGCCATCGTCGGCAATTTCGGCGCGGCCAATCCGGTGGGCGCCGCGCGCGCGATCGCGCGCCTGGCCGAGCGCCTCGGACTGGAAACCCTGCGCATCGGTGTGGTCGAAGGCGACGATATGAGCGAGCGCATCGACCTGGCGCAACTCGAAGTGCATGAGGCCGACGCGATGCTGGACCAGGGCGGCAGCGCCATCGTGTCGGCCAACGCCTATCTGTCGGCGCAGCCGATGGTCGAGGCGCTGCGCTTGGGCGCGCAGATCGTGGTCACCGGGCGCTGCGGCGATCCCTCGCTCGCCCTCGCGCCGCTGATCCACCACTACGGCTGGGCCGCGGACGACTGGGCCAGGCTCGCGCTTGGCTCGGCCGTGGGTCACCTGCTCGAATGCGGCGCGCAGGTCACTGGCGGCGTCTATTACGACCCCGGCTTCAAGGACATCCCCGACCCGGCGAACATCGGTTTTCCGATCGCCGAGGTGAGCGCGGACGGGCGCATCGTGATCACCAAGGCCGACGCCACCGGCGGAATAGTCAACCTGCAGGTGGTGAAGGAGCAACTGCTCTACGAAGTGCACGATCCGGCGAACTACATCACGCCGGATGTCACGCTCGATTTTTCCGGCGTCAGCCTGCGCCAGGCCGGCGCGGACCGGGTCGAAGTGCTGGGCGTGCGCGGCAAGCCGGCGCCAGAGCGCTTAAAGGTAACCGTCTGTTTCGAGGGCGGCTGGCTGGGCGAGGGCGAGATCTCGGTCGCCGGGCCGAACTGCCTCGCGCGCGCGAAGAGCATCGCCGAGGTGCTGCTAGCGCGGCTGCGCCGGCGCGGCTCGAGGCTGCATGCACGCGTCGATCTCATCGGCATCGCCAGCGTGCACGACGACGACAGCGGCACACTGTGGCGCGCCTATACCGGCCCTGAGCCCGCCGACATCCGCGTGCGCCTGGCGGCGGCGGGCGCAGCGCAGGACGAAGTCGACCAGGCGGCGCGCGAGGTCCTCGCATTGCTATGCTGCGGACCGGCCGGTTCGGGCGGCGCGCGCTGGCGCACGACGCAGCGCATCCGCACCCAGTCCTATCTGGTGCCGCGCGCGAGCGTAACGCCGCGGGTCAGCGTGAAACCAGCCGGGGAGTGGCGCTGATGGCGAACCCGGACGAACTCGTCGTCGTGCCGCTGCACGCGGTCGCGCACGGCCGCGCGGGCGACAAGGGCAACCGGCTCAACGTCAGCGTGATTCCCTACGAAGCCGAGGCCTACGCGCTGCTCGCCGCGCAGCTGACGCCCGAGCGCGTGCTGGCGCTGTTCGCGCACCGGCGCGCGGCCAAGGTGACGCGCTACGATTTACCGCTCTTGCACGCGTTCAATTTCGTCATCGACGACGTGCTCGAGGGCGGGGTGAACGGCAGCCTCAACCTCGATGGTCATGGCAAGACCAACTCGTTCCGTCTGCTCAGCCTGCCGGTGGAGGTGCCGCGCCGGCTGGTGCGATCGTCGAAGTTATCTACAACGCCCTAAGTACCGTCGCATGGCACGAGCGGACTTGCGCGCTGCGCGCGCCAACCGTGTTTCCTGTACGGATGAAAGGCACATCCGTACAGGAAACACGGTTTCGGTTAACACCAAACACAGCGTGGGGGTTTTATGCAAGATCGTCAATTGCGTGCGGATGTGTTTTTCATCCGCGCGCAATTGACGATCCGCGCGGACAGTTCCTCGTCCGCGCAATATCTCAACCCTGGGACAATGGGCGGATAAACTCTCTCACTTAGTTATGCGTTTTCAAGCGGCTCGCGCCACCATCATGCGCGCCAGCCGCGTCGCGATGATCAATTCGGCTTCGGCGACGATGCGCGCCACCAGTTCGGCGCAGGTCGGAATGTCGTGGATCAGGCCCTGCACCATGCCCGCCGACCAGATGCCGAAATCGGGATCGCCTGCCTCGTACACCGCCCGGCCGCGCTGGCCGGCGACCAGATGGCGGATGTCGTCTATGGTGGCGCCGCCCTTCTTCTCCACCGCGAGCACTTCCTGGCTCACCGCGTTTCTCGCGACGCGCGCGGTGTTGTGCAGTGTGCGGAAAATCAAATCGGTCGAGCGCTCGTCGTTGGCGACGATCTGTTCCTTGATTTTCTGGTGGATAGGCGACTCCACGGTGCACATGAAACGCGTGCCCATGTTGATGCCATCGGCGCCGAGCGCGAGCGCCGCGGCGAGGCCGCGGCCGTCGCCGAAACCGCCCGAGGCGATCATCGGGATGCTCACCTTGTCGGCCGCAGCCGGGATCAGGATCAAGCCCGGCACGTCGTCTTCGCCCGGATGGCCGGCGCACTCGAAGCCGTCGATCGAAATCGCATCGGCGCCGATTTTCTCGGCCTTGACCGCATGGCGCACCGCGGTGCACTTGTGGATCACCTTGATGCCGTGTTTTTTCAGCTCGGCGATGTGCTCCTGCGGGTTGTAGCCCGCGGTCTCGACGATTTTCACCCCCGACTCGATCACCGCCTGCCGGTATTCCGCATACGGCGGGGGTTTGAGTGCGGGGAGTATGGTCAGGTTGACGCCGAAAGGCTGGTCGGTCAGGTCGCGGCAGCGCTTGATCTCTTTTTCCAGATCCTCGGGTGTCGGCTGGGTCAGCGCGGTGATGAAGCCGAGCGCGCCCGCGTTGGCCACCGCCGACACCAGCGACGCCCGTCCCACCCACTGCATGCCGCCCTGCACGATAGGGTGCTGCACCCCGAACATCTGCGTGAATCTGGTCTGCAACATCCCGCTCTCCTTGTGTGATTCAATTTTCAATGATTCTAGCAAGCTTGATGAGAGCGGCGGCGCGCGTTTCCTTGGCGAGCCGCCATCGGCTATGATTCCATCATCGATTGCGCTGCAAGGCTGAGACATGGCAACACGCCGTGACGGGTTCACCCTGATGGAAATGATGGTGGTCATCGCGATAATCGGCATTTTGGCTCTGATCGCGGCGCCCAGCTATCTCGACCAAATGATCAGAAAGCAAATCGTCGACGCCGTGCCATTGGCCGAAATCGCAAAGGCTCCGATCGCGGCTGCGTGGGCAGTTGCGCAGTCCATTCCCCGCGACAACGCCGGCGCCGGATTGCCCGCCGCCGACAAGATCGTCAACAACTTCATCAGTGCGGTGTCCATCAACGATGGCGCAATTCATATCGTTTTCGGCAACAGCGCGAACTCCGCCCTCAAGGGCAAGATCCTGAGCATTCGCCCGGCGGTGGTGGACGATGCGCCCGTCGTCCCGGTCGCGTGGGTGTGCGGCAATGCCGCAGGCCCGGGCAAGATGACGATCAGGGGCGAAAACAAGACGAATATCCCCGCGCGTTATCTGCCGTCCAATTGCCGGGCGCCCGGCAATTAGTGCCGGATTGACGGCAATACCGGGGTCGCGTCGCGCGTGCGGGCATTGCGCGCGCGCCAAGCGCGCGGCACGGGTGCGTCGCGGCGCAGCTGACGCTATAGTGTCGTTCATTTGCATGCGGAATCCCAAAGGCATCCCCTGGTGAGTGCGCTGTTGCAGGTAGAAGGCCTAAGCGTGGACATCCCGACGCCGATGGGCATGCTGCACGCCGTGCGCGGGGTGGATCTCTCGCTCGAGGCCGGCGAAACCCTGTGCCTGGTCGGCGAATCGGGCTGCGGCAAATCGCTTTCCGCGCTCGCGCTGATGGGCTTGCTGCCGCGCGCGGCGCGGCGCAGCGTGTCTCGCTTCAGTTTCGCCGGCGAGGATCTGCCCCGCGCGAGCGAGCGGCGCATGGCCGATTTGCGCGGCAACCGCATGGCGATGATCTTCCAGGAGCCGATGACTTCGCTCAATCCGTCCTGGTCGATCGGCAACCAGCTCGAGGAAGGGTGGCTGCGCCATCGCGGCGGGCCTGCGGCAGCGGCGCGCGAGCGCGCGCTGCACCTGCTCGAGCGCGTGGGCATCACCGCCGCGGCGAGCCGGCTGCGGCAGTACCCGCACCAGCTCTCGGGCGGCCTGCGCCAGCGCGTGATGATCGCGATGGCGCTGATGTGCGAGCCGGCGCTGATGATCGCCGACGAGCCGACCACGGCGCTCGACGTCACGGTGCAGGCGCAGATTCTGCACTTGCTGAAGGAATTGCAGCGCGAGTTCGGCATGGGCCTGATCCTGATCACCCACGACCTCGGCATCGTCGCGCGCGTGGCCGACCGGGTCGCGGTGATGTACGCCGGCGAGATCGTGGAGGAGGGCCCGGTGGCGCGCCTGTTCGGCCGGCCCTCGCATCCGTACACCCGCGGCCTGCTCGATTGCATCCCGGTGCCGGGGCGCCTCGCGCCGGGCGAGCGCCTGGGCACCATCCCCGGCGTGGTGAGCCCGCCGATAGGCGCGCTCCAAGGCTGCCGGTTTCGCAACCGCTGCGCCTGCGCCGAGGACGCCTGCGCCACGCGCGCGTTCGAATTACGCGAGCTCGGCGGCGGCCAGCGCCTGCGCTGCAGACTGGAGCAAGCAGGGTGAGTTCCACCTTGCTTGAACTGATCGACGTGCGCCGGCAGTTCGCGGTGAGCGCCGGCCTGTTTCGCGGCCAGCGCACGCTGCATGCGGTGAATGGGGTGTCGCTCCAGCTGCGCCGCGGCGAGGTGCTGGGGCTGGTGGGCGAATCCGGCTGCGGCAAATCCACGCTGGGGCGGATGCTGCTCGGGCTGATGCCGCCGAGCTCGGGGGAGATCCGGCTCGAGGGCCGTTCCCTCGCCGACACCGATGCGCGCGCACTGGCGCGGCGGGTGCAGCCGATTTTCCAGGACCCTTACTCGTCGCTCAACCCGCGCAAGACCGTGGGCGCGATCGTCGGGCTGCCGCTGGCGGTGCATGGAATCGAAGCCGATGCGGATGCAAGGCGCAAACGGGTGCAGGACACGATGGAGCGCGTGGGGCTGCCGGCGCGCTTTTATCACAGCTACCCGAACCAGCTCTCCGGCGGCCAACGCCAGCGCGTCGCGATCGCGCGCGCGCTGGTGATGCGGCCGGAAATCCTGATCTGCGACGAACCCACGTCGGCGCTGGACGTCTCGGTGCAATCGCAGATCCTGAACCTGCTCGAGGACATGCGGCGCGAATTCGACCTCACCTACCTCCTGATCAGCCACAACCTCGCGGTGGTGGAGCACATCGCGACGCGCGTCGCGGTCATGTACCTGGGGCGCATCGTCGAGGAGGCCGACACGGCGGCCTTGTTCCGCGCGCCGCGCCATCCGTATACCCGCGCGCTGCTCGCGTCCGTGCTCACGCCGGAACCGGGACTCGGGGTCCCGGACACCCATCTCGGCGCGAGCTATCCGAATCCCATCGATCCGCCGCCGGGCTGCACTTTTCACCCGCGCTGCGCCGAAGCGATGCCCGCCTGCCGCGAGCGCGCGCCGGCCGAGCTGCGGGATGCGCGCGGCCGCGTCGAATGCCATCTCTACGATAGTGGGGTAAGCTAGGCTACATGTCGCCTGGGATACGACGTTTTGAGTACTTGTCACCGGCGGATTTGCGCGCTGCGCGCGCCAACCGTTTTTTTTGTACGGATGAAAAGCGCATCCGTACAAAAAAAACGGTTACGGTAAACACCAAACCAAAGGCGGGGGTTTTATACAAGATCGCCGATTGCGCATGGATGTGCTTTTCATCCGTGCGCAATCGGCGATCCGCGCGGACGGCTTTTCGTCCGCGCAAAATCGCAACTCTGCAACAATAGAAGGCGCAACTCAAGTCGCCACGTGTATAGTCGATCAAGGAGGAACTTCATCATGCCTACGCATCGGTACCGCACCCTGCTTCATGCCACCCTGCTCGCCGCCGCCGTCGCCTTCGCCCTGCCGGCGCAAGCCGGCAAGCGCGACAACTCGGTCAAGCTTGCCTCCAACCAGGTGCCGGAGAGTCTGGACGCCTATTTCAACAACGTGCGCGTCGGCGTGATCCTGGCGCACCACATCTGGGACACGCTCGTCTACCGCGACCCGAAGACCAACGAATACAAGCCTTCGCTCGCGACCGCATGGCGCTGGGTCAACGACACCACGCTCGAATTCGATCTGCGCCGCGGGGTGAAATTCCATAACGGCGAGGCTTTCGATGCCGACGACGTGGTGCACACTCTCAATTTCGTCTCCAAGCCGGAGAACAAGTCGACCACGCAGCAGAATGTCAACTGGATCGGATCGGCCGAGAAAGTCGATCAGTTCAAGGTCCGCATCAAGCTGAAAAAGCCCTTTCCCGCGGCGCTCGAGTACCTCGCCGGACCGGTGGTGATGTACCCGAACGAGTATTACGCCAAGGTCGGCCCCAAGGGCATGAGCGAGAAGCCGGTCGGCTCCGGACCTTACATGGTGAGCGAGCACCAGCCGGGGCGGCTGGTGCGCATGAAGCGCAACCCCGACTACTTCAAGGCGAGCCCCAAGCCCCAGCCGAAAATCGAGACGCTGGAACTGCGCCTGATCCCGGATCAGAATACCCAGACCGCCGAGTTGATGGCGGGGGGCCTCGACTGGATCTTCAACGTGCCACCCGACCAGGCGCAGCAGTTGAAAGGCGTGCCTTCGCTCGCGGTGGTGGCCGGCGAGACCATGCGCGTGGTGTTCTTCACCATGGCCTCGGACGAGAAGACGCCGACCCCCATCCTCAAGGATGTGCGCGTGCGCAAGGCGATTATCCATGCGATCAACCGCCAGGCGATGCTGAAGACCGTGGTCGGCGAATCGGCGCGGGTGATCCATACGCTGTGCTTCCCCGCCCAGTTCGGCTGCACCGACGAGGGCGCGCCGCGCTACGCCTACGATCCGGCGAAAGCCAAGGCGCTGCTGGCCGAGGCCGGTCATCCGAACGGTTTCGAGATCGACCTGTACGCCTACCGCGAACGGCCGCAGACCGAGGCGGTGATCGGCTATCTGCGCGCGGTCGGCATCAAGGCGAATCTGCGCTTCATGCAGTACGCGGCGATGCGCGACGCGATCCGCGAGCACAAGGCCGGCTTCGCGCACCAGACCTGGGGCTCGTTCTCGGTGAACGACGTCTCCGCCAGCACGCCGGTGTACTTCAAGTACCTAGCGGACGACGTCACGCGCGACCCGGAGGTGCGCGATCTGCTCGATGCCGGCGACACTTCGGTCAAGGCCGCGGTACGCCAGGTCGCGTACAAGAATGCGCTGAAGAAGATCGCCGAGGAGGCCTACATCGTGCCGATGTATTCGCTGCCGGTGTATTACGCTTACTCCAAGGACCTCCAGTTCCAGCCGTATCCGGACGAGCTTCCGCGCTTCTGGGAGTATCGCTGGAAATGAGCCTGGCCGCAGTCCCGGCATACCTTCCGCCAAAGGTCTAGCGGACTATGCTGCAATACGCGCTCAAGCGGGCGGTATTGGCGCTGCTGGTGGCGCTGACGGTGTCGCTCGTGTGTTTCCTGCTGGTGAACCTCTCGACCGACGTGGCCACGGCGATGGCGGGCGAGGGCGCCACCGCGGAAACGATCGATGCGATCCGCAAGCAGTACGGCTTCGACCGGCCGCTCCCGGTCCAGTACCTCGAGTGGCTGGGCCGCGCGACGTTCGGCGATTTCGGCGATTCGCTCTACTTTCGCACGCCGGTGGCGGCGCTGGTGGCCGAGCGCATGCCCACCACCATGATCCTTGGCGCGGCCGCGATCGGCTTCGCCCTGCTGCTGTCGATTCCGCTCGGCGTGGTCGCCGCGTTGAGGCCCAACAGCTGGGTCGACCGGCTCACGCTGACGATCGCCGTGGTCGGCCAGGCGATGCCGAGCTTCTGGTTCGCGCTGCTGCTGATGTTCCTGTTCGGCGTCACTTTGAAAATACTGCCGATTTCCGGCGGCGACACCTGGCAGCATTTCATCCTGCCATCGGTCGCGCTCGGCTACTATGCGACGCCCGCGATCATGCGCCTGACGCGCTCGGGCATGCTCGAAGTGCTCGAATCCGATTACATCCGCACCGCGCGCGCCAAAGGACTGAGAAACACCAGCGTCCTGTTCAAGCATGCACTGCGCAACGCGGTGGCGCCGGTGGTCGCGCTGGCCGCGGTGCAGCTCGGGTTCATGCTCGGCGGGTCGGTGGTGATAGAAACCGTGTTCGCCCTGAACGGCCTGGGCTATCTCGCCTGGGAGGCGATCAGCCACAACGATTTCCCGGTGGTGCAGGCAGTGGTGCTGCTGATCTCGCTGGTGTACATCGTGCTGACCCTGCTCGCGGACGTGGCCAACGCCTGGCTCGATCCGCGCATCCGCATAAGTTGAGAACCGTGGCTCGCTCCAATCACTGTCATTCCGGGGCTCCTGGCCGAGGAATCTGCTTTTTTCCCTCGATGAAAATGAAAAGCAGATTCCTCGCGTTGTTTATCCCCGGAGGGGGACTCGGAATGACGATATCGGGCGTCTGGAGACGCACATGAGCAATCACGCTGCGACACTTGAGACACCGCTGGCGGAATCCTTCGCCGGACCCTCGCCGGGGGAGTTGCTGCGCCGGCGCGTACGCGGCCATGCGGGTCTCCTGATCGGGGCGGGTGTGCTCGCGCTCATCGTGCTGATGGCATTTGCGGCCCCCTGGCTGGCGCCGCAGGATCCGTTCGCGCAGGACCTGGCGCACCGGCTGATTCCGCCGGTTTGGCACGAAACCGGAACCTGGACCAATCCGCTCGGCACCGACATGCTCGGGCGCGACTACCTGTCGCGCGTGATCCACGGTTCGCGCATTTCGCTATTGATCGGTTTCTCGGTAATGCTGATCTCGGGCGTGATCGGCGCCGCGCTCGGCATCGCAGCGGGTTACTTCGGCGGGCGCACCGATCTCGTCGTGACCTATCTGATCACGGTGCGCCTGTCGCTGCCGGTGATCCTGGTCGCGCTGACCACGGTGGCACTGGTCGGCAGTTCGTTGTGGATGGTGATCCTGGTGCTGGGGCTGCTGAAGTGGGACCGCTACGCGGTGGTGCTGCGCAGCGCCACGCAGCAAGTGCGCAATCTCGACTACGTCACGGCGGCGCGCGCCATCGGCTGCCCTACCTGGCGCATCATCGCCGGCGAGGTGCTGCCGAACGTTTCCAGTCATCTGATCGTGGTGGCGACGCTGGAGATGGGCAGCGCGATCCTGCTCGAAGCGGCGCTGTCCTTCCTCGGCCTGGGCGTGCAGCCGCCCGCGCCCTCCTGGGGCCTGATGATTTCGGAGGCGAAGGGCTATATGTTCTTCAGCCCCTGGCTGATCACCATCCCGGGCCTGGCGCTGTTCTCACTGGTGCTCGCCATCAATCTGCTCGGCGACGGTGTGCGCGACGTGACCGCGCCCGAGGGCCGCGCTTGAGCCATTCACTACTAGGAGAATAGGAGATGAGCCGCGCCGAAGCGATCCTGGAGAGCGAGCGCTATTTCGACGAGGGCGGCTTTTTCGCCGACCTCGCGCGACGGGTGGCGATCAAGACCGAGAGCCAGAACCCGGCGCGCAGCGCCGAACTGGCGGCCTACCTCGAGGCGGAAATGCGGCCGTACCTCGAGCGTCTGGGATTCCGCTGCAGCGTGCATGCGAATCCGGCGGACCGCGGCGGGCCGTTCCTGATCGCCGAGCGCATCGAGGGCGCGGCGCTGACCACGGTGCTCAGCTACGGCCACGGCGACGTGATCCGCGGCCAGGAGGAGCAGTGGCGCGCGGGGCTGGATCCCTGGGTGCTCAAGCGCGAGGGCGACCGGATGTACGGGCGCGGCAGCGCCGACAACAAGGGCCAGCACACGATCAACCTGGGCGCGCTGGCAGCGGTGTTGAACACGCGCGGTCGCCTCGGCTTCAACGTCAAGCTGCTGATCGAGACCGGCGAGGAAACCGGCTCGCCCGGCCTCGGGCAACTGTGCGAGCAGAACAAGCAGCGCCTCGCCGCCGACCTGCTGATCGCCTCGGACGGACCGCGGCTGCAGCCGGCACGGCCGACGATTTACCTCGGCACGCGCGGCGCGCTGAACTTCGACTTGAGCGTGGACCTGCGCGCGGGCGGGCACCATTCGGGCAACTGGGGCGGGCTGCTCAGGAATCCGGGCATAGTGCTCGCGCACGCGATTGCCTCGATCACCGGCGTCAACGGTGCAATCCGCGTGCCCGAGTGGCGGCCGGATACGCTCACGCCCGCGGTGCGCGCGGCGCTCGCCGGCCTGGTCGTCGAGGGCGGCGCGGACGGGCCGGACATAGACGCGGACTGGGGCGAGCCCGGACTCACGCCGGCGGAGCGCGTGTTCGGCTGGTGCAGCTTCGAAGTGCTCGCTTTCGTCACCGGCAATCCGGACAAACCGGTCAACGCGATCCCGCCGCGCGCGAGTGCGCACTGCCAGCTGCGCTACGTGGTCGGCGTGGACCCGGCCGACATCCTGCCGGCGCTGCGCCGGCATCTGGATCGCAACGGTTTCGCCATGGTGGGTCTTGCGCCGGCGCGCGACGGCTTCTTCGCTGCGACGCGCCTGGCTCCGGATCATCCCTGGGTGAAATGGACTGCCGCCTCGATCGAGCGCACGGTGGGCGCGAAGCCGGCGATCCTGCCCAACCTGGGCGGCTCATTGCCGAATGACGTATTCGCCCATGTGCTCGGCCTGCCGACGGTATGGATTCCGCATTCCTATGCCGCATGTTCGCAGCACGCGCCGAACGAACACCTGCTCGCGCCGGTGGCGCGCGAGGCGCTGCAGATCATGGCCGGTATTTTCTGGGATCTGGGCGAGGCCGGAAGCGCGCCGCGCTGAGCGCTTCGCGGGGATATGGCCACGCCCGTTTTCAGCCGCATCCTGATGCTGCTGTTTCGCCCCGACGCCGCCTGGAGCGGCATTGCGGGAGAACGCGTTACGCTCGATGGCCTGCTGCGCATGTGGATTTTGCCGTTTTCGCTGATTGCGCCGGTGATGCTGGCGATCGGCGTCACGGTTTTCGACCAGGCATGGAACTCCGCGCTGGGTTATAGAGTGCTCCCGCGCGGCATTTATCCAGTGGTGCTGACCACCTTCCTGTCGTCCGTCGCCGCGGTTTTCATGCTGGCCGCGATCTTCAGCTGGATCGCGCCCGCTTTCGGCCCGAAACCGGGTTTCATGCCCGCCCTCAAGGTGGCGGTGTTCGGCAGCGTGCCCCTGTGGCTGGCGAGCGCGCTGTTGTTCCTGATGCCGATGATCATCGCCGTCCTGTTCGCCTTCCTCTACAGCTGCTACCAGTATTACATCGGCGTGGCCAAGGTGCTGGGCATCGCCGCGGATCGCGCCGCGGAATTCGTGGCGATTTCATTGCTGTTGCTGTCGCTGGCACTGATGTTGGCGGGGAGCGCCGGGAGCTGGGTCGGCCTGCTTTGACTGGCCGGCGCGAACACCGCAGGCGCGCGCTGCGCTGAGCTATTCAAGGAACCGGGAAGATGAACGAGACGACAGCGAGCAAGACCATAGCCCTACTGCATCCGGGCGAGATGGGCGCCGCCATCGGCGCCGGCCTCATCGCGCGCGGGCATCGTATCGTATGGACCTCAGCCGGGCGCGCTGCCTCGACGCGCAAACGCGCCCAGGCGGCCGGCCTCGAGGATATGGAAACGCTTGCGCGCGCAGTGCAAGCCGCCGATATCGTATTCTCAGTTTGCCCTCCGCACGCGGCGATGGACCTCGCGCGCGCAGTCGGCGCCTGCGGTTTCGACGGCATCTACATCGACGCCAACGCGGTCTCGGCCGAAACCACGCGCGCCGTGGGGCAGGTGGTCGAGGCGGCAGGTGCGAGCTACGTCGATGCCGGCATCATCGGCCCGCCGCCGATTCCGGGCGCAAGCGTAAGGCTCTATCTCTGCGGCAGCCGCGCGGCGGAGATCGCGCCGCTGTTCGAAGGCTGCATCATGCAGGCGATCGCGCTCGACGGGCCGGTGGGCGCGGCCTCCGCGCTCAAGGTCTGCTACGCCGCCTGGAACAAGGGCGCGACGGCTTTGCTCGCCGGCATCCGCGCGCTGGCCGCGCAGGAAGGCGTCGACGCGGCGCTGCTCGCCGAATGGAAAATCTCGCTCCCCGACATACCCAGGCGCTCCGAAATGGTCACCGTGAGCGCGCGCAAGGCCTGGCGCTGGATTGCCGAGATGGAGGAAATCGCGGCGAGTTTCGAGGCGGCAGGGCTGCCCGCGGGCTTTCATCTTGCCGCCGCGGACATCTACCGCAGGCTGGAAGGTTTCAAGGATGCCGCCAGACCGCCTGCGCTCGCCGAGGTGACGGCTGCGCTCTTGCGCCGGCCTTAGAATTCATTTCAAAATGAGGGGACACGTCCCGTCATACTCCCCTATATCAGCCGTTGCAAAATTCATTTTGCAACGGATTCTTAGCCCAGGTCCCTGAGCGGCAGGTCCGGCCGCACGGCGGCCGGCTGGCCGCAGATGCGAGTATCGCGCAAACGCTTTCCTAGGGCGGGCCCAACAAGGGTAGTATGCTCCCCATTTTTCGCAACACTTGCCGCGATGAGCTACTCGGTAAAGGAAATCTTCTACACGCTGCAGGGCGAGGGGGCCAATAGCGGCCGGCCGGCGGTGTTCCTGCGCTTCGCCGGCTGCAACCTGTGGTCCGGCCGCGAGCTTGACCGCGCGGGCGCGGTGTGCCGCTTCTGCGATACCGAGTTTGTCGGCACCGACGGCGCCGGCGGCGGAAAGTTCGAAACCGCCGATGCGCTTGCAGCCGCGGTCGAGGCGCTGTGGCCGGCGCAAGACGCAGCGCGGCCGGCGCAAGTCGCTGCGTGGCCGGCGCGGGGCGCAGCGCACCGCTTTGTCGTCTGCACCGGGGGTGAGCCTCTGCTGCAACTCGACTCCGCTCTGGTCGCTGCCCTGCGCGGGCGCGGCTTCATGGTCGCGGTGGAAACCAACGGCACCCTTGCGCCGCCCGAGGGCGGGTTGTGGCTGACGGTGAGCCCGAAGGCCGGCGCGCCGCTGAAGCTGACGCGCGGCGACGAACTGAAGCTGGTCTATCCGCAAGCGGGTGCCGAGCCGGAACGCTACGCGCAGCTCGAATTCGCGCATTTTTTTCTGCAGCCGATGGACGGTCCGGAGCGGGCGCGCAACACGCGGCTGGCGACCGCGTACTGCCTCGCGCATCCGGCTTGGCGTTTGTCGCTGCAGACCCACAAACTGATAGGAATCCGTTGATGGAAATCTGGAAGGCGTTCACCCTGGAGTCCGCGCACCGGCTGCCCAACGTCCCGCCGGGTCACAAGTGCGCGCGCATCCACGGCCACTCCTTCCGCGTCGAGATCCATGTGAGCGGGGAGGTCGATGCGCACACAGGCTGGGTGCAGGACTTCGCCGAACTTTCGGCCGCGTTCCAGCCGCTGCACGAGCAACTCGACCACCGCTACCTGAACGACGTTCCGGGGCTGGAGAATCCGACCAGCGAGCATCTGGCGCAGTGGATCTGGTCCAGGCTCAAACCGGCGCTGCCCTTGCTTGCGCAGGTGGTGGTGCACGAGACCTGCACCTGCGGCGCGGCCTACCGCGGCGAGGACGAAAAATGAGCATGCGCAGGCAATCGAATGGAGAAAAGCGATGGATCTGGAACTGAAGGGCAAGGTCGCCATCGTCACCGGCGGCTCGCAGGGCATAGGCAAGGCGACCGCGTTACGGCTGGCGGCGGAGGGTGCGAGCGTGGTGATCGCGGCGCGCGGCCGGGAAATGCTCGATCAGGTCGCAGCGGAGATCCGCGCCGCCGGGGGCAGCGTTGCCGCGGTGCCGGCCGACGTCAGCCGCGCCGAAGATTGCGCCAGGCTGGTGGCGGAGGCGGTCAAGGCGTTCGGCCGGCTCGACATCCTGGTAAATAATGCCGGCACTTCGGCCACCGGCGAATTCGAATCCGTCACCGACGACATCTGGCAGGCGGACTTCGAGCTGAAGCTGTTTGCCGCGATCCGGCTCGCGCGCCTGGCGATCCCGCACATGAAACAGCAGGGCGGGGGGCGCATCATCAACATCACCAATATCGGCGCCAAGCAGCCGCGCGCCAAGTCGATGCCGACCACGGTCACACGCGCAGCCGGCCTCGCGTTCACCAAGGCGCTGTCGAAGGAGTTCGCGCCGCAGCAGATCCTTGTCAACACTATCTGCATCGGAATGGTGCGCGCCGCGCAACATGAAAAAAAAGCGGCCAAAGCGGGCGTTGCGCTGGAGCAGCTTTACACCGACATGGCGAAGGACATCCCGCTCGGTCGCGTGGGGCGGGCGGAGGAGGTCGCCAACGCGATCGCGTTTCTCGCCTCGGGCGCGGCAAGCTATATTACCGGCAGCAGCATCAACCTGGACGGCGGCACTTCGGCTGTGTTGTAGGCGGTGGAAACGCAGACTCTGGAAAATATGTATGGCGTCTCAAATATCGTTGCATGTCACGAGGGGATTTGCGCGCTGCGCGCGCCAACCGTGTTTTCTGCACGGATGAAAAGCGCGTCCGTACAGAAGACACGGTTATGGATAAGAACAAGGACAGCGCGGGGTTTTATACAAGATCGCGGATTGCGTGCGGACGGTTTTTCGTCCGTGCACAATCGGCGATCCGCACGGACGGTTTTTCGTCCGCGCAAAAAAGATGGCTATTCTGCAACAACGGCGAGCGCGATTTAGGTCGCCACGTATAGAAGGGGAAATAGCATGAGCAAAGCATTTGATCTCGCCGGCCGGGTCGCGATCGTCACCGGCGGCAATGGCGGCATCGGCCTGGGCATGGCGACCGGGCTGGCACAGGCGGGGGCGGCGCTGGTGGTCGCAGGACGCAATGCGGCCAAGAATGCCGCCGCGGTGAAAGCGCTGGAGGCACTGGGCGCAAAGGCCGTGGCGGTCGAGGCCGACGTTACGGTGCAGGCCGAGTGCCGTGCATTGATCGAGGCTGCAAGCGGCCGGTTCGGACGGCTGGACATACTCGTCAACAACGCCGGCACCAACATCCGCAAGCAGCCGCAGGACTACACGCTGGAAGAATGGCAGTCGGTGCTAAACACCAACCTCACCAGCGCCTTTCTTTGCAGCCAGGCGGCGTACCCGGCGATGCAGAAATCGGGCGGCGGCAAGATCATCAATATCGGTTCCATGCTGTCTATTTTCGGGGCGGCGTTTGCAGGACCCTATGGCGCGAGCAAGGGCGGCGTGGTGCAACTCACCAAATCGCTCGCGAGCGCCTGGGCCAAGGACAACATCCAGGTGAACGCGGTGCTGCCGGGCTGGATCGACACCGAGCTCACGCGGGCTGCGCGCAAGGAGGTCGCCGGCCTGCACGAGCGCGTGCTCGCGCGCACGCCCGCCGGACGCTGGGGCGACCCCGCGGATTTCGCCGGCATCGCGGTGTTTCTCGCCAGCAGCGCGGCGGATTTCGTCACCGGCACGGCGATCCCGGTCGACGGCGGGTATTCGTCGCAGGGCTAGGTCGCGATCACCCCGGCTCAAGCCGCCGGTGTTCAGAATGCGTACCGGGCGCTGAGGACAATGGAGAGGGCGCGCGGCGGCGCCGGCTCGAAAAAACGGCCATTGCCGTCCGCGACGATTACCGAGCCGATGTACGCGCGGTCGGTGAGGTTGTCTATGCGCAGCGTTTCGGAGATGCGCCAGCCGCCCGCCTTCTGTACCAGGCCGATGCGCAGATTGGCGATGGTGTAGGTTGCGGCGGCATCGCTGTTCTGGTCGTCCACGTAGACTCTGCTGTTGTGGCGCGCATCGAGCGCAGCCGAGAACCCGCTTTCGAAATGATGCCACTGCAGTTCGGCATACAGCGATGTGCGCGGCACGCCCGGGAGCTTGTTCCCCGCGGGCACGGTGGCCCCTGCCGCGCCGCTGGTAAACGCCTCCGCGTAGCGCGCGTCGATCACGGTGTAGGCGAGGCGCGCATCGAAGCCCGCCGGCAACGGCGCCTGCCAGGAAGCTTCCCAGCCGGTGCGGCGCGTGCGTCCGGCGTTCTTGTAAATGGTGCGGCCGCCGGCAGCGGTGTCGACCACGATTTCGTCGCGGGTAGCCGTGTCGAAGCGCGCCAGCGTGATTTTCTGGTAGTCGCCGATGCGTCCTTTCAGGCCGATTTCGGCATTGGTGCTGAGGGCCGGTTTGAGCTCGAAATTGAGGCCGGTGCCGAGCCTGCGGTACGCGAGTTCGGTGAAGGTCGGCGTCTCGAAGCCGCGGCCGGCGCTTGCATACAGGCTCACCTCCGGCGCAACGCGGAAGGCGAGCCCTGCGACCGGGCTGGTATTGGAAAACGTGGCGCCTCCGCTGTCGTCGGGGTTCGTGCCCGCAATGTAATGGTCGCGCGAGTCGAACTTGACCAGCGTTCTGCGCAGGCCCAGGGTGGCGCTCGCACGCTCGGTGAAGCGCCAGTCCGCCTGTGCGAACAGATTGGTGCTCTCGACCCGGTCGTCCTCGTCGCGCTTGAGCGCGCCCAGGTCGCCGAAATTATTGATGAAACCGCGGCGCCGCTCCTGCATCATTTCCTGCTCGAAGCCGCCCGTGAACGACAGCGGGCGGCCGGCCAACATGCCGTCGCGGATCCAATTCAGAGATATTCCGCCGAAGTCGCGCTCAAGGTCGACTACGCCGCCGGAGGCTGTGGCGGCACTCTGCGCCGCCAGTGGTATCGACTGGTACTGGCGCACCTGCCGCTCGCCCAGATACAGGCTCGCGCGCAACCGGTCGCCGGCGCCGAGGCGCTGCTCGATGGTCGCGCCGGCCTGCTCCTGACGCACGCTCTTGCGCGTGTCGAACAAGGTCGCGGGCGCGGCGGCCTGGCGCGGATTGTCCGCCGCTTGCGCCGCCGTGAGTCCGAGCGGATCCTGCGTCTTCGGCTGATACAGCGTGTTGATCACGAATGTAACGCGGGTGTCCTCGCCGGCGAGCCATTTCAGTTTGCCATTGAACTGCCGGCGGTCGGCGGCCGAGTGGTCACGATAGCCGTCGGTGTGGAACTGCGACCAGTCGGCGATGTAATTGAGCGCGCCCGACTCACCGCCGGCCTGAGCGCCGGTGCGCCAAGTGCCGTAGTCACCGAGGAGCAGGTCCCCGGAGAGGGTCGGGCGCTTGGGTCCGTCCGCCGTGAACAGATTGATCACGCCGCCGGACGAATTGCCGTAGAGGGCGGCGAGCGGGCCGCGCATCACTTCGATGCGCTGTGCCGTGGACAGGTTGAAATTCGCCGCCTGTCCCTGGCCGTCGGGCATGGTCGCAGGGATGCCGTCGGCATAGAGCTTGACGCCGCGGATGCCGAAGGCCGCGCGCGCGCCGAAGCCGCGAATCGAGAGCTGCAGGTCCTGCGCGTAGTTCTGGCGGTTCTGCAGCGTGAGGCCGGGCACGCTGCCGAGCGACTCCGACAGATTGACCTTGGGCTGGCCCTCGCGCAGCGTTTCGGCGCCGACTACATCGATCGAGCCCGGGATGTCCAGATTGCGGCGCTCGGTCCGGGTGGCGGACACCACCACGCCCTCGTCGGCGTCCTGCGCGGCGGCGGACGCTGCCGGAATGATTGCGCCGAGCGCCAAATACAGGACCGCGCGCGAAGGGTGTTTCATGTCGGAACTAAGGACTATGCGCGAGCAAGTGCGCCATGGCGCGCATATCGGCATCCGACACGCCGTACATCGCCGCGCTCATGTTGGACTCGGTGCCGGGCGGCGGCGCGTCGCGAAATTTGCGCATGACCTCGAACAGATAGTCCTCGCGCTGGCCGGCGAGACGAGGACTCCCGTCGCGTCCGCGGTAGTCGCGCAGATGGCATATTCCGCAACGGTATTTGTCCGAGGCCATCCGCCCCTGCCGCATCAGTTCGGCAGCCGCTGCCCCCGGCGCCGGGCGCAGCGGCTGCTTGGCGAAGTGCGCGGCGAGAGCCACGATTTCGCGGTCGCTCAAGCCCTTCATCTGCTGCTGCATGATCGCGCCGCCACGCACGCCTTCGCGCATGAGTACGAGCAGGTTCTCGAGGAAAACCTTGGGTTGCGCCGCGATCGAGGGAATACCCGGCGTGACCGAGGTCCCGTCGGGCCCGTGGCAGGACGCGCAACGCTCGGTGAGTTGGGCCGCGGCGGGCGCGGAAAACAAGAGGGCGGCGAGCAGCCATGCCCGCCGCCCCTCGATCAGTCTGGACAGCACTATTTCTTCTTGCCGCCGCTGTAGGAGATGCGATAGATCGCGCCCAGTTGCTCGTCGCTCACCAGCATGGCGCCATCGGGCATCTGCAGCAGGTAGGCGGGGCGGCCCCAGAACTTGTCTTCCTTGGCATTCATGAAGCCGGTCAGGAAGGGTTTCACCTTGGCTTTCTTGCCATCCGCGCTCACCTTGACGTTGGCCACGTCATAACCGAACTTCTTGGTGCGGTTCCACGAACCCTTGCGTGCGATGAACAGCGTGTCCTTGTATTCCGCCGGGAACATGTTGCCGGTGTAGAACTTGGTGCCGAGGACCGAAGCGTGCGGTCCGAGCGTCGTGACCGGCTTGGTTACGCCTTCGCAGGGTTTGTCTTTCTTGATGTCCGGGTCGGGAATGCCCATGGCATGGCAATAAGGATAGCCGTAGAACTGGCCCGTCTTCGCCATGCGATTCAGTTCCTCCTCCGGGCCGGCGTCGCCCGCCCAGTCGCGCCCCTGATCGACGAACCAGAGCTCGCCCGTTTTCGGATGCCAGTCCATGCCGAGCGAATTGCGCACCCCGCGAGCGAGTATCTCCATGCCCGAACCATCGGCGTTGTAGCGCCGGATCTGGGCGCCGTGCTCAGGCGGCTCGCAGATGTTGCAGGGTGCGCCGATAGGCACGTAGAGTTTCTTGTCCGGGCCGAAGGAAATGTATTTCCAGTTGTGATGCGTCGTGAGCGGGATGTTGAATGCCGCCGTCATGTCCACCGCCGGCGCGTCCGCCTTGTCCTCGATGCCGTCGTAGCGCAGCACTTTGTCTATCGACATCACATAGAGCGAGCCGTCCTGGAAGGCGACGCCCGCCGGCTGATTCAGCTTGTCCACCACGACGCGGCTGGTGCGCTTGTCACCCTGGTCGGTGACTTCATAGACGCGGCCGATACCGCGTGTGCCGACGTAGATTTTGCCTTTCGCGCCGAGTGCCATCTCGCGGCCGCCGGGGATGCCCGTGGCCCAAATCTCGGCCTTGAAACCCTTGGGCAGTTTGAGCTTGTCGATGGGAATTTCGCTTGCCGGCGTCTCCGTATTCTTCCCTGCATGCGGGGCGAGCGGCGAATCGGCCATCGCAGCCCCTCTGCCTTGCTGCCAGGCCGGCGGCGCGGCCGGAGCGGCCGCCGGGGCCTGCTGTGCGAGCGCCGGAGCGCAGAAGCCCGCGGCGAGCAAAGCGGAGAACAATACCTTGCGTGTGTGCATGACACCTCCTTTTAGGGTGGAATTCTTGTATTTTTGCGCCCGGGGGGCGCGAACTTCGCTGACCTGCGTCCGCAGTCTATCCGGGACCTGCAGGAATGTGCAAGCGCGCCGGCTTGGCTTCCCGCGCCGCCGCTGCCCGGCGACGAATTGCGCCCGAATCCGGTTGCGTTCGATCCGTGGCGGGTATAAGATTAGAACCATGGTTCAAAATTTGAATCCAAGTTCTAACTCAGCTTCCAACAAGGTCGCTTCGGAACGCGTGCGGCGCAAGAGCGAGGCGCGGCGGCTCGACATCCTGCGCGCGGCGGCGCGGGTGTTCCGCCGCAGCGGCGTCGCCGCCGCCGGCATGCGCGATATCGCCGAGGAGGCGGATCTGTCGCCGGGGAATCTCTACTACTATTTCGCCGGCAAGGACGAACTGCTGTTCTTCTGCCAGGATCGCACGGTCGACCGCATGCTGGAGGCAGCGGCGGCGGCGCGCGCATCGACCGTCCCGGTCGCTGACCAACTACGCGCCGTCATCCGCGCCCACCTGCACTACACGCTGGAAGAACTCGAGGGCGCGACCGCGCACCTCGAGGTCGACATGCTGGCCGAAGAGCTGCGCCGCGGCATCATAGACAAGCGCGACAAATACGAGCAGGCAGTGCGCGCGCTCATCGTCGAGGGTGTCAAGCGCGGGGAATTCGCGCCCTGCGATGCCGCGCTGGTCGCGCGCGCCATTCTCGGGGCGCTCAACTGGACTTCGCGCTGGTACCGGCCCGACGGCGCGCAGAGCGTCGCCGCGATTGCCGAGGGGCTGGCCGACTACCTGGTGCGGGGGATCGCCGCCGCACCGCAAGAATCAACCGCGCCCGCCAGGGCCAAATCCGGAGGTGGAAAATGAACACCGTGCTGAAACCGATCGACAGGCGCAAGGCGCACATCACGCTGCGCGTGAACGGAGAACGGGTCGAGGTTTCGTTCGCGCCCTACAAGACGCTGCTCGAAGTGCTGCGCGAGGACCTCGACCTGACCGGCACCAAGCACGGCTGCGAGCTGGGCGAATGCGGCGCGTGCGCGGTTCTCGTCGACGGCCAGCCGCTCCTGTCCTGTCTCAAACTTGCGCTCGAGTGCGATGGCAGCGTGATCGAGACCATCGAAGGACTGGCCGAGGGGCCGGAACTGCATCCGCTGCAGGCGGCGTTCTCCGACCACGGGGGCTCGCAATGCGGTTACTGCACGCCGGGCGTGCTGATGACGGCCAAGGGGCTGCTCGATGCGGAACCCAATCCGAGCCGCGAGCGGATCAAGGAGGCGCTGTCGGGCAACCTGTGCCGCTGCACCGGCTATCAGCAAATAGTCGACTCGATCGAAGCGGCCGCGCGACTGATCAACGAAACGACGGTCAACGAGACGACGGTCAACGAACAAAGAACGAACAAGGGGCCGAACAAACAAGGGGCCAAAGCATGAGCACGACGAAGAAGCTCGACGTCATCGGCCATGCGCGCAGGCGCGTGGACGGCCGCGAAAAAGTCACCGGGCAGCTGCGCTACGCCGACGACATGAAGCTGCCGCGCATGCTGCACATGAAACTGCTGCGCTCCTCCCATCCGCATGCGCTGATCGAATCCATGGACGTAGCGCGCGCCAAAGCCTATCCGGGCGTGCACCTGGTGCTGACCGGCGGCGATTTTCCGGTGCCTTTCGGCATCATGCCGGTGGCGCAGGACGAGTATCCGCTCGCGCCGGAGCATGTGCGCTATGTCGGCGACCCGGTGGCGGCGGTGGTGGCGCAGGACGAACAGACCGCCTCAGAGGCGCTGGCCCTGATCGAGGTGAAATACAAGTCCCTGCCGACCATCGCGACGCCCGAGGAAGCGCTGGCGCAGCCGGAGGCGCGCATCCACGACTATACCGACGTGGGCAACATCCATCGCAACCAGGCGTTCGAGTTCGGCGATGTCGAGGAGGCGCTGGCCAAAGCGGACCACATCTTCGAAGACCTGTTCTTCTACGAGGGCGACAACCACATGGCGATGGAACAGCACGCCGCGCTCGCCCGCGCCGAGGGCGACGGCAAGCTGACGCTGTGGACGAGCACGCAGGACCCGCACTACCTGCATCGCCAGCTGGCGCGCGTGCTGCAGATGTCGGCCGCGCACATCCGCGTGATCGCCTGCGACAACGGCGGCGGCTTCGGCGGCAAGTGCGATCCTGCAGGTCATGAATTCGTGGTGTCCAAGGCGGCACTGATGCTGGGCCGGCCGGTCAAGATCTGCCTCACGCGCGAAGAAGTGTTCTACCTGCACCGCGGCAGGCACCCGGTGCTGATGAAATTCCGCACCGGCGTCACCAAGGAGGGCAAGCTTACCGGCATGCACCTGCAGACGCTGCTCGACGGCGGCGCCTATGGCTCGCACGGCCCGGCGAGCACCTTCTACACGGGCGTGCTGACGCCGCTCACCTACGAGCTGCCGCGCTTCAAGTTCGATGCCTGCAGGGTGTTTACCAACAAACCCGCCTGCGGCCCCAAGCGCGGCCACGGCACGCCGCAGCCGCGCTTCGGCCAGGAGGTGCAGCTCGACAAGATCGCCGAAAAACTCAAGCTCGATCCGGCGGAACTGCGCCTCAACATGGTGACCAAGGCCGATTCGCTCACCGCGAGCTGGCTCAAGATCGGCAGCAACGGCCTGGCCGAATGCATACGCCAGGTGGTCGCGGGCTCCGGCTGGAAGCAAAAACACGGCAAGCTCCCCAACGGCCGCGGCGTCGGCATCGCCTGCAGTTCGTACATGACCGGCGCCGGCGTGTCGATCTACTGGAACAAGATGCCGCATTCGGGCGTGCAGCTCGCCCTGGACCGCAGCGGCCAGGTGACGGTGTTCTGCGGCGCGACCGAAGTCGGGCAGGGGTCGAACGACGTGCTCGCCGCGATCGTCGCGGAAACACTGGGCATCAGCACCAGGGAAGTGCGCTGCATCACCGGCGATACCGGCATCACGCCCATCGACCTGGGTTCGTACTCGAGCCGGGTCACGATCATGATGGGCAATGCAGCGCTGCAGGCCGCCGGTCGCGCGCGCGACATGCTCGTCACTGCGGCAGCGGAGCAACTCGAAGTCCTGCCCGAGAGCATCGTGCTTGCCGGCGGACGCGTGTTCGCTGCGGGCGATGCCACTAAGAGCATGAGCTTTGCCGAAGCTGTCGTCTATGCGGAAACGAAATTCGGCACGCTCGGCACGGTGGGCTCCTACACCCCGCCCAAGCCGCCGGGCAAGTTCAAGGCGGCGGGCGTGGGCCCGTCGCCCGCGTATTCCTTCTCCGCCTGCGTGGTCGAAGTGGAAGTCGACGAACATACCGGCTGGATCACCGTGCCCAAGATCTGGATAGCGCACGACATCGGCCGCGCGCTCAATCCGGTTCTGGCCCGCGGCCAGGTCATAGGCGGAATCTACATGGGGCTGGGCGAGGCCTTGATGGAAGAGCAGGTGTTCCGGCGCCTGCCGCCCAAGCTCTCCAACGCGCTGGTGCACAAGATTCCTTCGCTGCTCGAATACAAGAGCATCACTTCGCTAGACATGCCCGAAGTCGAAGTATTCCTGATCGAGGATCCGGACCCGAATTGCCCGTTCGGCGGCAAGGAGGTCGGCCAGGGGCCGCTGCTGCCGGTGATGCCGGCGGTCGCGAATGCCGTGTTCGACGCCGTCGGCGTGCGCATCGACGAAGTGCCGATCACGCCGGAGAAGATCCTGCGCGCGCTGCACCTGAAGCGCGAAGGCAAGAATCCGCGTGTCGGGCCGGATCACTTTCCCGATGTGCCCTACGTCGAGCCGACGTTCGTCATCCCGCCGGGTGAAGGCGGCGACGGCACTGAAAGCAAGCGACCGAACAAGCAACCGGCGAACACGCTGGTAGGAGCGATTGCATCATGATGCGCCTTCCGTGGTTTCAGTTTCATGCGCCGAAGAGCGTGGCGGAAGCCGCGCGCATACTCGCGGGCGAAGGGCCGCGCGGCATGTTGATCGCCGGTGGCACCGATCTCCTGCCCAACATGAAGCGCCGCCAGCAGACGCCGGCAACGCTCATTTCCCTCTCCCGGGTCGAGGGCCTCAAGAAAATAGCGAATGGATCCGGCCTCACGCTGGGCGCCGGGCTCACGCTGACCGAAGTGGTGGCAACGCTCGCCGTGCGCGAAAAATTCCGCGGCCTGTGGCAGGCGGCGGCGCAGGTCGCCTCGCCGCATTTGCGCAACATGGGAACCCTGGGCGGCAATCTGTGCCTGGACACGCGCTGTAATTACTATAACCAGAACGAGGATTGGCGCGAGGCGATCGGCTATTGCATGAAGAAGGAGGGCAAGACCTGCTGGGTTGCGACCGCCAGCAAGCGCTGCCTCGCGGTGTCGTCGACCGATACGGCGCCGGCGCTGATTGCGCTGGGCGCCAAGGTGCGGCTTGCGTCGGCCGCGGGCGAACGCGAGCTTGCGCTCGAGAGCCTCTATAACAACGACGGCATCGATTACCTCACGCGCAGACCGGACGAGATCCTCGCCGAGGTGGTGTTGCCCGAAGCCGCCGGCTGGAGGAGCACCTACTGGAAGCTGCGCCGCCGCGGCTCGTTCGATTTCCCGCTGCTCGGCGTGGCCGTGGCTGCGCGCGCCGCGCCGGACGGCACGATAGCGGAGGCGCGCCTGGTGCTGGGCGCGGTTTCGTCGCAACCTATCATCGCCAGCAAGGCGAGCGATTTCCTCGTCGGCAAAAAGCTGACAGACGAGGTCATCGCCGAGGCCGGAGCGTTGGCCGCATCCAGGGCCAAGCCCATGGATAACACCGACCTCGATGTCTACTGGCGCAAGGAAGTCGTGCCCAGTTTCGTCGGCTATGCGCTGCGCGAAATTCGCGGCGACGACATGCGCGCGGTGCGCATGCGCATCGCGCGCCAGGCGTTGTGACACGGGCATGCGTTGCTGAGGCCGGAATAGGGTATTTTCCTCGCCCTTTTTCCTGATCCTGCCCGGGCAGAGGGCAGGCTGTTGAAAAACGCCTCCCTCCCTCGATAGTGCACCTCATCGTGACGCCCTTTGAGGGGGGCGTTTTTCAATAGCTCTGACTTGGGGGATCTAAAAGGGGGCGTCGCCCCCTTTTTCCATACCCTGCTAGGTACAATAGGGGATGCTCAATTCGCATCCGCGGCGGCCGCTGCTCGTGGCGTTTGTCGTTTTTCTGCTTGCCGCCGTTGCTGCGGCAACACTGATCTGGCGCTCGGACCAGCGTGAGCGCCAGGAACAGCGTGCGCGCGTGTCCAATCTGGCGGGTGCGCGTGCGGGCAGTCTTCAGCGCGGCATCGAGCACGACTTGTCGGCAAGCTATGCCCTGGCCGCGCTGGTGCGTCAGGGCAAGGGAACGGTCCCCAACTTTGACGAAGTCGCCAGCCAGATGTTGCCGTTTTATCCGGGCGTTTCCGAGCTGGCATTGGCGCCCGCGGGCATCATCCGCAACGTGGTGCCGCTGGCGAGCAACGAAAGAGCGGTCGGGCACAACCTGTTGCAGGATCCGGAACAGAGCAAGGAAGCCTTTCTCGCGAGGGATACGGGAAAGCTCACCCTCGCCGGCCCGCTTAACCTGGTTCAGGGTGGACTGGGCGTCATCGGGCGCTTGCCGGTATTCCTTGACGACGACCAGGGGAAGCCGCGTTTTTGGGGTTTCACCTTGGTCATGATGCGTTTTCCCGAAGCGCTTGAGGCGGTCAATTTGCCTCAGTTGACGGGGCTGGGTTTTGCCTACGAACTGTGGCGCATACACCCGGATACCGGACAAAAACAGATCATTGCCGCCTCCGCGCCTGCCGCCCTGATCGAACCGGTCGGAGGCGCGCTGCACGTGTCCAACGCGACCTGGACCCTGAGCGTCGCGCCCCTTGGGGGATGGGGCGATCCGGTGAAGCTTGCGTTCAAGGTTGCGCTGGGCTTGCTCGTCAGCCTGCTGCTCGCCTATCTGGCGAAATTGCTGCTCGAGTTGCGGGCCCACCGAGAGGAGCTCGAAGCGCTGGTCGCAGAGCGCACTGCCGAAGTCCGCGCGCGCGAGGCGGATTTGAACCATGCCCAGTCCATCGCCCGGGTCGGCAGTTGGTCGCTGGATCTTGCCACGAAACAAATGCGCGGATCGGCGGAAGCCATGCGTATCTTTGGCGTCGGTGAGAACGTCCCCATCAATTACCGCGCTTTCCTGGAACGGGTTCATCCGGATGACCGGGAAGCCGTGGACCTGGCCTCGCGCGCGTCGCTCAAAGGCGAGCGGTATGACATCGAGTACCGCATTCTGGCCGGCGCGGCGACCCGCTGGGTGCACAGCAGCGCCGAACTGAGGTTCGATGCGGACGGAAACCTGTCGACTGCTTTGGGGACCATACAGGACATCACCGAGCGCAAACGGTCCGAAGAGGCGCTGCGCGCGAGCGAGTCGCGCTACCGGGAGATGTTCGAGGCGAATCCGCATCCGATGTGGGTATGGGACCTGCAAACCTTGATGTTCCTCGCGGTGAACGACGCCGCGGTGGCGCACTACGGCTATAGCCGCGATGAGTTTCTGGCGATGATGATTACCGACATCCGCCCGCCCGAGGACGTGCCGCGCCTGCTGCAGCGGATTGCCCAGGTGCAGAAACACAGCGACCGCGACGCCGGTGTCTGGCGGCACCGCAGAAAGGACGGCATGCTGATCGATGTCGAGATTGTTTCCCACATGCTCGTATTCGACGGACGGCGCGCGCAGATGGTGCTCGCGAACGACGTCACCGACCGGCTACGGGGCGAGCGCGCGCTGCGCGAGAGCGAGGAGCGCTTTCGCAGTCTGACCGAGATGTCCTCGGATTTCTACTGGGAGAGCGATGCCGAACACCGGCTGACACAACTCAGCCCGGGCGGTAAGGCGAGTGGCGTACCGGTGTTTCGGCAGGGCGGGCAGATCGGCCAACGTCGCTGGGAAATGCCGTATCTGTCTCCGGACGAGGCCGGCTGGCAGGCGCACCGGGCGGTACTCGACGCGCATCGCCCATTCCGCAATTTCGAGCTCTCGAGACTTGGCGCCGATGGCGCCGAAAGGCATGTGGTGCTCAGCGGTGATCCGGTGTTCGACGCTTCCGGCGCGTTCCAGGGATACCGCGGTGTCGGCACGGATATCACCGAGCGCAAGACCGCCGAAGCGAAAATCGCGCGGCTGACCCAGCTCTATGCCGCATTGGTCCAGTGCAATCAGGCGATCGTGCGCTGCTTGAGCGAGGATGAATTGTTCCCGCAAATCTGCCGCGATACAGTGCAGTTCGGCGGCATGAAAACCGCGCGGATCAGCCTTGTCGACCCCGACACGCGGATGATCCGCGTGGCTGCCAGTTTTGGTTACGGCGTGGAAGTCCAGCAGCACGTCATAGTTCTGGCGGATGCCGACAGCCCGTTAGGGCGCGGCCCGACCGGCACCGCCATCCGCGAGAATCGGCCCGTCTGGTGTCAGGATTTCATGAACGACCCGGCTACGGCGCCGTGGCACGAGCACGGCGCGCGCATGGGCTGGGGTGCCGTCGCCGCGCTGCCGCTGCACAGGAACGGTGTCGTGGTCGGCGCTTTTGTCCTGTTTGACGGCGAAGCCAACGCATTCGACGAAGCCAGGCGTGAGCTATTGCAGGAGATGGCCAGGGATATCAGCTTTGCGCTGGACAATTTCGAGCGCGAATCCCGGCGCAGGCTGGCAGAGGAGGAACTGCGCGCGAGCGAAGCGCGCTTCCGCAGTTTGACCGAGATGTCCTCGGACTACTACTGGGAGAGCGATGCCGAGCACCGGCTTACGCAGCGCAGTTCCGGCAGCAGGCGCAATGCGTTGCTGGGATTGCGGCACGACGACTGGCGCGGTCGGCGCCGCTGGGAGATACCCTATCTCGCGCCTGACGAGCCCGGATGGCAGGCCCACCGCGCAGTGCTGGACGCGCACCTGCCATTCCGCGATTTCGAGTTCGCGCGCGAAGGAGCCGGCGGCAGCGTGCGCCAGATCCTGATACACGGGGATCCGGTGTTCGACGCCTCCGGCGCGTTCCAGGGTTACCGCGGTGTCGGCACGGACATCTCCGAGCGCAAGCGGGCCGAACGCGCCTTGGCGGAGAGCGAGGCGCGTTTTCGCAGCCTGACCGAGATGTCCTCCGATTTTTATTGGGAGAGCGACGCCGAGCACCGGCTCAGGGCGCGCGGTTCGGCGAACAGAAAGCTGAGCACCGTTTCGGCGTTCCAGCGTGGCACGCAGATTGGCGAGCGCCGCTGGGAGATACCGTATCTTACGCCCGACGAAGCCGGCTGGCAGGCGCACCGCGCGGTGCTCGATGCGCATCGCCCGTTCCGCAATTTCGAGCTTTCGCGGAGCGGGACCGATGGCAGCGAGCGCTTTATTTCAATCAGCGGCGACCCGGTGTTCGATGCTTCGGGTGCATTCCAAGGCTACCGCGGTGTCGGCACCGACATTACCGAGCGCAAGCGGGCCGAGCGGGCGCTGAAGGAGAGCGAGCAGCGTTTGCGCCTGGCGTTGAATTCGGCCAGGATGGCCGCCTGGGAGTGGGAGATCGGACCCGACGCGTTGACCTGGGGCGAGCATCCCGGCTGGCTGGTCGGTCCCGAGCCGGTCGGAGGGTATGCGGATTTTCGCGAACTCGTGCACGCAGACGACCGCGCCGGGTTTCTCGACGCCGGCCGGCAGGCGGTCGCCCGGAGGACGCCATATCACACCGTGTTTCGTATAAAGCGCACTGACGGCGCAGTGCGCTGGATCGAGGCGCAAGGCGTGTTTCTCGATCGCGAGGGAAGCGAGCACGGCGAGCGCATCATCGGCGTGTCGCAGGATATCACCGAGCGCAGGCAGAACGAGCTCGAGTTGCGCCGCCTGAACGACGAACTGGAGCAGCGCGTGGCCGAGCGCACGCATGCGCTGAAAGTGGCCAACGATGAACTGGAGGCATTCTCCTATTCGGTGTCCCACGACTTGCGCGCGCCGCTGCGCGCGATCCACGGCTTCAGCCGCCTGCTGGAAAAGCAGCACGCCGGCCGAATCGATGAACAGGGGCGGGACATGCTCAGGCGCGTCAGCACAGGCGCCGTCAAAATGGGGCAACTCATCGACGACCTGCTGAGGCTGTCGCGCATATCGCGGCAGGCGATGCAGGTCGGACCGGTCGACCTGTCGGCGCTGGCGCGCGAGGTGATCGAGGAATTGCAGGCAGGGGAACCGGAACGCCGGGTGGAGTGGGTCGTTGCGCCGCAGGTGGCGGCCACGGGCGATGCGGGTTTGCTCAGGGTGGCGCTGCAGAACCTGATCGGCAACGCCTGGAAGTATAGTTCCAGGCAGGATGCCGCGCGTATCGAGTTCGGCGTCGCGGAAAAGGATGGCGGGCCCGTTTATTTCGTGCGCGACAATGGCGTCGGCTTCGATATGGCCCATGCGAAAAAACTGTTCGGCGCGTTCCAGCGGCTGCATTCGGAGGCGGAGTTCCCCGGCTCGGGCATCGGCCTCGCCACGGTTGCGCGCATACTTCACCGCCACGGCGGCGAGGCTTGGGCGGATGCGCGCGTGGGCGAGGGCGCCACCTTCTATTTTTCATTGGGCTGAATCGGGCGCAAGGGGTGATGGCAATGAAATCGCGGATCCACAGGAGCGGCATCGCCCTGTTGTTCCTTGGCGTTTGCGCCCCCGCAGCGGCGGCATCGCGCGCCAGTTAGAGTGATCTGAGCAGGAGTGGCTGAGGCAATCCCGGCTTGCACTTTCGCCCAGTCGCGCCCAAACGGGGCGGCGGCGGAGGGCAGGTATAATAAACAATGTTCAATTCGCGCCTGCCACTGCTTGTGGCGTTGGTCGCTTTTCTGCTCGTCGGCGTTGTAGCGGCGGGCCTGATCTGGCGTTTGGAGCAAGGCAATCTTCACAGCTTGCGCCAGCACGCTTCGAAAGAGGCGGTCAGCCACGCGAACAGTTTACAGCGCAGCATTGAGCGGGCATTGTCCGCTACCTATGCGCTGGCTGCGTTGGTTCAACAGGGCGGCGGCAGGGTCCGTGATTTCGACGTCGTCGCCAACAATATGCTTTCGTTCTATCCCGGCGTATCGTCCCTGCAGCTGGCGCCTGGCGGCGTAGTTCGAAGCGTGGTGCCGCTGGCCGGCAACGAACAAGCCATCGGCCACGATTTGTTGAAGGATCCGACGCGCACCAAGGCAGCTTTTCTCGCGCGAGACACCGGCAGGCTTACTCTCGACGGGCCGTTCAATCTCGTTCAAGGGGGAGTGGGTGCGGTCGGACGTTTGCCGGTATATGTTAGTAGTGACAGCGGGAGCCAGCGCTCCTTCTGGGGATTCACGAATGTCCTGATTCGCTTTCCCGAGGTGATCGAGGCCGCCGGCCTATCCGGGTTGTCGGAACAGGGTTTCGCCTGGGAACTCCGGCGCATCCACCCGGATAGCGGACAAAAACAGATCATCGCTGGGTTTTCGTCCGCCGCACTGACTGATCCTGTTACATACGCATTGAATGTGCCCAACACGACCTGGACTCTGAGCGTCGCTCCGGTGGCGGGCTGGTTCAACCCTTCCAGGCTCGCGGTCAGGGCCGCGCTGGGCCTGCTGTTCAGTCTGCTGCTCGCCTACCTGGCGAAACTGCTGGTCGAGTTGAGGGCGCACAAACTGGCCCTGGAGCGCCGCGTCGCCGAGCGCACGGCGGAACTGGAGACCGCGAACGCGATTCTGCGCGCCAGCGAATCGCGCTATCGCGCCGTGACCGAATCCGCCACCGACGCGATTGTCACCGCCGATGCGGAAGGCGACATCGTTGGATGGAACGCCGGCGCCGAGCGAATATTCGGCCATAGCGCGGCCGATGTGCTCGGGCAATCCCTTACTCTGCTGATGCCGCAACGCTATCGCGACGCTCATCTCCATGGCCTGCGTAGTGCGCAGGCGGGGCGCGATCGCCGTGTGCTCGGCAAGACGGTCGAACTGCATGGGCTGCGAAAATCGGGCGCCGAGTTCCCGCTGGAACTCTCGCTGTCCGCATGGGGAGCGGCGGACGCGCAATTCTTCACCGGAATCCTGCGCGACATCACCGAGCGCAAGCAGAGGGAGGAGGAACTGCGAACCCGGGAAAGCGTTCTCCGCCAGATGCGCGATTCCATGCTGGAAGGGTGCCAGATCATCGGTTTTGACTGGCGCTATCGCTACATCAATGATGCCGCGCAGAGGCATAACCGGCGGCCCAAGGAGGAGCTTTTGGGCAGGACGGTGATGGAATGCTGGCCCGGCTTTGCCGCGACGGAGATATTTGCCGCGGAAAAGGCCTGCATGGAGCAGCGGACGACCCATCGGCTCGACATCGAGTTTGCTTTTCCAGACGGCAGCAAGGGATGGTACAGGGTGATCGTTCAGGCCGTGCCGGAGGGGATCGTTGTCTATTCCGAGGATATCACCGGGCGCCGGGCAGCGGAAGCGAAAATCCGGCGGCTGACCCAGCTTTACGCCGCGTTGAGCCAATGCAACCAAGCTATCGTACGCTGCACCAGTGAGGCGGAATTGTTCCCGCAAATTTGCCGCGATGCGGTTCAGTTCGGCGGCATGAAGACGGCGCGGATCAGCCTCGTCGATCCCGGCACGCGGATGGTCCGCGTGGCTGCCAGTTTTGGTTACGGCGCCGAGGATCTGCAGAATCTTGAAGTTTTCATGGATGCCGACAGCCCATTCGGGCGCGGGCCGACCGGTTCCGCCATCCGCGAGGACCGGCCGTACTGGTGCCAGGATTTCATGAACGACGCGGCCGCGGCGCCGTGGCATGAACGCGGCGCGCGCCTGGGCTGGGGTTCGGTGGCCGCCCTGCCTTTGCACAAGAATGGGGTTGTCGTCGGCGCATTCATTGTGTTTGACGGCGAAGCCGGCGCATTCGACGAACCCAGGCGTGAGCTGTTGCTGGAGATGGCCGCAGACATCAGCTTTGCGTTGGACAATTTCGAGCGCGAATCCCGTCGCCGGCGGGCAGAGCAGGAACTGCGCGAGAGCGAAGCGCGCTTTCGCAGCCTGACCGAGATGTCTTCCGACTTCTACTGGGAGACGGATATTGGGCATCGGCTGATCCAGCGCAGCGAAGGCCGCGGCGATAGCGCGCTGTCGGTGCTGGCGCACGACTCGCCGATCGGCAAGCGCCGCTGGGAACTGCCGTATCTTTCCCCCGACGAAGCCGGTTGGCAGGCACACCGGGCGATGCTCGAAGCGCATCTGCCGTTTCGCAATTTCGAGCTTTGGCGCCTTGGGACTGATGGTGCGCCACATATTTACTCGATCAGCGGCGATCCGGTATTCGATGCATCCGGCGCGTTCCAGGGCTATCGTGGCGTCGGCACCAGCATTACCGAGCGCAGGCGCCACGAGGAAGAACTGCAACGATTGAACGAGGAACTCGAGCAACGCGTGGCCGAGCGCACGCAGGCGCTCGAAATCGCCAATAATGAACTGGAGGCATTCTCCTATTCGGTGTCGCACGACCTGCGCGCGCCGCTGCGGGCGATCCATGGCTTCAGCCGGCTGGTGCTCGACCGATACGCCGGCCAGATCGTTGAACAGGGCCGGGACATGCTCAGGCGCGTCAGCGCAGGCGCCGACAAAATGGGGCAACTCATCGACGACCTGCTGAGGCTGTCGCGCATATCGCGGCAGGCGATGCAGGCCGGACCGGTCGACCTGTCGGCGCTGGCGCGCGAGGTGATCGAGGAATTGCAGGCAGGGGAACCGGAACGCCGGGTCGAGTGGATCATTGCGCCGCAGGTGTCGGCCAAGGGTGATCCGGGTTTGATCAGGGTGGTGCTGCAGAATCTGATCGGCAATGCCTGGAAATACAGTTCCAGGCGCGATGCCGCGCGCATCGAGTTCGGTATTGGCAAAAGGGGCGACCGGCCCGTCTATTTCGTGCGCGACAATGGCGTCGGCTTCGATATGGCCCATGCGAAAAAACTGTTCGGCGCGTTCCAGCGGCTGCATTCGGAGGCGGAGTTCCCCGGCTCGGGCATCGGCCTCGCCACGGTTGCGCGCATACTTCACCGCCACGGCGGCGAGGCTTGGGCGGATGCGCGCGTGGGCGGGGGCGCCACCTTCTATTTCTCTCTGGGCTGAACCGCCATCGCCCGCATGCGCATGATCCCCGCCGAACTCAGGTTCGACAATGAAGGAACGCCGTTCTCGCCCACGTACGGCGACGTGTACCACAGCGCGGAATCGGGTCCGGGCCAGGCACAGCATGTGTTCGTCGCCGGCAACGATCTGCCGCGCAGATGGGCGCACGCGCGCGTTTTCACCATACTCGAAACCGGATTCGGGCTGGGGCTGAATTTCCTCGCCACCTGGCGGCAATGGCGCGACGATCCGGCGCGTTGCGAACGCCTGCATTTTGTTTCGATCGAGAAGCATCCGTTCGAGCGCGGCGCGCTGGTGGCGCTGCATCGGCGTTACGGCGAATTCGCGCCGCTGGCGCGGCAGCTGCAGGACGCGTGGCCGCCGCTGGTCGCCGGAATGCACCGCCTGCATTTCGAGGACGAACGGCTCACGCTGACACTTGCATTCGCGGACGCGGCCGAGCTTGCACCGCGGCTGCGCCTATGCGCCGATGCCATCTACCTGGACGGCTTCGCGCCCCGGCTCAACCAGGAAATGTGGTCGCCGCAACTGCTGCAGCGCCTCGCGCAGCTCGCCCGCCCCGGGACCACGGTTGCGACCTACTCCAGCGCAGCCCTGGTGCGCCAGGGACTGGAGGCGGCCGGATTCGCGCTCGAAAAATGCGCCGGCTTCGGGCGCAAGCGCGACATGCTGCGCGGCAGCTACGCGCCGCGCCGGCCGCAGGCGGCGGGATCCGAGAGTGGCGAGCGGCATGCGATCGTAATCGGCGCCGGTATTGCGGGCGCGGCAATCAGCGAGCGGCTGGCGCAGCGGGGATGGCGCATCGACCTGATCGAGAGCCGCGCCATGCCGGCCGCGCAGGCGCCGGCGAGGTACGCGGGCGTGTTTCACCCGCATCTCTCTCTCGACGACTGCATCCTGTCGCGGGCCGCGCGCAACGGTTTTATTTATGCCGTCAGGCGCTGGCTCGCGCTGGAGCGCTCGGGTCAGGCCCTGACTTGGGCGCGTTGCGGCGTGCTGCAACTTGCCGGCGATTCCGAGCGGGAGGAACGCATGATCGCGGCGATCGCGGCGCTGGGTTTTCCGCCCGACTTTGCCCAATACCTGGAACGCAGCCAAGCCGAATCGTATGCGGGATGCGCATTGGGCAGCGGCGGCTGGTGGTTTTCGGGTGCCGGATGGATGCGTCCCTTGAGCCTGATCGCCGCGCAGCTCGCGGCAGCCGGCCCGGGACTGAGCGCGCATTTCGGTGCCAGGGTAGAGACCATCCTGCGCAGCGGCGAGCGCTGGCAGGCGCTGGCCGCCGGCGGCAAGCTTATCGCCGCCGCGCCGGTGCTGGTGCTCGCGAACTCGAACGATACGACGCGTCTTGCCCCGGTCGCGCAGCCGCTGCAGAGAATCCGCGGGCAGGTCAGCTACCTGCCCGGCGCAAACCTGAAGGCACCGCGCATCGTGCTAACCGGCTCAGGCTATGTGCTGCCGCCCACCGACGGGGTCGTGGTGACGGGCAGCACCTACGATCGCGGAAACAATGATCCTGAACCGCAGGCGCAGGGTCATGAGGCGAATCTGCTGCGCCTGGCGCACTTGCTGCCGCATGCGCGGGTGGCGGCCGATGCCGCGAAGCTCGACGGTGCAGTGGGCTTTCGTTGCGCAGCGCCGGACCGCCTGCCGCTGGTCGGCGCGATGCCGGACGTGGATGCCGCGCGCCTGCAGAAAACCAATTTCTCCGGCGCACCGCTGATCGATCTGCCCCGGCGTGCCGGGCTGTATTGCGCCTCGGCTTACGCCTCGCGCGGCCTGGTCTGGGCGGCCCTGGCGGGGGAACTGCTGGCAAGTCTGATCGAAGGCGAGCCCTTGCCGCTGGAGGGTGATCTGGCCGACGCGCTGGATCCCGGGCGCTTCGTGCTGCGGCGGGCGCGCCGGGGAAAGCTTTGACGGTTGGCGCGCGCAGCGTGCAGGTCCGCCGGTGGCATGCAAGAATACTGAAGACCCCTCACATAATCAGCGCCCGCCGGAGAGTGTGAGGATGCTGCCTATCATGTAGGCGGCCTCGCCGGACATCAGCCACAGGATCGCCTCGGCGCATTCCCCCGCCGTGCCCAGGCGCCCCATGGGCACCATCGGAATCACTTTCTGCAGCCGGTCGCCTATCCCCGCCTCGGCGTGGATTTCGGTGTCTATCAATCCGGGGCTGATGCCGTTGACGCGTATGCCCTCGGCCGCCACTTCTTTCGCGAGGCCGATGGTGAGACTGTTGATCGCGCCCTTGGCCGCGGCATAGGGTATCCACTGATTGGCGCCGCCCAGCGTCGCCGCCAGCGACGACACGTTGACGATGGCGCCGCCCGCGCCGCCGTTCCTGGTCGACATGCGCTTTACCGCCTGCTGCGAGCAGAACAGAGTGCCGGCCACATTCACTTCGAGCACGCGCCGGATCGCAGCGGCGTCGAAGCTGTCCAGGCGCCCGGCGCGCCCGGTGATGCCGGCATTGTTGACCAGCGCGGTGACCGGCCCGAGTTCGAGATCGACGCGTTCGAACAGCCTGATCACTTCGTCCTCGTTCGCCGTGTCCGCCCGCACCATGATCGCCCTGCCGCCGCCCGCGCGAATTTCCGCCACGACCGCGTCGGCGCGCTCCTCGTTCTTCAGGTAATTCACGCAGACGGCGTAGCCGCGCCTGGCCGCGAGCTTCGCCGTCGCCGCGCCTATGCCGCGGCCCGATCCGGTAACGATGGCAACGCCAGTCATGGGCCTAATCCTTCCGCTAGTCGAGCGTGACGCCCAGTTCCTGAATGATCGGCCGGAATTGCGCGACCTGTTTCTTCAGCATCGCGTCCTGCTCTGCCGGCGAAGAGCCGACCGGTTCGGCCGCGATATCGGCAAAGCGCTTGAGCACGTCGGGGTGGCGCACGGCCGCGGCGGTTTCGCGGGCGAGCCGGTCGATGATCTCCTTTGGCGTCTTCGCCGGCGCGAACAGGCCGTTCCAGCCCTCGGCCTCGAGCCGTGGAAAGCCCAGTTCACGCACTGTGGGCACCCCGGGGAGGGCGGCGATGCGCTGCGAGGAGTTCGTGGCCAGCGCTTTCAGGGTCCCCTTGCGCACGTCACCGAGGGAGGAGGAAAGCTGGTCGCCGCCGAGCTGCAGTCGCCCGGCGAGCAGCTCCTGCTTCAGCGGCGCGGCCCCCTTGAGCGGAATATGGGTCATCTCGATTTTTTCGTCGCGCTTGATCACCTCGCCGACGATATGCATGTACGAGCCCGGGCCGGTCGAGCCGTAGTTGTACTTCAGGCCGCGGTCTTTTTGCAGCAGCGCGGCGAATTCGCGCAAATTGTTCGCCGGCACGCTCGGGTGCGCGGTGATGATCAGGGGAACGTTGGCGGCAATGGAGATGCCCGCGAAATCGGTGTCTATGTTGTAGGGTGCGCGCTTGGCATAGGCGAGCGCGGCCGAGGCCAGGGGAAAGGTGATGTTGTGCATCAGAATGGTGTAGCCGTCGGGCGCCGCCTTGGCCACCACATCGGCACCGATCGAGCCGCCCGCCCCGGCGCGGTTCTCCACCACCACCGTTTGTCCCATGGTTTCGGTCATGCGCTGGGCCACCAGGCGGGCGACGATGTCCGTGGTGCCGCCGGGCGGAAAGGGCACGATCATGCGGATCGATTTTGTCGGATAAGTCTGGGCGTATGTGTTGCCTATCAGCGCGGGCGCCAACGCGGCCGCCGCGGTGCAGAGCGTGGCCTTGAGCAGCATTCTTTTGGTGAACATGACGAGGGGCTCCTTGTTTTTGGGGTGGTTTGGCGACGAGATGCTAGCACCAAGGTGCCGAATCCGCTTAGCTCGCTACGGAGCGCAAGCAGAGCCGGCAGCATGCAGGGCGGGGAGAGCGCCATCGCCGGACTTGATTTGAAGGTAGAATCCGGCCCCGGGACGCGGGCACGAAGCGGCTGGCGCAATTGGGGAGAAACGCATGAACCGGATTTCCAACCCGCCGGCGCAGCAGGCGGCGCGCATACTTAATTTCATTGGCGGCGAGTTCGTCGCGGCAGCATCGGGCAAGACCTTCGAGAACCGCTCGCCCACGGACGCCCGTCTGCTCGGGCTCGTGTCCGAGGCCGGCAAGGCCGAGGTGGATGCGGCGGTGCAAGCCGCCCGGGTCGCGCTTACCGGGCCCTGGGGCGCGCTCGAGATGGCCGAGCGCGCCGAGCTGCTCTATGCAGTGGCAAACGAGATCAACCGGCGCTTCGACCAGTTTCTCGAGGCCGAGGTCGCCGACACCGGCAAGCCGGTAAGCCTGGCGAAGCACATCGACATTCCGCGCGGCGCGGCCAACTTCAAGATTTTCGCCGACGTGGTGAAGAACGTGCCCGGCGAATTCTTCCAGATGGCCACCCCCGACAAGAAGGGTGCGATCAACTACGCCATGCGCGTGCCCAAAGGCGTGATCGCGGTGATCGCACCGTGGAACCTGCCGCTGCTGTTGATGACCTGGAAAGTGGGCCCCGCGCTCGCCTGCGGCAATACCGTGGTGGTGAAGCCCTCGGAAGAGACGCCGAGCACGGCGACGCTGCTGGGCGAGGTGATGAACGCGGTCGGTGTGCCCAGGGGCGTATACAACGTGATCCACGGCTTCGGCCCGGGCTCGGCGGGCGAGCTGCTCACGCGCCATCCGGGCATAGACGCAGTCACCTTCACCGGTGAGACGCGCACCGGCGCCGCGATCATGAAAGCGGTCGCCGACCGCGTGCGCCCGGTGTCGTTCGAGCTTGGCGGCAAGAACGCGGGCGTGGTGTTCGCGGACTGCGATTTCGATGCGGCGGTGGAGGGCATGGGCCGCGCGGTGTTCGCCAACTGCGGGCAGGTGTGCCTGGGCACCGAGCGCGTCTATGTCGAGCGGCCGATATTCGACAGATTTGTCGCCGCGCTGAAAGCGAAGGCGGAGAGCTTGAAGCCGGGCCGCCCGGAGGATGCGCATACCGGCCTCGGTCCGCTGATCAGCCCGGAACATCGTGACAAGGTGCTGTCCTACTACGAAAAGGCGCGCACAGCGGGCGCCACAATTGTTACCGGCGGCGGCGTGCCGAAAATGCAAGGCGAGCTTGCCCAGGGTTGCTGGGTCGAGCCCACCATCTGGACCGGGTTGCCGGAGGATTCCGCGGTGGTGCGCGAGGAGATTTTCGGGCCCTGCTGCCACGTGCGGCCGTTCGATACCGAGGAGGAGGCGGTGCGCCTCGCCAACGACACGCAGTACGGTCTCGCCACCACCATCTGGACCACCAACCTTGCGCGTGCGCACCGCGTCGCCGCAAAAATAGAAGTCGGCATTTGCTGGGTCAACTGCTGGTTCCTGCGCGATCTGCGCACGCCGTTCGGCGGCTCCAGGCAGTCCGGCATAGGGCGCGAGGGCGGCGTGCATTCGCTCGAGTTCTATACCGAGCTGCGCAATGTCTGCGTGAAGCTGTGAAGCTGTGAGCGGTGCGGGTCGAGGAACCCGCCGCAGATGTCATTTCGAGACAGAAGGTCGAGGAATCTGCTTCATGCCAATCTCGCTGGACAGATCACGGAATCTCCACGTCGCCGACATTCTCCAGCATTAGCAGCCTGGCAAAATATCATTGCTATTCATGGAATAGAATTCCATAATTGCACACATGATCGAGCGGCGACTCTTTCCCATTCTGCGGCAGCGTCTGGATGAAGTGCCCGCGTTGGTGCTGCTCGGGCCGCGCCAGGCGGGCAAGACTACGCTGTCCCTGAGTTTGGGAAAGCCGCGCGGCGCGCTCTATCTGGATCTTGAATCGGAGCAGGACCGCGCCAAGCTCGCCGAGCCGGAGCTCTACCTCTCGGACCATCTGGGCAAGCTGGTCATCCTCGACGAGATCCATCGAGCGCCCGGGCTCTTCCCCGTGCTGCGCGGCCTCATCGACCGGGCCCGGCGCGGCAGAAAGAAGCACGGGCTCTACCTGCTCCTCGGTTCGGCCTCGCTCGACCTGCTCAAACAGGCGGGGGAGACCCTTGCCGGACGGGTGAGCTATCTGGAGCTCGATCCCTTCGACGTCCTGGAGGCCGGCGGGACGGCGGCCGAACTCGACCGTCTCTGGTTGCGCGGCGGTTTCCCGGAAAGCTTTCTTGCGCCCAGCAATGCCCGCAGTCTGCGCTGGCGCCAGGACTTCATTCGCGCCTATCTGGAACGCGACATCCCCCAGTTCGGCCCGCGCATCGCAGCCGAGACGCTGCGCCGCTTCTGGGCCATGCTGGCTCACCACCAGGGCGGGATGCTCAACGTCGCCCAACTGGCCCGCAACCTGGGAGTGGACGCCAAGACCGCCTCCGCCTATATCGACCTTCTGACCGACCTGCTCCTCGTGCGCAGGCTCCCCTCCTGGCATGCCAACGTGGGGAAGCGGCTGGTGAAGTCACCGAAGGTCTACGTGCGCGACAGCGGCCTCGTCCATGCGCTGCTGGCCATCGGCGACAAGGAGACCCTGCTGTCCCATCCGGTGGTGGGTGCAAGCTGGGAAGGCTTCGTTATCGAAAACCTCCTTAACGTTGCCCCCGAGGGAGTACAGGGGCATTTCTACCGCACCAGCGGCGGGGCCGAGATAGATCTTGTGTTGAACTTTCCCGACGGTCGCCTGTGGGCCGTGGAAATCAAGCGCAGTCTTTCGCCGCGCACCGAGAGGGGTTTTCATGCCGCCTGCACCGACATCGGTCCGGCGCGCCGGTTCGTGGTGTACCCGGGGGAGGACACATACTCCGCGGGCGGTGATACGCAGGTCGTTTCCCTGCCGGCGCTCGCCCAATTGTTGGCTGGAGCGAAACGATGATGCGGGCTCTCCACGCCTGCACGCCGCAGCGGCTGCGTTCGCTGGAAGAAATCCGCGCCGGCATGCTGGCGTTGGAGCAGGAGCACGGCAAGGCACTGGCGCGCGTGACGACGGCAGTGCTCAGGGATGGCACCAAGTTGTTCAAGCAGTTCAGCGACAACGAAGGCTTCAGGAAGAAGGGGCTGACGGACACAGTGTTCGCGCTGACGTACGACAACTCCGGCAGTCCGGCGCGCGCAGTATGCGCGCTGGCTCGATCCGGCGCTGCAGGACCCGGCGCAGATTCTGCCGATGAGCGCCAGCTACCCGGGGCAAGGAGATGGAGGCCATACCCATCGGCCGCCAGATCAACAACGCCCGCAACCAGGGGCCGGAGCTGATAGCGCCGGCGGGCGCGCCGCTCGCGTGACACGGGGCTTAACCCAAAGGGCGATGGCTAAGGTTAGAATGGCGCCATGCGGATGAACCAAGCGTAACGGACCAACCCTGATGGACCAACCCTTCGAAATGGATCTGAGCTTACAGATCGGCAAGTACGACATCCGCAAGCAACTCGGCAAGGGTGCGACGGGAACCGTCTATCTCGCCGTGGACACGTTCTCGGGCAAGGAAGTCGCGCTGAAGGTGATCGAGCCCGAGGTGTTCAGGGATCCGGAGTTCGGGATCGTGTACCGCTCGCAGTTTCTGAACGAAGCCTCGCTCGCGGGCAAGCTGAAGCACCCGCATATAGTGGGGATCCTGGACGCGGTGGTGCTGGAGGACTCCGGCCACATCGCGATGGAGGTGGTAGGCGGCGGCGACCTGTCGCAGCATGTCAGCACCGACACGCTCCTTCCCGTCGCCGACGTGCTGCAGATCGGCTTCAAGTGCTGCGGCGCGCTCGCGTACGCCTTCAACGAGGGCATCGTCCACCGCGACATCAAGCCGGCGAACATCATGATCGCGCAAGGCTCCGACGTGAAGATCTCCGATTTCGGCGCCGCGCTGCTGCGCAAGGCCCATTCGGTGCAGACGGCCAGCATCGGTTCGCCTTACTACATGTCGCCGGAGCAGCTGGAGGAGGCGCCGCTCACGCACCACAGCGACATGTATTGCCTCGGCGTGGTGCTGTACGAGCTGCTGACGGGGCACAGGCCGTTTACGGCCGATAGTCTGGAAATGCTGGTGCAGAAGATCCTGCATCAGCCGCCCGCGCCGCCGAGCAGCCTGCGCCCCTCGCTGCCGCAGGAGATCGACCGCGTCGTGTTGCGCGCGCTGGGCAAGAAGCCGGAGTTTCGCTACGCGACCTGGGCCGATTTCGCGCTCGCGCTCTCCGACGTGGGCAAGCTCGTGCTGCCGCCCGAGGCCATCATGGACAGCGAGAAATACGTTGCGCTCAAGCGCGTGGACATGCTGGCGGATCTCTCCGACGCGGAGTTGTGGGAGCTGACGCAGGCGGGGCGCTGGACGCGCGTCGCGGCGAAACAGGCCATCGTGCGCGAGAACGAGCCTGGAAAGAGCTTTTTCTTCCTCGCGCAGGGGCAGGTCAAGGTCACGCTGGACCGGCACTTGCTGAACACGATCAGCGAAGGGGAGTGCTTCGGCGAGATGGCTTACATCCGCGGCGGCGAGATGCCGCGGCACGCGACAGTGGAGACCATGACGGGGGCCCTGCTTGCCGAATTCGAGCCCGAGGCCCTGGCCCTGATGAGCCTGGGCGCGCAGCTTCAGCTCACCCGCGCCTTGGTGCGCAACCTCGTCGACCGCCTGGATCTGGCCAATGCGCGCCTCGCCAAGTGAAGCCGGGCAACCAGGTGCGGCGTGTCAAACATCATCACATGGCCGGGAGCGGAATTGCGCGCTGCGCGCGCCAACCGTGTTTGCTGTACGGATGAAAGGCACATCCGTACAGCAAACACGGTTACGGTTAACACCAAACACAGCGTGGAGGGTTTATACAAGATCGTCGATTGCGTGCGGATGTGCTTTTCATCCGCACGCAATCGACGATCCGCGCGGACGGTTTCTCGTCCGCGCAACATCGTAACGCTGGAATGGCAGAGGCCGCGATTTGAGTCGCCACGCATGACAAGGGAAGGGTAGAGCATGACCAGGAATGTCGGAGTCATCGGCCTGGGTGCGATGGGCCTGGGCGTCGCCAGATCGCTGCTGCGCGCGGGCTTTCGCACCCACGCCTGCGACGTGCGGCGCGAGGTGCTGGCCGCGTTCGCGGCGGAAGGCGGCATCGCCTGCGCCACGCCGGCGGAACTCGGGGCGGCGTGCGAAGTGGTGCTGACCCTGGTGGTGAATGCGCAGCAGACCGAAAGCGTGCTGCTGGGCGAGCACGGCGCGGCCGGCGCGATGCGCGCCGGATCGGTGGTGATCGCGAGCGCCACCGTCGCCCCCGAATTCGCCGAATCCCTCGCGGCCCGGCTCGCGCCGATGGGCATCGGCATGATCGATGCGCCCGTGTCCGGGGGCGCGGCCAAGGCCGCCAGCGGGCAGATGACCGTGATGGCCGCGGGAGCGCCCGAGAATTTCGCCAAGGTCGAAGATGTATTCAACGCGATCGCGCAGAAAGTGTATCGCCTGGGCGCGGCGCCCGGCGCCGGCTCCAAGGTCAAAATGATCAACCAGCTTCTTGCCGGCGTGCATATCGCCGCGGCGGCCGAAGCGATGGCCATGGGCATACGCTCAGGCGCCGACCCGGCGGTATTGTACGAAGTCATATCGAACAGCGCCGGCTCGTCGTGGATGTTCCAGAACCGGGTTCCGCACATCCTCGCCGGCGACTACACGCCGCTGTCGGCAGTCAATATATTCGTCAAAGACCTGGGTATCGTTCTCGACACGGCGAAGAAGTCGGCATTTCCGCTGCCGCTCACCGCGACCGCGCACCAGATGTTTCTGATGGCCGCGGCGGCCGGGCGCGGCGGCGAGGACGATGCGGCAGTGGTGAAGAATTTCCCCGGCATCGAATTGCCGCAGAAGAAAGACTAGGAACCCGTTGCGAAATCGATTTTGCAGCGGGCTGATTCAGTGGGGGCATGAGGGGAGGCGCCCCGAAGGTCTCGATCCCCCTCGAGGGGAAAGTCCCCGCAGGGGATATCCCCTCATTTTGATAAAGGGCTGAGCCATGCTGCTCGGGGCAATCGCCGACGATTTCACCGGCGCCACCGACCTCGCCAACAACCTGGTGCGCAGCGGCATGCGTACGCTGCAGACCATAGGCGTGCCCGCCGCGCCCCTGACCGCGGAAGTCGATGCGGTGGTGGTGGCGCTCAAGTCGCGCACCATCGCCGCGGCCGATGCGGTGGCGCAATCGCTGGCCGCGCTCGAATGGCTCAAGCGCGCCGGCTGCCGCCAGTTCTATTTCAAGTACTGCTCGACTTTCGATTCGACGCCGCAGGGCAATATCGGGCCGGTGGCCGAGGCCCTGATGGATGCGCTCGGCGCGAACATCGCCATCGCCTGCCCCGCATTCCCGACCAATGGGCGCACCATCTACATGGGCAACCTGTTCGTGGGCGAGCTGCCGCTGTCGGAGTCGGGCATGCGCCATCACCCGCTCACGCCGATGACCGACTCCAACCTGGTGCGTGTGCTGCAGGCGCAGTCGCGCGCCAAGGTCGGGCTGGTCCCCTGGACTGCCGTGGCCGCGGGCGAGCCCGCGATACGCGCGCGCTTCGCCGCGCTGCAGTCCGAGGGTGTGCGCCTCGCCGTGGTCGATGCGATCAGCGATGCCGACCTGCATGCGATCGCCGCCGCCTGCGCCGGCCATCCTTTGATCACGGCCGGGTCGGGCATCGCCATCGGCCTGTCTGAGAATTTCCTCCGCGCGGGCCTGCTGCCGCCGCGCGCGGACGCGGCCGAATTGCCGCGCGCGCCCGGAGCGGCCGCGGTGATCTCGGGCTCGTGCTCCCAGGCCACCAACGGCCAGGTTGCGCACTGGATCGGGTCCGGCCGCGCGGCGATCCGCATCGACCCGTTCGAAATCGCGCGCGGCGGCGACGTCGCCGGGGAGGCGCTGCGGCAGGCGGCGCCCCTGCTCGCCGCCGGCCCGGTCCTGTTCTACGCCACGGCCGCGCCCGAAGTGGTCAAATCGGTGCAGGCCGAGCTCGGCGTGGCCGCGGCCGGCGCCATGGTCGAGCGAGCGCTGGCGGGCATCGCGCAGGGCCTGATCGAACGCGGCGTGACGCGCCTGGTGGTGGCGGGCGGCGAGACTGCCGGCGCGGTGGTGCAGGCGCTGGGCGTCGCGGCGCTGAAAATCGGGCCGCAGATCGATCCCGGCGTGCCCTGGACGGCGACGCAAGGGACGCATCCTATCCTGCTCGCGCTCAAGTCGGGCAACTTCGGCAGCCGCGATTTTTTTGCGAAGTCACTCGAGATGCTTGACGCATGACTAAATGTTGCGCCTTAATTTGCGCCACTGAATATTGCCGAGTTGGGATCTTGCGCGGACGAGAAGCCGTCCGCGCGCAATCGGCGATCTTGTGTAGAACCCCTGTGCTTTAGAGATGCGATGAACGAAAGCGCACTGCGCGACGAGATCTGCGAACTGGGCCGCTCTATTTTCGAACGCGGCCTTACGCACGGCAGCACCGGCAATATCAGCGCCCGCTGCGACGGCGGCTGGCTGCTCACGCCCACCGGTTCCAGCCTGGGCAAGCTCGATCCGGCGCGCCTGTCGAAGCTCGACTGGCAGGGGAAACTCGTTTCGGGCGACCAGCCGTCGAAAGAAAACTTCCTGCACCTCGCAATGTACCAGGAGCGCGAGCGCAACCAGGCCGTTGTCCACCTGCACTCCACCCACTCGGTCGCGGTGTCGGTGCTGGCGGAGGTCGATCCTGCGGACGTGCTGCCGCCACTCACGGCCTATTACCTGATGCGCATCGGCAGCCTCCCGCTGGTGCCGTATTTCGCGCCGGGGGACATGCAGCTGGCGCAGGCGGTGCGCGGTTTCGCCGGCAGGTACCACGCGCTGCTGCTCGCCAACCACGGCCCGGTGGTCGCGGGCGCGAGCCTCGCGGCCGCCGCCGATGCGGTGGAGGAGCTCGAGGCCACGGCCCGCCTGTACCTGTTGCTGCAGGGGCAGCGCCTGCGCGCGCTTACGCCGGAACAGGTCGCCGACATCCGCCGCCGTTATCCTGCCGGATGACCGCATATGCAAACAGTGAGTAGCGAGTAGGGCGCAATAGGCGAAGCCGTATTGCGCCGATAATCCTGGCGCAATACGCTACGCTATTGCGCCCTACGGTTTTACGGTTCTGAAATTATTGCCAATTCGGATTACAGGAAGAATATCATGCCCAGATTCGCCGCCAACCTGTCGATGATGTACCAGGAGCACGCTTTTCTCGAGCGCTTCGGCGCCGCCGCGAAAGACGGCTTCAAGGGGGTCGAATTCCTGTTTCCCTACGCTCACCCGGCGGCGGACATCCGCGCGCGTCTGGCCGGGAACGGCCTCACGCAGGCGCTGTTCAACGGCCCGCCGGGCGACTGGGACGCGGGCGAGCGCGGCCTCGCCTCGTTGCCCGGCCGCGAAGGCGAATTCAAGAAGAGCGTAGAACGCGCCCTGGAGTATGCGCGCGTGCTCGGCAACGAGCGCGTGCACCTGATGGCCGGCCTGATCCGGCCGGGCGAGGACCGCGCTCTGCATCGCGCGACATATGTGCGCAATCTGGACCATGCGGCGAGAGAGGCGGCCTCGGCCGGCGTCACCATCGTGATCGAGCCGATCAACACGCGCGATATTCCGGGTTTCTTCCTCAACCGCCAGGACGAGGCGCACGCCGTTTGCGCCGAAGTCGGCGCGGGGAACCTCAAGGTGCAGATGGATTTCTATCACTGCCAGATCGTCGAGGGCGACCTCGCGGTGAAGCTGCGCAAGTACATCGCCGGCGTCGGCCATATCCAGATCGCCGGCGTGCCCGAGCGCAATGAGCCTGACCTGGGCGAGATCAACTATCCCTACCTGTTCCGGCTGATGGATGAACTGGGTTATGGCGGCTGGGTCGGCTGCGAATACCGGCCCAAAGCCGGCACCAGCGCCGGGCTGGGCTGGCTGAGGCCCTGGCTATGAGAGCTTATTTCAAAATGAGGGGATGTCCCCCGAGAGGACTTCCTTCGGGGCGCATCCCCTCGTGCGTCCTCAAATCGGGGGCCGTTTCGGTAATTCCGAAATGGCCTCTGCGCATGCCGCCATGAACGCGCTTGCCTCGGGCGACGCCGGCAGGCACGGCAAGGATGCCCTGCTGCGCCTGGTCGCCGACAACGTGCCGGCGCTGATCGCGTATTACGAGCCGACGGGCCTGCGCTGCGTGTTCGCCAACAAGGGGTATGCCGAGGCGAACGGCTGGAGCGCGGACTCCATCATCGGCAAGACCGTACGCGAAGCCATCGGCGAAGAGGCGTGGCGCGTGATCGAGCCGCAGGTCGAGCGCGTGCTCAAGGGCGAAAAGGTCGAGTACGTCCGTCCCCTGATCCTGCCCAATGGCGAGCAACGCATCGTCGAGGTCCACCTGATCCCGCATTTCGACGAGCAGGCGCAGATGCTCGGCGTGTTCGTGCTGATCACCGACATCACCCGGCACCATCTCGCCGAGCGGGAAATCCGCGACAGCGAGGAGCGCATGCGCAAATTCGCCGCCGCGACCAACGAAGGGATCTTCTTCCACAAGAACGGCATCCTCACCGATGTCAACGAGGCGCTACTCGCGATCACCGGCTACAAGCGCGGGGAGATGATAGGGCACGAGTTGTGGGAGTTCATCCCGGGCGAGTGGCACCAGACGATGAGCGATTACATGCGCGAGGGGCGCGAGGATACATACGAGGCCGAGGTGGTGCACAAGAACGGTCACAGGATCGCGGTGGAACTGGTGGGCAAGACCGTGTTCCTCAGGGGCGAGGCGCACCGGCTGGGGGCGCTGCGCGACATCACCGCGCGCAGGCACGCCGAGGCGCGCATCCAGTACCTGGCCCACCACGACATGCTCACCGGGCTGCCTAACCGCGCCTACCTGACCGAGCGGCTGACCACGATTCTGGCGCTGGCGCGGCGCCACGGCACGCTGGTGGCGATCATGTTCATCGACCTGGACAATTTCAAGACCGTCAACGATTCGCTCGGCCATCACGTAGGCGACGTCTTGCTGAAGGAAGTGGCCGTGCGCATCAAGGAAGTGCTGCGCGAAGCCGACATGGTGTCGCGGCTGGGCGGCGACGAGTTCCTGGTGATCCTTGCCGATTTTGCGGCGCCCGAGGATGCGGCCAAGGTCGCGGAAAAGTTGCTGCAGGTCATTTCCGCCCCGATCGCGCTCGAAGGCAAGCAAGTTTGCGCCAACGCCAGCATCGGCATCAGCGTGTTTCCGCGCGACGGCGACAATGCGGATGATCTGATCCGCAATGCGGACGCCGCGATGTACAGCGCAAAAGATCACGGCCGCGGCCACAGCCGCTTCTACACCCCGGGGCTCTCGGACGAAGGGGCCGCGACGCTGGCGCGGGAGTCCAGATTGCGCCAGGCGGTGCAGCGCGGGGAATTCGTCGTGTTCTATCAGCCGCAACTGCGCGTAGCCGACTTGCGCCTGGCCGGCATCGAAGCGCTGGTGCGCTGGCGCCATCCCGAGCGCGGCCTGACCGACCCGTCGGAATTCATCGAATTCGCCGAGACGCGCGGTCTCATAGACGAGATCGGCCAATATGTGTTGCGCGAAGCCTGCCGCCAGAACAAGGCGTGGCAGGCTGCGGGCTATGCCGCGCTGCCGATTTCCGTAAACGTGTCGGCAGTCCAGTTCCGCCGCGGCGACTTGGTGGCCGGCGTGAAACGGGTGCTGGAAGACACCGGGCTCGAAGGCCGCTACCTGGAACTCGAGCTCACCGAGAGCCTGCTGATGGACAAGGACATCGTCGGCAGCGCGCTGGCCGGACTGCGCGCGCTCGGCGTCAGGATTACGATCGACGATTTCGGCACAGGCTATTCGTCGCTCGGCTATCTGAAACGCTATCCGATCGACAAACTCAAGATCGACCGTTCCTTCATCGACGACCTGGGCACCGATGCCGACGAGCGCGCCATCGCCATCGCCATTATCAATCTGGCGAAAACCCTCAGGCTGACGGCGCTCGCCGAAGGCGTGGAACGGCAGGAACAGCTTGATTTCCTGCGCGCGCACGGCTGCGATGAATTTCAAGGCTATCTCGCCGGCAATCCGGTTCCGGCGCAGGAGTTCGCCGCGTTCTCAGGCAAGCGTGCACAATGATGCCGGCCTGCGCGCTTCCTTATTTGCGGCGTCAGGGGCGTATCACGACCGCGTTGTCTGCTTTTGGAATATCTGTTACTGGAGAATCAATATGACCGGCTTGACCGATTCGATCGCGCAGTTCGTCAGCGGCGGCAGCGCGGTTCCCGAGGAGGCGGCGCGCATCGTGCGCACCGGCTTCATCGACACGATTTCAACCATGATCGCCGGCAGGAACGAGGCGGTGGTGGGCATCGTGCGCCGGTTCGTCGCGGCGCGGCGTTCCGCGGCGCGCGAGGCGCGCGTGCTGTTCGGCGCGGACAGCGCCGCCGCGGCCGATGCCGCGCTGATCAACGCCACCGCCGCCCACGCGCTCGACTACGACGACGTCGCGCTCGGCGGCCACCCGAGCACGGTGCTGGTGCCGGCGGTGCTGGCCGAGGGTGAGCACCTGGGCGCATCCGGCGCCGACGCGCTGCGCGCCTATCTGGTCGGTTACGAAGTCTGGGCCGAGCTGCTGGCGCGCGAACCCGACGCCTATCACCTGAAAGGCTGGCATCCGACCGCGGTGATGGGCACGGTGGGCGCGGCTGCCGCCGTGGCGCATTTGCACAAGCTTTCCCCCGAAGCCTGCCGCAACGCGCTTGGGGTGGCGGCGAGCATGGCAAGCGGGCTGGTCGCCAATTTCGGCACCATGACCAAGCCGCTGCACGCCGGCCGCGCCGCCGCCTGCGCGATCGAGGCGGTGCGGCTCGCTGCCATGGGCCTGACCGCTGCGCCCGACGCGTTCGAGCATCACGCCGGTTTTCTCGCCGCGCTCTCGCCCAAAGGCCGCGCCGAGCGCGAGCGCCCGGCGGCCGGACTGGGCAAGCAGTTGCGCATACTCGATTCCGGCCTGTCGATCAAGAAGTACCCGATGTGCTACGCCACCCATCGCGTGATCGACGCCGTGCTCGACCTGGCGGCGGCAAACGACGTGAAAGCGCAGGACGTCAGGCAGGTCGACGCCACCATCGGCGTGGCACAGGCCTCGATGCTGCGCAATCATCAGCCTGCGACCGGGCTCGAAGCCAAGTTCAGCCTCGAGTTTGCGGTCGCTTCGGCGCTGGTTGCGCGCAAGGTCGGCCTGGCGCAGCTCACCGACAAATTCGTGGCGGAAGCGCCGGTGCGCGAGGCGATGGGCAGGGTGAAGATCGCGACCGTGGACACGAGCTGTCCGATCGAGCCGATTTTCGCGCTGACCGACCGGGTCGTGCTCGATCTGCGCGACGGACGCAAACTCGATTCGGGCGAGATCCGCTTTGCGCGCGGCAACGCCAAGCTGCCGCTCAAGGACGAGGAACTGAAGGCCAAATTTTTCGACTGTGCCGCCGGCGCGGACTATCTCGATGCCGGTGCCTTGTATCGTGACCTGGCCAGACTGGGAGAGCAGGGCAGTCTGCGCAAGCTCGCGGTCAGCACTGCCGCGGTCTGATTGTGTATGGCGACCCCCAACGCCGTCGATCTGAGCCACAAGCGCGTTCTGGACGCCATGCTGCTGAAGCTCTCAGGCGTGGAAGCCGGAGAGATGACCGGGCTTCTCGCCTACTTCGTCGGCAAGAAGATGTTCGCCTGCATCTGTAACGGCGGCGTGGGTGTGCGGCTCTCGGCCGGGAAAGCCGCAAATCTTCAGTTCTCCAGGGACAACGTCGTCCCGTTCGAGCCTAAGGGCAGGAAGAGCAGCAGGGAGTGGATACAGATCAACCACGAAAACTCGGCCGAATACGAAAAGGATCTCGAGATATTCCAGGCCTCCATCGCGTTCGTCAGGGCTGCAAAAGGCTGATCTGCTGACCAGGGCGCCGTGACAATGGAAACGGCTGTTGCGTCGGCGGCACGTAGGTTGTCACCTCGATTTCGCCCACGCCGGCGGCGGCCTCGGTCTCGATCCAGGCGATCTTGCTGTCGGTCGGCATGAAGGTGGCGTGGATCTGCAGGCCGTCGCGCAGGCCCGCTTCGCGCACGATGACGTCGATGTCGTTGATGTCATTTTCCCTTGAACACGGGCTTGCGCTTTTCGTTGAAAGCCTTGATGCCTTCGTAGCGATCTTCGGTTTCGACCAGGTGGTTGTATGCCTCGACTTCGAAGCGGTAGGCGGTCTTCAGCTCCATTTGCATGCCGTAGCGCACCGATTTTTTCACCTGCCGGATTGACAGCGGCGCGTTGCCGGCGATGGTGCGCGCGGTCTCCAGCGCGCGCGGCATGAGTTCGCCCGGTTCGCATATTTCGTTGACGACGCCCCAGTCGTACGCTTGCTGCGCGCTGAACGGGCGCGCGGTCATGATGATTTCCTTGGCGCGGCGCTCGCCCACCGCGCGCGGCAGGTTCTGCGTGCCGCCGGCCCCGGGCATGATGCCCAGGGTCACTTCGGTCAGCGCGAAGCGCGCGTTTTTTACGGCGTAGGCGAAATCGCAGGAGAGCACGGCTTCGAAGCCGCCGGCATAGGCGTGGCCATTGACCGCCGCGATCACCGGCACCGGCAGGTCGGTCAGCGCCCAATAGTGGCGCTCGAACAGCTCGTGCTGGCGCCGCCATTGCTCGCGCGTCATGCCATTGCGTTCCTTCAGGTCGGCGCCCGCGCAAAACACCTTCTCGCCGGCGCCGGTGAGGACTACGCAGCGGATGTCGCGTGAGTCTTCGATCAGGCGCGTCCACAAGTCGAGAAAGTCGCGCCCCATCTGGGTATTGAGCGCGTTCGCGACCTCGGGCCGGTTGAGGGTCACCAGCAGCACATGCGGCGCGGCAATTTCGGTCTTGAGGGTTGCATAGTTGGGCAGGTCCATGGTGTCGCTACTCCTTTGTCTGGATAATTCGTCTTGCGGGAGCGCCCAACAGAATGGTCGTTAGGCGCCTGATTGTGGGGGAGCACGAGGGGATCTGTCCCCTCGTTTTGTCAGGCAATCTATGCTAGCTGAGAAAATTCTCGCTCCAGCGCGCGTAGTCGGCGTCGCGGCTGACTTGCTGCATCAGTTGCGCCGACGCAATATTCGCGAGCTTGGCCGGCGGCGTGCCCTCCACCACCAGGGAAGCGACCGCGCCGGCGAACATGCCGAGCTCGAAACCGAGCTCCTCGGCGATGCGGGCAGAAACCGGATCGAATACCGAAGCCGGATGAATGCATACCTTGCCCTCCAGTATCGCGCGCAAGCGCTCGCGTCGTTCATTCCATCGCATGTTCTATGCTGCCTTTTCCTGGTTAAGAACTCTGAAGCGGCTCAATAGAAAGAAATCTCCTCGAGCGTGAGCAGCGGGAATGCACCCAGCGCCTCGCTTGTGCCGACGGGGGGCGCAAGGTGCAGATACGACTGGTCGAGCTCGGCCCAGGTGTTGACCCCGAGCAAGCCGAGGCAGATGCGGATTTCCTGTTCCAGGATTTCGAGCATGCGCACCAGCCCGCTTTGCAGCGCCGAATATGGGGGAGCATGAGGGGAGGTATCCCGTCGTCCTGCGATGAGCGGTCCGGATTCATGGTTACTCAGGCCGCGCGCCGGCTGATCGCCGGCCGCATGCGCACAATGGCAGCATTGCGAGAGTTTCGAATATGCACACATTGAAACTCAGCGAAGCTTCCGTTGTCAATCGAACCCGCGGAAAAGCATGTTCATTGACGCAGGCGACGATACGAAATAGGCGGGCGCCACTCAGCCGCTGGCGCATTCATCCGCGCAGCGCGCGGCTGAGTGCGGCTGCGCGATCGGTCCTCTCCCAGGTGAAATCCGGCAGCTCGCGCCCGAAGTGACCGTACACCGAGGTCTGCGCGTAGATCGGCCGCCGCAGGTCCAGCGCGGCGATGATGCCCGCGGGCGTGAAATCGAAAAATCCGCGCATGGCATCCTCCAGCTTCACCTCGTCCACGCGGCCAGTGCCGTGGGTATCGACGCTCACCGACAGCGGCTCGGGCACGCCGATGGCGTAGGCGAGCTGCAGGGTGCAGCGGCGGGCGAGTTTTGCCGCGACCACCTGCTTCGCCGCGTAGCGCGCCATGTACGCCGCGGAGCGATCGACCTTGGTCGGGTCTTTGCCGGAAAAGCTGCCGCCCCCATGCGGGCAGCTGCCGCCGTAGCTGTCGACGATGATCTTTCTTCCAGTAAGGCCGGTATCACCTTTCGGGCCGCCGACGACGAAGCGGCCGGTGGGATTGATCAGGCATTCGAAACCGGGTGCGCGCAAGTCGGCGGGAATCGCCGCGTCGATGATTTCGCTGCGCACGCCCAGACGCAGCTTGTCCAGCGCCAGGTCGCGCGCATGCTGGGTGGAGAGCACGACTTTTTCCACCGCCATGGGGCCGCCATTTTCGCAGCGCAGGGTAACTTGCGCCTTTGCGTCCGGGCGCAGCCACGGGAGCGCGCCCGATTTCCTCGCTTCGGCCTGGCGCCGCACCAGCGCGTGCGCCAGCACCGATGCGAGCGGCATCAGCTGCGGCGTTTCGTCGCAGGCGTAGCCGAACATCATGCCCTGGTCGCCCGCGCCGATGACGCCGCCGCCGCGGCTCACGCCCTGGTCGATGTCGGGCGACTGGCGGTTGAAGGCGAGCCTGATTTCGACCGCATCCGGATCGCAGCCGGTGTCCTCGTCCTCGGCGGCGCTGCGGTAGCCGATGCGGCGCAGCGTCTGGCGCACGATGCCGGCTGCGCTGCTTTCGATCGTCCTGAAAAGGGCATCCGCCGTCCTGAATTCACCCGCCACGACGATCAGGCGGTGGGTGACGAAGCTCTGGCAGGAGACGTGCGCAAGCGGATCTTCCCGCAGGAACGCGTCGAGGATCGCATCCGATATCTGATCGGCGATTTTGTCTGGATGCCCCTCGGACACCGATTCGGCGGTAAACAGACGCGTGCGCGTGTTCATGCCGCGTCCAGCCCCAGGCGCAGCGCCAGCGCCGCCGTTTCGGGCGCGCCGGCGCTGTGCTCGGCGGCCAGCGTCATCGCGTGCGCGGCCTCGTCCCGCGCCAGCGGCTCCGCGCTCGCGCATTGGCGTTCGAGCACCGCGAGCCCGGCCTCGGAGGCGTCGCGCGCTTCGCGTTCGCGCGCGGCCACGCGCGCGCGCAGCACGGCCGGCGCGGCGGTGCACGCGGCGATGAGGAAGCGCGCGCCCGCGTCGCGCGCAAGCCTGGCAAAGCGTTCGCGCTCGTCGCGTTGGAGAAAAGCCGCGTCGACGATGACCGGGAAGCGCGCCGCCAGCACCTCGCGCGCGAGTTCCGCGAGGCGCGCGTAGGTGCGCACGCTCGCTTCCGGCGCGTACAGTCCCTGGTCCAGCCCCGAGCCCGAGCGCGCCCCGGCGGCGATGCCGAACAGGCGCTTGCGCTCCACGTCCGAGCGCAGCCGCACCGCGCCCAGCGCTTCGAGCAAATTCTGGGCGATGGTGGTTTTTCCGGATCCTGACAGCCCGTGCATGATCAGCATCGCCGCGTGCGCGGGGGCGGCCAGCCGCTCGGCCAGATGCAGATGCCGCCGGTATTCCCGCTCCACGTCGCCCTTCTCGCGCGCCGCCACGCCCGCCTGGTGCGCGCGCAGGCACGACACCTTGGCGCGCACCAGGGCGCGATAGACGAGGTAGAAGCGCAGCACGCGCAGGCCGGCGTAGTCGCCAGTGAATTCCAGATAGGCATTGAGGAAGCGAAACGCGAGCCGCGGCAGGCCGTGATCGAGCAGGTCCATCACCAGAAACGCGATTTCGTTCATCACGTCGGTCCAGCGAAAGTCCGGATTGAACTCGATGCCGTCGAAAGGCGTGGGCACGCCGGCGAGCAGCGCGATGTTGCCGAGGTGCAGGTCGCCGTGGCACTCGCGCACCCAGCCGTCGCGCTTGCGCGCGGCGAACACCGCGGCGAGCGCGGCGTGCTCGCGCGCGCTCCAGTCGCGCAGACGCGCGAGCAGCGCGATATCCGCTTTCGCGCTGACCAGCGCCAGCATCTGCTCGAAGTTCTGCAGCGCCGGCGCCAGTATGCGCTCCGGGCTTCCGAACGCCGCGCCGGCGCCGGCGCGCTCGATCTCTGCATGAAACGCGGCCAGGCCGCGCGCGAGGGCGTCGATGTGCTGCGGCGTGAGGGCGCCGCGCCGCGCCATCCGGTCGAGCAGATCGTCCTGATCGAAGCGCCGCATGCGCAGCGCGTACTCGATCGCCGCTCCGCCGCCGCCGATCACCGGCGCCGACTCGCTGCCGCCGATGGCGAGCACGTCCAGATACAGTGCGGGCGCGGTGCGGCGGTTGAGGCGCAGTTCTTCCTCGCAATAGTGCCTGCGCGCGGCGAGCGTGCTGAAATCCAGAAAGCCGAGGTTCACGGGCTTCTTGATCTTGTAGGCATAGTCTCCGGCGAGGAGGATGCAGGAGATGTGGGTCTGCAGCAGTTCCACGCGCCCGACCGCGTGCGCATAGCGCGCCGGTTCGCGCAGCGCCGCGATCAGCCGGTCCAGTCGCGCGGTGCCGGTGCCGGCTGCGTGCGTCGAATCCTGGTCGCGGGCTGGGTCCAAGGCGATTCCCCTAAGCCGGACAAGCCGGAACCAAGCAAAGTGTCTCCGGCGGGGGAAAAGCCCTTATCTCACGAACAAGGGGGGATGCATCCCCCCTTGTTGATCCCCCCGCGAATGCATGCTCGCCATTTTTCGAAATTGTCGTCATTTCTGCCAACTCTCGACTGATAAGAGACCAGGAATAGTTCCCGACGACCAAGTTACTCCGAAGAGGCGAATTCCGATTGAGCAATATCAAAGGGCCGTATCAAGAAGCCGTTTCGGAATTGCCTAAACCGGAGCCGAATATGGCATATTGCGGCCTGAGGCTGGCCGCAGGCGGATGCGGTGCTTGCGGCAGACGCGGCGCGCATAGTCAGGCACAACGGTCTTTATCCTCCGCCCGCGGGTGGCAACGCCAACAAAGAGAACAGACGCATGAGCCACAAAGGCGAGCAAGAGACATTGGATCTATCGCGGCCGCAGGCCGTTCCGAGCTACCTGCAAGAGACTTACTGGTGGGCGTACGTGCATCCGAATGCCGTCAGTTTTTTCGAGCGGCAGTGGCTGGTCAATCTGATTCTTTGGGGCAACTTCGCCCGGCTGCGCGACGCCGCGCTGGCGGAACTCGGAAGTGTAGTTCCGGGGCGCACGCTGCAGGTCGCCTGCGTCTACGGAAACTTCTCCGAGCATCTTGCCGCCCGCGTCGCGCCGGGCGGCTCGCTCGACGTGGTCGACGTGCTGCCGATCCAGTTGCGCAATCTGCGCGAAAAACTCCCGGCAGCGGCGCCGGTGACGCTGCATCAGCACGACTCGACCGCGCTCGGTTTCGACGACGCGAGCTATGACCAGGCGATTCTTTTTTTCCTGCTGCACGAGCAGCCGGCGACGGCGCGTCGGCAGACCCTGCGCGAAGCCTTGCGCGTGGTCAAACCCGGCGGCAAGCTGGTGCTGGTCGACTATCATTTGCCGCGCCGCCTGCACCCCTTGCGCTACCTGTTTCGCCCGGTGCTGCGAGCGCTCGAGCCCTACGCCCTCGACCTGTGGCAGCATGAAATCACGCAATGGCTGCCTGAGGGCGTCGCCCCGGAGCAGATACGCAAGGCGACCTACTATGGCGGCCTCTACCAGAAGCTGGTCATATCGGTGTAGGCTCTGGCGAGCATCAATGTTGCGGCGAGGGCGGTGAATATTGTGGTTCGTGGCTGGTCGCCCGTGGCGCGCCCGCGGGCTGGCCTGTGGACTGATCGCACAAAGCTTGACCCTGATCAAACCCCGCGGCGCGAGGCAGGAGAGGTTTATAGTATGATTCGATGCAGGGAGTTTCGCCGCCAGAGTGCATTTTCTGCGGCGAATGTTTTTGCAGGCCCTGGACCCACCCCCACCGGGGCTGAGGTCGGCGCGCCGAGGCGAGCGCCTTGGGCGGAGTTCTGAAGCGGCACGACCCCGCACAGGGCGCGGCGCAAGCCGCGCGCCGCAAGCAGGCACCGGGTGCCACCGCAGCGTTTGAGCGCGTTTCCTAGGGAAAATACGGAGAGCTATTGGCATGAGCACACGAATGGCAAGCGACGAAGTGACTGACGACATCGCCGCTATCGAGATGCATCGACAGGGAACCGAACAGGAATCGGGCCTGGCGGCGGCGTGCAGCGAGGCGCTGCACAAATTGCAGGCTCTGCTCGAGCAGGAGAAAGAAGCCCTGCAGCTGCACGGCCCGGACACGGTGCATGCGCTCAACGTCGAAGCGGTGGCGAACGAAATCAAACGGGTGCAGTCCATGGCCGGCGTCAGGAGCCAAGGCGCGATGCCGCGGACCGCGCGACCGCCGCGGGCGCAGCAGGTGCCGCGGCCGGAGAAGTCGCACAATCCCCCGCGCAGCCGCGGTCGCAGGAACATCGGCCGCAGCGGCGGTCGCGGTGGCGGTCGCAGCGGTGGTGGTGGTGGTAGTGGTGGCGGTGGAGCGGGTCCCGGCGTCCGCTAGGCAAGCCGCATGCTCGCGCTGATATCCCGTGGGAGGCCGCATGTCTGAGTCGATCGCCTTGTGGCACGCCGAGCACCGGCATTTTGCCCGGCTGCTCGATCTGCTGGAGCGGCAGGTGGCCGCGTTCCATGCCGACGACCAGCCGAACTTCGAGCTGATGCTCGATCTCGTCAGCTATCTGCGTTATTTCCCCGATCGCTACCACCATGCGCGCGAGGACGTGGCGTTTGCCCGCATGGCCGAACGCGAGCCGCAGTTGAAGCCCATGGTCGAGCAGTTGCTGCAGGAGCATCGGGTGATCGCCGCTGCCGGCACCGAACTGCTCAAATACCTCGAACAGGTTGTCGACGATGTCGTGGTTGAGCGCGCCAAGGTGGAAGCCGCCGCTGCGACCTACCTGGTGTACTACCGCCGCCACCTTGCGCTGGAAGACCGGGATATCGTGCCGCGCGCGGAACAGCTGCTGACCGCGCAGGACTGGGAGGAGGTCGTGGCGGCAATTCCCCCCGGCGCCGATCCGCTGTTCGGCGAAGACTCCGATGTGCGCTATCGCGAGTTGCGCCGGCAGATCGCGCTTGAATCGAAGGAGCCCTGACAGGGCGGGCATTACACCGGCGGCGTCACGGTGCCCACTGCTAGCGGGCGCAGGATATCTCCGGCTGTTTCTGGACCGGGGAAGAGCTCAGCGGCAGGCTGGACCAGATCATGAGCGAAACCCTTCAACGCGCTGTCGGACGCGGCGGGCCAGGCGCGCGTCACGCTGCGCACCGCGGCGTTCACCCTGACTTGCCGCCGTATCCTCGAAGCGAGGCGTCTGCGAGGCTTCTATCCCCAAAAGTGGCGTGAGCAAGGGGGCCCCCCCCCTTTGCGCGAATTCTCCAAATCAGGATTGGCTGCGGTTGAGTGGCGAGCTGAATCAGCGTTTCGCCAACGTGAAGGCGAATGATTTGCCCCAGACGCATGAACGAATGAGGGACGCACATGAGTCCGATTTGCATCAAGTGTTTTAGGCAGGTGGCAATTAGTTCCGTGGGGAAATCGAGAAATGCAGCGCTTTTGATATATATCAAACTAGAACATCGTTGGCAGGGTAGTCTACGGCAAAGGGGGCGTCCGTCCAGGTTCAGTATTGCCATCTAGAGATGGGTGTCGATGCGACGGCGAGGCAGATTGAATGACAAGGCCAAAGTGGTGATGCGGCAACATGTCAGGCAGATAGTTTATTTATGAGTCGAGTGATTTTTTTAATCCTGGGGGAAAAAATGAAAATGTCCGCACTTGTTCGATGGGGTGCTGCCGCGCTGATGGTTGGTACATTAGCAGCTTGCGGTGGTGGAGGAGATGAGGCTCCAGCTGCCGCTCCGGCCGCAGGTGGCGGCGCTGCTCCGAGTGTCGCCGCGCCGACCGGCACAGCGCCGGTAACATTGACGGCGACGACGCCGGCCGCCACTTTTGCGGCGCTCACGCCGGCCGTTCCGGCCGTCAGCGTTAGTATCGCCAGCCCCCCGAAGGTCACGTTCTCGCTGACCGACGGCAGCGGCAACGCGATCATCGGCTTCGGCAGCACATCGAAGAGCGCGACCGCCACGGTCGCGAGCTATCCCAACCTGGCTTTTTCCCTGGCCAAGCTGGTACCAGGCACAAACGGCTCCCCGAGCAAGTGGGTCAGCTACATCGTGACCAGCGTGCCGACGACGACGACCGCGGCCACCGGGCAACGGCCTGGCACGGACAACACGGGTACGCTGGTGGACAACAAGAACGGTACCTACACTTACACCTTCTACCGCGACATCACCAAGGTGAAGGACGAGATCGCGGCGATGACGCTGACCGCGCCCAACGCCGCCGCAGACCTGGGCGATCTGACTTATGAGCCGAACCTGACTCATCGCCTGACGATCCAGATTTCCGGCAACGCCCCTGGTACCGGCACCAACACCGCCAACGGCGTTCAGGTTACGACCGGCGTTCCGATGACGAACCCGGTGAACGCCATTTATGACTTCATCCCCGCGACGGGGAAGGCGGTTGCCACGACCGACACGCAACGCCAAGTCGTCGCAATAGCCAATTGCAACGAGTGCCACGAGAAACTCGCCTTTCACGGCGGTGGTCGCATCGATACGCAATACTGCGTCGTTTGCCATACCGACCAGAGGAAATACGGGCGTTCGAACGTAGCCTCCACCGCGAACGCGTTCCCGGCGCTCACGGAAACCGCCACGGTCAATGCGACGACCGGCATTACCAGCTACAGCTACACTCCGTCCACCTATGTTGCCGATGGCGCGGTTTCGGGCGACTTCCCGAACCTGGTTCACAAGATCCATCAGGGTAAAGAGCTGGTCAAGCAAAACTACAACTACGCCAACGTCGCATTCAACAACAAAGGTTTCTCGATGCTCGGCGGCGGCCAGAAGATGTGCTCCAAGTGCCACGACAACACCAAGGCGGCACAGGCCGACAACTGGAACACCGTGCCGAGCCGGCTTGCCTGCGGCGCCTGCCACGACGGCATCAATTTTGCGACCGGCGCCGGGACGACCCTGGGCGGTGCGACTACCGGCCACGTGGGCAAAGCGCAGTCCAACGATGGCACCTGCGCGCTTTGCCATGGCGCGGCCGATATCAAGACCTATCACCAGACCGAGAACATCACCAAGCACAACCCGACCGTTGCGACCGGGCTGGCGAACTTCACCTATGAAATTAAGTCCGCAGCCGTGAACGCTACGACCAATGATCTGACCGTGGTATTCAAGATCAGCAAAGACGGCACCGCGCTTACCTCTCTCGCGCCGACGGGTTTCACCGGTTCGCCGGGCTTCCTGCTCGCCTGGGCGGAATCCCAGGATGGGATTACCACGCCGGTCGACTATAACAACCAAGTCGCACAGGTCGGTAAGCAAGCCCAGGCGAAGACTGCTACGCTCACGGGCGCCACCGGCCCGGATTCAAGCGGCTATTTCACCAGGGTCGTTCCCAGTGCCTCGGCATTCCCCGCGGGCGCAAAAATGCGCGCGGTCGCCCTGCAGAGCTACTACACGCAGGCCGCCGGAACCGGTGGAATTGCAGCGGCCACCGGCCGCCATACGATTTCGGCGGTCAAGGCGGTCACGGGTGACACCGAGCGCCGCAAAGTCGTCGATCCGGCCAAGTGCTCCAACTGCCACGAGTGGTTCGAAGGGCATGGCGGCAGCCGTGTATTTGCGCCAGAGTCGCCCTCGCTGGTGTGCGTGCTGTGTCACGTGCCGGGTATGGCTACCAGCGGCCGTGGAATTTCGGATGCGACTTGGGATACCTATGTTGCCGCCGGGCGTCTATCCGCCGCCGACGATAAGATTCTCACGGATTGGGGCTTCGATAAGACCAAGACGAACAGGGCACTGCAGTTCCCGGTGACGACCAACAACATGAAAGACATGATCCACGGCATCCACAAGGGCCGGGAGCGGGTCACGCCATTCATGGATGCGCGCGACCGCACGCCGTCCGCGATCACCCTGCTCGACTTCAGGAGAATGGACTTCCCGGGCAAGATCAACAACTGCGAGACCTGCCACATTGCCGGTACTTATAGCAATGTTTCGACCAGCGCTTTGGCCTCGACCTACGAGTCCATCGATGCTGCTTATAAGGCTGGCCCTGCGACAACGGCCTTGGCCAAGGCGGCTCTGAACCAAGCCAATGCCGACGACAAAGTGACCTCACCGTTCGCTGCGGCCTGCGTCAGCTGTCATGATTCGGTGGCGGCGCAGAGCCACGCGGCCACACAAGGTGGCTTGATCCAAGGAACCCGTACCGCGTTCCAGGCGAAGGCCACACCGGGCGCTGGCGAAGCCTGCGCAACCTGCCATGGCACCGGCAAGGCCGAGGACATCGCAGTCAAACACAAGTAGTAGATGTCTGACGGGGCGCGGTACGCCGTGCCCTGACAGAAGCTGAAAACCGACCCGGATGCGGAAACGCATCCGGGTCTTTTTTTTGGCTCAATCAAGGCAGGGTTCAACTGGGTTCATGCCGGCAACCGCAGGACCGCGCCCGAGACATCTTGCATCGCAACATCATTCAAGAGCGCGCCAGTCGCAGCGGCATTGCCGCAGCCGGTGGGGCTGCATTTTTGCCGCCGACAGATGGCTCGCTGCATCCGGCGCAATGGCCGCGTCTGACTCGGCAACGGCCGATTTCGTTGCTGACGAGATCGCACCGAGAGACATGCATACGCGAAGAGCCAGACCCGGGTGATTGCGCAGCAGAAGTGAATGGCCAAGACTGCTATTGATCTAGATCAAAGTGATCGCGCCGCGTCGGAGTACTTTGTATACCAAGTTTGCCCAAAAGAAGTTTGACCTTCCCGATTAGATCAGGGTAGCATGCTCATGCCATCAACGCGTGAAGGAGGGCTACAATGAAAATCCATAAGCTGTCGGGCAAGAACCGATTTTCGTACCAGTGGATGAACTTTGCCGCGACGAGCTTGCTGGTAGCCGCCCTCGCTGGCTGCGGTGGCGGTGGCGGCGATTCCACGCCTGCTCCTGGTACTGGTGCTGCTGCTGCCCCGACTGTCACCGCGCCGACCGGCGCGGCGCCGATCACCTTGACCGCAGCCACCACGGCCGCCACGTTCGCGGCGCTCACGCCCACTATTGACGCCGCTACGGGCGTCAGCGTCAGCGTCGCCAGCCCACCGAAGGTCACTTTCGCGCTCACCGACGGCAACGGCAACGGCATCATCGGATTTGGCAGTACGTCGAAAAGCGCGACCGCCACGGTCGCCAGCTATCCCAACCTGGCCTTCTCCCTGGCCAAGCTGGTACCTGGAACAAACGGCGCTCCGGCCAAGTGGGTCAGCTACATCGTGACCACCGTACCCTCGACCACGACTGCGGCCACGGCCACCCGGCCCAGCACCGACAATACCGGCACGCTGGTGGACAACAAGAACGGCACCTATACGTATACGTTCTACCGGGACATCACCAAGGTGAAAGATGAGGTTGCGGCCATGACGCTGACCGGCGCCAACGTCGCCGCGGATCTGGGCGATCTGACCTATGACGCCAACGCCGTGCACCGCCTGACGATCCAGATTTCGGGCAACGCACCGGGCACCGGCTCCAACACGCCCACCGGCGCGGATTCAGGCGTCACGGCGGTCCCGATGAGGAACCCGACAAACGTCGTCTATGATTTCATCCCCGCCACCGGCAAAGCGGTCGCCGCGACGGATGCGACGATCACCCAACGCCTGGTCGTCGACAAAGCCAGTTGCAACGAATGCCACGCCAAGCTCGGCGGCAATCCCGGCACAGAGAGCGCCACGTTCCACGGCGGCAGCCGCTTCGATCCGAAATACTGCGTCGTCTGCCACACCGATCAGCGCAAGTTTGGACGGACGAATTCGGCGTCCAGCGGTGCCGGTACAACAGACGGCACGACTGCCGGTGCATTCACCGGCTCGACTTATGTCGCCGATGGCGTTACCGTCGGAGACTTCCCGGTCCTGATTCACCGGGTGCATAAGGGCGAAGGGCTGAAAAAGACCGGCTATAACTACGCCGGTGTCCTGCTGAACGAAACCAGATACCCGCAGGATTACAGGAATTGCACCAAGTGCCACGACAACACCGCGCCCAAGGTCGCCCCCCAGGCTGACAACTGGAAGATGGTGCCGAGCCGGCTCGCCTGCGGCGCCTGCCACGATGGTATCGACTGGGCAACCGGCAAGGGCACGACCAACGCCGGAACGAAGGGCGGCCACATCGGTGGCGCCAAGCTGAACGACAGTCAATGCGTGCTGTGCCATGACGCAACGACCATCCCCGTCTACCACATACCGGTAACCCGGCCAAGCGCGGACAACGCTTTCGCCGCGGGCGGCACCAACATCCGCACCAACGCGGCCTGGATTGCGTCGAACAGGAGCAATCTGCCGGCGGGTGCGATCAAAGTTGACTACGACCTCAAGAGCGTCGTCAGGAACTCGAACAGGAACGTGGAGATGACCTTAAGGATGCTGCAGAACGGCGTCGCGGTGCCTTTCAATGACAAGGCGGCCAAGACCGAGATGTGGGACAACTTCCAGGGTGCACCGAGCCTGAACTGTGTGTGGTCAGTGGCTCAGGATGGCATCACCGCCCCGGCCGATTTCAACGCCAGCGTCAGCGCCTACCTGAGAAGCATCTGGAACGGTACCGGTACGGGTAACAGCGCGGGCACCATTTCGGCGATAGATTCCAGCGGCTACTACAAAGTGACGCTAACCGGCTACACTGTTCCGGATGGCGCGTCGATGCTGACCTGCGGGATGGGTTACGAGTACACCCTGACCTCCAGCATGCCGCTCACGCAGACGAATCTGGCGGACTATCCGATTTCGGCTTCGCTGACGACATCGAGCGGCCCTGCCGGCATTACGAAACCGGCCGGCGGACTGATCGTCGTCACACCGGATGTGCAGGTGGTCGCCAGTGCGGGTGTTGCCGCCGGCGGTACCGGTGGTGCCTATACGGGCCGCCGCGCCATCGTGAGCGATGCGCTGTGCAATGCGTGCCACCTGGAGCTCGGCATATTCGCCGAAGCCACGTTCCATGGCGGCCAGCGCAACGACGGCTCCACCTGCGCGTGGTGTCACACTCCGAACCGGACCAGCGCGGGCTGGACTGCGGATTCCACCAACTTCATCCACGCGATACATGCGGCCAGCAAACGCAGCGTGGCTTACAATTGGCACGCGGTGTCGGCCACGAACAATTTCTCCAAGGTCGAGTATCCGGGCATCCTGAACAAATGCGAGACCTGCCATCTGGCCGGCACGTATGACTTCAGTGCCAGCGCCTCTGCTAGTGCTTTGCCCAACCGCCTGTACAGGACGTCGGCTACTGGTGCCGGGTTCACTACGGCTGCGGCTGCCACGAGCGTCTCGTTTGCACCGGCGGCCTATGTCCCGCGAGATGTGGATTATGGCTCAGGCCCGAGCTATAGCACTGCCGCGGGCACTATCACGGCCGGCGCGGGCGCAACCCTGGTGATTTCGCCGATTGCATCGGCCTGCGTTGCATGCCATGACGCCAGCTTGTCGATCGCGCACATGAAGTCCAACGGGGGCTCGTTCTACGAGGCGCGCACCACCGCCCTTGCCAAGACCGAGCAGTGCACGCTGTGCCACCTCGCCGGCAAGGTTGCGGACATCAAGACCATGCACGCGAAGTAACAGCGTGAATGAGGCTTGGTCACTGTGACAAAGCCGGAGCCCGGTACGCCGGGCTCCTGTAACAGAAGTTGAAATACTCGACCCGGGAGCGGCAGCGCTTCCGGGTCGTTTTTTTTATGCATCCGCATCCGCATGCGCTTTGCAGTATTGACAACTCCGCTTATGTTTCCCATAAGCGTCCTGTGCAACCAAAAGCCAAGAGGAATTTCATGAAACACAGCATCATTGGAACCACCCTGATCGCGACCGCGTTGCTGCTGTCGTCGGGCCTGTCCATTGCCGTTGAAAACAAAGCGGGTGCGGCGGGAGAAGCAAGAGCAAGCAGCAGCGAAAAAAAGACGGAAAAAGGCGCCAAGCCTGCCAAAGCAGCCGCCAAGGTCAAACTTGTGGATATCAACAGCGCCAGCAAGAAGGAGTTGAAGACGTTGCAGGGGATAGGCGGTGCGGAGGCTGACAAGATCATCGCCGGCCGTCCTTACCTCATCAAAGCCCATCTTGTAACCCACAACATCCTTCCTCGCGGCATCTACGAGAATATCAAGGCACTGGTCGTTGCCAGGCAGAAGTGAATTCTCATCGCGAAAGCTGGCAGCCGGAGGCACGGGAAGTTGTCGGTATGCCAGCCCAACGCTATTCGCTACTGCGCGCCGTTCAGTTTTGCAGGATGAGGCAATCGTTTGAGTTTGCAGGACGATGCAATGTGACATCGCATTCCGGGTGATTCTTATAGCCTGCGACCTGGGTGCCGGTGTCGGAGCTTCATCGGGGCTCGCCGCAAGTTCGACGGGCTGTGAAAATGCGCCGACTGTGCGTGGACTGTCGGGGCAAGTACCCGTTTCCCATGTCAAGCGCGCCGGAGAATTCTGAGCAGGCCGATAGCTCGTCCTCAAACAATGAAGTAGGCATGGCGGAACATTGATCGTCGTGCCAAAGGATCGACCTTGGTTGTCTCGTTCGGTGTTCGCGATATTGTTGACGCCGGCAATGCGCGCCGCAAGTTTGCGCCGATCTCTACAGACGCGCCAAAGCGACGAATGAATCCTCTTGGTGCAGGAACGCTCCGGCTACCTCTGGCCGGAGCAATTGGTTAACAAATTTTTCGCACGACTGAATTCCGGTTCAGCCGGGATCTGGGACACGGTCCGGAGTGCCCAGCTTATTGCGCTCGGATTGATCTAGGTCAAAGCCACGCCCTTTGGCTCAGGGAAAATCCATGACGGGAGAATGGTATTAGTGCATTTAACATTAACGCGTGAGAAGGGGGCTACAGTGAAGATTAATGAGCTGTCGGGCAAGCATCGAACTTGGTACCGTTGGACCAACTGTATAGCGGCGGGCTTGCTGGCGGTCGCCTTGGCAGGTTGCGGTGGTGGCGATGGCGACACCACGGCTGCTGCGCCGCCTGCTGGCGGTGGCGCTACGGCTCCCGCCGCGGGCGCGCCGGCCGGCACTGCGGTAGTCACCGCAGCCGCGGCCAGCCCCACGACGACCAATACGGCGGCCAACCCTGGGCAGGCCTTTGGTTTGATCGCAGAGGTTGGTGCAGCGCCGGTTACCATACAGAGTCCTCCCGTCGTCAACTTCACCGTGATCGACTCCGCCGGCAAATTCGTGCCCGGCCTGAAACTGGTCGTTGCTGCAGGCGCGGCAGACCCGGCGTGCAGTACCAGCTCCACGTCCACCACCGGCCATGTGACCTTCGCCATGGCCAAACTGGATAGCACCACCGGCTACTGGCAGAGTCTCATTTCCCGCCAGAGACTGGACGCGAGTGTTACGACGCCAATTACCAGGTACTCGGTAGTGGAGGGCACGACGGATCCGAAGCCCACTGCAACCCTCACCAATCCCGACACCGCAGTTAGCGATCCCAGCACGCGCGTCGTGGGGATACTTGAAGAAAATGCCACGGGCGGCTACTACACCTACCGTTTCGCGACGGATGTGGTAACGCCCCTGCTGGTGAAGGATGCGGTCGCGGGGAGGAGTTTTGCGGCCAGCGCCGCCACGAGCACCGCTCCCGCCTATCAGAACAGGATAGCCAACAACGGCAATGTGGTGGCCAAGGATGGCAAGTCCATTTATCGCGTCGGTGTGCAGCTGTGCTACACGGACCCGGCATCGAAAGCGGCCGTCTTGGTCAATCCCACCATGGACTTCACCGTCGGCGCCGACGGCGTTGCGGTGCCGGTCAAGGCCAGCGACGGGAAGACTATCGCTCCCTACAGAAAAGTCGTGGATGCCGCGTCCTGCAACGAGTGCCATTCGACGCTGAAAGCGCATGGCACGCGTGTCGATCCGAACTATTGCGTGATTTGCCATAACCCGGGCAGCGGCGACTACTACAACAACACCACTGTCGACTTCAGGGTGATGGTCCATAAGATCCACGCCGCCGAGCCCTTGAAAGAATTGTTTGGGACGACCTACAAAGTCGCCTCGGTGGATTTTTCCGAAGTCACCTACCCGCAGCCCCTTACCAACTGCACCAAGTGCCACGACGGCAGCAAGAAGAATTCCGCGGGCAATCAGTTGGCCACCCAGGGCGATAACTGGAAGAGCGCGCCCACCCGTACCGTCTGCGGTGCCTGTCATGGCGGCATCAACTTTGCCACTGGCAAAGGCGCGACTATCGCTAACGCCGAAGCTGACCTGGAAGCGGGGAAAGCCGTGGGTACGACGGCCACCGGCCACATCGGCGGCTCAAAGCAAGATGACACTCAGTGCGTCCTGTGCCATGGCACGGCGGACATCCCGCTGTATCATGTGACGGTTGATCGCACAGGCTCGAATGGCCGTGGCGGTTACCCGGCGAATACGGCAACTAACGTTCCTACTGCTGGGTTCCCCTCCGGGCAGGGTCCTTCCATCCCGCTGGCTTCCCAGCTGAATCTGCCGGCCGGTGTGTACAAGATTGATTTTGAAATCAAGCAGGTTACCTTAGCCGGTGCTGCTGGAGCCAAGAAAGCCACAGTCGTCTATCGCATCCTGAAAGACGGAACCCCGGTAACCTTGAACGCTACGGGCTACTTGATTGATAATGTTGACGGCTCACCCGGCATCTATATCAATTACGCACTGGCCCAGGACGGCATCACTGCTCCGGCCGATTGGAACGTCAGCATTAACTCCAGTGTCAAAGCGCTTCGTGACGGTAAGCTCCAGACTGGCCCCGACGCCAGCGGCTATTACACGGCAACGTTGTCCGCCGTCATCCCGGACGCGGCAACGATGGTAACCGCCGGCGCTGGCATCGACTACCAGGGCTTCGTCCAGTTGAATCACGCGTCATATCCCAAGGGGATCCGCTTGCGTGAGCCGAAGTTTGCGATAAAGGTCGCAGACGGTCAGACCGCCCGCCGCTCCATCGTCAGTGCCGAAAGCTGCAACAACTGCCACGGCCAATTGGGCGTCGGCCCGTCTTTCCACAGCGGCGCACGCAATAATGGCGAAGGCTGCGCCTTCTGTCATACCCCCAACAATGCTACCGGCCACGTCGGAGCGAGCTATAGTTTCGGTGGCGGCTGGTCGGTCAGCGCCAAGAATCTGGTCCACTCCATTCACGGATCAGCCAAACGGGCACAGGCGTTCACGTATGAAGCGACCGCGGCAAACCCGAACGGTTTCAAGAAGGTCACCTATCCGGGCGTGCTGAAGAATTGCACGCAGTGTCACGTTGCCGGCAGCTATGACTTCAGTGGCACGGCAAACAAGGCTGCTCTGCCGAACTTGCTCTGGACCACGGATTCTAGAGGAGACATGAGCAATCCGACCAATGCTACTTCCATCGGACTTTCACCCTGGGTGACGACGTTGGGCGCAGGGCAGGTTGACTATCGAGCAGACAATCTGGTGTCCTCGCCGATCGCCTCTGCCTGCTTCGGTTGCCACGACAGCACGAAAGCCGTCACGCATATGCAGGGCAACGGCGGCACCCTCGTTTCGCGTGCCTCGAGCGTCTCTACCGGTGCGCGCCCCGCGTACGCTACGGCTACCCCGCCGACTCACAGCTCCAACACCTTGGTCTTTACCAAGAAAGAGCTGTGCATGGACTGCCATGCCTCGACCAGCAGCTATGGGCTGGGTATCGCGGCCGTGCATGCGAAATAGTGTGACCTGCATTTGGTCGCAGTAGCAAAGCCGGGCACGGTTCGCCGTGCCTGGCAAAGTGCCAAAATATGACCCGGAGGCGGCAACGCTTTCGGGTTGTTTTTTTGTCCAGGCCGTATGAGACTGCGATATTTACCATTCCGGCTATGTCCCGACTCACGCTCATTACCCAAGCAAACCGAGGAGCCATTTCATGAAGTACAACATCATTCGATCGGCAATGCTCGCTGCAGCACTGCTGTTTTCGGCGAGCCCGTCCCTCGCTGCGGCAGACAAGGCGCCGGCGGCAGGAGAAACCAAGGCCGTCAGCAAAGCCAAGGCGGCTGACAAGGACGCCAAGGCAAAAAAGGCCAAAGCGGCCGCCAAGGTCAAGCTCGTGGACATCAACAGCGCCGGCAAGGCGGAGTTGAAGAAGCTTCCGGGCGTCGGCGACGCGCAAGCCGACAAGATCATCGCCGGCCGGCCTTACCTGAGCAAAGCCAAGCTCGTTACGCAGGACATCCTGCCGCGCGAGACCTACGATGGACTCAAAGCGCTGGTGATCGCCAGGCAGAATCAAGCTGCCGCGGACAAGCTGAGCGAGAAGCAAAAGGGGCGTTGAACGCAATGGCATGGCGGCGGATTGCATTTGCAAGGCGAGGTAATCTGATTTAGGATTCGGAACGGTTTTCATTGCAATGAAGCGTCGGCGGATTTCGAGGCGCCTGCGGAATCCATAGCCGGTTAGAGGTACCAGCAGAACAAGTCCCGGCTTTGGCGGGCGCGCCGGATCAAGCGCGCGGTACGTTGCAGGGCCGCGCTGGCGTTTTTTGAGCGGGTGTCCTCAAACAAGAGGGTAGTCATGAACAAGCATCGATCGTCGTTTCCATGGATCGGCTTTCTGCCCCGGGGCAGGGACTTTCCCCTTCAGGGGGATCGAGACCTTCGGGGGCTGGCAGCGTGCTTGCTGGTGTCCTTGGCCCTGGCCGGATGCGGTGGCGGGTCGGGCGGTGGCTCTGCCGCCGCGGGGGCGCCTGCAGCGCCGACAGAGGTTGCCCGCGGCGTGGCGGAGTTGGCCGCCTCGACCGCGCTGACTACGAATATAACCGGGGTGAGCGTCAACAGCCCGCCGGTGGTGGACTTCACCGTTACCAACCAAGCCGGCGCCGGCATGAACGGCCTCGCCGCCGCCGACCTGCGCTTCAATATCGCCAAGCTGGTGCCGGGATCGAACGGCGGTCCGAGCAGCTGGCAGAACTATATCAACCGGGCCGTGGGCGGTGCAGTGCAAGGCGCCCAGGAGCGTTCGGCCGCTGGTTTTGCTTTCGGCACTTTGGTCAACAATGGAAACGGCAGTTACACCTATACCTTTGCCACCGACATCAAGAGCGCGGCCTGCCCGGCGCCGTGCACCGATGCGGAGGGCAAGGCGCTCGATATCAGCTATCAGCCCGGCTTGACCCACCGCGTCACGATTCAGCAAGGCAATAGCGCGTATCCCAGATCCGCCGGCGTGTATGATTTCGTGCCCTCAGGCAGCGGGACCGGCACCAGGCGCGACATCGTGTCCGATGCCAAGTGCAACACCTGCCATAACCAGCTCACCGCGCATGGCACCCGCGTCGACACCCGTTTGTGCGTCACCTGCCACAACCCGGGCTCCTGGGTTGCGGGCACTCCCAACACGCCGGTGGATTTCAAGGTGATGGTCCACAGAATCCATTACAACAACGGCGGCACCGCGCTGCCCAGCGTTGTCGCCGGCACTCCGTACAAAATCGGCAGCGTCGACTTCTCCAGCGTGGTTTTCCCGCAGGACGTGCGCAATTGCACCAAGTGCCACGATGCCACGCCCGGCGCAACGAACACGAGCGCGCAGGGCGACAACTGGAAAAACCAGCCGAGCATGGAGGCCTGCGGTTCCTGCCACGATAATGTCTATTTCGGGGCAAAGGCGGATCCGGCCAAACCGTATCAGACCAAGGCGCATTCGGGCGGTGTCATGAGCGACAACAGCGCCTGCGCCCTATGCCACGCGGCAGGGAAATTCACCGACAGCAAGGACATTGTGGTGGCGCACAATTTCCCGGCGCGGTTCAAGGCGGCGACGGCCAAGTTCAAGTACAACATCCTCAGCGCCACGCCGACGACGGCGGGCAGCAAACCGGTCATCACCTTCTCCGTCACCGACCCGACCAATGCGGATGCGCCCTACGACATCAAGACCGCGGCGGCATTCACGGCGGCCGGCGGCGCCAGCTCGCTGACCGTCAAGCTCGGCTGGAGCACTTCCGACTTCGGCAACGACAGCAGCGGGCAAGCCTTTGGTCAGCCGGTCAGCATCAATCTCCTGGGCAATGCGGCGGTAGTCGCAGGCACCGCGCCTGGCACCTACACCGTGACCTCGACCGTCGCCGTGCCCGCGACGCAGACGGGCACGCTGCGCGTGATGATGGACGGGCATCCCGCCGGCGACGTGACCACCGCCGGGACGTTCACCGACCGGCTGCCGGTGACCAGCGTATTCAAGGATTTCGCGATAACGGGCAGCGTCGCGGCGCGGCGGCTGGTGGTCGACATCGCCAAATGCAAGGTGTGCCACGACGTGCTGAGCCTGCACGGCAATAACCGCACTGACGAGCCCGGGGTGTGCGCGGTCTGCCACAACCCGAATGCGACCGATGCGAGCCGGCGTCCGGCCACCGCAGGCGTGCTCACCGGCGGCGCGGACGGCAAGCTGGAAGAGTCGATCGACTTCAAGACGATGATCCACGCTATCCATGCGGGACAAACAGACAAGGGCGGGTTCCGCACCAAGGGGATCACCGTCTATGGCTTCGGCGGCAGCGTGAACGACTACAGCAAAGTGGTGTTCCCCGGGAAACTGAACGACTGCTCGACCTGTCACGCCGGCACCTCGTACCAGTTGACGGGGACTTGGGGCGCCCCGACGGCTAACGGTATCCTGGGGAGCAGCATTAGCACAGGCGCCTCGACGACCGATCCTGCTGACAACCTGAGAATCACGCCGATCGCGGCGGTATGCTCGTCCTGCCACGACAGCGCGTTGGCCAAACTGCACATGCAGGATACCTTCAATGCGGCAAACTTCTCGGCCACGCAGGCGGCGATCAACGCTGCGGGCCCCGAGAATTGCTCTTTCTGTCACGGGCCGGGTAGGGTCTATGACGTCCAGGTGGTCCACGGTGTGAAGTGAAGGCGAAATTTGGCGCGCGCTGGTACGGGAGATCGACAAGAACCATGGCTAACGGACAGACAACGATGAATATCAAGAAACCATTACTTGCCACGCTGCTCCTGTTGTCGGGTCTTGCGTTCAACGCTGCCACAGCCGACAAGGCCCCTGACAAGGCGGCCGAGCCGCCCGCGCCACCGCCTAGCATGGGCACGGAATACACCGAAACAGGTGCCGACACCTGCCTGATGTGCCACGTCGACGGCGGTGACTTTCCGGTGTTCGCGATTTTCAAGACCAAGCATGCCAACCGCGCCGACAAGCGCACGCCCTTCGCGGGTCTGCAATGCGAGGCCTGCCACGGCCCGGGCAAGAAGCACGCCGAGGCCGGCGGCGGCCCGGACGGCATCAACAGTTTCGAGCCCTCGTCGTTCCTGACGCCGAAACAGCGCAACAAGTTCTGCCTGGAGTGCCATCAGGGCAACGCCCGCACCGGCTGGCATGCGAGCACGCACGACAGCAACAACATTGCCTGCAACGATTGCCACAAGATACACGCGGAGCGCGACCCCGTGCTCGCGATGGCAACACAGCCGGAGGTCTGCTACAAATGCCACCGCAAGGAGCGCGCGGACTTTTCCAAGCCGTCCACGCATCCGGTGCGCTTCGGCAAGATGGCATGCAGCGACTGCCACAGCCCGCATGGATCGACCAGCACCGGGATGCTGATCACACCGACGGTGAATCAGACCTGCTACACCTGCCACGCGGAGAAACGCGGGCCGTTCCTGTGGGAGCATGCGCCGGTGGCGGAGGATTGCACCCTGTGCCATCACCCGCACGGCTCGGTCAATCCGGCAAGGCTGAAGAAGAATGCGCCGTTGCTGTGCCAGCAATGCCACTCGGTGGCAGGCCATCCTTCAGTGGCGCGCACCCCGGCTGGCTTGCCCGGCGGCGGTGGCGGCGGATCGGCTTTTCTGCTCGCCGGCAGCTGCCTCAATTGTCATTCGCAGATTCACGGCTCGAACCACCCCTCGGGCGTCAAGCTGATGCGCTAGCCGGAGGATGCGAGTACCGGCAACGAGACAAAAATGGAATACAGGACGCGAACATGAAAACGAAGTTTCAGAGCAGGCTAACGCGCGCAGCGCGTGATGCCGGAACTAAAACGAAGTTTCGGAGCAGGCTAATGCGCGCAGCGCGTGATGCCGGAACCAAGACCTCAAACCAACTGCTTCTGCTCGGCATGCTGTCGGCGCTGTCCTCGGCCGCGGCGGCAGCGGACGGCGCCAGCCCGGCCGCCGTAGATACATCGAAGTGGAAATGCGAGTCCTGCAAGTTCGAGCCGGGGCTCAGCGGGACGGTGGAAGTGGGTGCCGGTTCGGTCTCGGAAAAATCGGCCGAATTCGGCCAATACAACGGCCTCCACGAAAAAGGCGGCTTTTTCATCGGTGACGCCGCGGTGCGCTCGCGCGGCGAAGATGGGACTTACTGGAATCTCGATGGGTCCAATCTGGGGCTGGACTCGCGCGCCCTGAATGCCGAAGGCGGAAAGCAGGGCAGCTACAAGCTGCGTTTCAAGTACGACGAGACGCCGCACCGTATTTGGGACGGCGCGTTGACCCCCTTCGCCGGCAGCGGCGGCGCCTCGCTGAGTTTGCCGGCCGGCTTCCCGGCGGCCACGACGGGCGCAATGCCCCTGGCAGGCACGCTGCAACCGGTCGACCTGTACACGCAAAGGAAGCAGCTTGGCGTGGGCGCGTCCTGGAATCGCAGCAGGGAATGGGAATACGCAGTCAACTTTCGCCATGACATCCGCGAGGGAAACATACTGCGTACCGGCGGTGCGTTCTTCGTCAATACGGCGCAGCTGGTCGAACCGGTGGATTACGTTACCGACCAGGTGGACGCCTCGGCCTCGTACACGGGCAAGAAATTTCAGATCAAGCTCGCCTATTACGGCTCGAAGTTCAGCAACGCCAATCACTCGCTGACCTGGCAGGATCCGTATACGGCGATCAACGGCGAGACGCTCGGCCAGCTTGCGCTGCCGCCGGATAACCAGTTTCACCAGGTCTCGGCCTCGGCGGGATACCAGTTCAGCGACAAGACGCGTGCCAGCGCCGATATCGCTTTTGGCCGCATGACGCAGAACGACAGTTTCCTCGCCTCTACGCAGAACGCCACGCTGGTCGTTGCAGGCCTGCCGGGAGCCTCCCTGAACGCCAGCGCCGCTACCCTGGACGCGAATCTGAAACTCAGCTCCGCGGTCACCGACCGGCTGCAGCTCAACGCCGCGTATGTGCATAACGATCGCGACAATCAGACGCCGCAGGCGGTCTACCCGTCGGTGGCGACCGACATGTTCGTCGGATTGCCCAGAACGAACCTGCCCTACAGTTTCAAGCAGGAGAAATTCAAACTAAGCGCCGATTACCGGGTTTCGGCGCGCCTGCGCGGATCGGTGGGCGCGAATTTCGATACGAACAAGCGGACTTATCAGGAAATCGACACGACGCGCGAGGACACGGCCTGGGGCAAGGTCAGCTCCCGCATTACGGACAAGGTCGACCTGACGTTCAAGCTCGCGCACGGCGAGCGCAGGAATGAGGGTTCCTTCCAGGTCGTCCCCGGGATCACCCCTGCGGAGAATCCGCTGCTGAGAAGATTCAATATGGCCAACCGCACGCGCGATACCGCTGGATTGCGTGCCGACATTGCCCTTGCGGAAAGCGTCAACCTCGGGCTCGGCCTCGATTCGTCCGAGGACAAATATACGGACTCGACCATCGGCTTGACCAGCGGCAAAGACTTCAACTTGAGCGGCGATGTCTCCATGATGCTGACGGAGCGGACCAGGCTGCACTTTTTTGCGAACCGCCAGGAGATCAAGTCGAAACAAGCCGGCAGCCAGACCTTCTCGGCCCCGGATTGGTCGGCCGACAACAAAGATACGATCGATACCTACGGCCTGGGCGTGAAGCACGCGGCGATCAAGGACAAGCTCGATATCGGCGCCGATTACGGCATCACGCGCTCGCGCAGCGAAATCAACGTCAACACCGGCGCATCGAATCCCGCGTTTCCTCACGTTACCGCCAAGCTCGACAGCCTGAAGCTCTACGCCACCTATCGGCTGAAGGAGAACATGTCGCTGCAGGCGGGCTATTGGTACGAGCGCTACGACAGCAGGGACTGGATGCTCGACGGCGTCGCGCCCGACACCATCCCGAACGTTCTGACCCTGGGCCTGCAGGTGCCGCAGTATCACGTGAACGTCGTCAGACTGTCGCTCAGGTACAAGTTCTAGAAGATCATTGCCGCCCGTTTGGGCATCGCGCTATTTCCGCCGGTGTCGGCGCGCAGCTGTTGCGCGCTCTGCGCGCCAACCCTGTTTTTCGGACGGATAAAAAGTATATCCGTCCGAAAAACAGGGTTCTGGATGAAAGGAAAAAAGCTTTGGGATCTTATCCATAATCGTCGATTGAGCACGGATGTGCTTTTCATCCGTGCTCAATCGACGATCCGCGCGGACGGGCCGCCGTCCGCGCAAGTTTTATCAGCGCCCCTCGTCCGGGCATGTTTCCACATGGTAAAAGCCGTTTGCGCGCTCAGGCCAGCCACAGCGGCGGCTCGTCCATGAGCGCGATCTGCTCGCGCAGTTCCAGAATCCTATCCTGCACCGGTTTGGAACAAGGGGGCACGCCCCCTTGTATATCCCCCAAGTCAGTACGGCTTAGGTCGGCCACAGCGGCGGCTCGTCCATAAGCGCGATCTGCTCGCGCAGTTCCAGAATCCTATCCTGCCAGTAACGCTGCGTGTTGAACCAGGGGAAGGCGGCGGGGAAGGCGGGGTCGTCCCAGCGCCGCGCGATCCAGGCCGAATAATGGATCAGGCGCAGCGTGCGCAGCGCCTCCACCAGATGCAGTTCGCGCGCGTCGAATTCGTGGAAATCCTCGTAGCCGGCGAGCAGGTCGGCCAGCTGACACACCATGGCGGCGCGCTCGCCCGAGAGCAGCATCCACAGATCCTGCACCGCCGGCCCCATGCGTGCGTCGTCGAAGTCGACGAAATGCGGGCCGTGCGCCTCCGCGCTGTCGACCCAGAGCACGTTGCCGGCGTGGCAGTCGCCATGCAGTCTCAGGGTTTGCAGCGCGCCTGCGCGCTCATAGCAGTGGTGCACGCCCGCCAGCGCCTGCGCCACCACGCTGGTCCAGGCCGCCGCCAGATCGGGCGGAATGAAGCCGTGGGCGAGGAGATAGTCGCGCGGCTCCCTGCCGAAGTTCGCCAGGTCCAGCGCCGGCCGCGCAAGGAATGGCCGCAGCGCGCCGACCGCATGGATGCGGCCGATGAAGCGGCCCATCCATTCCAAGGTGTCGCGGTGTTCGAGCTCGGGCGCGCGGCCGCCGCGCTTGGGATACACCGCGAAGCGATAGCCGCCGAAGTGGTGCAGCGTCCTGCCGCCGGGCGCGAGCGGGGCGACGACCGGAAGCTCGCGCGCGGCCAGCTCCTGCACGAACTCGTGCTCTTCGGCGATCTGCTCATCGGTCCAGCGCCCCGGGCGGTAGAACTTCGCCACCACCACGGCTGCCGGGCCCGGACCTGGTGTCAAACCAGGCCCTTCCTCCAGCCAGATCTGATAGACGCGGTTTTCGTAACTGTTCAGGCCGAGCAGGCGCCCGTCGCCGCGCAGGCCTACGCTGTCCAGCGCATCGAGCACGCAATCGGGCGTGAGCCCGGCGTAGGGCGTTCCGCTCTTGTTCGTATCCATGCGGCCATTGTACGGGGTGCTGCCCGGGGCTGCTGTCGGACCAGCAAGTAGGGCGCAATACGCTGCGCTATTGCGCCCTACGGCGAACCCTTGCCGGCCTTGGGAATGAAAGCGAGCGCGACGCCGTTGTTGCAGTAGCGCAGCCCGGTCGGCTCCGGGCCATCGTCGAATATATGGCCATGGTGCCCGCCGCAGCGCGCGCAATGGTACTCGGTGCGCGGGAAGATCAGCTTGAAATCGCGGCGGGTGCCGAAGGCGCCGGGTATGGTGGTGAAAAAGCTGGGCCAGCCGGTGCCGCTGTCGAATTTCATCGCCGAGGTGAACAGCGGCAGACGGCAGCCCGCGCACACGAACACGCCGGGGCGCTTCTCCCGGTCTAGCGGGCTCGATCCGGCGGGCTCGGTGCCTTCGTGCCGCAGCACGTCGTAGGCCGCGGGCGAGAGGCGTTTTTTCCATTCTGCGTCAGATAATTTGAGCGGCTCGGTGCCGCTCGCAACGTCTGCGTCCACGGCAAGCAGTGATTTCCAGTTCTTCTGCAGTTGTTCCACCGCGGTCCCTCCTTTTGCGCAGGCGGGTCGCATCAACCACGACCCGGTGAGCCCCGCCAGGGGCGTCAACGCCAATACTCTCAGCCAGTTGCGCCTGTCCATATGTATCTCCTGTTTCCAGGTCAGACTATACGCGATGTAGCGGCTTCGGGACGCAGCCTGCCGGCCGGCGGCCCGCTTCGCGCCTCGTCCCTGCGGGAAGCCGTGTAAAATCGCGGAAAGCTTTTCATCCAAGTACCCAATTGATGACTCCCTCCCCAGATAACTTGGTCGAAATCACCGACGTCAAGTTCAATTACGGCGAACGCGAAATCCTCAAGGGGCTCAGCCTCAAGATTCCCCGCGGCAAGGTGGTCGCCATCCTCGGGGCGAGCGGCTGCGGCAAATCGACCCTGCTGCGGCTGATCGGGGGGCAGGAGAAGCCGGGGCGAGGCTCGGTCAAGGTCAACGGCGAGGTGGTGCACGAGCTCGATATCGACAGCCTGTATCAGCTGCGGCGCAAGATGGGCATGATGTTCCAGGCGGGCGGGCTGTTCACCGACCTGTCGGTATACGAGAACATCGCGTTTCCCCTGCGCGAAAACTCCGACCTGCCGGAGGAGTTGATTCGCTCCCTGATCCTGATGAAGCTGCACGTGGTAGGGCTGCGCGGCGCGAGGAAGCTCATGCCGAGCGAGCTCTCCGGCGGCATGGCGCGCCGCGTGGCGCTTGCCCGCGCCATCGTGCATGACCCGATGCTGGCGATGTACGACGAGCCGTTCGCCGGCCTGGACCCGATTTCGCTCAACGTCATCGCTGACCTGATCCGTCGCCTGAACGACGCGCTCGGCACCACTTCGATCATCGTCACCTACGACGTGAGCGAATCGCTCAAGCTGGTCGACTACCTGTACGTGATCGCCGACGGCGTGGTCGTCGGCGAAGGTACGCCGGAGGAGATGCTCGCATCCGACAATCCGGTGGTGCGCCAATTCGTGCACGCCGAGCCCGACGGGCCGATCCCGTTCCACTACCCCGCGCAGCCGATCGCAGAGCAGCTCGGCCTGATGAAATAGCGCGGAGCTTCTCTGCGAAATTGGATTTCTTGTCATTCCGAGCAGCGCGCGGAATCTGCTGTTGCGACGGTCGAGAAGCAGATTCCTCGGGCTTTACCCTCGGAATGACGATTATTGGGGATTGCCAATAGTGTCGTCCGAGCGCAAACCCGCAGACGCGCTGGCGGTGTCGATGATGATCGTGCTGTGCATGTGCTGGGGCTTCAACCAGATCACGATCAAAGTCGCCGCCGCTGGCATTTCGCCGATCATGCAGGCTGGGCTGCGCTCGATCATCGCCACCGCGCTGCTGCTCGTCTGGGCGCAGCTGCGCCGCATCCCGCTGTTCCGGCGCGATGGCACGCTCAAAGGCGGCATGGCGGCCGGGGCGCTGTTCGCCGCTGAGTTCGTATTCATTTACGCCGGCCTTGCCTACACCGCGGCTTCGCGCATGGTGGTGTTCATTTACCTCGCGCCCTGCCTCACCGCGCTCGGACTGCAGTGGTTCGTCCCGGGCGAGCGCCTGAACGCGGGGCAGTGGGCCGGCGTGGTGCTGGCGTTCCTCGGCGTGGCGCTTGCTTTCGCCGACGGTTTCAGCACGGCCAAGGGCTCTACCTTGATCGGCGACGCGTTCGGCGTGATCGCCGCGGCGCTTTGGGCGGCGACCACGGTGGTGATCCGCTCGACCAGACTCACCTCGGCCAGCGCGACCAAGACGCTGTTCTACCAGCTCGGCATTTCGGCGCTGGTCCTGCCGCTCGCATCGCTGCTCGCCGGCGAACCCGGAATCATCGCGCTCACGCCCAGGGTGGTGGCGAGCCTCGCCTATCAAAGCGTAATCGTCGCCTTCGCCAGCTATCTCGCCTGGTTCTGGCTGCTGACGCGCTATCTTGCCGGGAGGCTGGCAGTATTTTCGTTTCTCACGCCCCTGTTCGGCGTCGCCTTCGGTGTGGTTCTGCTGTCCGAGCCGCTCAGCGCTGCTTTTCTCGCTGCGGCGCTGCTGGTCGGTGCGGGTATCGCGCTGGTGAACCGGCCGACGAATTAGCGGGACCGGGCCAGGCGCGTGCAAACGCGAGTGTGCGCAGCGCGGGCCAGCTCTGTTTCTGTCCGGTTGGCAGGCGCCTGCGGCATGGTCTACACTATAGCTCGCTCTTAGAGGAGGAGAGAACAATGCAACTGCGGGAAATACTCAGAATAAAAGGTAACCTGCTGATCACCATCACCCCGGACGGGATGGTGAGCGATGCGGTCAGTATCATGTCGGAGAAAGACATCGGCTCGCTGGTGGTAGTCAGTCAGGGGAGGCTGGTGGGCATGCTCACCTTCCGCGAAGTGTTGCAGGCCCTGCACAAGAGCAAAGGCTCGATCCAGGGCTTGCGCGTGGACGCCGTCATGGTGAAAAATCCGAGGATCATCGCTCCGGGCGTCGAAGTGGATGAGTTGCGCAGCGTGATGCTGGAGCACCACATCCGCTACATGCCGGTGATGGAAGGCGACAAGCTGATCGGCGTGCTCTCGTTTCACGATGTGGCCAGGGCGGTGCTGGAAGAGCAGGCGTTCGAGAACCGCATGCTCAAGGGTTATATCAAGGACTCGCCCGCATAGTCGTGCCGTTCTGAGAATTTCGCGTAGAAGATTTCTTGCGACCGGTGCCGGCGTTTGCCCAGGCGCGGGCGGGCTCGCCGACTGGCCGGGATAAGCATTGTGCTAAACTCGGCGCAGCAATTCCGCGCGCGTAGCGAGCTAAAACGATGTCCGGCAACACTCTGGGAAAACTGTTCTGCGTCACATCGTTTGGCGAGTCGCACGGCCCTGCCTACGGCTGCGTGGTGGACGGTTGTCCGCCCGGACTGGATCTCGCCGAAGCCGATATCCAGCAGGAACTCGATCGCAGGAAACCCGGCACTTCGCGCCATGTGACGCAGCGGCGCGAGGCAGACCGCGTGGAAATTCTCTCCGGCGTATTCGAGGGCCGGACCACCGGCACTGCCATCGGTTTGCTGGTGCGCAACGAAGATCAGAAGAGCAAGGATTACGGCAATATCGCGGAGAGTTTCCGCCCGGGGCATGCCGACTACACCTATTGGCAGAAATACGGCATACGCGATTATCGCGGCGGCGGACGGGCCTCGGCGCGCGAGACGCTGGTGCGGGTCGCGGCGGGCGCGATTGCGAAGAAGTGGCTCAGACAGAAGTACGGCATCACTGTGCGCGGCTATCTGTCGCAGCTCGGGCCGAACAAGATCGCGCTCGAGGACTGGAGCGCGGTCGATAAGAATCCGTTTTTCGTGCCGGACATGGGCGCGGTGCCGGCGCTGGAAGACTACATGGACGCGCTGCGCAAATCGGGCGATTCCTGCGGCGCGAAAATCACCGTCATCGCCGCAGGCGTGCCGGTGGGCTGGGGCGAGCCGGTGTACGACCGGCTCGACGCCGACATCGCCTACGCCATGATGGGCATCAACGCGGTGAAGGGGGTGGAAATCGGCGCGGGCTTCGCCTCGGTCGAACAAAAAGGCAGCGAGCATTCGGACGAACTTACGCCCGACGGGTTCCTGTCCAACAACGCCGGTGGCGTCCTCGGCGGCATATCCACTGGGCAGGACCTGCTGGTGAACCTGGCGATCAAACCGACGTCCAGCATTCGGCTCGCGCGCCGATCGATCAACAAGAACGGGGAGGCGGTAACCGTGGAGACCCACGGCCGCCACGATCCCTGCGTCGGCATTCGCGCCACGCCCATTGCGGAAGCGATGCTGGCGCTGGTGCTCGCCGACCACGCGCTCAGGCAGCGCGCGCAAAACGCCGACGTTAGCACGTCGACGCCGAAAATCGCGGCGCGCGTATCGGATTCCAGGATCGCGGCGAAGTACGCGGCGAAGTCTGTAGACGATCCCGATGCGGAAGAAGCCTAGTGTCCTGTTCCGTAAATTCCGACGATAAAGGAGCGCGCGTGTTTGGTTGCCAGGCAAGGCGCGAGGCCGAGGCAGTAGCTCGGACTACGGCGAGGCCGAGCAACGCGGCATGGCAGCCAAACACGCCGCGAACTATCAAGCGAATTTGCGGAACAGGACACTAACCGCGACTGCGCGGCGCGCGGGCAAAAAAAGAGGCCCCTGCAGAGCAGGGGCCCGAAGAGCAGAAGCGAGCCAATCGCGGCGCATCCGGGGATGTGCCGCCCGATCCGAAGTGCGGGTTCTAATCAGGCCAGGGGAGGAGTACCCGGCCGTTTCGGACCCGCGCCGACCCGCTACGGCGGAGAAATCCCGGCGCTCGCTCCTGGGCCGGTTGCTACGGATTCAATACAACTCCAGCGCTGCACGATCACGAACCTGTACGACCTGGCCAGAGATCGTTCGGCACCGATGTTTTTACTGCGTGGTGACGGTGGTGGTCGTCTGGTTGTCATCGCCGGACGCGGCTGCAGCCGCCGCAACTGCGGCAACCGCCACGGCAGCGGCAACCATGCCGGCCGTAACCCCGCCGGTGGCCGCAGCGGAAGCGCCGGCGGCACCGCCTGCACCGCCGGCACCGCCGGAGCCCGGTTCGCCGGCCGCAGGCGCCTGGGCGAGTGCGCCGCCCGCGAAAAATGCGGTCGCCAACAAAATTGCCAAGGTTTCCCTCATCTTTGCTCTCCTGTCCAATATTGTGTGGTCGGCCGCCTGTGCGGGACCGGTGCGGCAATAGTAGCCGCCTGGGGCGAGGAAAAGCATCGTCCAAATGGATGAGGGCGCGCATCCGCCCAGGTCAAACGGTCTAGTGCCAGCCTTCTGATGGCAAGCGGGCAGGCGATCTGTGTATGGTCCGGGGAAGTGCGATATCCTGCGGCTGCGCGCCGCTTCACCCGCTTCCCCTTATCCATAGCCGTCGACTATGCCCGTTCCGTACTGGCGCCTTTCCGCCTTCTATTTCGCTTACTTCGCCTACGTCGGCGCCGTCGCACCGTATTTCAGCCTTTATCTGGCTTCGCTAGGGTTGACTGCGGCGCAGATCGGCGTGCTGCTCTCGCTCGGCTCCTTGACGCGGGTGATCGGGCCGAATTTTTGGGGCTGGGTCGCCGACCGCACGCAGCAGCGCGCGCGCATCATCGGCATCACACTGGCGCTAGGGGGCGCATGCTTCGCCGGATTTTTCTTCGTGCGCTCGTTCTGGGGGCTGTTCGCCCTGCTGCTTGCCACCGGTTTTTTCACCAGCGCCTCGATGCCGCTCACCGAGTCGCTGACGCTGTCGCACCTGCGCCGCGCGGTAAGCAGCTATGGATCCATCCGCCTGTGGGGCTCGGTGGGCTTCATCCTCACCGTGACGGCGGTCGGTTATGCGCTCGATGTGCTGCCGGTGGCGAGCCTGTTGTGGATGGTGCTCGCGACCTATGCGCTCGGCTGGGCCTGTGCGCTCGCCGTCCCGGACGCGCCTGCCGCCAGCGGCCAGGCAGAGCACGGGCCGGTATGGAACATCTTGCGGCGCCCGGAGGTGGCGGCGCTGCTCGGCGCGTGCTTCCTGATGAGCCTGGCGCATGGACCGTTGTATGCATTCTTCTCGCTCTACCTCGTGGACCACGGCTACAGCAAGGCGGCGGTGGGCTGGATGTGGAGCATAGGCGTGATCGCTGAAATTATCGTGTTTCTGCTGATGCCGGCGCTGATGCGGCGCTATTCGCTCTCGGCCATCCTGCTCGTATGTTTCGCCGCCGCGGTGGCGCGCTTCCTGATGATCGGCTGGGGCGTGGATTGCGCGCCGGTCCTGTTCGCGGCGCAGGTGTTGCATGGACTGAGCTTCGGCGCTTACCACGCTGCTGCGGTCACGGCGATACACCGCTGGTTTCGGGGCGCGCATCAAGTGCGTGGGCAGGCAATTTATCTGTCGGTGTCTTTCGGCGCAGGCGGCGTGTTGGGCAGTGCGCTCTCTGGCCTTGGCTGGGACAGCATAGGCCCGGCATGGACGTTCAGCGCAGCGGCGTTTGCCGCCCTGGCTGGTTACGTGCTGCTGCACTGGAAAGTGCGCTCTGCGCATATCTGAGCTGAAATTCGCGTCTGCCGTCATGCGCCGCTACGCGCTGCTTTTCGGCTTGATTGCTCGCTCCAAATCCCTGTTTTCTGTGGCATAATTTCGACTGATTCAACACGATTTCAGGCCATGCCGCAGACCCTGTACGACAAGCTTTGGGCGAGCCACGTAGTCCACGCCGAGGACGACGGCACCGCGCTGCTCTACATCGATCGCCATCTGGTGCACGAAGTCACCAGCCCGCAGGCATTCGAAGGCCTGCGGCTTGCCAGTCGCAAGCCCTGGCGCATCGATTCCATCGTGGCCACCGCCGATCACAACACGCCCACCACCGACTGGAACGAGGGCATCAAGGACCCGATATCGCGGTTGCAGGTCGAAACCCTGGACGCGAATATGCGCGAATACGGCGCCAAGGCGTATTTCCCTTTCCTCGACCGGCGTCAGGGGATAGTGCACGTGATCGGGCCGGAACAGGGCGCGACGCTGCCCGGCATGACGGTGGTGTGCGGCGATTCGCATACCAGCACCCACGGCGCCTTTGCCTGCCTTGCCCATGGCATCGGCACTTCGGAAGTGGAGCATGTGCTGGCGACCCAGTGTCTGGTGCAAAGTAAGATGCAGAACATGCTGGTCACGGTGGAAGGCCCGCTCGCGCGCGGCGTCACCGCCAAGGATGTCGCGCTTGCCATCATCGGCAGCATCGGCACTGCGGGCGGGACAGGCTGCGCCGTCGAGTTCGCCGGCAGCTGCATTCGCGCCCTGAGCATGGAAGGCCGCATGACTCTGTGCAACATGGCCATCGAGGCCGGCGCCCGCGCCGGCATGGTGGCGGTGGACGATGTCACCATCGCTTATCTCAAGGGGCGGCCGTTCGCACCGACCGGCGAGAACTGGAATCGCGCCGTGGCGTACTGGCGCACGCTCGCATCCGACGAAGGCGCGCAGTTCGATCTCGTGGTGCGCCTGGACGCGCGCGACATCACGCCGCAGGTCACCTGGGGCACTTCGCCGGAAATGGTGGTGTCGGTGGATGGGCGGGTACCCGATCCGGACAAGGAAAAAGATCCGACCCGGCGCGAGGGCATGGAACGCGCGCTGATTTACATGGGACTGAAACCGAACACGCGCATCGAGGACATACGCCTGGACAAGGTGTTCATCGGTTCCTGCACCAACTCACGCATCGAGGACCTGCGCGCTGCTGCGGCGCTGGTGCGCGGCAAGCGTGTCGCCTCCAATATCTGCCTTGCGCTGGTGGTGCCGGGATCGGGCCTGGTGAAAGCCCAGGCCGAACAGGAGGGACTGGACCGCGTGTTCAGGGAGTCGGGTTTCCAGTGGCGCGAGCCGGGCTGCTCCATGTGTCTCGCGATGAACGCCGATCGACTCGAACCGGGCGAGCGCTGCGCCTCGACCTCGAATCGCAATTTCGAGGGCCGGCAGGGCGCCGGCGGGCGCACTCATCTGGTCAGTCCGGCAATGGCGGCGGGCGCCGCGATTGCCGGGCATTTTGTCGACGTGCGTAATTGGAAATAGGGGAGAGGCTTATGCATAGGGCCAATATTGTTCTGCTGTCGCTGGTTGCAGCGCTCGTATTGAGCGGCTGCAACACCATGCAGGGCGTGGGCAAAGATCTGAAGCAGGGTGGCGAAGCGATCGAGCGCGCGTCGAAGAAATAGCGCATGGAAAAATTCACCGTACTGAACGGAATCGTGGCACCGCTGGACCGTGCCAATGTAGACACCGACGCGATCATCCCCAAGCAGTTCCTGAAGTCGATCAAACGCTCGGGCTTCGGCCCCAATCTGTTCGACGCATGGCGCTACCAGGACGCGGGCGAGCCGGGCATGGATAACGCGAAGCGGGCGCTCAATCCGGATTTCGTGCTGAACCAGCCGCGCTACAAGGGCGCAAGCATACTGCTCGCGCGCAAGAATTTCGGCTGCGGCTCCAGTCGCGAGCACGCGCCCTGGGCTCTGGTCGATTACGGCTTCCGCGCGGTCGTTGCGCCTTCGTTCGCCGATATTTTTTACAACAACTGCTTCAAGAACGGTTTGCTGCCGATCGTGCTTACCGAAATGCGTGTCGACCATCTGTTCAACGAGGTGAACGCCTTCCCCGGCTACAAGCTGACCATCGACCTGGAACGGCAGATGGTGATCACGCCGGACGGCGCCACGCAGATCGCGTTCGACGTCGATGCGCACAGGAAGCACTGCCTGTTGAACGGGCTTGACGATATAGGGCTGTCGCTGCGCCATGCCGACAAGATCCGCGCGTTCGAGGCGCGCCGCCGCATCGAACAGCCCTGGCTGTTCGGCTGACTTTAGATGTCTTTCCGAGTAGAAAAATGAGAATAGCGGTACTCCCGGGTGACGGCATCGGCCCTGAAATCGTCGCGCAGGCGGTAAAAGTCCTGGGCGCGCTGGCCAAAGACGGCCTCAAGGTCGAAATCGAACACGCGCCGGTGGGCGGCGCCGCCTACGACACGGCAGGTGAGCCTCTGCCCGCGGCCACGCTGAAGCTGGCGCGTGAAGCGGACGCCATCTTGTTCGGCGCCGTGGGCGGTTGGCAGTATGACCAACTGCCGCGCGCGAAGCGTCCGGAGCAGGCCATTCTGGGCTTGCGCAAGGAACTGGGCCTGTTCGCCAATCTGCGTCCGGCCAAGGTGTTTCCGCAGTTGGTGAATGCATCGACTCTGCGTCCCGAGGTGGTGTCGGGGATGGATATCCTGATCCTGCGCGAGCTGACGGGCGACATCTATTTCGGGCAGCCGCGCGGCATGCGCGTTCTTGCGAACGGCGAGCGCGAGGGTTTCGACACGATGCGCTACAGCGAATCCGAAATCCGGCGCATCGCCCATGCGGGCTTTCGCGCGGCGATGAAGCGTGCGAAAAGACTGTGTTCGGTGGACAAGTGCAATGTACTCGAGACCTCGCAGTTGTGGCGCGAGGTCGTGATCGAGGTGGGGCGGGAATATCCGGATGTGGAGCTATCGCACATGTACGTCGATAACGCGGCGATGCAGCTCTTGCGCGATCCCAAGCAATTCGACGTCATCGTCACCGGCAACCTGTTCGGCGATATTCTCTCGGACGAGGCGTCCATGCTCACCGGCTCGATCGGCATGCTGCCCTCGGCCTCGCTCGATGCGAACAACAAGGGCCTGTACGAGCCCATCCACGGCTCGGCGCCCGATATCGCCGGCAAGGATATGGCAAATCCCTTGGCGACCATACTATCGGCGGCGATGATGCTGCGCCATAGTTTCAACCAGGATAAGGCAGCGGACCGCATCGAGGCAGCCGTGACCAAGGTATTGACGCGCGGGCTGCGAACGGCGGATATTCATCAGCCGGGTATGGAAAAGGTCGGCACCGCGCAAATGGGCGATGCGCTGGTGGCAGCGCTGTAATTCGGGAAGACGGAGTCCGGCAAGCGACAGTTCATGCTCCGGTCCTCTGCCCGCTTGATCTTACCTCTTTCTTCCCCAGGGGCTACAATTCAAACGTTCATATCAGGAATATTGTCATGAGAAAAATTGGCTTTGTCGGCTGGCGCGGTATGGTGGGTTCGGTATTGATGGATCGCATGCGCGCGGAAAACGATTTCACCCTTATCGACCCGGTGTTTTTCACCACCTCCAATGTCGGCGGCAAGGGGCCCGAGGAGAGCAAGGAGCCGCTGACGGATGCCAAATCCCTCGCCGATCTGAAGCGCATGGATGCGATCGTCACTTGCCAGGGCGGCGATTACACCAACGAGATCTATCCGAAATTGCGCGCCGCCGGCTGGGACGGCTACTGGATCGATGCGGCCTCCGCGCTGCGCATGAAAAACGACGCAGTCATCATTCTCGATCCGGTGAACATGCAGGTGATCGAGGATGCGCTGGCGCGCGGCGTGAAGAACTACATCGGCGGCAACTGCACCGTCAGCCTGATGCTGATGGCCTTGCACGGCCTGTTCAAGGAAGGGCTGATCGAGTGGATGACGGCGATGACCTACCAGGCCGCCTCTGGCGCGGGGGCGCAGAACATGCGCGAGCTGCTCGCGCAGATGGGCGCGGCGCACGCTGCGGCCGGAGGGCTGCTTGCGGATCCTGCGTCCGCCATTCTGGAGATCGACCGCAGGGTGGCCGATATGCTGCGCGGCGATGCGTTGCCCAAGGAGCATTTCGGCGTTGCGCTCGCCGGCAGCCTTATTCCCTGGATCGACAAGGAAATGGACAACGGTCAGAGCCGCGAGGAATGGAAGGGCCAGGCCGAAGGCAACAAAATACTCGGCCGCGAGAACCGGCCGATTCCGATCGACGGTCTTTGCGTGCGCATCGGCGCCATGCGCTGCCACAGTCAGGCGCTCACGATCAAGCTTACGCGTGACCTGCCGCTCGCAGAGATCGAAGCCATTCTTGCCTCGGCCAACGATTGGGTGAAAGTGATCCCGAACACGCGCGCGGCGAGTATGCGCGAGCTTACGCCCGCTGCTGTGACCGGCAGTCTGAGCGTGCCGGTAGGGCGCCTACGCAAGCTCAACATGGGCGGACAGTACCTGTCCGCGTTTACGGTCGGCGACCAGTTGCTGTGGGGCGCGGCCGAGCCTTTGCGGCGCATGCTGCGCGTTCTGCTTGCCGGGGGCGCGGTTGCCGCGAAACCGAAAACGTCAACCGCGAACGCCGACACTGGGGTAAAAGCCTAGCTGGGTGCGGGTTTTTTGGTTGAAAAATATCCTGCTTGAGGCACTTTCATGACAAGAAAGATTAGCTTGCAAGGCTAAGGCTATGATGTTAATTTAGTTAATCCACAAACGTCTGCAGGGGTGGAAGGTGGGTAAATCCGTCATAAGAACAAGCACGTTGGCTTTGGCGTTACTGTTGCTGCCTTCACTGGCAACAGCCGCGGGGCTCGGTAAGCTGACTGTTTTTTCCGCCTTGGGACAACCCTTGAAGGCCGAGATCGAACTGCTCGCTCTGCAAAAAGGCGAGGCAGATAGCCTTAGCGTACGCCTGCCACCTGCAGAGGTGTTTCGGAAAGCCAACGTCGAGTACAGCGGTGCGCTGCTGTCGGTCAAATTCAGCATCGAACAGCGCGGCGAGGATCGTTATGTCGTAGTCCTCAGTTCGGGGCAGCCAATTAACGAGCCGTTCCTTGACCTGATGGTCGAGCTCGATTGGACCACGGGTCGCTTGGTGCGCGAGTATACCTTCCTGCTCGATCCTCCCGAATACAAGGTGCCGCAGCCGGCGATGGCTGCGCCGGTGACGGGAGCCCCCGTGATCAAGTCCGTGGAGATGCCCAAGCAACCCCTGCCGGACGCTCGCGCACCGGACAGAGGTCAGCCGCTCGCTGTCCCCGTACCCGAAGCGGTGGCACCGAGGGCGGTGGCACCGAAGGCGGTAGCGCCCAGGGCGGCAGCACCCAGGGCGGCAGCACCCAGGCCGGCAGCACCCAGGCCGGTAGCACCCAGGGCGGCAGCGCCAAAAGCGGCAGCACCCAAGGCGGTCACAAGTTATCAGGTCAAGCAGGGCGACACCCTGACCAAGATTGCGAACGCCAACAGGCCGGACAGTATCAGCTTGCAGCAAATGCTGATAGCGTTGTATCGCAGCAATGCGGATGAATTCGATGGTAACAACATCAACCGCTTACGTGCCGGAAAAATCCTCAATATTCCCGACATGGACGCGGCGGCTTCAGTCGATCAGGATGAGGCTACGCGCACGGTATTGGCGCACGCTGCCGACTTCAACGAATACCGGCGCAAGTTGAGCGCTGCAGTGGCTGCCGCACCTGAGCGGGCGGACCAACGCCGCCAAAGTGCGAGCGGAAAGATTACGGCTAGGGTAGAAGACAAGCCGGTGGCGGCCAGGGATGCCAAGGACCAGCTCAAGCTTTCCCAGTCGGAGGAAGCAGGCAAGCCTGGTGCCAGGCGCAGCGCCCAAGGTCTGCAGGAAGACTTGTTCGCGAAAGAGAAAGAGATCAAGGAAGCGAACGAGCGCATCGCGATGCTCGAGAAGAACGTGCAGGACATGCAGAAGCTGCTCGAGCTTAAGAGCCAGCCAGGGGCGCAGTTGCAGCAGCAAGCAGCTAAAGCTGGCGCGGCCAAAGCAGTCGAGCCCGCCAAGGCACCCGAGCCGGCCAAAGCGGCGGATGAGGTGAAGGCGCCGGAACCGGCCAAAGCAGCAGAGCCGGCGAAAGCCGAAGACGCTGCAAAGGCAGCGCCCAAAGCCGCTGCGCCAAAAATCCCGCCCAAGATTGTGGCGCCTGCGCCGCCTGCGCCGGAACTGAGTTTGGTCGACGAAATTCTCGATAACGAGCTGGCTCTCTACGGCGGCGGCGGTTTCCTGCTGCTCCTGTTCGCAGGTTATGGCTATTACGCGTGGCGGCGCAAGAAATCCCTGCAGAAACTGGAAAGCAGCGTAATGAGTGCGCCGGACTTGGCGACCGACTCCGTGTTTGGCGCCTTCAGCGGCGCCAAGGTCGATACCGGTCCGAGCGAGATTCAGGGCGATTTCAGCCAGGGCGGTACTGCAGCGGCGATAGACACCGGGGAGGTCGATCCCATCGCCGAAGCCGATGTCTACATGGCTTACGGCCGCGATACGCAGGCGGAGGAGATCCTTAAGGAGGCGTTGGCCAAGGATCCGTCGCGTCAGCCGATTCGCGCCAAATTGCTGGAAATCTACGCTAACCGCAAGGATGCCAAGGCATTCGAGGTGGTGGCGGCTGAGATCCAGGCGGCCACGGGCGGCGCGGGGGTCGAGTGGGAAAAAGCTGTCGCGCTCGGCGCTCAGCTTGACCCGGGAAATCCGCTCTATGTCGGCAAAGCTGCCGAGGGCGAGGCCCAAGTTGTCACCGACACACAGCTTGTTTCCGGTGCGGAACCCACTGCGGATATTATGTTGGACATGGGCGGAGAGCGGGAAGCTTCGCCGGGGTTGGATTTCGATCTTGGCCTGAGTGAGCCTGCACAGGCCGATGCGTCCCAGCCCGAGGTTGCAGCGGAACGCGGCATCGAGCCGGAAGCTTCGCCGGGTTTGGATTTTGATCTTGGCCTGAGCGAGCCTGAGCGGGTTGATGCACCCCAGCCCGAGGTTGCAACGGAACTTCGCACCGTGCCGGCAAGCGATGTAGTTGCCGATCTCGGTTTTGATCTGGACTTGGGCGGCGGCGAGGGGGAAAAGACCGGGCCGGTTCAAGCGGAACAGCAGTCCGGCGTCGCCGCTGGCAGCGCGCTCAGCCTGGAGGGGAGCGCAGCCGAGACTCCCGCTGACGCGGTTTCGTCCATAGATTTCGATTTTGAACTGCCTGGCGCTGCGGCGGAGTCTGTACCGTTGCCGGCTTCCACCGAGCCTGAGGTCGCCGCGCCGGGGGTTCCCTCACCCGAGTCCTTGGAGGTTCCCGCCCCCAAAGCCCCGGAGGCTCCCACCCCTGAGTTCCCGGAGATTCCCCTACCCGAAGCCCCGGAGGTTCCCGTCCCCGAGGCCCCGGAGGTCCCCACCCCGAAGGTCGCCGAGGCCCCGGTTGCCGGCGGCATCGATTTCGATTTTAATCTGGATCTGCCGGAGCAGAAGGACGAAACGCCATCGGCGCCACTGGACCTGTCCTCGATCAGCCTGGATCTGGGCGCGCCGGGCGAGGCAGCACTATCGCCGGACGCGCACTGGCAGGAGGTGGCGACCAAGCTCGACCTGGCCAAAGCCTACCAGGAAATGGGCGACATGGAGGGGGCGCGCGAACTGCTCGACGAAGTGTTGAAGGAAGGTGACACGGCCCAGCAGCAGCAAGCGCAGGCCATGCTAGCGGCCCTGGGCTGATACTGCGGAAGATTGAATCGACCCCGGGCTAGCCCCGGGGTTTTGTTTTTTGAAAAAATGAAAATCGCAATCGGCATAGAGTACGACGGCAGCCATTTCCACGGCTGGCAGTCGCAGCCTTCCGGCGAAACCGTCCAGGATCACCTGGAACGCGCGCTTGCGTCGATTGCCGGCGAGCGGGTGCGCCTTGCTGCGGCCGGCCGCACCGATGCCGGCGTGCATGCCCTGGCACAAGTGGCGCATTTCGAGACCGCCGCTGTGCGCCCGGAATCGGCATGGATGCGCGGCGTCAACGCGCTGCTGGCGCAAGCCGTCGCGGTGCAATGGGCCGTGCCGGTGGCCGACGATTTTCATGCACGCTATTCGGCCGTATCGCGTACCTATCGCTACGTCCTCTACAATCATCCGGTGCGGCCGGCGCTGCACCACGGCCGGGTGGGCTGGTTCCATCAGCCGCTGGATGCGGATGCGATGCGTGCGGCGCTGACCCATCTTGCAGGCGAACACGACTTCAGCGCGTTTCGCTCGAGCGAGTGCCAGGCGAAAAGCCCGGTGCGCACGTTGCGGGGTTGGGCCATAGAGCGGCGTGGTGCTCTTCTCAGTTTCGAGTTTACCGCCAACGGCTTCCTCCATCACATGGTGCGCAATATCGTCGGCTGCCTTGTATACGTGGGCAAGGGAAGGTATCCTCCGGACTGGTTGATTGAGGTGCTGGCGGGCCGCGATCGTTGCCGGGCAGCACCGACATTCTCCCCTGATGGGTTGTATTTTGCGGGGGTGGAATACGCGCCGGGGTGGAAACTGCCCGCGTTTGAATCCAGTCGAATTGCTTTTCCGGAGCAGGTGTTGGATTGAGGACGCGAATCAAGATTTGCGGCATTACGCGGGTAGACGATGCGCGTACCGCGGTGGATTTGGGCGCCGACGCCATCGGCGTGGTGTTCTATGCGCCCAGCCCGCGCAACGTCGGCCTGGAGCAGGCACGCGCGATTGTCGCCGCGATTCCCCCCTTCGTAACCGTAGTAGGCTTGTTTGTCGATCCGACGCCGGATCAGGTCGAGTCGGTGCTGCGTGGCTGCCCGATCAACCTGCTCCAATTTCACGGCGATGAAGCGCCCGATTTCTGCGCCAGTTTCGACTTGCCTTACATCAAGGCCGCGCGGGTCAGGGCGGATACCGATTTGGTACAATATCTGTCGCCCCATCACGCGGCGCAGGGATGGCTGTTGGACGCCTACCATGACCAGCTCTACGGCGGCAGCGGCGAGTCTTTCGACTGGAAACTGATCCCGCGCGACCTCGCCAGGCCCGTCATACTCTCGGGCGGACTTACGCCGGACAACGTGGGCGCGGCAGTGCGCCAGGTCAGGCCTTGGGCGGTGGACGTGTCCAGCGGCGTGGAAGCGGCCAAAGGCGTCAAGGACGCCGCGAAAATTGCGGCCTTCGTAACGGGAGTCAAGAATGAAAATGCATGATCTGCCGGACAGCCACGGGCATTTCGGTCCCTACGGCGGCATATTCGTCGCCGAGACCCTGATTCAGGCGCTGGACGAACTCCGACTCGCCTACGAAAAATACCGCAGCGATCCGGAATTCGTCGCCGAGTTCCGCTATGACCTCAAGCACTACGTCGGTCGTCCGAGCCCGGTCTATCATTGCAAGCGCTGGTCGGGGGTGCTTGGCGGGGCGCAGATCTACCTCAAGCGCGAAGACCTCAACCACACCGGCGCCCACAAAATCAACAATACGCTCGGGCAGGCCATGCTCGCGCGGCGCATGGGCAAGGCGCGCATCATCGCCGAAACGGGCGCCGGCATGCATGGCGTGGCTTCGGCTACGGTCGCAGCCCGTTACGGCCTGGAATGCGTGGTGTATATGGGATCGGAGGACATCAGGCGCCAGGCGGCGAACGTACATCGCATGAAGATCCTCGGCGCCAGCGTGGTTCCAGTGGAATCGGGTTCGAAGACGCTGAAAGACGCGCTGAACGAAGCCATGCGCGACTGGGTCACCAATATCCACAACACCTATTACATCATCGGCACCGTCGCCGGACCGCACCCTTACCCGATGATGGTGCGCGATTTTCAGTCGGTGATCGGCGAGGAATGCCTGCAGCAAATGCCGGAGCTCGCGGGGCGCCAACCCGATGCGGTCATCGCCTGCGTCGGCGGCGGCTCCAATGCGATGGGCATCTTCTATCCCTATATCCCGGTCGATGGCGTGCGTTTGATCGGTGTGGAGGCGGCGGGCCTCGGCCTCGCAAGCGGCAAACACGCCGCCTCCCTGACCGCCGGCCGGCCCGGGGTCCTGCATGGCAACCGGACCTATTTATTGCAGGACGAGCACGGTCAGATTATCGAGACCCATTCGATTTCTGCCGGCCTGGACTACCCGGGCGTGGGGCCGGAGCATGCCTGGCTGAAGGACTCGGGCCGCGCCGAATACACCACTATCACCGACGACGAAGCGCTCAAGGCCTTTCACGACTTGTGCCACTACGAGGGCATCATTCCGGCGCTTGAATCCAGCCACGCGCTGGCGCATGCGGCGAAAATCGCGCCGGGCATGCGTAAAGACAAGATTCTCCTCGTGAACTTGTCCGGCCGCGGCGACAAGGACATGCACACGGTTGCCGAGAAATCCGGCATCCAGTTCTGACCAAAATTCAGATGAGCATGAGCGCGCTGCTCTACAACGAGGACGCCCTGACGGGTATTGACCGCCTCGCCGACGCGTCCGTGGATCTGGTGATCGCCGATCCGCCCTATGGCCTGGGCAAGGATTACGGCAACGATTCCGATCGTCTCGACGCGCACGAATACGTCGCCTGGAGCCGGCGCTGGATTAACGCGGTCGTGCCCAAGCTGAAGGCGAACGGCAGCCTGTACGTATTTCTCACCTGGCAGCACAGCCCGGAAGTATTCAGCTATCTCAAGACCCGGCTTGCCATGGTGAACGAGATCATCTGGGACCGCAGGGTCCCGAGCATGGGCGGCAGCACGCGCAAATTCTCCTCGGTGCACGACAACATCGGTTTTTTTGTCAAATCGCGCGACTACCACTTCGACGTCGATGCGGTGCGAATTCCTTATGACGCCGAAACCAAGAAGGCGCGCTCGCGCTCCATTTTTGTCGGCAAGAAATGGCTGGAACAAGGCTACAATCCCAAGGACGTGTGGAGCGTGTCGCGTCTGCATCGCCAGCACGCCGAGCGCGAGGAGCATCCGACGCAAAAGCCGCTGGAAATTGTCGAGCGCATGGTGCTGGCGAGTTGCCCTGCTGGCGGCACCGTGCTCGACCCCTTCATGGGCAGCGGAACTTCGGCGGCGGCTGCGATCCGGCACGGACGGCATTTCGTCGGCTTCGAGCTCAATCCGGACTATTTTGGAATCGTCGAGAAGCGTGTGGCAGAGGCGCGCAGCGGCGAAGAAAGCGGGAGCCGCAAAGGACGCGGGGAACACGAGGGAAAGCCTTTTACACCAGATCTGTTCGATAAGGCAGGGGCAGTCTAGAATGCGCGCGCCAATTTGAATCTTGGCGCACAATCAGCATCCTCCTTTGCGGTAAATCTTTTTTCCGTACGATGAAATCCTAATGTCCCGCATTCAGACCACATTCGAGCAACTTGCCAAGAGCCGTCGCACGGCGCTGATTCCCTTCGTCACCGCGGGCGATCCCGAACCCGGCATGACGGTGCCGCTGATGCATGCGCTGGTCGAGGCGAGTGCGGACGTGATCGAACTCGGCGTGCCGTTCTCCGACCCCATGGCCGACGGCCCGGTGATTCAGCGCGCCAGCGATCGTGCGCTGCGGCACGGCGTCGGTTTGGGCCGGGTGCTCGCGTTCGTGCGCGAGTTTCGCACGACGAATCAGACCACGCCGGTGGTGCTGATGGGCTACGCCAATCCGATCGAGGCGATGGGTGCCGCGCGCTTTGTCGAGGAGGCGCAGCAAGCCGGCGTGGACGGCGTTCTGGTGGTCGACTACCCGCCGGAGGAGTGCGAGTCCTTCGCCGCTCTTGTGCGCAGCCACGGCATGGACCTGATCTTTTTGCTTGCGCCTACCTCCGGCGATGCGCGCATCGCGCAGGTGGCCAAGCTCGCCAGCGGCTACCTGTATTACGTTTCGCTCAAAGGCGTCACCGGGGCCGGGCACCTCGATCTGAGCGAGGTGGCCGAGATGATTCCCCGGATTCGGCGCGAGACCAAGCTGCCGGTGGGCGTGGGGTTCGGCATCCGCGACGCCGCCACGGCCAAGGCCGTGGCGAAGTTTGCCGATGCGGTGGTCATCGGCAGCGCCATCATTCAGCAGATGGAAGCCGCCCCGGCGGGGGAGCAACTGCTGTACGCGGGCAGGTTCATGAAAGACATACGCGCAGCGCTGGATGCAAAATGAATTGGTTGCAGAAACTGCTGCCGCCCAAGATCAAGCGCTCGCTCGGCCCGAGCAAGCGCGCCGTGCCCGAGGGGCTGTGGATCAAATGCGGGTCCTGCGACGCGGTGCTGTACGCGACCGATCTGGAAAAGAACCTTAATGTCTGTCCGAAGTGCGGCTATCACAATCGGCTGTCGGCGCGCGCGCGCATCGACATGCTGCTCGACCCCGAGGGCCGGTTCGAGATCGGTGCCGAGGTGTTGCCGGTGGACAGCCTCAAGTTCAAGGACAGCAAGCGCTATGCCGACCGCCTCGCCGACGCGCAGCGGCAGACCGGCGAAACCGACGCATTGGTGGTGATGCAGGGCGCGATCAAGAACGTCCCGCTGGTCGCGGCCGTGTTCGAATTCGAATTCATGGGCGGATCGATGGGCTCGGTGGTGGGCGAGCGCTTCGTGCGCGGGGTGAAGGTGTGCGTAGAGCAGAACCTGCCGTTCGTATGCTTCACCGCCACTGGCGGCGCACGTATGCAGGAGGGGCTGTTTTCGCTGATGCAGATGGCCAAGACCACGGCGGTGCTGACCCAGCTCGCGGCGCGCAAGCTGCCTTTCATTTCGGTGCTTGCCGATCCCACCATGGGCGGCGTGTCGGCGAGTTTCGCCATGCTCGGCGACGTGATCATCGCCGAGCCCAGGGCGCTGATCGGTTTCGCCGGCCCGCGCGTAATCGAGCAGACTGTGCGCGAGAAACTGCCTGAAGGTTTCCAGCGCGCCGAGTTCCTGCTGGAAAAGGGCGCTATCGACATGATCGTCGACCGGCGCCAGATGCGTGATCGGCTGGCGCAGTTGATTACGCTGTTGATGCGCATCGCGCCAGAGAACGTCTGAGCACCCCATATTCGACATCCCAAGTGCTGTCGCATGCGAGTAGCAGGCATTGCGCGCTACGCGCGCCAAGCGTGATCTTGGTACGGATGAAAAGCGCATCGGTACCAAAATCACGGTTATGGGAAGAAACAACAACGGCTTGGGGTTGTTTTTATGCAAGATCGCCGATTGCGCACGGACGGCTTTTTCGTCCGTGCGCAATCGGCGATCCGCGCGGACAGTTTCTCGTCCGCGCAATATCGCAATTCCAATCATGTCAATACTTGATTCGTAAGTGACTGCGCCCAAAGATCTGGCCGGCTGGCTCGCCTATATAGAGCAGCAGCATCCGCAGACCATCGCGCTCGGACTGGAGCGGGTCGGTCGCGTGCGCGCTGCGATGGGCCTCGCGCCTGCGGTGCCGGTCATCACGGTTGCCGGAACCAACGGCAAAGGCTCGACCTGCGCCATGCTGGAAGCCATCCTCGCGGCGGCGGGCTACCGGGTGGGCCTCTACACTTCACCGCACCTGTTGCGCTACAACGAGCGCGTGCGCATCGCGCGGCGGGAGGTCGATGATGCGGTGCTCGCTTCAGCATTCGCGCGGGTGGAGGCGGCCAGGGCCGAACAAGGCGGCAATACCCGGCTGACCTATTTCGAATTCGGAACCCTTGCCGCAGTGGACCTGTTCCTGCGCAGCGCCGTCGACGTGCTGGTGCTCGAAGTCGGTATGGGTGGGCGCCTGGATGCGGTGAATGCCTTTGACGCCGATTGCGCCATCGTCACCAGCATCGGCCTCGATCACATGGATTACCTCGGCGCCACGCGCGAGGCTATCGGCCATGAAAAGGCAGGCATCTTCCGTGCCGGAAAACCGGCTGTGCTCGCCGACCCGGCGGCTCCGGCGTCGGTGCGGGCCCACGCGCAGGCAATCGGCGCGCGGTTGCTGCGCATCGGGCAGGAATTCGGCTATCAGGATGAGGGCGAGCTATGGTCGTTCTGGGGGCCGGCGGGCAGGAAATCCGGCCTGGCCTACCCCGCGCTACACGGCAGTATCCAGCTGCAAAATGCGAGCGCGGCGCTGGCGGCATTGGAAACGCTGCGCGAACGTTTGCCCGTTTCCATGCGCGACCTGCGGCAGGGATTGGCCGAGGTGGATTTGCGCGGGCGTTTTCAACTGCTGCCGGGACGACCCGCGCTGGTGCTCGATGTGGGGCACAACCCGCAGGCGGCGGCAGTGCTTGCGCAAAATCTGTCGAATCTGGGGCCTTGCTCCGGCACCTCGGCAGTATTTGGCATGCTGCGCGACAAGGACATCGCCGGCGTGGTGAGCGTGCTCGTAAAGCACGTAGACCGGTGGTTCGTCTGCAACCTGCCGCCACCGCGCGGCGCGCCGGCGACCGAACTGGCGCAGGTGCTGCGGCAGGCTGGGGTGGACGCGGTGCGCGAGTTCGGGAATCCGGCGGAAGCCTATGCGGCTGCGTGCAGCGGCGCCGCTGAAAATGATAGAATCCTAGTGTTCGGATCCTTTCTTACTGTGGCGGATGTGATCGCAGCCCGGGGAGAGCGTTAGTGGCCGTTTCAGGAGTGCTGAAACGGCCACTCAATCAAGGGAGCATGAGGGCCAAAGAAGGCGCGGGACTCGCCCTTTCCCACCTTGATCCCCTCATTTGGCAATGAACTCAAAGGCGTAGATGGCGGAAAGCGAAGAAGCCCTGCAGCTGAAACGGCGAGCCCGGCGCCGTCTGGTCGGCGCCATCGCTTTGGTGACTTTCGTCGTCATCATTCTGCCGCTCATTCTGGACAAGGAGCCTGGCCCGACCGGTCCGCTGCTCAGTGTGCAGATCCCCAATCAGGAATCAGGCGGCTTCAATTCCCGCGTCGTGCCGCCTGCGCCCGCGGTGCCTGCCGCAACTGCGCCCGAAAAGAAAGCCGAGCTTGCGCCAGTCAATGCCGAGCCGCCTGCGGTCAAGGCGGCGACCTCAACGGCCACGGCAGAGCCGGCGGTAGCGAAGGAGGCGGTCAAGGCGGAAGGCAAAGCCGAGGAATTGCGTGCGCAGGCGCCGCTTGATAACCAGACCTGGGTCGTGACCCTCGATGCATTCTCCGACAATAAAAACGTAAAGCAGCTGCGCACCAAGCTTTCTGCAGCGGGGGTTAAGTCATATACTGAGCCGGTGAAGACCAGCAAAGGCGAGTTGACGCGCGTGCGCGCCGGGCCTTTTGCCAGCAAGGAGGCCGCGGAGAAGGCGCGTGCCAGGCTGGAGGCGATGGGACTCAAACCTGGCGCGGTCGTAAGCCGATGACGTGGTTTGACTATGCCGTTGTCGTCGTCGTCATCCTGTCGGTGTTGTTGGCGGTATTTCGGGGGGCGGTGAGGGAAATCGCCGCGCTGGCGGGGTGGGCGGCGGCCCTGATCCTGTCGGGGCTGTTTGCGCAGGAACTGGCGCAGTGGTTGCCCGCGAGTTTGTCGCATATGCTAAGGGTGGTCATCGCTTACCTGGCGATCTTCCTTGGCGTGCTGTTGCTGTCTGGAACGATCGGCATGCTGCTGGCGAAACTGTTTCACGCGGCAGGCCTGGGTTTCACTGACCGCGCCGTAGGCGCCTTGTTTGGGGTCGTGCGTGGAGCGGTGATCGTGTTCGTCGGCGTAATGTTCGCCGGATTGACCAGCCTGCCGAAGGAGCCTTTCTGGCGCGAGGCCGCGCTGTCCGGCCCGGTTGAAACTGCGGTGCTGGCTGCCAGGCCGGCGCTACCGAAGGATTTGGCGCAACGCATCCGTTACAGGTGAAACCATGTGCGGGATTCTCGGTGTAGTGGCAAGGACTCCGGTGAACCAGTTGCTCTACGACGGGCTGCTGGTGCTGCAGCATCGCGGCCAGGACGCGGCCGGCATCGCCACCTCCGAGGGACAAACCTTCCACATGCACAAGGGCGGGGGCTTGGTGCGCGATGTATTTCATACCCGCAACATGCGCGCTTTGCCCGGCAACATGGGCATCGCACATTGCCGCTATCCCACCGCCGGTTCGCCTTCCAGTGCCGCCGAATCGCAGCCGTTCTATGTCAACTCGCCGTTCGGCATTGTGCTCGGCCACAACGGCAACCTCACCAATTCGGAGAGTCTGAAGCAGGAGATGTTCCGCCAGGATCTGCGCCATATCAACACCAATTCGGACTCCGAAGTGCTGCTGAACGTGCTGGCGCACGAGTTGCAGGAAGCTTCGACCAACTACAAGCTCGATCCGCAGATCATTTTTACCGCAGTGGCCGCCGTACACCGGCGCTGCCGCGGCGCCTACGCCGTGGTGGCGATGATTGCCGGTTACGGTCTGGTCGCTTTCCGCGACCCCTACGGCATCCGGCCGCTGGTGATCGGGCGCGTTGACACCGGCAAGGGCTACGAATACCTGGTGGCTTCCGAATCGGTGGCCCTGGACACGCTGGGTTTCCAGATCGTGCGCGACGTCGCACCGGGCGAGGCCGTATTCATCGACGAAGACGGCAATTTCTACAGCCGCCAATGCGCGGGGAAGACTTCGCTCAACCCCTGCATTTTCGAGTATGTCTATCTTGCGCGACCGGACTCGCTCATGGACGGGGTGTCGGTGTACGAGACGCGGCTGCACATGGGCGAGCAGCTGGCGGCGAAAATCAGGACGCAGTACTCCCATCTGGACATCGACGTGGTGATCCCGATTCCGGATTCCAGCCGTCCCAGCGCGATGCAGTTGGCCCTGAATCTGGGTTTGTCTTACCGCGAAGGATTCGTCAAGAACCGCTACATCGGCCGCACCTTCATCATGCCCGGCCAGAGGGAGCGCAAGAAATCGGTGCGGCAGAAACTTAACGCCGTGGCAATGGAATTCAAGGGCAAGAACGTGCTGCTGGTCGACGACTCCATCGTGCGCGGCACCACCAGCCACGAAATCGTGATGATGGCGCGCGAGTCCGGTGCCAACCGGGTGTTCTTCGCCTCGGCCGCGCCGCCGGTGCGCTATCCCAACGTCTATGGCATCGACATGCCTACGCGCCAGGAGCTGATCGCCAATGGCCGCAGCAACGAGGAGATCGCGCGCGAAATTGGCGCCGACGCTCTGATCTACCAAGACCTGGATGCGCTCAAGGCGGCGGTACGCGAGGCCAACCCGCGTCTCACGGCATTCGAAACCTCCTGCTTCGACGGCAGCTACATCACCGGCGACGTTACGCGAGAATATCTCGATAGCGTGGAAAACCACCGTAACTGTGCCCGCGAGGAATCGTCCGAGGACGAGCACAGCACCCAGCTCGATCTGGGATTGGTAGAGACGGACTAGAGCTTATTACAAGACGAGGAGCGGAAAAGGAAGGGTCCCTCCCCTTCCTCGGCCCCTCATGCTCCCCTAAGTCAGGGGCCATTTCGGTAATTCTGAAATGGCCCAATGGAATTGAAATTTGACACCAGCGCGCTGCGGTAGTAACGTAGTGCTGCGCCGATTTGAAGCATAGCTTGCGGGCGCCGCCGGTCAAGGGTCTACACAGACCGGCAAACAAATACAGCTAAAGCGTGGGAAACCCGTCTTAGCTAAAGCTGAGCGGGTTTTTTGCTTTTATGGTTTGTAACAACACGAGGGGATACATCCCCTCGTGCTCCCCTAGATCGGACCGTAACAAAATGACTTTTGTTACGGGTTATTGACATGGACGCAATCATGGCAGATCAAATCGAATTCGACACCCTGGCGCTGCGCGCCGGCATCCACCGCAGCCAGTTCGGGGAGCATTCCGAAGCGATGTACCTCACCTCGAGCTTCGTGTTCGAGAACGCCGCACAGGCGGCGGCGCGGTTCACCGGCGGCGCGGAAGGCAATATCTATTCGCGCTTTACCAATCCCACGGTGAGCGCATTCCAGGAGCGCCTCGCGGCGCTCGAAGGCGCCGAGGCCTGCGTCGCCACCGCTTCGGGCATGTCGGCCATCCTCGCCATGGCCATGGCCATGCTCAAGGCGGGGGATCACGTGATTTGTTCGGCCAGCGTATTCGGCTCGACGGTGCAGCTGTTTTCCAACATCCTGGGCAAGTTTGGCGTGGAGACCAGCTTTGTCGCCGGCGCCAGCGTCGCCGCCTGGGAGGGTGCGTTGCGCCCGAATACCAAGCTGCTGTTTGTCGAGACCCCGTCCAACCCGCTTACCGAGATCGCGGATATCGCGGCGCTGGCGGCAGTGGCCAGGCACGCGGGCGCGCTGCTGGCGGTGGACAATTGCTTTTGCACGCCGGCACTGCAACGGCCGCTGCAACTCGGAGCGGACCTGGTGATTCATTCGGCGACCAAGTACCTGGACGGCCAAGGCAGGGTGCTGGGCGGGGCGGTGGCAGGACCGCGCGGCCCGGTAATGGACGGCGTTTATGGCTTTTTGCGTACTGCCGGGCCGAGTCTGTCCCCGTTCAATGCCTGGGTGTTGCTGAAGGGGCTCGAAACATTGCGCATACGCATGGATGCGCAGTCGCAGGCCGCGCTGCAACTGGCGCAGTGGCTGGAACGGCGCCCCGGCATCGAGCGCGTGTACTATCCCGGCCTGCCTTCCCATCCGCAATATGATCTGGCGAAGAAGCAGCAGCGCCTGGGCGGTGCGGTAGTATCGTTCGAGGTCAAAGGCGGGCGCGAGGCGGCTTGGCGCGTGGTGGATGCGACGCGGATGATTTCGATCACCGCGAATCTGGGCGACACCAAGACCACGATCACCCATCCTGCCACCACCACCCACGGCCGCATCAGCGCCGAAGCGCGCAAGGCGGCGGGCATAGGCGAGGGACTGCTGCGCGTCGCGGTCGGTCTGGAGGCGCTGAGCGACATTCAGACTGACCTCGAACGCGGGCTAAGCTAGATCGGTAACAGCGGAAACTGCGACGTCGCGGCGGCTTTCATGCGCGTCGACTTGAATCGCGCCCCCGTCGTTGCCGGGTTTCTGTTTTGCGCGGACGAAAAACCGTCCGCGCGGATCGTCGATTGCGCGCGGATGAAAACCAATCCGTGCGCAGTCGGCGGTCTTGTAAAAAAGCAACCCCAAGCCGGCTTGGTTTTTAACCGTAACCGTGTTTTTGGTACGGATGGTTTCTATCCGGACCAAGAACGCGGTTGGCGCGCGCAGCGCGCAAGTCCGCTGGCGGCATGCGACGGTGCATTACGCCGTATATGGCGCCACCTCAGTCCTGCCTAGACTCTGCCGCCGGGCCCTGGTGTCAACTCTCCAATTGCACCGCGCGGCAGCCTGATTCGTCGCAGACGAGATAGCTGCCGCCCTGATACCAATCCCCCAGTACCCAGCGCTCGCAGGCATGGCCGTCTACCGTATGTACGTGGCGGGCGGGGCGGTGGGTATGGCCGTGGATCAGTCGCGGGTAGCCGTAGCGGCGCAGGATAGCCTCGACCTCGGCCGGCGCGACATCCATGATTTCGGCTGGCTTGCCGCGCTTCTCCTGCTCGCTTTTGCGGCGCAGCGCTTCGACCGCAGCCTTGCGCTCGGCCAGGGGCTGGCGCAGAAGGTTGCCGATCCAGGTGTGGCTGCGCGCTTCGCGCCGGAATGCCTGGTATTCCAGATCGAGTGTGCACAACGTGTCGCCGTGCATCAGCAGCACCGCCTGCCCGTGCAGCTTGAGCAAAGTGGGATCCGGCAGCAGTGCTACCCCGCTGGCGCGCGCGAAGGCTTCGCCGATGACGAAATCACGGTTGCCATGCATCAGATAAGTCGGGACTCCGCTGGCGACGAGCCGGGCGAGGGCGGCGACTACCGTGGCGTTGAACGAATCATCCAGATCATCGTCGCCGACCCAGTACTCGAACAGGTCGCCCAAAATGTAGAGAGAGCGCGCGCTGCGCGCCTCGCGCTCTAGAAAACCGAAGAAGCTGCGGTTGCTCTGCGGCCGGCCGGAGCACAGGTGCAGGTCGGAAATGAAAAGGGTACTCAAGCGGGCGAGCGGATACCGCGCAGAATGCAGATAGAAGAGATCAGACCGCCAGCCTGTCGGATTGTGCGCCGCGCATTGTGCGCGCTGCGCCGGTGATCATACCGCTTCAGCGCGTTCCAGCACCACATCTTCGGCGGGGACATCCTGGTGACCGCCGCGGCTGCCGGTTTTGACGGCCTTGATCTTGTCCACCACGTCCATCCCCTCGACCACTTTGCCGAACACGCAATAGCCCCAACCTTGCGGCGTCGGCGCGCTATGGTTGAGGAAGCTGTTGTCCTTGACGTTGATGAAAAACTGGGCGCTGGCCGAGTGAGGGTCGGAAGTGCGTGCCATGGCGACGGTGTAGCGCTCGTTCTTGAGGCCGTTGGTCGCCTCGTTCTCTATCTGCGCCTGCGTCGGTTTTTGCCGCATGCCCGGTTCGAAGCCTCCGCCTTGAATCATGAAACCGTCGATGACGCGATGGAACACGGTATTGTCGTAGTGCCCGCACTTGACGTAGGAGAGAAAGTTCTCCACTGTTTTGGGAGCCTTGGCGGCATCGAGTTCCAGGGTGATGATGCCGTGGTTGGTGTGCAGTTTGACCATGATGTGCTCGCTATTTGTCGGTAATGAGGGTGATGGATTCGATGATGACCGTCGACTTCGGCACGTCCTTGTCGAAAGGTCCGCCGGGGCCGGTGGCGGCGCGCGCGATGCGCATCACCACGTCCATGCCCGCGGTCACCTTGCCGAACACGGCGTAGCCAAAGCCGGCAGGGGTGGGTTCGCGAAAATCGAGCGCGGCGTTGTCGGCGACGTTGATGAAAAACTGGACGGTGGCCGAGTTCGGATTCGGCGTACGCGCCATGGCTACGGTTCCGGTTTCGTTCTTAAGTCTGTTGCCGGCCTCGTTTTCGATCGGCGCTCGTGTCGGCTTTTGGCGGAACTCGCGGTCGAAGGCCCCGCCCTGAATCATAAAACCCGGAATCACGCGGTGGAACTGCGTTCCGGCGTAGGCGCCATCCTTCACATATTGGAGGAAGTTGGCGACCGTCTTCGGCGCCTTTTCGGCGTAGAGCTCGATGCGTATGGCGCCGGCGCTGGTCTTCATTTCAACTACCGGGTTGGCAGCGAATGCCTGGGTCGACCAGAGCAGGATTCCGCATATCAAGAATTTGAACAAGCGCATAATTTCAGTCCGAAATGTTTTCACGGGTCGACTGTTGCGGGCAATTGCGCTCAAGCGGCAACGCAATAGGTTTGATCGATCTTGCGCCAGCCTTCGCTGGCTGTCCGCGCAAGCCCGGGTGACTATCCCGCACCTTCGTAAATGATGCGCCATTTGCCGCCTTCCTTGGTCCAGTACTGGCGCTTCTTCATCGTGTTGGTGAGGTTGTTCGAGCGGTAGTCCTGGTCGAAGGTCACTACTACCAGTTCCTCCTTGCCGGGATTGCGGAACATGCTGAAATTGGAGAGAGCCAGCTTGATCCAGCTCTTGCCGCTGTTGACCTGGCGCTTGTGTCGTCCCCAATCCGACAAGCTCTGGCGGTCGGCGGAGAATTTATTCGAGTAGTGGGTCAGATAGCGTTCGGTGTCCAGGCTTTCCCAGTCGCTGCGCCAGCGCTCGATTTCGGCATTGAGCGCGTTGCGCTCGGCGTTCCAGTCATCCAGCGAAAGCCATTCGACCTGTTCGCTGATGATCACCGGCGTGAGTCCAACTTGCAGCTTGTTGGACAATGCGTCCAGGTCTGCGTTGGCCAGCACCACGCAGCCGTTGCTGGCGCGCGGCGCGCGGCTGTAGGTATCGCTGGGTGTGCCGTGCAGCCAAATGCCATGGCCGTTTCTTCCGTGGCGCTTGTCCCATTCGTTTGGATAGCTGATGGGGAAGGCGCCGCTGCCGTAGAAATCAGAGAGCTTGTTTCTGGGCAGGCTGGCCGTGACGTGATACACGCCTACGGGCGTCTTTTCATCTCCTTCGCGCGTTTTCTCCCCGCTGCGCTTGCCAGTGCTGATGTAATAATCTGCGACGAAACGCGGCTGGCCGTTCTCGTTCTGATAAAGGTACAGGCGCGAGCGCTTGTTGTCGACGACGATGGCATGGCGCTGATCCTCGCGCAGTTGCATCAGGTAGCGCGGCACCCGGTCCTGCGACGGGCGGTCGCGGTAGGCATGCAGTCGGACCAGCGCCTCGGCGCGCAGGTCGTCGAGGCGCTCGCTCGAACCTTGAGGGGCATTGCCGAAGGCCTTGAGTGCGCGGCCCCGAGCCAGTAGCAGATCGCCTTTTATCAGGTACGCAAGGCGAAAGTTGGGTTTGGTCCGCAGCAATGCTTCAACGTGACTGAGCGCCAGATCGAGGCGGTTGTTCTCGATCTCCGCGAAGACCTTGCCCAACTGGTCATCAGCGCTCTGGTCCGCCTGGGCGGGAGCCGGTGAAAGGAAGAAAGCACTGGCGAGGCCCAGCGCCCCGGCGAGTAACGTGTTCGAGAATCCGCGCCGCAACTGCATCAATTAGTTGACTCGCTCTTCATGTATTAGCCATTTACCATTGCTTTTGACCATGATCAGCGTCTTAGTTCCCGAAGCTTTGACGAAATCGGATCGGTAAACCTGGTGGAAGCTTACGCTCGCGGCATTGTCGCTGCTGATGCTGACCTTGGGCGACTTTATTTCGACTTCGATTTTCTTCGGCGCGCTGATGCGCTGCCGGCGCGCTTTTTCCCAGTCGCCGCGCGACTCGCCCTTGGGCGTCTTGAAGTCATTGGCGTAATGCGCGAGGTAGCCGGACACGTCTTTCCTGGACCAGGCGCTGGCCCAAGCCTGCACGGTCTTGGTCAGTTCGTCGGTTACGCCGCCCTGGCCTCCGGCCGCCTTGGGCTCGTCGGCCTTAGGCTCGGTGGACTGGGGTTTGGTGGACTTAGGCTCGGTCGCCTTGGATTCTGCGCCCGATTTGGCGCTCGCAACCGCGCTTGCCTTGCCGGTATCGGCAGCTTTGGCCGGGGCCGCCTCCGCCGCCTTGACCGGTTCCGCGCTCGCAACGGCGCGGGCAGTGCGCGTTCCGCCGCCGATCAACTCGCCTATCATGGCCAGCTTTGTTTTGGCGCCGGTGTTCGAGGAGTCAAGTTGCAGCGCCTTGTCGTAGGCCTGGCTCGCGAGTTTGGCGTAAATATCGCCCAGATTCTCGTGCGCGGTGGCGTAGCTAGGATGCGTGCGGATCGAGCGTTCCAGCGCGGCCCTGGCTTTATCGTACTGACCTTGCGAAGCGTACAGGACCGCCAGATTGTTGTACGGCTCGGGCAACTCGGGGTAGTCTTCGGACAGCTTCAAGAACACCTGGATTGCCTCGCTTGGGCGGTTCATCTCCGTCAGAATCAGACCTTTCAGAAAACGCCCCTGCGCATCGCGCGGCTTGCCGGCGAGGTATTTGTCGACGCGTTCCAGGGACTGCGGCAACTGGCCCTGCCTCATCATGCGATTGATGTCCTGCAGCTCGTCGGCGTGGACGGCGGCGGCGGCCAATGCAAGGCTTAGGGTGACGGCGATGCGGCGAAGGAGGAGGTGCATTGTGTTATACTTTCTGACGCCAGTAATGTTAGCTTTGCATTCTAACAAGAACACCCGAACCTCCACAATAGAGACCTCTGCCAAAGTTTCGGCGGTGGCGCCGCCTTTACGCGGAAAGCGCGGCGCATCCGACCGCATCCTGGCCGTTTTTTGCGCATGCTGAAGATATACAACACCCTTGCCCGCACCAAGCAGGAATTTGTTCCGATCGAGCCGGGCAGGGTACGCATGTACGTATGCGGCATGACTGTCTACGATTACTGCCACTTGGGCCATGCGCGCGTGATGGTGGTGTTCGACATGGTGCAGCGCTGGCTGCGCGCCTCCGGGTTTGAGCTTACTTACGTACGCAACATTACCGACATTGACGACAAGATCATCCACCGCGCCGTCGACAATGGCGAGACCATAGGCGAGCTCACCGCACGCTTCATCGCCTACATGGACGAGGATGCCGCGGCCCTGGGGGTGCAAAAGCCCGATCACGAGCCGCGCGCCACCCAGCATATAGGCGGCATGCTGGATATGATCAAGGCGCTGCTGGCCAATGGTCTGGCCTATCAGGCGCAGAGCGGCGACATCAACTATGCCGTGCGCAAGTTCCCCGGCTACGGCAAGCTCTCGGGCAAGACGCTGGATGAGTTGCGCGCGGGCGAACGCGTTGAAGCCGATCCAAGCAAGCACGACCCGCTCGACTTCGTCCTGTGGAAGCGGGCCAAGGAGGGCGAGCCGTTCTGGGCGTCGCCTTGGGGCGGGGGTCGCCCCGGCTGGCACCTGGAGTGCTCGGTCATGTCCTCCAAGTTGCTCGGCGTGCATTTCGACATACATGGCGGAGGCCAGGACCTGCAATTCCCCCATCATGAGAACGAGATCGCGCAGTCGGAGGGCGCGCACGGCGACATTTTCGTGAACTACTGGATGCACAACGGGTTTGTGCGCGTCGACGACGAGAAGATGTCCAAGTCGCTCGGCAACTTTTTCACCATCCGCGAGGTGTTGAAGCAATACGATGCCGAGGTGGTGCGTTTTTTCATCCTGCGTGCGCATTACCGCAGCGCGCTCAACTATTCCGACCGGCATCTGGACGACGCCAAGAGCGCGTTGACGCGCCTGTACACGGCGCTAAAGAACGTCCCGCCGCAGGCGACCGCCATCGATTGGAATGACGCCTATGCCGGCCGCTTCAGGGCGGCGATGAACGACGACTTCAATACCCCGGAGGCGGTGGCGGTATTGTTCGAACTGGCGAACGAGGTGAACCGGACCGGCGACGCGGGCAAGGCCGGTCTGCTGCGTGGGCTGGGCGAGGTACTCGGATTGTTACAACGAGATTCGAATGAGTTTTTCAAAATTCGTAAATCCACGAAGGACAATGTCGATTTGGAAAACCCCCAAATTGATAGTCTAGTTGAGCAACGTCGTGAAGCTAAGAAAGCAAAGGACTATGCAGGAGCGGACGAAATCCGCGAGTTGTTAAAGCTTTACGGCGTATCACTAGAAGATTCTGGGTCTGAAACTCTTTGGAAGAGGGCTAGTGGATTCAGATTGATCGAGATGGATGAACTTGAAGATTTCCGTTTCGAAATAATTCGAAAAGGTTGGTCAGTTGCGGACTTTGAGATCAAAGAATTTCCTGCAAAAAACCCCACTCAAGGAATCTATGCGATTCACGGCGAGATCGTGATAAAGAATAGCCGAAACGGAAAGCAAAAAAAATATTCTGCTGGGATGGGATCCACTTGGCCTGCGGAGTTTGCCGACAACATCAATTCGGGATACTTTGACTAGGGTCAGCGGTACAGTCAGCTGTGGCCGCCTGCAATACTAGTCCGGATTCGGCAATTCTTTCCCGACGACCGAAGGAATTCCTCGCTATTCCGCAAAGAATTCCTTCACCTTGTCCATCCAGGACTTCGCCCGCGGGTTGTGCCGGTCTGAATCATTCACGTTGATCGTCTCCAGCTCGCGCAGGAGCTCTTTTTGCCGCTCGGTGAGGTGCACCGGGGTTTCGACCACCACATGGCAGAGTAGGTCGCCGTGGGCGTGGCTGCGCACACCCTTGATGCCCTTGCCGCGCAGGCGAAAGATCTTGCCGCTCTGGGTTTCGGCCGGAATCTTGATTCTGGCGGAGCCGGAGAGGGTCGGGATTTCGATCTCACCGCCCAGCGCGGCAACGGTGAAACTGATGGGCATCTCGCAATGCAGGTCGTCGTGATCGCGCTGGAATACCGCATGCGGTTTCAGGTGCAGCTGCACGTACAGGTCGCCCGGCGGGCCGCCGTTGACGCCGTGCTCCCCCTCGCCGCTCAAGCGGATGCGGTCGCCCTCGTCCACGCCCGCCGGGATTTTGACCGACAGGGTCTTGTGCTGCTTCACGCGTCCGGCGCCCTGACAGCTGGCGCAGGGGTCGGAAATCACCTTGCCGGTGCCGTGACATTTTGGGCAGGCCTGCTGAATGGAGAAGAATCCCTGCTGCATGCGCACTTGGCCCTGGCCGTTGCAGGTCGGGCAGATCTTGGGTTGTGTCCCGGGTTTCGCTCCCGAGCCGTGGCAGGTCGCACATTCGTCCATGGTGGGAATGCGTATCTTGGTCTCAGTGCCGTGCGCCGCTGCCTCCAGCGCGATCTCGAGGTTGTAGCGCAGATCGGCGCCGCGGTAGACATTCGACCGTCCGCCGCGCGCCTGGCCGAAGATGTCGCCGAAGATGTCGCCGAAGGCGTCGGCGAAATTGGAGAATCCCGCGCCGTGCGCGCCGGCCGCAGCGGACGGGTCGACGCCCGCATGGCCGTACCGGTCGTAGGCGGCGCGCTTGTCGGCGTCGGAGAGCACCTCGTAGGCTTCCTTCGCCTCCTTGAACTTCTCCTCCGCGCCTTTGCCTTTGTCATCCGGATTGCGGTCCGGGTGGTGTTTCATCGCGAGCTTGCGATAGGCTTTCTTGATCGCGTCTTCGTCCGCGTCGCGATTGACGCCCAGTATTTCGTAGTAGTCGCGCTTTGCCATGAATTCTGTGGGGAGTGACGGGTTAGGAGCGGGGAGGCAACGGCAAAAGGGGCGAGGTTATCATTCCTCGCCCCTCACCGCCTTGCTGCTCATGCTTTATTTCTTGCTGTCCTTGACCTCGGTGTATTCGGCATCGACCACTTCGCTCTCGTCGGCCTTGGCCTCGCTTTTTGCCCCCGGCGCCGCCTGCTCGCCCGCCGCTTGGGCATCGGCATACATCTTCTCGCCCAGCTTCTGCGCCGCCTGCGCCAGCGCCTGCGACTTGGCGTCGATGGCCGCCTTGTCCTCGGACTTGAGCACCGCCTCGGTCTCTTTGATCGCCGCCTCGATCTTTTCCTTCTCGCCCGCATCCAGCTTGTCGCCGTACTCGGTGAGCGATTTCTTGACCGAGTGCACCAGCGCCTCGCACTGGTTGCGCGCATTCACCAGTTCCAGCGCTTTTCTGTCCTCTTCGGCGTGGGCCTCGGCGTCCTTGACCATTTTCTGGATTTCCTCCTCGTTCAATCCACTGGAGGCCTGAATCTTGATCTTGTTCTCCTTGCCTGTGGCCTTGTCCTTGGCCGACACATGCAGGATGCCATTGGCGTCGATGTCGAACGTGACCTCGATCTGCGGCAGGCCGCGCGGCGCCGGCGGAATGTCGGCGAGGTTGAACTGGCCGAGGCTCTTGTTGCCGGAAGCGATGTCGCGTTCGCCCTGCAGCACGTGTATGGTCACCGCCGTCTGGTTGTCGTCCGCGGTGGAGAACACCTGCTGTGCCTTGGTCGGGATGGTGGTGTTTTTCTGGATCAGCTTGGTCATCACGCCGCCGAGCGTCTCGATGCCCAGCGACAGCGGTGTGACGTCGAGCAACAGCACGTCCTTCCTTTCGCCCGAGAGCACCGAAGCCTGGATCGCCGCGCCCGCCGCCACCGCTTCGTCCGGGTTCACGTCCTTGCGCGGTTCCTTGCCGAAAATCTCCTTTACCTTGTCCTGCACCTTGGGCATGCGCGTCATGCCGCCCACCAGGATCACGTCGCTGATGTCGCTAACCTTGACGCCGGAATCCTTGATTGCAGTCAGACACGGCGCCACGGTCTTTTCGATCAGTTCATCGACCAGGCTCTCCAGCTTGGCGCGCGTGAGTTTGATCGACAGGTGCTTGGGACCGCTCGCGTCGGCGGTGATATAGGCGAGGTTGATCTCGGTCTGCTGCGAGGACGAGAGTTCGATTTTCGCTTTCTCCGCGCCCTCCTTCAGGCGCTGCAGCGCGAGCACGTCCTTCCTCAGGTCTATGCCTTGGTCGCGCTTGAACTCGTCGCACAGGTAATCCATGATGCGCTGATCGAAGTCCTCACCGCCGAGGAAAGTATCGCCGTTGGTGGAAAGCACCTCGAACTGCTTCTCGCCCTCGACATCGGCAATCTCGATGATGGAGATGTCGAAGGTCCCGCCGCCGAGGTCATACACCGCAATCTTGCGGTCGCCGCCCTGCTTGTCCACGCCGAAGGCGAGCGCGGCCGCGGTCGGCTCGTTGATGATGCGCTTCACTTCCAGCCCGGCGATGCGGCCGGCGTCCTTGGTCGCCTGCCGCTGGCTGTCGTTGAAATAGGCCGGGACGGTGATCACCGCCTCGGTCACCGGTTCGCCGAGGTAGTCCTCGGCGGTTTTTTTCATCTTCAGCAGCACCTGGGCGGAAACCTCCTGCGGGGCGATGCGCTTGCCGCGCACTTCGACCCAGGCGTCGCCGTTGTCGTGCTTGACTATCTTGTACGGCATGAGGTCGAGGTCCTTCTGCACCTCTTTTTCCTCGAAGCGGCGGCCGATCAGGCGCTTGACCGCATATAGCGTGTTCTTGGCGTTGGTGACGGCCTGGCGCTTGGCCGAGGCGCCGCTCAGGATTTCGCCGTCCTCCTGATAGGCGACGATCGACGGCGTGGTGCGCGCACCTTCGGAATTCTCGATGATCTTGGTTTGCCCGCCTTCCATGATGGCGACGCAGGAATTGGTCGTTCCCAGGTCGATGCCGATGATCTTAGCCATAGTGTCTTCCTCGATTAATGAATTGCTTGTCAGGAATGTGGGGTTGAATCGCCGCGCTTCAAGCGTCCTTTGCCTTCGACACCGTCACCAGGGCCGGGCGGATGACACGCTCGTGCAACAGGTAGCCCTTCTGCATCACGTCCACCACCTGGTTGGCCTCGCCCGGATGCGCCACCATGGTCATGGCCTGGTGCTTGTGCGGGTCGAATTTCTCGTTGACCGGATTGATTTCCCTGAGGCCGGCCTTTTCGAACACGGCGTTGAGCTGTTTCAAGGTCAGTTCCACGCCGCTTTTCAGGCTCTCGAGCGTGACATTTTCAATCGCCAGCGCAGCCTCCAGGCTGTCGCGCACCGGTAACAGCGCTTCGGCCAGGTTTCCCACGCCATACTTGTGCGCGCTGGCGATGTCGGCCTGGGCGCGTTTGCGCAGGTTTTCGGTCTCGGCCTTGGCGCGCAGCCAGGACTCCAGGTGTTCCTGCGCCTTTTGCTCGGTCAGGCGCAACTGCTCCTCCAGACTGGGTGCCGTTTCTTGCTTCACCCCGGGGTCCGGAGCGCTTGCGGGCGCGGCAGCGTTCTGGGCCGCCGCAGCTTCGGAATAGTCAGGTTCCTGATCAGCCATCACTTGCCTCTAGTGTTCCAATAACCTTTCGACAGATGGGGACAAGTCAGTGCATTTCAAGTGGGGGAGCGCAATTTGGTGCATGCAAAGCGTGCACACCTGCGCCCGTCAGAGGTGCGCGGGGCGTGGGGCGGCAAGCGCGGGCGCCGGCGCTGCCGATCTCAGGAAGGCGCGCCCAGCGCCCTGGCGCGTACGCGCGAGCGCTCGAGCTCGTCCGCACCCGGTGTGGGCTCGCCCCAGCCCTGAATATGCCCAAGAGCGATTTGCGCCAGCGCCTGGATCCAGGTGTCGCTTTCGTTGAGGCAGGGGATGGTGTGGAATTCCTTGCCGCCTGAGTTGAGGAATTCGGCCCTGCCCTCCATGCCGATCTCTTCCAGCGTCTCCAGGCAGTCGGCGACGAATCCCGGACAGATCACATCGACACGGCGCAGGCCCTGTTTGCCCCATTGCGCCAGCGTCGCCGCGGTATAGGGCTGGAGCCATTCGGCGCGGCCGAAGCGCGACTGGAAGCTGAGCTGGTATTGTTCCGGCGCCAGCTCCAGCGTCTCGGCCAGCAGGCGCGCGGTCTTCTGGCATTCGCAGTGGTAAGGATCGCCGCGTTCCAGGGTGTAGCGCGGCAGCCCGTGAAAACTCATCAGCAGCTTATCCGGCTTGCCATGTTGCGCCCAGTGCTTGCGCACGCCCTCGGCCAGCGCCGTGATGTAGGCAGGGTGGTCGTGAAAGTGCTTGACCATGCGCAATTCGGGAATGTTGCGCGTGCGCCGCAAGCAATCGGACACGGCATCGAGCGCGGTCGCCGTGGTGCTGGCGGCGTATTGGGGATACAGCGGCAGGACCAGAATGCGTTCGCAGCGCTGCTGTTTCAGGCGGGCGAACGCCGCGGCTATCGAGGGGGCGCCGTAGCGCATGGCGAAATCAACGACCAGCCCGGAGCGACCCTGTGCGCCCAGATAACCGCGCAGGAGCTTCGTCTGGCGCTCGGTATGCACCATGAGTGGCGATCCTTCGGGCTCCCATATCTGCGCATACTTCGCCGCCGATTTGACCGGCCGCAGGTTGAGGATGACGCCGTTCAGGATCAGCCACCACAGCGGCCGCGGAATTTCGACCACGCGCGGATCGGAAAGGAACTCCTTCAGATAGCGGCGCACCGCCGCGCGCGTCGGCGCCTCGGGCGTGCCCAGGTTGATGAGCAGGATCGCGGTGCGCGCCGGCGTGCCATGCGCATAGGATGGTTCAGCCAGGAAGGGCATGGACTGTGGCCGCGCCGGGCTCAGTTGCCGGAAAGCGCGCTGGAGAGCAGCTTAGCCGTAATGTCGACGATCGGAATCACGCGTTCGTAGGCCATGCGCGTCGGCCCGATCACGCCAACCGTGCCGACCACCTGGCCGTCCACCGTATAAGGGGCGGTGACCACGCTGCATTCGTCCAGCACCGAAGCGCCGGATTCCCCGCCAATGAAAATCTGCACGCCTTGCGCGCGCGTGCTCATGTCGAGGATTTGCACAAACAGGGTCTTCTTGTCGAACAGATCGAACAGTTCCCGCAGCCGCGCCATGTTGGAGGCGAGATCGGTGGAGTCGAGCAGGTTCTTTTCCCCCGATATGACGTAATTTTCCGTGTTTTCGTTCAAGGCCTGGTTGCCCGCCTCGAGCGCCGCTGTCATGAGCGAGGTCATATCCTGATGCAGCTGCTTCAACTCCGCCTGCACCCGCCGGCGGATTTCGTCGAAGGTGAACCCGGCATAATTTTGATTGAGAAAGTTTGCAGCCATGGTGAGCTGTGCCGGCGTATAGGTCTTGTCAGTAAACAGGATCCGGTTCTGCACGTCTCCGTCCGGAGTGACGATGATGAGCAAAACGCGTTTTTCCGAAAGCGCGAGAAACTCAATGTGGCGAAAGGCAGCGCTCTTGCGTCTTGGCGAGGCCACCACGCCGGCAAAATGGGACAGCTGCGACAAGAGCTGCGAGGCCGAACTGATCAGACGCTGCGGGTTATCCGGATTCAGATTGCCTTCGATCTCCCTCAATTCGACCTGCTCCAGCGGCTTGATCGTGAGCAGGGTGTCGACAAAAATGCGGTAGCCGCGCGGTGTCGGAATGCGCCCGGCCGAAGTGTGGGGGCTGGAGATGAATCCCAGCTCCTCCAGATCCGACATGATGTTGCGGATCGTCGCTGGCGACAGGTCCAGTCCGGAATAGCGCGACAGTGCGCGCGAGCCAACCGGCTGGCCTTCGGCAATATAGCGTTCTACCAGGGTTTTGAGCAGAATCTGGGCGCGGCGGTCAAGCATGCTTGCATTCTACCTAAGTCAGGCAAACTGGAAGCAAGCAAAGTGCCTCCGGCTGGGGAAAAGACCTATCTTACGAACAAGGGGGGTGCACCCCCCCTTGTCTCCCAAGGGGACTTTCCCCTCGAGGGGGGTCGAGACCTTCGGGGCGTAAATCCCCCGCGCAAGCGCCCTCGCCATCCATCAAAATTCCCATCATTTCGGCCAGCTCTTCGCCTACGCGAGGCTAAAATTTCCACGCCTGTATCAACACGAGATGGGGGCGATGTGGTTTAATTTCAACGTGATGCCCCCCGCGTTCAAAACCGTCGCACTGATCGGCCGCTATAACACTGCCGAAATCGCCGAGTCGCTGCTCGGATTGGCGGAGCTGCTGCAGCAGCGCGGCTGCGCCGTGCTGATCGAAAAAGAGACTGCGGTCAATATTGGCAGGAACGGTTTTACCGCCGCGGATTATGCCGCCATTGGCGAGCGGGCCGACCTCGCCGTGGTGTTGGGCGGCGACGGCAGTATGCTCTCGGCCGCGCGTCACCTGGCCGCTCATGGGGTGCCTCTGGTCGGCGTCAATCAGGGGCGGCTGGGGTTCATGACCGACATCGCGTTCTCGAAGATGCGCGAAACCATTGAGCTGCTGATCTCCGGCGATTACACCATGGAAGAGCGCATCATGCTCGAGGCCAAGGTGCTGCGCGGGGAGCAGAAGATTTTCAGCACCCAGGCGCTCAACGACATCGTGGTGAACAAGGGCGCCACCGGCCGCATGATCGAGTTCCTGGTGCATATCGACGGCCAGTTCGTCTACGATCTGCGCTCAGACGGTATCATCGTGGCCACCCCTACCGGCTCCACCGCATACGCGCTTTCATCCAATGGACCGATCCTGCAGCCCAATGTGCCCGGTATCGCCCTGGTCCCGGTATGCCCGCATACGCTGTCGAACCGGCCGATTACGGTGAGCGATCGCAGCGTGATAGAGATTACGATCAAGCAGCGCGCGTTCGGCGCGCGCCTGCATTTCGACGGTCAGCCGCATTCCGAGCTGGCCGCCAACGACAAGGTGATCGTGCGCCGCGCGGCGCATTCCATCCGCTTTGTGCATCCGCCTGGCTACAGCTACTACGCCATGCTGCGCGAGAAGCTGCACTGGAGCGAAATGTAAACATGCTGCGGACGCTCAGCATCCGCGATTTCGTCATCGTCGATTCACTCGAGCTCGAATTCCGCGCCGGGTTTACCGTGCTCACCGGCGAAACCGGCGCCGGCAAGTCCATCCTTATCGATGCTTTGGCGCTGGCCTTGGGCGAGCGCGGCGATGCGGGCGTGGTGCGCGCCGGTTGCGAACGCGCCGACGTCAGTGCCGAATTCGACATCGAGCCGCTGTCCGAGCTCGCACTATGGTTGCGCGCGGCCGAACTCGAGGGCGATCCCGGCCTGATCCTGCTGCGCCGGGTAATCGACAAGAGCGGGCGCTCGCGCGCTTTCGTCAACGGCCGGCCGGCCACGCTCACCCAGTTGCGCGAGGCGGGCGAATGGCTGGTCGACGTCCATGGCCAGCATGCGCACCAATCCCTGCTCAAAGCCGATGCCCAGCGCACGCTCCTGGACGCACATGCCGGCCTCGCGCCGCTGGCGGCCCAAGTGGCGCTCGTCTATCGGCATTGGCAGAAGCTGGCGCAGGCGCGCGCCGAGTACGAGACCCACGCGGCACAGCGCGATGCCGAACGCGAGCAGGTTCAATGGCAGGCGCGCGAACTCGAGCAGCTGGCGCTGCAGCCCGGCGAATGGGACGCGGTGCAGGCCGAACACACCCGTCTGGCGCATGCGACCGGCCTGATAGAGGGTGTGCAGGCGGCGCTCGATACCCTGTCGGAGGCCGATGCCGCCTGCCTGCCGCTGCTCTCGCGTGCGGGCGCGCGGCTGGAAGCCTTGCTCGACTACGACGCACACCTGCGCGAGGCGCTCGAGCTCATCCGCTCGGGCGAGGCGCAGGTGCAGGAGGCGGTGTACGCACTGCGCCATTACGCGGACCGGCTTGAACTGGACCCGCAGCGGTTCGCTGCGGTGGAAGCGCGCATGGAAGCGATTCACAGTAGCGCACGCAAATTCCGCCTTACCCCGCAGGAACTGCCCGAACACCTGCGGCAACTGCAGGCGCGCCTGGCCGAGCTTGAGATCGCCTCCAACCTGGAGACTCTGGTGAAACAGGAGCAGCAGGCGCGCACGAGCTACGTCGACCTGGCGGCCAGGCTGAGCGCGGGCAGAAAAAAGGCCGCCGCCAAGCTCGGCAAAGAGGTCACGCAGGCGATGCAACAACTCGCCATGGCAGGCGGCAAGTTCGAGGTCGCGCTCAACCCGTATCCGCCAGAGGGCGGCATACATGGTGTCGAACTGGTCGAGTTTCTGGTCGCCGCCAATCCGGGGGTGGAGGCGCGGGCGCTCGCCAAAGTGGCCTCAGGCGGCGAACTCTCGCGCATCAGTCTTGCCATCCAGGTGATCACCAGCAAAGCGGCGCTGGTGCCGACCTTGATTTTCGACGAGGTGGACGCCGGCATAGGCGGCGGCGTGGCCGAGATCGTCGGCCGCCAGCTCAAGACCCTGGGACGCGAACGCCAGGTGCTGTGCGTCACGCATCTGCCCCAGGTGGCTGCCCAGGCCGACCAGCAATGGTCGGTGAGTAAATTCGGCATCGAGGGCAGGGTGAAGACCATGGTTTCGGCGCTTGACCGGAACGGACGAATCGAGGAGGTGGCGCGCATGCTGGGGGGGGCCGAGATTACTGCCATCACGCGCAAACATGCTGCGGAATTGCTGAGTCTGGGCTAGGCTGGTGAAAACAGATTGTTTCCGGCTTGCAGGCGGGCAATGCGGCAAGGGTTCAAGTGGTTCAGATCCGCGCGCGGTTCGGCGCAGGTCATATCGACGGTGGTACCGGGCGTGATACTCGTCTGCGCCTATGTTGCATTGGATTTCTATACCGGTGGACGGCAGAACGCGAGCATGGTGGAAGGGCGCGGCGACGCCAGGCCCGACGCTTACGATTCCAAATCGCGCTCCGCGCCGACCGCTTAGATGCGCGGCGCGGTTTGTGCCAGGCGCCGCTTTGGGCTAGAATGCGCGGACATTTAGGCGCGTAGCTCAGCTGGTTAGAGCATCACCTTGACATGGTGGGGGTCGTTGGTTCGAGTCCAATCGCGCCTACCAAATTTCTCCCGAACAGAACGATGCATCGAGGGTCCGCAGAGACCCGCCTGGGGCAAATTTGGGGCACAGGCACTGACCTGTCGCCGGCTATCCGCACGGGATTTCTCCCGCCAAGCACTGCAATTTGATCTGGGTCAATCCGGCAATCCGCTCGAAGGTAGACGATGTGGCCTGCCAATTTTTGTTTGTTTTCTGCGGGCCGCAGGCCATCGATCGAGAGGAGCGAGGATAATGAGAAAGATTTTCTTTGGGGCGTTGCTGGGCAGCCTGTTGTTGTCAGGACTTGCGTTCGGTCAGGACTATCCCGCCAAGCCGATCAATCTGCTCGTGGGCTACCCGGCAGGCGGCTCCACCGACCTGTCGATGCGCGCCCTGGCCGCCGAGGCCGCCAAGACCCTCAAACAGCCTGTTGTCGTCAGCAATGTCGTGGGCGCCGCCGGAACCCTGGTGCTCGGCCGGGTAAAAGGCGAGAAGCCCGATGGCTACACGATTTTCAACGCGCCCACAGCCAACTTCTGCCGCATACCGCACCTGCAGGCGGTTCCTTACGATGCGTTGAAGGATTTCAGCTTCATCATGCAGTACGGCCTGTACCAGTACGGTCTGGTGGTGCGCGCCGATTCTCCCTGGAAAACCTTCGAGGAGTTCATCGATTACGCGAAGAAGAATCCGCGCAAGGTCACCTATGCGACTTCGGGCTTGGGCACCGGACAGCACCTGGCGATGGAGTATATGGCGCAGAAGGAGAAAATAGAATGGAACCACGTACCCTTCCCGGGGGGGCTGCAGGCGGTCACCGCCCTGCTGGGCGGGCATGTGCAGGCGGTATCGCAGACCACGGAGTGGAAAGAGCACGTCAAGGCGGGAACATTGCGCCTGCTGGTTGTCTGGACTGAGCAGAGGCTGAAGGCGTTTCCCGATGTCCCGACCCTGAGGGAAAAGGGGTATCCCTTCGCCGTGCACTCGGCACTGAGTTTGATGGGGCCGGCAGGCATGCCCAAGCCGGTGGTCGAGAAACTGCAGAACGCGTTCGCGCAAGCGATGGAGTCCAAGGCGTTTCTCGATGTGATGGATAAATTCGACATGCCGCCGGCATATCTGGGGAGCGACGGGCTGACCAAGCTGGTCCACAAGGATTATGCCGAAACGGGTGAGCTCATCAAATCCTTGGGCATAGGGCTCTACAAAAAATAGGCCGAAGAGCGTGCGCGGACCCGGTGGTTCCGGCTCTAGCTGCAACACCGGCAGCCCTCTTGCCGATCGGGGTAAGCAGTGAAGAACAATGACCAGCGGTCCAGCTTGTTCTGGCTGATCGTCGGGCTGGCGATCGCGTTCTATTCGCGCAAGTACGGCCTGGGCACGCTACCTTCGCCCGGCCCGGGATTCCTGCCCTTCCTGTCGGGCGTGGCCATGGCATTGCTTGCCCTGGTGGTGTTTTTTCAGCAAATTCCGCGGAAGAACGACACGCTGAAAAGTCTGTGGGCGCACAAGAAATGGCCGGCGGTGCCTATCGTGATGGCGTCGCTGATCGTGTATGCCGTCGCGCTTGGCTTCCTGGGTTTCGTCCTCGACACCTTCTTGCTCACTGCGTTTCTGCTTCGGGTCATGGAGCCCTTGAATTGGAAGACGGTCTTGGCGGGCGCAACCGGGGCGACCGCCGGCTCCTACGCCGTGTTCCATCTCTGGCTGGAGGCGCAGCTGCCCGCCGGGTTTCTCGGGTTCTGAAGATGGATATCCTCGCCAACGTCATGCTGGGTTTTCAGGTTGCGCTGCAACCGGCGAACCTTTTCTTCTGCTTCATGGGCGTCCTGATAGGCACGCTGGTAGGCGTGCTGCCCGGCCTGGGCCCGGTTGCCGCGATGTCCCTGCTCCTGCCCACGACGTTCCATCTTTCGCCGGTATCGGCGGTTATCATGCTTTCGGGAATTTATTACGGCGCCATGTACGGCGGCTCCACGACGTCGATCCTGGTGAACATTCCGGGCGAGGCGGCTTCGGTGGTGACCTGCCTGGATGGCTATCAGATGGCGCGCAGGGGCCGTGCCGGGGCGGCTCTGGGAATCGCGGCTTTCGCATCGTTCATCGCCGGCACGCTTTCGATTCTGGGACTGATGCTGCTTGCGCCCATGCTGGCCGAAGTGGCGCTCAAGTTCGGCCCCCCGGAATATTTCAGCCTGATGCTCCTCGGTTTGGTTATCGTCACCTTTCTCGCCGGCAGTTCCATGCCCAAGGCGCTGATGATGGCAGCCTTCGGCCTGTTCCTGGGCCTGGTCGGCATGGACATCATGACTGCCACGCCGCGGTTTACCTTCGACATTTATTTCCTCATGGACGGTGTCGGCCTCGTACCCGTGGTCATGGGGCTGTTCGGCATCTCCGAAGTGCTGCTCAACCTGGAGAGCAAGCTCGATCGGGAGGTTTTCGAAACCAAGATCAAGGGGCTGCTGCCCAATCGCAAAGACTGGGGCGACAGCGCCTGGCCCATCGCCCGCGGTTCGGTGATCGGCTTCTTCCTCGGCATCCTTCCCGGGGGGGGAGCGGTGATTTCGTCCTTCGTCTCCTATGGCGTGGAAAAGAAATTGTCGGATCGTCCGCAGCAATTCGGGAGCGGCGTGATTGAGGGCGTGGCCGGTCCGGAAGCGGCCAACAACGCGGCTGCGGGAGGTGCTTTCATCCCCCTTTTGACCTTGGGCATTCCCGCCAACGCGGTCATGGCTATGCTCTTGGGCGCGTTGACCATCTACGGCATGCAGCCCGGTCCGATGCTGATCAAGCAGCATCCCGATCTCTTCTGGGGCGTGATCACCAGCATGTATATCGGCAACATCATGCTTTTGGTACTGAATCTGCCGCTGATCGGTGTGTGGGTGAAAATTCTGAAAATCCCCTATGAACTCCTGTTTCCGCTGATTCTTCTGTTCTGCCTGATCGGGGCGTTCAGCCTGAACAATAGCGTGGGCGAGATCGGCCTGATGCTGGTGTTCGGCGCAGTCGGCTACCTGATGAAGAAATTCGATTACGAGGCGGCGCCTTTGGTCCTGGCGATGGTCCTGGGACCGATGATGGAAAACGCGCTGCGCCAGTCCCTGATCATGGCCAACGGCAGCGCGGCTATCTTCTTCACCCGGCCGATCTCTCTCGGCGTGGCGCTGCTGGTGCTCGCATTGCTGATACTGCCCATGCTTCCGTGGGTGAAGAAGAAGCGCGGGGTCATAGCGGAAATAATCGAGTAAGCGCGGCAAGAGTTCCGCTGTGTTCGGTTTTTCTTGACCTAGTGTCGGCGCAGGGTGGCATTGCGCGCTGCGCGCGCGCACCGCGTTTTCTGTACGGATAACAAGCGCATCCGTGCAGAAAACACGGTTATGGATAAGAACAAGGACAGTGCGGGGGATACAAGACCGCCGATTGGGCGCGGATGTGCTTTTCATCCGCGCCCAATCGGCGATCCGCGCGGATGGTTTCTCGTCCGCGCAACATCGCAACTCCGCAACAACTGGAGGACCGGTCTCAGCCGTGCAGGCTGTGGTATTTCTCCAGCAACTGTTCCGGGGTTTCCTTGAAATTCGGATCGGGAATGATGCAGTCCGCCGGGCACACGGTAACGCATTGCGGCTCGTCGTGCGCGCCTACGCACTCGGTGCACTTCGTCGGGGCGATGACGTAGTTGGAATTCTCGACGCTAATCGCCTTGTTCGGACAGACCTCCGGACACGCGTCGCATGAAGTACAGTCGTCGTTGTTGATTACCAGTGCCATGGCGATCTCCGCGGGGTTCAATAGTGCGCGCTGCGTCGCCTAGATGAGTTCGCCCGTAAACGATGTCAGCGCCTTCATGTAATTGCTGCGCTCGAAGGCGGCCGGGTCGGGGCAGGATTGCTGGCTGAGCGAGCCCTTCAACTGCTCGACCGAGTCATATTCGCGCTCGGTCATCCATTTTTCGACACCGCTCACCAGAGTAGCGATATGGTTGGGCCCATTGCGCAACAGGCTGCTCGCGACCATGACACAGTCGGCGCCGGCCAGCAGCAGCTTCAGTACGTCCTCCGCGGTATGCGCTCCGCCGGTGGCGGCCAGGCTCGCCTTTACGCGGCCGCGCAGGATGGCGATCCAGCGCAGCGCGAGCTGCAGTTCGTCGGAACTGGACAGCGCGAGACGCGGCGCCACCTCGAGTTCGTCGAGGAGGATGTCAGGCTGCATGAAACGGTTGAACAGCACCAGGCCGGACGCGCCGGCGCGCGCGAGCCGCGCCGCCATATTGGCCATGGCGCTGAAATACGGAGAGACCTTCACCGCCACCGGTATTGAAACCATGCTGCTCACGGATGCCACCAGGTCGATGTAGCGCTTCTCTATTTCGGTGCTTGTGTGTTCCGGGTCGGTAGCGAGAAAGTAGATGTTCAGTTCGATCGCGTCGGCGCCGGCTTGTTCGAACTGCTTGGCGATGTGCGTCCAGCCGCCCGGCGTGTGGCCGTTCAGGCTGGGTATCACCGGCACGGCGAGCGCCTTTTTTGCCTCCCCGATCAGCTTCAGATAGTTGTCGGGACCGGTGTTGTAGTTCTGCATCTCGGGAAAGAAACCGCGCGCCTCGGGCGACAGCTCGGCTCCGGACAGCATCAGGTTGTGGCTGGCCATCTCCTCGTACTCGATTTGTTCCTCGAACAGCGACGGCAGTACGACAGCCGCGACGCCGGCGTCCTCCAGCCGCTTGAGGCTTTCGATCGAACTGGTCATGGGCGAGGCCGCGGCCACGATGGGATTGTTGAGCTCGAGGCCCAGATAACGGCTGCGCAGGTCGGCGCTCATGCTTGCTCCTCCTTCGGATTCGGCGCGGCCGCTGCGCTGGCCGTGCTATCGCTTTCTGAGCCGGGTTTGCCGTCCTCGGTCACGGTACGCTGCACGCCTGCTACCTGTTCGTACAGCCGCCAGCGCGCGTCAGCGTCAGATTGTGCAGACTCTAGCAGCTGCTTTGCGCGCTCCGGGTCGGCCTGGGCGAGCATGGCATAGCGGCCCTGTTTCATGGTGAAGCGCTCGACCGGCATGGTCGGCTTGCGCGAATCGAGTTTGAGTGGCTGACTTGCGCCGCCCATGCCCAGGCGCGGGTCGTAGTGGTACAGAGTCAGATAGCCGCTCTTGACCGCATCGCGCTGATGGCTCATGGCGGTAGCCATGTCGATGCCGTGCGCGATGCAGTGGCTGTAGGCGATGATAATCGACGGTCCCGGCCAGGAGGCTGCTTCCTGGAACGTGCGCGCCGTGTGCATCGGGTTGGCGCCCATCGCCACCTGGGCGACGTAGACGTTGCCGTAGGCCATGGCGATCATGCCCAAATCCTTCTTGCCTGAGGCCTTGCCGGCGGCGGCGAACTTCGCCACCGCGCCGCGCTGCGTCGATTTCGACGCCTGTCCGCCGGTGTTGCTGTACACCTCGGTGTCGAGCACCAGGATGTTGACGTTGCGCCCCGAGGCGAGCACGTGGTCGAGGCCGCCGTAGCCGATGTCGTAGGCCCAGCCGTCGCCGCCGACGATCCACACGCTGCGCGTTATCAGGTTGTCGGCCACCGCCAGCAGTTGCTGCGCCCGCAGGGAGCCGAGCCGCGGCAGAACGGTCTTGAGCTCCCTCACGCGCTCGCGCTGCTCGCGAATCTGCTGGTCCGACTCCTGTGGCGTTTCGAGCAGCGCCCTGGCCAGGTCCTCGCCGATTTCCGCGCTCAGTTCGCGCACCAGCGCTTGCGCCAGGCCGCGTTGCGAGTCGAGCGCCAGGCGCATGCCCAGCCCGAACTCGGCGTTGTCCTCGAACAGGCTGTTCGCCCACGCGGGGCCCTGGCCTTCGCGGTTTTGCGACCACGGCGTCGAGGGCAGGTTGCCGCCATAGATGGAAGAGCAGCCGGTGGCGTTGGCCACCAGCAGGTGGTCGCCATAGAGCTGCGACAGGAGTTTCAGATACGGCGTCTCGCCGCAGCCGGCGCAGGCGCCGGAATATTCGAACAAGGGCATGCGCAACTGCGAGCCCTTGAGCGGATCGATCGTGTCCCACGGCGGGCGCGTCTCGGGCAAGGCGAGGAAGAATTCGTAGTTGCGCCGTTCTGCCTCGAGGTGATCGAGCTTGGGCGCCATGTTGATGGCTTTGTGCTTGGCTTCCTGCTTGCTGCGCGTCGGGCAGATGTCCACGCAGATGCCGCAGCCGGTACAGTCCTCCGGTGCAACTTGAACGGTGTAGGCCCAGCCGGCCAGCCCGTCTCCTTCCTTGCTTCGCCAGGGCACGCTCTTGAAGCCCGCCGGCGCCCCTTTCAATTGTTCGGGCGAGTAGGCGTTCATGCGTATGGCTGCGTGCGGACACACCAGCGGGCACAAGGCGCATTGCGTGCAAAGGGCGGCGTCCCAGATCGGAATTTCGTGGGCGATGCTGTGCTTCTCCCACTGCGAGGTCCCGGTGGGGAAGGTGCCGTCTATGGGCAGCGCCGACACCGGCAGCAGGTCGCCCTTGCCGTCGAGCATCATCGCGGTGACGCGCTGGACGAAATCCGGGGCCGTGCGCGGGACCACCGGCCGGCGGCGCAGCGCCGAGTCGGCCCGGCCAGGCACCTGCACTTCGTGCAGCGCGGCGAGCGACTGGTCCACGGCGGCAAAATTGCGGCTCAACACGGACTCGCCGCGCTTACCGTAGGTCTTGCGGATCGAGCTCTTGATCTTCTCGATCGCCTCGTCGCGCGGGAGGATGCCGGAAATGGCGAAGAAACAGGCTTGGGTAACGGTATTGATGCGCCCGGCGAGGCCGGCCTCCTTGGCCACGGCGAGCGCGTCGACCACGTACATCTTGAGTTTTTTGGCGAGTATCTGTTCCTGCGTCTCGCGCGGGAGCTTGTCCCAAACCTCGTCCGGCCCGTACGGGCTGTTCAGCAGAAAGGTGCCGCCAGTGCGCGCCAGCGCGAGCACGTCGAGCTTCTCCATGAACTCGAACTGGTGGCAGGCGACGAAATCGGCCTGGCGGATCAGATAGGTGGATTCAATCGGCTTCGGCCCGAAGCGCAGGTGCGAGATGGTGATCGCGCCCGACTTCTTGCTGTCATAGACGAAATAGCCTTGCGCATGCAGCGGCGTGTTTTCGCCGATGATTTTCACCGAATTTTTCGTGGCGCCGACCGTGCCATCGGCGCCCAGACCGTAGAACACCGCGCAGGTGACGTCCTCGGGCTCGGTGTGGAAGCTCTCGTCCACGGCCAGCGACAGACGCGTGACGTCGTCGACTATGCCGACGGTGAAATGGCGCTTGGGTTGCGCTTGCGTCAATTCGTCCAGGGCGGCCTTGGCCATCGCCGGCGTGTACTCCTTGGACGACAGGCCGTAGCGGCCGCCGATCACCCGCGGCGTCGCCAGATCCTGTGGCCACGCCTCCACCAGTGCGGTGACGATGTCCTGATACATGGGCTCGCCGATCGCGCCCGGTTCCTTGGTGCGGTCGAGTACGGCGATGGCGCGCACGCTCTTCGGCAGCGCAGCGATGAAGGCCTGTGTATCGAACGGCCGGTACAAACGCACCGTCAGCAGGCCCACCTTCTCGCCGCGCGCGACCAGAGCCCGGACCGCTTCGGCGGAGGCGCCGACGCCCGAACCCATCTGCACCAGCACGCGCTCGGCATCCGGGGCCCCTTGGTAGTCGAACAGCTTGTAGTGCCGCTTGGAGAGCTTGGCAAACCGGTCCATGCTCTCCTGCACGATGCCCGGCACCGCCAGATAGAACGGGTTGCAGGCTTCGCGCGCCTGGAAGAACACGTCCGGATTCTGCGCCGAACCGCGCAGCACGGGCTTGTCCGGATTGAGCGCGCGCGCGCGATGCGCCGCGACCAGTTCTTCATCGATCAGCGCGCGCACCTCTTCCTCGAGCAGCAGTTCCAGTCTGTTTACCTCGTGGCTGGTGCGAAACCCGTCGAAAAAATGCATGAACGGCACGCGCGAGCGCAGCGTTGCCATCTGCGCGATCATCGCCATGTCCTGCGCTTCCTGCACGCTGGCGGAGGCGAGCATGGCCCAGCCGGTCATGCGCGCGGCCATCACGTCGCTGTGGTCGCCGAAAATGGACAGCGCGTGCGTGGCCAGGGTGCGCGCCGCGATGTGGAATACCGCCGGTGTGAGCTCGCCCGCGATCTTGAACATGTTCGGGAGCATCAGCAGCAGGCCTTGCGACGCGGTGAAGGTCGTCGTGAGCGCCCCCGCCTGCAGCGAGCCGTGCACCGCGCCCGCAGCGCCTGCTTCGCTCTGCATCTCGATGACCTCGGGGATGGCGCCCCAGATGTTTTTCTGTCCGGCTGCCGACCATGCGTCGGCGAACTCGCCCATGCCCGAAGACGGCGTTATCGGATAGATCGCGATCACCTCGTTGGTGAGGTGGGCGATGCGTGCAGCGGCCTCGTTGCCTTCGAGGACGGCTAAGCGTTTGCTCATGGTTTCCTTTCGATCGTTCTCATCGGCCCTGGCCGCGGCCGTGTTGCTACAGCAGGCCGGCTTTGCCGGTCTTCCAGCGCTCGTATTCGGTGGTAAGGAGCGCGACATGCTCGCGCTCCTCGGCGGCGAGTTCCTTGTACAGATCGCGCTCGACCGAACCTTCGGGCGAGTGCGCGCCTTGCTCGCTGAAAAATTTCACCGCCCGCTCCTCGAACGCGATGGCGATGCGAAACAGGTTGGCCGGATCCTCGGGCTTGCGCTCGACGCCGGCAAAAATGGCCGCGCGGTCGATCTGGAAATCCTCGGCCGGCTGCGGCAGGTCCGCGTGGTAGCGCTTGGACAAGGTCTCCATGTGCTCTCGCTCCATCCCGGCGAATCGGCCGAACAGCTCGCTCAGTACCGGGTCTTTCGCGTCGCGCGCGGCGCGCTGGTAGAAGGCATGGCCGCCGAGTTCGATCTCGAACGCGGCGCGGATGGCGTCCAGGCCTTTGCTGTCGTCGATTGGCCCGCGCTCGAGGAGCTCGAGCTTGCCCTTGCAATGCGGACACATGCCATAGGGAAAGGCGAAGCCCTCGCTCACCTTGCCGCAGGCGCTGCAGCGCCACCTGAGTTCGAGGTTGGCGCAGCATATGTAGGCTTCGTCGCCTTCGATCGGACGGTGGCACTTTGGACAGGTGATCATGCTTGGCCCTCGCTCTGGGGGATGGTCGGTGTTGCGGCCGCCGGCGCGGCGCCGCCGAGCGCAACCGGCGGCACGAACGCGTCCGCGTCTTCCTGGGTTACGGGCCATTTCTGCTTGCCGTTTTGCAGATAGGCGCCGATGGCTCTGGCCGCGCGGCGGCCGGCGCCCATGGCGAGGATGACGGTTGCTGCGCCGGTGACGATGTCGCCGCCGGCAAACACCCCCGGAAGCGTGGTGGCCTGGGTCTGCGGATCGGCGACGATGTAGCCCCATTTGTTGAGGCCCAGCCCCGGCGTCGACTGGGTCACGATCGGGTTGGCCTTGGTGCCGAGCGCGTAGATCGCGGTATCGCATTCGAGCTCGACGAATTCGTCGAGCGGCATGGGCTTGCGCCGGCCTTTCTCGTCGGGTTCGCCCAGCATCATCTTCTGCACCTTCATCCCGCGCACGCTGCCATCGGCGTCGGTGATGATTTCGACCGGCGTATGCAGGAAAAAGAACTCTATGCCTTCCTCCTTCGCATGGCGGATCTCCTCGATGCGCGCGGGCGCCTCCGCCTCGGAACGCCGATAGACGCAGCGCACCGTCGGCGCGCCCAGGCGCTTGGCCACGCGCAGGCAGTCCATGGCCGTGTTGCCGGCGCCGATCACGACCACGCTCTGGCCCAGGGTGATCGGCGTGTCGAGGTAGGGGAACTTGTCCCCGCCCATCAGGTTGACGCGGGTGAGGAATTCGTTGGCGGAATAGACCTGGCCGGCGAACTCGCCCGGGATGCCGAGAAAACTCGGCGCGCCGGCGCCGGCGCCGACGAAGACTGCGTCGTAACCCATGTCGCCCATGAGCTTGGTGATCGAAAAGGTCTTTCCGATCACCTTGTTTACCTCGAACTTCACGCCCATGTTCTTCAGGGTTTCGACCTCGCGGCTGATGATGTCGCGCGGCAGGCGGAACGGCGGAATTCCGTACTGGAGCACGCCGCCGATCACGTGCAGCGCCTCGAATACCGTGACGTCGCAGCCGTAGCGCGCCAGATCGGCGGCGACCGCGAGCCCCGACGGACCCGAGCCGACGATGGCGACGCGGCCGAGCGAGTGCTCGAAGCGCGCTGCTGCGGTTTTCGGCGCACGTGCGTTATCGCCGATGAAGCGTTCGAGCCGGCCGATCGCCACCGGCTCCATCTTGATCTTCTTGTTCTTGCTGACGACGCACTGCGCTTCACACTGGGATTCCTGCGGGCAGACGCGGCCGCATACCGACGGGAACAGATTGGACTCGTTGATCACGCCGAGCGCCCCGTCAAGATCGCGCACCAGCAGGTGGCGGATGAAGCGCGGGATGTCGATCGATACCGGGCAGCCGGCGATGCAGTCGGGTTTGGTGCATTGGATGCAGCGCTCGGCCTCCTCCAGCGCGTCATGCATGCTGTAGCCCAGATTCACTTCCTTGAAATTGCGCGAGCGCTCGAGCGCGTCGCGCTCGGGCATTTTCACCGCGTGCGGGGCGAGGTCCTTGAACTTCTTGTAATTGCGCTTATTCTGCTCGAACAGCACCTCCTCCACGTGACAAATATGGGCGTAATCCGCGCTCGCCTTCGATTCCTCCCCCTTGAAGCGCCGCTGCCGCAGGACCAGTTCCTTGAAGTCGACCTGATGGCCGTCGAAGTCCGGTCCGTCCACGCAGGCGAACTTGACCTCGCCGCCGACGCTGACGCGGCAGGAGCCGCACATGCCGGTGCCGTCGACCATGATCGCGTTGAGCGATACCATGGTCTTCACGCCAAAGGGCCGCGTCGTCTCGACGCAGGCGTTCATCATCGGCAGCGGCCCGATGGCGATGACCAGATCCGGCTTGTCGCGCTCGAGCACTTCCTTCAGCGCGGCGGTAACGAAGCCCGGCGTGCCGTAACTGCCGTCGTCGGTGCAGACGATCAGTTCGTCGCAGAACGCGTTGAAGCGCTCTTCCCAGAACACGAGATCCTTGTTGCGAAAGCCGATGATGCCGGTGGTGCGATTGCCGGCGTTCTTGAACGCGCGCAACTGCGGATACACCGGCGCCACGCCGAGCCCGCCGCCGACCAGCACCACGTGCCCGACTTTGCTCACGTGCTGCGGAAGCCCTAGCGGTCCGACGAAATCGGCGAAACTGTCGCCCTCCTTGTAATGATCCCGCATCTCGAGCGTGGTCTTGCCGAGCGACTGGATCACCATGGTGATGGTGCCTTTGTCGCGATCGAAATCGGCCACGGTCAGCGGAATGCGCTCGCTGCCTTCGTGCAGCCGCACCATGACGAAATGGCCGGGCTCCGCGGATTGGGCCACGTCTGGAACCAGCACCTCCCACAGGAAGGTCGTGTCGGAAAATACTTCGCGGCGGACGATCGTGTACATAGAATAACCTTGCGGCCCTGTTCTCAAGGGTTAGTCGGGCGAAGGAGAGTCGCTTTGCCGATGATCAGCGCGATGGCGCTGGTCGAGCGCAGCAATCCTGCACACTCAGGCCGCACTCGCACCAGCCTGGCGCGCCTTTGTCGTGAGTCAACACGGATAGCGCTGCGTCCTCCTGCAACGATAGTCGAAGCATAGTACCAGCAGTCGTCGGCGCATTGACGTAGATCAAACCGCAGATCAAACCGTAGGTCAAACGACAGCGCGCGGCGCTCTTGCTCCACGGGAACGCCGCGCTGGCTGTCATCTAGTAGTGCGGATCGAACATTCCCGCGCGCACGTCGGCCATCACGTCGGCAGGTTTGGGCTTGCCGGCGAGTCCGTTCTTGTACGCGGTTTCTGCGACAGCTGCAGCGATGTGCGCCGAGACCTCGCGGATTCGCGGCAGCGCAGGGTAAAGACTGCCCTGCTCGAGATCGGATTTGGTGACGAGTTGCGCGAGCGTGTGCGCTGCGACCATGAACATCTCGTCCGTGATGCGTCGTGTGCGGCTGACAATCGCGCCAAGGCCCACGCCGGGGAAGATGTAGGAATTGTTGCCCTGCCGCGGCACGTAGGTCTTGCCGTCCAATTTCACCGGGTCGAACGGGCTGCCGCATGCGAACAGTGCCCGCCCCTTGGTCCAGCGGTACGCTTCCTCGGCGTTGCACTCGGCTTTGGAGGTCGGATTGGACAGCGCGAACACGATCGGCCGCTCGTTGATGCGCGCCATTTCCTCCAGTACGTCCTGGGTGAAGGCGCCTCCGACCGCGGCGACGCCGACGATGGCGGTCGGCTTGAGCGTCTTGATGGCTGCGAGGAAATCGCCGACCGGCGCGTGCTCGTGCGCGTAAGGCAGTTTGTGCGCGGCCAGATCGGTGCGGCTTTTCACCACCAGGCCGCGCGAATCCACGGCCCAGCAGCGTTGCCGCGCGGCGGATTCGGTTAGGCCCTGAGCCATCATCGCCGACGCCACGAGGTCGCAGATGCCCGTGGCGGCTTCGCCCGCGCCGAGAAACAACAGTTTCTGTTCGGTAAACTTGCCGCCGGTGACGCGCAGTGCCGAGAAGATGCCGGCGAGCGCGACCGCCGCCGTGCCCTGGATGTCGTCGTTGAAGGTGCAGATGCGGTCGCGGTATTTCTTCAGCAAACGGAACGCGTTGTGGTTGGCGAAATCCTCGAACTGGATCACCACGCCCGGAAATACCTCCGCTGCCGCGGTAATGAATTCGTCCAGCATTTCGTCGTAGGCCGCTCCGGTAAGCCGGCGCTGGCGCAGCCCGACGTAAAACGGATCCTCGAGCATTGCCGTGTTATTGCAGCCGACATCGAGGGTAACCGGCAGGCACAGCTGCGGATGCACGCCGGCACAGGCGGTGTAGAGCGACAGTTTGCCCACGGGAATGCCCATGCCGTTGGCGCCCAGATCGCCCAGGCCGAGAATACGCTCGCCATCGGTGACGACGATGATGCCGGCCTGGTAAGGCCAGTTGCGCAATAATTGTGCGATGCGTCCGCGGTCGTTCGCGCCGATGAACAGGCCGCGCGGCCGCTGCAAGATGTGGCCAAATCTCTGACATGCCAGTCCCACGGTCGGGGTGTAGACCAGAGGCTGCATTTCGTCGATGTTGTCGCACAGCACGCGGAAGAACAGCGTTTCGTTGCGATCGTGCAGGGCGTTGAGCGCGACGAATTTTTCCAGCGGGTCGGTTAGCAGGCGCAGGCGTTCCAGCACGCGCACGACCTGCTCATCCTGGGTGTGCACGTGGGGCGGGAGAAAGCCGCGCAGATTGAACTTGTCGCGCTCCGCTTCGGTAAAGCCGGTGCCCCGGTTGAGGGCCGGGTCGCGCAGCAGCGCAAGACCGGAAGGCATCGGTTGTTTGCCGTTGGCATTGGATTTTTCGTACATATATGAAGCTCCTCTGTCTTGACTTATCGCTATGGATTGCTTCGCGGTCTTGTTCAGCCCCGCCCCGTTGTCAATCGATGCGGTGGCGCGCGACGGGGGACCCCGGTCGGCCATGTTGTTCGAACTTTCAGCTTTGCGTTTGATTTGGATCAACAAAGCAAAGAGTCGCGGGCGTTAGTTTAGCGGGGGCCGGTGATGGCTGCTCGGCGGCGGCGCGGATGGCAAGCCGATGCATGCGACGGCGTTCACCGATTAGCGTTAGAATCCCGCTGGTTTTGCGCATACGCATACGGAGGTAAGCAGTGGAAGTTTTCAAGGCGGACGTGGCGATAGTGGGCGCAGGTGGCGCAGGTTTGCGGGCGGCAATTGCGGTTGCCGAGACGGATCCGAAACTAAAGATTGCGCTGATTTCCAAGGTCTACCCGATGCGCAGCCACACCGTGGCGGCGGAAGGCGGGGCCGCCGGGGTGACGCGGACAGACGACAGCCTGGATTATCATTTTGATGACACGGTGCACGGTGGTGACTGGCTGTGCGAGCAGGATGTCGTCGAGTACTTCGTTGCCCACGCCCACGAAGAGCTGGTGCAGATGGAGCACTGGGGCTGCCCGTGGAGCCGCAAGGAGGACGGTCATGTGAACGTGCGCGCCTTCGGCGGGATGAAGATCGAGCGCACCTGGTTTGCCGCGGACAAGTCCGGCTTCCATATGCTGCACACGCTGTTCCAGACTTCGATCAAGTATCCATCGATCAAGCGCTTCGACGAATATTTCTGCTCCGACCTGATGGTCGAGGACGGCCGCTGCCAGGGCGTGCTCGCGATCCAGATTGCCACCGGCGAGTTCACGCTGATCCAGGCGAAAGCCGTGATCATCGCCACCGGTGGCGCCGGTCGCGTGTTCCGTGAGAACACCAACGGCGGCATCGTCACCGGCGACGGCATGGCGCTCGCCTACCGCCACGGCGTGCCGCTGCGCGACATGGAATTCATGCAATATCACCCGACCTGCATGCCGGGCACCGGCCTCCTGTTTACCGAGGCGTGCCGTGGCGAGGGCGGATTCATGCTTAACAAGGACGGTTATCGTTATCTGCAGGACTACGGACTTGGCCCAGCCGAACCTACGCCGCGCAACAAGGCGATGGAACTCGGGCCGCGCGACCGTTTGAGCCAGGCTTTCTGGCACGAGAAGAAAAAGGGCCGGACGATCGAGGGTCCGCATGGCGCGGTTGTAAATCTGGATCTGCGCCATTTAGGCGCGGCGAAACTGCACGAGCGCCTGCCGCTGATCTGCGAGCTGGCGGAGGAATTCCTCGGTGTCGATCCGGCGCACACGCCGATTCCGGTCCTGCCGGCGGTGCATTACACCATGGGTGGAATCCTGGCGGACGGCAAGACGGCCTCGTCGCTGCCGGGCCTGTATTCGGTCGGCGAATGTTCCAGCGTGGGCATCCATGGGGCCAACCGGCTGGGTTCAAACTCACTGACTGAACTGATCGTGTTTGGCAAGGTGGCCGGTGTCGAAGCGGCGAAATTCGCGAAATCGGTGGCGATCAGCAATCCGGCCGCGCTGGAGAAACAGGCCGCGGCGGCACAGGCGCGCGCGCTCGGCATCGTCACCCGGTCCGGCGGCAAAGAACGCCTGGCGGTGCTGCGCACCGAGATGGCGAAGAGCATGGAGGAGGGCTGTGGCATCTACCGTCTCCAAGCCGACATGCAGGCCACTTGCGACAAACTGCGGGAACTCAGGGAACGCTACAAGAACCTGAAAATCGACGATCACTCGAAGGTGTACAACACCGAATGGCTGCTCGGCATCGAGCTGGGCTATCTGCTCGAAGTCGCCGAGACGGTCGTGCATTCGGCGTTCAACCGCAAGGAGTCGCGTGGCTCGCACCAGCGCCTCGACGGCTATGAGCAGCGCGACGATGTCAATTTCCTCAAACACTCGCTCGCCTACTACAGCGGAGACGGCGCGCCGCGGATCGAGTACGGCGACGTGAAAATCACCAAATCCAGGCCGGGCACACGCGCCTACGGCGCCGCCGGCGAGAAGGCGGAAGCAGAGGAACGCGAGCGCGAGGGAGCAGGCAATGGCTGATGCCGAAAAAATAATCGAGATTGAAGTCCTGCGCTACCGCCCTGAGCAGGACAAGGAACCGGTGCTGCAGAGCTACAAGGTTCCCTTTACCGACGACATGTCCGTGCTGCAGGGCCTGCAGTACATCAAGGATTACCTCGACGGCACGGTAAGCTTTCGCTGGTCCTGCCGCATGGCGATCTGCGGCAGTTGCGGCATGATGGTCGACGGCAAGCCCAAGCTCTCCTGCAAGACCTTCCTGCGCGAATACTATCCGGGGAAGTTGCGCGTCGAGGCGCTGGCGCATCTGCCGATCGAGCGCGACTTGATCGTCGATGCCACGGACTTCGTCACCAAGCTCGAGAGCATCAAGCCCTACATCATTCCCACGGAGGAACGCACGCTGGCGCAGGGCGAGTACCTGCAGACGCCGCAGCAGCGCGACATGTACGAGCAGTACAGCTCCTGCATCAACTGCATGCTGTGCTACGCCGCCTGCCCGCAATACGGACTCAATCCGAAGTTCACCGGCCCGGGAGTGCTCGCGCTGCTGCACCGCTATAACGCGGATTCGCGCGACGGCGGGCAGGCTGAACGCCTGAAGCTGGGCTACGCGGACGAGGGCTTCTGGGGGTGCACTGCAGTCGGCTACTGTTCCGAGGTTTGTCCGAAAGGCGTGGACCCGGCCAATGCCATCAACCAGAACAAGATGAACAGTGCGATCAATTATTTCACCCGATTCGTCACGCCGGGGGGAGCAGACAAATGAGCAATCGTCGACCCTACGTCCGCTCCATGGATGGTTGGTGGAAACGGGATGCGTATTTCAAGAGCTATATGGCGCGCGAAGCCACGGCGGTAGTCGTCGCCGCCTACGCGGTGGTGCTGCTGATCGGACTGGTGCGCCTGGGCCAGGGCGAGGCCGCGTTCAACGGCTGGCTGCAGTACCTGAAAGCCCCGTGGATGCTGGTGTTCCACCTGATCGTGCTGGCGGTGTTCTGCTACCACACCTGGAGCTGGTTCAACATCATGCCCAAGACCATGCCGATCATATTCTTGGGCGGCAAGCGCTTGCAGCCGGGAACCATCACAGGTACCGGACTCGCTGCTTCGGTAATCGCGTGCCTGGCGGTGTTATTCATCGTGCGGGGGATGAGCTAATGAAACGTTCCAACGAACCGATTTTCTGGTCCCTGTTCGGCGCCGGCGGCATGCTGGCGGCGCTGATCGGCCCGGCGCTGGTTTTCATCACCGGCATCGCCGTCCCGTTTGGTTTGTTTTTCAAGCCGGACACCATGAGCTATGCGCACATGCTCGCGTTTTCGCAGCACTGGGCGGGCAAGATCTTCGTGCTGGCAGTCATTGCGCTGTTCTTGTGGCACGCGGCGCACCGCATACACATTCTGTTGCATGACTTTGGCATCCATGCGGTCACGGCGGTCAGGGTTCTCTGCTATGGTGGCGCTTTTGCGGGAACTGTAATCGCTGCCTATACGCTGCTGATGATCAAGGCTTGAGACTGCGCCAGCGCGATTGCATAAGCGTATTTGTGGAAAAGGTGCGGCGCGTCCGCACCTTTTTTATTCTAGAATTGCGAGCTTATGCCCAACATAAAACTGCCTGACGGCTCGGTGCGCCAGTTTCCCCAGCCGGTCACGGTGGCCGAGGTGGCCGCCAGCATCGGCCCCGGCCTGGCCAAGGCGGCGCTGGCCGGCCGTGTCAACGGCAAACTGGTCGATACCTCGCATCGCATCGAAGCCGATGCGGAACTCGCCATCGTCACTGAGCGCGACAAGGACGGGCTCGACCTCATTCGCCATTCCACCGCGCACTTGCTAGCGTATGCGGTAAAGACATTGTTCCCCGATGCGCAGGTGACCATCGGCCCGGTGATCGAGAACGGCTTCTACTACGATTTTGCCTACAAGCGGCCGTTTACGCCGGAAGATCTCGCCGCGATCGAAAAGAAAATGTCCGAGCTTGCAAAAAGAAACTATCCGGTGACGCGCGAGGTGCTGCCGCGCGATCAGGCGGTGGCGCTGTTCAAGGGCATGGGCGAGCATTACAAGGCCGAGATCATCGCCTCGATTCCGGAAGACCAGGCCATCGGCTTGTATCGCGAGGGCGATTTCGTCGACCTGTGCCGCGGGCCGCACGTGCCTTCCACCGGCAAGCTGAAGGTGTTCAAGCTGATGAAGGTGGCCGGCGCCTATTGGCGCGGCGACTCGAAGAACGAGATGCTGCAGCGGATTTACGGCACCGCCTGGGCGAAAAAGGAAGAGCAGGACGCCTATCTGCACATGCTCGAGGAGGCGGAGAAACGCGATCACCGCAAACTTGGCACGCAGCTCGATCTGTTTCACATGCAGGACGAGGCGCCGGGCATGGTGTTCTGGCATCCCAAGGGCTGGACCCTGTGGCAGCAGGTGGAGCAGTACATGCGGCGCGTCTACCAGGACAACGGCTATCAGGAAGTCCGCTGCCCGCAGATTCTGGATCGCAGCCTGTGGGAAAAATCCGGCCACTGGGAGAACTACCGCGAGAACATGTTCACCACCGAATCGGAGAAGCGCACCTACGCGGTGAAGCCGATGAACTGCCCCGGCCACGTGCAGATCTACAATGCGGGCCTGCGCAGCTATCGCGAACTGCCGCTGCGCTATGGCGAATTCGGCGCCTGCCACAGGAACGAGGCATCGGGGGCGATGCACGGCATCATGCGCGTTCGTGCCTTCACCCAGGACGACGGCCATATCTTCTGCACCGAGGACCAGATCCTGCCCGAGTGCGTCGCCTATACCGCGCTGCTGCAGAAGGTGTATGCGGATTTCGGATTCACCCAGATAGTCTACAAACTCGCCACGCGGCCGGAGAAACGCGTGGGCGCGGACGATCTGTGGGACAAGGCGGAGCGCGCGCTGGCCGAATCGCTGCGCGCGAGCGGCGTACCCTACGAGCTGCTGCCGGGAGAGGGCGCGTTTTACGGTCCGAAAATAGAATACCACCTGAAGGACAACATCGGGCGCTCCTGGCAATGTGGCACCATACAGGTGGACTTCTCCATGCCCGGGCGGCTGGGCGCCGAATATGTCGCCGAGGACAATACGCGCAAAGTGCCGGTTATGCTGCACCGAGCCATCGTCGGCTCGATGGAGCGCTTCATCGGCATTCTGATCGAACACTACGCCGGGGCGATGCCGCTGTGGCTGTCACCGCTGCAGATCGCGGTGCTCAACATCTCCGGCGGGCAGGCCGAATACACGGCCGAAGTGGCGGCCGAACTGCGCCGTGCCGGTTTCCGCGCCGAAGCAGATTTGCGTAATGAGAAAATTACCTATAAAATACGGGAACATAGCATGCAGAAGCTGCCCTACCAGCTGATCGTTGGCGAGCAGGAGAAGGCAGCTTCCAAAGTGGCCGTGCGAACCCGCAGCGGTGAAGACCTCGGGCAGATGACGCTCGCTGAATTCATCCAGCGCCTCCAACTGGAGGCGCGCGTGGGCAGCGCGGCCTAGTTATTAATTTTTTGGAGAAACAACATCGCTCAGGAAAAAGCGCAGCGCCTCAACAGTGAGATAACCGCAACCGAAATACGCCTGGTTGGGACCGAAGGCGAGCAGCTAGGCGTGGTGCCGATCGCAGATGCGATGCGGCGGGCGGAGGAACTGGAAGTGGATCTGGTGGAAATCGCGCCGACGGCCGTTCCCCCGGTGTGCAAGCTGATGGACTTCGGCAAGTTCAAGTACCGTGAAGCCAAGAAAGCGCACGAGGCGAAGCTCAAGCAAAAGCAAATCCAGGTCAAGGAAGTGAAATTCCGGCCCGGCACCGACGAAGGCGATTACCAGATCAAGATGCGCAACTTGATCAAGTTTCTGGACGAAGGCGACAAGACCAAGGTCACGTTGCGCTTCCGCGGGCGCGAGATGGCGCACCAGGAATTCGGCCACCGGCTGATCGAGCGGGTGAAAAACGACCTGATCGATCACGGTGTGGTGGAGCAGTACCCGAAGATGGAAGGGCGCCAGCTGGTGATGGTTCTGGGGCCGAAGAAGGTGGCGGTGAAGAAGAAGACTGAACCCGCTGCAAAATGAAATTTGCAGAGGTCAGATCCAGGGGAGTATGAGGGGAAGTATCCCCTCAACGTTTTTGTAACAGGTTCTTTGGGGCGATCCGAATCCGATCGTTCCATGCAGCATCGTTCCAGGTCCGCCGGGAACGTAAAACAAGTGGTGTCGAGGTCAACAAGTTCTCCCATCGGGAGGCACCTGCCGCCATGTCAAAACTAGGAGTAGTCATGCCCAAGATGAAGACCAAGCGGGGCGCGGCCAAGCGTTTCCGCATCCAAGGCAGCGGCGGGATAAAACGCACCAAAGCGTTTTTGCGCCACATCCTGACCAAGAAAACCACCAAGCGCAAGCGCAACATGCGCGGCACTTCCCAGGTGGACGCGAGCAACCTGCGCTCCGTGCGCGCGATGCTTCCCAACGGTTAAGGAGAACGAGCCATGCCAAGAGTAAAACGTGGAGTAGAAGCGCGCGCCCGTCACAAGAAAGTAATGGACCTGGCCAAGGGTTACCGCGGCCGCCGCGGCAGCGTCTTCCGCATCGCCAAGGAGGCGGTGATGAAGGCGGGCCAGTATGCCTATCGCGACCGCAGGACGAAGAAGCGCGTGTTCCGCGCCCTGTGGATCGCGCGCATCAACGCGGCAGCGCGCGAGTGCGGCCTGACCTACAGCGTATTCATGAATGGTTTGAAGCGGGCGGAGATCGAGGTCGACCGCAAGGTGCTGGCCGACCTGGCCGTGACCGATATGGCCGCCTTCGCCAAGTTCGCCGAGCAGGCCAAGGCATGCATGCCTTCCAACACGGCAAGCCTGCCTGCCGCGGTTGCGGGCGCGGCGTCGAAGTAGGGCGGGACGCGATAAAGGCCGCCTGCAACAATGCGAAAAGAGGCTAATTCACTTAGCCTCTTTTCGTTTCTGTGATCGTTACAATGGATAATCTGGAAAAAATAGTCGGCGATGCTCTGCAGCAGTTCAGCCGCATCGACGATGCGACGCAGCTGGAGCAGGCGAAGGCGCGCTATCTGGGCAAGGCCGGCGCGCTCACCGATCTGCTCAAAGGCCTGGGCAAGCTTCCCGCCGAAGAGCGGCGCGAGGCCGGCAGCCGCATCAACGCGGCCAAAGACCGGATCGAGGCCGCGCTCATCGGTCGGCGCGACGCGCTGGCGCAGTTGCAGCTCGATGCGCGCCTTGCCGAAGAGGCGTTGGACGTCACGCTTCCGGGACGCGGCACGGGTCGCGGACACCTGCATCCGCTCACCCGGACGCAGGACCGCATCGAGGCCATATTCCGTTCGATCGGCTTCGATATCGCCGATGGCCCGGAAATCGAGACCGACTGGAACAACTTCACCGCGCTCAACAATCCGGAGAACCATCCGGCGCGCTCGATGCAGGACACATTCTACGTCGAGAACAAGGACGCCGCCGGCAGGCCGCTGCTCCTGCGCACCCACACCAGCCCGATGCAGGTGCGTTATGCGCGCATGTGGGTCGAACGATTTCGCCATACGGCGAAAGTGCCGCCGATCAAGGTGATCGCCCCGGGGCGCACCTATCGCGTAGACAGCGACGCCACCCATTCGCCCATGTTCCACCAGGTCGAAGGCCTGTGGATCGACGAGGACGTCAGCTTTGCCGACCTGAAGGGCGTGTACACCGATTTCCTGCGCTGTTTTTTCGAAACCGAAGAACTGGAGGTGCGCTTCCGGCCTTCGTTCTTCCCGTTCACCGAGCCTTCGGCCGAAATCGACATGGCCTTCGGCGCCGGGCCGAGCAAGGGCCAATGGCTGGAGATTTCCGGCGCCGGCCAGGTGCATCCCGCGGTGATTCGCAATTTCGGGCTCGACCCGGAAAAGTACATCGGCTTCGCCTTCGGTTCCGGCATCGAACGCCTGGCGATGCTGCGCTACGGCATTCACGATCTGCGCCTGTTCTACGACGGCGATTTGCGTTTCCTGCAGCAGTTCGCATGAAATTCTCCGAACGCTGGCTGCGCAGTTTCATCGATCCGTCCCTGTCCACGGCGGAGCTGGCGCATGCCCTCACCATGGCGGGACTGGAAGTGGAGTCGCTGGAGACGGCCGCGCCGCCGTGTTCGGGCGTGGTGGTGGGCGAAATACTCGAAGTGGCGCGCCACCCCAACGCCGACCGCCTGTCGTTGTGCAAAGTCAATGTGGGCGAGCCCGCGCCGCTCTCGGTCGTATGCGGGGCCCCCAACGTGGTTGCCGGCATGCGCGTGCCCTGTGCGCTGGTCGGCGCGCGCCTGAGCGGCGCCGACGGGCAGGCGTTCGAGATCAAGCGCTCGAGCCTGCGCGGCGTCGACAGCCAGGGCATGCTGTGCTCGGCGAAGGAACTGGGTATCGATGACGACCATAGCGGCATCCTGCCGCTCGCAGCCGATGCGCCCATCGGCCGCGACGTGCGCGAAGTGCTCCAGCTCGACGATACCCTGTTCACGCTTAAGCTCACGCCGAATCGCGCCGACTGCCTCAGCCTGCTCGGGGTCGCGCGTGAAGTGGCTGCAATCACCGGCGCCGCGTTCAATGCGCCCGCGGTCGCGCCGGTCGCGGCGAAAAGCGAGGCGCGTTTTCCGGTGAAGATTTCGGCTGCGGACGGCTGCGGGCGCTTCACCGGCCGGGTGATCCGCAATGTCGACGCCGCCGCGCCTGTGCCCGAGTGGATGAAGCGGCGCCTGGCGCGCGCCGGCCAGCGCTCGATTTCGGCGCTGGTGGACGTGACCAACTACGTCATGCTCGAACTCGGGCGCCCGTTGCACGTCTACGATCTGGACAAGCTCGCCGGCGGCATCGACGTGCGCTTCGGGCGCAAGGGCGAGCGGCTGAAACTGCTGAACGAGCAGACCGTCGAGGTGGACGAGGGCGTGCTGTGCATTACCGACGCCTCGGGCCCGATCGGCTTGGCCGGCATCATGGGCGGTGATTCCACCAAGGCCGAGATGGACAGCAGGAACATCTACCTCGAATCCGCGTTCTTCTTTCCCGACGCAATCGCGGGCCGCACGCGCCGCTACAATTTCACCAGCGACGCCGCGCACCGCTTCGAGCGCGGCGTCGACTTCGACAACAACGTCGCCGGCATAGAGCGCGCGACCGAACTGATACTCGCGATTTGCGGCGGTGAGCCGGGGCCCACTGTCGACGAGGTGGCGCGGTTGCCCGAGCGCAAGCCGGTGCACTTGCGCAGCGCGCGCGCCGCCCGCGTCCTCGGCATCGATGTCAGCGACGCCGAAATCGCCGCGATCTTCGCGCGTCTCGGCCTCGACAGCGCGAGCACCGCGGACGGCTTCGACGTGACGCCGCCCTCGTACCGCTTCGACATCGCGATCGAGGAAGATCTGATCGAGGAAATTGCGCGCATCCATGGCTACGAGCGCATCCCGGCCAACCAGCCGCGTGCGCGCGCCGTCATGTCGCCGCAGCGCGAAGGCGCGCGCCCGCTGATGCGGGTGAAGGAAGCGGTCGCAGCGCGCGACTACCAGGAGGTGGTCAATTTCAGTTTCGTCGAGGCCGACTGGGAGCGCGATTTCTGCGGCAACGACGCGCCGGTCAGGCTGATCAATCCGATTTCGAGCCAGCACTCGGTGATGCGCTCCGGCCTTGCCGGCAGTCTCGTCGCCAACGTGCGCTACAACCTCAACCGCAAACAGGGCAGGGTGCGCGCGTTCGAGCTCGGACGGGTGTTCCGCTCCGACGCCAGCGTGGACGACGGGCCGCTCACGGTGGCCGGCATCGCCCAGCCGCTCAAGCTCGCTGCCATTGCTTATGGTCCGGCTTATCCCGAGCAATGGGGGCTGGCCGAACGCAAAGTCGATTTCTACGACATGAAGGGTGATGTCGAAAGCCTGCTCGCGCCCGCGAAAATCCGGTTCGAACGCACGACGCATCCCGCGCTGCACCCCGGCCGCGCAGCCCGGGTGATCCTCGATGACATGCCGATCGGCTGGCTCGGCGAACTGCATCCGCGCTGGCAGCAAAAATACGAATTGCCGCAGGCACCGGTCCTGTTCGAACTCGACCTGGACGCGCTGCTAGCCGCGCCGATGCCGGCGTACCGGGAGGTATCGAGGTTTCCGCCTGTGATCCGTGACCTGGCGCTGGTGGTGGACGAAGGCGTGCCGGCGCAGGCGTTGCTGGAGGCGATGCTGGGCTCTCGTGCGGCCGTCGTACACGACCTGTGGCTGTTCGACTTATACCGCGGAAAAGGGGTCGATGCAGGCAAAAAAAGCCTTGCATTTCGGGTAGTTATGCAAGATACTTCGAAAACGCTGACCGACGCGGAGGCGGAGGCGGCGATGGCGCAACTGCTGCAGCTTCTCGCCCAACGCTTCGGCGCCCAATTGCGTACCTAGGGAGAAAAAATGACGTTAACCAAAGCCGAGCTGGCCGACTTTTTGTTTGAGAAAGTCGGGCTCAACAAGCGCGAAGCCAAGGATATGGTCGAAACATTCTTCGAAGAAATCCGCGCCGCGCTGGAAAACGGCGACAGCGTAAAGCTGTCCGGATTCGGCAACTTTCAACTGCGCAACAAACCGCAGCGTCCCGGCCGCAACCCCAAGACCGGAGAAGAGATACCGATCACCGCGCGGCGCGTTGTCACCTTCCATGCCAGCCAGAAGCTGAAGGCACTGGTGGAAAAGGCCAATCGTGGAAAGCCACAGCAACAGCAACAGTGATCTGCCGCCGATTCCGGCGAAGCGTTATTTCACCATCGGCGAAGTGAGCGAGCTGTGCGGCGTCAAGCCGCACGTGCTGCGCTACTGGGAGCAGGAGTTCACCCAGCTAAAGCCGGTCAAGCGCCGCGGCAACCGGCGCTATTACCAGCATCACGAAGTGCTGCTGATCCGCCGCATCCGCGATCTGCTGTACGAGCAGGGTTTCACCATCAGCGGCGCGCGCAACCGTCTGGACGAAGGCGCGTCCGGCAGCGGCCGCGGCACGCGCGCAGAATCGGGGAAGATCGATCTGGCCGCGGTCAGGAGCGAGATCAAGAGCATCATCCAAACGCTAGTCGGCCGCGCCTGAGCGGCGCGGGTGCATGCATTGCCGCTTTTAGTTCCGGCATAACGCGCCTCGCGCATTATGCCTACACTGAAACTTCGTTTTCGTTCGGGCCGGCGTGATAAAATTGTCAACTTCGGGGCGTAGCGCAGCCTGGTAGCGTACCTGCATGGGGTGCAGGTGGTCGGAGGTTCAAATCCTCTCGCCCCGACCAGGACAAACAACGGGTTACAGATCAGGGTTTGTAGCCCGTTTGTTTTTGGGTGCGCAGCGGCATACCAGCCGGGCATCGGCGAAAGCGTCGATGCGGCGATCGTCGCCGCCGACGCCGGCCGGGTCAATCGGCGAGCGGGTGGTGCTTGCCTGCGCTCACGCGCGTGGCGTGCTGCCGGCCCTCGCCCGCGACATCCTCGACGAATTGCACCGCAGCGCCGGTCTCGAGCCGGTCGAAGGCGTGCCCGACGACGTTGTCGCTGCTGAAATAGAACTCGCGCCCGTCGGCGGTTTCGATGAAGCCATGGCCCTCGTCGGGAAACAGGCGCGCCACCTTGCCGTGCTGCGGCACTTCGTGCGCCTTGACCTCGCGGCGTTGCGCGCGCGCGACTTCCTCGAGCTTGCGCCCCGCGGCATTGAAAGCGTCGCGCAGCGCCACATAGATGTCCTCGTGATGGTCGCGGTCGACGACCAGTTCGTGTCCAGGCACGCGAATGTCCAGGCGCACGGTGAACTGCCGGCCCTGGTGGCGGTGACGGTCCAGCTCTTCGATTACGACGTGGCAGCTCGTGATGCGCGGATGGAATTCCTCGAGCTTCGCCGCTTTGGCGCGAATGCGCGCCTCGACTGCCGCGGACGGCGGGAAATTGCGGAATGTGATCTGCAGAGGGAGTTGCATGGCGGCGGATTCCTGAAAACGACGTGGTCGGACGCCGCTGCGCCGGGGGCCCCGGCCGGCGCGCCCGGTTAAACCATGCACCTTCCGGCGGCGCGGCGTTTGATTTTCGTCAAACGTGGCGGCCGCGCTTGCTTCACGGTGTCATCGGCTGCGCAAAAGACAGGCGGTCGGGCTCGCCTGCACGGATTTCGCGCCGACGCGAACCAGGCCGGACTATCGCTCCAGCGCCTGCTTGTGGCGCTGGCGTGCGGTCTCTTCCTTGATCACGTCGTCGATTTCACGCATGACGCCGCCCACGTCGGCGAGTTTCAGGTTGCGTTCGAAGCAGCCGGTTAACGCGATCTCGGGGTGCAGCTTGCCGCTCTGGTAGATCGACCAGATCTCGCGGCCGTAATCGGTGGTGCGCAGTGCAGGGGCGAAACGGCTGAAGTAGGCGGTCAGGTTGTCGACGTCGCGCTGGAGCATGGCGCCGGCGCTGTTGTTGCCGGCGGCGTCGATCGCCTGGGGAAGGTCGATGATGACCGGCCCGTCGCTGCCGACCAGCACGTTGTACTCGGACAGGTCGCCGTGGACGATGCCGGCGCAAAGCATGCGCACGACCTGCATGATCAGCGTTTGATGGTATTCGCGCGCCTGCGCTTCGCTTAGCGCCAGGTCGTTGAGCCTGGGGGCGGCGCTGCCCATTGCGTCGGTCACCAGCTCCATCAGCAGGACGCCCTCGAGGAAGTTATAGGGCCGCGGAACACGCACCCCGGCGGCGGCAAGACGGTGCAGGGCGTCCACTTCGGCGCTTTGCCAGGCCTGCTCCTGCTCCTGGCGGCCGTAGCGGGAACCCTTCTCCATGGCACGGGCGCGGCGGCTGTTCTTTACCTTGCGGCCTTCCGTGTACTGCACGTTCTGGCGAAAGCTGCGCTTGCTCGCCTCCTTGTACACCTTGGCGCAGCGCGTATCTTCGCCGCAGCGGACCACGTATACCTCGGCTTCCTTGCCGCTCATGAGCTGGCGCATGACCTCGTCGATGAGGCCTTCGTCGACCAGCGGTTTGAGCCTTTTTGGAGTTTTCATAAGCGCCTTTCAGCGCGGCTCCGGCGGCAGGGGATAGTGCAGGCAGACATGGTCTTATTCTATCGGGAAACTGCCGTTCACATGGCGAGGCGTGTTTGGCTCGCTGCGGGTTTGCGCGCATGAGGAAGGAACTTGCGCCGGCGAATCTTGCCGCCGGTGCAAAAAAAAACCGGTGGCGCTTGCTTGAAACGCCACCGGCCTAAGACGGGATTCCAAAGGAGGAGGAGGAGAAACCCCGCAGACGAATAATAGCGCAGCCATTGCTGCAATGCAATAGAATTTCTCCAACGCCAGTGCTTTTCTTACTGGTTTCCCATCGCAAATTTGGATGACAGCGATCACAAAAAAGAGTTTTTGTGCAACGCATCAATATGATATACATGCGGCGGCGGAGGTAGTGCGGAAACCCAAATCCATGATCATCAGACCACTGACAGTTTTTGAGCGTGAAGCTGTCAGAAAATTTTATCTCTCTCTTTCTCCAGACGACCGCCGCAAGCGTTTCTGTTGCACGCTTTCCGATGAGATCATCTCCGGCTACGTCGACCGGGTGAATTTCGCCCGGGACACGGTTCTGGGCGCGTTTGACGAACAGGCGCAGATTATCGGATTGGCCGAACTTGTTCGCGGCTCCGCAGCCAGCGAAATGGCGTTTTCGGTGCGGCCTGACCGGCGCGGCCAAAAGATAGGCACCAAGCTCATGCAAAGGCTGCTGCAGCGTGCGCGGATTTGCGGGATAGGGAAAGTGTTCGTGATGTTCCTCTCGGATAATACCCCTATGCGCCGGATGGCCAGTCGCGCGGGAATGCCGGTAAGCGTCGTTGACGGCGAAGCCCATGCGGCGCGAGAACTGCCGGCCCCGAGCGCGGAAGAACTGGCGCAATGGTTCATGGAGGAGAGCGCTTCGCACAGCGGGTATTTTGGAACCCTGGGGATGGTCGGCTGGGGCGCGCTCGTGAACCGGTCCGCAAACACACCACACGAGCCTCTCCAAGCGCTGACCCCGGCGGCCTGAGCGGGGCCCGCCGCGGGAACGGCGCCAATTCGTCCAGCGGGCAATCCGCCTGGACCTTGCGCAATGTCAAGCAGCCGGAACCCCGGCGTCCGGACAATATCCAAAGAGACCGTTGCGGAAATACCGAAACGGCCCGATCTAGGGAAGCATGAGGGGATGTGCCTCCTCATTTTCCAGTGAGATCAAAGCCTCTCGAACGCATTACAGCCAGGAGTAATAGATCATGGCACTGACACAGACCCAACGCTCCAAGCTCGAGCACATGCTCGACCAGCAATACAAAGCGCTGCTGGAAGAGGTGCGGGACGCGCTGGAGAAGAGCGAAAACCAGCAGTATGTGGAGCTTATCGACCGTGCGCCTGCCGACAGCGGGGACCAGGCTACCGGAGACGCGCTGGCCGATCTCAATCTTGCGATCATCGACCGGCACGTCCGCGAAATCCGCGACATCGACGCCACCAGGGTGCGCATCGTGGCGGGCAGCTTCGGCATCTGTATCGACTGCCGCGGCGACATCGGGTTTGAACGCTTGCTCGCCTATCCTACGGCGAAACGCTGCTTCGTCTGCCAGCGACAGCACGAAAAGACCTATGCCCATGAGGGCAATCCGACGCTCTGAACGGGGCTGTGTTTGACGGAAATCATACCGGCGCGATAAGGACGCGGTATGTTTGACTCGTGTACCGGCGCAGAAGTGATGGAAATGCGGGGCGCCATGAGCCCGGACCGCAGGGCACGCGCGAATCCATAGCGACGAGGGGCCAGTCATGAAAAGCCAACGTGGAGGTTTCCAGCCGGTCAGCGGGGACCGGTTGCTGCAGGAACTGGTGCACGACAGCTACAAGGCGGGGCGCAAGCTCGGCGAACCGACGCGCTGCCCCGATTGCGGCGCGGTGTTTCAGAAGGGCCGCTGGATCTGGGGCACCGCGCCCGCGGCGGCGCACGAGGAGCGGTGCCCGGCATGCCATCGCATCCACGACAAATTCCCGATGGGCTTCGTCACGCTCAAAGGCGAGTTCCTCCAGGCGCATCGCGACGAGATACTGCATCTGATCAGGCACCACGAGGCGAAGGAAAAGGCGGAACACCCGCTGCAGCGGATCATGGCCATCGTGGACGACGCCGATGGCGTCATGGTCACGACCACCGACGCCCATCTTGCGCGCGATCTGGCGCAGGCGCTGCACAAGGCCTACAAGGGCGAACTCGAATTCCATTACAACAAGGACGACAATCTGCTGCGCGCGGCCTGGAGCCGCTGACGGCGATAGGCAAGAATCCGTTGCAAAATATGTTTTGCAGCGGGTGACACAGGGGAGTATGAGGGGACGTGTCCCCTCATTCCTGCAACGGTCTCCAAGCGCTGGCAGGGCGTGCGGCGTTGCGATCGCGCCCGCCCGATCCTGTTCTGTCCTGCATCAGGTTCTGCCGGCGGTCACCGTATCGGTTTGCGCCAAAATGCCGCAGTGAGCAAAGGTTCTGCGCGACAAGGTCCTGCGCAGGGAGGTTTCTCCCGCGTTTCTGGCAATCCCCGGCGCTTTGCCTTAGGATGGGCGCAATTTTTCATCCTCGTCCGGAGACACCATGCCCCCAGTCATCACCTGCGTCGAAGACCTGCGCCTTCTGGCGGAAAAGCGCGTGCCGCGCATGTTCTACGACTACGCTGATTCGGGCTCGTGGACTGAAGGCACCTACCGCGCCAACGAAAGCGACTTTGCCCGGATCAAGCTGCGCCAGCGTGTGGCGGTGAATATGGAAAACCGCAGCCTGAAGAGCACGATGGCGGGGCAGGATATTTCCATGCCCGTGGCCTTGGCGCCCGTCGGGCTGGTAGGGATGCAGCATGCCGATGGCGAGATTCTGGCCGCGCGCGCGGCCGAGAAATTCGGCGTTCCGTTCACGCTCTCCACCATGAGTATCTGCTCGATCGAAGACGTGGCGGAGAACGTGAGCAAGCCCTTCTGGTTTCAGCTCTATGTGATGCGCGACCGCGAATTCATCAAGCGACTGATCGACCGCGCCAAGGCGGCCGGTTGCTCGGCGCTGGTACTCACCCTCGACCTGCAGATCATGGGGCAGCGGCACAAGGACATCAGGAACGGCCTGTCCGCGCCGCCCAAGATCACGTTGCGCAACATGCTGAACATGAGCACCAAGCCGCGCTGGGGCCTGGGCATGCTCGGCACCAAACGCCACACCTTCCGCAACGTGGTGGGGCATACATCAGGCGTGGACAACCTGAGCTCGCTCTCGGCATGGAGCGCGGGCCAGCTCGACCCCACCCTGAACTGGGACGACGTGCAGTGGATCAAGGAGCGCTGGGGCGGCAAGCTGATTCTCAAGGGCATCATGGATGCCGAAGATGCAGAAATCGCCGCGCGCTCCGGCGCGGACGCGCTCATCGTTTCCAATCACGGCGGGCGTCAGCTCGACGGCGCGCCTTCATCGATCACCGCCCTGCCGTCGATCGCGCAGGCCGTGGGCGACAAGATCGAGGTCCTGATGGACGGCGGCATCCGCTCCGGCCAGGACGTGATCAAAGCCCTCGCCCTGGGCGCCAAGGGCGTGTTCATCGGCCGCGCCTTCGTCTACGGTCTGGGCGCGATGGGCGAGGCGGGCGTGACCAAGTGCCTGGAGCTCATCCGGAACGAACTCGACATCACCATGGCTTTCTGCGGCCTGCGCGACGTGAAGCAGGTGGACAGGTCGATCCTCGTACCTGGAACCTATTGAGGACGCCGGCGCCGCCGAGGACGCCGGCTTCGCCGCGGCCACGCGGCACCTTGCACGCGTCGTACAAGATCGGGCGCGGTCCTTTATAATCCGGGGCACATGCGCATCCTACTCAGCAACGACGACGGCTATTTTTCCCCAGGAATCGCGCGTCTCGCCGAAGTCCTCGCCAGCGTGGCCGAAATCACGGTGGTGGCGCCCGAGCGCGACCGCAGCGGCGCCTCCAACTCGCTCACGCTGGACCGGCCGCTCTCGGTCAAGCGTGCGGCCAACGGTTTCCTGTTCGTCAACGGCACGCCGACCGACTGCGTGCACCTGGCCGTCACCGGCCTGCTCGATCACCTGCCCGACATGGTGGTGTCGGGCATCAACCTCGGCGCCAATATGGGCGACGACACCATCTATTCGGGCACGGTCGCCGCGGCCACCGAGGGTTTTCTGCTCGGCATTCCGTCGCTCGCGGTCTCGCTGACGAGCAAGGTCGGCAGGCATATGGACACCGCCGCGCGCGTGACGCTGGAGTTGGTCGAGCGCCTGCGGCGCGTGCCCATGTCCGGGCCGGTGCTGCTCAATCTCAATATTCCCGATCTGGCCTACGACGAACTGCGCGGAGTCGAGATCACGCGCCTGGGCAAGCGCCACAAGGCCGAACCGGTGATCAAGGAAATCAGTCCGCGCCAGGAAACCGTCTATTGGATCGGTCCTGCCGGCAGCGCGCAGGACGCGGGCGAAGGCACCGATTTCCACGCCGTTGCGGCGAACCGTGTGTCGGTGACGCCGTTGCAGGTCGATCTCACGCACCCGAACCAGATCCCGCTCCTGCGCGATTGGATGAAGCTATGAACCGCCGCTTCCAAGCGCCGACGCAAGGCATAGGCATGACCTCGCAGCGCACCCGCGCGCGCATGGTCGAGCGGCTGCGCAAGGAAGGGATTACCGACGAAGGCGTGCTCGCGGCACTGGGTGTCGTGCCGCGCCACTTGTTCGTGGAGGAGGCGCTGGCAAGCCGCGCTTACGACGACGATGCGTTGCCGATAGGCTTTTCTCAGACTATTTCCCAGCCCTATGTGGTCGCCCTGATGATCCAGACGCTGCGCGCCGGGCGCGAACTGGGCAAGGTGCTGGAGATCGGCACCGGTTGCGGCTACCAGGCGGCGGTGCTGGCGCAACTGGCGATCGAAGTGTACTCGATCGAACGCATCGCGCCGCTGCTGACCAAGGCGCGCGCCAATCTGCGCGGACTGCGCCTGTCCAATCTGCGCCTGAAACATGCCGATGGCAACCTCGGGCTGGCCGAGGCCGCGCCGTTCGATTCCATCATCCTCGCCGCCGCCGCGCGCCAGTTGCCGCAGGCCTTGCTGCAGCAACTGGCGCCGGGCGGCAGAATGATATTGCCATTTGGTTCCTCCGAACAGGTGTTGCGGCTGGTGGAGCGCACCCGTTCCGGCTACAGCGAGACCACGCTGGATGCCGTGCGTTTCGTGCCCATGCAGATGGGGGTGGAGTGATGCGCGTAGCGGCATTGCTCGGTTGCGCCGCGTTGGCGGCGGCCACGCTTGCGGGTTGCGCCAGCCGGCCGGTGCAGGCGCCGGTAGTCGATCGCGCGCCGCCGCCCGCGGCCACGCCCGCGGCGCCGCCCTCGGCGGATACGCGTCCCGAGTTCTATACCATTCGACGCGGCGACACGATGTTCAGCATCGCGCTCGATCACGGCTTGGACTACAAGGAACTCGCCGCCTGGAACAATCTGGACGAGCCGGGCCGGATACGTCCGGGCCAGCAGCTGCGGGTCAGACCGCCGTCAGACAGGCAGGAAGCGCCGGTAACGGTGAGTCCGGTAACCACCTCGGGGCGGGTCGAGACGCACCCGCTAGGCGCGCAGGCACCGGTGAATGCGGGCGCCGCGCGTCCGTCCGCTGCGCCGGGCGCGTCACCATCCGTACCCGCGGCGGGTCCGGTCACGGCGGAGGGAGCGGTCAAATCAGAACCCCTGGGGCGCAAGCTGCCGTATTCGCCCGAGAACGTGGCGCTGCTGCAACGCGCTGAAGCGCAGCCGAGGTCGGTGCCTGCACCGGTCGCTACGCCCGCCGCCGTGCCCGGGCAGGAGCCTGGGGGCAAACAGGATGCCGCCGCGGACGACGAGGACAAGGTAGAGTGGGGCTGGCCGGCGAAGGGCAGGATCGTCGCGGTGTTTTCCGAGCCGAGCAACAAAGGACTGGACATCGCCGGCAAACCGGGTGATCCGGTGATTGCCGCAGCGCCGGGGCGCGTCATATATAGCGGCGAAATGCGAGGCTACGGCAAGCTCACTGTCATCAAGCACAACAAGACCTATTCGTCGGTCTATGCGCATAACCGGAGCATCCTGGTGAAAGAGGGGCAGAGCGTGGTCAAGGGGCAGAAAATCGCGGAGTTGGGCAACACCGACAGCGATACGCCGAAGCTGCACTTCGAGATCCGCAAGCTGGGCAAACCGTTAGATCCGGCCAAGTACCTGCCGCCAACGTGATTTCGCATCCCGCTTCCCCGGACGAGGAGATCGAGGGCGACGCAGCGGCCGATTCTCAGGCCGCGGCACAGCCCGAGGCGGCCGAGCCGGAAACCGAATTCCTCAGCGACGTCACCCAGATTTACCTGCACGAAATCGGGCTCAATCCGCTGTTCTCGCCCGAGGAGGAGTTGCATTACGCGCGCCGCGCCGCCCAGGGTGAGTTCGCCGCACGGCAGAAAATGATCGAGCGCAACCTGCGCCTGGTGGTGAACATCGCCAAGCACTACCTCAACCGCGGCGTGCCGCTGCTCGACCTGGTCGAGGAGGGCAATCTCGGACTGATGCACGCGCTGGACAAATTCGATCCCGAGCGCGGCTTTCGCTTCTCCACCTACGCCACCTGGTGGATACGCCAGAATATCGAGCGCGCGATCATGAACCAGTCGCGCACCATACGGCTGCCGGTGCATGTGATCAAGGAACTCAATCTGGTGCTCCGGGCCAAGCGCCATCTGGAAACGCACGGCGAGCGCGAGGCGGGCATAGACGACATCGCGCACCTGCTGGGCAAGCCGGCGGAGGAGGTGCGCGGCGTGCTTGCCCACAACGAGCATATGGCCTCGCTGGATGCGCCGCTGGACATCGACCCGATGCTGTCGATCGGCGAATCCATTTCGGACGAGCATAGCGTCAATCCGGAGGCCGGATTGCAGACCCAGGAGGTCGAGTCGCTGGTGCAGCAATGGCTGGAACAACTGAACGACAAACAGCGCATCGTGATCGAGCGCCGCTTCGGCCTGAACAGCCAGGAGGTTTGCACGCTCGAAGAACTGGCCGGGCACCTGCGCCTGACGCGCGAGCGCGTCAGGCAGATTCAACTCGAGGCGCTGGGGCAGTTGCGCCGCATTCTGCGCCGGCGCGGGCTGTCCAAGGACGTGCTGCTGTAGCGGAGTAAGCCCCGCGACGGTATTAGTCTCTTATAAGTTGAGAGTTGACAGAAATGGCGAAGATTTCGATAAATGGCGACAGCGCATCCGCGGGGGGATTTACAAGGGGGGGCGCGCCCCCCCTTGTTCGTAGGATAAGGGCTTTTCCCCAGCCGGAGATACTTTGTTTGGTTCCGGCTTGTCCGGCTTAGGCTGCTACAAAGTGTAGGATTGACAAAAAAAGCGAAGACTTAAACAAACTTAAATAAATAGTGAGCGTGCATCGGCGGGGGGGGATTTGCGCCCCGAAGGAAGTCCCCTTGTTCGTGGAATGAGGGCTTTTCCTCGGCCGGAGATGCGGTGTTTGCGTTCGTTTCGTCCGAGTTAGCCGTCCTGTTTCAGCGTCTCGGGCGGTATGCGCTTCAAAATCGACGGATCGTTTTCTTCGCCGATCTCTTGCGCGAAGCGGATATTCTTTTGCAGTTCCTCGATGTACAGGTTCTGCCCGCCGAAATGCTGCTGCGCGTAGGAGTGGCAACCGCCCAATTCGAGATCGAGCCTTTTGCTCGCTCCCTGGAAAAACACGGGCGTCTTTATCACCAGGTCTTCGCCCGAGGCAAACACCACCTGCTCCATGCCTTCGGCATTGCGCTTGGTCGCGAGGCCGCCGGCGACGAACTCCGGATACAGGCGATCGCGGCATTTCTCCAGGTAACAGCGGTCCGCCATCTGCGCGATGATGTCGGCCGAACCGAGCATGCTGCCCAGCAGCCTGTAGATGGGCGAGGGCACCCTGATCTTGCCCACGGGGATCTCGTATCCGGTGAAGTGGATCAGTTCGGCCGCTATATCGGCCACCTCCGGCATGCCGATTTTCGGCAAATAGTCCTTGAGAAATACCGAGCCGCGCGAGACGTGGGTGAGGGTGTACTCGGCCCCGTTCTTGCGCTCCTGGTCCTTGAGCTCGCGCACGTAGCCCATATCGTGAAACAGGGCGGTGATCACGCCCAGACGGAACAGGGAATCGCCGAATGGCTGGGTGCCGATGCGCGAGCGCTCGTAGCCGTCGATCAGGCGCGCCATGGCGAGCGTCACGTCGAGCACGTGCTGCACGTCGTGATAGGCCGTGTCGCAGGGATGATAGCCGGGGTATTCGCCGCGGTAGAGCCGGGTCAGGTCGCGGAACGCATGGTCGAGCAGCTTCGTCGGCGCGGCCGGGTAGAGCTCGAGGTAGATGCGGTCCACCTCGTCATTCACCACCTGCGGATCGGTGGTATTGAATTGCGCGCTGACGTCGTAATCGTTGCCGCGAAAATCCATGCTTGTCTCCATGTTCCATCGACGATTATGGCTGCCGGATCGTGGAACAGTTCGGCCCCTGCTTCCTATTGCAAGTGATTATTATCCCGCATTATGCAAATCCCGTAAGGCTTTCTGCAAGAGGTCACAATGTTTGACATTTGCCGCATCCGTCAGGAATGAACCGTAAAATCAATCGGGTAGCGCGAGGACCTGCTCAGGTCCGCAGCGTGAACGGGTTGAAGTTGGTATGGCGGTCGTAGTAGTCCTCGTGTTCGGCCCGTTTGAGCGCGTTGACCACCTTGTAGGTGACCGGCGTGAATACTATTTCGACGCCGACCTTGAACACGAACTGCGACAGCATCACCAGCGGCAGCTTGTCGTCAGGGATGATGCCGGTGCCATAGAAAGCGAGCGGATAGAACAGGGCCGAGTCCACCGCCTCGCCGAAGATGGTCGAGCCGATGGTGCGGGTCCACAGCCATTTGCCCGCCGTGATGATTTTCATCTTCGCCAGCACGTAGGAGTTGACGAACTCGCCGCAGAAGTAGGCGCACATCGAGGCGAGGACGATGCGCCAGGCCGAGCCGAAAGCGATCTCGTAGGCCGTCTGGTTGTTCCAGAACGGCGCCGGCGGCAGCGCCACCACCACCGCCGCCATGAACGAGGCGAAACCGAGGCCGGTGAAGCCCGCCCAGATCACCTTGCGTGCGCGGGCGTAGCCGTAGACTTCGGTGAGAATATCGCCGAACACATAGGATATCGGGAAGAACAGCACGCCGGCGCCGAACGTGACCGCGCCGAAATAGGGCAAGGTAATCTGCGCGATCTTTGCCGGGCCGATCAGGTTCGAGCAGATCAGCACGATGACGAAGGCGGCCATGACCAGATCGTAATAGCGGAACTGTCGCGTCTGGTGAGGGGATGGTTTCATGGGCAGCCTGGCCTAGCGTCGCACTATTAAACCCTGCGCGGGCGGCGGCGGTCAATCGTTCCGCAGGTTCGCAAAACGCTGAGCCTTATCCCGGCAGGCACTGTCGCAGCGGGCTGTTGGCAACCTTGCCGGCCAGCCGGTATTGCAGGACACTGTCTCCGTCGCCGGCGGCGCATGGCAATCGCGGCTCCAGGGTTTGAAACGGGCGGGGCAACTTGAGCAGACTTGACGACCTCTACCGATTGCACCGCCTGCTGGATGGCCGGCGCAGCGCGATCAGCCGCCAGACGCTGCTGGACGAGCTGGCGATTTCCCGCTCCAAGCTCACCCGCCTCATCGCCGATCTGCGCGACAGAGTCGGCGCTCCCCTCGTCTTCGACCAGGAACATGGCGGCTACCGATTCGACACGGCAGATGGTCGCCACTACCTGCCCGGCCTGTGGTTCACGGGCGAGGAGTTGCATGCCCTGGTCAGCCTCAATCAGCTGCTGCAATCGCTCCACCCCGGTCTGCTGGATCATTTGCTTGCGCCCATTCGCGCCCGGCTGGACCACATCCTCCAGACCGAACACCTTGGCGGCGGCGAAGCGCAAAGGCGCATCCGCATTCTGGCCATGGCGGGACGCGCGGCAAACCTGCGCCACTTCCAGACCGCGGCCGGCGCCGTGCTGCAACGCAAGCGGCTTTCCATCCAGTATTACAACCGCGAGCGCGACCAGACCGGCACACGGGAAATCTCACCCCAACGGCTCACCCACTACCGCGACAACTGGTACCTCGACGCCTGGTGCCACCAGAAGAAAGCCCTGCGCAGTTTCGCCGTCGAATGCATCCGCCACGCGACCGTGTTGACGAAAACCGCCAAAAACGTGGCGGACGCCACCCTCAACCGCGAACTCGCCAGTGCCTATGGCATCTTCGCAGGCGAGCCTGTCGCCACCGCCGTCCTGCGCTTTACGGCGTATCGTGCCCGCTGGGTGGCCGACGAAATCTGGCACCCCGCGCAGCAATCGCGCTGGCTCGACGACGGCCGCTATGAACTCAGTATCCCGTACTCACGCGATACCGAACTCGTCATGGATATCCTCAAGCACGGCTCGGAAGTGGAGGTAATCGCACCCGAGGCGCTGAAAGTAGCCGTAATAAAACAGCTCGACCAGGCCAGAAGCCAATACGGATAAGGGTTTGCAGCAGGCTCGGGTCTTAAGCCTGGGCCAGCGCCCGAGTTGTTTCCGCTGCCGAACAGGACTAATATGACCATATTATATAGTCACCAAGGAATCGCCATGAACATCAACGCCGCCCAGTTCAAAGCCAAATGCCTGAAACTCATCGACGAAGTCGCTGCCACCCGCAAACCCCTCATCATCACCAAGCGCGGCAAACCGCTCGCCAAACTGGTGCCGATTCAGGACGAAGCGCCGGCCGGCCTGTTCGGTTATATGAAAGGCACGGTACAGATTCTCGGAGATATCGTGAATGTGCCCCATGACGCCTGGGCCGCCGAAACGGGTGAAGAAGACGAGCTCTACAGGGCGACACCAGCAAAGAAGAAAGCGCGCAAATGAATACCAGGCGCCTGCTACTCGATACCCACGTTTGGTTATGGCTCGCATCTGGCACGCCCGAAAAACTAAAACCTGATACACGCAAGGCCCTTGAACAAGCCAGCGTTTCCAACCCTTTGCTGGTCTCGATCATCTCCGTTTGGGAAATCGCCCTGCTGGAATCCAAGAAACGACTGCGCCTGCCCATGTCCGTGAACGAGTGGGTGGAACGCGCACTGGATCGCCCGGACATTCGCCTGATCGGCCTGGAGCACCCAAGAACGGTCATCGACAGTTGCCGCTTACCCAGCGATTTCCACCCCGACCCGGCGGACCGCCTGCTCGTGGCGACCGCCCGTCGCGAGAACGCGGTGCTCGTCACCCATGACAGGAAAATTCTCGCCTACGGTGCCACCGGGCACGTCAGGGTACTGGCGGCGTGAGCGGTGCGGGGGAACCGCACTTGAGGGACTGAAAGAAGCCGTAGAAGAACAACTCGATCGGGCCAAGAACCAGTATTGGTAAGGGTTTGCGGCGGGCTCAGGTTTTGAGCCTGGGGGGTGATATGGTAGACGTTGGGACGGGAAGTAAAGTAAGCAAACAACAGAGAAAATTGTGTATTTCGCCCACAGCGGCAATAGCCACGACCAAGGTCATCCTCTCGCCGAGCATCTGAAGTCGGTTGGAAATATTGCACACGGTTTTGCAGGCTTGGCAAACTGGGCTAGCGAAGTGAAACTCGCCGGGTTGTTACACGACCTCGGTAAATACGGAGATCGCTTCCAGGCGCGGCTGCAAGGCAAAGATCAGGGGCTGGATCACTGGTCACAGGGGGCGTGGGTTGCGCTGGCCGAACATCGAGCCATCGCCGCTGCGCTGGCGATTCAGGGGCATCATGTCGGCCTGCAACGCGCCAACACCGATGCTTTACGTCGGATGAATCCCCAGAGCCTCACACAAAACCATCCATTCGGGCTTGCTCTGAGCGATCCCGACCACACACGACTCAAGCAGCGTGCAGAGGCAGATGGGTTGCTCTTCCATACACCCGCACAAACAGCGTTGTCACACCAAAGCGGAATGGCGCAGGCAGTTTCTGCCATGCTCGATGTGCGGCTGCTCTTTTCGTGCTTGGTGGATGCCGATTTTCTCGATACCGAGGCGCATTTCAATGGTGACGCAAAGGGCAAGCAGCCTCGCGCAGCAGGGCCAAAATTGGATGTCCGTGCAGCACTTGCCGCGCTTGATGAACACATGGCGACATTGCGCGCTTCCACGGGTGCTCAGGTGGCGGTGCGGCAGGCACGCGAAACTCTGTGGGGTGCTGTAACGCGAGCCAGTCAGGAGAATCATCGCCTGTTCACGTTGACCGCGCCGACCGGTTCAGGCAAGACGCTGGCGATGCTCAAGTTCGCACTGGAGCACGCGAAGAACAACGGACTGAAACGAATCGTGGTGGTCGTCCCTTTTTTGACGGTCATCGAACAGACAGCCCGTACTTACCGAACGGTATTAAAGGGATTCCAAGGGAATTTCGTGTTGGAACATCACAGTCTGGCTGGACTGGGAGTCGAAGCGGAACAGCGGGATGCAGAAGGAGCGAACGAACGTCAGCGGCGTTTGCTGTCCGATAACTGGGACGCACCTATCGTGTTGACCACCAACGTACAGTTGCTGGAGTCGCTCTTTTCCAATCGGCCATCCGCCTGTCGTAAGCTGCACAATCTGATGGAGTCAGTAATTTTGTTCGACGAGGCGCAGAGCCTGCCCTCGAATCTCGCGGTTCCGACGCTGGCGGCGTTGTCACATCTTTCCGTCGCCTATCGTGCCAGTGTGGTGTTTGCCACCGCCACCCAACCTGCATTCGACACTCTGCACGAAGAGGTGAAGAAACATGCTATTCAAGGTTGGCAGCCGCTTGAAGCAGTGCCGGAACATCCCGCATTATTTGTGGCATTGGAGCGTGTTACTGTGCGCTGGCCGGAAGCGGGCGAGAAACGCTCCTGGACCCAGCTTGCCGCGGAATTGCGAGACGTGAAGCAGGCGCTGGTAGTTGTGAACCTAAAACGCCATGCCCTCGCGCTGCTCGATGAACTGAGTGAGACAGAAGGCTTGTTTCACCTTTCCACCAATCTGTGCGCCGAACACCGGCGCGTTGTCTTGAATCGAGTACGAAAACAACTCAAATATGGAAAACCCTGCCGCTTAATCTCCACCCAGTGCGTCGAAGCAGGCGTTGATCTCGATTTCCCATTCGTCTATCGCGCACTCGCTCCACTGGAGGCTATTGCGCAAGCGGCGGGTCGCTGCAACCGCGAGGGCCGATTGAAAGAAAAGGGCAACGTGATCGTGTTCGAGCCGAATGAAGAAGCCAATTGGCGGCGGCGCTACCCGACCCATTCCTACTATCAGGCAGCGGAAGTAACCCGCACACTGCTGATCCAACACGGCGAACTCGATATAAACGATCCTGCGCTGTTCCGAGAATACTACCGGCGGCTTTATGATTTGAGCGACCCTGCCAGTCAGAACCAAGTGTTGAACGAAGCAATCACGGCTCTGGATTTTGCCGAAGTCGCCCGATGCTATCGCCTCATTGACCAGAGCGCCATTCAGGTTTTAGTACCGTGGGGGGATTGCTGGGAGGAATTCGATGCGCTGCGTACCGAAGCTGATCGTCAAGGCATATCCGCCAAATGGATGCGGCGTGCACAAGGGCTTGCTGTCAGCGTCTATCGAACCAACGACGGCCCTCCAGCATGGGCAGTTCCCGCAAAGCTGCGGCGCGGCGGTGTTTCGGACGAGTGGTTCATCCTTGAAGGAGATTTTTACGACGACACCCTGGGGCTGAATCCGCCCAAGGGTGAACAGGTCTTTATTGCCTAAGGAGGGCGCATGGCCAACGGCACACATATTCTGGAAGTCTGGGGCGACTTCGCTTGTTTTACTCGCCCCGAAATGAAGGTCGAGCGGTTTTCCTACCCGGTCATTACACCCTCGGCGGCGCGCGGTATTTTTGATGCGATCTACTGGGACGGCATTCGGGAAAGGCAAGGCAGAGAAAGCGTCATTCGCCCTTATTTTTATTGGCAGGTAAAGCGCATCGAAATACTGGAGATGCCTCGTTACATTGCTCTACGACGCAACGAAGTGAAAGGTTGTGTCCCCGGCACAACAACGCTCAAGACGTGGATGTCAGGTAGGGCGCAAGTTGAACCACTTTGGGCTGATGGTAACGACGAAAGCGCGGGGCGCACCCAACGCCAAACAATGGCACTCAAGAACGTGCACTATCGGATTACCGCTCAAATCGTTCCTAAGTCCGGTTTCGCAAATGATTACGGCAAGTTCAACAGCCAGTTCGAGCGCCGTGCCAAACAAGGCAAATGCTTCCAGCAGCCTTATTTTGGTTGCCGTGAGTTCCCCGCCTTTTTTGAGTATGTCGAATCACTGGATGCCGATGCTATGCCGCCTGCCGCCCTAGACCAGCATCTTGGATTCATGCTCTACGACGTGTTTGATTTGCGCAAAGATGCGGTGTGTGATGGCGACAAGCCATTCATTACGTTGTTTGATGCGCATGTGCGCAACGGTGTGCTGGTCGTGCCGCGGTTTGATAGCGCAGAGGTGAAGAAATCATGCTGAACCGGCTCATCGACTACGCACGCACTAATGTCCCGTTTTCCGAACTGGGTTTTACCGTCCGCGACATTCGCTGGCGGATTGAACTCACAAAGGATGCGAAGCTGGTGGGCATACTGCCCTTGGGCGATGAAAAGAACGGTGCAGAGCGTTGGCGTTGCCCAGAAATGCACGATATGCAGTCTGGTGGGAAGGCTCATTTTTTGATCGACAATCTTAAATCAGCCATATTGCTGAGGGCTGCGGTGAGCGACAAGCCGCGCCACGAGTACTACGTTCAGCGCATCCGCGAGGCTGCCGCCGAGTCACCAATGCTTGAAGCTTTGGCGATTTTTCTCAGCGACACATCAAGCTTGGACTCGTTACGCCAGACTCTTCTGGCAGCGCCTCATCGAGCCAAGCCAACCGACAATCTGGAATGGCGCATCGACGGGCGCGACCCGCTTGACGATCCGGCCATACTTGAATGGTGGCGACATTGGCGTATGAGTGACCGCGATGCCGAGCCAGATGAATATCCAATGATATGTTTCGCCAGTGGCGAAACAACAATGCCAGCCAAGACTCATCCCAAAATAATGGGACTTCCCAGTGGGCAAGGTTCTGGTGACGCGCTGATCGGTTTCGATAAAGCCGCCTTCACATCGTTTGGGTTAAAGAAATCTGCTAATGCCGCAGTCTCCGAGCAAGCAGCTCGAAGCTATGTGGATGCCCTCAATCATCTGAAACGCCATCGTGGTAAGCGACTTGGCGAAAGCCTCGTCTTGCACTGGTTTAAAACCAAGGTGGAACATAAAGACGATGTGCTTCCGTGGCTACAAGACCCGCCGGAAGTTGCTGCAGCATCTGCTGCCATCGCTGCGCGCAAACTACTTAATGCTATCCGCAGTGGTCGGCGCCCCGATCTAGTCAACAACGAATTCTATGCACTGACTATCTCTGGCATGTCCGGTCGCGTTATGGTGCGTGACTGGATGGAAGGCAGCTTCGAGAAACTGGTTAGCAATGTGGCAGATTGGTTCGATCACTTGGCTATTACTGCTCGCGACGGTAACGGTCTCGCTCACGATCCTAAATTTATGGCTGTTTGTGGTGCTCTAGTTCGAGACCTCAAGGACTTGCCGGCCCCCATTGCCGCAACCTTATGGAAGGTGGCGGTGCAGCGTCTGCCCATCCCGCAACCCATTATGGCGCAAGCACTGGCACGCTTCCGAACCGATTTGATTGATAAAGACCAGCCCCCGTTTAACCATGCCCGCATGGGCCTCATCAAAGCCTATTTCGTTCGACTCAATTCAGGAGGTGACACAACCATGACTGCCTATCTCAACCCCGACCACCCCGCACCCGCTTACCACTGCGGGCGACTGCTCGCCATACTTGCCAACCTGCAACGCGCTGCACTCGGCGATGTGGGCGCGGGCGTAGTGCAACGCTACTACACTGCCACCAGCCAGATGCCAGGGCTGATTATCGGGCGCTTGGTCAGCAACGCACGCAACCACTTGGGCAAACTCGAAGGCGGATTGGCCTACTGGTACGAAAACCAGATTGCCGATGTGATGGGGCGCATGGGTGATGGTGCGCCGCGCATACTCGACCTTAACGGCCAAGGGCTGTTTGCCCTCGGCTATTACCAGCAACTCGCCGCACTGCGTGAAGGCAAGAAAGCCAACGACACCGCCCAAGGAGAAACAAAATGACTGCAATCCAGAACCGTTACGAATTCCTCTATCTTTTTGATTGCGAAAACGGCAATCCGAACGGCGACCCGGACGCTGGCAACAGCCCGCGCATCGACCCGGAAGACATGCACGGACTGGTTTCCGACGTGGCCATCAAACGGCGGGTGCGCAACTATATTCAGGCAGCCTTCGGCAATGAAGCACCCAATGCTATTTTTATCGAGCATTCGACCAATCTGAACAAACAGATTACAGCTGCGCACGAAGCTACAGGCGGTGCTCCCGCAGGTGGGGGAAACAGGGCGCAGGTTGGGAATGCTCGCAACTGGATGTGCCAGCAGTTTTTCGATGTGCGTACTTTTGGCGCAGTTATGTCCACTGGCCCAAACGCCGGACAGGTGCGCGGCCCTGTACAGATTGCTTTCTCGCGTTCCATTGACCCTATTCTGCCTATGGATGCGGCGATTACACGCATGGCTGTGGCTGAAAAAGTGGCTGGTGCCAAGACCAAAGGCGATTACGAAGAATGGGAAGGTAAGCAGGAAGAAGACAAACTCAGGACAATGGGTCGTAAATCACTCATTCCCTATGGCCTCTATGTTGCCAAAGGATTCGTTTCCGCCAATCTCGCTCAAGGCACCGGATTTTCCGACGACGACCTTACTCATCTGTGCGATGCGCTGAAAAGCATGTGGGATCACGACCGGTCGGCCAGCAAGGGAGTGATGTCCTGCCGGGGGTTGTACGTGTTCAAGCACGTTGGTACCGACAGCGATGCAAACCAGCGAGTGCGTCAAGCCAAACTCGGTTGCGCCCCCGCCCACCGCTTGCTCGACTTTTCAACGCCAGCCCGATCACTGCTAAATTCAATCATTGAAATTAGCCACCGCGAAGGCCTGGTCGGCTCGCCGCGCACATTCTCTGATTATGTTGTGACCACTCATCGTGACCGCCTACCAACAGGTGTGGAATTGATCGAGCCGAGTTGAAGCCAATGGGACGCAGCCAAGAGAGGTGGCGATCTCACGGACAACATCCATACCGCGCGATAAACGCCCGGAAGGTGAGATCAGGAGCGGTGCAAATCGTTTGAGCTTCCTAACATGACGCATGGATAAGAATATGGACTGGCGCAATCGTATCGTCTCAGACCCTAACATCCTGCTCGGAAAACCGAGGATCAAGGGGACACGGATTGCTGTCGAGTTGATCCTCGGCTGGATCTCCAGCGGATGGTCCATAGACGGCATTCTTGAAGCCTATCCACACATCACACGAGAGGACGTTCTCGCCGCGCTGGCGTATGCGCGACACATTTCGTCAGCGCGGTATCTCATTGATGTTCACAATCCGGAAATCACAGGCATTAGTGACCATGACGGAGGTTGATCCCATACCGCTCTCCGCCCTCAACCACTGGACCTACTGCCCGCGTCGTTGCGGGCTGATCCACTTGGAAAGGGAATTCACGGACAACATACACACTGCACGCGGCAATGCAGAGCACGACAAAGTCGATGGCATCCACCACGAAACCTGCGGTGACCGGCGCGTCGAAACCGCTCTACCGGTGTGGTGTGACCGTGTTGGGCTGATCGGCAAATGCGACGTGGTGGAGTTTTTGTCTGACGGTACACCTTACCCCATCGAATACAAACACGGTCCGAAGCGCAAGTGGCTAAACGACGACATCCAGCTCGCCGCGCAGGCGATTTGTCTGGAGGAAATGATCGACCGCCCCGTACCCAAAGGCGCGATTTTTCATGCGAGCAGTCACCGGCGACGGGAGGTGGCGATCACGCCGGAACTGCGGCGGCTGGTGGAAGAAACCGCGGCGGCTATCCGAGCCATGTTGTCTTCGGGAAAACTCCCGCTGCCGGTGAACGACGCGCGCTGTCGCGAATGCTCGTTGAAAGACATCTGCCAGCCCGAAGCGCTGGCCGGACGCGCCAAACAACAGCAGCTACGACAAAGCCTGCTCAATCCAGAGGAGTAGCGGTGCACACCGTTCAGAACACGCTCTACGTCATGACGCCGCACGCCTACGCGCATCTGGAAAACGCTACTCTGCGCATCGACGTAGAGCATGAGAAGAAGCTCCAGGTACCGCTGCACCATCTGGGCGGCCTGGTCTGTTTCGGCAATGTCATGGTCTCCCCCGCGCTCGTGCACCGGCTGGCGGACGAAGGCAAGTCGTTGGTGCTGTTGGACGAATCCGGCCGCTTCAAGGCAAGGCTCGAAGGCCCGGTCTCCGGCAATATCCTGTTGCGTCAGGCGCATCACCGCATGGCCGCGGAGCCCGGTTTCACGCTGGAGTTTGCGCGTGCCCTGGTCGCGGGCAAACTCAAGAACAGTCGCACTAACCTGCAACGAGGCGCGCGTGAAGCCGCCGAGCCGGATGAAGCTGCAACGCTTACCCGCACCGCCGACAACCTCGCCGCTTCGCTGCGGGCTGCGGCCGTCGCCACCACGCTGGACGAGCTGCGCGGCGTGGAAGGCGAGGCCGCGCGCGGCTATTTCGCCGCCCTGAATCTCATTGTCAAACCCCAGGCACGCGCGGGGTTCGCGCTCGATGGCCGCACTCGCCGCCCGCCGCTGGATCGTTTCAACGCTTTGATCTCCTTCCTCTACGCCATGCTCATGAATGACTGCCGTTCCGCCTGCGAAGCTGCCGGGCTGGATGCGCAGCTCGGTTTCCTGCACGCCGTGCGCCCTGCTCGTGCAGCGCTTGCATTGGATTTGCAGGAAGAATTTCGCTCGATACTTGCCGACCGGCTGGCGCTCACCCTCATCAACCGCGGCCAGATCACCGTCGCCGACTTTGACGAACGCGAAGGCGGCGCCGTCATGCTGGGCGACGAAGGTCGTCGCGCTGTTGTCACCGCCTGGCAGGAACGCAAACAGGAAGAAATCACTCATCCGCTCACCGAAAGCAAAATCCCTATCGGTCTCTTGCCGTTCGTCCAGGCGCGTTTCATCGCGCGTACCATCCGGGGCGAGATGGAAGGTTATCTGCCTTATCTGGCGAAATAGGACATCCCATGCTCATCATCGTCACCTATGATGTTTCCACCGAAACCGCTGCTGGCCGCAAGCGGCTGAGACGGGTTGCGAAGGTCTGCGAAAGCATGGGACAGCGCGTGCAAAAATCCGTGTTCGAATGCACCGTTGACGAAATGCAGTTTGAACAACTGGAGCGCAGTCTGCTCGCCGAAATCGACGAGACGCAGGATAATCTGCGCTTTTATCGCATCACTGAACCCGTGGAAGTGCGGGTCAAACAACATGGCTGTTTCCGCTCCGTGGATTTTGAAGGCCCGCTCATCGCATAATCGACCAGCGCGAACGTCTATCGACAATCAATATACGGGGCTTTCGCGCAGGCGCTAACTTTATGACCGATAAGCTATTTTCACGCAAGACCTCCTCCATGACCCATAGCCATTGGCCTTCTTCGAGTGGTTTCGCGGGAAAATACAAGAATCTTCTTGCGCAGCGATACGTTGCGTGAGCGGCGTATCGCCCGATCAATTGGTCGGGCGCGGATTGAAACGACAAGAGCCACAAGTGCGATGACATCGGCGTCGAGTATCGCCCGATCAATTGGTCGGGCGCGGATTGAAACTCGCCGTAGCCGGCATAGTAGGCAGGCGGCAGGTAGTATCGCCCGATCAATTGGTCGGGCGCGGATTGAAACAGCGTAGCTCTCGAACGTCGCGCCGCCGTACATGGTATCGCCCGATCAATTGGTCGGGCGCGGATTGAAACCCATGTGCCGGCAAGGAACTGATACGCCCCCGCGGGTATCGCCCGATCAATTGGTCGGGCGCGGATTGAAACCGTAATTCGGAAGCGGACACGCTTGAACCAGACAGTATCGCCCGATCAATTGGTCGGGCGCGGATTGAAACATAAGTCAGGTGGCATTTCTGACACCACGCACGCGTATCGCCCGATCAATTGGTCGGGCGCGGATTGAAACCACGCCCTCGAACGCATCGCGCGCGAACGCCAAAGTATCGCCCGATCAATTGGTCGGGCGCGGATTGAAACTTCCCAGGAGAGCGCGCCCTTGCCCTTCTGGAACCGTATCGCCCGATCAATTGGTCGGGCGCGGATTGAAACGCCGCTGCTGCTGGGCATGAACTTCAGCCCGATGGTATCGCCCGATCAATTGGTCGGGCGCGGATTGAAACCGCAAGCTACGGCGCGAGCGACGAATACCGGCGGGTATCGCCCGATCAATTGGTCGGGCGCGGATTGAAACGCTGAGGCGCGCACTTGACCCGGATTTCCATAAGGTATCGCCCGATCAATTGGTCGGGCGCGGATTGAAACATTGAACCGGGCTGGCGCGTGATCGTCGAGAACGGTATCGCCCGATCAATTGGTCGGGCGCGGATTGAAACAATTACACCGTCGGCAACGTCTACCCGGACGGGCAGTATCGCCCGATCAATTGGTCGGGCGCGGATTGAAACGCAATGAAATTCCGGTGATTGCCGCCGACATCATGTATCGCCCGATCAATTGGTCGGGCGCGGATTGAAACTCCCAGCAGGTCCTGCAGCGCCGGGCGGGCCCGTGTATCGCCCGATCAATTGGTCGGGCGCGGATTGAAACTTTTCGACGCGGCAGGCCATCACCGATCCGCCCTCGTATCGCCCGATCAATTGGTCGGGCGCGGATTGAAACACCGCATCAACAGCGTCATCAACCGGCCCCAGGTCGTATCGCCCGATCAATTGGTCGGGCGCGGATTGAAACGAACACGGTGTACTTGGTGTGCGCTGGCACCGCAGGTATCGCCCGATCAATTGGTCGGGCGCGGATTGAAACCCCCTGATTCTTGCTCATGCCACCACCCCCCCGCGTATCGCCCGATCAATTGGTCGGGCGCGGATTGAAACTTTTTTCGGGGACAGCCCCAGCGCGGCGCACAGACGTATCGCCCGATCAATTGGTCGGGCGCGGATTGAAACGGCCAATGCCACAGCACCGCGACGGTGCCGTAGTGTATCGCCCGATCAATTGGTCGGGCGCGGATTGAAACCTGCCGAGTTCAGCGCGATCGCAATACTTTTAGTGTATCGCCCGATCAATTGGTCGGGCGCGGATTGAAACATCTCCAGCGAGCGCACCGACCCGACGCGGCCGGCGTATCGCCCGATCAATTGGTCGGGCGCGGATTGAAACGTCGATCAGCAGCATCGCCGGCCCGCTCACCGTCGGTATCGCCCGATCAATTGGTCGGGCGCGGATTGAAACATCTGCAACCAGCGGAACACCTCGCGGCTCGTGAGGTATCGCCCGATCAATTGGTCGGGCGCGGATTGAAACTTGAACCCGCGCGCCTTCATGTGATCGAGCACGGGTATCGCCCGATCAATTGGTCGGGCGCGGATTGAAACCGCGATGAACGAGGCGTGGAAACGCGGAGCGACGCGTATCGCCCGATCAATTGGTCGGGCGCGGATTGAAACTTTCCACTGCGCCGGCCAGCAGCGACAGTATTGAGTATCGCCCGATCAATTGGTCGGGCGCGGATTGAAACATGGTCGCCTCGCACTGATTCACGGCGGCATCGATGTATCGCCCGATCAATTGGTCGGGCGCGGATTGAAACATGGTCGCCTCGCACTGATTCACGGCGGCATCGATGTATCGCCCGATCAATTGGTCGGGCGCGGATTGAAACAGTGAATACCCATGCCGTCGCGCTGCCGACGTACAGGTATCGCCCGATCAATTGGTCGGGCGCGGATTGAAACTTCTTTCAGGAACTGTTCGTCGCTGATGACTTCGGTATCGCCCGATCAATTGGTCGGGCGCGGATTGAAACAACTTCGGCGTGCAGGCCTCGATTGATTCAGACGGGTATCGCCCGATCAATTGGTCGGGCGCGGATTGAAACATGGATCAACGGTCCATCCCGGCGGCAACCGGGCGTATCGCCCGATCAATTGGTCGGGCGCGGATTGAAACAATTCGGAGATGCTCCAGCGGCTCCAGATCAGCCTGTATCGCCCGATCAATTGGTCGGGCGCGGATTGAAACCGAAAGTTGGCAGGCCGGGGCACCATCACCTCCGCCGTATCGCCCGATCAATTGGTCGGGCGCGGATTGAAACCCTGCGGGACCGGACGCAGGCGGGCTGGAGGAAGGTATCGCCCGATCAATTGGTCGGGCGCGGATTGAAACCTGCACCGCATCGCCCCCGTGGACCGTTCTGCAGCGTATCGCCCGATCAATTGGTCGGGCGCGGATTGAAACTACAAGTTGTGCCTGCTGGGGGCTAAGGATGCAGAGTATCGCCCGATCAATTGGTCGGGCGCGGATTGAAACGCCTAAGCGCTGGCGCGACAAGATAGAGACTGAGGTATCGCCCGATCAATTGGTCGGGCGCGGATTGAAACCTCGTCTGGAGCGCCTATCAGGCCAAGGCGCTTGTGTATCGCCCGATCAATTGGTCGGGCGCGGATTGAAACACTAAGAGATTCGCGCTTTCAACATTGCATCCTTGTATCGCCCGATCAATTGGTCGGGCGCGGATTGAAACCTGCCGGCCCTGGCAATCCCCACACCCCACGGCAGTATCGCCCGATCAATTGGTCGGGCGCGGATTGAAACGTCAATGTCGCCGTCCTCGGCGTAGTCCCATAACGTATCGCCCGATCAATTGGTCGGGCGCGGATTGAAACTGCACAGGCGCAAGCCAGTGGAGCAACCAAACATGGTATCGCCCGATCAATTGGTCGGGCGCGGATTGAAACATACCTATCAGGGCTCTTGATCCCGCGCTTCTTGGGTATCGCCCGATCAATTGGTCGGGCGCGGATTGAAACGTTGATCAGATTGTCTACGCTTCGACGCAGGTATCGTATCGCCCGATCAATTGGTCGGGCGCGGATTGAAACGGCCGCCGGCGCGCGCGAGCGTGCCTGCGGCGTGCAGGTATCGCCCGATCAATTGGTCGGGCGCGGATTGAAACGTCTGCCGACCCCCCACCCCCTGCTGGTCGAGGCGTATCGCCCGATCAATTGGTCGGGCGCGGATTGAAACACGCAATTGCGCGATCGCGTCGACGCTGGTTTGGCGGTATCGCCCGATCAATTGGTCGGGCGCGGATTGAAACGAGCAGGCGGCCGGCGGCGCGCTTGCCGACGCGAGTATCGCCCGATCAATTGGTCGGGCGCGGATTGAAACTGCGTGTGTTTGCCCGGGTTGCGCTATTTCCACGGTATCGCCCGATCAATTGGTCGGGCGCGGATTGAAACTCCGACCAATTGCACCCATATTCGCAAGGCGACGGAGTATCGCCCGATCAATTGGTCGGGCGCGGATTGAAACGATAAGAACGAGTTTATTCGACACGCAGACAACGGTATCGCCCGATCAATTGGTCGGGCGCGGATTGAAACGTAAGCGTGCTGGCGCTGGCCACGCTCGCGCCAAAGTATCGCCCGATCAATTGGTCGGGCGCGGATTGAAACCACCATGTTTCACGTGGATCGCCGGCGCCGGAGCGTATCGCCCGATCAATTGGTCGGGCGCGGATTGAAACCTCAGCGCTTCCAGCGTCTCAAACAGGTGATCGCGGTATCGCCCGATCAATTGGTCGGGCGCGGATTGAAACAACGGTGCCATCCGCCACTTGCGATAGGACAGAAAGTATCGCCCGATCAATTGGTCGGGCGCGGATTGAAACTGTCCCTGATGCCGCTAAAGGACGGGAGCGCGGCGTATCGCCCGATCAATTGGTCGGGCGCGGATTGAAACGGACATTGTTGACTTGAACCATTCCGGGCTCGCGAGTATCGCCCGATCAATTGGTCGGGCGCGGATTGAAACTTGGAACGTACCTGAACAATAACCGCGTTCCCCCGGTATCGCCCGATCAATTGGTCGGGCGCGGATTGAAACCGCGCTGTATGCGTGGACGGCAAGGGGGAAGAAAGTATCGCCCGATCAATTGGTCGGGCGCGGATTGAAACTAGCAATTCGGCGGCGGTTTTCTTCGGTAGCGAGGTATCGCCCGATCAATTGGTCGGGCGCGGATTGAAACACACCACGCCCGCGTTAACAGAAGCGCCCTCCGACGTATCGCCCGATCAATTGGTCGGGCGCGGATTGAAACAACCTGATCGCGCTGCAGCGCGAAGGCGAGCAGAGTATCGCCCGATCAATTGGTCGGGCGCGGATTGAAACCGGTGAAGAGCGCGCGCGGCTCGCCCGGCATTATGTATCGCCCGATCAATTGGTCGGGCGCGGATTGAAACAGCTCGTCGTGCAGGCGACCGAGATTGCGCTCGAGTATCGCCCGATCAATTGGTCGGGCGCGGATTGAAACAAGCATGGTGCGAAACCACGGCGCAGGCTTGCGCGTATCGCCCGATCAATTGGTCGGGCGCGGATTGAAACGCTGTGGGGGTGATCGATGCCAAGCGCGCAGCGTGTATCGCCCGATCAATTGGTCGGGCGCGGATTGAAACAAGACGCTGGAACAAGTCGCGGCGCTATACCTGGGTATCGCCCGATCAATTGGTCGGGCGCGGATTGAAACCCGCCCTCAGGTATCACTCGACGCCCAGGCCAAAGCGTATCGCCCGATCAATTGGTCGGGCGCGGATTGAAACCGGCGATTGCTGATCCTGAACGCAGACCATTTTCCGGTATCGCCCGATCAATTGGTCGGGCGCGGATTGAAACATGACCTTGCTGGCGTGGATCAGAAAGCGACCACGTATCGCCCGATCAATTGGTCGGGCGCGGATTGAAACTTCGAGGTAATCAGCATCGCCGCCGAACATTTCGACGTATCGCCCGATCAATTGGTCGGGCGCGGATTGAAACTTCGCCCTGCGCGATCTCGATGGACTGCTCTTCCGTATCGCCCGATCAATTGGTCGGGCGCGGATTGAAACAGTTCGGATGCGTTGGCGAGGGCGGCGCTGGCGAGGTATCGCCCGATCAATTGGTCGGGCGCGGATTGAAACGAAAAACGCCAGTTGCTGCGGGGAGAACCTACGCGTATCGCCCGATCAATTGGTCGGGCGCGGATTGAAACTTGCAGCACAAGCTGCGCCGGGTATCCGCCGGTGGTATCGCCCGATCAATTGGTCGGGCGCGGATTGAAACCGGTAAACGTAAGCGTTGGCGTCGCGATCCTTAATGTATCGCCCGATCAATTGGTCGGGCGCGGATTGAAACAGCAAAATAGAGTGTGTCCGACGTGCCGCGGCGCACGTATCGCCCGATCAATTGGTCGGGCGCGGATTGAAACGCCGCGATAAGCGGTCAGTCGCGCCCGATATGCAGGTATCGCCCGATCAATTGGTCGGGCGCGGATTGAAACTTTGCCGCCAGGTGCCGCGCGACGACACTCCCGTGTATCGCCCGATCAATTGGTCGGGCGCGGATTGAAACGCCAAGGGCGCCAAGAAGGCGACGAAGAAAAAGGCGTATCGCCCGATCAATTGGTCGGGCGCGGATTGAAACGATCACATCGCCGAGGCCAAGTCGCTGCAGATCCTGTATCGCCCGATCAATTGGTCGGGCGCGGATTGAAACGGCGAGTGGCACTGGCTTCGCGTCAACCCGTTCGTGTATCGCCCGATCAATTGGTCGGGCGCGGATTGAAACCAGCACGTCCGCGTGGAGTCCGGCGCCGGCGGCGCGGTATCGCCCGATCAATTGGTCGGGCGCGGATTGAAACCCTACGGGACCGGACGCAGGCGGGCTGGAGGAAGGTATCGCCCGATCAATTGGTCGGGCGCGGATTGAAACACATGCCCCCGCATGTAAGGCCGTTTTGGATGCGTATCGCCCGATCAATTGGTCGGGCGCGGATTGAAACGGGTAGCTGGTAACTTATAACTTAACGGGGGAAGCGTATCGCCCGATCAATTGGTCGGGCGCGGATTGAAACATGCGGGAAAGTCAGCGTCATCAGGTACACATAGCGTATCGCCCGATCAATTGGTCGGGCGCGGATTGAAACCGGTATTCCATATCCGGCAGTGCTTAAATCGTAGAGTATCGCCCGATCAATTGGTCGGGCGCGGATTGAAACAATTCATCAATCCTGCGTTCGTGCGCCTTGATGATGTATCGCCCGATCAATTGGTCGGGCGCGGATTGAAACGGTCGATTCGAGCTGCTGCGGGCGGCGCAGTGGGCGTATCGCCCGATCAATTGGTCGGGCGCGGATTGAAACGTGGTCTGCACCAATGCCGCGCATGCGGAGGCCCTCGTATCGCCCGATCAATTGGTCGGGCGCGGATTGAAACGTCGCCGACCTTGCCCTTGTTCTGTTCGCGAATCGTATCGCCCGATCAATTGGTCGGGCGCGGATTGAAACTATTTCGGCAACTCGCGCCAGCGCCTGGTGGAACGTATCGCCCGATCAATTGGTCGGGCGCGGATTGAAACAATACGGGGGGCGGCTCGGCGTCGCTATCGCAGTGTATCGCCCGATCAATTGGTCGGGCGCGGATTGAAACCCAATGGTGGATGCATTTTCATTTACGGACGAAAGTATCGCCCGATCAATTAGTCGGGCGCGGATTGAAACCGCACCAGGTGCACCGCCAGCCCCGGCGGCCTCAAGCAGACCGCCTCCTGGCCTGCTTCTAATTCTTCTTCGCCTTCTTCTTCGGTTTCGGCGTGGGCACCAGCACGGTTCCGCGACATTTCTTCGCCCCGCACCAGCAGGGCCAGCGCGCTTTCACCGCTTTGGTAATGCGCTCACCGGCCTCGATACAGTAGTCGTAGGACAGTTCCTCGCCCGGCCGGATGTCGCGCGCCGCGCGTACGAACATGCGCTTGTCCTTCTCATAGGTATCGCAGTTCGGGTCGCAGGAGTGGTTGATCCAGCGGGCGATGTTGCCCTTGGCGCCGCCGTCGATATTGTGGTCGTGTGCGACGCCGAAAATGAACGTATGGTTCAGGCCGTTCATGTCCTCGGGATAGCGGCGCGCAACTTCGGCTTCGCTGATGATCTCCCCTTTGTATTCGCATACCGTTTCGTCCTCGCGGATGGCACGGCGGGCGAACACGCCGCGCCCGTGTATGCCGGAGCGGCGCACCGCGATGCGCGGCCCCTTCGGTCTTGCTTTGCTGCCAGTCATGGTGTGATGCTCTTTCGTGCAAAGTGCGCATTGTTGCGTTGTCTGGGGCAACTTGCAAGCGTGGTCGCGCCGGCGCCTTGCACAACATAAACGGCGTTATCATCATGCTTGTCCCGCAAACCGGGTGTTGAAAAAGGGGGCGACGCCCCCTTTTAGATCCCCCAAGTCAGGACTATTCAAAAGCGCTCCCCTCTGAGAGGGCGACATGATGAGGTGCGCTTTCGCGTCAGGGAAGCGTTTTTCAACAGCCCACCAACCAAATCAAGGTTCCCGCATGACCGATTTTCACGGAATTTTTCCCTATCTCGTTTCCCCGATCGACGAAGCCACCGGGCGCGTGCGCGAGCGCGTGCTGCGCGACCTGGTCGAACACCTGATCGGCTGCGGCGTGCACGGCCTGTCGCCGCTGGGCAGCACCGGCGAGTTCGCCTATCTTTCGTTCGAGCAGCGCCAGGAGATCGTGCGCATCGTGATCGATGCCGCGGCGAAGCGCGTGCCCGTGCTCGCCGGCGTCGCGGCGTTCGCCACCAGCGATGCGATCAGACAGGCCGAGGCGCACGCCAGGCTGGGCGCGGACGGCATGATCCTGATCCTGCAGCAGATGTTTGCGGTGCCGCCGCGCGGCATCGAGCGCTACTTTCGCGCCGTCGCCGAAGCGCTGCCGCAGACTTCGATGACGCTGTACACCAACCCTGGCCTGCTCGGCGGCGACATCCCGATGGACGTGCTCGAGGCCTTGTCCCATAGCGCCAACATCGAGTACATCAAGGACGCCTCGGGCAATACCGGACGCATACTTACCATGCTCAATCGCATGGGCGGGCGGATCAAGGTATTCAGCGCTTCCGCGCATATTCCCCTGCTGGTGTTGAAGCTGGGCGGGGTGGGGTGGATGGCCGGGCCCGGCTGCGTCATGCCGCGCGAATGCGTGCGCCTGTACGACCTGGCCTGCGCCGGCAAATGGGAGGAGGCGATGGCGGAGCAGCGCCGGCAATGGGCAATCAACGAGGTGTTCACAAAATACGCGCTCGCGGCCTGCATCAAGACCGCGCTGCAACTACAGGGCTTCGATGTCGGCGACGCGATCGCGCCGCAGGAAGCGCTCAAGCCCGAAGCGGTCGAGGACATCCGGCGGGCGCTGGCGCAGCTCCAGTAGCGGCCGCTATTTTATTTTCGCCAGCTTCTCCAGCGTGTCGCCCGTGACCCGCACCAGTTTCCACTCGTGCATGATGGTGGCGCCGAGCGTTTCGTAAAAGAATATCGCCGGCTCGTTCCAGTCGAGTACCGACCACTCGAGCCGCCCGCATTTGCGCTCGGCCGCGATGCGCGCCACCTGCAGCAGCATGGCCCGGCCAAGACCGCGGCGGCGGTGCGCCGGACGCACGTACAGGTCCTCCAGGTACAGGCCCTTCCTGCCGAGGAAGGTGGAGAAGTTGTGGAAATACACGGCAAAGGCAACAGGCTCCGCCCCGCTGTAGCCGAGCAACACTTCCGTGTGGCTTTTCGGACCGAACAGTTCTTCGGCGATCACGTCCTCGGTGGCCACGACGAGATGGGTGAGCTTCTCGTATTCGGCCAGCTCGTTGACGAAAGACAGCACCAGCGGCACGTCCGCGCGTGTGGCCTGGCGTATGGTCAGCGTTGGCGTGCTCATTTCGCCTGATAAGCCGACTTCACCGCCTGCGCCAGTTCCAGCACTGCGGCGGCGTACATGCTGGAGCGATTGTAGCGTGTGATCACGTAGAAGTTGGTGAGGCCCACCAGGTATTCGTTCGCCTCACCCGGCGTTTCCAGCTCGATCAGGGCGCAAGGCGCATCGGCCCGGGTTTCGCCGGCGGCGTTCACGCCGAATTGCGCAAGGTCGCCGTAGCGGTAAGTCGGCTTGATGCCGGCGTCGACCAGCTTGCGGTAGTTGCCTCCCTGCACCTGCGCGGCGAAGGCCACCGGCTGGTTCGTTTCCCAGCCATGCGATTTCAAAAAATTGGCGACGCTGCCGATCGCGTCGGCGAAGCTGCCGGAGAGATCCTGCTTGCCATCGCCGTCCAGATCCACGGCGTAGCGGCGGTAACTCCCCGGCATGAACTGGGGAATGCCGATGGCGCCGGCATAGGAACCCTTCAGCCCGAGCGTATCGATACCGGCGTCGCGTGCGTACAGCAGGTAGTTCTCCAGTTCGCCGCGGAAGAACTCGGCGCGCGGCCGGTAATCGAATGCGAGAGTGGTGAGGGCGTCGATGACGCGGTAGCTTCCGGTGTTGCGCCCGTACACCGTCTCCACGCCGATGATGGCGACGATGATTTCTTCGGGCACGCCATAGAGTTCCGCCGCGCGCGCGAGCGCCTCACTTTGCCGCTCGCGGAATTCGACGCCCGCCTGAATGCGCTCCCGCGTGAGGAACAACGCGCGATAGGCCTGCCAGGACTTCGCTCGCGGTTCGATCGGCGGGGTGATGGCCTTGATGATTGCCGGCTGGAAGCGCGCTTTGGAAAACAGCGTGCGCAGTTCTTTTCTGACAAAACCGTGCTTGTCGACCATCTCGGCGATGAACTGGCGCACGTCTTCGCGCTCGGCATACTGCGCGGCGGAGGCGGCGGCGGTGAGGGAGGACGACAGCGCAAGGGCGAGCAGCGCAGTCAGGACGCGCGCTGGCCGGTTCAAGCGCTGAACTCCCGCACCAGCAGGCGCAACTCGGCCAGCGCGCGCGCATCGGGGCGCCCGCCGTAGCGCAGCGCGATGTAGCGCTCGCCGATGGCGCGTATGCGTTCGGCCTTGCCGGGATAGCGCGCGGCCGTGCGCTCGACGAAATCGGCCGGTCCTTCATGGGTTGCGCGTGCACAGCCCTTCTTCCCGAGCTTGGCGCAGAACCTGAGCCACAGGCGTTGTACCGGGTCGGCGCTGCGCATGCGCCGCAACAGCCAGGCGGCGAGCAGCGCCAGCAGTGCACCCACGCCCCAGAACAGCGTCAGCGCCATGTTTTCCCAGCTGGGCTCGCGCATGCCGACGCTGGCGAGGAATTGGCGCTGGCGTTCCGGATCGTAGCCGAGCACCAGTTGGTTCCATTTGTTGGCGAGCGCATCCCAATTGTAGCGCAGCTCGCGCAGCCAGTAGAGGGTGGTGCGCGCCATCAGCGGCAGCGGGTCGGTGGCCGGCACCGCGGCGGCAATGCCGGATTCGACCCGCACCGGCGAGGCGGCGGCGGTAGGATCGAAGCGCACCCAGCCGCGGCCCTTGAGCCACGCTTCGGCCCAGGCGTGCGCGTCCGACTGGCGCACGATCATGTACCCGTCCACGGGATTGATGTCGCCGCCCTGGTAGCCGGCGACCACGCGCGCCGGCACCCCGGCCGCGCGCAGCAGGAAGACGAAGCTCGACGCGTAATGCTCGCAAAAGCCGCGCTTGCTGCCGAACAGGAATTCGTCCACCGAATCGCGGCCGAGCAGCGGCGGCTCCAGCGTGTAGACGAAGCCTTGCTCGCGGAAATAGCGCAGGGCTTTCTGGACGATGGCCGCATCGGCCGCGCCATCCGCCGCCCATTCCTGCGCCAGTTGGCGCGAGCGCGGGTTGAAACCCGCAGGCAATTGCAGTGCCGGCCTGAGCCTGTCCGCATCGTCCGCGCCCTTGTTGAAATTGGTGTAGGAGCGCATGTCGTAGCGCACGCGGTTGCGCACCGGCCTGCGCGAAAGCAGCGTGTAGTCGCCAGTAACCCTGGCATCGGGCGGTATTTTCGCCGCCAGCTCCAGCGCGAACAGCCAGTTGTGGTTATGCGGCTCGAGCGTGACCTCGTAGTCGTAGGCCTTGCCGCCGGCCTCGTACTGCATCTGCGTGTAATGGCGGACAATGCCGGGGCGCCAGGTGCGGCCATCGAAGTCCCAGAACACCGGGCCGCGCCAGTATAGCTGCGGCCTGGGCGGCGCGTCCTGCTCGAACCTGACGCGAAACGCGATCGCGTCGGACTGCGACAGCCGGCTGATTGCGCCGGGCGACATCGAGTCGGACAAGCCGGTGATGCCGCTGTAGGCATCCTGCGGCAGCCCCCACAGCGGACCCTGCACCCGCGGAAACAGGAAAAACAATATCAGCATCACCGGTCCCGCCTGCGCCAGCAGCACGCCCGCGGTTTTGAGGTTGGCCTGCAGCGCGCGCGCGGGCGCGGCGAAGTTCACCAGGCTGGCGGTGTTGACCAGCGTCGAGACGAGCATCAGCCCCGCCGTGGGCAGCGTCTGCGAATAGAAGAAATTGGTGAGCGCGAGAAAGTAGCCGAGCAGCACCAGCACCATGGCGTCGCGCTGACGGTGCAGTTCGAGCAGCTTGAGCGACAGGAACAGCACCAGCAGCGCGACGCCGGAATCGCGGCCGAAAACGGTGCGGTAGGTGAGATAGACGCCGAACATGCCGCCAGCGACCAGCAGGGACAACAGCCATTTCCGCGGCAGCGCGCGCTCGCCCCAGCCCAGGTAGATGCGCCAGGCGAACAGCATCAGCGCGATCAGGTTCAGCCACCAGGGCAGATGCTGCGTGTGCGGCGCAACCACCAGCGCGAGGCCGCCGAGCAGCCAGAACAAGTGGCGTAACTGGATCGTCGGATTGGCGAACGGTTGAGCAATTCGCTTCATGAGCGATCTAACTTGGGATCGACAAATAGCTTCGCCCTTATCAGCCTCTGATGTGGGGGATATAAAAGGGGGCAAGGGGAGGGGTGGGACCCTTCCCTTCCCACCCAAGCCCCCTTTTTCGATACCCTATTGGAGACCATACAGCGCAAGCTCCCGCAGGCAGGCGAGGCGGTGCGGCTCGCCTGCGTCTGGCGCCAGTTCCAGTCCGGGCAGGCGCAGGCCGTAACGCAATCCATCCTGGTCGGCCGCGAGCACCCAGCGCGTCAGGCGCGACAGTCTGGACTCGAGGTCCAGATTGGCGGGGAGCCGGTTCCAGTCCAGCCACAATTCGGCGGCGGCGCGGCCGCTGAACACTTTCGTCTGCAGCCCCTGTCCCCGCGCGGCGGCCTTCCAGTGGATATGCCGCGGCGAATCGCTGGCCTGGTACGGTCGCAACCCGGCGAAGTCGTCGCTGCCGCCGCCGGCGACGCGCTTCTCGCCGGCGCCTGCGGATGGCTCGGGCAGCGGCAGCAGCCCGTCATCGGGCCGCGGATAGACCAGGCAGCGCATGTCCGGCTGAATATAGCTCCAGGCGCGCAACAGGCCGACGGGAAAGCGCGTGTCCACGGTAATGCGTGCGGGCGCGAGCCAGCCTCGCTTTTGCGCCGCGACCGGGACGCTCACCGTGGCGCCGCGTCCGGACGCAATGTCGCACTGCGTTGCCTTGCCCTGGTGCCACAGCGCGATGGCGCAGCGCTCGTAGCCCGAGCGGTTTTCGACGAACAGTTCGAACCAGGCGGTCTCACCCGCGAACACCGGGTCCACGCGGCCTGGAGTGATGTGCAAATGCACCAGGTTGCGGAAAGTATGCAGGATCGCCACCAGCGCCATGCTCGCGAGCAGGAAGGTGAGGAGGTAGCCGAGGGAAAGATTGTAGTTGATCGAGCCGATCAGCATCACCGCGAGCGCCATGGCAAAGGCGAGGCCGGGGCGCGTCGGCAGTATGTAGACGCGCTTTTGCGCGAGGAAGATGGTGCCCGGCTCGGGCCGCCGCGGACCGAAGAATGCGTTGTAGAGCTGGGAGCGGCTCAGGATTTTTTCGAACATCGCGCCAGCGTGTTTTTCGCGGTTGATACGTGTCAGGGAATCGGTACGGCCTCGATCAGCGCCGCGGTGACTTCGGCGGCGCGTTTGCGTGCACCTTCGTGCGCCGGCGCGAGACGGTGGCCGGCCACGCCGGGCAGAATCGCCTGCACGTCTTCGGGCAGCACTTTGTCGCGGCCTTCGAGCATGGCCCAGGCCTTGGCTGCATGCAGCACGCCGAGCGCGGCGCGCGGCGACAGGCCGCTCGCGAACTCGGGCGCGCGCCGCGTGTGTTCGACGACGGCCTGGATGTAGTCGAGCAGGGCCGGCGCTGCGTGCACCTGGGATGCGCTCGCCTGCAGCTCGATCAGTTCGCCCGGCGCGAGACGGGGTTCCAGCGTCGCCACCAGGCTGCGCCGGTCGGTGCCCTGCAACAAGGCGCGCTCGGCGTCGCGGTCCGGATAGCCGAGTTCGATGCGCATGAGGAAGCGGTCGAGCTGCGATTCCGGCAGCGGGAACGTGCCGACCTGGTGCGAGGGGTTCTGCGTGGCGATCACGAAAAAGGGTTCGGGCAGCGGCCGCGTCTCGCCTTCCGCGGTGACCTGATGCTCTTCCATTGCCTCCAGCAGCGCGCTCTGCGTCTTGGGTGTGGCGCGGTTGACTTCGTCGGCCAGGATCAGCTGCGAAAAAATCGGCCCGGGATGGAACTTGAACGCGCCGCTGTCGCGGTCGAACACGGACACGCCGATGATGTCGGCGGGCAGGAGGTCGCTGGTAAACGAGATGCGCTGAAACGCCATGCCCAGGAGCTTTGCCAGGGTGTGGGCGAGCGTGGTCTTGCCCACCCCGGGCAGATCCTCGATCAACAGGTGGCCGCGCGCCAGGATGCAGGCCACGGCCAGCCGTATCTGCCGCTCCTTGCCGAGTATGACCTTGCCCGCGTTGGCGATGACGCGGTGTATGGATGTGTCGCGCGTGGCGAATTTGTTTTCAGCGTGTAGCAGCAATCGGGTTCTCCGTAGTGTGTCCGGCAGGGCCGGGGGCGCGCGCGCCGTTCGCGGCGGCGCATACCCGTCCGGGGATGGAGCGGGCCTGCGCAAGGCATTCGTCATCTTACGTGGATTTCGGCTAACATTCAGCAAATCGAACCCGGTAAGATGCTACATGGCCACCGCTTTTATCTCTCACCCGCACTGCCACAAGCACGACATGGGCGCCTACCACCCGGAGTGCCCGGAGCGGCTGAGCGCGATCGAAGACCAGTTGATCGCTTCCGGCATCGGGCCGCACCTCACGCATCACCAGGCGCCGCAGGCAACCGTGAGCAGCCTGGCGCGGGTGCATCCGATGGAATATATCAGCCACATCCGCTCTAGCGCGCCGCAAAGCGGCACCGTTCATCTGGACCCGGATACCGCGATGAATCCGCATACCTGGGATGCCGCGCTGCACGCGGCCGGCGCGGCGGTGCTTGCCACCGACCTGGTGCTGAACCGGCAGGCGGACAGTGCCTTTTGCAGCGTGCGCCCGCCCGGGCATCATGCGACGCGTAATCGCGCCATGGGCTTTTGCCTGTTCAACAACGTCGCCATCGCCGCCATGCATGCGCTGGAGCATCACGGGCTGGAACGTGTCGCCATCGTCGATTTCGACGTGCATCACGGCAACGGCACCGAGGACATTTTCAGCGACGACGCGCGCGCGCTGATGGTGAGCACGTTCCAGCATCCCTTCTATCCGTACAGCGGCACCGAGGATCCGGCGCCGAACATGGTCAATGTGCCGCTGCCGGCCGGCGCCGGCAGCCAGCCGTTTCGCGACGCGGTGACGCAGCACTGGCTGCCCGCGCTGGAAGCGTTCCGGCCGCAGATGATTTTTTTCTCCGCCGGATTCGACGCGCACGTCGAGGACGATATGGCAATGCTGCGCCTGGTGGATGCGGATTACGCCTGGGTCACCACCGAGATCAAGGCGGTGGCGGACAAATATGCCGAAGGCCGCATCGTATCGGTGCTCGAAGGCGGCTATAACCTGTCGGCGCTGGCGCGTGGGGTAGTGGCGCACATCAAGGTGCTGGGCGGTTTGTAGCAGGTCCCGCATTTGGCCGCATGCGCGGCGCTTTCGGGTCCACGTTCCGTTTCGATCCGGCTGGCTGATGGCGGCAGCCGGTAGCGCTATCGTTGGTCTACAATTCGACCATGAGCCCCCCGAAAGCGCCGGCGCGACGCGCCCGCAAAGGCAGCGGCGCAGTCACTCTGCACGACGTAGCCAGGCTCGCCGGCGTGGCGCCTATTACCGCTTCGCGCGCAGTGAACTCGCCAGCGCAGGTGTCTGCCGAAGTGCTGAAGAAGGTGACCGACGCGGTCGCCCGCATCGGCTACGTCCGCAACCGGCTCGCCGGAGGCCTGGCCTCGTCGCGTAGCCGCCTGGTCGCGGCGGTCGTGCCGACCATCTCCGGCCCGGTGTTCGTCCAGACCGTGAAGGCGCTCACCGAGGCGCTCGCCGAGCGGGGCTACCAGCTGATGCTCGGCCAGAGCGGCTACGTCGACTCGCGCGAGGACGCGCTGCTGGAGGCCATCATCGGTCGCCGGCCGGACGGCATCGTGCTCACCGGCATCATGCATTCGCCCGAGGGGCGCAAGCGCCTGCTGGCCGCCGGGATACCGGTGGTCGAGACCTGGGACCTCACGCCCACCCCGATCGACATGCTGGTAGGTTTCTCGCACGTCGACGTTGGGCGCGCGGTGGTCGATTTTCTTTACGCCAAGGGCCGCCGCCGGCTCGCGCTGGTAGCCGGCGACGACGAGCGCGCGAAGCGGCGCCAACAGGCGTTTCAAGCGGCGGCGCGGGCAGCAGGCATGCGCGAAGTCCCGGTCGTGCACGTCCCCGCGCCGACCACCTTGAAGAGCGGCCGCGGCGCGCTGGCCGAGTTGTTGCAGACTTCGCCCGATCTTGACGCGCTGTTCTGCAGTTCCGATCTGCTCGCTCTGGGCGTAATCACCGAGGCGCAGTCACGCGGCATCCCCGTGCCCGGGCAGATCGCGGTCGTCGGCTTCGGCGACCTGGAATTCGCCGCCGACCTGAACCCCGCCTTGACCACCGTGCGCATAGACTGCACGGCGATCGGGCGGCAGGCGGCGCAGTTCATCGTGGATCGTGCGGAAGGGCGCCGGGTGAACCAGCGGGTGGTCGATGTCGGCTTCTCCGTAGTCGAGCGCGAAAGCGCCTGAAACACCGCTATCCGGGTCGAAATCAGGTTGACTTGGGTAAAACCCGGCGCTACCATCTCAATTATGAATGGTAGCGCTACCATGACAGCGGCGCCCGGCAAGGTCACCGCCGATTGAGCAAAATCAACTGCCATCGCGTTCAGACCACTAAAGTCGACACCATGCCGAATGCTGCCACGCCGCTGATCACCGAGTTGCGCGTGATTCCCGTCGCGGGGCGCGACAGCATGCTGCTGAATTTGAGCGGGGCCCACGGCCCCTACTTCACGCGCAACCTGCTGCTCCTGCGCGACAGCGCCGGCCGCACCGGCGTGGGCGAGGTGCCCGGTGGCGAGAAAATACGCCAGACGCTCGAAGACGCGCGCGCTCTGGTCGTCGGCCGGTCGATCGGCGGCCACAAGCAGCTGCTGCAGCAAGTGCAGCGGCAGTTCGCCGACCGCGATGCCGGCGGGCGCGGCTTGCAGACCTTCGACCTGCGCACGGCCATACACGCGGTGACGGCGATCGAGTCGGCATTGCTCGACCTGCTCGGCCAGCATCTCGAAGTCCCGCTGGCCACACTGCTCGGAGAGGGCCAGCAGCGCGAGGCCATAGAAGTGCTGGGCTACCTCTTTTTCATCGGCGACCGCACCCGGACCGGCTTGCCCTACGCGAGCGAGCCGCAGGCCGACAACGCCTGGTTCCGGCTGCGCCACGAGCAGGCGTTGACCCCGGATTCGATTGTGCGCCAGGCCGAAGCGGCGCACGCGCATTATGGTTTCAACGATTTCAAGCTGAAGGGCGGTGTGCTGCGCGCCGAAGAGGAGATCGAAGCGGTGAAGGCGCTGCATGCGCGCTTTCCAAACGCGCGCGTGACCATAGACCCGAACGGCGGCTGGCTGCTGCAAGACGCAATCCGCCTGATGTGCGACCTGCGCGGGATCGTCGCCTACGCCGAAGATCCGTGCGGCGCCGAAGAGGGCTTTTCCGGCCGCGAGGTGATGGCCGAGTTCCGCCGCGCCACCGGCCTGCCGACCGCGACCAACATGATCGCCACCGACTGGCGCCAGCTCGCCCACGCGCTGGCGCTGCAATCGGTCGACATTCCGCTCGCCGACCCGCACTTCTGGACCATGGCCGGTTCGGTGCGCGTGGCGCAGACCTGCCGCGACTGGGGCCTCACCTGGGGCTCGCATTCGAACAATCACTTCGACGTGTCGCTGGCGATGTTCACCCACGTCAGCGCGGCCGCGCCGGGGCGCGTCACCGCGATCGACACGCACTGGATCTGGCAGGACGGCCAGCGGCTCACGCAACAGCCGCTGCGCATCGAGGGCGGCCTGATCCAGGTGCCGAAGAAGCCCGGCCTCGGCATCCAACTCGACATGGCAGAGGTCGAGAAGGCGCACCAGCTGTACCAGCGGCACGGCCTGGGCGCGCGCGACGACGCCGTGGCCATGCAGTACCTGATTCCCGGCTGGAAGTTCAACCCCAAGCGCCCCGCGCTCGATCGATAGTACACATTCAAGGAGAGGACGAAACATGAAGATCGGATTCATCGGACTGGGCATCATGGGCACGCCGATGGCGCTGCACCTCGTCAACGCGGGACACGAACTCTTCGTCAACACCATCGGCCCGGTGCCGGAGGCTATTGCCGCGACTTCGGCCAAGACCTGCGCCAGCGCCGAAGAGGTGACGCGCAACGGCGACATCATTTTCATCATGGTGCCGGACACGCCCGATGTCGAGTCGGTGCTGTTCGGCAAGGGCGGCGTTGCGGCAGGCCTGCAAGCCGGTGGCGGCGGTGCACGCAAGATCGTGGTCGACATGAGTTCGATCTCTCCCATCGCGACCAAGACCTTCGCGCAGAGGATCAACGCCCTCGGCGCCGATTACATCGACGCGCCGGTTTCCGGCGGCGAAGTCGGCGCCAAGGCGGCATCGCTCACCATCATGTGCGGCGGCGAACAAGCGGTATTCGAGAAAGTGCGTCCGCTGTTCGAGAAAATGGGCAAGAACATCACGCTGGTCGGCGGCAATGGCGACGGGCAGACCACGAAGGTGGCGAACCAGATCATCGTCGCGCTCACCATCGCCGCGGTCGGCGAGGCGCTCCTGTTTGCGAGCAAGGCCGGCGCCGATCCGGCCAAGGTGCGCCAGGCGCTGATGGGCGGGTTCGCCTCCAGCCGCATTCTCGAGGTGCACGGCGAACGCATGATCAAGCGCACGTTCGCGCCGGGTTTCCGCATCCGGCTGCACCAGAAGGACCTGGGCCTCGCGTTGCAGGGCGCGCGTGAGCTCGGCCTGGCGCTGCCGCAGACGGCCGGCGCCGCGCAACTGATGCAGGCCTGCGCCGCCAACGGCTGGGACCAGCTCGACCATTCGGCGCTGGTCAAGGCCCTGGAACAAATGGCGGCGCACGAGGTCGCGCCGGCATGAAGCAGAGCGCCGGACAGCGCCGGCAACAAGGGCAATTGCGATGAAATCCTGGCAACGGTACGCGGGCGTGTTCTTCCTTGCGCTCGCCGCGCTCGCGATCCAGCAGTCGGTCTGGGTGCTGCGCCTGTTCGACCATGGCCAGCCCGGCTCCGGCTTCATGCCGTTCGGCCTGGGGGTGATCCTGGGCATACTGGCCATCTGCCTCATCGCCACCAATCTTGGGCCCGAGGAACAGAACGTTCCCTTCTGGGAGCCCAGGGCCTGGCTGCGCCCGCTGCTCGCCATAGGCATCACCGCGGTGTACGTCGTCGTGTTCGACGACATCGGTGCGATCACCAGCGTCGTGGTCCTGGTCATGTGCTGGCTGTATTTCGTCGAGCACAAGAGCGCGCTCGTAGCGGCGCTCACGGGTGTGCTGACCGGTCTGGTGGTCTATCTGGTTTTCGAGCGTTTCCTGCAGACCCCGTTCCCGCGGGGAATGCTTTTCTAGTTTCGGATGGAAGCACAGGTGCTCATAGACAATTTCCCGACAACGGACCAAGGCCATGTTTGACATCGCGGGACTGTGGCTGGGATTTCAAATCGCCTTCAGCCCGATCAATCTGCTCTGGGGCCTGATAGGCTGTGTCCTCGGCACCGCGGTGGGCGTCCTGCCGGGGCTGGGCCCGGCGGCCACCATCGCCCTGCTGCTGCCCATCAGCATGAAAATGGGCTCGCCCGTCACCGCCATCATCCTCATGTCCGGCATTTTTTACGGGGCCATGTACGGCGGCTCGACCACTTCCATCCTCCTGAAAATCCCCGGCGAAGCGGCTTCGGTAGTCACCTGCATCGACGGCTATGAGATGGCCAGGAACGGCCGCGCCGGTCCGGCCCTCGGGGTTGCGGCGATCGGCTCCTTCGTCGCCGGCACCATCGGCCTGGTCGGATTGACCATGATGGCGCCGCCACTGGCCGAGGCCGCACTGAAATTCGGTCCCGCCGAGTATTTCTCGCTCACCGTGCTCGGCCTGCTCCTCGCCACCTACCTCACCGGCGATTCGCCGCTCAAGGGGCTGACCATGGCGATACTGGGCCTGATGCTGGGGTGCATCGGCCTCGATCCGCTCTCCGGCGCGGTGCGCTTCGATTTCGGCGTCGCCGACCTGCAGAGCAATATCGATTTCGTGACCCTGGCGATGGGCCTGTTCGGGGTCGGCGAGATTCTCTTCAGTCTGGAGAAATCCGAGGCCGCCAGCATTCTCACCACCAAGATCAAGAACGTATTTCCGACCCTGGCCGATCTCGCGCGCAGCGGCTGGGCCATGGTGCGGGGGAGCGTGATCGGTTTTCTCGTCGGCATACTCCCGGGCGGCGGCGCGGTCCTGTCGTCGCTCATTTCCTATGCGGTGGAGAAGAAGGTTTCGAAACATCCGGAGGAATTCGGCCACGGCGCCATCGAAGGCGTCGCCGGGCCCGAGTCCGCCAACAACGCGGCGGCCTCGTCCTCGTTCATCCCGCTGCTCACGCTGGGCATTCCCGGCAACGCTTCCACGGCGATGATTTTCGCCGCCCTGCTGATACACGGCATCACCCCCGGACCGTTCCTGCTGAAGGAGCACGCGGATGTGTTCTGGGGCGTGGTCGCGTCGATGTACATCGGCAACGTGATGCTGCTGGTGCTGAATCTCCCGCTCGTCGGCATCTGGGTGCAGCTGCTGCGCGTCCCCTACGCGTTCATGGCGCCGCTGATCATGGTGCTCACCCTGGTCGGAGTCTACAGCGTCAACAACAGCGTGTTCGACATCTGGGTGATGCTGGTCATGGGGATTTTCGGCTACCTCGCGCGCAAACTGAAGTTCGACCTCGGACCGCTGCTGCTCGCCTTCGTGCTCGGCCCCATCATGGAGCGCTCGCTGCGCCAGGCCCTGCTCATAAGCAACGGCGACTTTGCAATATTTTTCGTGCGCCCGATTTCGGGCGCATTGATGGCCGTTGCGATCGTGTTCGTGACTTACAACCTCTGGGCGGCGCGCAAGCAAAAGCGCAAAGCCCGGGCAAAGGCAGCCTAGGCTGCGCGGTTATGCCGTTTCATCGCGAGTCCGGGCGCACCCGCAGCGTATGCGGGTGCACATTTTTCAACGTCACAAAGGAGTCTGTCATGCATAAGAGAATCTGGGCGGTGCTGGTCGCCGTCTTTGCCGTTGTTGCGGCGGCGACGAACGCCGCGGCCGCGTATCCGGAGAAACCGATCCAGTTGATCGTGCCCTATGGCGCGGGCGGCTCGACCGACGTGCTGGCGCGGGCGATCGCGCAAGTCGCGCCGAAGTATTTCTCGCAGCCGCTGGTCGTGGTCAACAAACCCGGCGGGGGGGCAATACCCGGCCGCGTCGACGTTGCCCGTTCGAAAGCGGACGGCTACACCCTGCTGTTCGGCTGGGGCTCGGGCGAAGACCTCGTGGTGCCGCACCAGCGGCCGCTGCCCTATGACTTGTTCAAGGATTTCGAGACGGTGTGCCGCATGTCTGTGCACTCTATCGTCCTCGCCGTGCCGGGTGCATCGCCGCACAAGACGCTGGCCGACCTCGTCAAGGCGGGCAAGAGCAAGGAGTACACGACCGCTTCCGTTTCGACCAAGGGCGCTTCCGTGGATATCACCTTCCTGCTGTTCGGCAAGGCGGCCGGCATCAAGGTGACGACGATCCCCGGAGCCGGGGGCGCGGATGCCATCACCAAACTCGTAGGCGGCCACGTCGATTTCGGCGGCGGGCATCCGAGCGAGGTCCTGCCGCACATCAAGGCAGGGCGCCTGCGCGCCCTGGCGGTCGCTCTCGACAAACGCGACACGTCGATTCCCGACGTTCCGACGTTCCGCGAAGCGGGCTACGACGTGGTCACCGCCGGCTCGGTCAAGGGCGTGGCGGCTCCCAAGGGCACGCCGAAAGAGGTCATCAGCTATCTGGAGAAGAAGTTCAAGGAGATCGCCGACGACGCCGAATTCCAGAAAATCATGAAGGACATCGGCCAGCCGGTGATGTACCAGGGCGCGGAAGAGTACAAGGTCTGGTTCAAGCAAGCCTACGACCAGTTCGGCTCGCTCTACAAGTCACTCGGCATCGAGACGAAGTAGCTGCTAACGCGACCCTGCGACTGGTCCGTTGTTGCAGAGCTGCTATTTTGCGCGGACGAAAGGCCGTCCGCGCGGATCGGCGCTTGCGCACGGATAAGAAGCCATCGGTGCGCAAGCGCCGATCGTGTATGAGACCCCTCACACCGTCCCTGGTGTTAACCATAACCGCAGTTTCCGTACGGATGCGCTTCTTATCCGTACGGAAACTACGGTTGGCGCGCGCAGCGCGCAAGTCCGCAGTTGGCGTGCGGCGGCGCTCCAGACACCGTGACTTACTAAGGCTGAGCGAGTTTTCGCAGCGCCGCCGCATCGGTAATGCGGATCTGCTCGCGGCCGAGCGCGACCCAGCCGCGGTCCTGGAAATTGGCCAGCAACCGGCTCACCATCTCGCGCACGCTGCCCAGCTCGTCGGCCAGGCCCTGATGGGTGGTGCGCACCAGTTCGCCCTTGCCCAGCAGCAGCGCGGCCAGACGCTGATCCAGCTTTTGGAACGTAACGGCCTCGACCAGGCTCATCAGCTCGGCCAGGCGTTCGGAGAACAGGCCGAACACATAGTCGCGGAACGGCTTGTGCTCGGCCAGCAGGCGGTGGAACAGCGCCGGCGGCAGGGCGAGCAGGGTAACCGCGGTTTCGGCGACGCCGGTGGCCGAATAGTCACTGCCGCCCAATAGGCAGCTGCTGGAGAGCAGGCAGCTTTCCCCCGGGGTGATGCGGTAGAGCTGGACTTCGCGGCCATTGGGCGCGGACTTGACCACGCGCACGCTACCCTCGAGCAGCATCGGGAATCCGGTGCAGGGACTCGCAGCCTCGAACAGGATGGTGCCCGCCGGCGCCTGTCTGGTCGCGGCGCTGCGCACGATCTCCTCCACCACCGCGCCGGGCAGCTTCTGGAACACCGGGAACAGTTGCAGCAGCCTGGTTTTCATCTCCGGGGTGTTCATGCCTGCTCCTGTGCGATCAGTTGCGCTGCCATTTGCGCGAGGGCTGCCGCATCCAGCTTCGCCGGCCTGAGCATCTGCGCATGCGCGAGCTGCTCGAAATTTCTCAGGGTGGCGCGGCGGTAGGCGGGATCGTAGTGATTCTGTAGCAGATCGGCGACGAGTTCGTCCCATTGCCCGCGTTCCACCTGGTTCATCCAGCGCGCGAGCGTGTCCTTGCTGTGCAGGCCGGCCAGGCAGGCTAGCTTCGCTTTGAGATCCTGCGGGTCGCCGAGAAAATGGCCGTATTCGTCGACGAGAAACGCGACGCGTTCGGCCAGCGGCGCCTCGATCAGCGCGCAGGGGCTCGCGCGCATGCGTTCGAGCAGCGCATCGGGTACCTGCAACTGGCCGATCTTCTTGCTCTCCGCCTCCACATACACGACTCGATCCGGATCGAACCTGCGCAAGGCGTCCCACACCAGGCTGTCGAACATTTTCTGCGCCGGCTGCGCCTGCTTCGGCAGATTGCCGAGCACCGAGCCGCGATGGCAGGCGAGGTCCTCCAGGTCGAGCACCTGCGCGCCGGCCGCGGCCAGCGCCTGCAGCAGGCGGCTCTTGGCGCTGCCAGTGGCGCCGCAGACCACGCGGTAGCGGTATCTATCCGGCAGTTCGGCCAGTTGCGCCAGGATCTCGCGCCGGTAGGCGCGATAGCCGCCTTCGAGCTGCGCTGCGTGCCAGCCGATTTCGGCGAGGATGTGCGCCATGGCGCCGCTGCGCTTGCCGCCGCGCCAGCAGTACACCAGCGGGCGCCAGGTCCTGCCGTGCGCGGCGAATTGATCCTCGATATGGCGCGCGATGTTCTTCGCCACCAGCGCCGCGCCGCGCTTTTTCGCATCGAACGGCGACACCTGCTTGTACATGGTGCCGATCGCGGCGCGCTCGGCATCGTCGAGCACCGGACAGTTGATCGCGCCGGGCACATGGTCCTCGGCGAATTCCGCGGGCGAGCGCACGTCGATGACCTCGTCAAATTCGGCCAGCTGTGCTACGGTTACGACGTTGGGAAATTTCACGGATTTTCCGAAGAAGCCGCATCGAATCCGGATGCGGCTTCTCTGCTTTAGAATCAGCCGCGAGTTTACACGCAAACACCCCATCTCAACCGAACCCTGCCACCATGAACGCACCAGCCGCCGCGCCTTTTCGACTCACCCAGTTCTCCCATGGCGGCGGCTGCGGCTGCAAGATCGCGCCCGGAGTGCTCACCGAATTGCTCGCCGCGACGCCGATACGCAGCCTGCCCAGGGATCTGCTGGTGGGCACGGAATCCAGCGACGATGCCGCGGTGTACCGCCTGAACGATACCCAGGCGCTGATCGCGACCACCGATTTTTTCACGCCCATAGTCGACGACCCCTACGACTTCGGGCGCATCGCCGCGACCAACGCGCTCTCGGACATCTACGCCATGGGCGGGCGCCCGTTCATGGCGCTCGCGGTCGTCGGCATGCCGCTGGACAAGCTGCCGCTGGAAGTGATCCAGAAAATCCTCGCCGGCGGCGAGTCAGTGTGCGCGGAGGCCGGCATACCCATCGCCGGCGGACACTCCATCGACGTGCTCGAGCCGATTTACGGCCTGGTCGGACTGGGCCTGGTGCATCCGGACCGGGTCAAGCGCAACGACCGCGCGCAAGAGGGCGACGTGCTGATCCTAAGCAAGCCGCTGGGCGTGGGCATCCTTTCGGCCGCGCTGAAAAAAGGGACGCTCTCGCCCGCGGGCTACGCACAGATGATCGCCGCCACCACCAAGCTCAATACGCCGGGCACTGCCCTGGCGGAACTGCCGGGGGTGCACGCGATGACCGACGTCACCGGCTTCGGCCTGGCCGGGCACCTGCTGGAAATGTGCCGCGGCTCCAAGCTCGGCGCGAATGTGCGCTTCGCCGATCTGCCCATCATCGAAGAGGCGCTGCACTGGGCGCGGCAGGGCACGGCGACCGGCGCGAGCGCGCGCAACTGGAGCGGCTACGGCAAGGAGATTCGTCTGCCCGGGGGGGGCATGCCCGACTGGCAGCGCGCGCTCCTCACCGATCCGCAGACCAGCGGCGGGCTGCTCGTCGCCTGTGCGGCGGATACCGAGGCCGAAGTGCTGGCGGAATTCAGAAAGCAGGGCTTCGATGCGGCGTGCCGTATCGGGTTGATGGTGGCGGGGCAGGGGGTCAGTGTGGAGTGAGGGCCTGACTTCAGGACGCTCCTAGAGCATGGAAAAGAAATCGTCGCTGACCGCCTGATCCACCTCTGATCCTCCAGGCAATTCGAGGCAACTGCTTTCGGCCAACGTTGCCTCGCAGCCCCGGGCACCTTTACGTAGCTACCACACGTCGGCGTGAATGCGACCTATCGGCGATCCCGCCGAGCGCGCCCGCGTGTCCGTCGACTCGCGCTCCGATGAGTAGACCGACCACCATATATAGGGTCGAATCACCTCTTGTACCCATCATATTGTATCAGCACTCTTGACACTCTGCTGCTAAGGTGGTATCGTGAAATTGGGGTATTTGTCTAATTATGAATTGGTGAACCGGCGTTCAAATTGAATCCCTCAAAATCCTCGACGCGATTTCAAATCTTGGCACTCTCGGGTGGTGGCTACAGGGGGCTTTACACCGCAGAAATACTCAATCGGTTGGAGCAAGAAAATGGCGGCGAGCCCTTGGCCCGCCGGTTCGATTTGATCACCGGGACGTCCGTCGGCGGGATACTGGCCTTGGGGCTTGCGTGCGAAATCCCGGCCGCCCGCCTTGTGGAGGTTTTTGAAAAACAGGGTGCGGCGATCTTCCCCCGGAATTCGATACTGGGCGCTCTGTCGCGGTACTCGCGTTTTGTGGATCGCTATGTCTTCGGGCTCACATCAGCAAGATATCGAGCCAGCGGCCTACGGGGGGTGCTGGAGGAAGGCGACCTGTTCTCAACGTATCTGCTCGACCACAGCCTACATCCGGTGATTATTCCGACGGTCAACTACTCCACCGGAACCGCCCGAGTATTCAAGACCCCACACCACCCCGATTTCCGCCAGGATCACCGGCGCTCCCTGGTCGATATAGCGCTGGCGACCAGTGCCGCGCCGGTCTTTTTTCCACACCACGTCATAGAAGACCAGATCTACGTCGACGGCGGACTGGTTGCAAGTGGCCCGGCATTGCTCGCTCTGCATGAGGCCGAAATCTTCTTCGCGAAGGACGCGGCGGATGTCTACGTTCTGTCGGTAGGCACAATTGAGACGAATGCAACGGCAAGCACGCAACGTCGGCTGAACAAGGGAGTCCTCGGATGGGGGAAGGATCTATTCACACTCACGATCGCCGCCCAAGAGCGCTTGCTCAACCAGATGCTCAGCCATCGCCTTACTGACAAACGCCACCTGCGAATTAACACTAGATTGGAGAAGGACCAGGCCGATGACGTGGGAATGGACGTAGTGACACCGGCTGCCACGCAAGCATTGAAGGGGCAGGCGGCAAATTCTTTTCAATGGGTTATCAACGACGAACGTTTGCGGGCGTTTATGGCGCACGTGCCTCCCGCACATACTTTCTACTATGGCAAGCGCGCCAATACGCAAAAGGAAGAAGGGAGTACCAGCCATGCTTAGTTTTCACCGCAGCATCGCACCTACAGACGACTTCGCCGATGATACCTACCTGAACAATCTGGAACTCCGCAGCAGTCAGAAGGAGCTGCTTAGAAATGCCAGGCTGTTGGTTCGCGAAGCTCTGCGCACCGCGTTCAAGAGGGAGACAGCCGTATTCTTCGGTGATGAGAAACCGATCTCCCCGAATTTCTTCACCCAAGGCAGTTGGGGATACAAGACGATCAATCGGCCTACTCGTATTCCGCCTCAGCAAACGGACATGGATGACGGTTGCATTTTGCCCATGACATTCGTGAGGGGCACCAATCCGAAGCGAGCGGCAAACTGGTTCTACGGCGTAGCGGACCAGGAGCTCAAAGCGCTGGTCGAGGCCCAAGGATGGGAGCGTTACGATTCATCGAAAGAGACTTGCTGCCGAATCGTCATAAATAAGGAAAATCACCTCGACGTGCCGTTGTACGCAATGCGAGACGACCTGTTTGCGGAGATGAAATCACTCACGCAGGATCGGGCGGGGACGTTCGCGGAGGCCGTGGCTGCCGTTTCGGAAGAAGACGAGTACACGTTCGATTGGAGCATGGTTACGAATGAGGACGTGCTGTTGGCGAAGCGAACCGGCATATGGTGCCCGTCCAATCCCATGGATGTCTCGAAGTGGGCGAGGGCCGCCGTGGATCAGCACGGCGAACAATTGCGGAGAACGTGGCGGGGGATCAAAGGCTGGCGTGATCAAATGTTTCCCAATAGCGGGGGACCCAGCTCGATTTCCTTGATGACGATGGTAGAGGCCGATTTTGAAGAGATCGCGGGACGCGACGACCTCGCGCTTCGGGCTGCCGCCAAGTCCGTCCGTGAGCGGATCGTAGGAAGAATCGAGGCGCCGTGGGACAAACGCGAAGACCTGAATCGCGTCAGTGCTGGAGAACGCGCCAGTGTTGCCGCAATGGCCAAGAATCTTGAGGAAGAGATAGACTATTGCATTCAAGGAACGCTCACAAACGCGCCGCAGTACCTGAAGAGATTGCGCGAATGCTGCGGTCAACATTTTTCCAAGGACAGCTCGCGAGTTAAGGAGGTGTCGGCGCACGAGGTCATCCACTCATACTCTGCGGCGACGGCGGTGATTCCGCAGTTCCGAGGGGATAATCGGTCAGCGTGACGCAGTCCACAAACCGGGATGTACATCGATTTCTCCGCGGAAAGGGCTTCAGGCTCTGCGTGCCGCACTCTGGTGCAGTGGTCAGCTACGAAGGCCCGCTCCCTTTCCGAGGGAAATCCGTGCCGATTCGCCTGGACATCATTGATTGGGATTTCAAATCCCGGCCGGAGGTGCGGCTCCTCGATCGGCCCGACGCACTCGGAGGATTTCGTCCGCATCTCGGAAATGGCGCAACTCTCTGCTATCTCGATCGCGAGTCTGTTTACATGGATCCGTACCATCCGGTAGGTGTGATAGGCCGCTGCCTTCTGGAGGCAGAGAGTACGCTAGAGGAAATCGCAGGCAACAAGTCCCGCATCGATCTGCACGGCGAGTTTCTAGCCAATTGGAGCGCTTCTGCATATTTTCCGCTGATGCTGTGGACCAAGGCTGAGGAAGGCAAGCGAATGCATTTCGTCGTAAACGTCGACTTTCCGCACCGCGAGGGACTGTGTGTCATCACGGACTCGGTTCAGCGCACATCCTCGTGCCTTTCCGAAACCGGCGCGAAGATCGGCGACGTTTTCGAAAGCACCGCTGTGGAGTTCTTAACAAAGAAGGCCCCGACGATTGATCCAGACAATTGGCCGCCGAGGAGCCTGCGGGATGTACTCCAGTGGCTTGACGGGTGGGATACCGACCTGCGCCGTGCTTTCTTGGGAAGGCTGGAAAGCCTATGGTCGAAAGGCAAGACTTTCTTGGTGGCCCTGTTTTGCACCCCTGCTGGTCGCTTCGGATTCAGCTTCTCAATTGAGTACAGGAATCAGGCCGAAAACGCCCGCTTGGCGAAAAGCGCCGGGGATCGAAGGCAGAAGATTATCAGCTTAAATCCGAAAATCAACCGATTTGTGGTCAGCGATATGTCTCCAGCGTTCCTCCACGGACGGAATCAGTCGAACCGCGAGACGCTGGCCGGCAGGAATATCTCGATTGTCGGATGTGGCACGGTAGGCGGCTATCTCGCTACGTTCTTGGCCAGATTAGGCGCTGGCTACGGCGGCGGAACACTGAAAATCTATGAGACACAATCTCTCATGCCGGAAAACCTAGGCCGGCATGTTCTCTCAATGCACGATCTATTTCGCAACAAGGCAGACGGCGTAGTTGACCTGCTGGCAAAGGAATTACCCTACATTCAGGCCCGGTCGCGAAAGGTAGACGGAACTGACGCCACGGATCTTTTCGATGCCGAATTGATCATTGAGGCCACCGGGTCCTCAGCTGTTTCGAGTGCCATTAACAGGCAACACGTGTCCCGCTTGAAGAAGGGCGAAACCACCTCAGCGTTACTGTATTCGTGGGTAGAGGGTCCCGGAGACGCGGCGAGATGCCTGTTGGTCGATTCATTGAAGTTCATGTGCCACGAGTGCCTGTTCACTCGGCAGGTCGGGCAGCCGCCGCGAGACCGAATGCCGGTGTCTACTAGGGACGTGGCGTCGGGGCGAGAGTATCCCGGCGGATGCGAAAGTTATATGCCTTTTGCCGTGTCCGCGGCAGCAACGGCTGCCGCATTGACATTGGATGTCGCTCGCGCCTGGGCGAGCGGAAATTCACATCCACGCCTGCGGTCACGTCGTCTCGACTTGAAGAACACGCAAGCCCGGGAAGACCGCTCTCCGGAGCCGCTTGATGCATGCCCCGCATGCCGCCCAAGATAGCATTCCAAGTCCGCTCCCCTTTCTGCCTTGTCGAAATAGGAGATCAAGCGTTTGCGGACATGCGCCGTTATCGGCAAACCGCGCCCTTCGCTCCCGAGGCGGGAGGAGTCCTATTAGGTGCGCGTAGAGGTCCCCACTTTGAAATCGTGGAAACCACTGCTCCTCAGAGGGCTGACTTGCGTGCGCGTTCCTCCTTTGTTCGCACAGGCAGCGTACATCGGAAACTCGCCAGACGGCAATGGAAAAGAAGCGGGCAACTGCATGGGTATCTTGGCGAATGGCATACGCATGCCGAGCCTTTGCCAACACCCTCTCTGGTTGACCGGCTTGGATGGCATGCGCTTTTCAAACAGATACGTCAGCCCCTAATCCATCTAATTCTGGGGACGGTCGAGGCTAGGCTATGGTATTGCGACACAAATGGGGTGCTTCATGAAGCAATGCGGCTCCCGGCACTAGCCTCTTAGCCACGAAAGCCGGCCAGTTTCATTTGTTCCGCTGTAATGGGGGAGATGAATTCCTTGGTGGCCACCGGCGACGGTGAAACTCAGTTCACTTCAATCTCGGCTCGCCGCCCGAGCGCCGCAAGGGCGCGTTCTAGAGTCGGGACTTTGGTCGGGTGTTTCGGGTCGAGCATGCGCCGCGCCTCTTTTTCGTTTACGTTCATGCGACGGGCGAACTCCGATTTCGAGATTCCGGAGTCGTGCAGTGTGATGTAGACCGCGGCCTTCAGCGCGGTGGTGATCGGCGTGGGGGCAAGTCGCTCGCCGCGCTTTGCTTGCGACGGCGCGGGAATGTCCAGCCCATCCTCGATCCGGCCTTCAATCGCAGCCTGGAGCGCTCCCTCGACTTCGGCGAGCGCCTCATCGGCGGTCTCGCCTTGGGTGATGGCTTCCGGAATATCGCGGCAGGTGACGACATACCCTCCGTCCTTGCGGTCTGGCGTGAGCTTGATGGCGTAGGTGAAGTGCAGCATGGTGTTCTCGCTAAAAGAGGTCGTGTTCGGTGAGTCCGAGTTGCTTGAGCATCGCGCGATACGTGCCGGTCTTCAGCTCGTCCTTGGGATTTCGGACCACCGTTCGCGCATCGCCCAGCGTCAGAACACCGTGCGAGCCTTTGCCGCGATCCGCTCGCCAGGTGAACGAAACGCCCTTACGCTTGGCGTACTTCTGCACCCGACGGATGAACTCGTCCTCGCGCATTGCTCAGTCTCGGACATAAATGTCCGATGGTCAAGGATGATCGCGCGGACATTCCCTTGCCTGGCCGCTTGCTTTCAGGCGTAGACGTAGCCTTCGAACAGACGCCGCGCCGTGCGATAGAAGGAGCCGTGCGCCACCTGCCACGTCCCGCTCTCCCGGCTTGCGTCCGCGCCCACCATGAGCACGCCTGAGGGCATCGCCAGGCGCAGCATCTCGCCCGCGTTGTGCCGGGAGGCATTCCACACGACACTCCCTTCTATGCGCGCGGCGACCGCGGCGCACAGCGATGCGGTGAGCGGCAGCGCGCGATGCGGCTGACCGTTGGAGAGCATGCGCACGCTGAGGTCGGCTGCGGCGGCGGCGAGGTTTTCGCCCGAGAGCGTGCGCGCATCCTGCGCCGGCGCGACGAAACCGACGAACGGCACCGCGGTGCGCGCGCGCGCCTCGTCCAGCGTGCGCGCTATGCCCATGGCGACCGAGGCCTGCAGACGGATTGCGGCGAGCTTTTCCATCGCCGCGGCGTTGCGCTCGAGTTCTTCGGGCATTTCCGTGCCTTTCAATCCCAGCGCGGCGGCGGCGACGAACGCGCAGGCGTTGGCTGCGTCGACCATGGAGACTTCGATCTTGCCGACGCCCGGCACATCGAGAACATCCGCGGCGTTCCCGGTTGGCAAAAGCTTGCCGGTGGTGGCGCCGCCGGGTTCGATGAAGTCGAGCCGGATCGGCGCGCCGGTGCCGGCAACGCCGGGGATCGCGAGCACGCCTGCGACTGCGGCGCGGCCGCCATGCGCGCCGAAAGTGGAATGAATGAGCTTGCGCGTGTTGGTGTTGAATATGCGCACCCTGGCCTCGCCGTCTGCAGCGGGGACCAGTCCTTCCTCGAGCGCGAACGGGCCGACGGCGGAGGACATGTTGCCGCAGTTGGCGCCGTAGTCGACGCGGGCCTCCTTCACCTGGACCTGGGCGAAGGTATAGTCGACGTCCGCGTCGTCGCGCTGCGAGGGCGCGATCACGCACACCTTGGACAGCGACGAGATGCCGCCGCCCATGCCGTCGAGCTGCCTGCCGTGGGGGTCGGGGCTGCCCATGGCGGAGAGAAAAATCGCATCCCATTCGTCCCTGGCCGCGGGCAGGTCGCGCGCATGGAACATGATCGCCTTGCTGGTGCCGCCGCGCATGAACACGGCGGGAAATTTTCTTGGTGCCATTTGTGTTGACTCATCCTATGCGTGGCGACTTGAATCGAGTCGCCACTGTCGCGGCGTTGAAATTTTGCGCGGACGAAAAACCGTCCGCGCGGATCGTCGATTGCCCACGGACGAATACCCAGCCGTGCGCAATCGACGATCTTGGATAAAAACAAGCCCAAGGCGTTGTGGTTTCACTAATAACCGTGGTTTTGGTACGAATGTGCTTTTCATCCGTACCAAAACCGCGGTTGGCGCGCGCAGCGCGCAAGGTCCTTGGTGCCATGCGGCAATATTCAGGACGTCGTATATCGCCGACTCATTCCAATCATTTCAACAGCGGCACGAGCGCCTTCCACACGTTCTCCAGGATTATCGGCTGCGCCGCGGCGGTCGGATGCATGTCGTCCGCCTGAAACAGCGCGCGCCGGTCCGCCATGCCCTCGAGCAGGAAGGGCACGAGCGCGGTGTTGTATTTGCGCGCGAGATCGGCGTAGACCTGGGCGAACTGCCGCGTATAGGTTTCGCCGTAGTTGGGCGGCATGCGCATGCCAACCAGCAGCACGCGGGCCTGGGCGCGCCGGCTCGCGGTCAGGATTGTGGCGAGATTGGCGCGCATCTGCTCGGGCGGCAAGCCGCGCAGGCCGTCATTCGCGCCCAGCGCGACGATGATCACCCTGGGTTTGTGCGCCTTGAGCGTCTCGGCTATGCGCGCCGCGCCGCCGCTGGTGGTTTCGCCGCTGATGCTGACGTTGATCACGGTATAATCCATTCGTTCCTGCTTCAGTCGCGCCTGCAGCAAGGTGGGCCAGCCCGCATCCTGTCTCAGACCATACGCGGCTGAAAGGCTGTCGCCATAGACCAGTATGGTGCCGCCGGCCCAGGCAGCGAGCGGCAGATACATCAACGACGTCAACAAGGCAATCAGCAGTTTTCTTAGGGGCCATTTCAGAAGTACCGAAATGGTCCCTGTTCTAGAGGAGCATGAGGGGAGGCGACCTAAAGGTCTCGATCCCCCTTGAGGGGAAAGTCCCCTCGGGGGATATCCCCTCATATTGAAACGAGTTCGCAGCATGACCCAACCTATCAATGTCCACATGGTAAAAGCGGCCGGCCTGTCCAAAGTGGTGCCCAGCGGCGCGAGCCAGCTCGTTATTCTGCATGAGATCGAGCTCGCGGTCATGGCCGGCGAAGCGGTGGCCATCGTCGGCGCTTCGGGTTCGGGCAAGTCCACGCTGCTGGGCCTGCTCGCCGGGCTGGATACGCCCAGCGCGGGCAGTGTGCATCTGAACGGGGCGGACCTGTTCGCGCTGGACGAGGATGGCCGCGCGGCGTTGCGCGCGCGGCTGCTCGGCTTCGTGTTCCAGTCGTTCCAGCTGCTGCCGGCGCTGAATGCGCTGGAGAACGTGATGCTGCCGCTGGAGCTGGCCGGCACGGCCGGCGCGGCGCAACTTGCAGCGGCGATGCTCGAGCGTGTCGGCCTGGGCGAGCGCCTCGGTCACTACCCGAAGCATCTTTCCGGCGGGGAGCAGCAGCGCGTCGCGCTGGCGCGCGCTTTCGTGATGCAGCCGAAGCTGCTGCTCGCCGACGAGCCCACCGGCAATCTCGACGCCGCCACCGGCGCCGGCGTTATCGATCTGATGTTTGCGCTCAATGCCGCGGCCGGCACCACGCTGGTGCTGGTCACGCATGACGACGCGATTGCGCGCCGCTGTCAGCGCCAGATCCGGCTTGCCGGCGGGCGCGTCGTCGCATGAGGCCGGTGTTTCAACAGCCGCTTAATCTGCCGCTGCCGCTGAAAATGCTGCTGCGCGACTGGCGCGCGGGTGAGCTGCGCGTGCTCGCGCTGGCGCTGGTGATCGCCGTCGCCAGCGTCACCAGCGTCGCCTTCTTCGCCGATCGCGTGTGGCAGGCGCTGACGCGCGAGGCGAACCAGATGCTGGGCGCCGATGTGCTGCTGCTGTCCGACCACCCGTTCGCGCCCGAGTTGCGCGAGGAAGCCGCCAGGCACGGCCTCGGCCGCGTCGACGGCGTGAGCTTCGTCAGCATGGCGCGCGCGGGCGACGCAAGCCAGCTGGCCGGGGTCAAGGCGGTGAGCGCGGGTTACCCTTTGCGCGGCAAATTGCGCATCGCGCCGCGCCTGAATGCGGCGGATGCCGAAACCGATGTCATTCCGCCGCCCGGGACGGTCTGGCTGGATGAACGCCTGAGCGCGGCGCTGGGCGTCCGGCCGGGCGAGCAGATCGAACTCGGCAACGCGCACTTCAGCGTCGGCGCGGTGCTGACCCTGGAGCCCGACCGCGGCCTGAGCTTTTTCAATATCGCGCCGCGGTTGCTGATGCGCGTCGACGACCTGCCCGCCACCGGGCTGATCCAGACCGGCAGCCGCGCGCAGTATCAGCTCTACGTCGCCGGCGCGCGCGCGGCCACCGCAGCCTACGAGACCTGGGCCAAACCGAAGTTGGTTCCGGGGCAGCGCATCGAAAGCCTGGGCAACGCCCGACCCGAGGTGCGCGCGGGGCTGGACCGCGCACAGCAATTCCTCGGCCTCTCGGCCATGCTGGCGGTCATCCTCGCCGCCGTCGCCATCGCCTTGTCCACGCGCCGCTACACCCAGCGCCATCTGGACGGCTACGCCGTGATGCGCTGCTTCGGCGCTTTGCAGGGGCGGCTGTTCGCCTTGTTCAGCTCGGAATTCGTGCTGCTGGGCCTGGCGGCCTGCGCCATCGGCTGCGTGCTCGGCTACGCCGGTCAGGCGGTGATCGCGCTCTGGCTGACCGACCTGGTCGCTTCTTCCCTGCCGCAGCCCGGGCTCTATCCGGTGCTGCAGGGATTTGCCGCCGGGCTGTTGCTGCTGCTCGGTTTCGCATTGCCGCCGCTGCTGCAGCTGAAGAACGTGCCCGCGATACGCGTCATCCGGCGCGAGGTCGGCGCGCCCAGGCAAAGCGCGCTCGCGGGCTACGCGCTGGGGCTGGCCGCGCTGGCGGCTTTGCTGCTGTGGCAGGCGGGCGAAGTCAAGCTCGGCGCCACCGTGTTTGGCGGTTTTTCCACGGCGTTCATGTTGTTCTGGCTGGTGAGCCTGGGCGCCCTGCGCCTGTTCGCGGCGCTGGGCCGCAGTGCGGGCAGCGTGTCCTGGCGCTACGGCATGGCCAATCTGCGCCGGCGCAGCCGTGCCAACGCGGTGCAGATCGTTGCGCTCGCACTGGGCCTGACGGTGCTGCTGTTGCTGACGTTTATCCGCGGCGACCTGCTCGAGTCCTGGCGCACCAAGCTGCCGCAGGACGCACCCAATCGCTTCGTCGTCAATATCCAGCCGGAGCAGGTGCGGCCGCTGGAGCAGTTTCTGGCGCAAACGGGGGTCGCGGCGCCCTCGACCTTTCCCATGGTGCGGGCGCGGCTGACCGCGATCAACGGCCGCGCGGTAGGCGCGGCCGATTACACTGACGAGCGCGCCAAGCGCCAGATCGACCGCGAGTTCAACCTGAGCTTCATGCAGACCATTCCTCCCGGAAACCAGATTACCGGCGGGCGCTGGTTTACGCGCGAGGACTTTGCGCAAGGCTCGGTCTCGGTCGAGGTCTGGATCGCCGAACGCCTGGGAATCGAACTCGGCGACCGCCTCAGTTTCTCGGGCGGCGGCGCGAACGTCACCGTGCCGGTGACGAGCGTGCGCAAGCTCGACTGGGACTCGATGCGGCCGAATTTCTTTTTCGTGACTACGCCCGGGGCGCTGGCGGGCTTTCCGCGCAGCTACATGACCACCTTCCGCCTTCCAGCCGCGGATGCGCTGTTCACCACGCGGCTGACGCAGGCGTTTCCGAACCTCACCGTGATCGACGTCAGCGCGGTCATGCGCCAGGTCAACGGCGTGCTCGACCAGGTGATCCGCGCGGTGCAGTTCGTGTTCCTGTTCGCGCTGGTCGCCGGCGTGCTGGTGCTGTATGCGGCGCTGCTCTCCACCCGGGACGAGCGCTTGCAGGAGGCGGCGCTGATGCGGGCGCTGGGGGCGAGCCGCGCCCAGGTGGCGGGGGCGCAGCGTGCCGAGTTTTTCGCCTTGGGACTGGTCGCGGGCGTGCTCGCAGCGGCCGGAGCCAGCGCGATCGGCTATGTGCTCGCCGAGCGCGTGTTCCAGTTCCCGTGGCAGTTCAATATCGCGATCTGGATCGCCGGGCCGCTCGCGGGCCTCGCCTGCGTCGCGCTCAATGCCTGGCTCGGCGGGCGCGCCGCGCTGAACCACCCGCCGATGCTGGCTTTGCGTGAAGCCGGATGAGCGATGAACTGACGCCCTATCAGGCTTTGGGTGGGGCGGAAAGACTGCGTGGGCTGGTCGATCGTTTCTACCATTTGATGGATACGCAGCCGGAGTATTACGCCATCCGCAAGCTGCATCCGCAGGATCTGCACGGCTCGGCCGAAAAGCTGTACCTGTTCCTTTCCGGCTGGCTCGGCGGTCCGCCCTTGTACCAGCAGAAGTTCGGCCAGCCTTTCCTGCGCGCGCGTCACCTGCCGTTTGCTATCGGCGCAACCGAGCGCGATCTGTGGCTGGCCTGCATGCGCCAGGCGATGCGCGATGCAGAAGTGGAGGAGGGTGTGAGCGTGGCCCTCGCGCACGCGTTCTACAAGACCGCCGACCACATGCGCAATCGGGCGGAGGGCTGAATCAGTCCTTCATTTGGGGGTGTCCATTTCATGGCTGATGCGCGCGACTGAAACGCGCGTCCTGCCGACCAGGACGCGCGTTTTCGACCATGCGGGCGAATGACCGCAGTTCAGCCCACGGCGGCGATTTTTGGCGGCGCATCATGGAACTGCGCTTCTTCGGTGGATCCCGACAAGGCCGTGGTCGAAGACTGTTGGCCCTGGACGACCTGCGTCACGGCGTCAAAATAGCCGGTGCCGACCTCGCGCTGGTGGCGTGTCGCCGTGTAGCCCAGCTTCTCGGCGGCAAACTCGGCGTCTTGCAGGCGCACGTACGCGCTCATCTGTTCGTGCGCATAGCCGGATGCCAGCTCGAACATACCGTAGTTGAGCGCGTGGAACCCGGCGAGTGTAACGAACTGGAACTTGTAGCCCATTGCGCCCAGCTCGCGCTGGAATTTTGCAATCGTCGCGGCGTCGAGGTTCTTGCGCCAGTTGAACGACGGCGAACAGTTGTAGGCGAGCATCTTGTTGGGATAGACCTTGCGGATCGCCTCGGCGTACTTCCTCGCGAAAACAAGATCGGGTGTCCCGGTCTCGCACCAGATCAAGTCCGCGTACGGCGCATAAGCAAGACCGCGCGACACCGCCTGGTCGAACCCCGCGCGCACGCGGTAATAGCCTTCCGCCGTGCGCTCGCCGGTGATGAACGGTTTGTCGTTTTCATCGACGTCACTGGTAACGAGCGTCGCGGCTTCAGAGTCCGTGCGCGCAAGCAGCACGGTGGGCACGCCCATGACGTCCGCCGCGAGGCGCGCCGCGCAAAGCTTTTGCACCGCTTCCTGCGTCGGCACCAGCACTTTTCCGCCCATGTGGCCGCATTTCTTGACCGACGCCAACTGGTCCTCGAAGTGCACGCCGGCGGCGCCGGCCTCGATCATCGCCTTCATCAGCTCGTGTGCGTTCAGTATGCCGCCGAAACCCGACTCGGCGTCGGCCACGATCGGCGCAAACCAGTCCACCGCATTGTCGCCTTCGGCGTGATGCAACTGGTCTGCGCGCATGAGAGCGTTGTTGATCCGGCGCACCACGCTGGGCACGCTCGATACCGAATACAGCGACTGGTCCGGATACATCTGGCAGGAGTCGTTTCCGTCCGCGGCGACCTGCCAGCCCGACAGGTAGATTGCCTTCAATCCCGCCTTCACCTGCTGCATCGCCTGATTGCCGGTGAGTGCGCCCAGCGTGTTGACGTAAGGCGTGCCGGTAAGCAAGCGCCACAGCTTGTCGGCGCCGCGGTGGGCCAGGGTATGTTCGATGACCAACGATCCGCGCAGGCGAAATACGTCCGCGGCCGCATAGCCGCGCTTGACGTCGCGCCAGCGCGGGTTCTCTTTCCAGTCTTCCTCGATCGCTTCGATCGCGGCAGCGTGCCTGCTTGGATGCTTGATCATGTCAATCTCCTTGGGTGTTGAACAGCGTGAGAGCACAATAATGCGGACATTGTGTGAAATCCACATAATAAAAGTTGACAGTGTTAACTTTACACAATTATGCTTGTACGACTTCACCGGGTCGCTTTTACTGAACGGACCAAGGCCGGAGCAACAAAAGGTGGAACGACAAAGGGTGGAACGACAAAGGGTGGAACGACAAAGGGTGGAACGACAAAGGGTGGAACGACAAAGGGTGGGACCAAGAAAAGGGTGGAACGAATGACCAGGAACAACCACTTCCTCGGGGGGAAGCTGCGAGCCCTGCGAAAGGAGCACCGGATTACGCTCGACGATCTGTCTGCGCGCTGTGCCCAGATCGATCCGCAATCCGCACCATCGGTGTCCTACCTCAGCATGATTGAAAGCGGGCGCCGGAGTCCGTCTCAGGGGGTGCTCGCCTTGATCGCGGGCGTATTTCAGCGCAAACCAACGTGGTTTCTCGATCAGAATGCGGAGTTCCGCCCGGCAAGTCGCGAAAAGGCGGCTGGTGGCGCGGCGGGGATTCCGTTTGAGCCTTCGTTTCTGTTCTCCAGGAACCTGCTGCAGGCTGCGATCCCGGAGCTTTTGTCGCAGACGGGAACAACGGGACGCCAGTTCGCGCATCTGTTGATTCGGGCGCATCAGGAAACGTCGCGCAACGAATTTCCCGAGCTGGAACGCACCGCCGAAGTGGTTGGCAAGCGGGCATTCCCGCTCAAGGTCGATGATCTGATGGCGCTGTGCAAGCGCCATGGCCTCGAAATTCGCTGGTTCGAGCGCAAGCCGGTGCTTGCACGAGACAACGACCACGAGGTGCGCAGCCTGGTTCGGTCCTTTTTCGAGCCTCCCGGCACCGTTTATCTGAACAAGGCCCTGCAGTCGGATGCGGCGCGTCTGAAGTTCGATCTGGCGTCTCACATCGGGCATAAGGTGCTGCATGCAGGAGACGGACTGAAATCGCCTCACGCCACGGGAGGTGAAATGGGCGAAAGCCCGGACAGCGGCTCAGCCTTTCACGCCGGCATCGAGGCCAGAGATGTTCTGCTCGCGTGGAGAGACTTCGAATGCAGTTTCTTTGCCGGCGCTCTGCTCTGTCCGAAAGTGCCGTTCCGCCGCTTTCTGATCAGGGAACGCTATCGGATCGAGGCGAGGCGAACGGTGGAACTTACGCCGGCAGTCATCATGCGGCGCATGACCAAGGTATCTCCCTATCCGTATTGGCACTTTTTTGACGCGAGTGCGCCGGGGCGCCTGCGCGCCGTGTATCGGGGCAACGGCATCCCGCTGCCTTGGGGCAACATGACGCAGGCTACAGATCCCTGCCCGCACTGGGCTGTTTTCCGCATGTTCGGCAATGCCCAGGGCGCTTCGCATTCGCAGATTTCTGTACTTAGAGACAACGATCGGTGGCTACTCTACTGTTGTCACACGCTGCGCACGCGCGATATGGCGGGGACCCCCCACGTACTGTCGGTGGGAATCGACCTGGTGCCTGCACTTTCCTCGAACGACGCCAGCGGCGCCCAGATCGTGGATGGCATCGGGGAAGACTGCCTGCGCAAAGGAGGCCAGGCGAAGATAGATCGCGCTGCAGCGGAGGCCATTCGCGCAGTTGGCAATATTCTCAGTATTGCCTGGGTCGAGGAGGCACTAAAGCAGCCTGCCCGCATAATCTGCCCGCGCAGTTCAAACTGTCCGTGCCAGGGACGATGCAACGCGGCTCCGGCGACTCGCGCCAGAGACATTACCGACGTCAAACGGGAAATTCTCACCGGAAGGAAATAGCGGCGTCAGCGAAGCCGCTTCCCCTCCCTGGAAACACAGCGGCGATCGTTCATCCGAAGCCGCCGCGCGGGCTGCGCTGCCGAACAGCGGTACTTCGCGTTGCCTGCAGCGGGACGTGCTTCAGCCGGTGCTCCAGGCGCGTGGCTTTATCATGCCGGCGATCTTGCAAGCCTGCTGCACGTATCCATAGGGAAACAGTTGGAACAACTGGTCTTTGGCCAGCTTCTTGTCCATGCCCTGCTTGCTGGTGAGGAATCCGACCACGTGCCGGACATCCGGTGTCACCTGGTGTTCGTGCCAGTATTCGCGCATAAAATGGAGGATCGTCCAATACGGGTCGGTGAGCTCGAGCTCTTCTTCCGCCGCCAGCTCGCGTGCGATCTGGTCGTCCCAGGCCTCCGGGTCGACGAGATAACCCTCCATGTCCCGTTCTACCGGGATTTCCTTGCTCATGCCGGTTCTCCTCTTGATTCGAATATTGCGCAGCAAGACTAGCGACATAGATAAATAGCAGTCAAGCAATATTATTTTGTAGATAATATCGAAATTGTCGATATTAAAACAGGGGGCGGGAATGGATATTGACCAGGCGCGCACTTTTTTGGCCATCACTGCCTATGGCAGCTTTCTCGAAGCGGCAGGCCGTTTGCATCTGACGCAGTCCACGGTCAGTGCGCGCATCCGGCGTCTGGAAGAAGAATTGGGCGTGCGTCTGTTCGTGCGCAATCGCGCCGGCGCCACGCTCACCACGGGCGGGCGACGCTATACCGAATACGCCAAACGCCTGGTCCTGACTGCGGAGCAGGCACGTCATCATGTGGGCCTGCCCAGCCGCTATCGCGCGACCCTGCGCATCGGCGGACGCATTGCACTTTGGGAGGGCCTGCTGCCTGACTGGGTGCGCTGGATACGTCAGCACGCGGCGAACGTGGCCGTACGTGGTGAAATCGGCTTCGAGGAGGATCTGATGCGCCGCCTGATCGAAGGCACGCTCGACATCGGCTTGATGTACAGCCCAAGCCACAGTCCGGGCCTGATCGTCGAGCATCTCTTCGACGAGACCCTGATGCTGGTGAGCAGCCGTTCCGGCGACACCCATCCCGGCGACGACTATATCTATGTGGAATGGGGGCCGGCGTTCGACATCCAGCACACCCGCAGCTATCCCGATCTGGAGCCGCCGCCGCAGGTCGTCAGCATCGGCTGGCTGGGGGTGCAACTCATGCTGACCAATGGCGGCGCCTGTTATTTGCCCGCACGCATGGCCGAGCCGCTGATCGCCGCCGGCCGCCTGTACGCGGTGGCCGACACGCCGCGTTATCCGCACCCTACATACATGGTCTACCCGAAGGAGTTCGACAATCCGGTCATCCCCTTGGCATTGGAAGGGCTGCGGTCATTGACCCCCTCTGCCTGATCGCCATGAGTAGGGAGGGGCGGGCAGTACGGCAAGCTGCGCGGTCTCCTTATACTCACCAGTTGTTGTGCCCGCCATTGCGTTAGATGCACTGCGAAACGCGCTTGAGCTGCCTGGGCGGGGCAAAGGCTTTGCGCGGCCTCCACGACTGTTGTAGATTGTCCAGCAGCTAATGAACAGTCCCGCCAGATCCCGGACATTTGCTGTAAAGGAGGCGCCCGGAATGAACATGAGTACATTTATGCGCGGTTCGGCAGCCCGCACATGGCCACTCCGCCTGGCGGATTGATTTTCCCATCGCTCGAATATTTAAGGAGATTTTGAATCATGAAGCCCGTCGTCCTTGTTACCCGCAAGCTGCCGGATAGCGTCGAGGATCGTCTGCGCCGGGACTACACCCCCATCCTGAATCCCAATGATGTGCTCTATTCAGGTGAGGAGATCATCGAACGCGCCAGGGGCGCCGACGCCATCATGCCCTGCCACACCGAGAAGTTCAGCGCCGACGTAATTGCCCGCCTGCCTGCAAGCGTGCGCGTGATCGCCAATTTTTCCGTCGGCTACGACCACGTGGATACGCAAGCCGCCAAGGCGCGCGGACTGATTGTCACCAACACGCCCGAGGTGCTGTCCGACGCCACGGCGGAGCTGACCATGATGCTGATGCTGGGCGCTGCGCGCCGGGCGAGCGAGGGCGAACGCCTGGTGCGCACGCGGGAGTGGAAGGACTGGAGCCCCAGTTTCATGGTCGGCACTCAGATGACGGGCAAGCGTCTGGGCATACTCGGATTCGGGCGCGTCGGCCGGGTCGTCGCGAAACGCGCACGCGGCTTCGACATGCAGATCCACTACAACGATATTCAAAGACTGTCGCCGGAACTCGAGGATGGCGCCATCTTTCATAAGACGCCCGCGGAACTGATGCCGCACTGCGACTTTCTCGCGCTGCACTGCGTGGCCTCGCCGCAAACCATCAAGCTGCTGAACGCGGACCTCATTGCGCTGCTGCCCGATGGAGCGATCGTGGTCAATGCCAGCCGCGGTGTGGTCATCGACGACGACGCCCTGATTGCGGCGCTCAAGTCGGGCAAGCTCACCGCCGCCGGATTGGACGTCTACAATAACGAACCCGACATCCATCCGGAATACCGCAAGCTGCCCAACGTGTTCCTGATGCCGCACATCGGCAGCGCCACGAAGGAAACAAGAGTTGCCATGGGATTCCGGGCGCTCGACAATCTGGATGCCGTCTTCGCCGGGAGAGAGCCGCGCGACCGCGTGGCCTGAGCTTGTCTCTTACCGCAACCCCGCCGGTCAGGCCGGGTCTCGACTACTACGCCTCGGTAGTGCCTAGCCGCAAGTATCCCGCAACTGGCGTTTGAGCAGCTTGCCGTTGGCGTTGCGCGGCAGCGGGTGATCGACGAAGGTGATGAAGTCCGGCAGCTTGTAGTCGGCGAGATGCAGCGCGCAGTGCGCGCGCAGCATCTCGGCGCTGCACGCCGGATCGGAGCGCAGCACGAATGCGTGCGCTTTCTCTCCCAGCACCGGATCGGGGCGGGCGATCAGCGCCGATTCCATCACCGCCGGGTGCAGCGACAGCACGTTCTCGACCTCGGCGCAGTACACCTTGTAGCCGCCGCGGTTGATCAGGTCCTTCTTGCGATCGAGTATGCGCACGTAGCCCTCGGCGTCGATAGCGCCGATGTCGCCCGATTTCCAGTAGCCGCCGCAGAATTCGCGCTGCGTCGCTGCGGCGTCGTCCCAATAGCCCGGCACCACCATGGCGCCCGCGATCCATATTTCCCCCGTCTCGCCCGGCGCGACCTCGCGCCCGGCGTCGTCCATCACGCGCAACTCGGCGCAGGGCAGGACCGCGCCGACGCTATCCAGGTGGGCGGCCTGCCGGCCCTGCGGCATGCAGGTGGTGGGGGAAGTGGTCTCGGTCGCGCCGTAGGCGTTGACCGGAACGAGTTGCGGCAGCTTTTGCGCCAGGGCCCTGATGGTGCCCTCCGGCATGGGTGCGCCGCCGAAGCCGCCGATGCGCCAGCGACTCAGATCGTAACGCGCGAAGTCGGGCTCGCGCAGGCACAGATTGTAGATTGCCGGCACCACCAGGGTGTAGGTCATGCGCTCGCGGCTGGCGAGTTCGAGAAAGGGCCTGGCCTTGAACTCGCGCAGCATGAGTACGCAGCCGCCCACCCGCAGCATGCTCAGGGTTATCGCCACCAGGCCGGTGACATGGCTGGCCGGCACGGCGAGCAAGGCGCGTTCGCCGGCGCCGAATTCCAGGCAATGCTCGAAGTGCATCACCGAATGGATCAGGTTCAGGTGGGTCAGCATCGCCCCCTTCGGGTGCCCGGTGGTGCCGGAGGTGTAGAGGATGACCGCGGTGTCCTCCTCGCCCGGCGCCGCAGGGGCGGGCAGATCCGCGCCGGGCTCGAGCAGATGCGCGAACGACTGGAATGGCGCTGCCTTGCCCGCGGCTGCGCCGCCTACCGCATAGCGCAGCGCCAGGTGGGGCAGCGCGTCGGGCGGCGGAATCCGCCCGGCGAGTTCGGCGTCGAACACCAGCGCCCGCGCCTTGCACTGGTTGAGGACGTAGGCGAGCTCGGGCTTCTGCTCGCGCACGTTGACCGGCACCGCAATTGCGCCGAGGCGGAAAGCGGCCAGCAGGGCATAGACGAATTCGGGCTCGTTGGCGCACAGGATGGCAATGCGATCGCCCGCGCGCACGCCGTCGCGCGCGAGTCCGGCGGCCACGCGCGTGGCGCTGGCGTCCAGCTCGGCATAGCTGATGCGCCGATCCGCGCATACCAGCGCCTCGTCAGCGGCATGGCGCGACAGGGTCTGCGCGAACAGCGCATTCAGCTGCGCCGGGCGCCCGGCGAAGCAGTTGAACACGCGGCCGAAATGCGCTTCGCGGCGCAGAGGCGGCCAGCGCTCAGGTGGCCAATGCATGGGCGGTCCGGTGGCAAAGCATGCGGCATTCTACCGTGCACTTTGACGTTTGCCGCTTGGGCTATACTTTGGCCCATGCTGGAGATTCTGATCGTTCTTTCCGTGTTGCTGCTGCTGCTCGTGGGCTGGCTCGCCTGGCGCATGGCCGGCGTGAGCCGCAGGGTGGAGGAGTTGCCCGCCGGCATGGCGCAGGGCCTGGAAGAAAAACACCGCGCCATGCTCACCGACCTGCATGGCGGCTTGACGCAGCAGGGCGACCGCCTGGGCACGAACTTCAGCGAGTCGTCCGAGCGCCTGCGCGGCACGCTGGCCGGGGAACTCAAGCAGACGCGCGACACGCTGCATGCGCTGCAGCTCTCGCTCGCGAACAACCTCGGCGAGAGCCGCGAGGCGATGCTCGCCAAGCTGGCCGAGACCACGCAGGCGCTCACCGCGAAAGTGGACGAGCGGCTTGACCAGATCTCGGGCAAGGTCAACGAGCGCCTGGACGAGGGCTTCAAGAAGACCAACGAGACCTTTACCAACGTCATGTCGCGGCTCGCCGTGATCGACGAAGCGCAAAAGAAGATCGACAGCCTGGCGGTGAACGTCGTCAGCCTGCAGGAACTGCTGGACGGCGACAAGCGATCGCGCGGCGCCTTCGGCGAAGTGCAGCTGGAAGCGCTGGTGCGCAATATGCTGCCGCCCGACGCCTACGAGTTTCAGTTTACGCTTTCGAACAAGGCGCGCGCCGACTGCGTATTGAAGCTGCCTGCGCCGACCGGCATGGTGGCGGTGGACTCGAAGTTCCCCCTGAGCAACTACCGCATCATGCTCGATTCGGACCTGAGCGAATTGGAGCGGGCGCAGGCGCAGAAGCAGTTCCGGCTGGACATAAGGAAACACGTCGACGACATCGGCAGCAAATACATCATTCCCGGCGAGACCTCCGAGGGCGCGGTGATGTTCATCCCGGCGGAGGCAGTGTTCGCCGAAATTCACGCCTATCATTCCGAGGTGGTGGACTACGCCATGTCCAAGCGCGTGTGGATCGTTTCGCCGACCACGCTGATGGCCGTGCTCAATACCGCGCGCGCCGTGCTCAAGGACGTCGAGACGCGCAAGCAGATTCACGTCATCAAGGATGCGCTGTCCAAGCTGTCGAAGGACTTCAACCTGTTCGACGATCGCATGAAAAAGCTCGCCGACCACATCCGCCTCGCCGGCAAGGACGTGGAGGAAATCCACGTCTCCAGCCGCAAGATCACCCAGCGCTTCGAGCAGATCGAGTCGGTGCAGCTGGAGGAGAAGCACGCAGCGGACAAAGTAGTGCGGCTCGTGGATACGGCGAATGCGCAGGACAACAACCCCCTTCCCAGCTAGAATTTCGAGGTCACGTCCCTTTCCGAGAAGGAGAACATCTTGGCAACCCGCACACCGCAGCAAGCTGCCGGCGTCTCGCTTCGCCGCACCAAAGCCGAGGACATGGAAGCCGTGGTCGCACTGGACGCAACCATCGTGGATCGGCCGCGGCAGTTCTATTTCCAGCGCCGCCTCAAAGCGGCCCTGGACCAGACCGGACTGCATGTACAGTTTTCGGCGGAACAGGACGGCCGGTTGGTCGGCTTCATCAAGGCGCGAAAACTGCTGGGCGAGTTCGGTCGCGCGGAGCCGGCGTTGCGGCTGGAGGCGATGGCCGTGGCGCCGAGCGAACAGGGTCAGGGCATCGGCTCGGCATTGCTGGCCAGGCTGGAGAGCGAGGCGAAGCGCATGGGCGTGGCGGCAATCCGGACGACCGCATCCTGGCGCGACCACGCGATCATGCAGTTCTTCGATGGCGCCGGCTTCGAGTTCGCGCATCAGCTGGTCCTCGACTGTCCGATGCGCCAAAATCGCGTCACCGCGCATGAAGGCGACAAGATCCTGGCTCCCATGCACGTCACCGGCTTTTCGGCGACAGAAGTCGACTACAGCGCGGCGGCTGCGAATGACTTCGAAGCGCTCGCGCAGGACCAGTTCGACGTGCGCGCGCTCGAGGCAGGCGACCTCGACGACATTATCCGCATCGATCAAAGGGTTTCGGGGCGCAGACGCGAGGACTACATCCGCGAATTGTTCGATGAGGCGATGAACGATTCCGCCGTGCGCGTATCCCTGCTGGCGCGCGTGGACGGCATCGCCGCGGGTTTCGTGATGGCGCGCACCGACTTCGGCGATTACGGCCGCGCGGAGCCGGTGGCGGTGCTCGATACCATCGGCGTGGACCCGGATTACGCACACAGCGGCGTTGGTCACGCGCTGTTGTCGCAGCTGTTTGTGAACCTGGCGGCGCTGCGCGTGGAGCGCGTGGAAACGGTGGTTGCGCGCGAGGACTTCGGGCTGCTCGGCTTCTTCTATGACGCCGGCTTCGAACAGTCGCCCCGCCTGTCGTTCGACAAGCGGGTAGGTTAAGCGGCGCAACGCCGCGTCGACGGACGCGGCGCGCTCCGGCAGTGTGATTCGTTCGAACCGATGCAGCGCTGCTTCAGCGGCTGACTAGTGCAGGTATACGATCACGCCACCACGACCGGGATCCCGGCCAGAGTCGCCTGTGGTCGAAGTTCGGGTGCCGGCGGCCGCGCCTTGCGCTGCCCTGGAAACGCCAGCGCTTCGGTCAGGAGGTAAGCCGCCTGCGCGTAGGACGTCGGACAGATCGCAAAACATTCCTGGCAGTCCCAGCACTCCCTGGCGGCGAGTTCCGGTATAAAACTGATCTCGCGCGCGGGGCCGTTTTCGATGAAGCCGACGGCGTGCTTCTGCTTGACTTCGGCGCAGTAGCGCACGCACAAGCCGCAAAGCACGCAGAAGGACGCCTCCTTGTCGAACCGGTTCCGGTCGGCGCCGTACACCTCGGCCAGGCGCACGAGTTCCGGGGCGTCCGGCGCATGGGCCATCAACTCCTCGATGATTACGCGGCGTATCTTGTCCACCTTCTCCGTGCGCGTGCGCACGACCAGGCCCTTTTCCACCGGGTAGAGGCAGGACACCACATGGTTCGTCCTGCCGCGCGACTCGACTTCCACCATGCACAGACGGCAGCCGCCGTAGTCCTCCAGTTCTTCGTGGTGGCACAGCGTCGGGATGGAGATGCCGGCCTGTTGCGCCGCCTGCAGCACGGTCGTTCCGGCGGGGGCCGTGACTTCCTTGCCGTCGATCTGCAACACCATATCAGTCATTGCGCTAGTCCCCCGGCGGCGCTGCCCGCGGCGATTCTCGCCTCGTATTCGTCTTTGAAATAACGCAGCATGCTCTTCAACGGATCGGACGAAGTCTTTCCCAGGGCGCACAAGCTGCCCAGGCTGGTGACCTCGGTCAGATCGGCCAGCCGTTCGAGGTCGAACTTCCTGCCCTTGCCCTCTTTGATGTTGGTCAGGATCTTCAGCATCTGGTACATGCCTTCGCGGCAGGGCACGCATTTGCCGCAGGATTCCTTGACCAGGAAGTCGAGCAGGTAGCGCGCGACCTCGACCATGTCGGTATCCTCGTCCATCACCAGCAGGCCGCCCGCGCCGATCGGCGCGCCGAGCTTGGCCATGCCGTCGAAATCCAGCGGCGCGTCCACCAGGCTGATCGGAATGGAACCGCCCATGGCGCCGCCAAAATGTATCGCCTTCGGGGCTTTGCCGTCGGGCACCCCGCCGCCGATGTCGAACACGATGGTGCGCAAGGGCGTTCCCATCGGCACTTCGATGACCCCGCTGTTCACCACGTGGCCCGACAGGGAAACGAGTTTGGTGCCCTTGCTCTTGTCCGACCCTATGCTGGTGAACCAGTCCGCGCCGCGGTTGATGATCTCGGGCACGTTGGCCCAGGTCTCGACGTTGTTGAGATTGGAGGGCTTGTCCCAGATCCCGCTGACCGAGGTGCGGATGTACTTCGGCCTGGGCTCGGGTGGATTGCCTTCGATCGAGCGCATCAGCGCGGAGGATTCGCCGGAAACGAAAATGCCGACGTCGAAGTGCATCTCGACCTCGAAATCGAAACCGGAGCCGAGAATGTTCTTGCCCAGGAGGCCCAATTCCTTCGCCTGATCGAGCGCCGCCGCAATATGCCGCGCCATGGACGGCGAGTCGTGCCGCGTGTAGATGTAGCCCTGCTGCGCGCCTATGGCATAGGCGCCGATGATCAGGCCCTCGAGCACCTTGTGCGGATTGCCGGTGAGCATGGCCCGGTCCATGAAGGCGGCGGACTCGCCCTCATGGCCGTTGACGATGACGTACTTGGTCTTCTCCGGCGCGTTTTTTGTCGTTTCCCATTTCAGGCCGGCCGGGAAGCCGCCGCCGCCGCGGCCGCGCAGGTTGGCCTTCTTGACCTCCTGCAGTACCTGATCGGAAGTCATCTGTAAGAGCGCCTTGGCGAGGGCGGTATAGCCGCCGACCGCCAGGTAGTCGGTGATGCGCGTCGGATCGATTCTGGGGATGTCGCCGATCAGGATGCGCATCTGGTGCTTGTAGAAGGGCACCTCGCTCATGTGCACCGCCTTCTCGCCGGTGACCGGGTGCCTGTAGACCAGGCGCTCGACCACCTCCCCTTTGAGCGTGCACGCGACGATTTCCGCCACGTCTTCCGGCTTGACCTCGAAGTAGCAGATGTCGCCGGGCCCGGCGATGACGTTCGGCCCCTTGCTGCAGTAGCCGTGGCAGCCGGTGACCCTGAAGTCCACCTTGGCGTCGGCGGCCTGTTTCCTTATTTCCGCAGAGAAGGCGGCGGCGACCGCGGCGGAGTCCAGCCCCCCGCAGGCCGCACCGGCGCACACGGCGATGCTGGGCTTGGCCGGATCCCTGGCCGACAGGACCTTCGCCCTGTAATCGTCCAGTGCAGCCGCTGATAGTAGCTTGGGCATGGCTATGCCTCCGCCGGGCCGCCCCAAGGGGGCATACGCCCCCCCGTGGGGGGCAGCGAGTCGATTTTGCGAGCGTGGGGGGCCATAGCTTTCCTATTCGTAGCGCTTGAGAACGTCATCCACCTTTTCGGGCGTCATGCGCCCGTAGTGTTTGCCGTCGACGATCAGTTCGGGGCCGATGCTGCAGCTGCCCAGACAGCTCCCGGCTTCGAAAGTGAAGCGGGACGCGGCATCGGTTTCTCCGGGCTTGAGGCCGGTGAGCTCCTGCACCTTTTCCTGCAGCTTCGCGGCACCGCGCAGGTGGCAGGTCATGCCGGTGCATACATGCACCTCGTGGCGCCCCTTGGGCGTCAGGCTGAACGTCTTGTAGAAACTGGCGATCTGCATCGCCTGGCTGAACGGCACCTGCAAAGCGTCGGCGACCTTTTGCATGACCTCGCGCGGCAGCCAGCGGTTCTCGTGCTGAATCTCGGTCAGCGCATGGATCAGCGCGCCCGGCTTGCCGCGGTATTTCTCGATGATGCCGGCTATCCCGTCGTTCCCTTCGATTCCGTCGTTCCCTGCGATTATTTGTTCGCTCATGTCGTCGCTTCTGTTGGTTGATTCAGGCAACCGCCACGACGCGCACCTGGCTGCCGTCGAGTTTGACCATCCCCCGCTGCGCCAGCACATTCAGGTGGCGCGCCACTTCCGGCGCGGGCAGATCGAGGCCGGCGGCGATTTCGCCTGCTGCCACCGGCTGCGGCCGGGCGTAGCCCATGATGCGGCCCAGCGCCAGCTTGTCGAGTATCAACTCCTGGAACAGTGCGTCGAACTCGGCGCTGCCGAAGAGCTTGTGGTAATTCTCTTCCGTCCTCTCGGGCACTCTGAAGCGCTCGCGCTCGACCAGCTTGATATAGGGGACCAGGTCGGTGGCCGCCGCAAGGCCCGCCTGCAGGTCTGCAATAGACTTGCCCTCGCTCGACCCGAGCGGACCCAGGCTTTTTATCTTCGCCGACAATTCGTTCATGACCTCGGCGAAGCGGATGCCCTCGCCCGCAGACACCCATTCCAGCCGCAGCCGCTCGGGATCGACGCCGACGTTCGCGAGGATGCGCTTGGCGATCAGGCTGTTCCCGAGCGCATCATAGTTGCCCTCCGGGTTGTAGTGGCAGTCGTTCAGGTGGCAGCCGCCGATGAACACCCCGTCGGCCTTCTGGGCGAACGCGCGGAAGATGAACTCCAGGTCGACCCGGCCCGAGCACATCAGGCGTATGACGCGCAAGTGCGGCGGGTACTGGAAGCGGGAGACGCCGGCAAGGTCGGCGCCGCCGTAGCAGCACCAGTTGCACAGAAAACCGACGATGACGGGTTTGAACTCGGCGGGAGCGGCCATGCTTAGCTCATTTCTCGATGGATGGGGGTGGTGCAGTCGTCAATCAGCAGGCGAGCGCCGCGTCGATCTGGCGCAACACTTCGTCGTCGGTGTAATGCTTCAGGCTGATGGCGCCGGTCGGGCACTTGGCGTTGCACAGGCCGTCGCCCTTGCACAGCACGGGATTGACCACCGCCTTCTTGCCGCGCGGCGTATCCTGGAATTCGATCGCGCCGTAGGTGCAGCAGGTGATGCAGGCGCCGCAGGAGACGCAATCGACGGCGTCGACGGCGCAGACCGAGCCCGAGGCGACGACCGTGTCGCGCGTGAGCGTGGTCAGCGCCCGTCCGGCGGCGCCGTAGGCCTGGCTGATGGTCTCCGCCAGGTGCTTCGGATACTGCGCCGTGCCGCACAGGTAGATGCCTTCGGCGGCGAAATCGACCGGGCGCAGCTTGACGTGGGCTTCCTGGAAGAAGCCGTCGGGATTCAGCGTCACCTTGAACTGGCGCGCCAGTTCCTGCGCGCCGGGAGCGGGCACGACCGCCGCGGACAGCACGACCTTGTCCACGTCCAATGCCAGCTTCTTTCCCAGGATGGGATCGGTCACCGTCACCCTGAGAAAGCTGCGGCCGCCTTCCTCGACCTCTTCGACCACCGGCTTGTCGTTCGGCTCGAAGCGGATGAATTTGACGTCCTGGTTCGACGCTTCGCGGTAGTAATCCTCGCGGAAGCCGTAGGTCCGCATGTCGCGGAACAGCACGTAGATCTCCGCCTCCGGCTTGGCGGCCTTCAGCTTGAGCGCGTTCTTCATTGCGCCGCTGCAGCACACGCGCGCGCAATAGTTGCGGTCCTCCTGCCGGCAGCCGACGCACTGGATCATGACCAGGCTGTGTATGTCGGCGACGCTGGCGCCGCCGGTGCCGAGTTCGTGTTCCAGTTCGAGCTGCGTCATCACCCGGGCGCTCTTGCCGTACAGGTATTCGGTCGGCCGGTGCTCCGCGGCGCCGGTGGCGATGATCGCCACGCCGTGCTTGATGTTGCGCACCCGCCCCTTGGACTTCACCCGGGTCTCGAAATTGCCGACGTAGCCGTTGACTTCGGTGATCTCGGCGCCGGTGATCACATGGATGTCGCGGTGCCGGTACACCTTCTTCTTCAATTCCGCCAGCCAGGTCTGCACATCGAGGCCCTCGAGCGTGTAGTGAATGCGGCGCGCCATGCCGCCCAGGTCGGCGTCCTTCTCCAGCAGGTAGGTCTCATGCCCTTGCTCGGCGAGCGTCAGGGCACTGGTCATGCCGGCGGCGCCGCCGCCGACCACCAACGCAACCTTGTTCACCGGCAGGGAAAACTCCTCCAGCGGCTCGAGCTTGGCAGCCCGCGCCACGGACATGCGCACGATGTCCTTGGCCTTCTTGGTGGCGTCCGCCTGCTCCTTCGAGTGGACCCAGGAACAGTGCTCGCGGATGTTCGCCATGTCGAAGAAGTACTGGTTGACGCCGGCTTCGCGCAGCGTGTCGCGGAACAGCGGCTCGTGCGTGCGCGGCGTGCAGGCGGCGACCACCACGCGGTTGAGGCCCTTGTCGCGGATGGTGTCCGAGATCGCCTTGGCGGTGTTGGTGGCGCAGGCGAACAGACTCTCCTCCACATGGACCACGTTGGCCAGCGTTTTCGAATACTCGACGATGCCCGGCACGTCCACGACGCGGCCGATGTTGGCGCCGCAACGGCAGACGAATACGCCGACCCTGGCCTCTTCCTGCGAAACATCCTTTTCTTCCGGGTAGGTCCTTTCCTTGGACAGCTTGCCGCGCCGCGACTTCAGCAGCTGACCCGACAGCGCCCCCGCGCCGCTCGCGCTCACCACCGACTCGGGAATGTCCAGCGGTCCCTGGAAGGCGCCGCTGATGAATATGCCCGGGCGGCTGGTCTCGATCGGATTGACCGGATTGGTCCTGCAGAAGCCCTGCGCATTGAGCTCGATGCCGAATATCCGGCCGAACTTCTGCGCATCCTTGGGCGGATTGAGGCCCACCGACAGCACCACCAGCTCGAACTCCTCCTCGACGACGCCCTCGGGCGTGGCGTAGCGGATGCTGACATCCTTGGTCACGGGATTCTCGCGGCCTATCGACACGTAGCTGCGGATGAACTCGACGCCGGGCAGCCTTGCCGCGCGCTGGTAGAAGCGCTCGAAGTCCTTGCCGTAGGAGCGGATGTCGTTATGGAAGATCTTCGCTTCCAGCTCGGGCACGTGATCCTTGGCCAGGATGACCTGCTTCTGCGTGTACGAGCAGCACACCGCGGAGCAATAGGTATTGCCGCCCGGATTCACCTGCCTGGAGCCGACGCAATGTATCCAGGCGATCTTGTGCGGATGCTTCTTGTCCGACGGACGCAGGATCTGGCCCTCGTGCGGGCCGGTGGCGCACAGCAGCCGCTCGAAGTCCAGGCTGGTGACGACGTTCTCCATGCTGCCGTAGCCGTAGTCGCCGCGGATCTTCGGATCGAACGTGTCGTAACCCGGCGACATCACGACGGCGCCGACCTTGATTTCGATCTTCTGCGGCACCTGGCTGAAGTCGATGGCCTTGTTCTCGCACACGCCGGTGCAGATCGAGCAGGTCTTGTCCTTCAGGTAGAGGCAGCTCTCGTCGATGTAGGTCACCAGCGGCACGGCCTGCGAGAAGTAGATGTGAACCGCCTTGTTCATCGACAGGTTCTGGTTGAACGGGTCGGGTATTTTGGCCGGGCAGTACTCGACGCAGACCGTGCAGCCGGTGCACTTGTCCTCGTCGATGTAGCGCGGCTTCTTCACCAGGCTGACCTTGAAATCGCCGGCCGTCCCCTCGACGCTTTCGACCTCGGTGTAGGTCAGGATCTCGATGTTCGGGTGGCGATCGACTTCGATGAATTTCGGCGACTCGATGCACATCGAGCAGTCGTTGGTGGGGAAGGTCTTGTCCAGCTGGGCCATCTTCCCGCCGAGCGTAGGCGTCTTCTCCACCAGATAGACCTTGAAACCGCAGGTGGCGAGATCGAGCGCGGCCTGAATGCCGCTGATCCCGGCGCCGACGACCATCACATCGCCGAATCTGTCGTCCTCGGGGCGCAGGGCGCGCTGCCCCACCGCCGCGTGCGCGTGTTCGATAGAGCGTTCTAGTGTGTGTGCCACGGCATTGTTCCTCGACGAACGTATCCTACTGAATGGCTTCCCGGATGACTTCGGTGATGTCCTTCACCTCGATCGCGCCACCGTCTTTCGAGTTCAGCTTGCTGTCTTCGAAGTTGGTGATGCAGTATGGACAGGCCGTGGCCAGGATCTGCGCGCCGGTATCGAGCGCCTGCGCCAGGCGCAGATCGGAAAAGCGCTCGCCCTTGGGCGTTTCCATCCAGATGCGCCCGCCGCCGCCGCCGCAGCAGAAGCTGTTGTTGCGCGACTCGGGCATTTCGCAAAGCGTGAGGCCGGGTATTTTCTTCAGCGCTTCGCGCGGCTCGTCGTACACGCCGTTGTGGCGGCCGAGATAGCAGGGGTCGTGGTAGGTCACCTTCTTCGCGTACTCCTTGTCGAGTACCAGCCTGCCCTCTGCGATCAGGCGGAAGATCAGCTGCGAGATGTGCACCACCTCGAAGTGCACCATGAACTCGGGGTACTCGCGCGTGTAGGTGTGGTAGCAGTGCGGCGAGGACACCAGGACCTTCTTCACGCCGTGATCGATCAGGGCGCGGATGTTCTGCCGCGCCAGCGCCTTGAACAGCGCCTCGTCGCCGGTCTTGCGTATGCTCTCGCCGCAGCAGCTTTCCGCAGGACCCAGGACGCCGAAGTCCACGCCCGCCTTGTCGAGGATCTCGACCGTGGCCCGGGCGATCCTTTTCGCCCTGGGGTCGTAGGAGAGGTAACACCCGGGCAGGTAGAGGAATTCCATCCCCTCGGCGTAGGGCTTCGCCGCAAGGCCGTCCGCCCACTTGCCGCGCTTCGCACGCTCCTCGCCGAAGGGATTGCCCTCGGCGCGCAGGTTGGCCGCCACCGCGCGTATCGGTTCCACCGAACGCGGGAACACATCGTATTCGGTCGCGATCCGGCGCAGGGCGACGCCGGACTCGATCTGCTTCACGTCGCGCGGACAGACCTGCGGGCATTTGCCGCAGGTGGTGCAGCGCCAGATGTCCTCGCTCTCGATCTCGGTCAGGCCGAAGGTCGCCTCGCGCACGAGCTTGCGCATGCTGAAGTTGCGCACCTTGTTCCAGGGGCAGACCGTGTCGCACAGGCCGCACTGATAGCAGTGCTTGAACGCATCGCCGCCGCTCGCCTTGATGGCGTCGATGATTTCCCTGAAGGGGGTTGCCATTTCCATGTGTCTGCTCCCGGCCGGCGCCGCTAGGACTTGGTCATTCTTGCGACGGTGTCCAGCACCTGCTGCAAGCCGTACTTGTCGATCATCGATACCACACCCACCTCGATGTCCGGCGGATTCGGCTCGCCTTCCTCGACTTCCTCCTCGCGCTCTTCGTAGATCAGCGCGTCGGCGAGGCACCACTCCACGCACTTGGGCTTCTCCAGCCCCGGCTCGTCCTCGCACATGTCGCATTTCAGCGGCAGGCCGGAGTCCGGCTCCTTGAACAGGTCCCTCGAGGGACAGGACGCGCGGCAGAAATCGCACTCGTCGTATTTCTTGCCGTCGATGATGTAGGTGTCGCGCCCGGTGCATTCGGCCGCCGTGTATTCGCCGGCGTACACCGGCAGGTAGATGTCGCGCAGCGGCTCGCGCACGATGCGGATGCGCGAGCGCGCCGGGTTGTTGCTGCTGTAGCGCGGCGTGGCGTGGAACAGCGAGCAGATGACTTCACAGGCGCGGCAGCCGTTGCACTTGTCGGCGTTGATGGTGATGTGCTTGATCTTCTTCATGACCTTAGGCATGGCTGAGGACCTCCTTCACTTGCGCTTCTGCCCCCGGCTTCTCGTTTGGCGCGCCCGCCTGGCCGAGGATCCCCCTTTGCTCCAGGTCCTCGGCGACGCAGGCCAGGTCGAGATCCAGCAGGGACTCCCTGGTCGGGATGCCGTTCGCGTCCCAGCCCTTGAGCTTGTAGTACGCATCGAGCAGCGTTTTCTCCAGATCGGGGAAGCGCTTCTTCCAGTGGTCCTCCGGCGGTTTGTCGTCGGCGCGCCGCATTCCCCGCCTGACGTTGATCGCGCGCAGCAGGGTGCGGTTTCGCGTCGCCGCCTTCCACAGGCTGGCCGAGTCGAAGTCGATGCCGGTCCCCGCCGATATGAAGTGCGGGAAGTTGTGGATGTGATACGGCGGTTTCAGCGGGAAGGACGACAGCCCGGCGCAGGTGCCGAGGGCGTCGTCGATATAGTGCATCTTTTCCTGCCAGTCGACGACGTCGCAGCTGGCTTCGACCGACGGGTAATAGGGGTTCGATTTCTCGCCGCGCGGCTCCCACTCCAGCAGGTATTTCTTGAACTTGTCGTCGGGAACCTGGATCCAGTCTTTGACGAAGGCCTCGCGCTCTTCCATGGTCGGAAACGGCGCCTGCGGAAACTGCCCTTCTATCTGGGTGATGTTGATCTTCTCGCCGGTCGCGTACATCAGGTAGTAGACCGGATTGAGCATGCCGAGCTTGAGCGGCAGCTGCTCGTGTTTCTTGATCGTGTTGTGATCGAATTTCTCCGCGCCCTTGCCGATGCGCCTGGCCGCCCAGTACACGCCGTCGGCGAGCGCGTCGCCGATGCCTTCGCGTCTGACGATGCGGTCGAGCAGCCAGAAGAAACGGCCCTCGACATCGGCCGGCATGCCCGGGAAATCCGCATCGGTGAGGATGCCGGCCTCGAGCAGCTCGAGCGCGAAGGCCATGACCTGCGGCGTCGAGAATCCGTCCACGCCGTATTCGGTCGCGCGCTGCGCGATCCTGAAGCCGAACTCCAGGTCGGAATAGGCCGCCATGGTGTAAGTGAGCTTGGAGTAGCACTTCATCATGTAGGTGGGCTGCCCCGGGACCGAGATGGTCGCCCCGCATTTCATCGGACAGTTGTAGCAGCTGATCAGGCGCGTGCGCACGCCTTCCTGCGTTTCGCGCCATTTCTCTTCTATTTCATGGGTCCAGAAGTCCTTGCGCCGGGTGCGCGCATTGCCCCACATGAAGCTGGTGGTGTGCCACTGCTCGTCGGCGATCTTCATTTCCTGCGGCGACCCGAGCCCCTGCAGGATGGCCGGGACGCCGGGAATCGGATGGTCTTCGCGGAACTTGATGTATTTCAGCACGTCGTCGCACAGGCCCATGAATTCGGCCGGCCGGGCGACGTTGACGTCCTTGGTGCCGCGCACCACGACCGCCTTGAGTCCCTTGTCGCCCATGACCGCGCCGATGCCGCCGCGGCTGGCGCTGGACCTGCCCTGTTCTATGGAAGCGTAAAACACCCGGTTCTCCCCCGCCAGGCCGATGGAGGCCACCTGGGCGTTCGGCTCCTTCAGTTCCTGCCGGATGCATTCGGCGGTTTCGATGGCGCCCTTGCCGCGCAGATGCGAGGCGTCGCGGATTTCGACCTTGTCGTTGTGTATCCACAGATAGACCAGTTCGGGCGACTTGCCGCGGATGATCACCTTGTCGTACCCGGCGTGCTTCAACTCCGGCGCCCAGAATCCGCCCATCATCGAATACGCGAGCAACTGCGTCTGCGGAGAAAATGTCGAGACGATGGTGCGATTGCATCCGGGCGCCGCAGTGCCGCAAAGCAGGCCGGCGGCGAAGATCAGCAGATTGTCTTCGGAAAACGCATCGGTGTCGGCGGGAACCCTGTCCCACAATATCCTGGCGCTGGTGCCCAGCCCGCCCAGATGCAGTCTGGTCAGCTCGGGATCGGATTCCACCCGGTCGATGCTGCCGCGGGAAAGATCGATCTCCAGTTCGAACCCTGTTTCTGCATACCGCATGTTCCTGGCCCTCTCTCAAACTGCCTTCCCGCACGGCTGTCCTGCGTCCTTCACGCTGGACAGTGACCATTCGAAACGAAGCGCGACCACGGCGCCTGCAGGCGCCCCTCCCATAGCCGCTTGTCGGTCCCGGACTCGAAGCCATATCCCGGCCGCTTGCATTTTTTGAGCTATTCGGTATTCTAGTACTATAATGCTTATTTATTGGTTTCCCGTCAACCCATTTTCGTCAAACCTGTTGATTTTGGTGCAAAACTTGACTAATGCGATCGGGTATTCCACCCCCCGCCAAGCCCGCCGCCTGGGGTGTGAGGCGCAGCGCATGTGCCGGTCTGCCTGCCGCAGCTCAGTTGAGTGCTGGCAGAATCCAATCCTCACGTGCGCTAAACGAGCGCTGACCAGGAACCGGCGATGAACGAGGTGCGCAAACTTCTGGAGTCACGCTTTCCCGGCCTGCACGCGCGCATCGAGCAGACGCTCATCGAGGCCGAGGCGCACTACAACCGCCAGACCAAACAGGCGCCCTCGCAATTCCTCCTGGAGCACACGCAGCGCACGGCGGCCATCGCCCATAACATCGCCGCAATGGAACGGGTCGATGCGTTCCTGCCGGTCCTGGTCGCGCTCTACCATGATGCGGGCAAATTTCATGGGGGCGAATACCACGAGGACGACGTGCCGGAAGAAGAGCATGCGGCCATCCTCGCCGGGCGCATGCTCGCCGAATCCGGTGCGGAACGCGCCGATATCGATGCTGTGCTCGAGGCGCTGCGCGCACTGTACGACGACCGGCTGCCGTGCCCCAAGTTCTGCCGCATCGTGCAGGATGCGGACCGGCTCGACAAGCTCGGCGCGCTTGGCGTCGGCGCCTTCTTCACCAAGGCGACGCTGCGCGGACGCGGCCTGGTCGACGCGCTCGTGCACACGCTCAGCCGCGAACTGAGTTACGCCCTGGCAGCGCCGCATTCCATGTTGACCGAAACCGGCAGGAAGTTCGCCGGCGAGCAGACGGCGAAGACCGTCGCGTTCTTCGACGAGCTTCTGCACGACCTGGAACGCTGGGGCATCGCCGCTTTCGAACGCCGCCCGCTGGTCGTGGAGGGGAATTTCCGCGGCCGCGACGGCGGTCGCGTGCACAAGGTGCAGGTGACCATTGTCATGCCGCGCGCCTGCCCGGATTGCGAGGCGCCGATAGTGCTGACGCATCGCAGCGAACGCGGACTGAAATGCGACATGCTCAAGGCACGCTTCGCCTGCGCGGCCTGCGACTATGCGCGCGACATTTCCTTCTGCCTGCCGGTACTCGCCTGAGATGGGAGAGCATACAAGATGAAATATGCGGAAACCGGGTTCAACCTGGAGGTCGATCTGTCCACGGGCCGCACCGAAAAGGTGGAATCGGACCCGCGCGACACCGAGCTCTACCTCGGCGGACAGGGGGTCGCGGCCAAAATCCTGTTCGAGCGGGTGCCGCCGGACACCGACCCGTTTTCTCCCGACAATCTGTTGATCTTCAGCGCCTGCCTTCTGGTCGGCACGCCGGCGCCGGCCGCCAACCGCACCGTGGTGAACACGTTTTCTCCGCAGACCAACCTGATGTCGCATTCCCTGTTCGGCGGCTTCTTCGGACCGGAACTGAAGTTCGCCGGCTATGACCGCATCATCATCCGGGGCAAGGCCCCCGACCTGGTCTACCTGTACATACACAATGACCAGGTGGAAATCCGCGATGCGACGCACCTGCGCGGCAAAGGCACGACCGAAACGCAGGACCTGCTGAAGGCGGAGCTGAAGGACCAGCGGGTGCAGGTGGCGGCCATCGGCCTCGCCGGGGAAAACCGGGTGTACATGGCTTCCATCGATCACAATCACGCCAGCGCGTCCCGCGGCGTCGGCGTGATCATGGGCGACAAGCGCCTGAAGGCCATCGCCGTGCGCGGCACCAGGGACCTCAATGTCGCCAGGCCGGCCGAGCTGTTCGAACTCGCCCAGGCGCTGCATAAAAAGATCGGCGAGGGCGACGGCAACGGCGACTGGATGGCGGTGGACGAGGACGACAGCTTTCACCACAACCATTTCGCTTGGGGCAACGCGCGCACGCGCAGAAAGGGTTTCTGGAGCGACGAGCTGCAGCAGCGCTGGACCAAGTGGAAATACGATCACATGGACCGGCAGACCGGCTGCTTCAACTGCGCGAAGAAATGCCGCAACGTGATCAACTGGCCGGGAGGGCGGCGCTTCGGCTACAAGTGCTTCGGCAAGGACACCTACCACATGGCGGCGTTCCTGGAGCTGGACTTCACTTATGAAATTCTCGGCGTCGCCCAGGAATACGGCCTCGATTCCTACTCGACGCCACAGGTCATCGCGTTCGCGCTCGAGCTGCTCGAAGCCGGAATACTGAGCGACAAGGACTTCCCGGAAATGCCCGCCGACAGCAGGGGCCGGTTTTTCTACCTGCTGGAAAAAATCGTGCGCCGTGTAGGCATCGGCGACATCCTCGCCGACAGCGTCTCGCATGCGGCGAAGCGCATCGGCAACGGCGCCGAAGCCTTTGATCACAACACCACGAAAAAATTCGAGCAGTTGCCGATCAAGCTCGGCAAGCTGAATCCCGCCTATTTCCTCATGATCGCCACCGGCGAGAAAATGAGCATCACCCAGATCGAGGGATCGTTTCCGCAGGACCCGCTGCCCACGCAGGAGCAGAGGGAAGCCTTCGTCAGCAAGTGGGAAGCCCCGCCGGACGACAAGTTCAAGAAATACTTCCTCGAATGGAAGAAGCGCGACGATATTTCCGACCAGGCCACCTGCGAGATCGTCGACTGGAACGAAGCGATGCACTACATCGACGACGCCACCGGGCTGTGCGGCTTCGTGTCCTCGTTCCGCGGCCAGTTCGGCGGCGGCGTCGCCTATCACATGAACAATATTCCGCAAATGATCGCGCATGCGACCGGCATGGCGATGGACAAGGAGCGGCTGTGGAAGACGTTCCAGAGAATTCGCACCCTGGTGCGGGCGGTGAACGTTCGACGCGGCCTGCGGCGCAAGGACGAGCGCCCGCCCGAGGACCACTGGGCGGTGCGCGATGAACGCTACGAACAGGAACTGCTCTCCAAGTATTACGCGTTCAAGGGCTGGAACAGCGAGGGCATTCCGACGCGGCAGACGCTGGAACAACTGGATCTGGGCTACGCCGCCGACGATCTGGAACGCAGAGGCATCCTCGCGGCCGCTGCCGGCGCATGCGCCGGCGAACCGGCGGCAACGGCAGAGTCGATCCAGGCGTGAACGGGAGGATGGAAATGAGGGCCGACGTCACCACGAAGACGGTCAAGGAAATCAGGATCGATGTCGAGAAATGCACCGGTTGCCGTGCCTGCGAAATGGCCTGCTCGGCGTTTCACGCGAAGCCGAGGTACAGCAGCATCAATCCGGCCAGGTCGCGCATCCGCGTGGTCACCGACGAGATCAACGACGAGTATGTGCCGGTGTACGCCGGCAACTTCACCCGCGCCGAGTGCGACGGCAGGCATTTTTACCAGCTCAACGGCAAGCAATACAGCGAGTGCAGCTTTTGCCGGGCGTCCTGCCCGTCCAGGGATTATTTCATCGAACCCGATTCGGGCCTGCCGCTGAAATGCGACATGTGCGAAGACGAACCGCCGCTGGCCGAGCCCCTGTGCGTAACGGTGTGCCAGCCCGGCTGCCTCACTTACGAAGTACGGCAACTGGCAACGGAAGTCGACGAACTCGGGGAGCGGGAAGCGATGGAAAGAGGACTCCAGGCGCTGGTGAATCAGCACGGCATGGAGGCGGTGATCGATAACCTGAAGCGGCTATCCAAAGGGCAGTAGCGCCAGGCAGCACGTCTGCTGCAATAGTCCAGAGCGCGCCGGAATAAGTAGTAGTTCAGGCTGTTCGACTGCCAAGCGCTTCTGACAGATCACGCAGGTGATCCGCTCGTATGCGTAAAATGCAAAGGCCCAATGCGCGTGATCGCGCCAATCGACGACCCGGCCCTGGTGCGGTGCATCCTCGATCACCTCCGACGCTGGGTGCCCGAGCCCGCCGAGCGGGGCCCACCCTCGCACTGCGCGATCGCCCCACGCGGCTCAGGATTGGCGCCCTTTCGACCTCATCGGCATTGCAATCGGCCGGGCGCAGGCGCAACATCCTGTGGGCGCGATGCTCGGCGGCGCTAAATGAGCAGCAGACCGCTGCGATCGACCCGATGCGCGAAAAGAGGCAGGATTGGATTTCGTATCGTTCAAGGAGTTCTTCGAAGAGGCTGGGGTGGGCATGACCTGCGTCAGCCTCGATGGCGTGCTCGTGGATGTCAACCAGAAGTTTTGCGACATGCTGGGCTACCGCCAGGACGAAGTAATCGGCCGGCCCATCAAGGACATCACCCATCCCGATGATTACGGGGTGGGCGCGCGGTTCCGCGCCGAGGTCGCGCAGGGCGAGGTGGAAGCGGTGTCCAGTGAAAAGCGCTTCATCCGCAAGGATGGATCGCTGATCTGGGTCAATCATGCGACCTCGCTGGCGCGCGGCCAGAACGGGGAACCCACACACCTCATCACGGTGACCGAGGATATCTCCGAGCGCAAGCAGGCAGAGGACGCGCTGCGCGCGAGCGAAGAAACGCTGCGCGCGACTTTCAGACAGGCGGGCGTCGGCATTTTCATCACCTCTCCCGACCGGCGTTATCTGCAGGTCAACGACAAGTATTGCGACATGCTGGGTTACACGAGGGAAGAACTGCTGCAGATGTCGAGCGCCGATGTGCTGCCTCCGGAGGCTGTCGGGGCGGTGCAAGCGAATCGCAACAAGCTGATGCTCGGAGAGCTGCAAACCGTGAGCCATGAGAGACAACTGCTGCGCAAGGATGGATCGTTGATCTGGGTCAATCATGCGACCTCACTGGCGCGCGGCCAGAACGGGGAGCCCACGCACCTCATCACGGTGGCCGAGGACATCTCCGAGCGCAAGCGGGCAGAGGAGCGGCTCACGCAACTGGCGCATTACGACGTGCTCACCAGCCTGCCGAACCGCATGCTGTTCTTTGACCGGCTCAAGCACGCCCTGGCCGAGGCCAAGCGCAATCACTCGAGGGCCGCAATGATGTTCGTCGACCTCGACCGCTTCAAGAACATCAACGACACATTGGGGCACGCGGCCGGCGACGACCTGCTGCAGCAGGTAGCGGAGCGCCTCAAGGAATCGGTGCGCGCGAGCGATACCGTCGGGCGGCTCGGTGGGGACGAGTTCGCGGTCGTGCTGTCAAATCTTGCCACCGCCGGTGATGCCGACGCCGCGGCGCGGAAGATCATAGCGAGATTCAGCGAACCGTTTCGCCTAACCCAGGCGGAACTCTTTGTCACGGCGAGCATCGGCATTGCCCTCTATCCCGACGACAGTACCGACCAGGATGCGCTGATCAAGAACGCCGACATCGCGATGTACCGCGCCAAGGAGGAAGGGCGCAACACTTACGCGTTTTTCTCGCCCGGGATGAACGCCCAGGGAAGCGAGCGTCTGAACATGGAAGTCATGCTCCGGCGTGCCCTCGAACGCAAGGAATTCGTGCTGCACTACCAGCCGAAAATTGCGCTGCAAGGCAGCCGGATCGTCGGGGTGGAAGCGCTGATCCGCTGGAACTCGAAGGAGTTGGGCCCGGTCCTGCCGATGCAGTTCATTCCCCTTGCCGAGGAAACCGGGCTCATTGCGCCCATCGGCGCATGGGTACTGAAGACCGCCTGCGCCCAGAACAAGGCGTGGCAGGATCAGGGGCTCCCGCCGTTGCTGATGTCGGTCAACCTCTCGCCGCGCCAGTTCCAGCAGAAAAACCTCGTGCAAATGATTGCCGGGACGCTGGCCGAAACCGGCCTCGACCCGCGCTCGCTGGAACTCGAGATTACCGAGAGCATGATCATGCAGCATCCGGAGAAATCCAGCGCCATACTGCAACAGCTCCATGAAATCGGCGTCCAGCTCTCGATTGACGATTTCGGCACCGGCTACCTGAGCTTCGCCAATCCCAAGCGCTTTCCGGTGCGCCGGCTCAAGATCGAACAGTCGCTGGTGCGGGACATCACCACCGACGCTGATGATGCCGCCATCGTGACGGCGGTGATTGGCATGGCAAAAAGTCTCAAGCTCGAGGTGGTCGCGGAAGGCGTGGAAACCAGGGAACAGTTCGCCTTACTGGCGCAACTGCGCTGCGACGAATACCAGGGTTATTATTTCAGCAAGCCGCTGCCGGCGGAGGAGTTTGTCCGGTTATTGTAAACGCTGCTTCGGCAGGTCGAGAGCGGTAATCGATCCCCCGGCAATCTCGGCAGCAAAGCACACCGTCTCCACGGGCATGGGCGGCAAGAGCAAACGGGTTGGCTCGACGCCGGCCGCGGACCTGGCGAAACAGCTGCTGCAGGAACTGGCGAAGGAAGGGAAGGCGTAGAATACGGGCGGGCTACCGCCCTCCTTTTGCCCTCCTTTTCCATTTCCGGGATTGCCAATGACTATTTCCATGTACCAGGCGAGCGTGCCGCGATTCGTCAACATTCTGAGCAACCTGTCAAACATCATCGACAAGGCGCAGGCCCATGTCGATGCCAAGAAGCTCGACCCCACTACGCTGACCGCTTATCGCCTGTTCCCTGACATGTTGCCCATGACCAAGCAGGTGCAGATCGCCTGCGATGCGGCCAAAGGTGTGGTGGCGCGCCTGGCCGGGGCCGATATCCCGGTGTACGAGGACGACGAAAAGACTCTGGCCGACCTAAAGGCGCGCATCGCAAAGACCATCGCCTTCATCCGGACCGTGACACCCGGGCAGGTCGACGGCACCGAAGACAAGGAAATCGTGATCAAACGCGGCGACAAGGAAACCCGCTACACGGGCATGCAATTCCTGCTCGGCCATGCGCTGCCGAATTTCTATTTTCATGTCACCACCACCTACAACATCCTGCGCCACAACGGCGTCGAGATCGGTAAGCGCGACTACCTGGGCAACCCCTAGGCTGCGGCGGTAGCGATGAAATATGCAGCGGGCGCGAGGCAATGCTTGAGGAAGCCATTGCGGCTTAGGCCATCTGAGCGGCGCACACGGATCTCGCCCCCGCACTTGAAGTCAGCCCCAGGCATTGATGGCAGCTCGATGGCGGCGGAGGGCATACATGGTGAACTGGAAACCATCCCCCAGCTTGTTCTGCGCACCAGTTTCCGACCTTTTTCGCTGCGCCACTCCAACGGCACCACCGGCTCGCGATCAACTCATTTCAGGGTAGCAGCGATTTTCCGGATCTGCTCCGGCGTGTGCTCGCCCGCAAGCGGCGTTCCCGGGATCAAGTATCTGCCCATGGCGAGCGAACCGATCACGACTGGCTCGTAGCCGATCTCGCGCACCAGCCTCGACGCCACCGCAATGGCATTCGCATCGTCGCCCGCCATCGGCATCCCGATAGGTTCGCCCTGGCGATGCGCAGCCTCCGGCAGCCTCGCGTAACCGATCGCATTGAAAGCGCGGACGAGACGTGCCCCGGGCAACAGCTCCGCCGAGGCAAGACCCGCACCCCGCTCCCGCGCCCAAGTTGCAATCTCGCCGTCACGCGCGGGAAAGGGGTTGCACGCATCGAGCACCGTTTTGCCTTTGATCAAGTCCGTCAGATCCCGGCCGAGCTGCGGCAGCGCGCCATAAGGTACCGCCATCAGCAGCACTTCGCCGAATGCGGCAGCCTCGCGCGGCGTTCCCGCCCGTGCGTTGGGCCCGAGGCTTGCTGCCAGTGCTTTATCATGTTCGAGATCGAGCGACGAGAACATGACTTCGTGCCCGGCTTTCACCCAAAGCCCGCCAAGCGTCCCGCCGATCCTGCCCGAACCGACGACCCCGATTTTCATTTTTCCAGCCGCGTCCCCCGCAGCCCGTGCTGCGAACGGCAGACCACACAAAGCGAAAGTCGCCGCGGCAACCCCTGCGATCTGCAGAAATCTGCGGCGGTCTTGCTTCATGCCGTAATTCGTTTTCATCACAAATCTCCCGAAGTTTGAAACAGAAAAGGCAGGCTTATAGCTGACAGACATCGACCCACTTGCGCTCGGTGACTTCGGCCAACTGCGTCGGGCTGATCGGTATTGCACTATGAATCGCCCCGGCAGCGGGGAGAATCTCATCGAACCTCTTCCGGGGGCAACATTTTGCCTGTGCCAAACGCGCCCTTGAATTTCCGGTTCCTACCGCACCACCTCGACCCTGGTTTTCGATTCGCCGAGTATCCATGCTATGGAAAATCCCGCCGCCACGCCCTGCTTGTCCTTGACCAGCGGGCTGTCCGCGAATGCCGCGCCGTGCAGGGAGTCCCATTTGACGAACGCGCCGACCCAGAATTCACGGTAGCGCTTGCTCAGCGCGGCGATCATCTGGACGCCGCCATCGCCTCCGCCGGCGCCGTAGGCCGGCCGCGCCGCCGTGGCGAACGCCGGCTCCACGGCGTAGAAGTAGCGGTTATAGCGCCGGTCGGAATAAACCGGCCCCGCGAGCAGCCCGAGTTTCCAGCCTGCGTTTCCCAGCGGATCCCTGATGTCGACGTTAACCTGCGGCTGAAACACCCAGCCCACGTGCCGAACATGGGAAAAATCGGAGGCGAACACGCCCCTCAACGGCAGCCGCAACTCCATGCGCGTTCTGCGGTCGCCGGTCTCCATCAGTTTGAGGTTCAAACCCGGCCCGATCTCCAGAGTAGCGTCAAGATCGGGCATGTCTCGCCGGGCGTCGTTTTTGCCGCTATCGACCGGCACCGAGCCGTTGATGCTGACGTCGATCTCGATCCGGTCGGTGTTGTAGAACAGACCCCGCATCCGGCGCTCGTCCGCCTGCAGAAATTCGCCGCGATAGACGATGTAGGGGACTGGCAGCAACCAGGATTGCCGCTCGTTCGAGCCGCGGTAAGCCGGGAAGCCGAGCGCGGCGGCGCCCGCCCCGGCTTCCCACAAGGGTAGCTGCTCGGCCCGCGCGCCGGCCGTGGCAAGGCCAAGTGTGATCGCAATGGCGGGGATCAGCCCGGCGATCGGCCTGACGTATGTGTCCCGCTTGGCGCCGAACGAAACGAAAGGAAATTTACTCCGGCTACGATCCCGGCTCGCTGACCGAGGCAGTGGGAGCAGGCGCGAAAGAAGTTCCGGAATGCGCATAACAGGCCTTATGTTCATGCTTGCTTCTCCCTCCCCGTGAAAGAACCGCGTTCCGAGGGCGCATTGAGCGGATTTTGCGGCAATTACTGCGCAATCTATTCCAAGCATCAAAGCGTGGCAAGACCTGCGCACAATAGCGACCACAGCGGCGATCTACAGCGCGCCCATCGCCAGTAGCCGCTCAACCGCCGCGTCGTCTATGATGGGGCTGTCCCGGCTATCCAAGCCAGTTTTTCATTTCCATCCGACGAAAGAGAAACCGCCCATGTCCTTGGCTGCAATGTCCGTATCCGATGTTCTGAAAAACCGCTATTCCGTGCGCGCGTTCAGGAAAACGCCCGTGCCGCAGGCGGTGCTGGAAGAAATCTTCACCCTGGCGCGGCAAGCGCCTTCGAACTGCAACGTACAGCCCTGCCGGGCTTACGTCGTATCCGGCGCCAGGAAGGAGCAGTTGAAAGACGAACTGGTGAGCGCCGTCATGAGCGGCAAGCCCGCCAACCCGGATTTCGAGTGGGACGTCAAATACCAGGGGGCGGAGCGCGAGCGCCAGTTCGGTTCGGCCAACGCGCTCTACAGCGCGATGGGCATAGAGCGGACAGACAAGGAGCGCCGGCAAATCGCGATGCTGCGCAACTGGCAATTTTTCGACGCCCCGCACGCCGCGTTTTTCACCATGGCCAAGTACCTCAAGCTGACGGGCGCCGTCGATCTCGGCATTTATGCGCAGACACTGGCGCTGCTGATGACCGAGCGCGGCATTTCGAGTTGCATGCAAGGCGCACTCGGAATGTTTCCGGATCCGGCGCGCAGGATGTTCGGTCTGGCGGAGGACGCAGGCATTCTGTTCGGCATGTCGTTCGGCTACGCCGGCGAGGATGCGCCGGCCAACAGAACCCGCACCGACAGGGTTTCCCTGGACACCATGGTTCGATTCCTGAGCTGACAAGACTGGAGGGCGCCGGCACGCCTGCTACGGCGCGGTTGTGGCGCTCAGTACGAGTTCGATGCGGCGGCGGATGCGCGCGGCCGGGAACCGGGGTTCGATGCGCGCGCTAAATCAGCCCGTCGAACAACTGCACCTGCACCAGCTCGCCCGGCTTGACCGGGCCGCGCGCGTGTTCGAGCACGATGAAGCAGTTGGCTTCCGACATGGAGCGCAGCACGCCCGAGCCCTGCGCGCCGGTCGGGCGTACGCTCCACTGTCCCCGATCATTGCGCTCGAGGGTACCGCGCTGGAATTCGGTGCGCCCCGGATTTTTCTTGATGGCGGCAGTGCAGGGTACCGGCAGCAGCGGCAGCGTGCAGTCGCCGCTGCGTCCGGACAAGGCGAGCAGCGCCTCGCGCACGAATTGGTAGAACGTCACCATCACCGCAACCGGGTTGCCCGGCAGACCGAAGAAATGCGCGGCGTTTCCCGCGTGCGCGATCTTGCCGAAGGCCATGGGTCGTCCCGGCTTCATCGCGATTTTCCAGAACACGACTTCGCCAAGCTTGCCCAGCAGCTCGCGCATGAAATCGGCTTCGCCCACGGATACGCCGCCCGAGGTGATGATCGCGTCGGCATCGGCCGCCGCAGTCTTGAGGGCGTGCTCCAGGCTGGCCGGATCGTCGCGCACCACGCCCATGTCGATGATGTCGCAGCCTAGGCGCGACAGCATGCCGTAGAGCGTGTAGCGGTTGCTGTCGTACACTTCGCCCGGCTTCAGCACCGAACCGACCGAGGCCAATTCGTCGCCGGTCGAGAAAAACGCCACGCGCAGGCGCCGCCGCACCGCCACCTCGGCCAGGCCGAGCGAGGCGGTCAATCCCAGCTCGGCCGGACCTATCGTCTGCCCGGCCTTGAGCACGGGTTTGCCCGCGGCGAGATCCTCGCCCGCGAGGCGGCGGTTCTGGCCGCGTTTCTGGCCGGCGGGGATGCGCACCCGGTCGCCGTCGGTCTGGACGATTTCCTGGATCACGACCGTGTCGGCGCCCTCGGGCATTACCGCGCCGGTCATAATGCGCACGCACTCGCCTTTGCCCATGCCGCCGTCGAACTGCCGTCCGGCGAAAGCGCTGCCTGCAACGCGCAGCACGGTCTCGGCCTCGGGCGCGAGGTCGGCATGGCGCAGGGCATAGCCGTCCATGGCCGAGTTGTCGTGCGCCGGCACGTCGAGCGTGGAGACGATGTCCTCTCCCAGCACGCGTCCCAGGGCTGAACGCAGCGCCACCCTTTCATTGGTGCCGACCGGCGTGAGAAAAGCGCGCACGACCGCGCGCGCCTGGTCCACCGCGAGCGCCTCCGGGTCGTACGCGTCCATGCAACTGGTGATTTGCTGCAGCGTCGTCATGCTTTGGGTTCCGCCTTGTTTAGCCGTGCAAGCCCGGGGCAAGTCCGCGATCATTCATGTCAGAGATTTCCTGATTCGAGGGCTTTGAGCTCATCGCTGGTGTTGATATTGGAAAATGCATCGGCCTCGTCGTCGAATGCGACCTCGGCGACGCGCAGGGTCGCGTACCAGGCGTCGACCTTGCGGCCGCCGGCCTTGAGGAACGCCGCGAGGTGACCGAGCACGTCGCGGCGCGCGAGACAGAATACCGGCTGCTGCCAATTGCCGGTCTTGGCCACTGCGAGGTCAGCCCCGGCGCGCTCGAGCCCGGCGTACAGGCGCGCGACCAGGTCCACTGGCAGAAACGGCGAATCGCAGGGCGCGGTGGCGAGATAGGGCCGGCGCGAGACGCACAGTCCGGCGTGCAAGCCTGCGAGCGGGCCGGCGAATCCGCCGATAGCGTCGCTCACCACGCGCACGCCGAAGGTCTTGTACGCGTCGTGGTTCTGGTTGGCGTTGATGACGACGCCGCCAACCTGCGGCGCGAGGCGTTCGTATACATGGTCCACCAGGCGCTTGCCGCGGAAATCCTGCAGGCCTTTGTCGACGCCGCCCATGCGCCGGCCCTGGCCGCCTGCGAGGATCAGCCCGGTGATTAATTTGCTGTCTGACATTCCGCCATTCTATCGGTTGACGGGCTCCAGGTGCGACTTGCTGTTTCGCGGCACAGACCGCCCGTGTGTGGATTTTCCGCCGGGTTCCACTATAATCGTGCAAACGGGGCGCGACGCGCCCCGTGTCCGTTTTAAGGGCCCGCCCTTGACTCCCGCACATCGCAAGCACTGGGCCTACGCCCTGATTTTCATCGCTCCGGCCCTTTGGAGCGTCAACTATCTGGTCGGCCGCAGCGCCGTGGACACCGTTGCGCCGCACGCGCTCGCATTCGGCCGCTGGTTGATCGCGTTCCTGTTGCTCGGCGCGATGTCCTGGCGCGAACTCGCCGCGCATCCGATTGCAATCCGGCGCGGGTGGAAGCAATACCTCTTTCTGGGCGCGCTCGGCATGTGGATTTGCGGCGCCTTCGTCTACGTGGGCGCGCGCACGACGGTCGCCACCAATATTGCGCTGATCTACTCGACCTCGCCGGTGATGATTGCGCTGATGTCCCGCTTCGTGCTGAAAGAGCGCATGGGTGCGATGCAGTTTGTCGGGGTCGCGCTGGCATTCGCCGGCGTGCTGCACATCGTTCTCAAGGGTCACTGGAGCGGATTGGCCCAAGTGGAATTCACCGTTGGCGATGCCTGGATTCTGGTGGCGATGCTCTCCTGGACGGCGTATTCGCTGCTGCTCAAGGCGTGGCCGAGCCCGTTCGGGCCCGCGGCGCGCCTGACGCTCATCATGGGCGGGGGGCTGGTGGTGCTCGCACCGCTGACCGTGGCCGAGGCGCTGCTGTTCATGCCGACGCAAGTTTCCTGGGCCAGCTTCGGCTACGTTCTGGCTGTCGCACTATTTCCCGGGCTCGGGGCCTACCTCGCCTATTCGTTCATGCAGCGCGAGCTTGGAGCGGCGCGCGTCGGCGTGGTGCTTTACCTGGGGCCGATCTACGCGGCGGCCACCGCCTGGCTGGTGCTGGGCGAGCCGGTGCGGAATTTTCATTGGGTGGGCGCGGCATTGATTCTGCCGGGGATCTACCTGTCGACGCTGTCCGCGGCCGGGACGGGGCGGAGCTAGGCGACCAGGGTAGGGCTCAGGGATTTGACGAAACGCTGCCTGCCGGTGAACAGCAGGTAGTGCTTGCCGGTGGCGCGGCCGATCATGGTGATGCCTGTTTTTTGGGCGATCGTGTGGCCCATCTGCGTCAGGCCCGAGCGCGATACGAGGAACGGGATGGACATCTGCGCCGCCTTGATCACCATTTCCGAGGTGAGCCGCCCGGTCGTATAGAAAATCTTGTCCGAGCCGTCCACGTCCTCCAGCCACATCTGCCCGGCGATCGCGTCCACGGCGTTGTGCCGCCCCACGTCTTCGACGAAACTCAGGATGCGGCTCGCGCCCGGCTCGTTGGTCGCCAGGGCGCAGCCGTGCACCGCGCCGGCGTTTTTGTAGATGGTTTCATGGTGGCGCACCTGATCCATCAGCGCATAGAGTGTTTCCTCGGAAAGACGAACGTCGTCGCGCAGCCTCACCTTGTCGATTTCCTCCATCAGGTCGCCGAACACGGTCCCCTGGCCGCAGCCGGTGGTGACGGTGCGCTTTTTCATTTTGTCGGTCATGCCCCGCGCGCGCGCGCGCGCCGCCGTGCCCGTGGCCTTGCACGTGGTCACCACCACCGACTCGGTCTCCCAGTCCACCTGCACCGCCGCGATTTCTGCGATCGATTGCACCAGCCGCTGGTTGCGCAGGTAGCCGACGGCCAGGGCTTCCGGCGCCTGGCCCAGGGTCATCAGGGTGACGATCTCGCGCTTGTCGACGTACAGCGTCAGCGGGTTTTCGCCGGCGATGGCGGTGGGCACCATTTCGCCGCGTTCGTTGATCGCCTCGACGTCGAAAGTGAGCGGACGGCTGGCGCGGGTGATTTCAGGACGATAGTGCGGTTTCATGGCGAAATCGTCATACGCATAACGGTCGGGCGCGCCGGCATCCTCAGCCGCCGATGTACGACATTTCGATCTTGCGCTGTTTCGCTGTTTCCGCGGTGCGGATCTCGGAGTAGCGGTCGTCGCGCGCGCCCCACACGGCGGCGATCGCCGCGCGGATGTCCGCGTCCGATTTGCCCCCGCGCAGCAAGGCGCGAAAGTCGTAACCGGATGTGGCGAACAGGCAGGTGTAGAGCATACCCTCGGTGGAGATGCGCGCGCGGGTGCAGGAGCGGCAGAACGCCTGGGTCACCGAGGAGATGACGCCGATCTCGCCCGAGCCGTCGCGGTAGCGCCAGCGCTCGGCGACTTCGCCCGGGTAATTGGGATCGATCGGTTCGAGCGGCATTTCCGCATTGATCATGCGGATGAGCTCGCGCGACGCAATCACGTCGTCCATGCGCCAGCCGTTGGTCGCGCCCACGTCCATGAACTCGATGAAGCGCAGCACGTGGCCCGTCCCTTTGAACCGGCGCGCCATCGGCAGGATCGAATGCTCGTTCACGCCGCGTTTCACCACCATGTTGATTTTCACCGGCGCCAGGCCGGCCGCATCCGCGGCGGCTATGCCGGCGAGTACCTTGGCTACCGGGAAGTCGGCATCGTTCATCGCCATGAAGGTCGGGTCGTCCAGCGCATCCAGGCTCACGGTGACGCGCCGTAGGCCCGCGTCCTTGAGTGTGCGCGCTTTTTTCGCCAGCAATGAGCCGTTGGTGGTGAGCGTAAGTTCGACGCTCTTGCCGCTGGGCAGGGTGATCGCGGCCAGCATTTCGATCAGGCGCTCGATGTTCTTGCGCAACAGCGGTTCGCCGCCGGTAAGCCGGATTTTCTCGATGCCGTGATCCGTGAAAATTTTCGCCAGCCGCGTGATTTCCTCGAAAGTCAGCAACTGGCTGTGCGCCAGGTAAGGGTAGTCCTTGCCGAACACTTCCTTCGGCATGCAATAGACGCAGCGGAAATTGCAGCGGTCGGTGACCGAGATGCGCAAGTCGCGCAGAGCACGGCCGAGCCGGTCGCGCGCCGGTCCCGCGCCGAGCGCGGCAGCCGGCGGCAGGGGCTTGTGCCGCCCTGCGTCGACCAGCGCGATAACCCTTTCCGTCATGTGGTTTCTTCGTATTGAAGCAGTCTCTACATGATAGCAGAGCGACCGCCACGCTAGTATAGTTGCCAGGTATGAACCACCCGGCATTTCCGATCGCAGTAATCATGGAGCGGCGCGCGCTCGCCAATCGCTGGCAAGCGCATGCCTGGGAGGCCATCGGCATCGTTCCCGATCCCGGCGACGCCGCGACGCCGCGCGCGTTGCTGCAGGACTGCGCGCGCGCGCAATGGCTGCACGGCGGCTTCGGACTGGAGCTGCATCGCGACGAAGCCGAGAACTACTACCTCAACCTGTCGGCGGCGCAGCCCTGCGTGTTCATTATCTGGCGCATGGAGGAGGAGCTGGCCGTGCCGAAGTTCGTCACCGTCAGCTATGGCGAAGCGGCGCGCTTCATGGACGCGGACGAACAGGTGGACACCGCACCCATGCCGCGCGACATGTGCGACTGGCTGGGTGAGTTCGTCAACCAGCATTACAAACCCGAGCCCAAGCGGCGCAGCCGTCCGCCCTCGTTCAAGGGTGCGAAAAGGGATTAGGGCCGTGGACGACAAGGAACCCTTTCTCTCGCGCTGGTCGCGACGCAAGCTGGAAGCGAAAGAGGATGCGCCCGCCGGCGCCGCGCAGGCGACCCAATTGCCAGTCGCCGCGCCTGACGCGCTGCCCGTGTTGTCCGCGCCCGCGGCGGGACCGGCAGCGCCGGGATTGCCGCAGGGCGGCAGCGCCGGGTACCGGGAGTTCTTCGACCCGCAGGTGGACGAAAAGCTGCGCCGTACGGCTTTGAAAAAACTGTTCAGCGACCCGCAGTTCAACGTCATGGACGGCCTGGACACCTATATTGACGACTACTCCTTGGCCGATCCCATTCCCGCGGCGATGCTGCGCCAACTGAATCAAGCGAAAGAGCTGTTTCTGTTCGACGACGAGAAGAAAACAGCCGAAAGCGCGAGCGAAGCGGCCGCGGGCGCTGCGGCCGCTTCGCCCGTGGCGGCAGCGGACGCGAGCGCGCTGCCGGAACCGCCACCGGCAAGCGCGTCCGATGAGGATGCGCAGGTCGCGACTGCCGCCGCCGCAGCGGCGCCGGCGGAAGGCAGCAGAAATAACTAGACTGGGGTTTTTGTTAGCTTGTAGTATATACATGCGCTGGAGGAACCCGCGTTCGACGGGTCGCGCGGACAAATCATTATAAGAAGATGTCGATGGACATGACCATCAAGCTGTGCAATTGCAACCAGACCATGGCGCTGGACGCCAAGGCTTTGGCGGGCGCATTGAAGCTCGGCTCGCCCATCACCATCCATACCGAACTCTGCCGGCGCGAAGCCGGCGCCTTTCACGAAGCCCTCCAGGGCGGCGATTGCCTGGTGGCGTGCACACAGGAGGCGCCGCTGTTCGCCGAACTCGCCGAACAGGCCGGGGCAAAGCACGAGCTCAAGTTCGTCAACATACGCGAGACCGCCGGCTGGTCGAAGGAATCGAGACACGCCACGCCCAAGATCGCGGCGCTGCTCGCGCTGGCCGGCTTGCCCGAGCCCGAACCGGTGGCCAGCGTCAGCTACCGCTCGGACGGACAGCTGCTCGTCATAGGTCCGGCGGGAGTCGCACTGCCCTGGGCCGAGCGGCTCAAGGAGCAACTCGAAGTGAGCGTGCTGGTGACCCACGGCGCGGCGGTCGCGGGCTCGGGTGCCGAGCTTCCGGCGGTGCGCGGCTATCCGGTCTGGTCGGGCAGGCTGCAGTCGATCAGCGGCTATCTAGGTGCGTTCGAAGTCGCCTGGGAGCAGGCCAACCCGATCGACCTGGAGGTGTGTACGCGCTGCAATGCCTGCGTCAACGTCTGTCCGGAACAGGCTATCGATTTCAGCTACCAGATAGATCCGGCCAAATGCAAATCGCATCGTGCCTGCGTCAAGGCCTGCGGCGACATCGGCGCCATCGATTTCGAACGCGTGGCGCGCGCGCGCAGCGAACGTTTCAATCTGGTGCTCGATCTCGGCGCCGAGCCCGGCATCAAGCTGGCGCAGCCGCCGCAAGGCTATCTCGCGCCGGGGCGTGATCCGCTCGCGCAGGCCCTGGCCGCAGGGCAGTTGGCGCAACTGGTGGGCGAGTTCGAGAAGCCGAAGTACTTCGTCTATAACGCGAGGATTTGTGCGCACAGCCGCTCGGCCAAAGAAGGCTGCAGCAATTGTATCGACACCTGCTCCACCGGTGCGATTTCCGCTGATGGCGACGGCGTGAAGGTGGAGCCGCACCTGTGTATGGGCTGCGGCGGCTGCGCCACCGTGTGCCCCTCGGGCGCGATGACCCATGTCTATCCGCGCGTGCCCGAATTTGGGCGGCGGCTCAAGACTTTGCTCCGCACCTATCGCGACGCCGGCGGAGAAGACGCTTGCGTCCTGTTCCACAATGCGGGCACGAGCCGCGATCTGATTGCCAGGGTCGGCCGCCGCGCGCAGGCGGGGAAAAGCGGCGGCCTGCCGGCGCGGGTGATACCCCTGGAAGTGCATAGTGTCGCCGCGCTCGGCATCGATACGCTGCTCGGCGCTCTCGCCTACGGCGCCAGCCAGGCCGTGCTGCTGGCGAACGCGCAAGAGGCCGATGAATACGGCCCGGCGGTGGAAAAACAAATGCGCCATGCCCAAACCATAGTCAGCGCGCTGGGCTACGCCGGCATGCACTTCAAGCTGCTCGCCACCGGAGATGCGGCCGTGTTGGAGCGCGAGGTATGGGCGCTCGCGCCGGCCCGGACGGTCGCAGATGCGGCAGGTTTCAACCTGAGCCAGGATAAACGCACCACCCTGGAATTCGCAATCGAGCACCTGGCGCGGCTTGCGCCCACGCCGCAACAGGAGATCGCGCTGGAACCGGGCGCGCCCTGGGGCCAGGTCAGGATCAACCGCGCCACTTGCACGCTGTGCATGGCTTGCGTCGGCGCCTGTCCGGTCTCGGCCCTGGTCGATGGCCGCGAGCAGCCTTTGCTTAAGTTCATCGAGCGCAATTGCGTGCAATGCGGCCTGTGCGCCAACACCTGCCCGGAGAAGGCGATTTCCCTCGCGCCCCGGCTGCTGCTCAGTCCCCAGGCCAAGACGGAACAAGTGCTGCACGAGGCGGTTCCGTTCAACTGCGTGCGCTGCGGCAAACCTTTCGGCAACAAGCAGATGGTAGACAACATGGTGGGCAAGCTGGGCACGCATCCCATGTTTGCCGGCAGCGGCCTCGCGCGGCTGCAGATGTGCGGCGATTGCCGCGTCGTTGACATGATGGAAAACAAGAACGAAGAAACCATCTTCGGTATCCGATCGTGAACGGCCAGTCCGCTCCCCTCGCATCCGCCCAGCCCGTGTTCGAGGAGGATCAGGCGCGCGCCGATTTTTATGCGCTGATAGCGCGCCTGTTCTACGCCGGACCGGACGCCGCCTTGCTCGCAGCCATCGCCGGCGCCGATGATATCGCGGGCGCCGGCGAAAACGCTCCCCTGGCCGCGGCTTGGCGAGCGCTGGGCGCGGCGGCGGGGGCGATGGATGCGGAGGCGGCACAGGCGGAGTACGACAGCGTATTTGTCGGTACCGGCAAAGCCGAGATAACGCCTTATGTGACTCAATATCTCGCTGAATCCATGAAAGAAAACGTGCTGGTGCAGCTGCGCGCCGATCTCGCCGCAATGGGCCTGGGGCGCGACCACGGCGTGGCGGAATACGAGGATCACTTCTCCGGTCTGTGTGAAGTGATGCGCCACCTCATTTTTTTTGGTTCCGATGTTGCAGTGCAGAAACAAAAATCATTCTTTTTGCGGTATCTTGTCCCCTGTTATGCAATCGTTTGCGATGCAGTGACGGTTTCGCCCAATACCAATTTTTATAAACACGTGGCGCGATTCACCAAGGCATTTCTGGATGTGGAAGCTGAATCATTTGAAATAGCCCAATAGCGTTGTTTTTTGCGAGGAGACCAGCATGAGTGAAAACAAAGCCAAACTGAGCCGCAGGAATTTCCTGCTTGCGGTCGGCGCGAGCGGCGCTGCCGGCGCAGCCGCGATTGTCGCGAAGACTGTGCCGCGAGCGCAGCCGGTCGCGACCGGAGCCGACAAGAAGCTAACGCAGGGCTACCAGGCGTCCGCGCACGTCCGCAATTATTATCGTACCGCCAAGGTCTGAGGAGGCGCCATGTCACTTACCCGGAAATCCGCAACCACGTCCCCGGCACAGAGCCGCCTCGCCAGAGGTCTTGCCGGCATGCTGGCCAAAACCATAGACCGCCGCACCTTTCTCAAGCGCTCCGGCGTGACCGCAGGCGCGGGCGCGTTCGCGAGCCAGTTGCCTTTCAACCTGATAGGCAAGGCCGAGGCCACAGGCGCGACGAAGGAGGAAGGTGGCAAAGTCGAAATCAAGCGCACCGTGTGCACGCACTGCTCCGTCGGTTGCGCCATCGACGCCGTGGTGCAGAACGGCGTATGGGTAAGGCATGAACCGGTATTCGATTCGCCGCTCAATCTGGGCGCGCATTGCGCCAAGGGCGCGGCGGTGCGCGAGCACGGCATGACCGAGCATTCGCACCGTCTGAAGTATCCGATGAAGCTGGAGAACGGCAAGTACAAGCGCATTACCTGGGAACAGGCGATCAACGAGGTCGGCGACAAGCTGCTCGCGATCAGGAAGGAGAGCGGCCCGGACGCCACCTACTGGGTGGGATCCTCCAAGCACAATAACGAGCAGGCCTACCTGATGTGCAAGTTCGTGCGCCTGTTCGGCACCAACAACACCGACCACCAGGCGCGCATCTGCCACTCGACCACGGTCGCGGGCGTCGCCAACACCTGGGGTTACGGCGCGATGACCAACTCCTACAACGACATGCAGAACGCAAAAGCGATCTGGTTCATGGGTTCGAACGCGGCCGAGGCGCACCCGGTATCGATGCTGCACGTGCTGCATGCGAAGGAGACCGGTTGCAAGATCATCGTCGCCGACCCGCGCTTTACCCGCACCGCGGCCAAGGCCGACCACTTCGTGCGCATCCGCTCCGGCACCGACATTCCGGTCATCTATGGCGTGCTTTACCACGTGTTCAAGAACGGCTGGGAGGATAAGCAGTACATCCACGACCGCGTCTACGGCATGGAGAAGGTCAAGGACGAGGTGATGAAGTGGACGCCCGAGCGGGTGCAGGAAGTGTGCGGCGTGTCCGAGGAGGACTGCTACAAGATCGCCGAGACCATGGCCAAGAACCGGCCTTCGAGCATCGTCTGGTGCATGGGGCAGACCCAGCATACCATCGGCAACGCCATGGTGCGCGCGTTCTGCATTTTCCAGCTCGCGCTGGGCAATATCGGCAAGATGGGCGGCGGCGCCAACATTTTCCGCGGCCACGACAACGTGCAGGGCGCAACAGACATCGGTCCGAACCCGGATTCGCTACCCGGTTACTACGGCATCGTCCCCGGCGCCTTCGCGCACTGGGCGAAAGTCTGGAATGTCGATCTTGAATGGCTGAAGAAACAGTACGCCCCGGGCATGATGAATAAACCCGGCATCACGGTATCGCGCTGGATCGACGGCGTGACCGAGAAGAACGAATTGATCGACCAGGATTCGAACCTGCGCGCGATGATTTTTTGGGGCCACGCGCCCAACAGCCAGTCGCGCGGCAAGGAAATGGTCGAGGCGATGAAGAAGCTCGACATGCTGGTGGTGATCGATCCGTATCCGTCGGCCACCGCGGCGATGGCGGCCATGGTCAGGAAGGACGGCGTGTACCTGCTGCCGGCGGCAACACAGTTCGAGACTTCGGGCAGCGTCACCGCCTCCAACCGCTCGCTCCAATGGCGCGAGAAAGTGATCGAGCCGCTGTTCGAAGCCAAGCCCGACCAGACCATCATGTACCTGTTCGCGAAGAAGTTCGGATTCGCCGACCAGCTGGTAGGCAAGAAGGACGGCAAGCAGAACATCCAGGTGGTGAAAGACGAGCCGGTGATCGAGGACATCACGCGCGAATTCAACCGCGGCACCTGGACCATAGGCTACACCGGCCAGAGCCCCGAGCGCTTGAAGCTGCACATGAAGCACATGGCCACGTTCGACGTGAAGACCTTGCGCGCCAAGGGCGGACCGTGCGACGGCGATTATTTCGGCCTGCCCTGGCCCTGCTATGGCACGCCGGAGATGAAGCATCCGGGCTCGCCCAACCTGTACATGACCGAGCGCCACGTGATGGACGGCGGCGGCAACTTCCGCGCCAACTTCGGCGTGGAGAAGGACGGCGTGAACCTGCTCGCCGAGGACGGTTCCCACTCCAAGGGCGCCGAACTCACCACTGGCTATCCTGAATTCGACCATGTGCTGCTGAAGAAACTGGGCTGGTGGGATGACCTGACCGAAGCCGAGAAGGTGGCGGCGGAAGGCAAGAACTGGAAGACTGACCTCTCCGGCGGCATCCAGCGCGTGGTGATGAAGGTGCATGGCTGCCACCCCTTTGGGAATGCCAAGGCGCGCGCCGTGGTGTGGAACTTCCCCGATGGCGTGCCGCTGCACCGCGAGCCCTTGTACTCGCCGCGGCCGGACATGGTGGAGAAGTATCCAACGCACGACGACAAGAAGGCGTTTTGGCGCCTGCCGACGCTGTACAAGTCGGTGCAGGAGAAAAACAAGAACATCTCCAAGGAGTTTCCGCTGATCATGACCAGCGGCCGCCTGACCGAGTACGAAGGCGGCGGCGAGGAAACGCGCTCCAACCCGTGGCTGGCCGAACTGCAGCAGAACATGTTCGTGGAGATCAATCCGAAGTCGGCCAACGACCGCGGCATCCGCAATGGCGAGTACGTGTGGGTGAAGACGCCGACGGGAGCCCAGCTCAAGGTCATGGCGCAGGTCACGGAACGGGTTGGTCCGGACACGGTGTTCCTGCCGTTTCACTTCTCCGGCTGGTGGATGGGCAAGGACATGCTCGACTACTACCCCGACGGCGCCGCGCCGATCGTGCGCGGCGAGGCGGTCAACACTGCGACCACTTACGGCTACGATTCGGTGACCATGATGCAGGAAACCAAGACCACGCTGTGCCAGATCGAGAAATTTCAAGGATAAGGGGAGACACCTAACTGGAGCAAGGGGGCATGCCCCCTTGCATATCCCCCAAATCAGATTAAGAGGAGAAGAATATGGCCAGAATGAAGTTCCTTTGTGATGCCGAGCGTTGCATCGAGTGCAATGGCTGCGTGACTGCCTGCAAACAGGAGAACGAGGTGCCCTGGGGCGTGAACCGGCGCCGCGTGGTGACCCTCAACGACGGCGTGCCGGGCGAGAAATCGATCTCGGTTGCCTGCATGCACTGCTCGGACGCGCCGTGCATGGCGGTGTGTCCGGTGGACTGCTTCTACCGCACCGAGGAAGGCGTGGTGCTGCACGACAAGGACCTGTGCATAGGCTGCGGCTATTGCTTCTACGCCTGTCCGTTCGGCGCGCCGCAGTTCCCGCAGGCGGGCGCTTTCGGCATGCGCGGCAAAATGGACAAGTGCACCTTTTGCGCCGGCGGTCCGGAGAAAGACAACTCCAAGGAAGAGTTCGCCAAGTACGGTTCCAACCGCCTGGCGCAGGGCAAGCTCCCCGCCTGCGCCGAGATGTGTTCGACTAAGGCGCTGCTGGGCGGCGACGGCGACGTCATCGCCGACATTTTCCGCGATCGCGCGCTCAAGCGCGGCAAGGGCGCGGAAGTGTGGGGCTGGAGCACGGCCTACGGCAAGCCCGGCAATCCGCAGCAGCAGACACCGAAAGGAGCGAAATCATGATCCGCGCACGCAAGCTCGTAGTTGCCGTTGCTGCTCTTGTCGTTGCCGCCGGGCTGGCCGGCTGTGGCGAAACCGAGCAGGTGATCGCGTACCAGCAGGGCAAGTACCAGGGCAAATCCGATACCAAACCCTGGGAGAACGAACCTGGCTCCAGCCTTTACACCACTTCCAAGTGGAGCAAGGGCGACAAGAGCAGTTGGGAGAGCGCCCTCAGATCGCGCAGCCAGAGCCAGAACGAATACGCACGCGTCGAATAAGGAGGAGTCATGCGAGTCAATTTTGCAGGCGTGCGGCATTTCTTCCTCGGGCTGGTGCTGCTGCTGCCGTTCCTCGGCGGGATGGCTCAGGCACAGGAAAGCCGGGGGCAGGAAAGTCAGGCACAACGCCAACAGGTGCAGCCGGGCAACAACGCGCCCACATGGCGCGACGTGCGCTCGGGCAAGGAGGAGTACACCGCGGTGAAGGGGCGCGAGACCGGTGTTCTGATCCAGACCTACGGCGAGACCTGGCGCAAGCTCAGGAACGGCCCGATTACGCTCTACGGCGGCTGGTGGGTGGTGCTGACGCTGATCGCGATTGGCCTGTTCTACAAGTTGCGCGGGCCGATGGGGCTGCACAGTCCGCCGAGCGGCAAAATGATCGAGCGCTTCTCCAGTTTCGAGCGCATGGCGCACTGGACCGTGGCGATCAGTTTTTGCATTCTTGCCATCAGCGGCCTGATCATGCTGTTCGGCAAGTATGTGCTGTTGCCCGTGATCGGCCACACGCTGTTCAGCTGGCTTGCAGAACTCGGAAAGAATCTGCATAACTTCGTCGGGCCGATTTTCATGTTCAGCATCGTGGTTTTCGTGGTGATCTTCATCCGCGACAATTTTCCGAGCGCCGGTGATTTCAACTGGCTGGTCAAGGTCGGCGGTGTGTTTACCGGGGAAGTAGTGCCCTCCAATCGCTTCAATGCGATGGAGAAAATCTGGTTCTGGGGTGGCGTGATCGGCCTTGGCGCGATTTCGAGCGCGAGCGGCCTGGTGCTGGATTTTCCCAATTTCGATCAGCCGCGCTGGCTCATGATGCTTGCCAATATCGTGCATGTCATTTCCGCGATTCTGTTCATCACCTGGGGGCTTTCCCATATTTATCTGGGCACCGTGGGAACGACCGGCGCTTACGAGGGGATGCGTAACGGCTACGTGGACGAGACCTGGGCGCGCGAGCATGCGCAATACTGGTACGAGGACGTCAAAGCCGGCAGGAGAGAGTTGCCGTCGGGCACGCCGGCCGCAGCTGCCACGACGACTGCGCCGCAGACACAACACTGAGGAGGCTGAAATGAAAACCGCAAGATTGCTGATGGCAGGGGTGCTGGCTTTTGCATTGAGCGCGGGGCTGGCGCAGGCCAAGATCCCCGCTCCGCCGATGGACGACGCGGCCAAGGCCAAGGCCGAGGAAGCCAAGTCGAAGGCTGCCGACGCCGCCAAGAAAGACGCAGAGTTACTGGCGAAATCCCAGGACCGGGTGGTCGAACGCTACAAGAAGGGACAGCCCAAGGGTGGCACGCCCGCGGCAGATGCCAAGGGAATCAAGCCGGCGGCCAAGAAATAGTCAGAACGGCCATCGGAAAAAAGGGCGCCATGGCGCCCTTTTTGTTTAGCGGAAATTCGTGCGTGAGAGGGGAGAAAAATGTCCAAACTGAAATTCAGTGTCAGCCACCTGAAAGGCAGCGCGTTCAAGGCCGACGGCTTGCGCGCATTCTTCGAATATCGCGATCTCGGTGTCAAGGATGCAACCGGCGGCAAGGCCTTGGCCCATGTGATCCGTGCGCGGCCCGGCGGCGAGTTTATCGGCAAGACCCACTGGCACGAAACCGAATTCCAGCTGGTCTATATTCTGAAAGGTTGGATCAAATTCGACTACGAAGGCGTAGGCGAGGTGCTGCTAGAGGCCGGTTCCTGCGCCTACCAGCCCCCGGGCATTCGCCATCGGGAGCTGGGGCATTCGAACGACATAGAAATTCTCGAAGTGGTGCTGCCGGCCGAGTTCAAGACGGTTGAACTGCAGGATCACTGAGGGTCTACACTCCCTGCACCAGCAGCGCCTTGAAATTCGCCGCCCCGGCGCGTGCCTTGATCGCCACCTGGTATTCCGGCGAGTTGTAGAAGGCCTTGGCTTTCTCCATTGAATCGAACTCCACTAGCGTCAGTCGCTGCGGTTTCCAATTGCCTTCGATGGCCTCGTAGGCGCCGCCGCGAATGAGGTAGCGCCCGCCGTACTTGGCGATCGCCGCCGGCGCGAGTTTCTTGTATTCCTCGAACTGCGCCGGATTGGTCACGTCGATATCGACCACGAGATAGGCTGCCATTTTTCCTCCTGAGGATCGCGTCAAAGCAACAGAGTGTAAGCCAATCCGGCTATGCCGCAAGCCAGGATCACCGGGATGATACCGGCTTTGAACCTGAACAAGGCGATGAACGCGGCAATGCCGGTGAGGGCGGAGAACCACTCGAAGCCGCCACTGAATCCGGCCGGCCACAGCACGTGCCAGGCGAAGAACACTGCGAGGTTGAGGATCACGCCGACCACCGCCGCGGTGATGCCGGTGAGCGGCGCGGTGAATTTCAGGTCGCCGTGCGTGGCCTCGACCAGCGGGCCGCCGATGAGGATGAAAAGGTAGGACGGCAGGAAGGTGAAAAAGGTGGCCACTGCGCCGCCGGCGATGCCGGCCCAGACCAGCGCCGCCGCATCCGCGCCGAACAGCTGCTTGGTCCAGCCGCCGACGAATCCGACGTAGGTCACGATCATGATCAGCGGCCCGGGCGTGGTTTCGCCCAGTGCGAGCCCGTCTATCATCTGCGTCGGCGTGAGCCAGCCATAGGTTTCCACGCCGCCCTGGTACACATAGGGCAGCACGGCGTAGGCGCCGCCGAAGGTCAGCAGCGCCGCCTTGGTGAAAAACCATCCGATCTGGGTCAGCGTTCCGTCCCAGCCATGCAGGGCGTAGAGCCAAACCAACGCCCCTGCCCAGAGCGCGAGGCCCGCAGCGGTGAAGCCGATCAAGCGCCGCCAGGCGAAGCGCGCGTGCGCGGGCGTGGGGGTATCGTCGTCGATGATCGCGGCGCCATAGCTCCTGCCGGCTGCGCCGTGCCCGCCGCCGGTGACGAACTTCGACGGAGCGATGCGCCCGCCGACTGCGCCGATGATGCCGGCGGCCAGCACGATGTAGGGGAAGGGGACCTTAAGAGCGAAAATGGCGACGAAGGCCGCGGCGCTGATCGCCCACAGCGCGGCGTTCTTGAGCGCGCGCGAGCCGATGCGGTACGCGGCAAACAGGACGATGGCGGTGACCGCAGGCTTGATGCCGTAGAGGATGCCCGCGACCAGGGGCACCTTGCCGAACACGAGATAAATCCAGGTGAGCGCCATCAGGATGAACATGGAGGGCAGCACGAACAGCACGCCGGCGATGATGCCGCCCCAGGTGCGGTGCATCATCCAGCCGATGTAGGTGGCGAGCTGGGTGGCTTCGGGGCCGGGCAGCAGCATGCAGTAATTGAGCGCATGCAGGAAGCGCCTCTCGGAAATCCAGCGCCGCCTCTCCACCAGATCGTGGTGCATCATCGCGATCTGCCCGGTGGGGCCGCCGAAGCTGACGAAGCCGAGCTTGAGCCAGTACCAGAAGGCTTCGCCGGCGCTCACTGGCGCGGGGGCTTGCTGCGTATCCCGGGTCATGATGGTTTCTTGAACTGGTCGGCGTTGTGGACCTGTGCGCGTCTCGAGCGGATCCAGGCGTAGAAGGCGTCGTAGATCACCATGGCCTGCTCGAGCATGGCATGGTCGTCGGGATAGTTGAGCGAGAGCCCGAGCGAGACGGCGAGCAGGCCCGGCGATTGCGGCGTCAGTTCGGGTTTGCCGGTGTCGGCGCCGCGCACGATCAGCGCCAGATCGGCGAGTGCGGGATCGTCGAGTTCGAAGTCCGCGAGGAAAGCATCGAAGCTGCACAGCTCGCCGCGGTGGGAGAATTGCACGTCCGGCACGTCATAAGGGATAGCCTGCTCGGCCTTGGCAACTGCGCACACCTCGGCCGAGGGAACGTACAGGAATTGTGCGCGCGGGTCGATGAAACGCCGGATCAGCCAGGGACAGGCGATGCGATCGATCTTCGGGCGCGCGCGCGTGACCCACTTGGAATTCGAATGTTGAAGAAGTTGCGAAATCGAATTGCTGGAGATAACGGTGTCCATGAGTATCCTCGCGCAATCAAAATCGCAGAACTTGGACGGGACACCGTCTGACCGGGAGTCTGCATTTCCCGATGCCGGAAATATACCGCTTCCGCACGGGATGCGCAATGACGGTGAAGAGTGTTTAATCCGGAATCTGCGCCACGAACTCTGGCATGATTCGAATTTCGCCGGACGTAGCGGTCCCTGCGCAGCGTAGACGCCTTCCGATCAGGACAGGACAGGATTATGAGAAAAATCGGCAGCATTCTCGTCGCCAACCGCAGTGAAATCGCAATCCGCGTGATGCGCGCAGCCGCGGAGATGGGTATTCGAACGGTCGCCGTATTCTCTGCGGAAGACCGCTTCGCCCTGCACCGTTCCAAGGCCGACGAGGGCTATCAGATCGGCGCCGGAGAGAAGCCGATTGCCGCATATCTGGATATCGAGGACATCATCCGGGTGGCGCGCGAGGCGCATGTGGACGCGATCCATCCCGGCTACGGTTTCCTCTCCGAGAATCCGGAATTCGCAGAGGCCTGTGCGCGGGCCGGGCTCATTTTCATCGGTCCGCGGCCCGAGGTGATGCGAACGCTGGGAAACAAAGTGAGCGCGCGCGAGTTGGCGAAATCGGTGGGCGTGCCGGTGATGCCGGCCACGGGGGCGCTGCCGCCCGATGGCGAGGAGGCCAGGCGCCTGGTTGCCGCCGTCGGCTATCCGGTGATGCTCAAGGCAAGCTGGGGCGGGGGCGGGCGCGGCATGCGCGTGGTCGAATCCGAGGCGCAGTTGGCGAACGCGATGGAAGCGGCGCGGCGCGAAGCGCTGGCCGCATTCGGCAGCGATGAAGTCTATGTCGAGAAACTGGTGCGGCGCGCGCGCCACGTCGAGGTGCAGCTGCTGGGCGACCTGCACGGAAACTTGGTGCACCTGTACGAGCGTGACTGCACCGTGCAGCGGCGCAATCAAAAGGTAGTCGAGCGCGCCCCCGCGCCTTATCTATCCGAGGACGTGCGCGCCGAACTATGCCGGTCGGCGCTGGCGATCGCGCGCGCGGCGGGCTACACGCACGCCGGCACGGTGGAATTTCTGATGGACGCCGACAGCGGCGGTTTCTACTTTATCGAAGTGAACCCGCGCATCCAGGTCGAGCACACCGTTACCGAGGCGATTACCGGCGTCGATATAGTCAAGGCGCAGATCCGCATCAGTGAAGGCGCGCGCATCGGCGATCCGGATGCCTTCGTTCCGCGGCAGGAGGACATCCGGCAAAACGGCCACGCGCTGCAGTGCCGGGTGACCACCGAAGACCCCGAGAACGGATTCATGCCTGACTATGGCCGCATCACCGCCTATCGCAGCGCGGCGGGCTTCGGCATCCGCCTGGATGGCGGCACCGCCTATTCGGGCGCGGTAATCACGCCGTTCTACGACTCGCTGCTGGTCAAGGTCACCGCCTGGGGACATACGGCGGACGAGGCGATTTCGCGCATGGACCGGGCGCTGCGCGAATTCCGCGTGCGCGGCCTCGCCACCAATCTGCAGTTCCTGGAAAACGTCATCGCGCATCCGCTGTTCGTGCGCGGCGAATGCACCACGCGCTTCATCGACGAGACCCCGGAACTGCTGCTGATGCAGCAGCGGCGCGACCGCGCGACCAAGCTGCTGCAATTCATCGGCGACGTGGTGATCAACGGCAACGCGGAAATGAAAGGCCGCAAGCCAGCCGACGGCGCGCCGGCAAAGCCGCGCAAGCCGTCCTGCGATCTGGCGGCGCCGATCCCCGCGGGCACGCGCGATCGCCTGCGCCAGCTCGGCGCCGAGGGTTTTGCGCGCTGGATGCGCGAGACGCCGCGCCTCCTCGTCACCGACACCACCATGCGCGATGCGCATCAGTCGCTGTTCGCCACGCGCATGCGCAGCCACGACATGCTCGAGATCGCGCCGCACTACGCGCGCCTGGTCCCCGAGCTGCTGTCGCTCGAATGCTGGGGCGGGGCGACCTTCGACGTGGCGATGCGTTTTCTGCGCGAAGATCCTTGGGAGAGACTGGCGGCGCTGCGCAGCCGGGTGCCGAACATTCTGCTGCAAATGCTGTTGCGCGCTTCCAACGCCGTGGGCTACAGCAACTACCCGGACAACGTGGTGCGCTATTTTGTCGCCGAGGCCGCGCGCGGTGGCGTCGACCTGTTTCGCGTCTTCGACTCGCTCAATCTGGTGGCCAATATGCGCGTGGCGATCGACGCGGTGCGCGAGAGCGGCGCGCTGTGCGAGGCGGCGATCTGCTATACGGGCGACATTTTCGATGCTGCGCGCGCCAAGTACAATCTCGCTTACTACGTCGATCTGGCAAAGCAACTCGAGCGCGCCGGCGCCCACATTCTCGGCATCAAGGACATGGCCGGGGTCTGCCGGCCGCGCGCGGCGCGCCTGCTGGTCGAGACCCTGCGGCGCGAAGTCGGGCTGCCGCTGCATTTTCACACCCACGACACCAGCGGCATTTCCGCGGCAAGCGTGCTGGCGGCCGTCGATGCCGGGGTGGACGCGGTCGACTGTGCGTTCGATGCGATGAGCGGGCTGACCTCGCAACCCAGCCTGGGAGCGATTGCCGCCGCGCTCGCCGGGAGCGAGCGCGATACCGGCCTCAACGCCGAAGCTCTTCGCGGCCTGTCGCATTACTGGGAAGGCGTGCGCCGCTACTACGCCGCGTTCGAAGCGGATATGCGCGCAGGCAGCAGCGGCGTCTATCGGCACGAGATGCCGGGCGGGCAATACACCAATTTGCGCGAGCAGGCGCGGGCCATGGGCCTCGCGCAGCGCTGGGAGCAGGTGGAGGCGTGTTACGCGCAGGTGAACCTGCTTTTCGGCGACATCATCAAGGTGACGCCGACCTCCAAGGTGGTCGGCGATCTGGCGCTGTTCATGGTGTCGCATGGCCTTACCGAGGAGGACGTGCGCAACCCGGCCAAGGCGATTGCCTTTCCGGATTCGGTCGTTGCGCTGTTTCGCGGCGAGGTCGGCATTCCGCCCGGCGGGTTTCCGCCGGAACTCAGCCGCAAGATCCTGCAAGGCAAGGCACCGCTCGCGGGCCGGCAGGGAGAACTGCTTGCGCCGGTGGACTTCGCCGCGGTGCGCGCCGAGGCGGCGGCAACGATCGGGCGCACGCCGAGCGACCAGGAGCTCGCGTCCTATCTCATGTATCCGAAGGTATTCCAGGAATTTGCCCGGCACCGCGCGGTCTACGACGACGTGAGCGTGATACCGACGCCGGTATTTTTCGGCGGACTGCGCGATGGCGAGGAAACCGAGGTCGAGATCGCCCGCGGCAAGACCCTGCTGATCCGCTTGCAGGGACGCTCGGAGCCGGATGAAGAGGGACACTGCAAGCTGTTCTTCGAGTTGAACGGCCAGCCGCGCGTCGTGCGCGTGGCCAAGGCGGGGCTGGTGAGTGTCGCGGTCAGGCCCAAGATCGATGATCGCAATCCCGGCCATGTAGGCGCGCCCATGCCCGGGACCGTGGTGACGGTCGCGGTCGAACCGGGCCAGCGGGTGGCGCAAGGCGAACCTCTGCTTTCCCTGGAAGCGATGAAAATGGAGACCTTGCTGCTTGCCGAGCGCGACGCCACGGTCAGGCAGGTGCTGGTCAAGCCGGGTGATACGGTCGCGGTCAAGGACCTGCTCGTCGTGCTTGAATGAATGCGCTGCTCCGGGCCCTTATTTGTCGCGATTCAAGACGGATCTTGCCGCGATCCATTCAAGCGCTGGATCAGTTCAGCCGCCGGTCACCAGCAGCTCAATCGATGGCGACCATCACGCTGCTCGCCTTGATGACCGCATAGGCTTTTTTTCCTTTTTTCAGCTTCAGCGCCTTCGCCGAAGACGTGCTGATCACCGCGACGATGTCAATTCCGGGCGCGACCCGCAGCAGCACCTCGGCGCTGACCGGGCCAAGAATGACTTGCTTGATCGTTCCCTTGATGGTGTTTCTCGCGCTGAGCTTCATCGGATTCTCCTAGAGTTGATGGTGCCAGCGCCGGGGTGGTACGCCGTGGCGGAAGTGCATCGCTTACATCGTAGAATTTCCCGGTGATGGATGTGCCATATCCCGGCATCGAGGCCAGGATTTTACGCAGTTCCGCACCGCGCAGCAGTTTGATGAACCTCGCCAGCAGCGGTTGTTCCAGTGAATCCCTGCGGCAGGCGAGGTAGTAGCGCTCGGTCAGCAGCGGGATGAAATCCAGGCCGTAGTGGGCGGCCGCAGGACGGATGCCGTAGCCGGCGTCCGCCATGCCGCCGGCGACCGTGGCTGCCACTGCGAGATGGGTAAATTCCTCGGTGTGGTAGCCGTCTATGGCGACCGGATCGATACCGGCTCCGTAGAGCAGTTCATCGAACTCGATGCGGCTGCCCGAATCGCGCTGGCGGTTGATCAGGCGCACGCCCTTTCTGGTCAGATCGCTGAGGTCGTGTATGCGCTGCGGATTGTCCTTGGCCACCATCAGGCCCTGGGTGCGCGTCGCGAGGCCGATCAGCTGGTGCTGACGCGGCTTCAGATAGCGGCGGAACATCGCCGCCGCGGCCTGCTCCATGCCTTCGGCGAAGTGAAATCCGGCCAGGCTGCACTGGCCTTTGGACAGGGCAGCCAGGCTGTCGAGGCTGCCGAGGAAGCGCAGATCGAGTTTCAGGCCGTCGCTGCGCGCCAGCCGGTCGCGCAACTGCGCCAGCGCCAGATCGTGGCTGGCACGGATTGCGAGCCGATTTGTGCTCACATCGAGGAGCGGCGCAAGCACGCGCTCGATTTCGTGGCCCACGCTCTCCAGTTCCGGCGCGAGGCGCGCCTGCACCAGCTGTTCCGCCCAAAGCAGCTTCTGGCCGAATTGCGTGAGTTCCGCGCCGCGGCCGCGGCTCAGTTTGACCAGAGGCTTGCCGAACATGCGTTCCCATTTGCCCACCAGGCCCCATACGTGCCGGTAGGACAACTGTACCGCCCGCGCCGCACCTGCCAGAGAACCGCTCGTGTGCATGGCATACAGCACGCGGAACAGAATCGGCTCGACGCCGTGGCCGCCGCCGGGCTGGAGTTGCCACTCGTATTGAAGCTTTACCCGAATCATTATGCAGTCCTGTTCATATTTGGAACTCGCGCGCAATCGAATAGTATTCGCGTAACTTATCAGAAATTCAGGGAAATTTCGATCATATTGGATTCGAGGTGATTGGCCATGAGAAGAATACTCGCATTGCTGTTCGCGCTTACCGCATTCACGGTGGGTACCACAGGTCCGGTGGCGGCGCGGGACATCAAGCTGGCGACCACCACCAGCACCGAAAACTCCGGGCTGTTCAAGGTCCTGCTGCCCAAGTACGAAGCGAAATGCAAATGCAAGGTGCAGGTGATTTCGGTAGGCAGCGGCAAAGCCATGGAACTGGGCAAAAACGGGGACGTGGACGTGTTGCTGGTGCATGCGCGACCGTCGGAAGATAAGTTCATCGCCGAAGGCCATGGCGTCAACCGCAAGGACGTGATGTACAACGACTTCATCCTGGTCGGCCCCCAGTCGGATCCCGCCGGCATGAAGAAGCAGAAAAGCATCATCGAAGCGTTCAAGCAGCTGGGCGAAAGCAAGAGCCGTTTCATTTCGCGCGGCGACAATTCCGGCACGGACCAGATGGAAAAAAGCTATTGGAAGCAGGCCGGCATCGTGCCCAAGGGTGCCTGGTTCGTTTCCGCCGGCCTGGGCATGGGCGAGGTGCTGACCATGGCGGGCGAGATGCAGGGATATACCCTGTCCGATCGCGCCACCTACGGCGCCTATCGCGCCAAGACTGGCCTGGACATCGTGCTCGCCGGCGATCCGAAGATGTTCAATCCTTACGGTGTCATCGCCGTCAATCCGAACAAGTATCCGGCGCTCAATTACGACGGCGCCATGGACTTCGCCAACTGGATTACTTCGCCTGAAGGCCAGAAAACGATCGCCGAGTTCAAGGTCAGCGGCGAGCAGTTGTTTTTCCCTAGCGCCGCGAAGTAAGGTCGTGCTAGGCCGTGAGCAGCAGCTTGAACGCGGCGAGCGCCATCACCACCGCAAGGGTCAGGAGCAATTGCTTCTGCCGCAGGCGCTGCAGACCGAGCCAGGTGCCGACGACCCCGCCGGCGAGCGCGCATGCCGCGAACAGCGGCAGCCCGACCGGCAACACCTGCACCGTGAACGAGCCGGCGGCGAGCGCCACGATCGAATTCACCAGGATGAAGGGCGCGGAAATCCCGGCTGTGCTCTTCGGTCCGGCCCAACCGAGGAACAGGATCGTCGGGCTGAGGAAAATGCCGCCGCCGGTGCCCGTCAGTCCGGCGAGCAGTCCGATCGCCGCGCCGATAAACACGGCCGGCAGCTTGCGCACATGGACCGTTTCGTCGCTGGCGAGCGCGAGAGTGTTGAGCGCGCGCCAGGTGAGATACAGCGCCGAGAGCAGCAGCACCACGCCGACCGCGGCGTAATAGCCGCCATGGGAGAGCTTCTGGGCCCCGCCCAGGGCGGCGAACGGCACCGAGCCGGCGAGAAAAGGCCAGAGCCCACTCCAGGAGAAATAGCTCGCTTGCCGGAAACGGTAGGCGGTAAACGCGGCAATCAGGACGTTGAGCGCCAGCGCGGTCGGGCGCATCACTTCGGGCGCGACGCCGATCAGGGCCATGGCGGCAATGTAGCCCGATGCACCGGCATGGCCGACGGTGGTATAGGGAATGGCCACGCAAAAGAACAGCGCGGCGAGAATGATGGCTTCGTTGGTGGACACGGCACGAAGATGATACAGGAGGCTTTACTGCATGAGTTTGCTTGATGCGACCGGCGCGGCGTTCCGGCTGCTGTTCGGCGGCGATCCAGAGCTGTGGGGTATCGTGTTCGTCTCCCTCAAGGTCGCGCTGCTGGGGCTGGCGCTTGCCGCCCCGCTCGGGGTCGTGCTCGGCTACCTGCTGGCGATGCACCGCTTTCCCGGGCGCCGCACCCTGGTAGTGCTGACGCAGAGCCTGCTCGCGTTTCCGACCGTGGTGGTGGGCCTGGTGCTGTACATGCTGCTGTCGCGCCAGGGGCCGTTGGGCTCGTTCGCGCTGCTGTTTACCCAGGACGCCATGATCCTGGGGCAGGCGATACTGGCTTTTCCTATTCTCGTTGCCTATACCTTGTCGGCGGTGCAGGGCGCGGACCCGCGCGCGCACGAAACCGCGGTGAGCCTGGGCGCGCGGCCGCTGCGCGCGGCGCTCACCACGCTCAACGAAACCCGGTTCGCGGTCCTCGCCGGAGTGATCAACGGCTTCGGCCGCGCGATCTCCGAGGTCGGCTGCGCGCTGATGATAGGCGGCAACATAGCCGGCGTAACGCGCAATATCACCACAGCCATCGCACTGGAAACGAGCAAAGGCGAATTCGCGCAGGGAATCGCCTTGGGCATGGTACTGGTGGTGCTCGCCCTCGGAGTCAACGTGGCCATGGCGGTCCTGCAGGGCGAGGGAGGGATGAAATGACCTCCCTGCTCAAACTCCAGCGCCTGCGCAAATCGTATGGCGAGCGCCGCCTGCTCGATCTGGACGGACTCGAGATCGAGACGGGACACGCCTACGCCGTTACCGGCGGCAACGGTGCCGGCAAGTCCACGCTGCTGCGCATACTGGCGGGGCTCGAACCGGGTGAGATCGCGGGCTTCGGATTCCGCGGCGTGCCGCTGACTCACGGCAGGCTGCCCGACGATGTGCGCCACGACATCGTGTATGTGCACCAGCATCCCTATCTGTTTCATACCTCGGTGGCGCACAACATTGGTTATGGTCTGGCGGCGCGCGGGGTCCACGGCACCGAGCGCGGGCGCCTGGTGGAGGAAGCGATCGCCTGGGCCGGTGTGGGCCACTTGCGCGGCGCGCCCCCGGCCAAGCTCTCGGGCGGCGAGAAGCAGCGCGTGGCCCTGGCGCGCGCCAAGGTGCTCAAGCCGCGCTTGTTCCTGCTCGACGAGCCGACGGCCAGCCTTGACGGCGAGGCGCGTGGCCAGGTGATCGCGCTGATCCGGCAACTGGTGCAGGACAACAGCAGCCTGCTGATCGCCTGCCACGACCGCGAGCTGATCGAACTGCCGGGGATGCGTCGCTTCCATCTTGAAAGCGGCAGGCTGCTCGAGGCTTAGTGCCTGTTCGTTCCGGTCCGGAGCGACTCGAATAAGCTGCTAAAATATCGCGCTTAATCAACAGCGCTGACCACGGTTACGGGGCGGCTGGAGCGCATTGCCTGCAATGAAAATATTCGGCTTTGCCGGCTGGTCCGGTAGCGGCAAAACCACGCTGATCGAGCAGGTGATCCCGCGCTTCGCCGGCGCCGGCCTCAAGGTGTCGCTGATCAAGCACGCGCACCATCGCTTCGACGTGGACCATCCGGGCAAGGATTCCTACCGCCATCGCGCGGCCGGTTGCAGCGAAGTGCTGGTCACCTCCGGCTGGCGCTGGGCGCTGATGCACGAAATGCGCGGCGAGCCGGAAGCGACGCTGGAGGAGCAGATTGCGCGCATGTCGCCGTGCGATCTGCTGCTGATCGAGGGCTACAAGTATTACCCCTTGCCCAAACTGGAGATTTATCGCGAGGCCAATGGGAAGCCGCCGCTGTATCCGCAGGACGAGCATATTGTGGCGCTGGCCACCGATACGCCCATCCAATGCAGCTTGCCGCAGTTCGGTCTCGAGGACTACGATGCAATAGCCGCATTCGTGCTCGAAACGCTGGAACTGAAAAAATGAACAAAGGCATGCTTACCGTCGACGAGGCGCTCGCGTTTCTGCTCGGGGGCGCATCGCCTGTCGCCGAAACGGAGCAGGTGGCTACGCTCGCCGCCAGCGGCCGCGTGCTGGCCGAGGCGCAGCATTCCACCCTGAACGTGCCCTCGGTGGACAACACGTCCATGGACGGTTACGCGGTCCATGCAGCGGATTGCGCCTCGGGCGAGGCGCGCCTGCCGGTGGCGCAGCGCATACCGGCGGGCAGCGTGCCGCAGCCGCTTGCGCGCGGCACGGCGGCGCGCATATTCACCGGCGCGCCGATTCCGCCCGGCGCCGACGCGGTGGTGATGCAGGAGTCGTGCGTGCCGGACGGTGAAGCGGTCATAATCAAGCACCGGCCCGCGCCGGGCGAATGGGTGCGGCGCGTGGGCGAGGACATCCGCGCGGGCAGCGAAATCCTGGCCAGGGGAATGAAGCTGCGGCCGCAGGACACGGGCCTTGCCGCCTCGGTCGGCATTGCCGCCCTGCCGCTGTATCGCCGGCTGAAAGTCGCGGTGTTTTTCACCGGCGACGAACTGGTGATGCCGGGCGAACCGCTGCCGCCGGGCCGCATCTACAATTCAAATCGCTTCACCCTTACCGGCCTGCTGCAGCTGCTCGGCTGCGAGGTCGCCGACTACGGCATCGTCCCCGACCGGCTGGATGCGACGCGCGCAGTGCTGCGCCAGGCCGCGGCGGGCAACGACCTCATCGTCACCTCGGGCGGCGTGTCAGTGGGCGAGGAAGATCACGTCAAGCCGGCGGTCGAGGCCGAGGGCAAGCTCAGCATGTGGAAAATCGCGGTGAAGCCGGGCAAGCCGCTGGCGTTCGGCGAAGTCAATGCGGGCGCGGGGCACAAGGCGAATTTCATCGGCCTCCCCGGCAATCCGGTGTCCAGCTTCGTGACCTTCCTGGTGTTCGTGCGGCCATTCATCCTGCGCTGCCAGGGCGTCGCGCGGGTAGAGCCGCTTGCCTACCCGTTGCGCGCCGATTTCGATTGGCCCAGACCAGACGCCCGGCGCGAATTCCTGCGGGTAAAATTGAATGCGGCGGGCGGCCTCGACCTGTTTGCCAACCAGAGTTCGGCGGTGCTGACCTCGGCGGTGTGGAGCGATGGCTTCGTCGACAATCCAGCCAAGCATGCTATCCGCCGCGGCGATGCGGTGAAATTTCTTCCTTTTTCGGAGCTGTTCCAATGAACATCAGGATTCTCTACTTTGCCAGACTGCGCGAGGAAATGGGCATAGCCGGGGAGATGTTCGAACTCCCGCCGGAAGTCAGCGACGTCGAAAGCCTGCGCGCGCGACTGATCGCGCGTGGCGGTACCTCTGCCACCGCATTCGCCCTGGGCAAGGCGGTACGCGTTTCCGTCAACCAGGATCTTGCCCGCAACAACACGCCGATCAAGCCGGGTGACGAGATCGCCTTCTTTCCGCCGGTGACCGGGGGCTGAATGGCCGTGCGGGTGCAGCAGGCGGATTTCGATATCGGCGCGGAAATTGCGGCGTTCCGCGGCGCCGACCCCGGCATCGGCGCCATCGCGAGTTTCATCGGCCTGGTGCGCGATGTGAACGACGGCGATGCGGTCGCCGGCATGACGCTGGAGCACTATCCCGGCATGACCGAAAAAGCGCTCGCGGGCATCGTTGCCGAAGCGAAAGGCCGTTGGGACATCATCGACGCGTTGGTGATCCACCGCGTCGGCGAATTGAAGCCGCTGGACCAGATCGTGCTGGTGGTGGTGACGGGGGCGCACCGCGGGGCAGCGTTCGCCGCCTGCGAGTTCATCATGGACTACCTCAAAACGCAGGCGCCGTTCTGGAAAAAAGAGCAGACTGCGCAGGGCGCGCGCTGGGTCGAGGCGCGCGCGTCGGACGATCAGGCGGCGGAGCGCTGGAGCGGGCCGCAGCCAAAATAGGCCGGCGGTTTCTTGGCAACGGGGGATAGACGTGTCTTTTTCCGGATTCATCGCCGTCGGCGGCGGCGCGGCTGCCGGGGCCTGGTTGCGCTGGTGGCTGGGGATGCTGCTCAATCCGGTTTTCCCGACGTTGCCGCTGGGCACGCTGGCTGCGAACCTGATCGGCGGCTACCTCATGGGCCTGGCCATGGGTTTCATGTCGCATTACGAAGCCTTGTCACCAGAATTGCGTCTGCTGATGACTACTGGGTTCCTCGGCGGATTGACCACGTTTTCGACCTTTTCCGCAGAGACGGTCACGCTGCTCGCGCGCCATCAATTCGGCTGGACCGCGGCGATTATCACCGTGCATGTGGCCGGATCGGTACTGCTGACGCTCGCGGGAATAGAAACCGTGCGGCTGATCGTTAGAGCTTAGTCTCAGTGTGTGTATCGGCCCGCATGACCCGCGCTCAGTTGCTGAATCGATGGATACGAGGAGCGATGCGATGAAAGGCACGTACCTGCGGTTCTACATGCACGAGAACAGGAAACACCACCATATCCTGCTGTATGAATGGCTGCTCGAGCAGGCGAAGAAATCGGGAATTCACGGGGGCTCGGCATTTCGCGCCGTCGCCGGCTACGGCCGGCATGGGATTTTGCACGAGCAGCACTTTTTCGAACTGGCCGGCGATCTAACGGTCATGGTCGAATTCCTGCTGAGCGATGACGAGGCGCAAAGCTTGCTCGACCTGATCGAGCGCGAGAAAGTCCGCGTGTTCTATGCGAAATTTCTGGCGGAGTTCGGCGTGACCGAGGGACTGGAGTAAGTATCCCCCGGCTTTGCCGGGGGATACTTATCGGAATATCCTCTCACCCGCGCCCTGGAACGGGCCGAGCGGGTTTTTGCTCTCCTCGTGTTCATGGATCACCGGCTGGCCCCCGGTGAGCTTGTAGACGACCACGTCGTCGGTGATCAGCAGCACCGCGTTGAAACGCCAGCCGGCGATGTCGGTCTTGCGCTTGAAGTTGAGCATGTCGGCCCAGAAGTTGCCGTAGCGCTTGCGCTTGAGCACGCGGTGGTCGATCTCGTAGCCACGACAGTGGGTCGCCGCGCGCAGGCACTCCTGCACACCGCCGTCGAGCGACGATGCTTCGATCGACGGACTCGGAATGAAGCGTCTGAGCACGTCCGAGTAGTTCAGGATGGTGACGTTCGGATTGGATGCCGGATCGAGCTTGAGAGCCTTCAGATCGGCGGCGGTCGTCTTGTGCACGACGATCTGGTCGAACGTACGCTGCGCATCCGCGAAGTTCTGCCACGGACTGTCGGTGAGCAGCTCCGAACGCGGCAGCAGCGTGCTGCAGGCGGCGATCGCCGCCACCCCTGCTGCAATGAGCAATCGCCGCGCGATCACCGGCGCGGCACCGGAATTGCGTACATCCCTCGTCTTGAACATGATCCCGCTGCCGTTGAGGCGTTCCTGTCCCGATACATGTTCAGGCTACACGATCCAACCCGGGCACCGATTGACAACGATCAAACAGCGCGAGGAGGACCGGGCAGACAATCGATCGTAGCTATCCGCCAGCTTGAAAATCCGCGATTTGGCCTCATTTGCGAAGCAACGACCCGAGGGAGCCAGCCATGCGATTAGACAAACTCACCACCAAATTCCAGCAGGCGCTTGCCGACGCGCAGAGCCTGGCCGTGGGCAACGACAACCCCTACATCGAGCCGGTGCATGTCCTCTCCGCCTTGATCGCGCAGGAGGACGGCGGCACGGCCTCGCTGTTCGCGCGCGCCGGGGTCAACCTGGCGCGCCTGCGCGACTCCCTCAAGGCTGCGATCGGCCGCCTGCCCAAGGTCGAGGGCCAGGGTGGCGAGGTGTCGATTTCGCGCGAGCTCAACAATCTGCTCAACCTGACCGACAAGGAAGCACAGAAGCGCGAGGACCAGTTCATCGCCTCGGAGATGTTCATTCTTGCGCTGGGCGAGGACAAAGGCGAGGCCGGCCGTTTGTTGAAAGAGGCGGGCGGCAACAAGAAAGCGCTGGAGCAGGCCGTCACCGCCTTGCGCGGAACGGAGGGCGTGTCCAGCGCCGAAGCCGAGGGCAGCCGCGAGGCGCTCAAGAAATACGCCATGGATCTGACCGAGCGCGCGCGTGCGGGCAAGCTCGACCCGGTGATCGGACGCGACGACGAGATCCGCCGCGTGATCCAGATCCTGCAGCGGCGCACCAAGAACAATCCGGTGCTGATCGGCGAGCCCGGCGTGGGCAAGACCGCCATCGTCGAAGGCCTGGCGCAGCGCATCGTCAACGGCGAAGTGCCGGAGACCCTGAAGGGGAAGCGCGTGCTCTCGCTCGACATGGCGGCTTTGCTCGCCGGCACCAAGTACCGCGGCGAATTCGAGGAGCGCCTGAAGGCAGTGCTGAAAGAACTGTCCCAGGACGAAGGCCGCACCATCGTCTTCATCGATGAGCTGCACACCATGGTCGGCGCGGGCAAGACCGAAGGCTCGATGGATGCCGGCAATATGCTGAAACCCGCGCTCGCACGCGGCGAGCTGCACTGCGTCGGCGCCACCACCCTGGACGAATACCGCAGGTACGTGGAAAAGGACGCGGCGCTCGAACGCCGTTTCCAGAAGGTGCTGGTGGGCGAGCCCAGTGTGGAGGACACCATCGCCATCTTGCGCGGGCTGCAGGAGAAATACGAGGTGCACCATGGCGTGGACATCACCGACCCGGCGATTGTCGCCGCAGCGGAGCTGTCGCACCGCTATATCACCGACCGCTTCCTGCCGGACAAGGCGATCGACCTGATCGACGAGGCGGCATCGCGCATCAAGATGGAAATCGATTCCAAGCCGGAGGTCATGGACCGGCTCGACCGGCGCCTGATCCAGCTGAAAATCGAGCGCGAAGCGGTGAAGCGGGAAAAAGACGAGGCGTCGAAAAAGCGCCTGGCGCTGATCGAGGACGAAATCAAGAAACTCGGGCGTGAGTACGCCGATCTGGACGAAGTGTGGAAGGCGGAAAAAGCCGAAGTGCAGGGCGCGCAGCACATCAAGGAAGAGCTGGAAAAACTCAAACTCGAAATGGAAGCGGCGAAGCGCAAAGGCGACTGGCAGCGCATGTCGGAGCTGCAGTACGGCCGCATTCCGCAGCTCGAGGCGCAGCTGAAGAAAGAGGAGAAGCCGGTGGCCATGCCGGGCAAGGCGCGGCTGCTGCGCACCGAGGTCGGTGCCGAGGAAATCGCCGAGGTGGTGTCACGCGCGACCGGCATTCCGGTGTCGAAAATGATGCAGGGTGAGCGCGAGAAGCTGCTGCAGATGGAGGCGAAGCTGCACGAGCGCGTGGTCGGCCAGGACGAGGCGGTGCGCCTGGTGTCGGACGCGATCAGAAGGTCGCGGGCGGGCCTCGCCGATCCGAACCGGCCCTACGGTTCGTTCCTGTTCCTCGGGCCGACCGGGGTGGGCAAGACCGAATTGTGCAAGGCGCTGGCGGGCTTCCTGTTCGATTCCGAGGACCATCTGATTCGCATCGACATGAGCGAGTTCATGGAGAAGCATTCGGTGGCGCGGCTGATCGGCGCGCCACCGGGCTATGTCGGCTACGAGGAAGGCGGCCATCTCACCGAAGCGGTGAGAAGGAAACCCTATTGCGTGATCCTTCTGGACGAGGTGGAGAAAGCGCATCCGGACGTGTTCAACGTGCTCTTGCAGGTGCTCGACGACGGGCGCATGACCGACGGTCACGGCCGCACCGTGGACTTCAAGAACACCGTGGTGGTGATGACCTCCAACCTCGGTTCGCAGATGATCCAGCAGATGGCGGGCGACGACTACCAGGTGATCAAGCTCGCGGTGATGGGCGAAGTGCGCACGCATTTTCGCCCCGAGTTCGTCAACCGCATCGACGAGATCGTGGTGTTCCATGCGCTCGACCAGAAGCACATCAAGAGCATCGCGAAAATACAGCTGGGTATCCTGTCCAGGCGCCTGGCTGGGATGGAGATCAAGCTCGAGGTGGCCGACAGCGCGCTCGCGCAAATCGCCACGGCAGGTTTCGACCCGGTGTACGGCGCGCGCCCGCTCAAGCGCGCGATCCAGGCGAGCATAGAAAACCCGCTGGCGAAGCGCATCCTCGAAGGCGAATTCGGTCCCAAGGACACGGTGAAAATCGCGGCGAAAGGCGGCGCGATCCAGTTCGGCAAAGGCTGAGGGCGTAGCGCCCGGCATTGCGAAGCCGGGCGGCGCCAGCCATGGCCGGCCGATCACCTGATCTGTGTAACTTATGTCACAAAGGCATGCGACGATCGGCAGGTACTATTGATTCGTGGGGTTTCTCCTCCTCCTCTTTGAAACCCCACATTCCAACCGGTGGCCTAGAGATAGTGCCACCGGTTTTTCATTTAGCGCCTGGGTCGATGCATCCACCGGCTGCGGCCCCAGACGGCTTATTTGTCGACGGCTGCGGCGGTTTGCACAACCACACTATTGCAGTTTGAAGGCTGTGGGGTTGCACTCGACCCACTACAGCCATTACTGTTTGCTATGTTCGATCGTCCGCTCTCGCCACCAGCGGTCATTCCCGCTGAGCCAAATTCGAGTGCTTGGTTCGAGCCCTAGTCGGGGAGCCATTCCGGTACGGGTCTAGGTACTACAACGGTGGCAATCGGAGTGGCTTGGCTCGTTGCCGCCGCTCGAGAGCCATTCCGGTCTGGCCCCGGACCATAACCTTCGGTCTATAGACAACGCTAGCGCCATGGCCTAGGCTAGGTATCCGTAGGCCCCCGTGTTACTCCAACGGGGGCTGAGAGCCCACAGCAGAGGGCAACACGCGTTGTCAAACCGGTACAAAGCCAATGTCTAGCGCGCCACCAACTATTCCTGCGATGACCACTCTAGCTCCGCTAACGATTGAAATTGGCGGTGCTGGCTCGATCAAGTATAAGTCGATCGATAGTCTAGTCTGGGAGAATATCCCACCATTTGCCGTTTTGACAGGATTGAACGGGTCCGGCAAGACCCAACTGCTTGAGCTTCTGGCATACAAGCTCACTTCCACAGAACATCCCCAATTCCCTGACCTTGAAAAAGTGCAGGTCACTGTCACTGGCGACAAATTTGGTCCTGACGCTGTCGCCTTTCTCCCAAGCCGGTGGGAGATTTCCGGTGCGCCGGCGCTTGGCATCGCGCAAATGCAGGCCGTCAAGCAGCAATTGTGGGATCAACTTCGAACCCACAACATACGTCACAATATGATTCTTAAAGCAAAGCGCGCACGCCTCGAACGTCAACTCGGAGTCAGTCTCGACACGCTTAACGCACAGACATTTGCGAGCCGGCTACCTGACGACTTCGTGTTCATGCTCGAGGAAGCAGATGTCACTACCGGCCTCGGTCATGTGTTCGTCGCCTATAGATTGCGGGCTATGGAAGAGCGCGAACGCGGCACGCCAGAGAAGGACATTTGTTCAAAGATTGGCCCCGCCCCCTGGGATGTGCTCAATCAAACTTTCCAGGCGGCAGAATTTCCCTATCGCGTAGTGTCTCCATTGAAGTCAGGCATTCTTGACAGCTACGAACTCTGCCTAGAGGACCCGGAATCAAGCCAGCAGCTTCGCCCGACAGATCTATCCTCTGGAGAGAAAACGCTACTCGGTTTGGTTCTATGGCTATATAACTCGCAGCATCATGGCCGCTTTCCTCGACTATTCCTCCTCGACGAGCCAGACTCTCATCTCCACCCATCAATGACGCGACACTTCCTAAGCGTGGTCAAGGAAGTCTTAGTTGATCGCTATAAGGTGCGCGTCATACTCTCGACACATTCCCCATCCACCGTAGCGCTGGCGCCTGATGGGTCTGTATTCGAAATGTCTCGCACCAAACCGCGAATCAGTCCCTCCAGGTCCAAAGCTGACACAATTGGATTACTAACCGCGGGTTTAGTAATCGTCTCGCGTAGTACACGCTATGTACTGGTCGAGGACGACGGAGACGTGGAATTTTATGGCGTCATTCGGGATATTCTGTCTGACTATGGGCCGAGTTGTGACCCCAGAGCACTCAAGACGTCGCCGAGTCTCGTTTTTTTGCCAGCATCACTGGGCACAGGACCGACTAAGGTCGGTGGGGGTAAGAATGTTGTTCTTCAATGGGTCGAGAAGCTGAATCAGCCACCGCTTGAGCAGATTATTCGAGGCATCATCGATCGCGACAGTGGCAATACATCTACGCAGCGGGTTCTAGTCCTTGCAAGGCACAGCATTGAGAATTATCTGCTCGATCCATTCGTCGTGTATGGAGTGCTGCTCGACCAAGGCACGTGTCCGGTGATCAAGGGGATTAGCATCTCCAGAGGCGACGAGCATCGCCTGCGTACGATGACCCAACCACAGCTACAGGCGATTATGGGCGCGATGCGGTCGATAGTGGAGCCAAATGTACCTGGGCTAAAACCGGAGGAAACCACGCCTCGGGCCGTCTGTTTCACGAACGGGAGAATAGTTGAATACCCAGGCTGGATGATTGACCGCAGGGGGCACGATCTACTGCCACTGTATCAATCGGCCTTCGGTGGTCCAGGGGTAATCTCTCCACCCAGGCTATACGGCAGTCTCCGCAGAGTGCGATTGATTCCGACCGAACTTCCGGACATTCTGGACAAGTTACAGTTTTGAACCCGTACGTCGGCATATAACGATCCGAACGCTTAGCTTCCAGTGCCCACTTTTGCCCTGGTCGGGGAGCCGAACGGGGCTCGAACTACCCGATGTATTCGATTGGTTTGATCTCTCGCTATTGTCCGGTCTTGGGTTGACATCTGCCGTTCCAAAGTTCAATTGCGCCGGTGTCTGAGAGGCTGGAATTGGCCGACAGCGAACTTTCCGGGGCTGGCAACTCAATCCACAATTTCTCAGTCCGCCTTGCTCAACAGCCGTTCAAAGGCTTTGTCCAGTTTTTCGTTCGAACTCGCCAGCCGCCCCCTGGTTTCTGTCATCCAGGCCTTGTCGGCGGCAAGCGTCGCTTTTGCTTGCTGCAGCATGCGCTCGACTTCGGCAGGCTGCGGGCCGCCGATGCCAAGGCGTGTTTTGACCATGAAGGTCGGCGACAGCACCTGGCGGAAATGCCCTTCCGTCATCGGCAGCGCGCTGTCCTGCAGTCCGTATTTCTTGATCGTCGCAGCGTAGATCTTCTGCGCATCGGCAAACGGGAAAGTCTTGGGCGAGTAGCCCTGGCTGCGCGCCTCGGTCACGATGCCCGAGGCAAAGCTGTGTCCGACGCGGAAGGGGATCTTGCTCTCCATCTGCAGCGCTTCGGCCAGTTCCATCGACGTCGTCCATTCGACCTCGAGCTCTTCGAGCGAGCGTTTCGGGTCGATCTTGAGCGCATCGAGCACCCGGTCCATGCCCTTGATCATGTTGACCGACTTGGGAAACAGACCGAGCTCTTCCCACTGGTATTTGTAGTCGGTCATGCCGCTGGTGACGTTGTGGTTGCGAAATACCACGCTCTGCGCCAGACCGACGACGTCCGACGCCGCTTCGCGCGCGCGCATGATCAGCCCCGGATTGCGCTTCTGCGGCATGGCGCTGCTGGTATAGGTGGCGCTTTCATCCAGCAGCAGCCATGGGCGCGTCTGGTGATATTGGGTATGGATGTCGTTCAGGATCATGCCGAGTCGGATGGCGGTGGATGACACGATGGCGCTCGCTTCGAGCGACACGTCGGAGGGCGTCACCTGGCCCGCATCGAAGGAGTTTTCGATGACGCCGTCGAAGCCGAGCAGCTCGGCCATGCGCTTGCGATTCAGCGGCCAGCCGGAATTGGCCAGCACCCCCGTGCCCATCGCGCTGCGGTTCATGCGCTGGTACAGCTCGTGGATCCTCTGGGCGTCGCGCTCGAATGACGCATTGAACGCAAGCAGATAGTGCGCATAGGAGATCGGCTGCGCCTGCACGCCGTTGGTGTACGCCGGCACGATCGTGTTGACGTTCTTCGACGCCGTTTCGAGCATGCGATGGCGCATGCCGTTCAGCGCGTCGGAGAAATCCAGCACCCCTCCCCGCAGTCTTGCCATGCGATAGGTCGCGTACATGTCCTGGCGGCTGCGCCCGGTATGGATCAGCGAAGCATCGGGGCCGATCTTGCCCGAAATGATGGCTTCGATCTGCAGGACATCGCCGGGGCGCTTTCCTCCCGGTTGCGCCGCCTGGTCGATGGTGTATTGCACCCCCTGGGCGATTTTTTGCCCCATGTCGGGGGACATGATCTTTTCCTCGGTCAGCATGACCGCCGAGGCTTTGTTGATCCTGTTTACCCAGAAGAACTGATCCTCACCGGCGCCCGCGGCAGTTTTCGGGCCGGCGGCGGACGCAGACACGGCGCCGATTTTCTCCGCCTGTGCATTGCATTCGGCCGTCGTCTTGCACGGCAGCTCTCCAGTATTTGCGGCCCAGGCGTGGTTTGAAAGGAAGAACACTGAGGAAACGAGCGCTGCGGCTCTTGCAATCATTGTTGCCTCCCGGAATGTGTGAACGATGCCTGCGAAGCAGTGAACGGCAGCGAATTGTATCCGGGATCAGCCGCCCGGCGCCGGCTGCGGATCAAGCCGCACAGATGGCCGCACGGATTGCATATAATGGCTCATCGGAATTCGCAATCAACGGGAGTAGCCATGCAGTTCGATCCAAAACGCAGTGACTTGACCGTCGGCATCATCGGCACCGGCGCCATGGGGCGCGGCATCGCGCAGGTTGCCACCAGCGGTGGCATGCGCGTGCTGATGACCGACGCCCGCGCGGGCGCGGCGGCGGAGGCCAAGGCCTTCGTCGCCAAGATGCTGGAGCGCGCGGTGGAGAAAGGCAGCCTCACCAAGGAAGCGCATGCGGCGGCCATGGGCCGCATCGAGGTGGTCGACGGGCCCGCGGCCATGGCGCCCTGCCATCTGGTGATCGAGGTCATCGTAGAGGACCTGGCGGCGAAGCAAGCCTTGTTTGCCGAACTCGAAGGCATCGTCGGCGCCGACTGCATCCTCGCCACCAACACCTCTTCGCTCGCGGTGACCACCATCGCGGCAAAGCTAAAGCGGCCGGAGCGCTTCGCCGGCATGCATTTCTTCAACCCGGTGCCGCTGATGAAGCTGGTCGAAGTGATCGACGGCGTGCGCACCGAACCCCGGGTGGGCGACGCGTTGATGGAAGTGGGCCGGCGCATGGGGCGCGAGCCGGTGCGGGTGAAAGACGCGCCGGGTTTCATCGTCAACCAGGTCGGGCGCGGCTTTGGCGTGGAAGCGGCGCACATCGCTGCGGAGGGCATCGCCGGTTTCATCGACATCGATCGCATCATGCGCGACGTGGCCGGATTCCGCATGGGCCCGTTCGAGCTGATGGAACTGACCGGCCTGGACGTAAGCCAGCCGGCCAGCGTCGCCATCTACGAGCAGTGCTATCACGAGCCGCGTTACCGTCCGGCACAGCTGATGCGCAGCCGCTTTGATGCCGGTATTTTCGGGCGCAAGACCAACCAGGGCTTCTACGACTATGCCGACGGCAAAGCGGTGGTGCCGGCCGAGCCCGCCGCGCCGTCGGCGCGGCCGCAGAGCGTCTGGGTAAGCGGCGCCGAAGCCGATGGCCATGCCGCGCTCACAACGCTGCTGAAGACGCTGAACGCGCCGCTGGAGAGCGGCGCTGAGCCCAGCGCCCAGGCGCTGATCCTGGTGACCCCCTATGGCGACGATGCGACTGCCTGCGCAGTGGACCAGGACTTGGATCCAAGGCGCACGGTCGCCGTGGACACGCTGTTTCCCATGGTCAAGCGGCGCACCATCATGACCACACCGGTTACTGACCCGGCCTACCGCGATGCGGCGCAGGGACTGCTCGCGAGCGACGGCGTGCCGGTGACGGCGATCAAGGACAGTCCCGGGTTCATCGCCCAGCGTGTAGTGGCGATGATAGTAAATATCGGCTGCTATCTCGCGCAAAGCCGCACCGCGGCCCCGGCCGATATCGACAAGGCCGCGACGCTGGGGCTCAACTACCCGCACGGGCCCATGGCGTTTGGCGACGCCTTGGGGCCGGCGAAGGTGCTCAAGGTGCTGAACAACATGGTCAAGCTCTATTCTGATCCGCGCTACCGGCCGAACCTGTGGCTGACGCGTCGCGCGCGCCTGGGCGTGTCGCTGCTGACGCCGGACAGCTGAGCGAGCTCAGGGTCAGCCGAGCGATGCTGGCCCGCTTCTCAGAACCCGTAACAGAAGTGATTTTGCTACGGCCTGACTTAGGCGGGCACGAGGGGAGGCGCCCTAAAGGTCTCGATCTCCCTTCCTCGGTCCCGCTTGACGGGAGAGGGGAAGGTCCCCTCGGGGGATATCCCCTCGCTTTGAAACGATCTCTTAGCTTTGGGGCGGCTGAATAGCTGCCTGGATTTCAAAAATCAACGCCTTGAGAAGGTGGGTTTCCTTCTCCGCCAGGGGCACGGTTTCGCCCGCAGTCCAGTCGGCGTAGAGCAGCGCCACCGCGCGGTCTTTTTGAATAATCGGAAGCAGCATGAGCGAACGGGCGTCGCCCAGCGCTTCCCGGTGCCACGGGGGTATGCGCGAGCGGATCGCGATATCCGCGGTATCTTCTATATGAATCGGTGTTTTCGAAGACAGTGTCAGGTGGAATATGTCGGGCGCAAATCCGCCTTCGAACGAGAGCGCGGTGAGTTCTCCCCTCAGGGGCTCGCCGAAACCGGCCCGCGCCCGGTAGCCGCCGGAGGCGGGGTCGAGCACAAAGGCTATGGTGCGCACGCAACCCAGGCCGTTTTTCAATACTTCCAGCGCCATGCCCAGTAGTACCGGGAATGAGCACTCCTTGGCCGAGCGGGCGATCTCAGCCACGCCGGCGACCAGCCTTGCCTCGGAATCGGCCGGTTTTCCCGACTTCTGCACGCTGGGTTTGTCGAAGTACACATCCGCCAATCCCTCCCAGCCGCCCTCTGTGCCGGCCTCGGTAGACAGTGTGTCCAGCGCGGCATGCGCGGTCTCGGTCTCCATCGCCACAAGCGGCGCGAAACGTTCCGCCGCGGCCTTGGCCATAGAGGGATTTCTGGATGTCATCGCATGCGCAAGCTCGGCCGAAAATGCAGACATCGCCTGCAACCAACCGGTGTGCGATAAAGGCTGATCGGTGCCGGTAGGCTTGAACGGCTTGAGTGCCTCGCGAAGTTTGCCTGGCAATCCCCAGCGGGCGGCGATTTCCTGCCCGAGTTCCGTGACACTGATCCCCAGGACTATCACGGCCGCCGCATCCACCGACAATCCTCCGGCCGCCGTCATCTGCTCTATTTCCTGCCATTCGTCAGGGGCGTAAAACACACAAAGAAGCTCCCCCAGACGCGAGAGCAGCGCGCAGACCACAGCCTCTTCGCCTTCCCTGAGGCCGGATTTTTCGGTAAGCCGCCGCGCGACCAGCCCGGTCAGCATCGCTTCGGCAAGCGCTCGCCTGGGCCTCTCGCGATCGGTGCTTATGCCTTTGAAACTATCGAGCAAGCGCAGGCCCAGCGCCAAATGGCCAACCGTTTCCTGACCGAGCACCAGCACGGCCCGGCTTACCGTGGTGACCTCCCCGCCGAAGGGAGCGTACATGGCTGAATTGGCGAGCCGCAGCACTTTTTGCGTCAGTGAAAAATCGGAAATTATCACCGAGACCAGCTTCTCCAGATGGTCGGTCTGCGACTGTACCGCGCCCACGATGTTCCCGATGGAGTGCGCCAGCGTCGGGAAGTCGCCGCGCTCGGCCATTCGGCCCCACAGCGTATCGAATACTTTTTGTTTTTCTGGAGTCACGGCTTCTGCTGCAGTTGCGCCCGGCGCGCCTTCACCGCATCAACGAAATCTGCGGCGGGCATCGGCCGGCCGATGTAATAACCCTGTATGAACGGGCATCCTTTGTCGCGCAGGAAATCAAGCTGTTCGATGGTCTCCACGCCCTCGGCAACGACCTGCAGTCCCAGCTCACGCGCCATGCTCAGCACCGCCGACACGATTACCCGGTCGTTCTGCGATTCGGCCATGTCGCGCACGAAGGAGCGGTCAATCTTGAGCGATGACAGCGGCAGGCGCTTCAGGTAGGAAAGTGAGGAATAGCCGGTGCCGAAATCGTCCACCGAGATGCGCACGCCCAACCGCTGCAGCGAAACCAGCAGTGCCTGCGCCTGCTCCGGATTGTGCAGCAGCACGCCTTCGGTGATCTCCAGCACCAGGCGCGATGGCGCGATCCCCGATTCGGCAAGCGCATGACGAACCTGATTGAAAAAATCACCATGCCGAAATTGTCGCGGTGACACGTTCACCGCCATCGACATGTCCGGGATTCCCTCGCCGTCCCAATGCACCGCCTGCATGCACGCGGTGCGCAGCGCCCAGGCGCCGAGCAGATTGATAAGGCCGTTGGTCTCTGCAATCGGAATGAAATCCACAGGCGACACCATACCGCCCCCGGGTTGTGGCCAGCGCATCAGTGCTTCGGCGCCCGTCACCGTACCATCGGTGCGTGCGATCGGCTGATAGTGCAGCAGGAATTCGCCGTTGCGCACCGCCTCGAACATGTCGTGTTCGAGCTTGAGGTATTCGGAGCGCTTTACGACAAGGTCCTGGTTGAACAATTGCCAGCGGTTGCGTCCCTGGTCCTTGGCGCGGTAAAGCGCGGCATCGGCGCAATGCGTAAGCGTCTCGGCATCCGTCGCGTGGCTCGGATGCAGCGCAAAACCGATACTGATGCTTACAAACTGCGTATGTTCGCCAAGCAGGAACGGCGTTTGCATCGACTTGACCAGCCGTCGCGCCAGGCCGTCCGCTTGTTCCGGGGTTTCAACCTCGGGTAGCACCAGCACGAACTCGTCGCCTCCCACCCGCGCCACGGTATCAACGCCGCGAAGTTCGGCCTTCAGGCGCGCTGCAACCTGCGTGAGCAAGGCATCCCCGGCGCCATGGCCCAGGGAATCGTTGATGCGCTTGAATCCGTCGATATCGGCCACCGCCAAGGCAAAGCCCTGACCGCTGCGGCGGGTTTGCGCGAGGGCTTGGTCAAGGCGGTCCGACAGCAGCGCTCGATTGGGCAAGCCGGTGAGGGCGTCATGGGCCGCCGCTCGGGTGAGCTCTTGCTCGCGTCTTCGGTGCTCGGTGAAGTCACGGCCCACGATCAGCACGCCGGTGCCGCTCGCGCCGGTATCGCGGATTAAGCGAAGTTCCACCCAGGCAGTTTGTGTGACTGACTTGATCATGCGCAAGGTGACGCACTCACACGCTCCCGCGGAATCGCGCAGGCGCTCCAGCGCCTGCTCCAGGGCCGGGATGTCCTCGCTGACGATCACGTCGCGCAGGCGCGCGGCGGCGAGGTATTCGAATGAGTAGCCGAGCAGGGACAGGAGTCCCGGCGAGGCCGCGACGAAAAACCCGTCTGACGAAACCCTGGCATATAGATCGACTCCATGCTCGATCAGCAGCGCGAGCTGGCGCGCCGAGGAGGACGGCTCGTCTGCGGAGATTGTCTGCTTATGTGCAAGAGATACCGTCACTTCTCACCATTATTGGGCTTCAACGCGCTATTCGAGATATACGCTTGGCGGATGTCGGCCGAATTCTTTTTCGACCCCGATCCGGCCGTCGTCCGGTTCGCGTCTTGAGGCTGCTGCATAAGAATGATTCCGCAAACACGATTCAAATGGCACATCGCAATCGGATTGATTCAAGAATCCAGATACTGCCGCATCCAGTAGAACATCAAAACCGGGAATAGAGGGACGATCTGCACCCGATTCTCGCTTATGGATAGTCTGGACAAGAGGCCACGGACAAGGGGCCGGGGTCGGAACGGGCCCGGCTTAACCGCCGTCGGAGCCCCTTTTGCTAGCGCAGGAACGCGGTGACCGCGCGCGCGCGTAGCAGCAGTTCTTCCCACAGCGTGTCCATGTTGTCGCGGAATACGGTATTGGCGTCGGCCTTGAGCACGTACCAGCCGCCGCGATCCAATTCGAGGGCAAGCTGGCCCGGCGCCCAACCGGCGTAGCCGTTGAAAAAACGCACCCGCCGCGGCGGGGTGTGCAGCAACTGTTCCACCACGGCGGGATCGAGCGCGAAGGATACGTCGCCGAGCACGCGCAGCGCGCCTGCCGGATTCGCGCTCGCGCGGAATACGGCGAACAGGCCGGCAGCCTCCACCGGTCCGCCGAGGTAAAGCGGTTCGGTGAAGCGCTTCATCACCGCGTTGTCGGGCAGGATCTGGGCGAGCGAGCGCTGACCGGGGCGGTTTACGATGAAGCCCACGCTGCTGCCGTCCGCAGCCTGGGTGACCAGGACTACGCTGCGGCGGAAATGGGGATCGAGCAACACCGGCGAGGCGACCAGAAATACGGCGTTTGCGGAAGCGCCGGTCTGGGCCGACGCGATGGATGCCGATCCGAGCAGGGCCGCGAGCAGCAGCAGCAGTCGTACGCTCATCGTTCTGCCTGCACTTGCGCGTGGCGGAAGCAGCCAACCAGGTGGTCGTTGACCATGCCGGTGGCCTGCATATAGGCGTAGCAGATGGTCGAACCCACGAATTTGAAGCCGCGCCGGACCAGGTCCTTGCTCATGGCGTCGGATTCAGGCGTGCGCGCGGGCACCTGTTTCATGCCGCGCCGCCGATGCTGCTTCGGCTTGCCGCCGACGAAGCGCCAGATGTAGCTGTCGAACGAACCGAATTCCTTCTGTACCGCGAGAAAAGCTTTGGCGTTTTGTACCGCCGCGGTGACCTTGAACCGGTTGCGCACGATACCGGGATCGGCAAGCAGGCGCGCGACTTTACTGGCGGTGTAGCGCGCAATTTTGCGCGCATCGAAGCCGTCGAAGGCTTTGCGATAATTGTCGCGCTTGTTGAGGATGGTGGACCAGGACAAGCCCGCCTGTGCGCCCTCCAGGATCAGGAGTTCGAACAGGGCGCGGTCGTCATGCAGCGGCACTCCCCATTCCGCGTCGTGATAGGCGATATAGGCGTCGCTGCCGAGGCACCAGGGACAGCGGGATTTGGAGTCGATTCCGTGCACGTTCGCATCATAGCGCCGCGGCGGCGCGCATGCCACGGCCGGTCGACAGGGCGCGCCGCCCCTTTTTGCAGCACCCTGCCAAGGATTAATCGTTTGCCTTGTAGCCCATGCGGAAGCCGCCCCAGTGCCTGCCTTTGAGGTGTATGGGCACGGACAAGTCGTGCATGACTTCGCCGGTATCGCGCCTGTAGGTCTGCACCAGGACCTTGCCGGTGTGCGCACCCCTCGTCGTAAAGCGGTGACACCGGGTCGCGCCGACAGCACGCAGCCCCGTGAATCGCATCAGATGAGCCCGCGCGCCGACGCCAGCAGGTAACCGATCAGGCAGGAGGTGGACACGCCGATCAGTCCGGGCAGTATGAAGCTGTGGTTGATCACATACTTGCCGATGCGCGTGGTGCCGGAACGGTCGAACTGGATCGCTGCCAGGTCGCTCGGGTAGGTCGGCAGGATGTAGTAGCCGTAGGAGGCGGCCGCGAAGGCGACGATATAGCCGGGCGGCACGCCGATCGCCAGCCCGACGGGCACCATCGCGCTGATTGCCGCTGCCTGGGAGTTGACGAGCTTGGACACCAGCAGCAGGGCGATGGCGTAGGTCCAGGGCTGGGTCTTTACCAGTTCCGTCAGCGCGGCCTTCAATTCCGGCAGGTGCGCCTCAAACACCGTATCGGCCATCCAGGCGATGCCGAACACTGCGACTACCGCGATCATGCCAGCGCGAAACACTTCGGTCTTGCCGATCAACGCCGGATCGGTCTTGGTGAACAGGATAATGAGGGCGCCGGCCAGCAGCATGAACATCTGGATGGTCAGCACCATCGACAAGGGTTTGCCGCCGAATAGCGGTCGCAGCGATTGAAATGCGCCCAGAAACGCAACCACCGCGATGGCGCCAAGGAAGATCCACATCGCAGTCCATTGATCTCGCGAAAGCGTCTTGCCCAGCAGCGTGGTCGACTCGCCATAGATGATCTTGCGCTGTTCCGGATCGGCGATGCGCGCCTGGAACTCCTCGTCGCGGTCGAGGTCCTTGCCGCGGAACCAACTGAACACGCCGATCGCCAGGACGCCGGCCAGGGTCGAGGGGATGGTGATGGACAACAGTGCGATGAAGTCGATGACCTGGCCTTCGACCGGCACCTTGGCGAGGAAGGCTACGAGCGAGACCACGGCAACGGAAACAGGACTTGCCATGATGCCCATCTGGCTCGCGATCGAGGATGCCGCCATCGGCCGTTCGGGCCGGATGTTGTTCTTGATCGCGACGTCGTAGATGATCGGCAGCATCGTATATACGACGTGACCGGTGCCGCACAGGATGGTCAGGAAACAGGTGACGAACGGCGCCAATATCGATATGTATCTCGGATTGCGGCGCAGCACCTTCTCCGCCCCCTTCAGCATCACCTCCAGGCCGCCCGAGGCCTGCAGGGTGGCGGAGGCAGCCACCACCGCGATGATGGTGAGTATCACGTCCACGGGCGGCTTGCCCGGGGGCAGCTTGAAGGCGAACACCATGAGGACGATGCCGATACCGCCCAGCAGGCCGAGCGCCACACCACCCTTGCGCGCGCCGTAGAACAGACAGATGAGAATGATCGCGATTTGCAGCAGTAGTTCCATGATGAAATCTCCGAAGGCCAAACCGCTGTCTTCTGCAGGGAAGGGCAACTTCCACGGTTATCGGTGCAGCGCCAGGCGCGCGCATGCCCGCACCCCATGGATCATGCCTGCGTGAGAATCGGCACCTTTTGATTTCTATCAAGTTTTTCGCAATGCCCTTTGTGCTACTCTGGGGCGAGTTTTCCGGCATTGAGAAATCCGGTTGCGCAGTCCGCCCGGCAAGACACGCCTGCTCGAGCAAGGGCGTTTGCGCGCGTTTTGCGCGACTGGACCAGGTTGGCAGGCAACATTCGGCAGCGCTGCTGGCGCTGCATGCAATCGCGGTAACCTCAAGAGGCAGATACGACCGCGCCTGGAGCGCCGCGCGGCGGGTGTTTTTTGGCAAAGCTCAACTGAAACCAAATCGAGAAAGGGGAAACCATGGCTGATGTATTGGCTCCGCTGGCGGGAAAAATATGGCAAGTCCTGGTCGAAGTCGGCGCAAAGGTTGAAGAGGACGACGAACTGATCGTAATCGAGGCGTTGAAAATGGAGAACACCGTATATTCGCCGTCCGCCGGGACGGTCAAGGAAATCCTGGTAAAGAAGGGCGACAGCGTCGAGGACGAACAGCTCCTCATGGTGCTCGAATGACGAACCGCAGGCAATAGACAGAGGCGAGGCAAAAATGAATTTTGAACTTAGCGAAGAGCAACAACTGATCCAGGACACGGCCCGGCGATTCGCCGCGGAGGAGATCGCGCCGACGCTCGAGCAAGAGGAGGCGAAGCACGAGTTTCGCGCGGATCGCGTCGCGAAAATGGGGGAACTCGGATTCTTTTCCTGCGCCTTGCCGGAGGAACTGGGCGGCAGCGGCATGGGCTTCATGGAATCGGTGCTGATGTCGGAGCAGATCGCCAAGATATCGGCGTCCTGGCGCCTGCCGTTCAACATGCAGAATCTGGGGCCGGCACTGACCGTGACCAAGTTCGGCACCGCTGCGCAGAAAAAGAAATATGTACCCGGCTGGGTGGCCGGCACGCAGCTCGGGTTCTTCGCCATGACCGAGGCCAACACCGGCTCCGACGTATCCAGCATGAAGACCCACGCCATCGACAAGGGTGACCACTGGGAAATGCATGGCACCAAAATGTGGATTTCCCAGGCGCACGTCGGCGACGCCGGGCTGCTCTATGCATACACCGACAGGGCCAAGGGCAACAAGGGCATGACCGCGTTCATCATCGAGCCGAAGAACTGGAAGGGCTGCACTGCGCGCGCGATCGAGACCAAGCTCGGCCTGAAATGCGCACCGACCGGCGAGTTCGCCTTCGACGGCATGAAGGTGCCGAAGGAGAACGTGCTGGGCAAGCCGGGCGACGGTTTTCGTATCTGCATGTGGCAGCTGAACCAGACCAGGCTGGGTTGCGCCGCGGGCGCGCTGGGCGTTGCCGGCGGGGCGCTGGACATCGCTATCAAGTATGCCAATGAGCGCACCCAGTTCGGCAAGCCGATTTCGCAGCATCAGATGATCATGGCGCAGATCGCCGAGATGACGGTCGAGCACCAGGCGGCGCAAATGCTGGTGTACAAGGCTGCGTGGCTGAAGGACCAGGGCAAGCCGAACCAGTTCGAGACCTCGGTCGCCAAGTTCGCCGCATCCGAGGCGGCGGTGCACGCGGCCAACGAGTGCATGAAGATCTACGGCTCGTTCGGATTCTCGACCGAGTATCCGGCGGAACGCTTCTACCGCGACGCCAAGTCACTGCAGGTTGTGGAAGGGACGTCCAACATCCAGAAAATCATCATTTCGGGCATGGCCTGCGGGACCACGCCCAACCGCGAATAGAAAGAAAGGCAGGAAAAAGGGGTCAGCTCAGTCTGGCCCCATTTTATTTCTAAGTTAAGGGAAAAATCGGAATGAGACCGTATTTTGAGAAAATGCCGGGCTTCGGCAAGGCGCTAAAGGAAAACCGCATCGCGCGCACGCAGGAAAGCCGCGCCAAGCTGGAGGCGGTCGAAGCGGAGATCGCCGAGGCGAGAAAGGCCGTGGAGGAAGTGGGCATACCCACGGCCAAGATCAACGAGCGCGGCGGGCTGACGGTGTGGCAGCGGCTGGAGTACCTGGTCGATCCCGGCACCTGGCAGCCGCTGCACAGCCTCTACAACCCGGAGGACAACGAAGAGGGCACGACCAACGTGGTCGACGGCCTGGGCAAGATCGGCGGCCGCTGGGCGGTAATCATCGGCTTCGACAACAAGGTGCTGGCCGGCGCCTGGATCGCCGGGCAGCCGGACAACATCCTGCGCGTGACCAACCTCGCCAAGCGGCTGCACATCCCGCTGGTGTGGCTGGTGAACTGCAGCGGCGTCAAGCTTCCCGACCAGGAGAAGTTCTACGCCGACCGCCGCGGCTCGGGCGCGCCGTTTTTCCGCCACGCCGAGCTGGAGCAGGCCGGCATTCCGGTACTCGCCGGCATCTACGGCACCAATCCGGCCGGCGGCGGCTACCAGGCGATCAGTCCGACCATCCTGATCGCGCACAAGGACGCCAACATTGCCGTGGGTGGCGTGGGCATCGTTTCCGGCATGGCGCCGCAGGGCGGTTTCGATGTCGCGGGACTGGAGCAGCTGATCGCGGTTACGCGCAACATGAAGGACAAGCCGCCGGGCAGCGCTTCCACCCATTACGATGCGACCGGCTTTTTCACCCGCGTCTGCGACGAGGAAAAAGAGGTGCTCGACGGCATCAAGGAATACATGCGCATGATCCCGGCGTATGACCCGAAATTCTTCCGCGTGGCCGAGCCCGCCGAGCCGCAGCTTCCGGCTGCGGACTTGTACCATCTGCTGCCTTTCAACCAGAAGTCGGATTACTCCTTCGACGACATCCTCGCGCGCCTGGTTGACGGCAGCGAGCACATGGAGTTCCGCCCGGGCTATGGGCCGGAGGTGTACACGGGCCTGGTGAAGCTCGACGGCATGCTGGTGGGCGCGATCGGCAACCGCCAGGGGCTGTTGCCCAAGGGCTATCCCGAGTACGCGGATTACCCCGGCATAGGCGGGAAGCTATACCGCCAGGGCCTGATCAAGATGAACGAGTTCGTGACCCTTTGCGCACGCGACCGCGTGCCGGTGATCTGGTTCCAGGATACGACCGGCATCGATGTGGGCGATATCGCCGAAAAGGCGGAGCTGCTCGGCATCGGGCAGTCGCTGGTCTATTCGATCCAGCAGGCCGACATTCCGATGATGCTGGTGGTGCTGAGGAAGGGCAGCGCCGCGGCCCACTACATCATGGGCGGGCCCACGGCCAATCGCCAGAACGCGTTCACGCTGGGCACGGCGGCGACCGAGATCTACGTCATGCACGGCGAGACCGCGGCGGTGGCGAGCTACGCCCGCCGCGCGATCAAGGACAAGGACTCGGGCAAGGCGCTGGAGCCGCTGGCGCAGAAAATGAACGAGATGGCGCAGAAATATCTGGATACTTCACGGCCGGCGTACTGCGCCCGCCACGGTTTCGTCGATGAGATCGTGGATCTTTCGGCGCTGCGCGGCTACCTCAAGGCGTTTGCCGGGGCGGTTTACCAGAACCCGAAGTCCATCTGCCCGCGCCACCAGATGCTGCTGCCGCGGGTGATCAGGGGCTGAGGGCGTCGACCTCCTGGTTAGGTGTCGCGCCGCTTAGCTGGCAATGTGACAGCTAATCGCGTGTCGGTGGTTCGCTTCCGCCCTAGGCCACCAATACACAAGGCCAACCGTTCTCGGTTGGCCTTTCCATTTCGTTCTTTTGGCGTGCGTAAAGTCCGCCGCCGATTGCGTGTATCCTCCCGAAGGTATTACAATAGAAAACGCCGTAATACAAATGGAGGTATGACATGTCGACGACGCTCACTAGTAAAGGCCAGGTCACCATCCCCAAGCAGATTCGTGATGCACTGAATCTGGCGCCGGGCTGCGCGGTGGACTTTGCCGTAAATCGCGAGGGCGACGTGGTGATTCACAAGGTAGGCGCGCGTCCTAGCCGCAAAGCCGATCGCTTCGACGCTGCTCGTGGCAAGGCCGACATCAAGTGGCGAACTGACGACCTGATGGCCTTGCTGCGCGGTGAAAGCTGATGTTGTTGGTCGATACCAATGTGCTGGTCGACATTCTGGAGAACGATCCGGAATGGGCTGACTGGTCGATCGGCCAATTGCGCGCACAGTCGAAAATTCATCGGCTGGCAATCAACCCCATCATCTACTCCGAACTGTCGCTGACGTTTTCGACGGTCGAGGCGCTGGATCAGGCCGTAGGCAACATGGGCTTGGCATTGGTCGAGGTCCCGCGCCCAGCTCTGTTTCTCGCGGGTAAGGCGTTCGTGCGGTACCGCCGCCAAGGGGGCCAGAAGAACAATGTTCTCGCCGATTTTTTTGTTGGTGCACATGCCGCCGTGTCGCGATATCCATTGCTGACCAGGGACACTCGACGCTACACCTCGTATTTTTCCGATGTCGCACTGATAGCGCCAGATCTGAAGTGAAGTACGACTTCATCAAGCGGCATGATCGCGACCAAATGGGGTCAGGGCGACCGAATGGGATCTGAGGCGAAATGTCCTCAACCGCTTGCGCAAGCCCGCAACGGATTATCCTTCGTCGATCTGCCCGCGGGTCAACCGCAAGGCCGCTCGATGGAGACGGAGCCCATCACCGTCACATTCAGGTTCTTGATCCCTCTGTTTTCAGTTTTGTCGGCCAGCATCGTTTTCCCATCCGAGGTTGCGGCCAGTTGAGCCTTGCAGTGCGCACGGATGTTCACCCCGCCCACGAGAGTTACCGTCGTTCGCAGGCAGTACCAGCCGTTGGGATTCAACAATTCAATGGTGGACCCACCCATCACGTTGACGACAGGGTTGATCAATACCAGGGAAGGAGAACTGGTGGGCTCGGTATCGCCGGCGCTTCTCCCGATTCCAAACACCTTTACCGATGTATCCAGGGTCTTGAACTGCGGGTTCTTCCCGAAAGGATGATCGCCCCAGGCTTTGAGGCAGCCGGCAATCGAGGGGTCGACTTCCTGAGCCGAGACAGCCGTCGGGAAGGACAGCGCCAAGGCCAATGCCAGCAGGGCGGCGATAGGGAGGGTCTTTTTCGATGATTTCATGTTGAGGTATCTCCAGAGGCAAGGCTACACGTCAACTAAACTAAACCTTCGGCTTGGCGCGCATTTGAGATTGGTCAACAGTTCGCCATTTGACCCGACGGGCCAAATTTCCCCTTCAAGCAGTTGCCGTAGCGGGGTGGATGTCAGCCCGCCTTTTCCCGCCTCAACTGCCGCTGTGCCTGCTCCCTGAACTGGGTCGGGGTGCAACGCTTGTGTTTGGAGAAGAAGCGGGAGAAATAGGCCGCGTCGGAGAAGCCGAGCGACAGCGCGATTTCCTTGACGCCGATGAAGGTGTAGACGAGGTCGCGTTCGGCTTCGAGCAGGAGCCGGGCGTTGATCGCGCCAAGCGCCGACTTGCCCAGCACCTCGCGGCACACGCGGTTGAGTTGCGTCGGTGTGATGCCGAGTTCGCCGGCGTAGAAGGCCACGGATTTGTGTGTCCGGTAGCCGCAATCGAGAAGCGCGCGGAATCTCTGCAGATGCAGCATCTTGCGGTTCGCCGGACCTGGAGCCCCTGGGTCCTGCGCGACCTGCGAGCGGGCGGCGAGGATCAATGCCGTGGCAAGGCTCGCGTGTATCGCGGCAGCGCGCCAGGCGGCGTTGCCGCCGAATTCGCCGACGATGGTCTGGAACAGCTGGTCGACACGCAGGGCTTGCGCGGACCGGGCCTGGAATCGGTGCAGCTGCGGCAGTGCAAGCCGCGACTGCAGTTGCGGGGCGCCAGCGAGTATCGCGTCGAGATACTTTTCCACGATGGTGATCACGGTGCCCTGAATATTCCGGGAGAAGCTAAAGCCGTGGACGCTCAGCGGCGGCAGGGTGATGATGCATGGAGGCTTGATCGCTACCCTCACTCCCTCGAACTGCGCTTCGCCGCCGCCGCCCCTGATGTACAGAATTTGAAAGAAGGCTTCGTGCCGATGCGGCTTGATCTCCCGGTCGTAGAGACGGCTGCGATCGGCGATGGACTCGCAGTGCAGCCTCTCCGGCGGGAGGTTTTCGGACAGCTCGCCGTAGAGCGCATAGGTCGGTATCGCTTGCATTGGGCCGCCCGTCGGATCCGTTGGAATGTTCGGATTGTCCTGTAGCTTGTCGCTTCTGTCCATTTGCAGACGTGCGCCGGACCGTTACCCTGTGCGTTCGTTCAGGAAGGGGGGCTCGCCATGCGCGTACAGGTCGCCATCATCGGTGCGGGTCCGTCGGGGTTGCTCCTGGGACAACTGCTGCATCTCGCCGGCATCGACGCGATCATCCTGGAACAAAGGAGCGGCGACTATGTGCTGGGGCGGATTCGCGCCGGCGTGCTCGAACAGGGCGCGGTCGGTCTGCTCGAGCGCGCGGGAGTCGCAGCGCGGTTGCATGCGCAAGGCCTGGTGCACGACGGCATCGAGCTTTGTTTCGAGGGCGCGCGCCACCGCATCGACTTGCGCGGACTTAGCGGCGGCAAGAACGTGACGATTTACGGCCAGACGGAAGTCACGAAGGATCTGATGGATGCGCGGGTGGCCGCGGGCGCGAAGACGGTGTACGAGGCCGAGGACGCGCGCATCCACGACTTCGACAGCGAGCGGCCGAAAGTGCGCTATCGCAAGGACGGGGTCGAGCACGAGATCGCCTGCGACTTTGTCGCCGGCTGCGATGGCTTCCACGGGGTGTCCCGGCAGAGCGTGCCGCAAGCGGCGATCAAGACCTACGAGCGGGTGTATCCGTTCGGCTGGCTCGGCGTGCTGTCGGATACCCCGCCGGTAGCGGAGGAATTGATCTACGTGAACCACGAGCGCGGTTTCGCGCTTTGCAGCATGCGCTCGCGCAGCCGCAGCCGCTACTACCTGCAGTGCGAGCTCGACGAAAAGACCGAGGCATGGCCGGACCAGCGCTTCTGGGACGAGTTGCGGTTGCGTCTGGACGCCACGGCCGCCGAACGCCTCGTCACCGGCCCGGCCATAGAAAAAAGCATCGCGCCGCTGCGGAGTTTTGTCGCCGAGCCGATGCGCTTCGGGCGGCTGTTCCTGGCGGGCGATGCGGCGCACATCGTTCCGCCCACCGGGGCGAAGGGGCTGAACCTCGCCGCAAGCGACATCCATTACCTGTCGTCCGCGCTGATCGACTACTACGCGTCCGGAGCAAGGACGGGGCTGGATGCCTATTCCACGAACTGCCTGCGGCGGGTGTGGCAGGCGGTTCGCTTCTCCTGGTGGATGACCGGCCTGCTGCACCGTTTTCCAGAGAGCGGGGCTTTCGGGCAGAAGATCCAGCGCGCCGAGCTCGACTATCTGGTCGGCTCGGCGGTGGCGGCCGCTGTGTTGGCCGAAAACTACGTCGGCTTGCCCTACTAGATCAGCCCCATCCCCTTGAGCACCGACAGCATCACCGCTGCGGCCACGACCGAGCCGATCTGGCCGCCGGTGTTGACGCCGGCGGCGTGCATGAGCAGGTGGTTTTTCTTGTCGTAGAGCTGTCCCTGCGCCTGCACGACCCGGGCCGCCATCGGGAACGCCGAGATGCCCGCGGCGCCGATCAGCGGGTTGACCTTGCCGCCGGTCAGTTTGCACACGATCTTGCCGAACACCACTCCGGCCACGGTGTCCATGCAGATGGCGACGAAGCCCATGCCGAAAATCATCAGCGTCGTCGGCTTGAGAAAGGCGTGGCCCTCCATGGTGCCGCCGATGGCCAGCCCGAGGAACAGGGTCACCGTGTTGGCGATCTCGTTTTCCGAGGCCTTGGTCAGACGCGCCACCACGCCGCATTCGCGCATGAAGTTGCCGAGCATGATGGTCCCCATCAGCGGCAGCCCCTTGGGCGCGAGCAGACCGGTCACCAGGGTTACGACGATCGGGAACAGGAGTTTGGTCTGGGTGGACACGCTGCGCTTTATCGGCGCCATTTTGATTACCCGCTCCGCAGGGGTGGTCAGGGCCCGCATGATCGGAGGCTGGATGATGGGGACCAGCGCCATGTAGGAGTAGGCCGCGACCGAAATCGGGCCGAGCAACTGCGGCGCGTATTGCGAGGCGACGTAAATCGCCGTGGGCCCGTCGCAGGCGCCGATGACGGCGATGCTGACCGCCTCCAGCGCCGGAAAGCCGAGGGCCAGGGCCAGCAGCAGGGTGAGGAAAATGCCGAACTGCCCGGCCGCGCCGAACAGCAGCATCCTCGGGTTTTCCAGCAGGGCGCCGAAGTCGATCATCGCGCCGATGCCGATGAAGATCAGCAGCGGGAAGACTTCGTTGGCGATCCCCATTTCGTACAGTATGCGCAGCAATCCGCCCGGCTCCATCAGGTCGGAGAGGGGGATGTTGACCAGCATGCATCCGAACCCTATGGGCACGAGCAGCAGCGGCTCCACTTCCTTTTTCACGCCCAGATAGAGCAGGACGGCGGCGATCACGAGCATGATCACGTTGGGCCCGCCCTGCGTGAACAGATAAGTGACGCCGGAGGTCAGCCCATACAGGCCGGTCTGCAGGCTCTCGAGCATTTTATTTCTTCTCCGGGCTGGCGGGTTTGGCGGCGAGCGGAAAGACCTTCTTCAGCAGGTCCATGACCAGACCCAGGATCCAGAGGGTCAGAAAGGTTCCTCCCATGCCGACGATCATCATGGTGAGTCCGAAGGTCCATTTGGCATTGTCCATGGGGTGCTTTCAGAAAGTGGAAGGTCGGGGCGCGCGGCGCCTGGCTGCTTGTCTAGACGCGTTCGATGATGATCGCCAGGCCCTGGCCCACGCCTATGCACAGGCTCACCGCGGCATAGCGGCCGTTGATGCGCTCGAGCTGGCGCGCCGCGGTCAGCGCCACGCGCGCACCCGAAGCGCCCAGCGGATGGCCGATCGCGATCGCGCCGCCGTTCGGGTTGACGCGCGCGTCCTTGAAGTCGATCTTGAGCAGCGTCAGGCAGGCGAGCACCTGGCTGGCGAAGGCCTCGTTGATCTCGATGATGTCCAGGTCCGAGAGCTTGATGCCGGCGCGCTCGCAGGCGAGCGGGATGGCGTAGGCCGGGCCCACGCCCATGATGCGCGGCTCGACCGCGGCTGCGGCGCCGGCGAGGATGCGCACCATCGGCTTCTTGCCGTTCTTCTCGCCCCATTGCCGGCTCGCGAGCACCAGCGCGGCGGCGCCGTCATTGACCCCCGAGGCGTTGCCCGCGGTCACCACGCCGCCTTCGAACAGCGGTTTCAGCTTGACCAGCGATTCCATCGAAGCATCGCGGCGCGGGTGCTCGTCCTGCTCGACCATGACCGGCGGCGCATCTTTCTTTTTCGTCGGTAGCGCGATCGGCAGGATCTCGCCCTTGTAGAAACCGTCGGCTTCGGCCTTCACGTACTTCTGCTGCGAGGCGAGCGCGAACTCGTCCGCCTGCTCGCGCGACACGCCGAAGTCCTTGGCGACGTTGTCGCCGGTTTCCGGCATGGAGTGGGTGCCATACTGCTTGGCGAAGCGCGGGTTCATGAAGCGCGCGCCTATGGTGGTGTCGTACATCTTCACATCGCGCGAGTAGGCGGACTCGGACTTGCCGATCACATACGGCGCGCGCGACATGCTCTCCACGCCGCCTGCAATGTACAGCTCGCCTTCGCCGCAGGTGATCGCACGCGCGGCGTCCAGCGTCGCCTGCAGGCCGCTCGCGCACAGGCGGTTGACGGTCGCGCCCGGCGTGCGTGGCGGCAGCCCCGCCAGCAGCGCGGCGAAGCGCGCGACGTTGCGGCAATCCTCGCCGGCCTGGTTGACGTTGCCCAGCAGCACATCGCTGATCTCCTCCGGCTTGAGTCCGGCCTTCTTGACCACCGCAGCGATCACCGTCGCGGCGAGGTCGTCGGGCCGAACCACGGCGAGTTTGCCTGCGTGCCGGCCGAAAGGGGAGCGAAGTCCATCGTAGAGGTAGGCGTCCAGCATGGTGTGTAATCTCCTGACTTTAGGTGTGGGCGGCAGGGCAGACTTGAAGCTGCGGGGAATTTTCGCTGATTTTACCTCTAATCCGCGCTGCTGGCAGTAGCGCCTGGCATGAACTCCTTGCCAGCGGCCGCGGCCGGGACGATACTTCAGGCAAACGGACGGCCCAGCATAGGGCCGGGTGAAGATAGTCTGGAAAACCGTGCTTTTTGGAGGAGGGAAGGTGGCCATGTACAAGAAGATCCTGATGGCTTTCAACGGATCGCGCGAGGGACGCTCGGCCTTGCTGGAGAGCGCCGAGATCGCGGAGTTCATCAAGGCGGAAACGCATCTGTTGGCGGTGGCCGGGATGCCGCCCAGCCTGTTCCTGACCGAGGGCTTTCTGCCCGAGGAGTTGCTGGAAGAGGAGAAAAAACGCACCCAGGAGATTCTCGACGAGGGGATCAAGCTGCTGAAGGAGCAGGGATTCAATACCACCGGACACCTGACAGTGGGCGAGCCGGTGGAGGAGATTTGCCGCGTCGCGACCGAACTCGGGGCCGATCTGATCGTGCTCGGACACCGGCAGAAACTTTCGTTTGCGGCGCGCTGGTGGAAGGGCTCGGTCGGGGCTTCCCTGCTCGACTACGCGCCGTGCAGCATCCTTATCGCCCGCGGGCATTGATCCGTCCCCGCAGCGGTCCGGTCCGAAGCGCCGCGGGCGGGCCGGGTCCGGTTAAATTATTTTGATTGGGCCTAAACCTTTTCTCGGCTTGTCCGTTAGCAAGCATAAGGCGGTGCGTTTCGCCCGCCTCCCGCAACGGATGAGTCATGAGCTTGCTAAGCCGGCTGTTTGCCGAACAGGAATTCACCGAGCAACCCTATAGCGCGGAAGTGTTGTGCTCGAACTGGGTGGCGCAGCCGCTGGGGCAGCCGGCGGCGCCAGGTCGTACGGCCGCCCTGGAGCGGCTGCGCGAAGCGGATACCTTGACCTTCCTCGCGCGCATCTACGCCAGCCAGCGCTGCTAGCATTCCCGCCTCGACCCGCCCCGCGGCGCGCCGCCCGCCCCGCTTCTCTTGCGCCGGGCGCATAATCCCTACGGTCTGCGTTCACTACCGACTGATCCGCATAGGCGATGCCGTCCATGAGCAGCTGGGACATTTTCTGCACCGTGGTCGACAACTATGGTGACATCGGCGTTTCCTGGCGCCTGGCGCGGCAGCTGGTCGCCGAGCGCGGCCTGCGGGTACGCCTGTGGGTCGATGATCTCGCGAGCTTGCGCAAGATGTGTCCGGACATCGTGCCTGGCCTGGAGTCGCAGCATAGCCATGGCGTGGAAATCAGGTGGTGGCGCGAGCCGTTTCCCGCGGTGGAACCGGCAGACGTCGTGGTCGAGGCGTTCGCCTGCAACCCGCCGGCGAACTATGTCGCGGCGATGGTTGCGCGACAGCCGCAACCGATATGGATCAATCTCGAATTTCTGAGCGCAGAAAACTGGGTGCGGGGCTGCCATGGGCTGCCCTCGCCCCACCCGTCTCTTCCCCTGGTAAAATATTTTTTCTTTCCAGGTTTCGTCGCCGGCACGGGCGGACTGCTGGAGGAACAGGGGCTGGTGCAGGCGCGCGAGCGGTTTCAACGCTCCGCCGTGGAGCAAGCGCGCTTCTGGATGGATCTGGGCCTACCCGCGCCGCGCACGGACGAGCTGCAGGTTTCCCTGTTCTGTTATCCGCACGCCGGGATAAGCGCGCTGCTGCGGGCTTGGGCGGCCGAACCGACGCCGGTGCGCTGCCTTGTGCCGGAAGGAACGGCAACGGAAGCCTTGTCGGCGTTCTTCGGGGCCGACAGCCTCGCGCCCGGTGCGATCCTGCGCAAAGGCGGCCTGGAAGTCCGGATATTCCATTTTCTAGATCAGGACCAATACGACCGGCTGCTGTGGGCCTGCGATTTCAACCTCGTGCGCGGCGAGGATTCCTTTGTCCGCGGGCAATGGGCGGCGCGGCCTCTGCTATGGCAGATTTATCCGCAGCAGGAGGGGGCGCACTGGCCCAAGCTGGAAGCCTTTCTCGGCCTGTATTGCGCCGGGCTGCCGCCGCAGACCGCAGTGGCCGTCAGGAGATTGTGGCAGGCATGGAACAAAGGCGACAATACCGAGATCGAATCGGCCTGGCCAGGCTACTGGGAGAACCGGATCGGGCTGGAGGCGCATGCCCGGCGCTGGGCAGGGCAGCTGGCTGGAACCCGCAATCTCGCAAAAAATCTTGCGCAGTTTTGCGAAAATTTGTTAAAATAGAAAGCTTTATAAGTCATTACAAGGGCGCATCCCCGCATGCTTCCCTGAAGTCGTGGGCCGTTCCGGCGATTCTGAAACGGCCCTTGGATAATTCAAACCGTGTAGGAAGACAGAAATGAAAATTGCACAAGAACTCCGCGCAGGCAACGTGATCATGCTCGGAGCTGACCCGATGGTGGTGCAGAAGGCCGAATTCAGCAAGTCCGGCCGCAACGCTTCCGTGGTTAAAATGAAGCTGAAGAACCTGCTGTCCGAGTCGGTCAGCGAGAGCGTGTACAAGGCCGACGAAAAGTTCGACGTCGTAGTGCTGGAGCGCAAGCAATCCACCTACTCGTATTTCGCCGATCCGATGTACGTGTTCATGGACGCCGATTACAACCAGTTCGAGGTGGAAAAAGACAACATGGGCGAGGGGATCAATTTCCTCGAGGACGGCATGCAGTGCGAGGTCGTGTTCTACGATGACCGCGCGATATCGGTCGAATTGCCCAATACGGTGGTGCGCGAAATCACCTATACCGAACCCGCCATACGCGGCGACACTTCGGGCAAGGTGCTCAAGCCGGCGAAAATCAACACCGATTTTTCGGTGCAGGTACCGTTGTTCTGCGCCACCGGCGACAAGATCGAGATCGACACCCGCACCGGCGAGTACAAGCGACGGGTCTGAGAGTGTCTGACAATACGAGGGGACATCCCCTGAGGGGACTTTCCCCTCAAGGGGGATCGGGCCCCTTCGGGGCGCGTCCCCTCGTGCTCCCCTAAATCAGCCGTTGCAACATTCGTTTTGCAACGGATTCCAAGCAGGTTGCGGCATGTGCAGGAAGAGCGCGCATTCCCGCGCCCTTTTTTTGCCCCGGCCGGACAGCTGCCGCTCGCATGCTCACTCTGCATCTCCCCCCTTGACGATTTGTCGTTTAGCGGGTATAACGCGGACAAGTGTTTAGTTTCAAGTGCTTGAGAGCGGTTCCCTGAGTGGTACGTCCTTTTCAGTCTTGAGATTCAAACATTCATCGGGCTAAGTCCCGAAATTCTCAACTTTTAAAGGAACGCAACATGGCAACCGGCACAGTGAAATGGTTCAACGACTCCAAGGGCTTCGGCTTTATTACCCCTGACGGCGGCGGCGAAGATCTGTTCGCACATTTCTCCGAGATCAATATGCAGGGCTTCAAGACGCTCAAGGAAGGGCAGAAAGTGTCCTTCGAGATCGTGGACGGCAAGAAAGGCAAGCAGGCAGCCAAGATTCAAGCCGCTTGATCTAACCAGTTTCCAATTGAAAAAGCCGGGCGAGCGCCCGGCTTTTTTTTTACGCCCGTGGGGCAACGCCGGGCAGCGAACGCGCCAGCGTTGCTATTTCGCGTACTTGCGGAACTCGGGTTTGCGCTTTTCGCGGAATGCGTTGCCGCCTTCTTTCGATTCGTCGGTATCGTAGTAGAGCTTGAGCGCCTGCATCGCGAACGAGGAAATGCCGCGAATCATCTCGGTGTCGACGTTGAAGGAGCGCTTGGCGAGCGCGATCGCGGTCGGGCTCATCTGCAGGATTTCCGCGCACCACTTCGCCACTTCGGCGTCGAGCTGCTCGTGCGGCACGACCGTATTCACCAGTCCCATCGCCAGGGCATCCTGCGCGCCGTAGCGGCGGCACAGGTACCAGATCTCGCGCGCTTTCTTCTCGCCGGCGACGCGCGCGAGCAGCGCCGTGCCGAAGCCGGGATCGACCGACCCCACCTTGGGGCCGACCTGGCCGAACTGCGCCTTGTCCGAGGCGATGGCCAGGTCGCACAGCGTCACCAGGACGTTGCCGCCGCCGATGGCGTAGCCGTTGACGCGCGCAATCACCGGCTTCGGAATATCGCGGATGATGCTCTGCAGTTCCTCAACCGGAAGGCCGATGGTGCCGCGCCCGCCATAGCCGCCGTCTTCGGCGTCAGCGCTTTGATCGCCGCCGGTGCAGAACGCCTTGTCGCCCGCGCCGGTGAGCACGACGACGCCGATGTCGCGATTCCAGCCGGCCTTGCCGAAGGCCTGGATCAGTTCCTCGCAGGTGTTGCAGCTGAAAGCGTTATAGACCTTGGGGCGGTTGATGGTGATGGTGGCGACGCCCGCCTGCTCGGTGTAGATGATGTCCTTGAATTCCATGATGTGATTTTCCCTGTGCGATTTGTTCTGGGTCATGTTTGTTCTGGGTCATTGTCTAGTTCGGGATCGTTGGGTATTATGAATACGACACTACCTTGACGCAACCGAGGTCCGCGCCGGGGACACCAAGAAGCAGCCAGAGTTACGCGGAGGTTGCATCTCTTGCCTCCGGTACACTGGCCAGTCCGGTTGCTTTCGACATTTCCAACCAGGCAAACCCGGAGAAAAAAACATGGACATTCCCGCGCCCGATCAACACCAGGAGCTGCGCGAAGCGCTGCGCGACCTTTGCCGCGGCTATCCCGATGAGTACTGGCGCAAGCTCGACTACGAGCGCGATTTTCCAGTGGCGTTCATCGATGCGCTGACCAAGGCCGGCTGGCTGGCGGCGCTGATTCCGCAGGAATACGGCGGGTCAGGCCTGGGTCTGGCGCAGGCCTCGGTGATCATGGAAGAGATCAACCTGTGCGGCGGGAACTCCGGCACCTGCCATGGCCAGATGTACAACATGGGCACGCTGTTGCGCCACGGCTCCGAAGCGCAGAAGCGCAAGTATCTGCCCAGGATCGCCTCGGGCGAACTGCGGCTGCAATCCATGGGTGTGACCGAGCCGACCACGGGCACCGACACCACCAAGCTCAAGACGACCGCGGTAAAGCAGGGCGATCGCTATGTGGTCAACGGCCAGAAGGTGTGGATCTCGCGCATCCAGCACTCGGATCTGATGATACTGCTGGCGCGCACCACGCCGGTCGCCCAGGTCAAGCGCAAATCCGAAGGCATGTCGATATTCATCGTCGATTTGCACCAGGCGATCGGCAAGGGCCTCGCCCTGCAGCCGATCCGCAACATGGTCAGCCACGATACCTGCGAGTTGTTCTTCGACAATCTGGAGATTCCGGCGGAGAACCTGATCGGCGAGGAGGGCAGGGGGTTCAAATACATCCTCGATGGCCTGAATGCCGAGCGCATCCTGATCGCCGCAGAATGCATAGGCGACGCCTACTGGTTCATCAACCGCGCGAGCGCTTACGCCAAGGAGCGCGTGGTGTTCGACCGGCCCATAGGCCAGAATCAAGGCGTGCAGTTCCCGATCGCCGAGGCGTACATGGAGACCGAGGCGGCGAACCTGATGCGCTGGAAAGCGTGCGGACTGTTCGACCAGCACCAGCCCTGCGGCGCCGAGGCGAACATGGCCAAGCACCTTGCCGCCAAGGCTTCATGGGAGGCGGCCAACGTCTGCCTGCAGACCCATGGCGGCTATGGCTTCGCCTGCGAGTACGACGTCGAGCGCAAATTTCGCGAGACGCGACTGTATATGGTGGCGCCGATCTCGACCAATCTGATTCTGTCCTACGTCGCCGAGCACGTGCTCGGTCTGCCGCGGTCGTTCTGAGGATGGTAAAGCTGAGCGGCCGTTCCGCGTTTCTGAAACTCCTGCTCGACGAGGGTGTAACCCATCTCTTCGGCAACCCTGGCACCACCGAGTTGCCGCTGATGGAAGTGGTGCCGGATTTTCCCGAGCTGACTTATGTGCTCGGCCTGCAGGAAGCGGTAGTGGTGGCGATGGCCGACGGCTACTCACGCGCCTCCGGCCGGCTTGCCGCCTGCAGCCTGCACGTCGCCCCGGGCCTCGGCAACGCGATGGGCGCGCTCTACAACGCCAAGTTCTCGGGTTCGCCCTTGATCGTCACCTGCGGCCAGCAGGAGCAGGGCCACGGCCTGCTCGAGCCGCTGCTCTACGATCCGCTGCTGCCGATCGCGCAGCCCATGGTCAAATGGGCGGTAGAAGTGACGCGCGCCGAGGACCTGCCGCGCATCGTGCGCCGCGCGGCGAAGCTGGCGCTGACCCCGCCCACCGGTCCGGTGTTCATCAGCCTGCCGGGCGACGTGCTCGATGCCGAGGTCGAGCTCGATTTCGGCAAGCCGACCCGGGTCGACGCGCGCGTGCGTCCCTCGGACGAGGCGCTGGCGCAGCTCGCGGCCAGGCTGCTTGCGGCGCATGCTCCGGTGATCCTCGCGGGGCAGGAGCTGGCGATCCATGACGCTTTCGCCGAAGCGGCCGAGCTTGCCGAATTGCTCGGCGCCGCGGTGTACCAGCAGCCCATTCCTTATTGCGCGCAATTTCCCAGCGCGCACCCGGCCTATCTCGGCGCGCTGACGCGCAACCAGAAGCAGGTGCGCGCAGCGTTGCAAGAGTTCGACCTGATGCTGTGTCTGGGCGCTGACTTGCTGCGCATGTCGGTCTACAGCCCGAGCGCGCCGCTGCCTGAAGGCATGCCGGTGGTGCACATCAGCGAGCGCGACTGGGAGCTGGGCAAGAACTACCCGACCGAGCTGGCGCTGCGCTCGAACGTGAAGGAGACGCTGCGCGCCGTGCTGCCGCTCGTGCGCGCGCGCCGCAGCAGCGCTGAAGCCGAAGCAGCCGGGCGCCGGCTCGCCGCGTTCAAATCGTGCAACTGGACGGCGCAGCGCGGCGAGGCGCGCATCGAGGTCATGCGCGCGGCCGCAACCACGCCGATCGATCCGCGCTACCTGATGCTCTGTATCAGCGAGACGCTGCCGCAGGACGCGATTGTAGTGGAGGAAGCGCTGACCTCGTCGACGTCGCTGCCCGGGTTTCTGGAGTTGCGCGACCGCAGAGGCTACTACGGACTTGCCAGCGGCGGCCTTGGCTTCGGCGTACCCGGCGCGGTAGGCATCAGTCTGGCGCAGCCGGGGCGGCCGGTGGTGGCGGTCATCGGCGATGGCAGTTCGATGTACGGGGTGCAGGCCTTGTGGACCGCGGCGCATTTGAAGCTGCCCATCACTTATGTGATCGCGAACAACCGCAGTTACCGCATCCTCAAGGAACGGCTGGTGTCCATGCGTGCCACCGACCGTTTTACCGGCATGGACATGCGCGACCCGGAAATCGACTTCACCGGTCTCGCGCGCTCGCTGGGCGTGCCGGCCGAACGCATCACCGATCCGCAGGGCATCGTGCCGGCGCTGCGCGCGGCATCGCCGGCCGGCGGGCCGCGGCTGATCGAAGTGATGGTTGCGGATGGCTTTGGCGGCTGAGCGGCATCCATGCCGGGCTAGCCGGAATCAAACAGTCCCGCCTGCCGGCCTGGAAGCGGACTCTCAGTCCAGTCCGAGCATGCGGCCGATTTCCCTCAGGAAAATGCCGACCCGGACGCCGTCCGCACGCAGTTCCGCCCCGGCCCGGTCAAACAAGGCATGCACGGATTTCATCTTGTCCTCGATCTGCGGGAACTGAGCGCCGGCTTCGCCCAGCATAAGCTTCAGGTCTTCCACCTCCGCGCGCAACTGCGCGTATTTGGCGCTGTCCTCCGGCAAGGCGGCGAGATTCGCAGAGATCTCCTGCACCAGGCTTTTCGCGCGATCGATATCGAATTCGCTCTTGTTCACGGTTTTCTCCATTGTCGTAGCTAGCCTATCCGCAGCGCGTGGCTGCCATATTGAGCAAGATCAAGTCCCGGCCGGTGGCCGGCCCGCGCTCCTATTGTCCATCTTCGGCGCCGCCTGGGCGCAGTTGATTTCATCGGCCGCGTCCACCTCGGCCGCGAAGGCGCGCGCTGCGTGCTGCTTGACGCCGTCAAGCCGAAGCAGTTCCGGATCCAGCGGTACCCCGACCCGTCTTCAGCCCAGCGAATCCCAGAATTCGACCATCCTCCTGCGCATCGCCGCGTCGGGAAGGCGTCCGCGCCCGGCGTTGAGGTTGTCGAGCATGTATTCGGGCTTGTCCGTTCCCGGGATGACGCAGGTCACCGCCGCCTGCGCGAGCACCTCGCGGCGCGAAAACAGTCGGCGGGCAGAAAAACGATCATTCGTCATGTCACGCTCCTTGTCGTGTCAGCAACTGCGGCGCTGCGGGCAACGGCATGGCGCGCGCGGCGTTCGTGCGCGCGCCCGAGCCCCAGCGCCAGCAGCAGCCAGCCGGCCGCGACCGGCACGGTCGCCAGCGAAATCAGCGAAAGCTCCAGGCCTGCGCCGCGCAGCGCGGCAAACAGCCAGCCGCTCGCCGCGTCGGCGCCGCGGAACACGACGATGTCGATCACGTTCTTGGCCTTGTATTTCTCCTCGCGTCCGACCGCGGTGAACAGCACTTCGCGCGCCGGGTTCGACAGCGCGAAGTTGGCGCTGCGCTGGAGCGCCTGGAAGGCGATGACCACGGCCAGCGCGGGCGACAGCGCCAGCACCGCGAAGCCGGCACCGAATACCAGCGGCAGAAAAGCGGCCGCCGGGCCGACGCCGAAGCGCGCGATCAGTTTTCCCGTGGCGAAACACTGCACGATGAGGGTGAGGACGCCGATGGCGAAGTCGATAGTGGCAAAGATGCGCGTGCGCACCGCCGGGTCGTCCGAAGCGGCGGCCACGATGTTCGCCTGTTGAAAATACAGAAACGTGCCGGCGAGCGACAGCAGCGACACCCACAGCGCGATGCCGGCGAGGTAGGGCGAGCGCAGCACCAGCGCGATGCCGGCCAGCCAGCCGCCGCCGAGCACGGCCGACTCGGGTCGCGCGACCGCCGGTCCGCTTTCCTGACCAAGTTGCGGCGCGGCCGCTTCCAGCCGCCGCGCGCACAATACTGCCGCTTCCAGCAACAGCGCCGCCACGATGAGCAGATTGACCGGGCCGAGCGGCAGCGCAAGCCCGAACGTCACTGCCGGGCCGATCAGCGCGCCGGCGGAGCCGCCGGCGGCGATGAAGCCGAACAGCCGCTTGCCCTGCTCGCTCGTGTACAGATCGGCCATGAACGACCAGAACACCGACACGGCGAACAGGTTGAACACGCTGATCCAGACGAAAAATACCCGCGCGACCTGGACCTTGCCGAGGTCGAACGTGAGCAGCAGCCAGAAGATCGCGATGTTGGCGACGAAAAAATGGTAGACCAGCGGGATGAAGCGCCGGCGCGGCAGGCGCGCGACCGCGGCGCCGAACATGGGGACCGCGGCGAGCATCACGACAAAGGTCGCGCTGAACAGCCATTGCAGGTTGCGCACGCCGCCGGCGATGCCCATTTCGTCGCGCAGCGGGCGCAGCACGTAGTAGCCGGCCAGCAGGCAGAAGAAATACGCGAACGACCAGGCGAGCGCCTGCGCTTCATGCGGGCGCACCGCGGCGGCCTTGCCGAGCCAGCGGTGCAACAAAGGTCCGCTCACGCTAGCCGTAGTTGATTTCGTCCGCCGCGTTCGCCTCGGGGGCGTCGGCCGCGTAATCGCGCCCGTGGCGCCCGTCACGCGCCGAGGCCGCCTCGCGGTACCACTCGTGTGCGACGATGGTCGCCATGACTTCGTTGGTGCCGGTCCAGATGGAAGCCAAGCGGATGTCGCGGTAGATGCGCTCCAGCGGGAATACGTTGGTATACCCGATGCCGCCCACGACTTGCATCGAGTTGTGCACCACTTTCTGGCACGACTCGGTGACGAACTTCTTGGTTTCGGAGACCATGCGCCGCACCCGGTTCACTTCCATTCCGCCGTCCACCGCGCGCGAGGTCGCATACACCAGGGAGCGGCAGGCGTCGAGCAGCATCGCCCCCTCGGCGACCTGGAAACTCACGCCCTGGAAACGGTTGATGGTCTCGCCGAAGGCTTTGCGCTTCGACGTGTAGCCGGTGGCGATGTCCAAAGCGGCGCGCGCGGGGCCGATGGTCATGGCGGCGGTACCCAGCCGCTCCGGGATCATCATGGTGGTGAACACCGGGTAGGCGCCGTTGACCTCGCCGACGACGTTTTCGCGCGGAATCCTCACGTCCCTGAACACCAGCCGGCCGGTGCCGCCGCCGCGGCATCCCATCAAACCATAGAGGTACTCGACCTCGACACCGGGACCGCGATCGACGATGAAGCAGGTGATGCGCTTTTGCGGCGCGGCAGCCGGGTCCGCATCGGTGCGCGCATAAACCAGAAAGTAGTCGGCGCCTTCCGCGCCGACGATGAAACGCTTTTGCCCGTTCAGGAGGAAGTAATCGCCTTTGTCTTGCGCCGTGGAAGTGGCGCCGAAAAAGTCGGATCCGCCGCGCGGTTCGGTGAGGCATTCGGCGGCGAAAATCTCCCCGCGCAGCAGCGGCTGGACATAGCGCGCCTTCTGCGCGTCGGTGCCGTGCAGCACGATCGCGTCGCAGACGAGATCGGCGCCTACGCCGAAGACACAGGCAAGTTCGTAGCTCAGGCTGCCGATTTCCTCGCTGATCGCACACGATGCGACCCAATCCAGTCCTTTGCCGCCCCACCTGACCGGGTGGCGCACGCCCAGAAGGTTGCGCTGTCCGGCCTCGCGCAGCCACTCCCTGGGGAAACGTATTTTTTCCTCGTCCATGTCCAGGATCAGCTGGCGCGGAGTCGACTTCACGAAATCGCGCGCCGCATCGCGGGCGCGGCGTTGTTCTTCATTCAGCAGATGGTCGAACATGACGCTCCTCTTTGGCAGGTTAAACAGGGTTTGACGGCAGTATAGATCGCTTCGCTCGCGCGAGCGCAATCCGGACCGTCAACGGGAATAACCAAGAAGCCGTTGCAGAGTTGCACATGTGCCGCATGACCGTGCTGGCTGCACGCTTCGGAGTCTTGTATGATTCCCGGCGTATGCATGACCAGTCAACGCGCCCCCCCAACCGCTTCGATCTGCCTGAGTGGGCCGGCGCCTTCGGCGATCTGGGAACGCTGATTCCTTTCGTGGCTGCCTACATATCGATTCTGAAAATGGACGCCAATGGCCTGCTCGTGGCCTTCGGCGTGGCCCTGATCGTGGCCGGCTCCATCTACCGTACGCCGTTTCCGGTGCAGCCGATGAAGGCGATCGGCGCGGCGGCGGTCAGCCAGGCCACGCTTGCCGCGGGCCTGGGCGCGGCGGCTGTGGTCGGCGCGGCGCTGACGACGGGTCTGTTGTGGATGGTTCTGGCGCTGACCGGCCTGGGCAGGCGGGCGGCAAAATGGGTTCCGCGCTCCGCGCTCCTCGGCGTCGTCATGGGGCTGGGTTTTTCCTTCATGCTCGAAGGCATACGCATGATGTCCGCCAGTCCCTGGATCGCGGGACTGCTGCTGGCATTGACCCTGTTGCTGCTCGGCCGTCCGCGCGTGCCGGCGATGCTGGTGCTGTTGGGCGTCGGGGTGGTGGTCGCTTTGATCGGGCAGCCGGAACTCATGCGTGATCTGGGCGCTCTGAAACCCGAATTCAAGCTCCCAAGCCTGGCATGGACATCGCTGTCCATGAGCGATCTCTGGCTGGGATTCATACTGCTGACACTGCCGCAGCTTCCATTGACCTTCGGCAATGCCTTTATCGCGATCACGGAGGAAAACAATCGGCTGTTTCCCGACCGGCCTGTCACCGAGCGCTCGGTGGCTTACTCCACCGGCTTGATGAACCTGGGCTCCAGCCTGATCGGGGGCATACCGATGTGCCACGGCGCAGGCGGCATGGCGGGCCACGTCCAGTTCGGCGCGCGCACGGGCGGTTCGTCCATCATTCTGGGCAGCGTCCTGCTTTGCGCCGGGCTGTTCCTTTCATCTTCGATAGTCACGGTGTTCAGGATATTTCCGCAGAACGTCCTCGGTGTCATCCTGTTCATGGCCGGCTTGCAGCTCGCCCTGGGCAGCCGCGACAGCAGCGCGGAAAAGGCCGACCGCTTCGTCGTGCTGGCAACGGCAGCGCTCGCGATCTGGAACGTCGGTGCGGCCGTGCTGTTCGGCATTGTGGTGCACCACGCGTCCCAGCGTGGATGGCTGCGCATCTGAGTGAGTTCGAGTGAGCGCGTCCACCCGGACAAAAAAGGCTCCCGCAGGAGCCTTTTTGAAAAACCGGTTGCAGTGTGCTACTGTTTGGTGGCGGTGATGATCTGGAAGTTGCCGAAGAAATAGGTGGTGCGCTCGCACTTCCATCCGCCCGCGCTTTCCAGATAGTTGAGCGGGTCGTGCGTATCCCAGAGCGCCAGACCCAGCGGCTCGAACACCTTGAAGTAAGTCCAGCTCAACGCGCGCAGCACCCACAATTGCGGCCGGTGAAACTCGGCAAGAAACAGCTTTCCGCCGGGGGCGAGCATGCGCCCCGCCTCGTCCAGGGCTTGTCCTTTCAAGTGGTGCGGCAGCTCATGCAGCAGAAAGAATATGACGTTGGCGGCGACACCGCCGTCCTTTTGCTTCATCGACGTGGCATTGTCTTCGACATATTCGACTTTTCCGGAATATTCTCCGAGCTTGCTCTTCGCGTGCACGAGTTCGTTCTGAATGATGTCGGCGATGAGGACACGCTCTGCGCCCGTCTCGACCGCAGCTTTCACCACCCGCGGAATTACATTGCCAAAGGCGCACGACGTTATCAGCACCTTCTTTTTTCTCAGATCCATTTGCTTCAGCTCGGAAACGATCTTCGAAACCAGATGGTGATACTGAAACAGCAAAATCGCCGAAATGATGGGTTGAAAATCGACCATCTTGATCAGACGCATGTTCGAATAGATCGGATAGACATGCGATTTTTCGCTTTCCGAGCCCGGCGACAGTCCGCGCAATACCAGCGCCCCCCTCGTCACCACGAAGAAAAACAGGCCGGTAGATGCCAAAACAACAAACAGGGCAAAAACAACGTTTATCATCCACGCGTTCATTGTTCTTCCTTAACAATAGGGAGTTGGCTGCACTCTCGCTAGTATCGCGGCTTTTCCTGGCCCCATCAAGCCAATCAAGCCGGAATTTTTGCCAGCCGCCATGTTGGCGGAAAAGACTATATTGCATTTTGATGTATATCAAGCCTGAAACATCGCCCGAAAAATACCCCTGACCTGGAATCGGACGCGTAAACTGAGAGCCCCTAACGATGCGAGAGGACACGTCCCTTCGTGCTCCCCTAAGTCAGGCGCCCAACGGCAATTCCGCTAGGCGCTCAAAATATCACCGCCGGCGGGGCGCCAGACCGCCTGCGCAGTCTGGCCCGTTCCCCCGATTCGGTCATTTTGTCGATTCCGCGCCGGAATCCAGCCCACCCGGGCCGACAATACCGTTACCATAGGCGTACAGCGAACAAAGGAGATCTCATGGCAGGGTTAGACAAAACCACCCCTTCCCCGACCGAAATCAAACTGCACCAGAAATCGCGCGTGCTGGAAATCGCGTTCGAAGACGGCAAGCGCTACACGCTGCCGTTCGAGTTTCTGCGCGTCTACTCGCCCTCGGCGGAGGTGCGCGGCCACGGGCCGGGACAGGAAGTCCTGCAAGTCGGGAAGAAGGATGTGGAGATCACCCAGGTCGAGCCGGTGGGCTCGTACGCGCTGCAATTGGTGTTTTCCGACGGGCACGACAGCGGTCTTTATTCCTGGGATTATCTGTATAACCTGGGCGCGAACCAGGACGCCATGTGGACGCATTACCTCGATCGCATGCAAGCGGAGGGCGCAAGCCGCGAAGCTGCGACGGGCGCGTTCGCGCAGCGTCCCAAGTCGAAGTAGGCGCGCATGGATAGTCGCGGCGAATCCGGTGTGTTCGAGGACGCCGGGGAGGAACGGTGGGCCGGCGCGGCTGCGCGCTTCGAGATCGTGCTGATCAATCCGTATGAACTCGGGCGGCAGCCGTTCGCCCTGGCCGAGCCCGCGGCATGGCTGAAGCGGGACGGATTCGAGGTGCGCTGCATCGACCTTTCGCTGCAAAAACTCGATCCGGCCGTGCTTTCCGGCGCGCAGCTGGTGGCGCTGTATGTCGGCATGCATACCGCCACCCGCATCGCGGTCGAGGCGATCCCGCGCATCCGTACGCTGGCGCCGCGCGCGCATCTGTGCGTGTACGGGCTGTATGCGCCGATGAACCAGGAATTGCTGCGCGGCCTGGGCGTGAAAACCATCCTGGGCGGCGAATTCGAGCCGGGGCTGGCAAGCCTGGCGCGGCGGCTGCGCGCGGGTGACGCCTGCGATGCGCAAGCCGGGCCGGTGGTGCATCTGGGCAAAATCGATTTTCTGACGCCCGACCGCTCGGGCCTGCCCGAACTGGAACGCTATGCCCATCTGGTCCTGCCCGATGGCGGCAGGAAACAGCTGGGTTTCATCGAGGCCAGCCGCGGCTGCAAGCACCTGTGCCGGCACTGCCCCGTGGTGCCGGTCTATCAGGGCAAGTTCCGCGTCGTGCCGGTGCCGGTGGTGATGTCGGACATCGCGCAGCAAGTACGCTCGGGCGCCGCGCACATCTCCTTCGGCGATCCGGATTTTTTCAATGGCAGCACCCACGCGATGAAAGTGCTCGCTGCCATGCATGCCGGGTATCCTGGCCTGAGCTTCGACGCCACCATCAAAATCCAACACCTCATAGCGCATGCCGAGCTGCTGCCCGCGCTCAAGGCGGCAGGCTGCCTGTTCGTCACTGCGGCGGTCGAATCGGTGGACGACCGGGTGCTGCAATACCTGGCCAAGAACCATACGCGCGCCGACTTCGAGCGCGCTTTGCAGCTGTGCCGCGAAGCCGGCATCGGCATGGCGCCGACGTTCGTCCCGTTCACGCCCTGGACCACGCTGGAGAGCTACCTCGACCTGCTGCGCACGCTTTTACGCCTGCGTCTGGTCGAGGCGGTGCCGCCGATTCAGCTTTGCATACGCCTGCTCGTGCCCGAGGGTTCGTGCTTGCTGCAGCTGCCCGGATTCCGCGAAATGATGGCGCCGTTCGATGCGAAATTGCTGGGCTATCCCTGGCGGCACGCCGACCCGCGCGTCGACGCCTTGCAGCAGGCGCTGCAGGCCCTGGCCGCGCAAGGCGAGCTACAGGGACTGGCGCGCAGCGAAATTTTCGCGCAGATCTGGCGGCGCGCGCACGAGGCGCCGGGCTTCGCGCCGCCGCCGCTCGAGCCAGCGGATTTCGGCGAACCGATCGCGCATCTGTCCGAGCCCTGGTACTGCTGCGCCGAGCCGACCGAGCAGCAGCTGCAAAGCTTTTGAGCGGGCGCCGTGAAGCGCGTTCTGTTGCTGTTGCCGACCGCGAGCTATCGCAACGAGGATTTTCTCGCGGCGGCGAAGCAGCTCGACGTCGAAGTCATCGGCGTCGCGAATTACTGCCACCAGCTCGCGCCGGGCTGGGGCATGAGTCCGATTCAATCCGTGCCGTTCGACCAGCCGGTAGCCGCGCTGAAACAACTGCTGACCGCGCTCGGACGCAAGCCGGACGCGGTGCTGGCGGTGGACGACAGTGGCCTCGATCTGGCGGCCTTGTTGTGCGAATACTTCAATCTCCCGGGCAATGCGCCCGAAGCGGTGCGGCAGACGCGCGACAAGCTGGCGTTTCGCAACCTGCTGCGGCGGGGCGGCCTGCGCTGCCCCGAGTTCCGCCATCTGGACAGCGACACGCAGCAGACAAAGCTGCCGCCGCCGCTGGTCTTTCCGGTGGTGGTCAAGGCGCGCCGGCTGGGCGCCAGCCGCGGCGTGATCCGCGCCGATACGCCACCGGCGTATGCGCAGGCGGTGCAATGGGTGCGCGCCATACAGGCCAAAGCCGATCGCGACGCCGTGGCGCTGGGCTTGATTGTCGAGAACTTTATCCCGGGCCGTGAATATGCGCTGGAAGGATTGTTGCAGGACGGGCGGCTGCGCGTGCTGGCGCTCTTCGACAAACCCGATCCGCTGGATGGTCCCTATTTCGAGGAAACCCTGTACCTCACGCCGTCGCGCCTGGCGCGGGAAAGGCAGGATGAGATCGCGCAAACGGTGCAGCGCGCGTGCACTCTGGCCGGACTCGAACGCGGTCCCATTCATGCCGAGATGCGCGTAAACGCGGAAGGCGTATGGCTGCTCGAAATCGCCGCGCGCTCCATCGGCGGCCTGTGCGGCAGGATGCTGCGCCATGCGCTGGGCATGAGCCTGGAACAACTGATTCTGCGCGACGCGCTGAACCTGTCCCTGCCCGAGGTGAAACACGAGGCTTCGAGCGGTGTAATGATGATCCCGATTCCGCAGCACGGGATTTTTCACGGCGTGTACGGGATAGACCAGGCGCTCGACCTCGCAGGCATCAGCGACATCCAGATCACCGCCAGCCCGGGCCAGCTGATCGCGCCGCCGCCCGCAGGCGCGAGCTACCTCGGTTTCATTTTCGCGCAGGGAGCGTCGCCCGATGCGGTCGAATCCTGTTTGCGCAAGGCGCAGCGGCAACTGGTGTTCGACATTCAGGCGGATATTCCCGTGAGCGAGACGCGCGCATAGGGCAACGCCCAGGCACGGCGTGCATGGGCGCACACCGCCGCCGTTCGCGGGGGGCGCCACCGAACCGGCGCTGCGCCCGGATAGCAGCGCCTGCGCAGGTTCATTTATTCAGTAAGCATCGGCCTGCCGTTGTGCGCCGGCTGAACCGAAGCAGCAGACCTTTCACCGCCTGTAACCGTGCCGGTACAGCTTGCACAGCGCTTGTCTTGAGCCTATGGTTCCGCTTTTAGCGTGCGGCAGCAGTCGTTAAGTTGTTTCGGCCATCGCGCATGGCACAGCAATTGCTGCGGTATCGGTACAGAGACAAAAACCTTGTGCCGATCGAATATTGTCTTACTTTGATTTTAGTGGCTTGCATCAGAGAATTGGTGAGGTGCTGACGCTAGCTGAGTCGCCCGGAAGGCGGACATGCCGGAGATTCAACAGGTCCCTGTCAAGAGTTCAACAAAACGAAAGCTATGCCGGCCGAAGGTAGATTTCCGCGATCTGCGCCATTGGACCGGGTCAATGCAAAAGCTACGACATTGAGCAATTAAATTCGTTGGGGAGAGGAGGAGCACCGTGGCTAAAGAAACGCCGGCCGATAAAAAAAGCGGCGTAGGGAAATGCCCGGAATGCGGGGGCGCGCTGGAGAGAGTCCGCAGAACGGTTTTCATGCACGCTTTGATTGGCAGCAAACGCTACCACTGCTGGCATTGCCGCCAGGACTATCTGCACTTCCTGGGGCATTTCTTCCGCCTGTAAGAGCTCATTTGAAAACGAGGGGATATCCCCCCGGGGTGGGAGACCGAAGGTCGGGACCACCCGAAGAGGTGTGGGAGACCGAAGGTCGGGACCACCCGAAGAGGTGTAGGAGACCGAAGGTCGGGACCACCCGAAGAGGTGTAGGAGACCGAAGGTCGGGACCACCCGAAGAGGTGGGGGGGGGACTTTCCCCCCAAGGGGGATCGAGACCTTCGGGGCGCATCCCCTCATACTCCCCTAAGTCAGGGGCCATTTCAGCAATTTTGAAATGGCCTGTAAGTCAATTGAGTGTTGCAGGACACGACACCCGCCCGTCCCTGCCGCATTCTCTTGATCGAGATCGCAAGAATGCCGCGAATCAGGCCGTATCCGCCATTTATCGTTTGCTGTGCCTATAATCGAGAAACACGACATCCTAGGGAAAGACAATATGAAAACGCGCATCACGGAATTGTTCGGCATCGAGCACCCGATCATCCAGGGTGGCATGCACTTCGTCGGCTTTGCCGAACTGGCCGCCGCCGTCTCCAACGCCGGCGGGCTGGGCATCGTCACCGGGCTGACGCAGCAGACGCCGGAACTTCTCGCAAAGGAAATTGCGCGCTGCCGCGAGATGACCGACAAGCCTTTCGGCGTGAATCTGACCTTCCTGCCGGCATTCGCCAAACCGCCCTATCCGGAATATATCCGCGCGATCATCGAAGGCGGGGTCAAGATCGTCGAAACGGCGGGGCGGAACCCGGAGCCTTACCTGCCCTACCTGAAAGCGGCCGGGATCAAGGTGATACACAAATGCACCTCGGTGCGGCATTCGCTGAAGGCGGAGGCGATCGGCTGCGATGCGGTCAGCGTCGATGGCTTTGAGTGCGGCGGCCATCCGGGTGAAGACGATGTGCCGAACTTCATCCTGCTGCCGCGGGCGGCCGAGGAATTGAAAATCCCGTTCGTCGCCTCCGGCGGCATGGCCGACGGGCGCAGCCTCGTAGCCGCGCTGGCGCTGGGCGCGGAGGGCATGAACATGGGTACGCGCTTCATTGCGACGAGGGAGGCGCCGGTACATGAAAACGTCAAAAAGGCGATCGTCGCCGCCTCCGAACTCGACACGCGTCTGATCATGCGCGGGCTGCGCAACACGGAACGCGTGCTCACGAACGCGGGTGTGGAGCGATTGCTGGAAATCGAACATGCCAAGGGCGATGCGCTGACCATCGCGGACGTCTACGAGCAGGTCGCAGGCGTCTATCCGAAAGTGATGCTCGCTGGCGACATGGAGGCCGGCGCATGGAGCTGCGGCATGGTCGCAGGCCTGATACACGATATTCCCAGCGTTAAGGAATTGATCGACCGGATCATGAGCGAGGCCGAGGGCCTGATCGAGCAGCGGCTCGCGGGCATGAGCCGGAAATAGCGCGCCGGCTGCGCGATCAACGCAGCCAGTCTTCGCTTCGCTCCCACAAGGTCCGGGCAAGTGCCGCGTCCCGCGCGACCCGGCTGGGCGTTTTGGGCCGGCATTCGTCGTAGTAGAGGCCTGATCCCGCAGCAGCACTCGCGCAAGTCGCGCAGTGCAAAGTCGTGCGTGCCCCCTTTTCCGGGGAAATCAGCGCAAGTTTCAACAGCCAGGCCAGCGGCGACGGCACGGAGCGCCAGACCTCGGTGGCCACCACGCCAGGATGCAGGGAATAGGTGGTGACGCCGCTGCCCGCGAGCCTGCGGCCGAGTTCCGCGCTGAAAAGCACATTGGCCAGCTTGGAGACGCGATACTCCTGCAAGCCGGTTGCCGTGCGCGTGGGTGCGCGCAGCGCTTGCCAGTCCATGCCTCGCGCGCGAAAGTGCGCCTTGCTCGCCACGGTGACGATGCGCGCCGGCGCCGAAGCCTTGATGCGGTCGAGCAGCAACTGAGTGAGGAGGAAATGCCCCAGGTGATTGACGCCGAAAGCGAGCTCGAAGCCCTCCTTGGTGCAGCCGCGCGCGCCCGCGAGTCCCGCATTGTTTATCAAAATGTGCAAGGGCAAGCCGCGCGCGAGGAAAGTCCTTGCGCATTCGCGTATGGATGCGAAATCGTCCAGTTCGAGCGACAGCAACTCGGCTTTGCCGCCGTCAGGCTGGGCGCGAATCTCCTCGATCACGGCTTGCGCGCGCTCGGCGGAGCGGCAGGCGACGAATACCTGGGCGCCTTGCCTTGCAAGCTCTACCGCGGTGACGCGCCCTATGCCCGTGTTCGCGCCGGTGACCAGCGCAATTCTTCCAGCTAGAGGTTTGGGGTTGGTTTGCGCCATATCGAGGCGTCCTTTTTAGCAGTCCATTCGGTGCGCGTTTCTTCAAAGGCTCGGACATCCGCGTGAAGCAATCCGGCGTGCAGCAGTTGGCAGGCTACGTCAATTCGCCCGTTCCTGTCATGGTCCGCTTTCAGCGCGTGGGGGGAACCACCGCCGTCGGCAGGAATCGGACTACTTATTCAGCGCCGCTACGCGCGCCGATCATTGCGCGTCATCGCGGACGTTATGCCCCACCCACACCGGGGCTCAGGATGGTGATCGACCGCTTGCAATATATATTATCGTATGTATAATAAAACCACATGAACTTCACGTGGAAGGCCGCCAAGCGCGCCGCCAACCTGAAGAAACACGGCTTTGATTTCGCGAACGCCGAACAGGTATTCAACGGGCCTACCTTCACGGTGGAAGACGGCCGTGACTACGACGGCGAACGGCGCTTTAATTCCACCGGCTTTCTTGGCACGGCCATCGTGACGATCTGCCACACGGAAACCGAAGACGAAATTCACATCATCTCCATGCGAAAGGCGGAACTCCATGAAATCGAAATCCTCTCCCGCTACCTCTAAATCGCCACGCCTGCGCGTTGGCTTAAAGGATGTCAGCCGCGAAGAATTCGCCGCCGCGGTCAATGAACGCTTGGGCAAGCAGCGCGTTTCAATCATGCTGGATGGCGCAATCATTGCGTTCTTCAAGGCCAAGGCCGGGGAGCGCGGCTACCAGACCCTCATCAATCAGGCGCTTCACCAGGCCATGACGGGCGAGCAGATTGAATCCACGCTTCGCCGGGTGATCCGCGAGGAACTGCATACGGCGTGAGGCATAGGCGTGGTTCATCTTCATTCCACCTGGCATAACCGCCGGTTGCAGGCGAGGCGCATGAAGCGGCGCGCGCCTAAGTGCAAGCAATGGGCCCCGCGGCCGACCGGGCGTGCGGTGAATGGAAGCCGGCTCGGAGCGCAGAGCTTTCTCGACGAGGCGAATGATGAGCGTTGAACGGGAAACACCGAAGATCGCGTGCTTGCCGAACGGCCCGTACTACCTGCTGGCCGACATGGCGCCAACCGCGGTGCCCAACCTGTGCCGCGCCAATGGCGAGGCGTGCGCCACTGTTCGAGGGGTGGCCCTCTGCCGCTGTGGCGGTTCCAGGAACAAGCCGTTCTGCGACGGAACGCACGGAACCAACGGTTTCACCGATCGGAGAATCGCTGACGCCACCCGGAATCGCCGTGTCAGTTACGTGGGCAAGCGCATCACGATTCATGACAACCGTGGCATTTGTGCCCACGCGGGGTTCTGCACCACGCGTCTTGGATCGGTGTTCCGGATGAAGCAGGAACCCTGGATCGACCCGGATGGCGCAAGCGCAGAAGAGATCATTGAGACAGTACGGATGTGTCCGTCCGGTGCACTGAGCTATTCGGTTGACGACGTCGAATACCGCGATGCGGCGCGCGCGCCCATGGTGACGGTAACCGACGATGGCCCGTACGCGATCACAGGCGGGATCGAGTTGATCGGGGTGACATTCGGGGAGGGTGCATCGAAGGAGCATTACACGCTATGCCGCTGCGGCGCGTCGAAGAACAAGCCTTTTTGCGACGGGTCGCATTGGGATGCTGGCTTCCGCGACGCTGCGCGCTGATGCGCCGTGCTGCCAGCCACGAGGAGCGACGTCCAAACCCGGAACAAGAATCCTCTCGTCCGCATAACGGGAACGCCCGCAAGTCCGAAGAGGGGGCGGAAGCGGTAATATGCCCCCAATCGCGCTTCCGGACGGAATCTGACGCTCGAGTTTGCGATTAATCAAAGGCAGCGCTTGGAACTGATTGACAGGGGCCATGCGTACGCCTAGAGTCGATCCATCCGACCGGGAGAGCGCCGCCGATGCTTAGGCGGCCGCCGAAGGCGCAATACCCAGAAACTCTCAGGCAAAAGGACCGGTCGGGCGGAAGCGATGCTTCCGTTACTCTGGAGAGCAGCCGCCGAACAGGCGGCCACCGAAGGGGCGCGCAGCCGGACGGCATCGGGCTGTAATCTCTCAGGTATCAGGGACAGAGGGGTAATGTGGACCGCGAGGCCGGCATTGCCCTTTTTTCATTGCTACCGAGGAAAACGTGCTCAAAACTACAGCGCTCAACGCCGCCCACCGCGCCCTGGGCGCACGCATGGTCGATTTCGGCGGCTGGGACATGCCGGTGAATTACGGCTCCCAGATCGATGAACATCACGCGGTGCGACGCGATGCCGGGATGTTCGATGTCTCGCACATGCTCGCAATCGATTTGCGCGGCGCCGGCGCGCGCGATTTTCTGCGGTATGCCCTCGCCAACAACGTGGACAAACTGTGGGACCCGGGGCGCGCGCTCTATTCGTGCCTGCTCAACGGCGAGGGCGGCGTCATCGACGATCTGATTGTGTATTTCTTCACCGAGGAATTCTTTCGCCTGGTGGTGAATTCTGGCAGGGCGGAGACAGATCTCGCCTGGCTCGATACGATCAAGGAACGCATTGGTGCCGCGCTTGAATTGCGGCCGCGGCGCGATCTGGCGATGATCGCGGTGCAGGGGCCTAACGCGCGCGGGCGGGTGCGTCAGGCGCTGCCCGAGACGCGCGCGGCCAGCGAATCGATGCGACCCTTTCGCGGCGTGCAACTGGGCGAGTTGATGCTGGCGCGCACCGGTTATACCGGCGAGGACGGTTTCGAACTGGTGTTTCCGGCCGCGCGTGCCGAGGCCTTGTGGAGCGCGCTCATCGGCTGCGGCGTAAAACCCTGCGGCCTGGGCGCGCGCGACACGCTGCGCCTGGAAGCGGGCATGAATCTGTGGGGGCAGGATATGGACGAGAGCGTGTCGCCGCTGGACGCGGGGCTGGCCTGGACGGTCGATCTGGCCAGCGCGCGCGATTTTGTCGGCAAGACGGCGTTGCTTGCGCATCCGCAGAGCCGGCAGTTGCTCGGGCTGGTGCTCACGCAGAAATCCGGCGTGCTGCGCGGCCACCAGAAGGTGGCCAGCGCGGAAGGAGAGGGCGAAGTCACCAGCGGCACGTTTTCGCCGACGCTCGAGCGCTCGATCGCGCTGGCGCGCATCCCCTTGGGCGTGAAGGCGGGCGCGCTGGTGCAGGTGTCGGTGCGCGACCGGCAACTCGCGGCGAAGGTGGTGAAGCCGCCTTTCGTCCGCTACGGCAGGATATTGGTCGATAGTCAATTAACGGAGCAAGAAAAATCATGAATACTCCCGAACAGCTCAAATACACGGCAACGCACGAATGGGTAGCCAGCGCAGCCGATGGCACCCTCGCGGTGGGAATAACGGACCACGCGCAGGAAGTGCTGGGCGACATCGTGTTTCTGGAATTGCCGGCGGTGGGGAAGCGCTATGCGCAGGGCGAGGCCTGCGCGGTGATCGAATCGGTGAAAGCCGCTTCCGACATCAACATGCCGGTGGCGGGGGTGGTGGTTGCCGCCAACGACGTTCTGGCGCAAGCGCCGGAGCAGGTCAACGCCGATGCCTACGCCGCCTGGATGTTCAGGATCAAGCCCGACAATGCGGGCGATAGCGGCAGCCTGATGGACGCTGCCGCCTATGCCGGTCATGCGGCGAAATGAGGAGCCTGCCATGTCAGCCATCTTGAAGCCCGCGGCGTCGAGTTCGCCGCACCCGTCGCTGGCGCAACTGGAGCAGCGCGACGCCTTTTGCGCGCGTCACATCGGTCCGGACGCCGCGGAGCAAACGGCCATGCTTGCCGCGCTCGGCTATCCCACGCGCGCGGCCTTGATCGATGCCGTCGTTCCCGCCGGCATACGCAACAAGCTCCCCCTCGATCTCGCGCCGGGCCGGACTGAAACCGAGGCCTTGGCCGAGCTGCGCAAGATTGCCGCCAGGAACACAGTGGCGTGCTCGTTCATCGGCCAGGGCTATTACGGCACGCATCTGCCCGGCGTGATCCAGCGCAATATCCTGGAGAGCCCCGCCTGGTACACGGCTTACACGCCGTACCAGCCGGAAATAGCGCAAGGCCGGCTGGAAGCGCTGATCAATTTCCAGTCCATGGTGTGCGACCTTACCGGCATGGCCATCGCCAACGCATCGATGCTGGACGAGGCCACGGCCGCGGCCGAAGCGATGGCGCTGTGCCGGCGCAGCGCGATCGCCGGGAGCAATGTGTTTTTTGTCGCCGATACGGTGCTGCCGCAGACCCTGGACGTGGTGCGCACGCGCGCCGAGCCACTGGGGCTGGAGGTGATAACCGGGCCGGCGCAGACTGCGGCGGCGGCCGCGTGCTTCGGCGTGCTGCTGCAGTATCCGGCCGCGGGCGGCGAGGTGGAGGACTATCGCGCCCTGGTGCAGGCGGTGCACGCGCGCGGCGGCCTGGTCGCGGTTGCCGCCGACCTGCTCGCGCTCACGCTGCTCAGTCCCCCGGGAGAGTGGGGCACGGACGTGGTGCTGGGCTCGGCCCAGCGTTTCGGCGTGCCGCTGGGTTTCGGCGGCCCGCACGCAGCCTACTTCGCGACCCGGGACGAACTCAAGCGCAACCTGCCCGGGCGTCTGGTGGGCGTGACGCGGGACAGCCAGGGCAACTCGGCTTACCGGCTCGCGCTGCAGACGCGCGAGCAGCACATACGGCGCGACAAGGCCACCAGCAACATCTGCACCGCGCAGGTGCTGCTGGCGGTGATCGCCGGCATGTATGCGGTGTACCACGGCCCGCTCGGCTTGACCCGCATCGCACAGCGGATCCATCGCCTTACCGGCGCGCTCGCCAGCGGCCTGAAGAAGATGGGCGTGGTCATCGAGAACGCAACCTGGTTCGATACATTGACCATCGCCACCGGGGCGCGAACCGGGACGGCGCACGCTGCCGCTGCGGCACGCGGCGTGAATCTGCGCCGCATCGACGCAGGCCGCGTCGGCGTATCGCTGGACGAAACCAGCACCCGCGCGGAGGTGAAGCTGCTGTGGCAGATCCTTGCACCTAGCGGCGCGATCGCCCCGGATTTCGACGCGATCGAGCGTGGCGTGGAAGATGCGTACCCGACCAGTCTCAAGCGCAGCAGTGATTTTCTCGGGCACCCGGTGTTCAACAGTCATCACTCCGAAACGTCGATGTTGCGCTATCTGAGGCAGCTCGCGGAGCGCGATCTTGCGCTCGACCGCGCGATGATCCCGCTCGGTTCCTGCACCATGAAGCTCAATGCCACGAGCGAAATGCTTCCGATCTCCTGGCCCGAGTTCGCGCAACTCCATCCGTTCGCGCCGTCGGCGCAGACCGCGGGCTATCGCGAATTGATTACTTCGCTTGAGCGCATGCTGTGCGCAATCACCGGGTATGCGGCGGTATCGCTGCAGCCCAACGCCGGCTCGCAGGGCGAGTTCGCCGGAATGCTGGTGATCCGCGCCTGGCACCGCGCCCGCGGCGAGGATCAGCGCAAAGTGTGCCTGATTCCCGCTTCGGCGCACGGCACCAATCCGGCCTCCGCGCACATGGCGGGCATGCAGGTGGTGGTGGTCGCCTGCGATGCCGGCGGCAATGTCGATCTCGCCGACCTGCGCGCCAAGGCCGGCGAGCACAGCCATGAGCTGGCGGCGATCATGGTGACTTATCCATCAACCCATGGGGTGTTCGAGCCGGGGATAGTCGAAATCTGCGATATCGTGCATAGCCACGGCGGCCAGGTGTACATCGACGGCGCCAACCTGAACGCCATGGCAGGTCTGTGCGCGCCGGGGCGATTCGGCGGCGATCTGTCGCACCTGAATCTGCACAAGACCTTCGGCATTCCGCACGGCGGCGGCGGGCCCGGCGTGGGACCGCTGGCGGTGGCGGCGCATCTCGTGCCTTTCCTGCCCGGACACCGTGAATTGCCGGCCGCGGAGCACAGCATAGGCGCGGTGGCGGCCGCGCCCTACGGCAGCGCCGGCATCCTGCCGATTGCGTGGATGTATATCGCCATGCTCGGGCGCGAAGGCCTGCGCGCGGCGAGCGAAGTGGCAATCCTGAACGCAAACTATGTCGCCAGACGCCTGGCGCCGCACTATCCGGTGCTCTACAGCGGGGCCGGCGGATTGGTCGCGCACGAGTGCATACTCGACTTGCGGCCGCTGAAGGAGGCTAGCGGCATCGGCGTCGAAGACGTCGCGAAGCGGCTGATCGACTACGGCTTTCACGCGCCGACCATGTCGTTTCCGGTCGCGGGCACGCTGATGGTAGAACCCACCGAAAGCGAATCCAAGTCGGAGCTGGATCGATTCATCGACGCCATGATCGCCATACGCGAAGAGATCCGCGCGGTGGAGGAAGGCAGGCTGGAGCGCGAGGACAACCCTCTCAGGCGGGCACCGCATACGGCCGCCATGGTGTGCGCGGATCAATGGCCGCACGCCTATCCGCGTGAGCTGGCGGCCTATCCCGTTGCCGGGTTGCGCGCGAACAAATACTGGCCGCCGGTCGGGCGCGCGGACAATGCCTACGGCGACCGCAACCTGGTCTGTCGCCGCGTGCGCGTGGGGAGCTGACGCAACCCGGACGGCGGGCCGCTGCGAATCAGTTGCCGGCGGTGTACACCCGGCGCGTGCACGTAGCTGTCGCGCGCAACTTGATCTGGATCAATTGGCGCGCGACTGCCGGCCAGAAGCCGCGGCGAATCGGGTACAGTAACCGCGCAGATTTTTGCAGGCGCCGGTTTCGCGCCACGTTCAATGTCGTTTCAAAAAAACATAGGGGGAAAGCAACATCATGAAGCGCACCGTATTGAAAGCCATCACCGCAGTTTCTCTTGCGCTGGCAGGAGCCGGCACGGCAACTGCCGACACGTTCAGGCTGACCATCGGGTCAGGTCATCCGGCCGACGCCGCGATCTGGATCACCACCATGCGCGACTTCCTCGCGCCGGAGATCGCCAAGCGGGTGGAACAAAAAACCGGCCACAAAATAGAATGGGTCAACGCCTACGGCGGCTCGGTGTGCAAGCTGGGCGAATGCCTGGAGGCGGTGGAAAGCGGGCTGGTCGATATTGCGGACCTGCATGTGCCGTTCGAGCCGACCAAGCTGATGGCGCAGAACTTCCCGTATTTTGTTCCTTTCGGAACGCCTGATCCGGTGGTCGCGGCCAGGGCGGCGCGCAAGGTCTACGACGACGTCCCGGAGCTGAAGAAAATGCTCGAGTCCAAGTACAACCAGGTCTTTCTGGGAGTCGGCACCGTCGGCAACTACAATATGCTGACGACATTTGCGTGGGACAAGGTGGAGCAGCTCAAGAGCCGCAAGGTCGCGGCCGCCGGTCCCAACATCCCCTGGTTGCAGGCGGTGGGCTCGATTCCGGTGCAATCGAACCTGAACGAGGCCTATACCTCGTTTCAGACCGGCGTCTACGAAGGCTGGATCATGTTCCCGGACGCGACCGTCGGATTCAAGCTGCACGAGGTGGCGAAGAATTACACGTTCACCGATTTCGGCGCGATCCCGAACGTGCTGATCACCATCAACAAGGATACCTGGAAGAAACTCCCCAAAGCGGTGCAGGACATCATGCTGGAGGTGGGGAAGGAATACACGGAAGTGGAATCCAAGGCCGCGCAGGAGAAGGGACAGAAGAGCGTCGACATCATGAAGGCCGCCGGCGTGACCGTGCGCTCGCTGAGCGATGCGGAGAAAGCGAAATGGGCCAACGCGCTGCCTGACATTCCGAATCAGCGCACTGCGGAGATCAATAAAGCCGGTCAGCCGGGCAAGGCGATCGCCGCCTACATCAAGTACTTGAAGGAAGCGGGCGTCAAGCTGCCGCGCGACTGGAAGATCAGGTAGTTCTTGCCACCCGCCGCCGTCCCCGCGGGTCTGCGGACCTCGGGGATGGCGCGAACCTGTTACGGAAGCGCAATGAAATCCCTGATTAAGCTGCTGCATGGCTTGATGGCCTCGCTCAACGTCATCGGCGCGGTCTGGGTGTTGCTGATCATGCTGCTGATCACCGTCGATGTGATCGGCCGGGCGTTCTTCAACTCCCCGCTGTTCGGCGTCCCGGAGATCGTCAAGATTTCCGTGGTCGGCCTGGTCTGGTGCCAGATGGCGCATACGCTCAAGATCGGCGCCCATTTGCGCTCGACCATCCTGGTTGACCGCATGCCGCCGGCGGCGCGGCGCACGATCGAAATTGTCTCCTGTATCCTCGGGGCGGTCATGTTTGCGCTGATCGTCTACTCCGGCTGGGACACGACGGCCGAATCCTGGCGCATCGGCGAGTTCGAGGGCGAGGAACCGGTCAGGGTGCCCACCGCGCCGATCCGGACGCTGGTGCTGATCGGCGCGGCGCTGACCGCAATCCAGTTCCTGATCATGCTCGCCGACCTGATCCGCGGCAGGAGCCTGCATCAGGCGGAGGCGGAGTTCTGATGGAGCCAACCACTATCGCATTGATCACGGTCGGTTTCGTCTTCTTTCTGGTTCTCCTGGGTGTGCATATCGGCGTTGCGCTGGCGCTGTTGAGCGTAGTCGGCATCTGGGGCATCACCGGCAAGCCGCAGGTCGCCATCAGCCTGTTGAATACGACCGCCTACAGCGCGGTGATGGACTACGTGTTCGCGGTCATCCCGCTGTTCGTGCTGATGGGCATACTGGCCACCCTGTCCGGCGCGACGCGCGATTTGTTCAACTCCGCGCAGGTCGTGTTCGGGCGTATCCGCGGCGGCATCGGCATTGCCACCGTCATCGCTAACGCGGTGTTCGCCGCGATTACCGGCGTGTCGGTGGCCTCGGCGGCGGTGTTCTCCAAGCTCGCGATCCCGGAGATGGAACGGCTGAATTACGACCGCAATTTCAGCTACGGCATCGTCGCCGGCAGCGCCATCCTCGGCATGCTGATCCCGCCGTCGATACTGATGATCGTCTATGGGGTGCTGACCGAGCAGTCGATCGGACGCCTGTTCGCGGCCGGCATCGGTCCGGGCCTGCTGGTCACCGCGATCCTTTCCCTGGGCATCTGGCTGATGGTGCTTTTCACGCCGCGGCTGGGCGGGCGGATGGAGAAATTGCCGGTGCTGGATCTGCGCGCGGCGCTGCGCACCGCAGTCAGGCCCTGGGGCGTGATCCTGCTGATCGGCCTGGTGCTGGGGGGGATTTACGGCGGATTCTTCACGCCGACCGAGGCCGGCGGGATCGGCGCCGCCGGGGCCATGGTGCTGGTAATCGTCAACAGACAGTTCAACTGGAAGAATTTCACCGGCATCCTGAGCGAAATCGGGCGCACCACGGCAAGCATATTCCTGCTGTTGATCGCGGCGCAGATGTACAGCCGCATGCTCACGATTTCCGGCCTGGCGGCAAAACTGAGCGAATGGGCCGCGGCGCTGCCGGTGCCGCCGATAGTGATCATCGCGATGTTCATCGTCGTGTTCCTGTTGCTCGGGATGATCATCGATTCGGTTTCGATTCTCCTGTTGACCATCCCGATCATGTTTCCGGTGGCGGTCAAACTCGGCTATGACCCGATCTGGTTCGGCATGGTCAGCATCGTCGCCATCGAGCTCGGCCTGCTGACGCCGCCCTTCGGCATGGTCGTGTTCGCGATGAAGTCATCGCTGGGCCGATCGGCGAAAATCGAGGACATATTTCTCGGCGCCATCCCGTTCATCGTCATGCTGGCGCTGGCGCTGGCGATCATCGTCGCCTATCCGCCCCTGAGCACCTGGCTGCCGTCGGTCATCATGTAGCGGGAGTGAGGACTTTCAATGGAGAGCACAATGGGTTCGAGCGTCGGTTTGCTCGGTCTGGGGATCATGGGGTCGGCGATGTCGGCGAACCTGCTCCGGTCCGGGTACAAGGTATTCGGCTTCGATGTCCTGGCCGATCGCTTGCACGCGCTTGCGCAGGCGGGGGGCGAGCTGGCGCGCTCCGCGCGCGAGGTCGCGGAACGGGCGGACATCATCATTGCGGTGTTGCCCAGCGTTGCGGCTCTCGACGCTGTGGTGAGCGGTGCCGAAGGGATTCTGGCTTCGGGTCGCAAGGACCTGATCCTGGTCGAGGCCAGCACCTTTCCGATCGAGGACAAGCAGCGTGTGCACGATCTGTGCGGTCGGTCGGGCGTCACCATGCTCGACTGCCCGTTGAGCGGTACCGGCGCCCAGGCCGTGACCAAGGACCTGTCGGTTTACGCCAGCGGTGACGCGCAAGCCTGCGCGCGCTGCGCGCCGGTATTCGCCGGCTTTGCGCGTTCGCAGCACTACCTGGGTGAATTCGGCAATGGCAGCAAGATGAAGTTTGTCGCCAACCTGCTGGTGGCGATCCACAATGTCTCGGCTGCGGAAGCCTTCGTGCTCGGGATGAAGGCCGGATTGGATGCGCAAATGATCTACGATGTGGTCGGAGACGGCGCCGGCAGTTCGCGCATGTTCCAGGTGCGCGGTCCGCTGATGGTGCGTGGGCAATATGAGCCGGCCACCATGAAGGTGGAAATCTGGCAGAAGGACATGAACATTATTGCGGACTTTGCCGCGCGGTTGGACTGTCCGACGCCGCTGCTCGCGGCTTCGGCGGCATACTACACCGCCGCCATGGCGCAGGGCCGGGGAGGTGAGGACACCGCCGCAGTATGCGCGGTCCTTGAACAAATGGCGCGCCTGCAGCGCGGCGCCTCCGCTACAAAGTCAAACTGAAAGGAGTTTCCCCTTGGATTCAATGTTGCTCGAGCAAGCCAATGTGATCGCCGACCAGGCGCTGCAAAAAGGCCGGGAGCTGAAGTTCGCGCCATTGACCGTCGCGGTGCTGGACGCCGGCGGCCAGATCAAGGTGCTCAAACGCGAGGACAACGCGAGCTTGCTGCGTCCGGAGATCGCGCTGGGCAAGGCGTGGGGGGTGCTGGGCATGGGATTTGGCGGCCGCGAGTTGGCGCGGCGCGCCGAGCAGATGCCCGCTTTTTTCACCGCGTTGAATGCAATGTCCGCCGGCCGCATGGTTGCGCTGCCCGGCGGAGTGCTGATCAGAAATCGGGCGGGACAGCTGATCGGCTCGGTCGGGATCAGCGGCGACACCTCCGACAACGATGAAATCTGCGCGGTGTGCGGAGTTGAAGCCGCAGGGCTCGTCGCCGATACCGGGCGTAAGGACTGAGCGGCCGGGTTGCATACGCGGCGGCTCAATCGCCTCATTGGTTACTGCGACTTTGCGATGTTGCGCGGACGAGAAGCCATCCGCGCGGATCGCCGCTGGTGCGCGGAGATAGAGCGTGTCCGCGCACCAGCGGCGATCTTGTGGAAAAGCAAACCCGGACCGTTGTTGCTTTTGTACGTAACCGTGTTTTCCGCGCGGACACGCTTCACCTCCGCGTGGAAAACACGGTTGGCGCGCGCAGCGCGCAATGATTGCTTGTCACCCGCACGCAAACGCATGCGGGCGGCGCGCAAGTCAGCGCATGGCTTGCGCGGACGGCGGCCCGTCCGCGCGGATCGCCGCTTATGCGCGGAGGTGAAGCGTGTCCGCGCATAAGCGGCGATCTCGTGGAAAGCATGGTTGGCGCGCGCAGCGCGCAAGTCCTCCCGTCGTAATCCTCAACCGATCGGTGCCGGCCGTCCGTTGGCGTAGCCCTGGTATCCGGCAAAGCCCATATCCTGCAGCAACTGAATCAGGGACTCGGACTCGACCGCCTGGGCGATGATGCCGATTTCGAGCGGTTGCGCGATGCGGATCAGCGATGACACGATGAAACGGCTGTCCTGGTTTTGCGCCAGCTCATTCGTATACACCGGCGCGAGCTTGATGTAATGCGGCAGCAGGGTGTGCAGTTGCCTGAGCGAATCGCGGTGCAGGGTGAAATGGTCGATCGCAAACTGTGCGCCGAGTCGCCGCACTTCGGTGGCGAAATCGAGACTGAGCGCCGGAACCTTGATCACGCCGAACTCGGTCATTTCGAACACCAAACGCGCAGCGATGTCGCGCCGGCTCCGCAGTGCATCGATCAGGCGCCGGTGCGCAGTGGCGTCGGCCACGGTTTGCGCCGCAACGTTGACGGCGATGACCGGTGCAAGTGTTGCGCCGGCGTCGATGCGCGCAATCAGCAGTTCAAGCAGGCGGCAATCGAGGCGTGGCATCAGGCCATGGCGCGCAGCCATCGGCAGGAACTGGGCGGCGGCGACGGGGCTGCTGCCGTCGTCCAGCAGGCGCGTGACCACCTCGCTTTGCATCAGCGCGCGTCCCGGCAGGCTGAGAACGGATTGCGCGTATAGCGCCAGCTTGCCGGTATCGATCGCGCCCTCGATCTGCTCGCGCCAGGCGAGCGAACCGCGCCCGCGCCGGTCAAGCTCGGCGAGTTCGATGAGTTCGAGGGTGTTGGGCCCTTTTTCCTGCGCCCGGGTCAGGGCCAGATCCGCCGCAGCCAGCAACTCGGACAGCGGCGGCGCACCCGTGTCGAAACACGCCGCGCCGCAATGAAATTCAACCTCCCCGGAGAGCGCCTGCTCGGCGACGGCTGCTTCGACACCGGAACTGACGGCAGTTGCCAGAACGCCCGCGGCGCCGGCATCGATATTGACCGCGGCCAGGGCGAAGCTCGCGCCGGCAAAGCGCGAACTGAGCACCGTCCGGCCGGCGCACGCGGCGGTAATGGCCTGCGCGATCAGTACCAGCAGCTCGTCGGCGCGCTGATAACCGCGGTGCAGGTTGTATTCCTTGAAGCGTTCCAGTTCCAGCAGTATGAACACTCCGGAAAAGACGTCGCGCTCGGCGTGCAACAGACCCTGCAACTCGTGCTCCAGGCCGCGGCGATTGAATAGCTGGGTGACCGGATCGCGGTAGGCCTCACGCTGCAGTTGCTCCGCGCGCGCCGATTCGTCTTCGATGACACGCCTGATTTTCGCCGACAAGCCGTTCATCGCGGCGACCACGCGCGCGAGTTCGCGCGCTTTGGGCGCGAGGGCGATGGTCCTGAAATCGCGCTCGCCCAAGGCCGTTGCCGCGCGCTCGATTTCGCCGAGCGGCCGCAGTATGGTGGCGAGGAAGGCGCGCAGGGCGAGCAGGGCCAGCGCGTATACAAGGACCAGCAATGCAAGCGTCTGCACGCCCGTGTGCCACAACTGCAGGTAGGCGAAATTCGGATGGCTGGTGACCAGCACTCGCCCCAGCTGGCGCCATCCCGAGCTGATCATGGACTCGGCGCCGGGCGGGTGCAGCGGAAACAGCCGCGTGAACCACGCGGGTACTTCGCCCTGCGCCGGCGGCAGCTGTTTTTCCACCAGGGTTTCGCCGCTTACCGAAACCACGCGTATGGACTGATAGTAGCCGCGGTCGAACGAGCTATTGACCACGGTCTCGATCAGCGCGCGGTCCTCGAACGGTTTTACCGTCGCGAGCCAGAGCGCAAGCGAAGTCGCGGCATCCTGCGAATGCGATTCGAGCTGCTGCTGCACGTAGAGCCGGGCGTTGGCGAGATAAATCGCCTCTACGCCTGCCAATACCAGCAGGAACAGCAGCGACGCACCGAAAAACAATTGTCTGAAAAGTGTCATGGTCCGATCCCGGGAAGCATAGCATTCATTTAGGGTCTGTTTAAATCCACCGCTCATGTGCGCAATGTCAACTGAACCAAGTGTCCTGTTCCGTAAGTTCCGACGATAAAGGAGCGAGCGCAGTTGGCCGTCAGGCAAGGCGCGAGGCTGAGACAGTAGCCGAGCCTACGGCGAAGCCGAGCAACGCCGCCTGGCGGCCAAATGCGCCGCGAACTATCGAGCGAGTTTACGGAACAGGACACTAGTACTGTAGTTCCTTTTCCAGTTTGTCCAGCAAGGCGCGCCACAACCTGATCTGCGAGGAGCTGCCGGCGCTGGCGTCGCGCTGGCCCTTGCGCACGATCAGCACATCCTCGTCGTTGAAGCTGTACACGGGAATCAGGTCGTCGCGCTCGGATGCCGGCTTTACGCCGTCTTCCAGATTGTCCAGGATCAGCGGCACTGCGTTCGGCCCAGGGTAGTAGGCGAGCACCATATGCGCCTGATTGAGGCGCACCGCCTTGACGTAAGTGATCCTGAGGCGCTGGATCGGCACGCCCAGCTCTTTCAGGGCGAAATACTTGGCGATGGAAAAATCCTCGCAATCGGCGCCATTGCTGGCAAAGGCTTCCGCCGGCGACGCCCAATAGTCCTCCACCCGCCAATGCTTCAGATCGTTGATGAAGGGCACCCGGTTGAAAAACGTGTTAACCGGGCCGAGCAATTGCAGATCGCTTCCGGAGGGGCGCTGCGCGGCCGGAACGGAGCGCACGAATTCCTGCCAGCCGCCGATGCGGCTCCTGCTGTCCGGCCCGAATCTGGCCGCATAGCGCTCGACCAGTCCTGGCGTTACGCTGCGTGAAAAGCCCAGCTCCTGAATCGCGGCGAGCGCCACGCCCAGGCATAGCGTAAACAACGCCAGAAGCCCGAGCCGGCCGGCGCGGTGCGGCGGACGGGCAGCGGCGGGGATCCGGTCCGGTTCTGTGCGCAGGCCGGGCGACGAGGCTATGCAGGAAGACATCGCCTGATTGTACTCAATCGGGGAGCGCGCAACGCCGCAGGCGGGCGCGGGCAGGTACAATTGTCGGAAATGCGCAAATTTGTCTAAGAACCCGTTGCAAGAAATGAATTTTGCAGCGGGCCAATATAGGGGAGCATGAGGGGAGGTATCCCCTCATATTGGAATCAACTCCAAGCGGCGATTTCAGAGTTACCGAAATGGCCCCTGATTTGGAAATAAGCTCTGAGGTACCAGCATGATTTACGAGCTCTATTACTGGCCCGGCATACAAGGACGCGGTGAATTCGTGCGCCTGGCACTGGAGGAAGCCGCGGCCGAATACATCGATATCGCGCTCCTGCCCGAAGAGCGGGGCGGCGGCGTGCCGGCGTTGATCAAATTCCTCGACGGCCCCGAGGTCGCGCGTCCCCCGTTCGCGCCGCCGTTTCTGAAAGCCGGCCGCAGGCTCATCGGACAAACCGCGAACATCCTGCTGTTTCTCGGGCCGCGGCTCGGGCTCGCGCCGCGCGATGCGGACGGCAAGCTGTGGACCCATCAGTTGCAGCTCACCCTCGCCGACTTCGTGCTCGAGATCCACGACACCCATCACCCCGTCGGCGGCGGGCTGTATTATGAGGAGCAGAAGGCGGAGGCCAGGCGGCGCAGCCGCGATTTCCTTGCCCACCGGCTGCCGAAGTTTCTCGGCTACTTCGAACGCGTCATGGCGCGCAACCCGGACGGTGGCAAATGGCTGGCCGGCAAGCGGCTGAGCTACGCCGATGTTTCGATGGCCCAGGTGATCGCGGGGCTGCGCTACGCGTTTCCGGCGGCCAGCCGGAAAGCCCTGCGTGCCTGCCCGCGCTTGCGCGCGCTGCACGATGAAGTCTTCGCCCGCCCGCGCATCAGGCGCTATGTCGCATCGGGGCGGCGGCTCGCGTTCAACAACGATGATATATTCCGGCGCTATCCCGAGCTGGACCTGTAATCGGCAAAGGCGGCAGTGCTGATTTGCAGAACGATTGCGGCAGAATCGATATTTCCATAACTTCGTCCTGACGGAGGTTTGCATGTCTGAATTCTTGTTCGAAGCCGTGACTGCAGGCGATGTCGATCGCGTGCGCACGCTGCTGGCCGCCGGCGCTGATTGCAACGAGGGCAACGCCGATGGCGCCACGGCGCTGATGCTGGCCGCGCATGCCGGCAACCTGAACCTGGTCAAGACCCTGATCGAGGCCGGCGCGGACGTGAACGCAACGGACGAGCGCGGCTGGGGCGCGCTGATGAAAGCTGCCTACAATGCGGACCTCGATCGCGGTTTTGCCGATGTGGCGCAAGCCCTGATCGACGCCGGCGCGAATATGGAGGCCCCCATCGGCTACGGCGTGCGGCCGCTGATGCTGGCGGCAGGCTACGGCGAGACCGCGGTGGTGGAAACCCTGCTGAACGCGGGCGCCGACGTGCTGGCGCGCAACGAGGGCGGCCTCACGGCGCTGATGATGGTCAAGCAAAAGCACTACGTCGATGTCATCAACCTGCTGCACGAAGCGGAGCAGGCGGCCGGCGTGGGCGAGGGCAGTTGCGCGACCAAGAATGCGCCGGGATCGAACGTCGTGACCTTTCTCAAGCCGGCCAAGTGAGCAAGTCGCCCAGCGCGCGCGACACCCCCAGCGCGCGCGATACCATGGGTTTCGTCGCGTTCCTCGCGCTCTGCCTTGCCGTGTCGGCCGTCGGCGGCGCGGCAACCGCGACCAGCGTCGGCACCTGGTACCCGACTCTGGCGAAGCCGTCGTTCAACCCGCCGAACTGGATATTCGCGCCGGTCTGGACAGCGCTCTTTTTCATGATGGCGATCGCCGGCTGGAGGGTGTGGCGGCGCGACGGCCTGCGCAAAGCGCGATGGGCGTTGACGCTGTTTGCGCTGCAGCTTGCGCTGAATCTCACCTGGTCCGTCGTGTTCTTCGGCCTGCGCTCGATCGGCGCGGCCCTGGTCGAAATTGTCGTTCTGCTGCTCGCGATACTGGCGACGACGGCGGTGTTCTGGCAGCGCGACCGCGTGGCCGGGATGCTATTCATCCCTTACGCCGGCTGGGTCGCTTTCGCCACCGTCCTCAACGCCGCGCTTTGGCGACTCAACTAGACCGGTCGTCGGCGCTCCGAAGCGGCGAGCGCAAAACCAACTTGCACTTGCCAACCAGAATTGTGCACCGGGGAGGCGGTTTTTTGGTTACCATGACGTTGCCCGGATTGGAAGCGCCTTTCCCGGTCCGCTCGCAGCCGTCGCGCTCCTCACGTCCAAACTCACGCAAATCATGATCGCCAATCTGTTCTCACGCTCCGCCCTGCACCAACACGCCGAACCCGCGCAACGCGTCCTCGGCATTGCGGCGCTGCCGCCGGATTCGGGCGAACTCGCGCGACTGCTGCTCGCCGACCCGGCGCCGGAGGTGCGTATCGCCGCCGCGCAGCGTTGCGCCGATCTGCCTGCGCTCGCCTCTGCCGCGGAAACGGAAGCCGATGCCGCCGTGCGGCTTGCGCTTGCGTCCGCGCTCGGCGATGCACTTGCAAAAACGCAGGACAGCGCGCTCGCGCTGGCGCTGCTTGGCGCGGACCGGTGCACGGATGTGATCCGGATCGAAGTGGCGCGCCACGCGCAGGATGCGGAGCGTCGCCGCGCCGCGATCGCGGGCATACGCGATGAAGCCGCGCTGGTCGAACTGGCCCTGCTCGCCGGGCACGCGGAGACGCGCATGGCGGCGGCGCAGCGTGTGCAGACAGCCGACGGATTGCGCAAGCTCGCCGATGCGGCAAAGAACAAGGACCACGGCGTCGCCCGGCTCGCGCGGCAGCGGCTCGACGCGATCAAGCAGCGCCAGGAGCAGAACGCCGAAGCCGATGCCGTCATCGCGCAACTGGAAGCGCTGGCGACCGAGCCCGGTCCGATACTCACTGCCGTGATCGAGCTCAACCGCCGCTGGCAGGCGCTGGACCTGGGCGGCGAGACTGCGCGCCTCGAGCGTTGCGAGATTGCGCGCCAGGCCATTCAAACTCGGTTCGAGCGCGAGCAAAACGAACAGCGGGCGCGAGTGCAGTCCGAACGCAGGTTGAGCGAGTGGATCGACGCGATGGGCAGCGCGGCGCCGTCCGCGCCGGATGCCCTCGCCACGATGCGCGATGAACTCGCCGCGCTACGCGACGACGCGCGCGGGCGCAGCGACGACGCGGCGCTCGCGCGGCTGGATCAGGCGGAGCAGCGCATTGCGCGGTGGGAGGAGGATTTCCAGGCGCTCGCCGGCGCGCTGGCGCTGGTGCTCGAAGCCGAGCAACTGGCCGCGGGCACGTCCATCGACCATGCCGAACTGCCGGCGCGGTGGCAGGCGCTGAGCCGGACGATACGCACGCCGGAGCTGACGCGGCGCTTCGAGGCCGCGATGACCACGGTGGAGCAGCGCCGGCTGACGCAGATCCAGGCCACGCAGCAGGAAGCGAATGCGGCGCGGCAGCGGGTCCATGCGTTGCTGCACAGCGCGGAACAGGCCCTTGCCGCGGGCCAGGTGCAGGCGGCGCGCGCGGCCGCAGACGAAATCAGGGCGCTCAAGGCCGGTGTCGGCCCGCTGCCGAAGCCGACCACGCAGCGGCTGGGCCGCCTGGTGCAGCAGTTGGTGGAACTCGAACGCTGGGAATCGTTCGGCCAGCAAAACGCGCGCGTGCAGTTGTGCGAGCGCGCCGAAGCCGCGGCGACGCAGACGCTGGATCCGCCGCGCCTCGCGCTCGAGGTGCAGAAACTGCGCAGCGAATGGAAGGCGCTGGACCAGCAGCATGCGGGCGTGCCCAAGGCGCTGTGGGAACGCTTCGACGGCGCCTGTGCCAAGGCCTACGCCCCCGCGGCCAGACATTTTGCCGAGCTCGCGGCGCAAAGAAAGGAAGCGCGCAAGCGGCGCGAGGAGTTCATCGCGGCGGCGGCGGCACACGCGCCGACCCTGCTTGCCGAGCCCGTCGATTGGCGCGCGCTGGAGCACTGGCTGCGCGACTCCGACCAAGGATGGCGCGAAGGCGATCTGGGCAGCGTCGATCCGGGCGCGTGGAAAAAGCTCGATCTGCGCTTCAAGGCTGCGCTGGCGCCGCTGCGCGACGCCTTGTCGGCGGCGCGTGATCGCGCCAAGGCGGGGCGCCAGGCCTTGATCGACGAGGCTGTCGCGCTGGCGGCCAAGGCGATGGAGCGCGAAGTGCCGTCGCAGGTCAGGGCGATTCAGGCCAGATGGCAGGCCGAGGCCAAGGCGCTGCCCCTGGCGCAGCGCGACGAGCGTGCGCTGTGGACCAGGTTTCGCGCGGCCTGCGACGCCGTGTTCGAGGCGCGCCAGGGCAAGCGCAAGGAAGAGGACGGCCGCAGGAACGAGCATCGCCACGCACTGCAGGAACTCTGCGCGCAACTCGAGCAGCTCGCGCGGGATGCGGGCAAGGAAGATCAGGAACTGCGCCAAACGCTGCGCGATTTGCAGGAGCAGTGGAAACAGAAGGCCGGCGCATCCGGTCCCGATTTGCGCGACCTTGAGGCCCGCTTCACCAAAGGGAAAGCTGCGCTGGAGGTGGTGCTGGCGGCGCGGGTTCGTTCCCGCGAAGCCGCGGTATGGCAGACCCTGGCGGCGAAAGAGCGTTTGTGCGAGGAACTGGATGGCTTGCTGCGCGCGGGCGGCGCTTCGGGCCTGGCGGAGGCGGAGCCGGTCGCGGCACAGGAACGATGGACCGCATTGCCCGCCCTGCCGGCGGCCTGGGAGAAAAAAATGCTGGCGCGGCGCGACGCGGCGCTAGGCGCGCTGTCCGATGCGGGCGCGGCCGCGAAATACCTGGCGCGCATGGAGCAGGGTGCCGCGGCGCGGCGCGAAGGCCTGCTCGAACTCGAGCTGTTGCTGGGTATGGACAGCCCGCCCGAGGTTCAGCCGCAACGGCTTGCGCTGCAAGTGAAAAAATTGAAGGAGCGCTTCAGCAGCGCGGCAAGCGCGGGCCCGGTCACCGCAGCCGAGCGCCTGCTCGCGTGGTGCGCCCAGCCGGGCGTGGCCGATGCGCTTGACCGGCAGCGCAGCGAACGGATTCTCGCGCGAGTCGAGACGGCGCGCTGAGCGACTCCTAGCCCTGCACTTCGGCATCATCTTCGAATAGGTCTCGGCGGCGAGGATGACTTCGATTCGCATAGCGCTAACTGCGTTGTCCCTGCTGCTTGCGGCGTGCGCGCCGGTGCCGCAGCGCGCGGGCATTCCGACGGCGTGGCAGGGATCGCCGAACTTCGACGAACGAAAGCCCAACTTCGTCGTCATTCATCACACCAGCAATGATACGGTCGGGCAGGCACTGCGCACGCTGACCAATCCGGCGCGCAAGGTGAGTGCGCATTACCTGATCGGGCGCGACGGGGCGATCGTCCAACTGGTCGACGAACGCGCGCGCGCCTGGCACGCGGGCGAGTCGAGGTGGGGTGCGGCTACGGATCTCAACTCGGCCTCCCTGGGGATCGAGCTCGACAACAACGGCTACGAACCGTTCCCCGACGCGCAGATTTCAGCCTTGCTGCGCCTGCTGACCGACATCAGGGAGCGCTACCGCATCCCCGCAGCGAATTTTCTGGGTCACGCCGATGTCGCCCCCGGGCGAAAAGTCGATCCCAGCCGCTACTTCCCGTGGAAGACGTTGGCGGATCAAGGTTTTGGACTGTGGTGCGATCCGCCCTTTCCCGGGCCGCCGGTAGCGTTCGACGCCACAGCAGCATTGCGCGCACTGGGTTACGACAGCGGCAATCCTGAAGCGGCAATCCGGGCATTCAATTTGCATTTCTTGCCGGACGAGCTTCCGTCCGCGCTGACCGAGCGCAGCCGTGGCCTGCTTTTTTGTCTGTATCAGAAGGCCGCCGGCTGAGATTCGTGCAACGCCGGCGTCACGGACTTTACCGGAGTATCACTACCACGCGGCATCCAGCAGTTGGCGCACCGCCGCCGGTCCGTCGATCTTGCGCGGGTTGGTGTGGATCCAGCGGTCGTGCATGGCCTCTTCGGCGATGCGATCGAGCAGCTCCGCGCCCACGCCCACGTCGCGCAAGGTGCGCGGCAGGCCCAGCTCGGCGATCAGCTCGGCCAGCACCTCGGCCGCGGGCTGCTGCGGGCGGCCCAGCGCTTCGCTGACCAGCTGCTGGCGTTCGGCATTGACCGCATGGTTGAAGCGCATCACCTGCGGCAGCATGACGCAGGAGGTGTAGCCATGCGGCACGCCGGCGGTGCCGCCGAGCACATGGCCGATGCCGTGGCTGGCGCCCTTGGGGACGCCCGCATTGCTGCCGATCATCGACATCCACGCCCCGAGCTGGCAATCCAGCCTTGCCTCGAGGTCTTTCGGATCCGCCTTCACCGCGCGCAAGCCGCGTCCCAGCAGGCGCAGCGCATGGAACGAGGCACCGTCCGAAAAAGGCGTGGTGCTGATCGAGCACAGGTCCTCGACCGCGTGGTCGATCGCGCGCACCCCGGTCGACAGCCACAACCATTGCGGCGTGTGCACCGTTACGGCTGGGTCGAGGATCACCGTGCGCGGTATCGCCTGTGGGTGGACATACATCTGTTTCACATTGCGCACGCTGTCGGTGCAGCCGGCCATGGCGGAGAATTCGCCGGCCGAGAGCGTGGTCGGCACGATGATCGAAGCCACCGCAGGCGGCTTATAGCTCGGGCGCAGCGTACTGCCGTCGGCGCGCACCGTGACGTGGCAGGCATCGAGCTCGGCCGCATCGGTGATGCCGTTGCCCAGGCAAATGGCCACCATTTTGGCGGCGTCGGTGACCGATCCGCCGCCCACGCTGAGCAGCAGGCCGGCCTGCGCCGAGCGCGCCGCGTTCGCCGCGGCCACGACGTCGACGCGCGGGGTATGCGCGCCTATCCTGGCGCAGACGCCGGCGCAGCGCCCGCCGAGCGCATCGCGCACGCGGCCGATAACGTCGGTGCTGCGCTCCAGCGTGCCGCTCGCGAGCACGTAGACGCGGCGCTCGCCGCTCAGCTCGAGCTCGCGCTTCAGCGCTTCGGCGAAATCCGTGCCGTAGACGATGCGGCTGGTGCCCGGATAGCTGTAGATGCCGCTTTGCATGCTGGTGTCTCCTGCATCTGCGGCCGACGCGACGCGCGGTCGCAGCTCGACTTAACAGGGTGTTGAAAACGGTGGGCGCGCCGCCGTTTGAATCCCCCAGTTCAGAGGCTGCCGAAATTCGCTTCCCTTTGAGGCTGTCTTATAAACGCGCACAATGTTCCGCCCGGGAAGCGAAATTCAACATCCTGCTATCGGCCTTTGAACTTCGGTTCGCGCTTCTCGGAAAAGGCAAGAACGGCTTCGTGCTGGTCCTCGGTATGCTGCGCCAGCGCCTGCATCGACGAGGCCAATTCGAGCGCGCTCGCCAGGCTGGCGTGGTGCGAGTCGCGCAATAGGCGCTTGGTCAGGCGCAGCGAATGCACCGGCTGGGCGGCAATGCGTCTGGCCAGCGTCATGGCTTCTTCCATCAATTTGTCGTCGTCGACCACTTTCGATACCAGGCCGATGCGCCGCGCTTCCTTCGCCTCGATGAAATCGCCGGTGAACGTCATCTCGCAGGCTTTGGACATGCCCACTGCGCGCGGCAGGAACCAGGCCCCGCCATCGCCGGACACCAGGCCGACACGCAGGAAGCTTTCGGCAAAGCTGGCGCTGCGCCCGGCGATGCGTATATCGCACATGGCGGCGAGGTCGCAGCCGGCGCCGACCGCGGCGCCGTTGACCGCGGCGATCGACGGCGCTTCCAGCGCATACATCGCCAGCGGAATGCGTTGAATGCCCTGCTGATAGCTGCGGCGTATCTCCGCCGGGCTGCCGCCGAACAGGCCGGTGCGGCCTTTCATCTGCTTGACGTTGCCGCCGGAGGAAAATCCCTTGCCCGCGCCGGTGAGGATGACGCAGCCGACGCTCAAGTCGGCGTTGATGCGCTCGGTGCATTCGACCAGCGCTTCCACAATGGCCGGCGATATCGCATTGCGCGTCGTCGGTTCATTCAAAGTCAGCACAACGACGCCGCCGTCCCGTTCATATAGCACCGGGTGACTGTGACTCATGGTTCAGTTTCCTTTCTGGGTATGCCCGGCTCGCAACAACCATGCGCCGGCAGGCAGGTCGCCGGAGACGCGCTTCACACTGCGCATGAATTTTACCTTTTGCGCGGCCGGGGTGTCTCGGATATATTGGCCGGGCCGGGCATTGCCAATGGTCTGGTGACCGCTGCGACAATCCGGTTGGAGAAAAAATGCACGAATTCAGGTTCGATCCGGTGCGCATGCCGGCGGCGGCGCAGTCCCTGCGCAGCGAGGTGCGCGCATTCATCGCGGCGGAGGTGGCCAAAGGGGCGTTCACGCCGAGCCGCAATTCCTGGTCTACCTTCGACCCGGATTTCAGCCGCAAATGCGGCGAGCGCGGCTACATCGGCATGCGCTGGCCGAAACAATACGGCGGCCACGAACGCTCTGCGCTGGAACGCTATGTCGTGACCGAGGAAATGCTTGCCGGCGGCGCGCCGGTGGGCGCGCATTGGATCGCCGACCGGCAAAGCGGCCAGCAGATCCTGCGCTACGGCAGCGAACGGGCGAAGCGGACCATCCTGCCGAAGATCGCAGCGGGGGAGTGTTTCTTCAGCATCGGCATGAGCGAGCCCGACTCCGGTTCCGATCTTGCCGCAGTGCGCACGCGCGCTGCGCCAGTCGAAGGCGGCTGGAACATCAGCGGCACCAAGGTCTGGACCAGCGGCGCGCATCAGACGCACTACCTGATCGCGCTCGCCCGGACCGCACCGAAGGAGGAGGACCGCCACGCCGGCATGACCCAGTTCATTGTCGACCTTTCCCATCCCGGCGTGAACGTGCGGCCGATTTACAATCTCTATGGCGGGCACGACTTCAATGAAGTCGTGTTCGACGAGTCTTTCGTGGCCGACGACATGGTCATGGGCGCAGCCGGCATGGGCTGGAAACTGGTGACGAGCGAACTCGCATTCGAGCGTTCCGGCCCGGATCGTTTCCTCAGCACCTTCCAGTTGCTGCTCGAATCGATCCGCGCCATCGGGCCGGAGCCCGACGCGCGCGCGGCCGACGAGATCGGCCGCTTTGTCGCGCATCTGGCGACCCTGCGGCGCATGTCGACTTCGGTCGCGGGCATGCTCGAGCGCGGCGCGCAACCGGGCGTCGAGGCGGCGCTGGTCAAGGACATAGGCACCGCATTCGAGCGCGAAATTCCCGAGACCTTCCGCCACCTGATTGCGACCGAGCCGACCTTGGGCGACGGCGACAGCTATGCCGAGTTGCTCGGTATGAGCGTCCTGCGCGCGCCCGGGTTCACCCTGCGCGGCGGCACGCGCGAGATCCTGCGCGGCATGATCGCGCGCGGGCTGGGGCTGCGATGAGCGAAATACGCGATGATCTGCTGAAAACCGTCGACCGGCTTTTCGACGAGCATTGTTCGAAGGCGGTGCGCGAATCCGCCGAAGCGGGCGAGTGGCCGGCGGCATTGTGGCAGGCGCTGGAGGAGGTGGGTCTCGACCGCGCGGTGCTGCCGGAACAGGCGGGCGGCTCGGGTCTGGATTTCGAAGATGCGATGGCGGCGCTGCGCCGCAGCGCTTACCACGGGGCGCCCGTGCCGCTGGCGGAGACCATGCTGGCGGGACGGCTGTTGGCGGCCGCGGGCTTGGCGGTTCCGCACGGCGCCCTGACCGTTGCGCCGGTCGTGACGGGCGCGCGCCTGAGCTTCGCGCGGAACGCCGCAGGCGCCAGGCTGTCGGGCAGGGCGCGGCGCGTGCCCTGGGGCAACTTGTGCGCGCATGCCGTGGCAGTCGGCGAACTCGAGGGCAAAGATGTGGTGGCTCTGGTTTCGACTGCGCGTTGCGCGCGCAGCGTGGAAAAGAATCTGGCGGGTGAGCCGCGCGCGCTGCTCGAATTCGATGCCGCGCCGCTGATCGCGTGCGCAACTCTGGACGATGCACGCGCGCGCCTCGAAACCGAGGGTGCGCTACTTCGCAGCGTGCAGATGGCCGGTGCGCTGGAGCGAACGCTCGAATATTCCTTGCAGTATGCGAACGAGCGCGCTCAGTTCGGCCGCCCGATCGCGAAATTTCAGGCGATACAGCACATGCTCGCGCAGCTCGCAGGGCAGGTGGCGGCCGCGGGTGCGGCCGCGGATGCGGCGGTCGAAGCGTCGTGCCTCGCGCCGGACGAATTCGCGGTCGCCGTGGCGAAGTCGCGCGCGGGGGAGGCGGCCGGCAAGGGCGCCGAAATCGCGCATCAGGTGCACGGCGCCATGGGCTACACGCGCGAGCACAACCTGCACTACAGCACGCGCCGGCTGTGGTCGTGGCGCGACGAGTTCGGCAACGAAAACTACTGGCAAGGCCGCCTGGGCCGCGCCGTCGCGGCGCAGGGCGCCGACGCGCTCTGGCCGACGCTGAGCCGGCGTTGATCCGTATTGGGTATCAGCGTCCCTTGAACACCGGCGGGCGCTTGTCGACGAAGGCGCGCGCCGCCTCCTGATGGTCCTCGGTCCTGGCGGTCCGGATCTGGTGCAGTGCCTCCAGATCCAGGAGTTCGGACAGGGTGCCCGTTTCCGCGGCATTGAAGTTTTGCTTCATCAGGCCGAGCGCAATGCCCGGTCCGTGGGCGAGGCGCTGAGCCAGTGCCGTGGTCGCCTCCAGGAGTTCGAACTCGGGCACCACCGTATTCACCACGCCCAGCGCGAGCGCCTGGGCCGCATCCAGGGGTTCGCCGGTGTAGTACAGTTGGCGCGCTTTGGCCGTCCCGACCAGCTTGGACAGGAAGTAGCTGCCGCCGAAATCGCCGGAGAAACCCACCTTCGCAAAAGCGGTGATGAAGCGCGCCGACTCCGACGCGACGCGCAGGTCGCAGGCGAGCGCCATCGCCAGGCCGGCTCCGGCGGCGGGCCCGTTTACCATGGCGATGGTCGGCTTCGGCATTTCGTGCAGCAGGCGCGAGACTTCCATCCTGCCGCGCAGGCGCTGCACTGCGTCGTCCAATCCCAATTGGCTCGAGCCTTCGGCCATGCTCTTGACGTCGCCGCCGGCACAGAAGCCGCGGCCGGCTCCGGTCAATACGACGACGGCGACTGCCGCATCGGCCGCGAGCCGCGGCAGGGCCTCGAGCAGGCCGTCGATCATCGGCGACGAGAGGGCATTGAGCCGCTCGGGGCGATTCAGCGTAAGCGTTGCGACGCGATCGGTCACGCTCTCGATCAATTCATGCGGCATCTGGGGGCTCCTTGAATATTCGACAGGCAAGTCGGCGGTATTCTATACGTGGCTGTCTGGATCGTCCCGCCCGGTTGTTGCAGGGTTGGGAGGTTGCGCGGACGAAAAGCCGTCCGCGCGGATCGCCGATTGCGCACGGACGAAGCCCCGTCCGCACGCAATCGGCGATCTCGGATAAGACCCCCAAGCCGTATTTGGTGTTAAACACAACCGTGTTTTTGGTACGGATGTTTTTATCCGTACCAAAAACACGGTTGGCGCGCGCAGCGCGCAAGTCATGCATGGCACATGGGATCAGCCAAGACGGGCGAGCATCTCCCGCGTAACCAGCGTGATGCCCTTGTCGGTGCGCTCGAAGCGCCTGGCGTCCTCGGCCGGATCCTCGCCGATCACCATTCCCTCGGGAATGTGGCAGCCGTGGTCGATCACCACGCGCGTGAGGCGGGCGTGGCGGCCGACGTTGACCTCCGGCAGGAGCACGGATTCCTGCAATCTGCAGTAGGAATTGATGCGGCAGTTCGAAAACAGCAGCGACCGATCCACCGTGGACCCCGAAATAATGCAGCCGCCGGACACCAGGGATTCGAGCGCCATGCCGCGGCGGCCTTCCACGTTGAACACGAACTTGGCGGGGGGCAGTTGTTCCTGATAGGTCAGGATGGGCCAGTTGCGGTCGTACATGTCCAGCTGGGGCTGGATCGCGGTCAGGTCGATATTCGCTTCCCAATAGGCGTCGATCGTGCCCACATCGCGCCAGTAGGGGTCCCGATTGGTGTCGCTGGTGACGCAACTGTTGCCGAAGGGATGCGCTACTGCCTCGCCTTTTTGCACCGCCTTGGGAACGATATCCTTGCCGAAATCGTGGCTGGAAGAGGGATCGGCGATGTCCTGCGCCAGCGCGTCATAAAGATACTGGGCGTTGAACACGTAGACGCCCATGCTCGCGAGCGCGCGGTCCGGCTTGCCCTGCATCGCGGCAGGATGGGCGGGTTTCTCGGCGAAATCGGTGATGCGGTGCGAACGGTCGGCCGCCATCACACCGAAGCTGCTCGCATCGGCGATGGGCACTTCGATGCACGCGACAGTGCATTGCGCGCCGCTTGCGGCGTGGGCAGTGAGCAGGAGCGAATAGTCCATCTTGTAGACATGGTCGCCCGCCAGCACCACGATGAACTGCGGTCGCCTGGCGCGGATGATGTCGAGGTTCTGATACACGGCGTCCGCCGTGCCGCGGTACCAGGTTGTCTCGTCGATGCGCTGCTGCGCCGGCAACAGGTCGATGAATTCGTTCATTTCGGTCTTCAGAAACGACCAGCCCCGTTGCAGATGGCGCAGCAGGCTGTGCGACTTGTATTGGGTTGCGACGCCGATCTGCCGGATTCCGGAATTGAGACAGTTGGACAGCGTGAAATCGACGATGCGGAACTTGCCGCCGAAATAGACGGCGGGCTTGGCCCTGCGGTCGGTGAGCTGTTTCAGACGCGAACCGCGGCCGCCGGCGAGCACGACGGCGAAGGCGCGTTTGGGCAGCTGCAGTCTTGCCAGGGTATCGGTGGGCATGGGCTTCCTCCTATTGCATCCCGACGCTGTGTCGAAAGCGCGCCTCTGCCGCTATATAACTGCCGGGTCTGCATTCGGAAAATCGCCGGTCAGTTCGGCACGAATCGACCGTAGAATATCAGAGCGGCCGATGCAACAAGTAACGCAGGAAAGGGATAAAATAGCAAGATATGAAAAGGCCGGAGTACCGAACAATACGAGGAGGCACATTTTTCCGTGCTTCCCCAGACCAGCCGTGTACGGGCAATTGCGTCAGGCGAGCCTTGGTCTGCGCGTCGGGGCGAACGGATGGGTAAGGATCCTTCAAAAATCAAGGTGTGCCCGGAGTGCCGGCGCCTGGTCGAGGCCGCGACCATGCGTCCGCTGTCGCGCAACCAGCTCGGCAGCGGCATCCGCTATGTCTGTCCGGACTGTTTCAAGCGCGTCCTCGCATTGCGGAAGGTCGTGCGCGACGCACGCGGCAAATAGCCCGGGTGTGCGAGCGGCAGCCGTCCCCGGCGCGCCGCGGAACACAGGATTCGAGATTCAGCTCATTTCACCGGAGAAAAATCATGCCCATATTCGAGTATCAATGCGCCTCCTGCGGCAAGGACTTTGAATTGCTGGTGCGCAATTCATCTACTGTGCTTGCGTGTCCGGACTGCACTGGCACCGAGTTGCGCAAGAAACTGTCGACTTTCGCCGCGATCACGGGCTCCGCGTCGGCTCAGGCGGAGCTTCCCGCGTCCTGCCAAAGCTGCGGTAACCCGGGCGGTCCCGGCGCCTGCGCATTCGGCGCGAATCAGTAATGAGCGCTGGCGCAAGACTGCCGGGAACCCCGGAGCCGATGCGCTTCTGGACGGGTGTAGGCGGAGTCAGGATAGCGGGGGATGCATGGGGCGACCCGAACGGGCCGCTGGTATTGCTGCAACACGGTGGCGGACAGACGCGTCATGCCTGGAAGGGTGCCGGTGAACGACTGGGGGCCGCGGGTTATTACGCCATCGCCTTCGATGCGCGCGGACATGGGGATTCGGACTGGGCTCCGGACGGGCTCTACGGCCAGGATGTCATGGTCGAGGATCTCAAATGCGTGGTTGCCGCGCTGGGGAACCGGCGTCCGGTCCTGGTCGGCGCGTCCATGGGAGGCGGGACCAGCCTGGTCGCCATAGGCGAGGACCACGTCGATGCGACCGCGCTGGTCATGGTCGATATCGCGCCGCGCATCGAGACCGAGGGGATCGACAAGATCCAGGCGTTCATGAGCCAGAAGCCCGAGGGTTTCAGTACCCTCGACGAGGTGGCGGAGGCGATCGGCAACTATCAGCCCCATCGCAAGCGCGCGCGAAATCTCGACGGCCTGGCGAAGAACGTGCGCCTCGGCGCGGACGGCAAATACCGCTGGCACTGGGATCCGCGTTTCCGTCCGGCGAAACGGGATCTCGAAAAACGTCACGCGCGTCTCGAAGCTTGTTCGAAACGGCTGGCTTTGCCCACGCTGCTGGTGCGCGGCGGTCTCTCGGACGTGTTGAGCGAAGAGGGTGCGCAGGAGTTCCTGCGCCTGTGTCCTCACGCCGAATACGTCAACGTCACCGGCGCGGCGCACATGGTGGCGGGGGACCGCAACGACATTTTCGGCAATGCCGTGCTCGGGTTCCTGTCGCGCGCGGTGCCTGTGGGCCGCGAGCCGCTTCAGCCGGCGCACGAGCCCCACCCGCACCATGAGGGACCCGAAGGGGATATCGTCGACGTGCCGTGAGCGCGCTTCGCGCGGGAGCGGGAGAGACTTCCCGCTGTTGTGAAATTCAGGCAGGCGGCTGGGCGATCACGTCCTCGTACTTGTGGCGCTTGGTGATCAGCCCGGCGTATTCGAACACGTCCAGAGTGACCTCGAACGCCGGGCGCGTGATTTCCACGTGCGGTGTCCAGTTGCCCAGCTTCTGATAGGCCGCAATGGTCTGCGTCAGCACGGCGCGGTCGATATTGGGAAAGAAGGAGGCCTCGACCTCGGCGACTTTTGCCGCCGGCGTGGCGATCAGCCAGGCGCGCGCCTTGCGGTAGGCGCGGGTGAAGCGCTTCGCCGCATCGGTGGCGAGCCACGCGCGCGTTGCCGCCAGGCTCGAAAATGCGAGCGGGCCGATCGCATCACCCAGCGACGCGACCACATGGCCGACGCCGTCGTGCTCGAGCTGCTGCGGCGCCGGCCCCTGCTGGTGGATGTAGTCGCCGGTGCCGTCGCGGAACGCCTGGTCCATGGTATCCATGCCGGCATCGACGATGGACAGCGATTTCCAGTCCAGACCGCGCTTGAAGCACGCATACTTGAACATCGCCAGCGGCTGCACGCCGTGATCGACCAGGATCTTGCCGGACTTGAGCTTGTCCCAGGTGAACGCCGGATCGGGTTTGCGCGCGGTGATGAAGAAGCCGTCCTTCTCATTGATCTGGGCGAAATGCACCGCCGGCGGCTGCTGGCCCTTCTCCAGCGGCGTGAAGCCCTGCGAGGGCGCCGACTGCGCCACCTGCGCGCTGCCATCGAGCAGGCCGGCGATCGCGGACTTGCCTACCGGCGCAATCGAATACTTCGGCTCCAGGCCTTCCTCCTGCAGGAACCCGCCGGCGATGGTGGCGATGAGCGGCGAGTAGAACGCCGAGAAGCGGGTGAATTGAATGCTGATAGGCTGAGCCATGGCTAGATCCTTCGTAGGTGAATTGCATCGGGGAGCATGTTGCTCCTGGTCCCGGTCGATTGCAATGCCGGTCGCGCCCGAAATCTGCGATTGACTACGGCTGCCAGACGCGCAGATACTTTGCTCCGTGCCTTAGTCCAGCCCTGATACTTCAACCTGTCCGGAAACGCCATGATTGCACGCTCCATCTTCGCAGTATTCGCCGCACTCAGCGTCATGTCCGCCCACGCCTTCGACCTCCAGGGGCACCGCGGCGCGCGGGGCCTCGCGCCCGAGAACACGCTGCCCGCCTTCCAGAAAGCGCTGGAGCTCGGCGTGGACACCATCGAATGCGACATGGCGATCACCAAGGACGACGTCGTCGTGATCCACCACGACCTGCGGCTCAACCCGGACACCACGCGCGGCCCCGATGGCAAGTGGCTGGAGAAGCCGGGTCCGGCGATCAAGGAACTGACGTTCGAGGAGCTGCAGAAGTACGACGTCGGGCGGATCAAGCCCGGCACCGACTACGCGAAGTCCTTCCCGGAGCAGAGGCCCGTCGACGGCGCGCGCATTCCGAAGCTCTCCGACCTTTTCGAGCTGGTGAAGAAATCCGGCAACACCAGGGTGGGCTTCGATTGCGAGACCAAGGTTTCACCGCTCGAGCGCGCCGCCACCTTGCCGCCGGAGGAGTTCACTCGGCGGGTGATCGCGGAGGTCCGCAAGGCGGGGATGCAGGATCGGCTGATGATCCAGTCCTTCGACTGGAGCACGCTGCAGGTGGTGCAAAAAGAGGCGCCGGAAATCCGCACGATGTATCTTTCCTCGCCGCGGACGCTCAAGCCTGCCGATGACGGCAAACCCTCGCCCTGGGTGGCGGGCTTCGGTCCCGAGCTGTACGGGGGCTCCGTTCCGAAAGCCGTGAAGGCGGCCGGCGGAAAAATCTGGGCACCGAACCAGACCTTCCTCACGCCGGCGATGCTGGCCGAGGCGCGTGCCCTCGGCATCGTCGTCATACCGTGGACCGTGAACGACGCGGCGATGATGGTGAAGCTGCTCGACATGGGCGTCGACGGCATCATCTCCGACCGCCCGGACCTGGTGCAGGCGGAAATCAGGAAGCGCAGGTAGGGCGATCGTGGATCCAGCCGGCACTTCGATTCCAGCAACCGGCCACGTTAAACACAAACGCCACCGCAAGGGTGGCATTGGCGAATCTACCGAATGATAGCCAGGTCGGGCGACCACGATAGGGTTAGATTATCTTGGTGGGCAGGTGCCCGGAGCGACATCGAACCCAATTCTGTTCCAGAGAATCCTGGTGTTGCCTTGCCCAGGAAAATAACTTTGATCGGATGGGAAGGACAGCGCGGCAACCTTCCATCAGTTCGATATTTCTGATGCTGATCCGGGCAAGTAGATCGCGCGACTGGGCGTTTGCAAAGACGTGAATATGTGGTGGATTGTGGTCTCTTAGGTACATTCGTACTGCGAAGTCTTCATCCTCGTAGACAAGGGAGGTGTTTGCAAAATCGACGCCACACTCCCTAATCTCTTCTCCCCACGCATCTACATGTTGCGCTTGCGCAATATTGCGCACGGTAATCGGGATATGGGCTGGAGTTCCTTTTTCGTCAACTTTGCTTAAAGTGGCTGCTATCGTTCGTTGATCCCAGGTAGGGGGATACCCAAAGCTGATAACGAAGCTCTTCGCTTTTTCTGCCCAAGCCATGCCTTCTGCGTCAACGCCACTCCAAAGAACGCGCTCCACTGGTCCTGGACGGAATTCTTCCGGGCACGTATCACTCGGGTATGTTTGAAATATTTCGCGAAGCAGATTCCATTCGTCCTCGTACTCGCCGCCGCCGATTACGGCGCCAAGCGGCACCTGTTCAAGTCCGATTCCAAGCAGTATTTGGTTGGGCCGGCGATCTAGTGCAACACAGAAGTCAATTCTCAATCTCCGTATCGATCGAGTTGCGCATATGGCTGAACGGACGTGATCCGGCCAAAGTGCTCTGTGAACGCCATTGAAAGTCCAAGATAGTTCATTGAGAAACACAACAAGACTTCCCATCCGCTACTCCAGCAAAGCATCAACGCTCTTGCCCCACTGGTTGAAAAAACCGTCTGGCCAATTTGAGAGCCGACCGCTATCGAGTAACGTTGGCGTTTGTACCCAAACTTCGCCTGTCGTCTCATCACGGGTGAATAGGTGCAACGCCACTTGCTCCCCTTTTAGTCCTCCAGCCATACCTTTCACCGCAAGGCGTATTCCGTTTAGCACATGGTCGCTATGCGATTCGACAATAACCTGGACTCCGTCCGCAGCACATCGCGCCATCAATTCACCCAAAGCGACTTGGCCTTGAGGGTGTAGATGGGCCTCGGGGTTCTCCAGGAGCAACAGTGCGCCAGGTTGTGCTGCGAGACATGCTGTGATAATCGGCAGCGTGTAGGTAAGGCCGAAGCCCACGTTCGTAGGGCGATATTCGTTGCTGTTCGACTCTCGTTTCAATCCGGTATAGTAAAAGCGCAGCAGTACTTCGTCTGTCCTTTCAATGCGCTCGACCTTTAGGCGGACCCCTGGGCTGACGTGCTGCATCCATCCCGCGACTTGGTCTAACAATTTGGGGGTAGGTGCCACTTTGTTGAGCATGTCTGAAGGTATGCTCGTTACGTGCATGTCTATGCGACGTGTGTCAGAAACACTTATCTTTTCTCCATTGAGAGAAAGAAAATCTGGTGTGTATTCCCCGCGCGTTCCGAGAAATCCTGCTTCCTGAGCGCGGCGCGGTGCTTGAGGATAAAGCGTATGAGGCACTATCCGATCCGCATGCAAAAATTGAAAATCGGCGGCGCTCGCGAAATGAGGTGGGCGGTCAGGTTGAGATGCGAATTGCAATTGATTGAGACTGCTGTTTGGGGGGCAGCGACATATCCAGGAGAATGTCAATCCCGCCTCCCTGACTGTGATCGTTAACGTGTCGTTGTCCGCGGTTTCGCAGTAAACGTCGTCGCTACGACCTAAGTGTACGAGGTCTCCCCCTAATGTTAAGCCCGAGGAAACGCTATCACGGGCGTAGCTTTGACGTATCGCGGCAATCGCCTGAAGTAATGTACTCTTACCAGATCCGTTCAGCCCCGCCAATAAAGTGAGAGGCGCGAGACGCACGTCCACATCGCGGCTTGCCTTAAAGTTTTCCAGATGGATTTGCTCAAGCACCCAGGGCCTCATCCAAAATGTTATTGATATATTTCAGCCGTGTATTTGCAGCAGATCCCCTGCCAGTTGCATAGAGCAGGGCATTTGAGAAGGTAGGATAGATTTCAAACTGCGTTTTGAAAAGTCTTTGAACTTCGTTGGAAAGACCGGCCAACGCCTTCAGATCTGATTCATCTCGGCAAGCCAACGCAACCGCTTCGGTCTCAAATAGCCCTCGATTGATCGGTTTTCGCGGAGCGTTTGGAGCGGAGTACTTGCGAAAGGCCATATGGCCAAATACCTTCGGTGCGGCCAACATTGCACGCTTGAACGCTATTTCAACGCTTTCCCAACGTTCAGGGGACCATCTTGCGGAGTGCTTCTCAACAAAATCGTTTAGGAAATCGTCCAGATTGTCATCTGGAGGACGAACTTCGTTATTTTTTGCCATTATGTAGTGGGCGGCGAATCGAAGAATCAGTTCCAAGTCTTCCATTCGCTCTCCTTTAATCTTGTGATAGGTGGCGGAGAGAAACTCCTTGCTTTTTGACATCTTCTTTACCACGTCCCGCCACTGCCCAGGGTATATAGCATTTCGAATCTCTTGAGCTGTAAGAGGCAATCCTCCGCGATTGATTCGCGAGAAAATGTTGAAGCGGACTTTTTGAGGCGTCCCTGGGCGTATCACGTGTAGGGTTAGTTCGGTTTCCAATATTCGTCTTTGGAGTTTTCGCGGCAGTTCAGCAAATGACCTGTTGTTGTATTCCGTAAGTGACTCGAGGCCCTCGAGTCGCATGGGGTCTAGTGTTGCGTTGACCGCCTTGTTTAGTGCTGCGTGTTCAACGAAATGTGCAATCGCACATAGGCGTTGTAAACCGTCAACTACTGTGTAGTCGCCATCCTTGTTTTCTGAGATATATAGTGAAGGTATGGGAATTCGAAGTAGCACGGATTCGATTAGCCCACTTTTCCTAGCCACGTTCCAGAGATTCCCGCGACGCTGAAAATCTGGGGAGAGGTCGAGCTCTCCTTCGCGTAGACGCGCTAATAGGAGATCGATTGTGCGCGACTGGGTAATTACGTCAATGTCCTCAGGCGCGAACGGATATAGGATCGCGCCTTCGGCTTCTTGCTTTTCTACCTCAAGACCTGCGCCTTCTCCGTCGGAGGTTATCTCTTCGAGTGAAGTGTCTTTATCCGCGCTCACGTTTGATATTGTTTTTTGCATGGTCACGAGTCGCTCCTTCTTGTATGAGCTCGCCAGATCCTACTGCCCCGGCGAAGGTATCGAACGGGCGCAATATCGGACAATTATAAGTCGAAGCCATTCAGCGATTCAGGTATTCAGCGGCAGCGCGCAGTGAACCTGTCCGTCCAGGGGTGAAACTGTCGTCCCGCCTTGCCATGGAGCCGTATTATTTCAGTACCGGCCTTCAAATTGTCAACGTAGTCAGTCCGTTGTTGCATCGTTTTTCGCAGCCCTGGAAGATGTGCCGCGCGGTTATAGGCTCGCCCGTTGCAGGGCGCGTTCACGCCTGAAGGCGCACGCCGTTCTCAAGGCACAAGGCCTTGAAGTCGTGCTAGCACTGCGTTCTTTCGCCCCCCCATTCGTGCAAAACGCGGCTTCAAATTCACCGCCCCTAAAACGCCAACGGCCACCCGCATGGGGTGGCCGTCGTCGTTTGGTGGGGCGGGGGCTACCGAATAATACCTGGAAACCAGCGCCAGTGGCTAATCTACGTTTTCAGATATTCCGAGTTACCCTCAAAGTTATCCCACATTGTAACCTGCTAGGCCTGCAACGTTCGCTCACTCCTTGCCACTGAACCGCGCGGCGAGTTCCTTGATGAACGACCGCACCCCGCTCACCAGTCGGCAGAGACCATTGCGGACGGCCAAAACAAAATTTTCGGCGACTTCTAGGAGCTCGGTCACTACAAACGCCGTTCCAAGGATCGCACCCAGCTGCGCCAGCGTGCTGCCGCCGATCGGGATGCCGTTCCAACCCAGACCGCTGCGTTCAGCAATCTCCAGAACGAGCGCTACGGCAGCAGAGAACCTGTAAATAATCACGATACCCTCCTGGTCTCTAGAATCGGTGCATCTTGTTTCAGCTTTTTACGCAGAGCCGAGAAGGATTTCCATGCTTTCCGCGAGGGCACCGCGGAAGTTCACCGCCCGCCCGGTCGCCATGCCTTTTGGGCCAAGGAGTTCCGCCGCGGAATTCCAACGGAAATCCGGCCCGCTAGTGGCCCAGGCGCAGCAAATCCGACATATAGTTTCAACTGAGATCAAGTAGCGGGGCAGACCACATGACGATGACCAAAAAGGAAGTGCTCAACCGCAGAAAACAAGCGCTTAAGCGCATGCTCGCGCTCGTGGCAGTGGTCAATGGTGAGGAGATCACTCCTACCAACATCTGGAAAGTCATGGAAAAGGCCTTCAAGAACACGAAGACCACGCTGTCAGCCGTAGTCAACGACGAACGCATCGTCACCTATCTGGGCAAGACCAAGGGCGACTTGGTGGTTACCTACTTTCCCAGGAACCCTTCCGAACAGCGTACCTACCTCGCTGCCATCAACCTCGCGCTGTTCGGGTCGGACAAGAGCGCCCATTTCAAGTCGTTTGACGAGCCGCTCGAATCGCATCCCTTGTGGATAGCACACGGAGCAGAGGTCGAAGAGTATCTGTCGAAGGCTCCACGGCTGCAGCACATTAACAACGTGCTGGTGGCGCCTGACTATCTGCCCAACGGCATCGATCCTGCGCAGATCGATACTGCTATCCGGCTCAAGGGTAACCGACCGGACAACGCCCTCGATCCGCATTTCCTCTACCAGTCGCCCCTGGCGGCCATGTTGTGGGAGCGCATCAAGATCTCCGAAAGCTATGGCACCCACTACCACCTGTGCGAAGAAGGCCTGCGGGAAATCCTGCGCAAAGCGGAGTTCCGCCAGCGCCTTTCGGAAGCACGGCTGGTCTTGAACCTGGGCGTCGGCGCGCCATCCAAGGATCAGATGATCCTGAACGCCATGCAATCGCTTCGTATGAGCAACTCGGTCTTTTGCTGGGTGGATGCCAGCTACCCCATGCTGTACAGAACCTTGCGCGGCCTTGACCCGGCAGCAGGCGCCGATATCCACAAGATCGCTCTACTGGCCGACTTTGAAGATCCCGTGCGGGTTCAGCGTACCTTCGACGCCTCCTTCGGCAGCCTGCACAAGTACGCCGGGCGCAAGATCTTCTTTATTCTTGGTTTCACGCTCTCCAACTTGCGTGAAGAGAGATTCCTCGCCGCCTACAGCAAGCATTGCGAAGAGGGTGACGTGCTCGTCTTCCCCATGCAGTTCATTCCCGAAGCTTGCCGAAAGGACGCACAGACCATGGAGAAGTTCAAGATGGACCTGATTGAGCTCTACAACTTCAAGGACGGTCAGAAGCTGGCCCGGGCTGGGCTCTCGATCTCCGAGTACTTCGCGCCGGACGAGAAGACCGTGGAACCCCTGGAACCCCAGGTGCGACGCTGGATGTTCTTCGACAAGGCGGAATCGTTGCGTCTTTACTTTCAAGCCGATCTGGTCGAAGCAGGCGGCGGCGTGGGCACGGTCCGCGTAACCACAGCCGAATCATTCCGGCATTTCGAAGACCACTACTTGTCATTTCTCGAAGCCAACGGATTCCGCAAACTGTGCGAATCCCGTGTTCGCCGCGGTGTCCAGACGATTGCCATTGAACGCATCAAGGAGGCAACCCGATGAGCACCGCCGAGAAATGGGGCGTTGCCGCCCTGGCGGCGGTAATTTCCGTCGCTTCCATCTACACGTTGAGCCGTCGGCTAGGCGAAAACGCGCCGGACCCGGAGCTCCGAACCGTGGCAATTGCAACGCTGGTGGCCCACCCGGCCCTAGACGCCCTGCAGGACAATCTCATCAAGGAACTGGCGGCGCAGGGCTTTCGCGATGGGAAGCAGATTCGTCTGGTGATCCGCAATGCCAGCGGGCAAATGCAGGTGCTGCCCATCATTGCCAGCGACCTGGCGGCACTGCGCCCCGACGTGACGGTTTCCATCACAACGCCCGTCACCCAAGCTATAGTCAACGCCGTTCCGGGTCGTATCGTGTTCAGCGCCGTCTCGGACCCTGTGGGCGCAGGTATTGTTCCTTCGTTGACCTCCACCTCCGATCGGATCACTGGCGCCACCGACGCATGGCCCTACGACGATCAGTTGCGCCTGGTCAAGGGCATCACGCCTTCGGTTCGGCGCCTAGGCGTCATATACAACCCCGCCGAATCAGCCTCCCAGTACGGCATGAAGCTCATCCGGAAGTTCGCACCCGGGCACGGCTTAGAGATCGTCGAAGGCGCCGTGAGCAATAGCAGCGACGTCTTACCCGTTGCAGAGATCCTGGCTCGCAAGTCCGACGCGTTGATGCTCTCCAGTGACAGCACGGCCATCGGCGGCGTTGCCGGTGCCCTGCGGGTGGCTACCAGGCAGAAGATTCCACTGTACGTGGGCGACAGCGGCACCGTCAGCAAGGGCGGGCTGGCCGCCGTGTCCATAGGATACGAGCGCCTAGGTATACAGACAGGGCAATTGGTGGCCCGCGTGCTGCGTGGCGAGACGCGGATTCCCATAGTCAGCCCCGATGGATCGGATGTCTATGTCAACACGCGCGCGGCCGAGCTCATGGGGGTGACCCTGCCGCCAACCGTGCTTGAGAAGGCACACGTCATCGACAGGATTGCAGAGTGACGCTCCTAATTCAGGCGCAGACCGGGCTGCAGCTTGGCCTGATAATGGCGCTGGCCGTGTTCGGACTGGCCATTGCATACCGCCTCTTTAACTTCCCCGATCTGACCATCGAAGGGTCGTTCCTATTGGGCGCGGTTGGGTTTGCCGTCCTCAACCGGGAAGGCTTTAGTTTGGCCGCCAGTTTTCTCGGGGCCACAGCATTTGGCGCACTGGCGGGCGGAGTCACTGGAGGGTTGCACTCCAGGTTCCAGATCAACAAGTTCCTGACCGGCATCCTAGTGACGGCCATCGCGTACAGCCTCTCGCTTCGCATGATGGCCGGGCCCAATGTGGGCCTGCTGGAAGTCTCGGCCTCGGTGGATGCGCTAATGGCCTCCGCCTCACCATTCGACCGTGATCTAACGCGGATAGCGGTTCTGGCGATAGTCGTCGCGGTGGTGGGCATACTGGTGGTGGTGCTCTTGCGATCTAGGCTGGGCCTGCAAATCCGCGTGGCGGGATGTAACCCCCAACTGGCTAGGTCCATCGATGTGAAGGTGGTCTGGAGTTACATTATCGGGCTCGGACTGACCAATGCTCTTTCGGCCATGTCGGGCGCCTTGCTTGCCGTGCACCAGGGATTCAGTGACGTCGGTTTGGGGCAAGGCATGCTCGTGTTTGCGCTGGCTTCGCTCAGCATTGGCGAGAGGCTGCTATCCGACCGGAAGATGAGCCTGCCCATGTTCGTCCTCGCTGCTGCTGTCTCCGGCAGCGTAGTCTATCAGTGCCTGATTGCCTGGGCGGTGGGCGCAGGGCTAAACCCCATCGACTTGAAAATGGCGACCGGCATTCTGGTACTGCTGGTCATTATCATGCGACGCAAGCACCTCAGCGCCTTGGGTGCAGCAGAGTCCTGAGAAAGTCCTATGCCGATCTGCCTTCGCAATGTCCACGTGCTCTACCAGCGTTGGGGGCAAAGCCACAGCGCCCTGGACGGTCTTAGCCTGGAGATATCTGACGGCCAGTGGCTGCTACTTACCGGCCACAACGGTTCGGGCAAGTCCACTCTCCTAAACGTTCTAGCGGGCCATGTGCAGCCCACCTCTGGCCAGGTGGAGATGGGGCCGGGGGGGTCGGCACCACCGGGCCCGCAGTTCCACAGCCATATGTACTTCGTCCGGCAGGATCCACTTTCGGGGACGGCTGAAAATCTTACCCTGGAAGAGAACCTAAACGTTGCCGTGACGGCCGCTGAACACCGGCAACGCACAAACGCCGAACGCCGCCAATACATCGCCGAGAGCTTGGCCTTCCTGAATCTGTCAGATAGGGTGCGCCAGCTCATGCGCGACTTTTCCGGCGGCGAGCGGCAACAGGTGTCCTTGCTCATCGCTAGCCTCAGGCGCCCTCGGCTGTTGCTGCTGGACGAGCCATTTTCGGCGCTCGACCGCGCGCACACGGCCAGTGCTCTGGCGCTGATCCGGCGGATGCACGAAACGGGCACCACCATCGTCCATGTCACACACGACCAGTCCGTCATTGTGCAACTCGGTCTTCGGACCCTGACCCTGGAGGAGGGTCGCGTCGCCCGAGACGAAAGCCCCTCGCGGGATCGAGATGGAAAGTCGATCGTTGTCTAGTCTAGCCACCGCAGTCAGCGGCGATCAGGCTCCCGCCAGCCAGGCCGTGCCTTGGTGGAGCGAGGAGGCCGGTTTCTTCGGGTCTCTTTACCTCGAAGGTGACCTGTCGCTCGAAGGGCACCTTGCGGATTGCCACCTCACCCAGCAGCAGCGAACAGAAAGGGAGGTGGACGGCGTAGTTCGGCTCACCGGGCTTCGGTTAGGTGAACGCGTCCTGGACGTGCCCTGCGGGGCGGGGCGCCACAGCATCGAGCTGGCATTCCGAGGCTACGACGTGGTGGGACAGGATCTGAATCGGGTCCTCCTTGGGGTCGCGCGCGAGAACGCCTTGCACCAAGGCGTTCGGGTGAGCTTTGAAGAGGGGGACATGCGAACGCTGGGGTTTGCTCGGCAATTTGATGTTTTGATCAACATGTTCTATTCGTTCGGCTTTTTCGATAGCGACGAAGAGAATGCACGCGTGCTGGCCAACTTTCGTGCTGCCCTGCGTCCAGGTGGCCGCATGCTCATGCACACCGATGTCAACCCGCCCCGGTTGCGCTCAGGCCTGTACCGCCTGAAGGAGAGCCGCCATCTTGCCAACGGCAGCCTGCTTCAGATCGCTGAAGACTACGACGAGGCCACACGTCGCATCAACGGCTCGTGGTCCATTGTGAGAGACGGACAGACCACCTCAAGGAACTACTCGGTCCGGGTGTACGAAGCCGATGAGTTTATCCAAATGTGCTTAGACAACGGCTTCAAGGAGTGCAAAGCCTACTCTGACTGGAATGGCGCGAGTTATTCGGAGCAGGCCGAAGAAATCATCTTCGTGTGCAGGTGAGCCATCACTCGTCGCGCTGTAGCAGTTGCAAAGATACCTTTGGGCAAAGACCGGTTATCCACGGGGCCGCGCGTGCGTCGCTTGCGACGTACGCGAACGCGCGGCACGATGGGTAACCGGGCCGCGGTGTGGCGCCCTTCGCCACTTCAAAAAACTGTATATAATTACAGTATCTCGTCAGGGTCCTGCCACTGTGTAGCCAGGGACATCGCCTGAAGGATCGCGGGCAGGATAGAAGTAGCGCCCGGTCAGGAGGCGCTGCGGCATTGAGAAATGGTCGCAGCGCATTTGAACGGTTTTTGAGCACAGACCAAAAGACCGTGATTGAACGAGAGAGAAGAAGAGCATGGCAAAACTCAAAGCGGCCGGTATTCAACCGGCCAAGGTGGTCCTCGCAAAGAAGAAAACCCGTATTGGTATGGATACGTCGCCGGACTGGAATTACTGGCGGCAGATGCCGCACGAACTGTTGTGGAAGGCTGTTGCGCTGTCATGCGATATAGATCCACGGCGAGAACGGCTCCCTGATTGCAGCTACTGCGCAAATCGTCCACGTTGGGGCGTCGGGGTACACGATGACAGATACCGGGAATTTCATGACCGGTTGGAAATCGCTACAGCCAGGATAAGCGAGTTGTCCGATGGCGTGTTGAATATGACCGACGTAAACGACGTTCGAATTGAGTTGCCCAGATTTGCGGCGTGGGCGCTTTCAATGGAGTGGGAAATTCCGCAGCCGTTGGCAAACATGGCGGAGACCGCGGCGAAAGCGAGTAAGCCGGCGAACAAGGGCGGAAACCTCGGTGCTGCGGAGCGGGGAACAGTGCAAAAGCTAATCGCCGGCTTTCTGGCGCAAGGTTATTCGCATGACCAAATATCGAAGCCCTATGCCATTGCCAAGGAGATACAGACTGCCTTGGAATCGGCAGGGCTTAATCTGTCGGACGAGACTATCGTGAGTTGGATCAAACAGTCCGCGCCGTTACTGACATCAGCCAAGAATAGTTAGCAGAATCAGCGTAGGCCATCCAAATTTGGATACCGAATATCCAAATTTGGACTAAGGCGCTTTCCGTTATCAGAAGATTGCACCGTTCTAATTCGAACGGGAGCAATCGAAAATGCATCACCTTCCTGCGACTGGCTACCTTCGCCTTCCTCACATCATCGGCGACGCGAAAGCTAGTCCGCCAATCCCCGCAGTAATCCCGGTCTCCAAGAGCACCTGGTGGGCCGGCGTCAAATCCGGCCGCTATCCCCAACCCGTCAGGACTTTAGGCCTGCGCATCACCGCATGGCGCGTCGAGGACATTCGCGCCTTGATCCAGCAAGCCGCAGGGGCGCAATGATGCACGGGGTGATGATGCCCTTGGCCATGTTCGAGGAAATCATGGCGAGGTGGGAGGATTCCGTCGAGCTGGAGGACTCCGGGGGCGCGGCGGAGGCCTCCGCTTGCGGAGGGCGACGCGCCCCCGGAGCCGGGCCAATGGCTAGTAACACTACGCCATCCATTCCCAATATGGGAATCGGTACAGGAATCGCACCGAAACGGTGCGGGGATGCCTGATGGCTCGCAAAGCCCGATATTCGTCGATTGGGTCACCATTGTTGAGCGCCATCCGGCAGGGGGCCTCCCTATCCTCTGCCGCGGGATCCACTCATGGTCTGACCGACAGGGCGTGTGCCGCCTTGAAAGAATTAGCCCCACGTCTTTGGGCGGCTCATTCGACACAACTGTTCAACTCGGATGTGACGGTTTCAACGTTTACCTCTCCGGGAACGTCGGGCGTCTATCTCGCCAGGACAACGTGTTCAATCTGGGATGGCAAGCCACCCTTGCGAAGTGTCAGCGAATACTGGCGGCCAACGGCTTGCGTCCCTTTGGAATTACTGAGCGGGCTTCCGGTGCGGACGCTGCGGGGGAATCAGGGGGGGTGGGGAGAGGAGCGCGTCTACTCCGTGTGGACATCACCGGCAACTTTTCCACGGGGAGCATTGGACAGGCCAAAGCGCTTGTACGTGGTGCGCAGGGCTTAGGGCGTGCGCGTCATAGGCCCGGGGCGGTAGGGGATTGGTCGGCGTGGTGGGTGAACACCAGCCGCATGGTCAAAGTGTACGTGAAGTCGGAAGAGTTGGTGGCACATGGAAAGGAGCGTGATGAATCTATTGTTGCTTGGTGTTGTGACCACGGCGTCGTCCGCTTTGAGGTCGAAGTGAAACGGCGCGAGCTGCAGCGGCTGGGCCTGAATCATTTGGGCGACGTGACGGACGAAAAGCTGCGCGTCGTGTTCGAGGAAGAAACGGCGTTCTTGCGCAAGTACGACAGGTCGGACGAGCCGGATATTTTGCTGGCGATTCCCTCGCGTTCCAGGGCGTACGCGGCGGCGTGGCTGAAGGGGCAGGACCTGCGCCAGATTTGCAGCAACGGCACGTTTTACCGTCATGCAAAAGTGTTGAGGGGGTTTGATATCGATATCACGCGGCGGCGGGATATTCATAACTTCCCTGTGAAAGTGCGGTTAGTGGAGTTGTCGCCGCTATCCGCGCCATCGTGGTACCAGTGGGACGAAGCTGCTTAATTTCAAAAGGAGAAAGGCTATGCGCGTTACAGGAATCAAACGGATTCACGGTGTGGGGGCGAAGGGACCGTACGACTTCGCGGAGCTGTTCGTGCTGTCGAAGATCGAAACCGGGAAGTTCGGTGCGGCGACGATCGAAGGCGGCGGCGAAGAGCCGGTCGGGATGGAGGTCGCGCCCGAAGCGGTTGCGCAGTTCGACGGGGTAGCGTACCCGGCCGAGCTTGCGCTGAAGACCGAGCCGCGCAACGTGCGCGGGGAGTGGAAAACCTGCTGCATCGGCGTGGACCGCGTTGCCAAACCGGTTGCGAAGGCGGCGTGATGAGCGCGGCCGAGCTCGCGCTGATCGGGGTGGACTCGGCAACGATTCTCCTCGTCTACACCTGGGGCATGGGGGCGGTGCTTTCCATGTGGGTGATCGGCTACGCGGCCGGTGTCGCGATCAAAGCCATCAATCTCTTGTAGGGGCCTTTCGGCCGAACGTGGCGGCGTTTTCCGCTTTTTTCTGTGGAGGTGAATCATGGCAGATGTGTTCACGGCGGTGGATTTGAGCACGGTCAGCGCTTTTGTTGTGGGCGCGATGGTGATCGTGGTGGGTGTGGCGCTGGCGTTCAAGGCCGGTATCCTGGGCAAGCGCGCTATCAAGACGGTGTAGGGCATGACCGGCGCACTGGTGGCGTTGTTCTACGGGCTGATCGCCATGCTGGGCGGCATCAGTGCGCTGGTCGTCATTCTTGCCTTGCACGCGGGCTCGCAGTGAGAAAACTTCTTGTAGCCCTGCTGCTGGTCCTTGGCGCGTACTCGGCGGGGGCGATGGCTGCGACCAGGGCGCAAGCCTTGGCCTCCTGCGCTGCGTATGACGCCGCCTATTGCGTCGGCACCGGCCCGCGGACGTGCGCGGATCATCCCTACCCGGCCAATAACCCTCCGTTTATCCGGATCGATGCCGGGGCCGGTGGTTCGTGCAGCAGTACGCCCTGGACCTATACGCCGGAGCCGTCCTGTACTGCCGGTTCCAGCGGTCCGAGCGGCTTCTTCGATTACGGAACGGACGAAGGCAACACGAGCGGCTTTCCTCTGCTCATCTGTTCGTCGCTTTGCGAGTACACATTCAGCGGGGCCGCCCCGGCTGCGCGCTCGCTCACGCTCGGCGTGTATCACTATTACGCGCAGGGGACCTTTACCGGCACCGGTTCGTCATGCACGGAAAATACCGATCCTATGCCGGTTGGTGCGACAGCGCCGGGGGCGGATACGTGCGCCGCGGGGCAGTCGATGGGTACGGTCAACGGCAAAACCGTGTGTCTCAATTCCAGCGGCCAGGTCGCGCCGCAGCCGCCAGTGACCAAGCCGGTCGAGACCACGCAAAAGACTACGGGGGTAAACACCCAAGGCGAAACGACTTCGACTGAAATCACGACGAACCATATCAACAACACGACGACGACAACGATTGTCACGACGCACCCGGACGGATCGACGACTACAGCGAAAACGCTCACGGCCGACCCGACGCCGCCGGAAGATGAAAGTTTTTCTCCTCCGCTGGGCGGGCCGGCGCCTACGCACGCGGGGGGTTGGTATACGTCGAAGTACCCGGATGGTCTTCGCGGGGTGTGGGATTCGCGCAAAGCGGCCTTGTTCAATAGTCCGCTAGGCGCGGCCATCGCGAACATGGCCGTGCCGGTCGGTAGCGGAACCATTCCGAGTTGGACTTTGGATTTGAACATGGGCATGGGCGGCATGGGCAACCTGGGCGTCTACACGATCGGGCTGCCGGCGTGGTTGTGGTCGGTCATGCGCGTGCTGGTGCTGCTCTCAGCGGCTTTCGTCTGTCGTCGTATCGTTTTCGGGGGGTGATCCATGGACGGTTTCGCAAGCTGGCTTCTGGGGTGGTTGAATTCGTTCCTGGCGTGGGTCCTGGACATTCTCGGCACGGTGTTCACCGGGCTATGGGATCTCTTGTCGGATTTGCTGTTTTTCGTGTTCGACAAGGTGCTGGACCTGCTGGTCTACATCGTGTCCGGGCTTTCCTGGGATTTCAGCGGCTTCTCTCCTGCGCAGTATTGGAACCAGCTTCCGGCGGAGCTGGTCAACGCGCTCAATCTCCTGGGCGTGCCGTTGGCGCTTGGTATGATCGTCATTGCCCTCGGGATACGCTTCGTGCTTCAAACGATTCCGTTCGTGCGCTGGGGGTCGTAATGGAACACGAACACAACGATGACTTTCCGTATGAGGATTGGACGATTGCGGATTTGGCCGCCGCGGCGTGGGACTCCGAAGCCGCGCTTGAAGAGTTGAATCACCGTCTCGGGGAGCAAGCCGACGAGGACGCGGACGAACCGGACGAGCTGGACGGGCTGTGATCAATCTTCTCGTCGGTGCGCCAGGTGGTGGCAAGTCCTATGAGGCCGTTGTCTATCACGTCCTCGCCGCCTTGGCGAAGGGGCGCAAGGTCATTACGAATCTTGCATTGAAGGTCGAGGCGTTCGCCGCGATCGATCCGGGCTATGCGGACTTGATCGAGCTGCGTAAGTGCACCGTTGCCGTGCGGCCGGTGGAGGCCGAGCAAAGCAGGGCGCAATCGCGCTTTATGTCCCGTCTCGGCCTGGACAAAGAGCGGACCTGGAACGGGGCGGCGTTTTCGCACGTCGAGGACTACGGCGATCGGTGGCGGCACGAGAAAAGCGGCGTGGGTCCGCTGTATGTCATCGACGAGTGCCACATCAGCCTGCCGAAAACGGGTACGCCGGTGGCGGTCGAAGAGTGGTACTCGCTGCATCGGCACGAGTTCGCGGACGTGCTGTTGATTTCCCAGAGCTACGGGAAATTGAACGCCGCGGTGCGCGACCTGGTGCAGATCGTCTATCGCGTGCGCAAAAATATTGCGCTCGGTTCGAGCGGCACCTACACGCGGAAGGTGCAGGACGGGATCAGGGGGGCGGAGGTCAACGCGGCGGTGCGCCGCTACGAAAAGCGGTACTTCCCGTTGTACGTGTCGCACACGCGCAGCGGCGTGGGTGCGGAGGCGGGCGCGGAAGACATTATTCCGATCTGGCGCAATTGGAGCGTGTACGGCGTCGGGGCTTGCGCTGTCGTGTTCGCGGGGCTGTGGATGGTCAACGGCAATCCATTCCGTATGTTTTGGGGGCCTCACGTCAAGGCTGTTCCTGTCGTCGCCGCCGCGGAACCCGGGCGGCAGGTGCGATTGCAAGGCATCGGGCACGCGGTTAAGGACGGGCCTGGCGCTGTTGCGGCCGGTCCGGAGTCTGTTGCGCCCGCTACTGTCTCTAAGGCTGCTGTCTGGCCGTATGGCAATCTACAGCTTCATGTCGGCGGGTTTCTCAGGTCGGCGCGGCGCACCATCCTCCTGGTCGTGTTCAGTCAGAACGGGCAGCGCGTGTTTTCCCAGACGGGCGGCGAGCTTGAGGCGTCGGGCTACAGGTTGACGGCGCTCAATGATTGCCTCGTCCGCGTCGAGTGGGAGAAGTTGGCGCAGTTCATTACTTGCGATGCGCCGAGCGTCGGCATTGGTAGTGCCTACAGCAAACTTGTCCCAACAGAATCGGCTGCAGCCGATCCGGTGCCGGCGAAGCGGTAGGGGTGTCTTATGTGCCTTTGTGGCGGTGCCGGCGCGCAATGTGCGCGGCTGGAAAACGGGGGGTGAATTGGCCGGATACTGGCCAAGAGGGGGCCGAAGAGGCCCCCGTTTTTTTTTGGACCTGGCGCGCTCAAGAATTGCGGGGAGCGTTGCCGCTCCCCCCTTGTTCTGTGCTTATGCCGCCATGGGCTCGGCCTCGGCGGCTTGCGATCGGTGGAGATAATCGACGGCGCGTTGTGCGTGTGCGGCGGCCTGGAAGATGGCGCGCTTGTCGTTCTGAAGAACCTTGAGCCAGTGCCCGATATAGGCGGCGTGGTCGTCGCGGGGCTCGGGGGTGATGCCAAGATCGGCACAGAGGAAAGCGGCGCCAAGTTCGGCGACAAGCTCTTCGCGGGCGTAACCTTCATCGCCGAAGCGCTGGCGGCCGAAGTCACGGTCAAGGCGGCTCGGGTGTTTCGTCCAGTGCGTGAGTTCGTGCGCCTTGGTGGCGGCGTAGCTCTCGGCGTCCTTGAAGGCTTCAGGGGCCGGAAGCTGGATGATGTCGGCGGCGGGAGCGTAATAGGCCCGGTTTCCGCCATGGCGGAAGGTTGCGCCGGTCGCAGCGAAGAATCGCTCGGTGTTCTCGATGAGCTGCAACGGCTCGCCTTTCGTTTCCGGCTTGGTTTGATAGCGGGCGGGTAAGCCGTCGATCTGCTGTACATTAAAAACGGTGTAAGCCTTCATGAACGGGATTTCACGCTCGATGGCGTCTCCGTTGTCGGCGGTCTCCGTTTTGGTGAAGCGGTCGGCAAAGACGACGAGGGAGCCATGCTCGCCTTTGCGGACCTGGGCGCCGATGGCCTCGGCCTGCTTGTAGGTCATCCAGGTATTCGCGGCGTAACCCTTGGCGATAGTTTCACCCCAGAGAAGCAGAATATTGATGCCTTGATAGGGCGTGCCATTGTGACGAAGCGGGCGAGTGATGCGGCCTTCCGTGTTGCCGGCGTTCCATGGTTTCAACCAAGGGCGGATGCCTTGCTCAAGGTCGGCAATGATGCGCTCGGTCACGCGGGTGTAAACGTCTTTCCGGTCTATGGTGCTGGTGGTCATGATGTCTTTTCCTTTAATGGTCGGTTGGGTGTTGCAGAAAGGCGGGGAGCGTTGCGGCTCCCCTTGTTCTGCGGTTGTTCCAGTTGGTGGCTTGGCGTCAGAGCAGGCCGCGCTCGGCAAAGCTCATGGCGGAATCGAGTCCGATGATGAAATGGTCCAAAACCTTGATGTCAACCAAGGCCAAAGCCTGTTTGAGGCTCTGCGTTAGAACCTGGTCGGCGTGGCTAGGCTCTGCAATGCCCGAGGGGTGGTTATGGGCAAATATCACCGCTGCCGCATTGAACGTCAGTCCTTGCTTGACGATTTCGCGCGGGTAGACGCTCGTCTGCGTGAGGGTTCCGCGAAAGGATTCATGGGCGGAAATCACCCGGTTTTGAGCATCCAGCCACACGCACCAAAAAGCCTCGTATTCGAGGGGCGCGAGGTTAAGCCTGAGGTAATCCCTGACGGCTGCGGGGGAAGACATGGCCGCTCCGTGTTGGCGCATCTGCTTACGCAGTATTTCAAGCGCGGCATTGATGGCAGCGTCTGCGTTGCCGTACTGCTGAATCATCTGTTTTGCTGAATAGCGTTTCATGTGTGGCTCCTAGGTTTCGAAGGGAGATCCTTCAAAGCCCAGGCCCCCTTCCTCACGGAAGGGCGGGGGGATTGGTGGGGTGGACGGCAGAAGGTTAGGTTTCTTCCGCTTTGTCTTTGTCATCCCCCGTCGCCCTTTCGCAGAAAAACAAGGGCGTCGGGGGATGACAAGGGGGAAGAACCGGATTTAGTTAGAGGGGCTTGACCTGAAATAGACAAACCATGACAGCAAGATGTTGGCTGGCGTGGTTTGTTGGGTTAGGACTTAGACCCGTGCCGCTAGGATTTACGGGGAAGGACATTCCAGACGCGGCGACACTTTCGGCGATCCCTGCGGCGGTCGTGGCGTCCAGGTGGGCGTATGCCACCTTAAGGTCGTTCACCATTTGACGAGATCGCATTCAATTGTCCGCGAAGGGTCCTGCTTGTGTCTGAAACTGTTTGATAACTCCTCTATATCTATTCCGGTAAGATGACAGTGATCTTGCAGTTTGAGGAATCGGCAGGAATGACTCAATGACGCTGGATCTGCTTATGGCATAAAACACTTTGATTTCTTGGGTAATTGAATGACCAAAGACCAACTAAAACAACTCGAAGCTGATCTGTGGAGCGCCGCCGATAAGCTGCGCGCCAACTCCGACCTTAAATCCAGCGAATACGCAACGCCGGTACTGGGTCTGATCTTTCTCAAGTTCGCCGACAACAACTACCGCCGCCATGAAGCAGAAATCATCGCCGAATACCAGAAACTTAAGGGCTCGCGGCGCGAGAAGAAGATCTCCGATATAGCCATCGAAAAGTGCGGGTTTTATCTTCCCGACCACGCGCGGTACGAGCATTTGCTGAATCTCCCGGAGGAGAAGAACATCGCGAAGGCGCTAAAGGAGGCGATGAAGGCTATTGAGGAGTACAAGCCCGAACTCGAAGGTGTGCTGCCCAAGGACGAATATGCCGCTTTGACCCGGACGGACAAGACCATCCCGCAGCAGTTGCTGAGAACCTTCGCTGACATTCCAGCCGACACCACCGGTGACCTATTCGGGCAGATTTATGAGTACTTCCTTTCCGAATTCGCCCGCAGCGAAGGCCAGAAGGGCGGCGAGTTTTTCACCCCGCGCTCCGTGGTGCGCCTGATGGTTGAGATCATCGAACCGCACGGAGGCAAGGTGTTCGATCCTGCCTGCGGCTCCGGTGGTATGTTCGTGCAGTCGGGCCAGTTCATCGCAGAACACCGCAAGGAACTGAAAGGGGCTGAGAGCGGTGTGTATGTCTGCGGGCAGGAAAAAACGCGGGATACCGTCAACCTCGCCAAGATGAACCTCGCGGTGAATGGTCTGCGCGGCGAAATCAAGCAGGCCAATACCTATTACGAAGACCCGTTTAACAGCTTCGGTGCATTCGATTACGTCCTCGCCAATCCCCCGTTCAACGTGGACGACGTAAGTCTCTCCAGCGTCGAGAAGGACAAGCGCTTCAACACCTACGGAATCCCGCGCAACAAGTCGAAAGTGAAGAAGGCCGACGTAGGCAAGGAAACCGTTCCTAACGGCAACTATCTATGGATCAACCTGTTCGCCACGTCGCTCAAGCCGCAAGGCCGCGCCGCGCTGGTGATGGCGAATTCGGCGTCAGATGCACACCACTCCGAAGCCGATATCCGCAAGACGCTGATCGAGCAAAACCTCATCTACGCCATGCTGACGCTGCCCTCGAACATGTTCTACACCGTCATACTCCCAGCCACGCTTTGGTTCTTCGACAAGGCCAAGACCGACGACAAAATCCTGTTCATCGATGCGCGCAACATTTTCACCCAGATAGACCGCGTACACCGCGAATTCAGCGAAGAACAAATCCAGAACATCGCCATCATCAGCCAGTTGCACAAGGGAAAGCGCGAGAAATTCGTCCAGCTCATCGACCGCTATTTCGCAGCAGGCATGCAGCGTCTGGTCGAGAACAAAACTAACGTCGAGCCCGTCTCTGCGCAACTGCTTGAAGTGCTGGATGACGTAGGCGGCAAACAAGCCGTAGGCGAACTGGTGCAGCAATGGGCGGGGTTAGCCAAGCTCAAATCCCGCTACGCGCAATACCAGGAAAAATACGTGGATGAAACGGCGGTGGACAAGAAGAACAAAGCGCAGCTGCAATTACGCGAGGCGTTCGATCCCTTCTTTGGTGCGCTACACGAAGGTTTGAAGCGCCTGGACAAGACCGTGCGCCAGCACGAAAAACAGGAATCCGAACAGGCGCAGGCCGTTGGTAAACGCTCCATCATCGACCGCAAAACCAAGGCGCTCAAGACCGCGCTGGAGGAATTGCACAAGGAAGTGAAGAACGCCGAAATCTTCTATCAGCACATCCAATGGTTGCAGGTGCGCTTCCCCAAGGCGGAATATGAAGACGTCACTGGCCTGTGCAAACTCGCCAGCCCAGCGGACTTGAAAGAGCAGGACTATTCGCTGAATGCGGGTCGCTACGTCGGCGTGGTGATCCAAGAGGATGGGAAGACGGAAGAAGAGTTTATTGAAGAGTTGCTGGCGATGAACGAAGAACTTTCTAGTCTGAATGATGCGGCGAGAGGGATTGAGGGGGTGATCGGTCACAATATTCTGCAAATTGTGGGTGACCAATGAGCGATAAGGAGTCTCTTGCCAAAAGCGGGATTAAAGATCAGTCCTTTGACTTTCTGACCGTCGCGCAATTGATCAAGCGGGGCATCATCGAAAAGCCTCTCGATGGCAATCATGGCGAGATACATCCAAAGGGGGAAGACTTCGTTACCTCTGGTATCCCTTTTATCATGGCATCGGACATTAACGATGGTGTTGTGGATTACATCGGCTGCAAGTTTATTGCGCGGAAGCAGGCGGACAGCCTGCGCAAGGGTTTTGCAAGAAGCGGAGATGTGCTGCTTACTCATAAGGCCACTATTGGGAGAACTGCAATCGTCAAATATGACGAACAACCTTATGTAATGCTAACGCCACAAGTTACCTACTACCGGGTCATCGATCATCAAAAACTCAATCACAGGTATTTGCGCTATTATTTTGAAAGCAGCTTTTTTCAAGACATACTTAGTTTGTGGGCAGGTTCCGGTTCCACAAGAGCATATTTGGGCATAACTGAGCAGGGAAAACTCCCATTTGTCTTGCCTCCTATAAATAAGCAGAAAATAATTGCAGCGGCGCTCACTGCCTATGATGAGCTGATCGAGAACAACCAGCGTCGCATTGCGTTGCTGGAAAAGATGGCCGAAGAAATCTATCGCGAATGGTTCGTTCGCATGCGCTTCCCCGGCCATGAAAAGGTGAAGCTCATCAAAGGCATGCCGGAAGGGTGGCGGGCTGTGCAGTTCATTGAAATTTGTGAATTCCAAAAAGGCAAAACGCCCGATCAAACTTCTCTAGAGAACCAAGATGGATTATTACCGTACATCACCGTGGAGTTTATAGAAGGGAAAGTGACGGAATACGTACTGAAAAAGCGGAACAGCATTGTCTGTGAAAACGGCGATGTGTTGATGTTGATGGACGGAGCAAGATCGGGTTTAGTGTTTAGGGGTAAAAGAGGTATCGTTGGCTCAACTTTTGCGCGCGTTGCAGTGGAGTCGCTCCATCGGGATGTCGTCTATGAATTCCTAAGGGCAACATGCGAACACATCGTTTCCAATAACACGGGTTCTGCCATTCCTCATGCGAATAAAGAATTCATTCATCGGCTTGTGATGTTCTTACCCGAAGATGAAACTTTGATTGAGAAGTTTAATGCTCTCTATCGCAGCCTCTTTGATCAAACGCTGAATCTTGTGCGCCAAAACGAATTGCTGCGTCGATCCCGCGATGCGCTTCTCCCCCGTCTCATTTCCGGCCAACTCTCCGTTGAAAGCCTCGATATCCAGTTCCCGCCTGGCATGGTGGAAGAAATGAAAGCCGAACCAGCCACCCATGCCTAACTTTATTTCCGAAGATCAGATCGAGCAGGCGTTGGTGCAGAAGCTTCAGCATGTGCACGGTTTCGACGCGCTCAACTGCTACACCGAACATGCAGAGGACTTGAATGACGGCTCGGGTCGCGCCAATAAACGCGATGTAATCCTGGCGGATCGGGCGCGGGAAGCCGCTCTCCGCCTGAACAAGGAAATCCCACCTACGGCCATCGAGGATGCGCTGGAGAAGTTATTCGACCGGCGGCAGGCGATGACGCTCATCGCCGCGAACAGGGAAATCTATGGCCTGCTGCGCGACGGTATCCCGGTGGAATTTGACAACGTGCAGGGACAGCGGCAGCAGGAACTCATTCGGTTTCTGGATTTCAACGAACCGGAAAACAACCATTACTTGGCTGTCACCCAGATTTGGATCAAGGGCGAGCGCGGCTTTCGGCGCCCGGATGTGTTGCTCTACGTCAATGGTATTCCGCTGGTGTTCATCGAGCTGAAGAACTCGAATGTGAAGCTGAGGAACGCCTACGACGACAATCTGACGAATTACAGAGCGGAAATCCCCCAGCTTTTCCTGACCAATGCCTTTTGCGTGCTGTCGAATGCCATCGAGACCAAGGTGGGCAGCATCACGGCGGAGTGGGAGCATTTCTTCAACTGGCTTCGCGTTAATGATGAGAAGGAAAAGATAGACCGCGCTGCGATCCGCGAGCAAGGCACCAGCCTGGAAGGCGTGATCGAGGGTTTGCTACCCCGGCGCAGGCTGTTGGACTACGTGGAGAACTTCATCCTTTACTATAGGGATAGCCAAAAGATCATCGCGCAGAATCACCAGTTCATCGGCGTGAACCGGGCTTATGACGCCTTCCTAAGGCGCGAGGAGCTGGCGGGCAAGCTCGGCGTGTTCTGGCACACGCAGGGATCGGGTAAGAGCTTTTCGATGATTTTTTACGCCCGCAAGATCTTCCGCAAACAGACCGGCAATTTCACCTTCGTGGTGGTGACCGACCGCGACGACCTGGACGGGCAGATTTACCGGAATTTCCTGCATACCGGCACGGTTACGGAGGCCGAAGCCGCGCAACCCAAGGACAGCGAGGAGATGCGGAAATTCCTTGGGCAGAACAAGCGGCTGATATTCACCTTGATCCAGAAATTCCGCTGGGAAAGAGGCAGGGAATATCCTGAGCTGTCTTCGCGCAACGACATCGTAGTGATTGTGGACGAAGCGCATCGCACGCAATACAAGTCGCTGGCCGAGAACATGCGGAAGGGCTTGCCCAAGGCACAATATCTGGCGTTTACCGGCACGCCGCTTCTGGGCCGCGAACGCAAAACCAATGCGTGGTTCGGCAGTTACGTTTCGGAATACAACTTCCAGCAGTCCATGGACGACGGCGCAACAGTGCCATTGTTTTACGAGAAGCGCGTACCGGAGGTGCTAATCCAGAACGAGGGCCTGAGCGAGGAGTTCTACCAGATTCTGGAGGACGAGAATTTGGACGAGGCACAGCAGGCCAAGCTGGAGCGGCGCTTTGCCAAGGAGGTCGAGGTCATCAAGCGCGATGATCGGCTGGAGAAGATCGCGCGGGATATCGTGTACCACTTCCCCCGACGAGGTTATCTGGGCAAGGGTCTGTTGGTGGCAGTAGATAAATTCACCGCCGCGAAAATGTACGACAAGGTGCAGGATCAGTGGAAGGCCGCCTTGAAGGAACTGGTCGGGCGTATCGGCAAATCAAAGAACGACATCGAGAAAGCGCGTTTGAAAAGGATTGTGGAATACATGCGCCTGGTCGAAATGGCAGTGGTCGTCAGCGAAGAGGCGGAGGAGGAGAAGAAATTTGCCGCGCAAAAGCTGGACATCAAGCCGCACCGCGAGCGCATGAACAAGCTAGATGCGCATGGGCACGACATCGAATACAACTTCAAGGACCCAGAGCATCCGCTGCAATTGGTGTTTGTGTGCGCCATGTGGCTGACAGGCTTTGATGCGCCCACGCTTTCGACGCTGTATCTCGATAAGCCAATGCAGGGTCATACGCTGATGCAAACCATTGCCCGAGCCAACCGCGTCACGTCGTGGAAGATCAATGGCGTAGAGAAGCGCAACGGCGAACTCGTGGATTACTACAACGTGTTCCGCAGCATGAAACTGGCGCTGAAGGACTATGCACAAGGTCAGGGTGACAAGACCGGAACGCCGGTTAGGGAAAAGGCAGAGCTTTTCAGACTGCTGGACGATGCAATTGAGCAAGGGCTGGTATTTTGCAATGAGAAAGGCATCGCATTGAGGGAGGTATTGGGCACCGACGATGTGTTCAAAAACATCGGGCTGTTTAACGTGTTTGCCGATGCGTTGCTGGCGAATGACGAATCGCGCAAAGGTTTTAACGTTTATGAGAACACAGTTACTTCGCTATATGAGGCATGCAAGCCGGAAATTATGGGACGTGGGAAGCAGAACAGGGTGCGCGAAGTGGCGGCATTCCAATATTTGCGCGGCGTGATAGACAGCCTAATCGACCAGAAGGACATAGACGCGATCAGTCTGAAGATCGCCGATCTGCTAGATGAGAGCGTGGTCGTGAACGAGGCGGAGACATTCAAAGCGCGACAGTACAACGCAGAATATCAGATCATCCAGAAGGGCAAGACCTGGGACCTTAGCAGGATCAATTTTGACAAGCTGCGCGAAGAGTTTAAGGACGCAACTTACAAGAATATTGAGATCGCCGACCTGCGAGCTTTTCTGCAGCAAAAGCTGGAACAGATGTTGCGACAGAACGCAACACGCAGCGACTTTGCGCAGCGGCTACAGGAGATTATTGACGCCTACAATTCCGGCGGTTCATCCACCGAGAACTATTTCGAAGACCTGATGAAATTCACGGAGGAGTTGCGGGCGGAAGATGAGCGCCATCTTCGCGAGGGGCTAACGGACGACGAACTGGAACTGTTTGATCTGCTGAAGAAGGACAAGATGACGCAGGAGGAAACGCAGAAAGTCAGGCTCGCAGCCAAGTCGCTTCTGCATCGTTTGCTGGAAGAGCGACCCAAGGTGTTGGTGCAGGACTGGTATAGGGATACGCAGACCCAGAAGGTGGTGCGCTCGGCCGTCGAGCAAGTGCTGGACAGTAACCTACCGCAAACCTACGACCGCGTGCTGTTTCGGCAGAAATGCGACAACGTGTTTTATCTGATGCTCGACTACGCGAGCCATGGCAGGAAGTGGGCAGCATAGTAAGGACTGGTTTTGTAGGGTCGGCGAGTGTTACCGAATTCCCTAGGCTTTGTCTACATTCGAGGCGTGAGTCTCAAGTTCTACCTCGGGCAATCGGCATCCATGGCCGCTTCAAATCGTTTCTTTCTGCTCTGGTTGGAGATGTGCTATTAAGTGGTCGCTGGCACCGCTAGGAGGGGGCAATATGAAGGCTAGTCGCGCACTTATCACCTTTGCATTTATCGCCGATAGATTTGGGGAAACTCGAGATATTGGGGACGGCCTTGTGCCACTTTTCGCGCCTATAGCCGATCAGCTGGCCGGGAAATTGTTCGACCCGGCGGAGTTCGCTGAATGCTTTTCTGAATACTATGGCATGCGGGTCCACCCGCTAGTGATAAAGGATCAAGTAGAGCGTCTGAAGGCGGCAGGTCTCATTCGAGAAGTGGTGAGTGCGGGCGAAATTGCAGTTGCGTATGAGTGTCAGCGAGCTGAAGGTTTTGACAAGCCTATAGGCGAAGAAGATGTAGAGGAGCTGCTCGCTGCATTTGGGGGGCACGCGAAGGACACGCTGGCAATAACCGGGGTTTCGCTAGGTGCGGGGCAACTGCAGGACGCGTTGATGGCGCGTCTAATAAGACCAGAATTCTTGGATATCATACTTAAGCCACGTCGGAATGATGTAAATGCGGGATCGGAGAAAGTACTTCGACTCCCGAAATCGGCGGAGAAAGCTGCGGAAGAAGCGCGACAAGAATTGGAGGCCAAGTTAGACATTGTTTGCGCCGACTTCATAACCAAGGCGAAAGAAGGGAACCCAAAGCTCTTTGGTCTTATTGTGGGGATAACGAGTGGCGCTCTGCTCGCCGAAGTGGTGCTAACGCTAAGATCGCCTGGGACGAAGAAGGATTTGTCGAAGGTAACGATCTACTTGGATTCTCCGTTTCTAATGGATGCCCTTGACCTAGGTCATCCATCAGCGAAGGAGTACGCGAACGAGCTACTAAGCCAGCTGGCGCAGGCGAAAGCGAGTATCGCCACGTATTCACACTGCATAGACGAAATGCGTGGGAATTTGCGCGGGGCACTTAACAATTACCACTCAAGTGGCAGCGCCTACGGCCCGACAGGGCGACGGCTCAATAACCTTGCTTTCAATAATTATGTTTCTGGAGTCATTACTACTGCTAACGACGATGTAATTAAACTTGGTGTGCGGATTGCGCCGCAACCTTCTGCTACCCTTTTTACCTTCTTTAACGAGCGAGAAGAGCGGGAACTTACCAATAATATCGGCTCCTATTTTAATGATGTTGCTCTGCAGAGGGATGCGGCTTCGATTGCTTTCACATTGAGGAACAGGCGAGGTGCGAAGCCGCAGCTTGTCGACATTGCGACCGCTGGGCATCTGTTTGTAACTGAAAATGGGCGGTTGGCTGAGTGGTCTGCCAACTATTTGCGCGCGCGAAACATTGTTGAACGAGATGAACTCCCGCCGTGTATTACGGACCGATACCTGGCTGGGGTCCTGTGGATGATGTTAGGAGGCCGGGGTAAGGATCTCTCCATGAATCGGCTGCTCGCAAATTGCGCTAGCGCGATGGCTCCGAGACAAGATGTCGTGGCGAAGATGCACCAGTTTCTTAAGCAGCTGGACGAAACCAGAGCTCGCTATTTCGAGGCACTAATAACGGACGATCGTGCGGCACATTATCTAATGCGAAGGACTCTAGGCGACCCTCGCGTTATTACGCAGTCAAATGCGCTGGATATATATGAGGAAGTCTTTATAGCGGCGGGCGAGAAGGCAGCAAAGGCGGCGATCGAGCAGAAGGAAAAGGAATACGCGGAGCGGGATGCAGCGATGAAGCGCGAGATGGACGCTAGAGACGCGGAGGCCGCCAGAAAGTTGGATGAATTGCAGGCAGAGCGGATGGCCGCCGAAGCGCACGCACTGGAACAACGGACGAACGCAACTCGAGAAATTGAGGAGTTACAGTCAAGGCATGCGAGGGCGGAGGTTCAGGCGGGACAGGAAAAGGCACTGCGTCTCGAAACGGAGAAGGGGATGTTGATGACATGCCTCCATGCGGGGCAAAACGCGGAAAAATCTGCACGGACTCGAATTGCGATTCGCGTAGTAATTGCGATATTCGTGTGTCAAGTAGCCGTTGTGGCGATCGGGGGAGAGTGGGGGAAGGGCGCTTGGATCAGTTTTCTTATCTTGCTTTTCATTGGAGCGTCAACCGTACTAAGTGCGGTGGGATTTTGGACGCTGCCAGATCAATTGTTTGGCGGCGAGGTAAGACGGAAAAAGCGTGAGGCATTTGAGGCTGAAGTCGAGCGCTTAAACGCATATAGGGCTTTGGAGAGCTTTAGGGTTTTATTAGATGAGGATCGTATTGACCCGCGGTAGACTTGTTATCGTGGGCCGGATAGCCCAAGAGCTACTCGGCGGGAAAGAATCCACGCAACCGTTATGCCGCGTTGCCATGCAGCGGTATCACTTCGGCCCCGGCCTTCAGCTTGTCGAGGTAATCCGCCCATTGCTGCATCATCTTGCGCCGCTCTGGAAGATGCGCCGTGCGGTTGTAAGCTCGCCCGTTCGGGTCTCTTACAGCATGAGCTAGCTGGTGTTCGATCAGATCAGGGCGCACGCCTAGGACTTCATCGAGAATCGTCCGTGCCATCGCGCGGAAGCCGTGCCCGCTCATTTGGTCCTTTGTTATCCCCATGCGTCGCATCGCCGCGAGGATGGCGTTATCGCTCATCGGCCGGCCGTTTGTGCGTGCACCAGGAAAGACAAAGCGCCCGGTACCGGTCAGGGCGTGAAGCTCGCGCAGGATCGCCACTGCTTGCGTAGCTAGCGGGACAATGTGTGCTGTGCCGGTCTTGGTGACGGTGTAGCGCCATTCCGCCGCGTCTAGATCGATATCCGCCCATTCCGCGTTGCGAAGCTCGCCAGGGCGCACGAACACCAGCGGCGCAAGTCGCAGGGCGCAGGCAACCGCTAGCGTGCCTTGATAGCCGTCAAGTGCTCGCAGCAATTGCGCTGCCTGCTTCGGGTCAGTGACCGCCGCAAAGTGTTCACCCTTCGGAGGGGGCAGGGCGCCGCGCAGCTCGCCGGATAGATCGCGCGTCGCGCGCCCGGTCGCTATCGCATAGCGGAAAACTTGCCCACAGTTGCCAAGCGCGCGGTGTGCAGTTTCCAATGCGCCCCGGTTTTCAATTCGGCGGACCACGGCCAGCAATTCAGGTGCAGTCACATCGGCAATCGGCCTGGCGCCAATCCAAGGAAAAATATCGCGCTCAAAGCGCTGGATAATGCGGTCGCCGTGGTGCTCGACCCAATTGGGAGCGTGCTTGGCGTACCACTCGCGTGCCACCACTTCGAAACTGTTTGCCGCCCGATCTTGTTTCGTCGCTTTTTGCGCCTTGCGGTTCTCGCCGGGGTCAATGCCATTGGCCAGCAGCTTGCGGGCAGCATCGCGCCGGTCGCGGGCATCCTTCAAGGAAACGTCAGGGTAGACGCCAAGGGATAGCATTTTGGCTTTCCCGTCGAATCTGTAGCGCAGGCGCCACCACTTGCTGCCGGTGGGCTGCACCAAGAGCGACAGCCCCCGGTCGTCCGGCAGTGAATGCGGCTTTTCTTCCGGCTTGGCGTTGCGGATTGCAGTATCGGTGAGCGGCATTTGTGTGTAACTCCTTTTAGAAATTCCGAGTTATACGCAATGTTACTCACATTTGGCCCAGGATGCTATTGGACGATGTTACACACTATCGGATAAGAAACACAATAAAAAACCCGCACTTAGGCGGGTTTAAGGATGTTGCTGGACTTCTTTGGATGCTCAAATGGTGGAGGCGGGGGGAATTGAACCCCCGTCCGCAAGTCCTCTACAGACAGATCTACATACTTAGCCAGGTTATTAGCTTTAACCGGTTGCCCGCCAACCGGCAGGCTGACAAACGGCGAGTCACCTATTTTTTGACATGCCGCAAAGTGACCCTGCGGCACGCGAGCTCATGTAAATGACTCTGCTGTAACTTGCGTTACCCGGCCCATGAACCAACCGGTGCAGAGCTAGCCGGTATTAAGCGGCTAGTGCGAAACGTTCGTCGTTCGCGGTTATTGCGTTCCAGTTGGATTTACGAGGTGGCTGGGCCTCGGTATGCACTGCGCTGCTTTGTAACCCACGTCGAAACCAGGTCGCCCCCGGTATCTGGTGCGGATTGGAACGCAAGAAGTGAAGGAAATTACCCTCGCCGCACGCACGCCAATCCAAAACTACAATCACATTATCTCATATGGGGTGAAACCATGTGGAAATCAAGAGCCTTGGGGGCCGTTTCAGGATTACCGAAACGGCCCCTGAGCCTAGCGAGCATGAGGGGAGGGCTATCCCCTCACATTGACATGAGATTTCAGAGGTAATCGAGCACCTCGCGCGGATGCTCGATGATCGCGTCGGCCTGCCAGGATTCGATCGCGCCGCCGTCGCCCAGATAGCCGTACCTCGCGGCCAGCACGCGCATCCCGGCGGCGCGCGCTGCCTGCACGTCGCGCAGGTCGTCGCCCACATACAGGCAGTCGGACGGGCGCAGTTGCAGCGCCGCCGCGGCGTGCAGCAGCGGCTCGGGGTGCGGCTTCAGCCGGCCGGTAGTGTCGCCGCCGACGACGCAGGCTGCGCGCCCCTCCAGGAGCAGGCCCTGCAGCAGAGGCAGGGTGAAACGCTCCGCCTTGTTGGTCACCACGCCCCAGGGCAGCGGGTGCTGGTCGAGTCGATCGAGCAATTCGGCCATGCCGTCGAACAGCCGCGTATCGATGCAGATTTCCGCGGCATAAAACTCGAGAAACTGCAGCTTGAGCGCTTCGTAGCGCTCGTCGCCCGGGCTCAGGCCGAAACCGACTTTGAGCAGGCCGCGCGCGCCGCTGGAGGTGTAGGACCGCGTAACCTCGACCGGCATCGGCGCCAGATCATGCGCCGCGCGCACCCGGTTGAGCGCGCGCGCGAGGTCGGGCGCCGTGTCCGCGAGTGTGCCGTCCAGATCGAACAGCACCGCCCGCGAACAGCTTTTAGGCATCGCGCACGCAGTGCATCAGGTAATTGACGCTGGCGTCGTTGTTGAGCGAGTAGACCTTCGTTAGCGGGTTGTAGCTCATGCCGATCACCGACTTCAGCGTGAGGCCGGCCGCGCGGCAATGTCGCGCGAGCTCCGAAGGCTTGATGAATTTCGAGTAATCGTGGGTGCCGCGCGGCAGCAGGCGCAGGATGTATTCGGCACCGATCACGGCGAGCAGGTAGGACTTGGGATTGCGGTTGATGGTGGAAAAGAATACATGTCCGCCCGGCTTGACCAGCTGCGCGCAGGCACTGACCGTGCTGGCGGGATCGGGCACGTGCTCCAGCATTTCCATGCAGGTGAGGGCCTCGTATCGTCCGGGCTCGCGCTGCGCCAGGCTTTCGGCGCTGATTTCTTCGTAGTCGACGTCGAGGCGCGACTCGAGCAGGTGCAGCATGGCCACCTTCAGTGCCTTTTCGGACAGATCGATGCCTTTGACGCGCGCGCCCAGCGTCGCCATCGCTTCGGCCAGGATGCCGCCGCCGCAGCCTAAGTCGAGCACCGATTTGCCCTTCAATCCGGCGATGCCATCGATCCAGCCCAGGCGCAACGGATTGATCTGGTGCAGCGGCTTGAATTCACTGCTCGGGTCCCACCAACGGTGGGCCAGTTCGCTGAATTTGGCCAGTTCCTGCGGGTCGGCATTCATGGTCTTGTGCAGTCCAAATAAAAAAGCCCCGCTCGCGCAGGGCTTTTGTAAGGGTTGCGGAAACCTACCTTGCGCGGGTTCCCACCACCTCGATTTCGACACGGCGGTTCTTGGCGCGGCCTTCCTTGGTCTTGTTGTCGGCGACCGGCTGCGTTTCACCTTTGCCTTCAGTGTAGATGCGGTTGGCTTCGATGCCTTTGCTTACCAGGTAGGCTTTGACCGAATTGGCGCGGCGCATCGAAAGCTTCTGGTTGTACGCGTTGCTGCCGATGCTGTCGGTATGGCCGATAGCGATGACGACTTCCAGGTTCACCGCCTTCAGTTTGCCCACCAAATCGTCGAGCCTGGCCTTGCCTTCGGGCTTGAGCGCGGACTTGTCGAAGTCGAAGTGGGCGTCAGCGGCCATGGTCACCTTTTCGGAGGCCGGCTTGGGCGCGGGTTTCGGTGCCGGTGCCGGTGCGGGCGCGGGCGCAGGAGGAGGCGCGACTGTCGGAGCGGGCGCAGGCGCAGGTGCGGGTTTCGGCACCAGGTCCGGATCGCATTCGAGTGTCGCCATGGCGGGTGTCCAGTAGCCGGTGCGCCAGCACAGGCCGAATGGATTCTTGACCACGACATTATCGGAGGTCGGGGCCATGACGTAGCCGTGATCCTGCGCGTAGGCGCCGTTCACGCCCATGCCGAGCGCGACCGCGGCGGACAGGACTAATGCAAACTGTTTTGCTGTTTTGTTCATGTTTTTCCCCTCGATAAAGTTCGATCGTATTCCACCACGGAAACTTTCTTTACCGGCTCTGGTTAAGCCATTGTTTCCATTGACAGCCTATTTTGCCACAAAACTGCCAGATTTTCCAGATCATTTTTTGGCCGGTTTGTCAGTCCCCGGTTTTCGACCAGCAGACGCCCTGCGACCCAGACATGGCTGACGTTCTCCCGGCCGGCGGCATAGACGAGGTGCGAAATCGGATCGTAGCAGGGCAGCATTTCGGGCACGGCGAACTCGACCGCAGTCAGGTCGGCAAATTTGCCGTGCTCGATCGACCCGATCGCATGGTCCAGGCGCAGCGCGCGTGCGCCATCGAGCGTCGCCATGGCGAGCGCCCGATGAGCGGGCAGCGCGCTCGTTTCGCCGCTCAGCGCTTTGGCGAGCAGCGCCGCCTGGCGCATTTCCTGGAACAGGTCGAGGCGGTTGTTGCTGGCTGATCCATCCGTTCCCAGGCCGATATTGACGCCCTCGGCCAGCATGCGCGCCACCGGCGCAAAGCCGTTGGCGAACTTGAGATTGGAGGAAGGGCAATGCGCGACCGAGCTGCCGTTTTGCGCGAGCAGTGCGATTTCCTCCTGCGTGAGGTGTATCGCGTGCACCGCGATCAGGCTGGGACCGACCAGGCCGAGCCGTTGCAGCCGCGCCAGCGGTCGCACCCCGTGCTGCGCGATGCTCTGTCCGATCTCGTCCCCGGTTTCGTGCACATGCATATGCACCGGCAGATCGAGCTCCTCGGCCAGCGTGATCAGCCGCGAAAACGTTCTGTCGCTGACGGTGTAGGGAGCGTGCGGCGCCATGCAGAACGAAAGCAGTTGCTGCTCGCGCAGCGCATCGCGCAGGGCCAGGCCCTTGGCGACGTAATCGTCGGCGTCGGCGGCGTAGGCGCTGGGGAAATCCATGACGATCAGACCCAGCGCCGCGCGCATGCCCATATCGAGCGCGGCCCGCGCCGCATCGCCGGGATAGAAATACATGTCGTTGAAGCAGGTGATGCCGCCGCGCAGCATTTCGGCGCAGGCAAGCAGGGTGCCGTCGTAGACGAACTGCGGCGATACGTGTTTGGCCTCGGCCGGCCAAATGCGATGCTGCAGCCACTGCGTCAGCGCCATGTCGTCGGCGAACCCGCGCATCAGCGCCATGGAGGCGTGGGTATGCAGATTGACCAGGCCCGGAATGAGCGCATGCCCGGGCAGCGATACGCGCTCGGCCGGGAGGTAAGCGGCATGCGCTTGTGCTGTCGGCAGCACGGCGAGAATGCGGCCGTCGCGCACGGCGACGCTGTGGTGTTCGAGCACGCGCCCGGCCGGATTGACCGGGATGACCCAGCGCGCGTCTATCAACAGATCTATCGGTTCCACGTTCGCACCAGGCAATTCATTTGCGCTTCCACGCGACGGTTCGCCCGCAGGATACAGCAGAACGGCAAACCGAGGTCAAGCCGACGCGCGTGCCGCGGCCGGAAATTCGACAGCTTAGGTGGTCAGAAAGCGGTTGCACGTGCTACACTTAAACGCTTTTTTGCCGCGAGTTGCGGCGCTTTTTTTTGGGGCCGTAACGAGCCGGGAACAGGCCTGTTCGGTCCTACAGATTTGACTGCAAACCCTCAAACTATCCGCTCGTCATGGAACAGTTCGCCAAAGAAACCCTGCCGGTAAGCCTGGAAGAAGAAATGCGTCGGTCGTACCTTGATTACGCCATGAGCGTGATCGTGGGTCGGGCGCTGCCGGACGTGCGCGACGGTTTGAAGCCGGTGCACCGGCGCGTGCTGTTCGCGATGCACGAGTCGAACAACGTGTGGAACCGGCCTTACGTGAAATGCGCCCGCATCGTGGGCGAGGTGCTGGGCAAGTACCACCCGCACGGCGATTCCGCCACCTACGAGGCGCTGGTGCGCATGGCGCAGGACTTCTCCATGCGCTACACGCTGATCGACGGCCAGGGCAATTTCGGCTCCATCGACGGCGATTCGGCCGCGGCCTATCGCTACACCGAGTGCCGGCTGGAGCGCATTTCCTCCGAACTGTTGGCCGATATCGACAAGGAAACGGTCGATTTCGTCCCCAATTACGACGGCAAGGAGATGGAGCCGACGGCGCTGCCGACACGCATACCCAACCTGCTCATCAACGGCTCGTCGGGTATCGCGGTCGGCATGGCGACCAACATCCCGCCGCACAACCTGGCCGAGGTGGTGGACGCGGGGCTGGCGCTGCTCGCCAACCCCGCCATCAGCATCGACGAGCTGATCGAGATCATCCCGGCGCCGGATTTCCCCACGGCGGGGTTCATTTACGGCCTGGCCGGGGTGCACCAGGGCTACCGCACCGGGCGCGGCCGCGTGATCATGCGCGCGCGCACCCATTTCGAGGACATGGAGAAGGGCAACCGCCAGTCCATCATCGTCGACGAGCTGCCCTACCAGGTCAACAAGAAGAGCCTGCTCGAGCGCATCGCCGAGCTGGTCAACGAGAAGAAGCTGGAAGGCATCAGCGAAATCCGCGACGAATCGGACAAGTCGGGCATGCGCATGGTGTTCGAACTGAAGCGCGGCGAATTGCCCGAAGTGGTGCTCAACAACCTGTACAAACAGACCCAGCTGCAGGATTCTTTCGGCATCAATATGGTGGCACTGGTCGACGGGCAGCCGCGCCTGCTGAACCTGAAGCAGATGCTCGATGCGTTTCTTGCGCACCGGCGCGAGGTGGTGACGCGTCGCAACGTGTTCGAATTGCGCAAGGCGCGCGAGCGCGGCCATATCCTCGAAGGCCTGGCGGTGGCGCTCTCGAACGTCGACGAAATCATCGCACTGATCAAGCAGTCGCAGACGCCGCCCGAAGCCAAGCAGGCGCTGATGGCGAAAGCCTGGCGCTCGCCGCTGGTGGCGGAGATGCTCGCGCGCGCCGCAGCCGACGCCTCGCGTCCTGACGGTCTCGCGGCGGATTTCGGCCTGGTCGGGGGCGGTTACCATTTGTCCGACGCCCAGGCGCAGGCGATCCTGGAAATGCGCCTGCAGCGCCTCACCGGCCTGGAGCAGGACAAGATCGTGTCCGAATACAAGGAGGTGATGCTGCAGATCGCGGATTACCTGGACATCCTCGCCAAGCCTGCGCGCATTACCGCGATCATCGTCGACGAAATGAACGCAATCAAGCTCCAGTACGGCGACAAGCGCAGGAGCGAGATCGAGCACAATCCGCAGGACCTCGACAACGAGGACCTGATCACTCCGGCCGACATGGTGGTGACGCTGTCGCACACGGGCTACATCAAGTCGCAGCCGCTCGCCGACTACAGCGCGCAGCGCCGCGGCGGGCGCGGCAGGCAGGCGACCGCGACCAAGGAAGACGATTTCATCGAGCGGCTGTTCATCGCCAACACCCACGACTACATTCTGTGTTTCTCCAGCCGCGGGCGCGTGTATTGGGTCAAGGTCTACCAGGTGCCGCAGGGCAGCCGCAGCAGCCGCGGCAAGCCCGTCGTCAACATGTTCCCGCTGATGGAGGGTGAGAAGATCACCGCGATCCTGCCGGTGAAGCATTTCGACGACGGGCATTATATTTTCATGGCAACGGCACAGGGAACGGTGAAGAAGACGCCGCTCTCCGCATTCGCCAATCCGCGCGGCAGGGGCATCATCGCGGTGGAACTGGACGAGGGCGATTTCCTCATCGGCGTAGCCATCACCGACGGAACGCACGACGTCATGCTGTTCTCCGACGCCGGCAAGGCGGTGCGCTTCGGCGAAGACGATGTGCGGCCCACCGGACGCGTGACGCGCGGCGTGCGCGGCATGACCCTGGATCTGGGGCAGCAGGTGATCTCCATGCTGGTGGCGGAAAACGAACGCCAGACCGTGCTTACCGCCACCGAAAACGGCTACGGCAAGCGCACCCCGATTTCCGAGTACACTCGTCACGGCCGTGGCACCAAGGGCATGATCGCGATCAATACGGGCGAGCGCAATGGCAGCCTGGTCGGCGCGGTACTGGTCGAGGAGAAGGACGAGGTGATGCTGGTGTCCACCGGCGGCGTGGTCATCCGCACCAAGGTCGCGCAGATCCGGGAACAGGGGCGCTCGACCCAGGGCGTGACGCTGATCAACCTCGACGCCGGCACGCGGCTGGCCGGCATCGAAAAGGTGCTGGAGTCCGACGACGACAGCGGCGGCAGCGGCGGCAGCAACGGAGGCAACGGCAATGGTAATGGCGAGGGGGAACACATTACCGATGGCGAGTAAGGCGCAACGCTATCCATCACACTTTCCCCATGCGAAAGGATAATCGTGGCACGAATATTCAATTTTAGCGCCGGCCCGGCGGTGTTGCCGGAGACGGTGCTGCAGCAAGCGGCGGCCGAAATGCTCGACTGGCATGGCAGCGGCATGTCGGTGATGGAAATGAGCCACCGCGGCAAGGAATTCATTTCGATCCACGCGGAGGCGGAACAGGACCTGCGCGAGCTGCTCGCCGTGCCGGCCAATTACAAGGTGCTGTTCCTGCAGGGCGGTGCGATCGCCGAGAACGCGATCGTGCCGATGAACCTGCTGCGCGGGCACAGCGTGGCCGACTACGTCAACACCGGCGAATGGTCGAAGAAATCGATCAAGGAGGCGAAGAAATACTGCACGGTGAATGTGGCCGCCTCGAGCGAGGACAAGAAGTTCAGCTATATACCGCCGCAGCAAAGCTGGAAGCTTTCGCCCGACGCGGGCTACGTCCACATCTGTTCCAACGAAACCATCGGCGGCCTGGAGTACCACTGGGTGCCTGACACCGGCGCGGTGCCGCTGGTGGCCGACATGTCCTCGCATCTCCTGTCGCGCCCGGTGGACGTGGCGAAATACGGGCTGATCTACGGCGGAGCGCAGAAGAACATCGGGCCCGCGGGACTGACGCTGGTGATCGTGCGCGACGACCTGATCGGCCAGGCGGCGCCATTCACGCCATCGGCTTTCGACTACAAGCAACAGGCCGAGGCGGATTCCATGCTCAATACGCCGCCGACCTATGCCATTTATATCGCCGGCCTGGTATTCAAGTGGCTGAAACAGCAGGGCGGGCTGGCCGAGATCGAGCGGCGCAACATCGCCAAGGCCAAGCTCCTGTACGATTATCTCGACCAGAGCAAATTTTTCGTCAGCCCGGTCGAGCCGCGCGACCGCTCGCGCATGAATGTGCCGTTCAAACTGAACAACGAGGCGCTGGACGACGAATTCCTCAAGGGAGCGAAAGCGCACGGCATGGTGCAGTTGAAGGGACATCGCTCGGTCGGCGGCATGCGCGCCTCGATCTATAACGCGATGCCCATCGAAGGGGTCCAGCACCTGGTCGCGTACCTGCGCGAGTTCGAGGACAAGCATGCCTGAACGCAAGGCCTTCGAAATACTGGTGCTGAACAACATCGCCCAGGTCGGGCTGAAGCGCCTGCCGCCTGAGCGCTACCGCATCGACAAGGATGCGACGCAGCCGGACGCCATCCTGCTGCGTTCGCAGGATCTGCACGGGATGAAAATCGCGCCTTCGGTGAAAGCCATCGGCCGCGCCGGTGCCGGCACCAACAACATCCCGGTCAAGGAAATGAGCGAGCGCGGGGTGCCGGTGTTCAATGCGCCCGGTGCCAATGCCAATGCGGTGAAGGAACTGGTGCTCGCGGGCATGCTGATCGCGGCGCGCAACCTCGCCCCGGCGCTGGAATTCGTGCGCGCGATCAAAGGCGAGGACGCGGCACTGGCGCAGCGGGTCGAGGACGGCAAGAAGCAGTTCGCCGGCATGGAATTGCCGCAGCATACGCTCGGCGTCATCGGCCTGGGCAAGATCGGCAGTCTCGTCGCCGACGCGGCGATCAACCTGGGCATGAACGTGCTCGGCTACGACCCGGAGATCACCGTGGACGCGGCCTGGAGCCTGCCGGCGCAGGTGAAGAAAGCGCATTCCATCGAAGAGGTGCTGAAGGCGAGCCACTTTGTCACGCTGCATGTCCCGCTGCTGCCGGGGACGCGCGACCTGGTCAACGCGAAGAGCCTGGAATTGATGCGCGCCGGCGCCATCCTGCTCAATTTTTCGCGCGAGGGCATCGTCGACAGCGCGGCCGTGGTGCAGGCGCTCGCCGCGCACCGGCTAAAGTATTATGTGACCGATTTCCCGGACGCGAAGCTCGCCGGGCAGCACGGCGTGATCGCGCTGCCGCACCTCGGCGCCTCCACGCGCGAAGCCGAGGACAATTGCGCGGTGATGGTGGCGGACCAGGTGCGCGAATATCTGGAGCACGGCAACGTATCGAATGCGGTCAATTTCCCGGACATGAGCATGCCGCGCGAGTCGCCCTATCGTATCGCCATCGCCAACGCCAACGTGCCCAATATGGTGGCGCAGATTTCCGCCACCATCGCGAAAGCGGGCCTGAACATCCACAACATGCTGAACAAGTCCAAGGGCGAGATGGCCTATACCCTGGTCGACGTCGACAGCGCGGCGACGCGCGAGCTGGTGGCGCAGCTGGCCAAAATCGACGGCGTGTTGGCGGTGCGTTACCTGCCGCTGCGGGGCTGAGGTGGCGATGAGCAAGGATCTGGCCAAGCTGCGCGCGCAGATCGACGCGCTCGACGTTCGCCTGTTGCGCACTCTGAGCGAACGCGCGCGGCTGGCGCATGCGGTGGGCAAGCTCAAACAGGGGGTGAAGGTGTACCGGCCGGAGCGCGAAGCCCAGGTGCTGCGCCGGATTCTCGAAAAAAATGCCGGCCCGCTGGGCAAGGATGCGCTCGCCCGGGTGTATGCGGAAATCATCTCCGCCTGCCGCGCGCTGGAGCAGCCGCTGGCGGTGTCCTATCTCGGCCCTGCCGGCACCTTCAGCGAGATGGCCGTGCAAAAGCTGTTCGGCGGCGGCGTGCGCGCGCAGCCGTGCGGATCCATCGACGAGGTATTCCGCCAGGCCGAGACCGGCGGCGTCAATTACGGCGTGGTGCCGGTGGAGAATTCGAGCGAAGGGGCGATCGACCGGACGCACGACCTGCTGCTCAGCACGCCGCTCAAGATTTGCGCCGAGACGGTGCTGCGCGTGCGCCAGAACCTGATGTCCAGGTCGGGTGTGCTGAAAAAGATCGTGCGCGTTTATTCCCATCCGCAATCGCTGGCGCAGTGCAACCAGTGGTTGAGCCGCAAACTGCCCGATGCCGAGCGCATTCCGGTAGTGAGCAACTCCGAGGCGGCGCGGCTGGCGGCGAAAGACGCGGCTGCGGCCGCCATCGCCGGCGATATCGCCGTGCAGCGCCACGGACTGAAGCTGGTGGCGCGCAATATCGAGGACGATCCGAACAACACCACGCGCTTCCTGGTGCTGGGCGACCACGACGCCGCGCCCTCGGGCAAGGACCTGACGTCGATCGTCATGTCCGCGCCCAACCGGCCCGGCGCGGTGCACGCGCTGTTGACGCCGATCGCCAGGCACGGCGTCAGCATGAGCCGGCTGGAGTCGCGTCCGGCGCGCACCGGGCGCTGGGAATACATGTTCTACGTCGATGTGCAGGGCCATCGCCAGGATCCCAAGGTGGCCAAGGCGCTGGCCGAGCTGGAAAAGCTGGCGCCGTTCCTGAAAATTCTTGGTTCTTACCCCGCTGCGGTGCTCTAGCGCCCGGGATCCCGGCGGCCGCCCCACCTCTATCATGTCGGACATCATGGACCTTTGCGAACTTTCTCCTGCCTACGTGCGCGCCATCGCGCCCTATCAGCCGGGCAAGCCGATCACCGAACTCGCGCGCGAATTCGGCCTCGACGAGCGCACTATCGTGAAACTGGCTTCGAACGAGAACCCGCGCGGGATTTCGCCGAAGGCGCTCGCCGCGGTCCAGGCGGTCCTGCCTGAGCTGGGACGCTACCCCGACGGTTTCGAGCTGACGCAGGCGCTGTCGCAGCGCCTCGGCGTGAGCATGCAGCAGATCGTGCTCGGCAACGGCTCCAACGACGTGCTCGAGCTGGCGGGCATGGCGTTCCTTGCGCCCGGCTGCTCCGCCGTCTATTCGCAGCACGCTTTCGCCGTCTACCCGCTGGCGACGCAGGCGCGCGGCGCGCACAGCATCGTCGTGCCGGCGAAGGACTTCGGCCACGACCTGGAGGCGATGCTGGCCGCGATCCGGCCCGATACCCACGTGGTGTTCATCGCCAATCCGAACAATCCGACCGGCACCATGCTCACTGCGGCAGAATTGGAGTCGTTCCTCGGCCGGGCGCCAAAGAACGTGATCATCGTGCTGGACGAGGCCTACAACGAATACCTGGATCCAAGCTTGCGCTGCCCGAGCATAGCGTGGCTCGCGCGCTTTCCCAACCTGATCGTGACGCGCACCTTCTCCAAGGTCTACGGGCTGGCCGGTCTGCGGGTCGGCTACGCGGTCTGCCGGCCCGAGGTCGCGGACCTGCTCAACCGCGTGCGCCAGCCGTTCAATGTCAACAATCTCGCCATCGCCGCCGCGGTCGCCGCGCTTACGGACGAGGCGTTCGTGCGCGAAAGCTACGCGCTCAATGTCGCCGGCATGGCGCAGCTTGAGGCCGGATGCAAGCGGCTGGGCCTATCGTGGATTCCTTCGTACGGCAATTTTGTCACCGTCGAAATCCCGCGCGCCGGCGGCCAGAGCCAGGCCGGCGCGGTGTTCCAGAAGCTGTTAAGGCTGGGCGTGATCGTGCGCCCCCTGGCCGGTTATGCCATGCCCGATCACCTGCGCGTGACCATCGGTCTGGCCGGGGAGAATGCGCGCTTTCTCGAGGCGCTGGAAGCGGTGCTCAAAGGCTAGACGCGTGGCAGGGCCCCGCCTCGGTACAGTAGTCATTTTCGGCGTCGGCTTGATCGGCGGCTCGTTTGCGCTCGCGCTCAAGGCCGCAGGTGTGGCGCAGCGGGTGATCGGCCTGGGCCGCAATCCGGCCAATCTCCAGCGCGCGCTCGAACTCGGCGTCATCGACGAGGCCAGCAACGATGCGGCCGCCGTGGCGGGCGCCGACCTCGTGCTGATTGCCACGCCGGTCGGCCAGATGGCCGCAGTCATGGGCGCCATCGCGCCGCATCTCGGGGCGGGTACGGTCGTGACCGACGGCGGCAGCACCAAACAGGACGTGGTGGCGCTCGCCTACCGGCTGCTGAAAAATCGCGCGGCGCAGTTCGTGCCCGGCCATCCGATCGCGGGCGCCGAGCACAGCGGCGTGGCGGCGGCGCGCGCAGATCTTTACGTCAAGCGCAAGGTGGTGCTGACCCCGCTGCCCGGGAACAGCGCGCGCAGCATCCGCCTGGTGCGCGCCGCCTGGCGGCTGTGCGGCGCGCGGCTGCATCAGATGCAGCCGGCCGAGCATGATCGGGTGTTCGCCGCGGTGAGCCATTTGCCGCATCTTCTATCCTACGCCCTGGTGGACCAGGTCGCGCGCCACCCGAACGGCAAGCAATTGTTCGAGTACGCGGCCGGGGGCTTTCGCGATTTCACCCGCATCGCCTCCAGCCATCCGGAAATGTGGCGCGACATCTGCGTCGCCAACCGCAAGGCCCTGCTGCAGGAGCTGGCCGGCTATCAGCGTGAACTGGCCGAGGTGAAGCAGTTGCTGCAGAAGGGCGATGCGGCGGGGCTGGAAAAAATATTCGCGCGCGCGCGCGCGGCGCGCAACAAATGGCTGCAAAAGCAACAGTGAAGCTCGGCTGCGCCGACGCTATTCGCGGCTGACCGCCTTGGACTATCTCGACCTCGGACCCATCCGCAGCGTCTCCGGCACGGTCAGGCTGCCCGGATCCAAGAGCATTTCCAATCGCGTACTGCTGCTCGCGGCCATGGCCGCGGGCGAGACGCGCCTGCACGACTTGCTCGATTCCGATGATACGCGCGTGATGCAGGACGCCTTGCGCACGCTCGGCATCGCCGTGAACCAGGACGGCGGCGTGACCGTTGTGACCGGCGCGGGCGGCGCGTTTCCGGTCAAGGCCGCCGAGCTGTTTCTCGGCAACGCCGGCACCGCGTTCCGGCCGCTGACTGCGGCGCTCGCGCTCAGCGGCGGCGACTACCGCCTGTCGGGCGTGGCGCGCATGCACGAGCGGCCGATCGGCGACCTGGTCGATGCTTTGCGCGGGCTCGGCGCCCGCATCGATTACTTGGGCAACCCCGGCTATCCGCCATTGCACATACAGCCCGCGACGATTCACGTCGGAGGCAAGGTGAGTGTGCGCGGCGACGTATCAAGCCAGTTCCTGACTGCGCTGCTGCTGGCTCTGCCGCTCACCGGAGGGCAGACCGTCATTGCCGTCGAGGGCGAGCTGATTTCCAAACCCTATGTGGAGATCACGCTGAACACCATGCGCCGCTTCGGTGTCGAGGTCACGCGCGACGGCTGGGCCGCGTTCACCATTCCTGCGGGCGCACAATATCGCAGCCCGGGCGATCTTTGGGTGGAGGGGGACGCCTCGTCGGCGTCCTACTTTCTCGCGGCGGGCGCCATCGGCGGCGGGCCGGTGCGCGTCGAAGGGGTGGGACGGGCCAGCATCCAGGGGGACGTGCGCTTCGCCGAGGCCCTGGAGCAAATGGGCGCGCGCATTTCAATGGGCGAGAACTGGATCGAGGCCAGCGCACCGCCGCGCGGGAAACTGCGGGCCATCGATGCCGACTTCAATCACATTCCCGATGCGGCGATGACCATCGCGGTGGCGGCGCTGTTCGCCGACGGCCCGTGCACCCTGCGCAATATCGGCAGTTGGCGCGTCAAGGAAACCGACCGCATCGCCGCCATGGCGACCGAGCTGAGAAAGCTCGGCGCGACGGTGGAGGAGGGCAAGGACTGGCTGCGCGTGACCCCGCCCGCTGTGCTGCGCCCGGCCGCCATCGATACCTATGACGATCACCGCATGGCGATGTGCTTTTCGCTGGCTGCGCTGGGCGGCGTGACGGTGCGCATCAATGACCCGAAATGCGTGAACAAGACCTTCCCGGAATATTTCGAGGTGCTATCCCGGATCTCGCATTGATGTAAACGGTAAGCGCGAAATTTCTTGAATTCGTTTCTGAAGAGGGGCCAATGGTAGCGGATTCCAGGGTGTTTTCGACACGGATCGAGCGACGGATTCCGACTGCGTTTTTCGGCAGAGTTCGCGAAATTCTGGAGTTGGCGCACGCCAGCGTGGCGCGATCGGTTAACACTGCGCAGGTGGTGTCGAATTGGCTGATTGGCCAGGCGCTGGTCGAGGAAGAGCAGAAGGGGAAGGAACGGGCCGAGTATGGGGAACGCCTGCTCAAGGCATTGGCCGAGAAACTGCATGCCGATTTTGGCGCGGGATACTCGTATGCCAACCTCAAGTTGATGCGCCAGTTCTACCTGGCTTTTCCCTCCTTGCTGGGCGAAGCCGGAATTGGCTACGCGGTGCGTAGCCAATCCGGAAGTGCGAAGAAAGGCTACGCACTGCGTAGCCAATCCCTGCCCGCCTTGCCCGCGGCATTACCCGCCGCTGACGAGTCGTGGCAGCCCGGGCGCCTGCATCCCAACCTCTCATGGACACACTACCGGACGCTGATGCGCGAGGGACGCTTCCAGGCGCGGGCATTTTACGAGATCGAGACACCGAAGAACAACTGGTCGGCGCGCGAACTGGAGCGGCAGATGGCGAGCCTGTTGTTCGACCGTTTGGCGAAAAGCCGGGACAAGACGGGCCTGATGAAACTGGCCACACGAGGGCAGGAGGTTAATCGGCCGGTCGATGTTTTCAAGGATCCCTTTGTCATCGAGTTTCTCGGCTTGCCCGAGTCGCCAAGACTCGTGGAGTCGAAGCTGGAGCAGGCGCTGCTCGACAACCTGCAGCACTTTCTCCTGGAACTGGGCAAGGGCTTCGCCTTTGTCGCGCGGCAGGAGCGCATCACGCTGGATGGCGACCACTTCTACATCGACCTGGTTTTCTACCACACGATCCTGAAGTGCTATGTGCTCATCGACCTGAAGGTCGGCAAGCTGACCCATGCCGACCTCGGGCAGATCCAGTTCTACGTGAACTACTACGATCGCGAGCGCCGCACCGAGGGTGATAACCCAACGCTGGGATTGATTCTGTGTCCGGACAAGAATGATGCCGTGGTCAAGTACACGCTGGGGGAGCAGCAGACCCGCAAAATCTTCACCAGCCGCTACCAACTTTACCTGCCGACCGAAGAGGAACTGCAGACCGAAATCAGGCGGGAACTGCGGCAACTTGCTTCGGCCGCCAGAAAACCGACCAGGAAGCGGACACGAAAATCATGAACCGCCACGTCAGCACCATCATTGAGCAAAGAGGCCAGGCTCGCAGAACAATCTGGAACTGACCATAGCTGCACACCATAATCGCCCGCAAAGCCAATCCCCATGCGGCTTTCCACCGATTCTGTTCACAAAAACGGCGCCTGAAAAGGTGGGACGAACCGGGGCAACAGGCTCTGAATTTATGACGTTCTATGGGAGAATTGCGCATTTCCGACACACTGTCTCGGAAATCTTGTTGAGGAGTTAGCCATGAATCGAGCCATGATCCTGGATCTGCTGAATCAGCATCGCGACGAGTTGCTGATGCGGTTCGGTGCACGGCATCTCGCGCTTTTCGGCTCGGCGGCACGGGACGAGCTGCGCGACGACAGCGATATCGACGTGCTGGTGGAGTTCGACGGGCCGGCGACGTTCGATGGCTACGTGGGTCTCGCGGACTATCTCGAGGACCTCTTCGGAACCAAGGTGGATCTTGCCACCGAGGCGATGATCAAGCCGCGACTGCGGCGGCACATCGAAAAGGATCTGCTGCGTGTCGCGTGACTGGACGCTGTAGTCCAAGCTTTTGAATGGAGGCTGCAATGAACCGCGCGCGCGTCCTTGAACTTCTCACCCAGAGCAAACCGATATTGGCCGCTCGTTACGGGGTAACGCAGCTTGCACTGTTCGGCTCCACCGCACGCAACACCGCGCGGAGCGATAGCGACATCGACATCCTGATTGCATTCGATGGTCCGGCAACCTCGGCGCGCTATTTTGGTGTCCAGTTCTATCTCGAGGATATGTTCGGCTGCCCGGTCGACTTGGTGACCGAAAAGGCGTTGCGCGCGGAACTGCGTCCCTTTGTTGAAAAGGAGGCAGTGCATGTCTGAACCAGCGCAGCGCGAATGGCGGTTTTACATTGACGACATGATCGGCTTTGCCGAGAAGGTCATGGCCTACACCCAGGGCTTGGATCAGGACGGTTTTGTCAGAAGCGGACTAAACTACGACGCGACCCTGCGGAATCTGGAACTGATTGGCGAAGCAGCCATGCATATCCCGGATGACATTCGCCAGGCCAATCCGCAAATACCCTGGCGGCTCATCATCGCCACTCGCAACCGGCTGATCCATGGGTATCTCGGTATCGACAGCGACACTCTCTGGAGCATCATCGGCAGCGACATTCCCGCCTTGCTGCCACAGTTGATCGCGCTTAGGAGAAAGCTGTGATGACCGCCGGCGAAACCTCTGGATGCTTCCACGCATGATGGCGGTATGTGGTTGTGGCCCTATTTTTTTCCATGCATCGGGACCCACGAATAGTTTCGCATTGACGTTCTTATCGTGAGCGCAGCAGCCAAAGCAGCTCCCGTCATCGCCATCGACGGCCCCTCGGCCTCGGGCAAGGGCACGATCGCCCAGGCGGTGGCGAAAAAGCTGGGATTTCACTACTTGGACAGCGGCTCCCTGTATCGTCTGGTCGCGCTCGCGGCGGTGAAGGAGGCGACCCGGCTGGATGACGAAGCGGCACTGGCCCGGCGCGCGCTGCACCTGCACGTCACTTTCGACGGCGGAGAAATATTCCTTTTTGGCCAGAAGGTTACAGATGCAATCCGGAGCGAGGAGTGCGGTATCGGGGCTTCCAGGGTGGCGGCGCTGCCGGCGGTGCGCGCGGCTCTGCTCGAGCGACAGCACGCCTTTCGCCAAGCCCCGGGGCTGGTTGCCGAAGGTCGCGACATGGGCACGGTGGTGTTCCCGGACGCCACGCTGAAGATTTTTCTTACCGCAAGCGCCGAAATACGCGCAGAGCGCAGATATAAGCAGTTGAAAGAAAAAGGAATCGATGCTAATATTCAAACCCTTTTGCGGGAACTGCGTGAACGCGATCAGCGCGACAGCGCCAGGAGCGTAGCACCCCTGCAACAGGCGCTCGATGCCCGGGAACTCGATAGCACGGGTCTCGGCATCGACGAAATAGTGCGCCAGGTACTTGATTGGTACCGGCAAAAGGTGGCGGGCTCGCATGTCAAAGAGGCCGTTTCGGAATCTTCGAAACGGCCCCTGACTTAGGGGAGCATGAGGGGATGTATCCCCTCATATCGTATCAACCCTAAAGTGAGCCCGCCTTGTGTTTAATCAACCCCGTCCGCAAGGGCGGTGAATCAGGTAAATAAACCCAATGTCCAATCTTTCCCCCGCGGTCGCCTCCAACGAAAACAATTTCGCAGCCTTGTTCGAAGAAAGCCTGACGCGCCAGGAAATGCGCATCGGCGAGGTGATCACCGCAGAAGTAGTCCGTGTAGATATGAATTTCGTGGTGGTGAACGCCGGGCTCAAGTCCGAAAGCTTCATCCCGGTCGAGGAATTCCGCAATGACGCCGGCGAGGTCGAGGCCAAAGTCGGCGATTTCGTCAGCGTCGCGATCGAAGCCCTGGAAGACGGCTTCGGCGAAACGCGCCTGTCGCGCGACAAGGCCAAGCGCCTGTCCGCCTGGATGGACCTGGAAAAAGCCCTGGAAACGGGCGAACTGGTCACCGGCGTGATCAGCGGCAAGGTCAAGGGCGGCCTCACCGTCATGGCCAACGGCATCCGCGCCTTCCTGCCCGGGTCGCTCGTGGATATCCGCCCGGTCAAGGACACGACGCCGTTCGAAGGCAAGACCATGGAGTTCAAGGTCATCAAGCTCGACCGCAAGCGCAACAACGTGGTGGTATCGCGCCGCGCCGTGCTCGAGGCGAGCCAGGGCGAAGAGCGGCAGAAGCTGCTGCAGACCCTGTCCGAGGGCTCGGTGGTGAAGGGCATCGTCAAGAACATCACCGACTACGGCGCGTTCGTCGACCTGGGCGGCATCGACGGCCTGCTGCACATCACCGACCTCGCCTGGCGCCGCGTCAAGCATCCGTCCGAGGTGCTCAACGTGGGCGACGAGGTCACGGCGAAGATACTCAAGTTCGACCAGGAGAAAAACCGCGTGTCGCTCGGCATGAAGCAGCTCGGCGAAGACCCGTGGGTGGGCCTGTCGCGCCGCTACCCGACCAGCACGCGCCTGTTCGGCAAGGTCACCAACCTCACCGACTACGGCGCGTTCGTCGAGGTCGAGCAGGGCATCGAGGGCCTGGTGCACGTGTCCGAGATGGACTGGACCAACAAGAACGTGCATCCGTCCAAGGTGGTGCAACTCGGCGACGAGGTCGAGGTGATGATTCTCGAGATCGACGAGGAGCGGCGCCGGATTTCGCTGGGGATGAAGCAGTGCCTGCCCAATCCCTGGGGCGAGTTCGCGATCAACTTCAAGAAGGGCGACCGGGTCAAGGGTCAGATCAAATCGATCACCGACTTCGGCGTGTTCATCGGACTGCCGGGCGGCATCGATGGCCTGGTGCACCTCTCGGACCTGTCCTGGAGCGCTACCGGCGAAGAGGCCGTGCGCAACTACAAGAAAGGCGATGAGGTCGAGGCAGTGGTGCTGGCGATCGACACGGAGCGCGAGCGCATCTCCCTGGGTATCAAGCAGATGGACGGCGACCCGTTCACCAATTACATCGCCACGCACGAGAAGAACAGCGTGGTGCAAGGCACGGTGAAGTCGGTCGACGCCAAGGGCGCGGTGATCGCGCTGGAGGGCGACGTCGAAGGTTACCTGCGCGTTTCCGAAGTGTCGCGCGAGCGCATCGAGGACCTCACGCACCATCTGAAGGAAGGCGATGCGGTGACGGCGATGATCATCAATATCGACCGCAAGAACCGCTCGATCAACCTCTCCGTCAAGGCCAAGGATATGGCCGAGGAGCATGGCGCCATGCAGAAGCTGCAGAGCGAAAGCGCGGCCAGTTCCGGCAGCACCAGTCTTGGGGCGCTGCTGAAAGCCAAACTGGACAACAAGAACTCTCAGCAATAACAAGGGGCAGGAGCGATGACCAAGTCCGAATTGATCGCCAAGTTGGCGGGGCGCTATCCGCAATTGGTTGCCAAGGACGCGGAGTTCGCGGTCAAGACCATACTCGATGCCATGACGCTGAGCCTGGTCAACGGCCAGCGTATCGAGATCCGCGGCTTCGGCAGTTTCGGGCTGAATTATCGCCCGCCGCGCACGGGCAGAAATCCGAAGTCGGGCGACAAGGTCCAGGTGCCGGAGAAGTTCGTGCCGCACTTCAAGGCCGGCAAGGAACTGCGTGAGCGCGTCGACTCGAATTAGCGCGCGTGCGGCGTGCGAGAACGGGCGGCATCGTTTCGATGCCGCTTGTTTTTTCTGAGGCGACCGGGCCGTGCGCGTCCTAGCCTGGACCCTGCGCATTATCCTGTTCCTGGCGCTGTTCCTGCTCGCGCTGAAGAACACCGATACGGTAAGCCTGCATCTTTATTTCGACCAGGTGTGGCCGGCGCCGCTGATTCTGGTGCTGCTGGTGTTCTTTGCGGCGGGCGCGGCGATGGGCGTGCTCGCCACGCTGGCCACGGTGTTCAGGCAACGGCGCGAGATCGCGCGGCTGCAGCGCGAACTGCGCAGCCGCCAGCGGGAAGATAGCGCCGGTTCCCCGGTCGCCGACAGCGGCATCGACTCGCACTCCGAGATCTAGGGATCAATGGAAAAGAGTGGCACCCCCCTTCATCTCCCCCCCAAATCAGAGAATGCCGACAGGAGAGTGAGTTGAACAGCGTGTCCACTGCGGTTTCATGCGCTTTCCTGCCGCCTGCGGCCTGACGCATCGCCATGGAATTCGAATTCTGGTGGCTGCTCGGGTTTCCGCTGTTCTTCGGGCTGGGCTGGCTCGCGGCACGCATCGACATCAGGCACCTGGTGTCCGAATCCCGTTCGCTGCCGCGCTCGTATTTCAAGGGCCTCAATTTCCTGCTCAATGAACAGCCGGACAAGGCGATCGAGGCTTTCATCGAAGTGGTCAAAGTCGATCCGGAAACCATCGAACTGCACTTTGCGCTGGGCAATCTGTTTCGGCGCCGCGGCGAAACCGAGCGCGCGATCCGCATGCACCGCAATCTGCTCGAGCGCGGAGATCTTGGCCAGGAGCAGCGGCTTGCCGCCCTGTTCGAACTGGGACAGGACTACCTCAAGGCGGGATTGCTGGACCGTGCCGAGGAGGTGTTCGTCAAGCTGCGCGACACCCCGCATCGCGCCGCCGCGCTAAAGGCTCTGCTCGACATCTATCAGCAGGAAAAGGATTGGGAAAAAACCATAGGCGTGGCAAGCGAGCTGGGCGCGGACCTGGGCCAGCCCTGGAACAAGGAGATCGCCAACTACCATTGCGAACTCGCGGCGATCGAGATCACGCACTCGCGCACCGACGCTGCCCTGGCGCGCCTGGATGAGGCGCTCAAATCCAATCGCAAGTGCGTGCGCGCCAATGTGCTGCTGGGCGATATCCATGCGGCTGACGGCGATCACGCAGCGGCGATCGAGGCATGGAAGCGCATCGAGCAGCAGAACCCCGCCTACCTCGCCCTGGTGGCGCAGCGCCTGCTCGATAGCTACCGTGCGCTGGGCAAACAGGACGAGGGTCTGACTCTGCTGCGCGGCTTCCTCGCCAACTCGCCTTCGCTGGACCTGCTCGATGTGGTGTTCCAGTCGACGCTGGAGGCGCAGGGGCCGGAGGCGGCGCACAAGCTGGTGCGCGACGAACTGCGCCGCAACCAGACCCTGCTCGGTCTGGACCGGCTGCTCGACGCCGAATTGCTGGTGGTCCGGCCCGAACGCCGCGGCGACGTGCAGTTGGTCAAGAACCTGGTGCACAGCCACACGCAGCGCGTCGCGCGTTACCGCTGCGAGAACTGCGGCTTCAAGGCGCGCCAGTTCTACTGGCACTGTCCCGCATGCGGTGGCTGGGAAACCTATCCGCCGCGGCGCAGCGAGGAATTCGATCTGGCCCCCTGAGGGAGTGAGAGTTAGCGAGATATCCGGCAATTGTCATTCCGCGGCCATCCCGGAGGGGTGGTTTCCGCCCGGGCGCAGGCCGAGGAATCTGTTTCTTATACCCCAGGAAGAGCAGATTCCTCGCTTCGCTCGGAATGACATAATGGGAAATTCTGGAGATGCGCCATACCCAACATATTATTCGGAGTGTAAATTGAAAATAACAGTGGTCGGTACAGGGTACGTGGGACTGGTCAGCGGCGCCTGCCTTGCAGACGTCGGCAACGACGTGCTGTGCCTGGATCTGGACGCAAGCAAGATCAAGATCCTCAATGAGGGCGGCATCCCGATCTACGAGCCGGGGCTGCAGGAGATGGTGAATCGCAACCACAAGGCGGGGCGCCTGGGTTTCACCACCGACGTCGAGCAGGCGGTTGCCTTTGGCACGGTGCAGTTCATCGCGGTGGGGACCCCGCCCGCAGAGGACGGCTCGGCCGATCTCCAGCACGTGCTCGCGGCGGCGCGCAGTATCGGCCGCCATATGCGCGACTACCGCGTGGTGGTGGACAAGTCCACCGTGCCCGTGGGCACGGCCGACAAAGTGCGTGACGCCATTGCCGCGGAGTTGAACAAGCGCGGCGCCGACATCGAGTACAGCGTGGTGTCGAATCCGGAATTCCTCAAGGAAGGCGCCGCGGTCGAGGATTTCATGCGCCCCGACCGCATCGTGGTGGGCAGCGACGACGAGCGCGCCACGCTCGTCATGCGCAACCTCTACGCGCCGTTCCAGCGCAGCCACGAGCGCGTAATCGTCATGGACGTGCGTTCGGCCGAACTGACCAAGTACGCCGCCAACGCCATGCTGGCGACGCGCATCTCTTTCATGAACGAACTCGCCAACCTGGCGGAGCGCTTGGGCGCGGACATCGAGAGCGTGCGCCGCGGCATCGGTGCCGACCCGCGCATCGGCTACCATTTTCTGTACCCGGGCGTGGGCTACGGCGGCTCCTGCTTCCCCAAGGACGTGCAGGCGCTGATGCGCACCGCGCACGAGGCTGGCATGAACCTGCTCATCCTCGAAGCGGTGGAGCGCGCCAACGCCGCACAAAAACAGGTGTTGCCGGCGAAAATCCTGGAGCGCTTCGGCGCCGACCTGAAAGGCCTGAATTTCGCTCTCTGGGGGCTGGCATTCAAGCCCAATACCGACGATATGCGCGAGGCGCCGAGCCGGGTGCTGGTGGCCGAGCTGCTCGCGCGCGGCGCGAGCGTGACCGCCTACGATCCGGTCGCCATGGCCGAGGCGCGGCATATCTACGAGGGCGAGAGCCGGGTTCGGTTTGCCGATTCGCCGATGGCCGCGCTCGAAGGCGCCGATGCCCTCGCGATCGTGACCGAGTGGAAGGAATTCCGCAGCCCGGATTTCGCGCGGATAAGAGAGGTATTGCGCACGCCGGCCATTTTCGACGGGCGCAATCTGTACGAACCGGCCGAGGTCAGGAAGAACGGCCTGGAGTACTATCCGATCGGACGGCTGTAACAGGTGAAGGGTGAGGAGCGAGGCGTGAAGGTGCTGCCGGATTTGACCAAGGCGCGGCTGCTGGTGGTCGGCGACGTGATGCTCGACCGCTACTGGTTCGGCGAGGTGAGCCGGATTTCGCCCGAGGCGCCGGTGCCGATAGTCAAGGTCGAGCGCACCGAGGAGCGTCCCGGCGGCGCTTCCAACGTCGCGCGCAACGCGACCGCCCTGGGAGCGCGGGTGACGCTGCTGTCGGTGGTCGGCGACGACGAAGCGGGCGCGCGCCTGCGCGAGCTGGTCGAGGCCGAGCAAGTCACCGCCTGCCTGCACAAGGATGCCAGCATCCCCACCACGGTCAAGCTGCGCGTGATCGGCAGGCAGCAGCAGCTGCTGCGCATCGATTTCGAAACCCTGCCCAGCCACGAGGTGCTGGCGGACAAGCTGGCCGATTTCGAGATGCTGCTCGCAGACTGCGACGTGCTGGTGCTGTCCGATTACGGCAAAGGCGGACTCGCACATATCGAAAAAATGATCGAACTCGCGCGCGCCGCAGGCAAGACCATCCTGGTCGATCCCAAGGGCGACGACTACTCGCGTTACCATGGCGCCACCATCGTTACGCCCAATCGCGCCGAAATGCGCGAAGTGGTGGGGCGCTGGAAAGACGAGCAGGATCTCACCGAGCGGGCGCAGGCGTTGCGGCGCGAGCTGGGCGCTAAGGCGCTGTTGCTCACGCGCAGCGAGGAGGGCATGAGCCTGTACCAGGAGAGCGGCGTGCTGCACGAGGCGGCGAAGGCGCGCGAAGTGTTCGATGTGAGCGGCGCAGGCGATACTGTCATTGCCGCTCTTGCGGCGATGCTGGGCGGCGGCGCGACGCTGCCGCAGGCGATGCACGTGGCCAATTGCGCCGCCGGCATCGTGGTCGGCAAACTGGGCACGGCCGTGGCCCAGCGCGAAGAGGTGCAGGCGGCGTTGGAACAAGACTAGAAAGGAAAACCATGTACTACGTAGTCACCGGCGCGGCCGGGTTCATCGGGTCGAACCTGGTCAGGGCGCTGAACGAGCGCGGCGAGAGCGACATCATCGCGGTGGACAATCTCACGCGTGCCGACAAGTTCCTGAACCTGGCCGGCTGCGAGATCGCCGATTTCATCGACAAGCGCGACTTCGTGGTGCAGCTCGCGTCGGGGGAATTCGAAGGCGCGATCGAGGCGGTGCTGCACCAGGGCGCCTGCTCCGACACCATGGAGACCGACGGGCGCTACATGATGGAGAACAACTACCGCTACTCGGTGGCCATACTCGACTATTGCCAGGAGGAGGAAGTGCCGCTGCTGTACGCCTCGTCCGCCTCGGTCTACGGCTCGGGCAGCGTGTTCCGCGAGTCGCGCGAGTTCGAATCGCCGCTGAACGTGTATGGTTATTCCAAGTTCCTGTTCGATCAGGTGGTGCGGCGGCGCCTGCCCGATGCGCAAAGCCAGATCGCCGGCTTTCGCTATTTCAACGTCTACGGCCCGAACGAGGCGCACAAGGGGCGCATGGCCTCGGTCGCGTTCCATTTCTTCAACCAGTACCGCAGCGATAAGCGGGTCAAGCTGTTCCAGGGCCGCGACGGCTACGCCGACGGCGAACAGAAGCGCGACTTCGTCTCGGTCGAGGACGTGGTCGAGGTGAATATGCATTTTCTGGAACGGCCCACGCGGTCCGGAATTTTCAACCTCGGCACCGGCCGCGCGCAGACCTTCAACGATGTCGCCGTGGCCACGATCAACGCCTGCCTGCGCGCGGACGGCCAGGCGGCGCTCGCGCTGGAGGAAATGCGCGCGCGAAACATGATCGAGTACATCGCCTTTCCCGATGCGCTCAAGGGCAAGTACCAGAGCTATACGGAAGCCGACAGCACCGCTTTGCGCGCCGCCGGCTACACGCAGCCGTTCCTCAGCGTGGAAGAAGGCGTGGCGCGTTATTGCGAGGAGCTGCTTAAGCAATGAGCACGAAACCATACCGGAGCGTCGAAGACACCGTCGGCAATACGCCCCTGGTGCAGCTGAAACGCATCCCCGGCGCGGCCAACGACAGGAACGGCAACCTCGTCCTGGCGAAGCTCGAGGGCAACAACCCGGCGGGCTCGGTCAAGGACCGGCCGGCCTTGTCCATGGTGGTGCGCGCCGAGCAGCGCGGCGCGATCAAGCCGGGCGACACGCTGATCGAGGCGACCAGCGGCAATACCGGCATCGCGCTCGCCATGGCGGCGGCGATGCGCGGCTACCGCATGGTGCTGATCATGCCCGAGCACCTGTCGGTGGAGCGGCGCCAGACCATGCGCGCCTTCGGCGCCGAGATCGTCCTCACGCCGCAGGCGGGCGGCATGGAAGGCGCGCGCGACCTGGCCGAAAAAATGCGCGACCAGGGCAGGGGCGTGATCCTCGACCAGTTCGCCAATCCGGACAATCCGCTCGCTCATTATGAAAGCACCGGGCCGGAAATCTGGCGCGATACCGGCGGCAGGATCACCCACTTCGTCTCCAGCATGGGCACCACCGGCACCATCATGGGGGTGTCGCGCTTCCTCAAGGAAAAGAACCCGCAGGTGCAGATCGTGGGTTGCGAGCCGACCGAGGGCTCGCAGATCCCCGGTATCCGCAAATGGCCGCAAGCCTACCTGCCGCGCATCTACGACGCAGCGCGCGTCGACCGCATCGAGTCCGTGAGCCAGGCGGAGGCCGAGGAGATGACGCGCAGAATGGCGCGCGAAGAGGGCATTTTCGCCGGCATTTCGTCGGGTGGAGCCCTGTGCGTGGCGCTGCGCGTCGCGGCCGAAGTGAAAAACGCGGTCATCGTTTCCATCGTCTGCGACCGCGGCGACCGCTATCTGTCGACCGGCGTGTTTCCGGACTGATGACGCCGGTCCTCGCCTTCGACATCGAGACCGCGCCCGATTGCGGCGGGCTGCGGCGGCTGTATGACCTCGATCCGGCGCTGTCCGACAAGGACGTCGCGGAGATCGCGTTTCAGCGCCGCCGCACCGCTGCGAACCACGATTTTCTGCAACTGCACCAGCACCGCGTCATCGCCATCGCCTGCGCGCTGCGCGAGGGCGACGGCTTTCGCGTCTGGTCGCTGGGCACCCCGGAAGACAGCGAAAGCGAGCTGATCCGGCGTTTTTTCGACGGCATCGAGAAATACACGCCGCAGCTCGTGTCCTGGAACGGCGGCGGCTTCGACCTGCCGGTGCTGCACTACCGCAGCCTGGTGCACGGCATTTCGGCGCCGCGCTACTGGGACCAGGGCGAGGATGAGCGCGACTTCAAGTGGAACAACTACATCAGCCGCTACCATGCGCGCCACCTCGATCTGATGGACCTCTTGGCGCTGTACCAGCCGCGCAACAACGTGCCGCTGGACGAGATGGCCAAGCTGATCGGCTTTCCGGGCAAGCTCGGCATGGACGGCGCGCAGGTGTGGGGCGCGTATCTCGACGGAAAGCTGCGCGACATCCGCAATTACTGCGAGACCGACGCCGCCAACACCTATCTCGTGTACCTGCGTTTTCAGCTGCTGCGCGGCGTGTTCGACACGGCGCAATACGAGCGCGAAATCGCGCTGGTGCGCGCCACGCTGGCGAAAGCGGCCGACGCGCATTGGCGCGAATTCCTGGAAGCCTGGAATTAATCGATGCCTGTGGTGATCGAATCGCTGGATCGCGAGGGACGCGGCATCGCGCGCGTCGAAGGCAAGGCGATATTCATCGAAGGCGGCCTGCCGGGGGAAACGGTTTCCTACGCCTCCTACCGGCGCAAACCGAGCTACGAGCAGGCGGTCGCCACCGCGATCCATGAGACCAGCGCGGAGCGGGAACTGCCGCGCTGCCCCCACTATGGCGTGTGCGGCGGCTGCAGCATGCAGCACCTGGAGGCGCGCGCGCAGGTGGCGGCGAAGCAGCGCGTGCTCGAAGACAGCCTGTGGCATATCGGTAGGCTGCGGCCGGAGACGATGCTGCGCGCGATCTATGGCCTGACCTGGGGCTATCGCCACCGCGCGCGCATGTCAGTGCGCTTTGTGCCAAAAAAAGGCGGCGTGCTGGTCGGTTTTCATGAGCGCAAAAGCAGCTTTGTCGCCGACATGACCAGCTGCGAGGTTCTGCCAAGGCCGGTTTCCGACCTGCTTGTGCCCTTGCGCGGGCTGATCGCCGGCTTGTCCAATCCTGCGCGCATGCCGCAGATCGAGCTCGCCGTCGGCGAAGCGGTCACTGTGCTGGTGCTGCGCATCCTCGATCCCTTGAGCGCAGCCGACGAGGATGCGCTGCGCAACTTCGCGGCGCGGCACGGCATCCAGTTCTGGCTGCAGCGCGCCGGGCCGGATACGGCCGTAGCGTTTTTTCCGACCGATTCCCCGCCCCTGTATTATTCCCTGCCGGAATTCGGCGTGCAGATCCGCTTCCGGCCGACCGACTTTACCCAGATCAATCATGCGGTCAACCGCATCCTGGTGCGTCACGCGATGGCCTTGCTCGATCCGCGGCCGGGGGAGCGCATCGCCGACCTGTTCTGCGGCATGGGCAACTTCAGCCTGCCGATTGCGAGCCGCGGCGCCGAGGTGCTGGGCGTGGAAGGCAATGCGGAACTGGTGCGCCGCGCCGAAGGAAACGCGCGCGAGAACGGGCTGGCCACGCGCGCGCGCTTTCAGGTCGCGAATTTATTCGACGCGTCGAATTGCGCGCAATTTGGAGATAACGACCGTAGCGGCAACGGCGGCGGCGGTTTCGACAAGCTGCTGATCGATCCGCCGCGCGACGGCGCGGTCGAAGTGGTGAAAGCGCTGGGGGAAGGCGGCCCGCGGCGCATCGTCTATGTCTCCTGCGATCCGGCGACGCTGGCACGCGATGCCGAGGTGCTGGTGCATGTGAAAGGCTACCGCCTGACTGCCGCCGGCGTGATCAACATGTTCCCGCATACCTCGCACGTCGAATCGATCGCGCTGTTCGAGAAATAGCCGGCATTGCGTACTTGCGATTTGGCGCGCGCATCGAACGGCAGTGACCGCACTTGCGCGGACGGCGTCCCGTCCGCGCGGATCATCGTTTGCGCGCGGAGATAAAGCGTGTCCGCGCGCAAGCGATGATCTTGGATGAAACCCGCTCAAACCATTCTGGTTTTCAATCATAACCGTGTTTTCTGCGCGGACACGCTTCACCTCCGCGCAGAAAACACGGTTGGCGCGCGCAGCGCGCAAGTCCCCGGAACGCGAGCGGTCGACAAAAAAAGGGCGGCCGCAGCCGCCCTTTCGCATGAGGCTTGCAGCGTCTATTCGCTGCGCCCGCCCAGACCCAGCAGTTGCAGCAGGGCCGAGAACAGGTTGTAGATCGAGATGTACAACGTCAGGGTGGCCGAGATGTAATTGGTCTCGCCGCCGCGCACGATATTGTTCACCTGCCACATGATCATGAGCGAGGAGAACAGCACGAACGCGCCGAGTATCACCAGGTACAGGATCGGGCTTTGCATGAACATGGAAGCCACGACCCCCAGCATGATGATCACGGCGCCGACGGTAAGGAAGCTGCCCAGGCCGCTGAAGTCGCGCTTGGTGTTGGAGGCGATGCCGGCCATGACGAAGAACACGGCAGCCGTGCCGCCCGCAGCCATCATCACCAGTTCGGTGCCGTTCGTGAAACCGAGAGTCCTGTGCAGCAGCGGTCCGAGCAGCAGTCCCAGGAACAGGGTGAAGCCGAACAGCAGCGCCACGCCGAGCGCGCTTTCCTTGTTGCGCTCGATGGCATAAATCCAGCCGTAGAACACGCCCAGGATGACGATGAAGGACAGCATCGGGCTGGTGCGCATGAAACCAAGGTCGATGTTGGTGCCAATGGCGGCGCCGATGGCCGTCGGAATCAAGGTCAGCGCCAGCAGCATGTAAGTATTGCGCAGCACCTTGTTCTGCTGTTGGGCGACATCCTGCGTCGCAGCGGGCGTTCCGGTTCTTACTGTTCTCAGTTCAGGTTGCATAGTGTCCCTCCACGTTGTTTCAATACGATCGTTAGACTAGGTCAAAAATGAAAAAGTTGCAATCAGCATAACATAACCGCGCCAATGTTAAATATCTATTGCAAAAGGACATTTTGGGGCGGAAGCACAAAAATCAAGTCCTGGAGCCAGTGCCGGAGCCGCCGGACTTCCAGTGCCCGCGTGATGCGGGCGACCCAGTCCCGGCGCCACGCGGGGCGCCGCCCACCGGCGCAGGGCTGATGCAAACCGTCGCGCGATCCATGGGTACATGTGCGCCAGTGCTAAAATACCGGCCGAGCAAGACGTCAAATTCAAAATATGGAAGGTTGGCCGAGCGGTTGAAGGCACCGGTCTTGAAAACCGGCAGGGGCGCAAGCTCCTCGTGAGTTCGAATCTCACACCTTCCGCCAATTAAGAAGGAAGCTCATGATCCAGCCGCTCCTATTCACGCCGCTGCGCCTGCGCGAACTCACGCTCAGGAACCGCGTCGTGGTCGCGCCCATGCACCAGTATTCCGCGGTAAAGGGTTTTCCCACCGACTGGCATGTGATGAATGCCGGGCGCTACGCGGCGGGCGGTGCCGGGCTGGTGATACTGGAATCGACCAAGATCGAGCGGCGCGGTTGCGGCACGGTGGGCGATCTGGGCATCTGGGACGATGCTTTCGTGCCGCACCTGGCGCGCATCGCCGATTTCGTACGTCAGTGCGGCGCGGCGGCCGGCATCCAGCTCGGCCACTCCGGCCGCAAGGCGCGCATCCAGCGCCCGTGGGAAGGCGGGCGGCCGCTGGATCGCGCTGACGCGCGCACTGCGGGAATCGAGGACTGGGAGGCGTGGGAACTGGTGGCGCCGAGCGCGCTGTCCGCAGACGAAGGCGCGCCCGCACCGCGCGCGCTCTCGCGCGAGGAAATACGCGCGGTGGCCGAGGCCTGGGGCAAGGCCGCGGCGCGCGCGCACGCGGCCGGGTTCGACGTGGCGGAGATCCATGGCGCGCACGGCTTCCTCATCCACGAGTTCCTGTCGCCGCTGGCGAACCAGCGCACCGACGAATACGGCGGCTCGGAGTCAAAGCGCATGCGTTTCGCGCTGGAGGTGTGCGAGTGCGTGCGCGCGACCTGGCCGCCGGGAAAGCCGCTGTTCCTGCGTCTCTCGGCCGAGGACGATGCGGGCTGGGGGCCGGCGCAGAGCGTGGCGCTGGCGAAACTGGTGAAGCCGATGGGCGTGGACGTGATCGACTGCAGTTCGGGTGGTATTCTCGCCAAGCCGCCCGCCGGCGCGGCCAAGCCCGCCTACGGCTACCAGGTGCCTTATGCTGAGAGGATCAGGAAGGAAGGCAAGATCATGACCATGGCCGTGGGTCTGATCGTGCACGCCGAGCAGGCCGAGAGCATTCTGCAGGAGGGCAGGGCGGACCTGGTCGCGCTCGCGCGCGAAATGCTCTACAACCCGAACTGGGCCATGGATGCGGCGCAGAAACTGGGGTTCGATCCGGAGTTCCTGCTGGCGCCGCCGCCGTACCGCTACTGGCTCGCGCGGCGCGCGGCGACGGTGCCGGAGCTGCGGCCCTCGACCTTCGGCGCGGGGAAATAATGTCCGGGCAGCTCTCGGCCAGAGGGTCCAGCCGCAGTAACAATCGCGAGCCGGCGAAGTGGAAAACAAGACCGGTCCCCGGCAGGGAGAAAAAAGCGCGTCGCATGCAGCGAAATATTTGCGGAAAGATTCGGTCAGGCTTCTGCGTCCGCGCTTCGGCAATGATCCCTCGAATATGGATAAGCCGGCCCGGAATTGGTTTCCTGCGCCCTCGGGTCCGGCTTGGGCACGCGTCGCCTACCGGCGGAAACTCAGGCGGACCGAAATGTCACAGGATCCCGGACATTCCGGCGACCGCGCCGGCCAGGATCAACCACATGGGATTGAGCCTGGTGCGCAACATCAGCACCACGGTCGCGAGCGTCAGCAGCGCGCCGCGCCAGTCGTGATCGGCCGAGTGCGCGAGAATCCAGCCGCTCGATAGCGTGAGCCCGATGGCGATCGGGCCCAGTCCGCCGCGAATCGCGCGGCCCAAAGGCGCAGCGGGGTTGTTCGCGCTCAGGCGGGTGACCGCCAGGGTCAGCAGGACGGGCGGAAAGATGATCGCCAGCGTGGCCGTGATCGCGCCGGCCCAGCCGGCAAGCTGCCAGCCCAGCAGCGTCACGAACATCATGTTCGGGCCGGGAGCGGCTTGGCCGAGCGCGTAGGCGTCGGCGAACTGGGTGCCGCTCAGCCAGTGGTTGGCCTCGACCACGTAGCGCTGCATGTCCGGCAGGATCGAGCTGATGCCGCCGATCGCCATCAGCGACAGCAGCGCGAAATGCAGGCCCAGGGCGGGGAGATCGACTGCGTCCATCATGCTTCGTCGCGCCACGCGGCGGCGATCGCAAACGGCGCCAATGCGCCGACGACGGCGAGCAAAGGCCAGCGCAGCGCGCCGACGCCCGCCAAAGCGAGCGCCGTGAACAGCCAGGGGCGCCAGTGTCGCTTCATGCTGCCGCTCATCTTCAGTCCGGTGGCGAGCACCAGGCCGGCAGCGACCGCCGACATGCCCGAGAGCGCCTGCTGCACCAGCGGCAATGCGCCGTAATTGCTGTAGAGCATGCCAGCCGCGATCATGAGCAGGAATGGGCCACCGACCAATCCGGCAAAGGCGGCCGCCGCCCCGGCGTAGCCGGCGAAACGGTAGCCGATCATCACCGCCATATTGCCGATGTTCGGGCCCGGCAGCAGTTGCCCCAGCGCGAGCGTATCGACGAATTCGCGCGGCGTGAGCCAGGCTTTTCTCTCGACCAGGGTGCGGTGCGCCCAAGGCAGCACTCCGCCGAAACCGGACATTGCGAGCTGTGAAAATGCGAGGAAGAGTTCGAGCGGACCGATCTTCGGCGGGGCGGTTTCGGGTGCCCTGGCGGCGGGCGGCTGAGCTGTAGGCATGGTGGATCCGTGGTGAATGCGAGGCGCCGGCATTATCGCAGCCCGCGGGCGCCGGGCCAAATCCGGTTCCCGTGCGCACCAGCGTTCCCTTCGCATCGATCGTACCTGCAACGGCGCCGCCATGTCCGAAAACGGCCAGACAGCCCTGGCCGCCGCGTTCATAATGCGCCCATGACACTTGATTCCCACACCTGCTACCGGGCGCTCAAAGCGCGCGATGCGCGCTTCGACGGCCGTTTTTTCGTCGCGGTCTCCTCGACGCGCATCTATTGCCGCCCGGTGTGCACGGTCAAGCCGCCCAGGCGCGAGAACTGCCGCTTCTATCCGAGCGCCGCGGCCGCCGAAGCGGACGGCTACCGGCCGTGCCTGCGCTGCCGGCCGGAACTTGCGCCGGGCAATGCGAGCGTGGACGCCGTGTCGCGTCTGGCGCAGGCCGCCGCGAGCCTGATGGAAGACTGTGCGCTGGACGAAGCGGGGCTGGATGTCGTCGCGGTGCGCCTGGGCATCACCGACCGGCACCTGCGCCGCGCGTTCGGCGCGGAGTTCGGCGTTTCGCCGGTGCAATTCGCGCAGACGCAGCGGCTGCTGCTGGCGAAACGCCTGCTGACCGACACTGTGCTGCCGGTCACCGAAGTGGCGTTCGCGAGCGGCTTCGGCAGCGTGCGGCGGTTCAACGCGCTGTTCAAGCAGCGCTACCGGCTGCAGCCCGGGCAGCTGCGGCGCCATGCGTCCGCGTCCGGCGCGGCCGATGTGCTGAAATTCGAACTGAGTTTCCGGCCGCCATACGACTGGCCTGCGGTGAGCGCGTTCCTGGGCGCGCGCACGGTCGCGGGTGTCGAAACCGTGGAGGGCAACTGCTATTGCCGCACTGTGCGTATTCCCATGGGCGGCAGGGAGCACCGCGGCTGGATCGAGGTGGCGCTGTCGCAGAAGAAGCCGGCGCTGCGCGTCACCGTCTCCGCGTCGCTCGCCAAGGCCCTGCCGCCGGTGCTTTCGCGCGTCAAGGCGCTGATGGATCTCGCCTGCCACCCGGCCGAGGTCGCGCAGGCGCTGGGTACTATGGCGAAGCGCCATCCAGGCCTGCGCGTGCCGGGCGCATTCGACGGTTTCGAGGTCGCGGTGCGCGCGATCCTCGGGCAGCAGGTTTCCGTGGCTGCGGCGCGCACCGTGGCAGGCCGCTTCGCGGCGGCGTTCGGCGATCCGATCGAAACGCCCATTGCTGCGCTCACCACAGTGTTCCCGGCGGCAGCGAGCATCGCGGACCTGCCTTATGGACGCATTGCGCGGCTTGGCATGCCCGGCGCGCGCGCCCGCACCATCGTCGCGCTTGCGCGCGCGGTGGCGGAGGGCGAGCTGGTGCTGATGCCCAATGCCGATATCGAAGCGACGCTGGACCAATTGCGCGCGCTGCCGGGTGTGGGCGAATGGACCGCGCAGTACATCGCCATGCGCTCGCTCGCCTGGCCGGACGCGTTCCTGCACACCGATCTGGGCGTGATGAAAGCGCTGGGCGAAACCGACGCGCGCCGCGTGCTCGCCGCAGGCGAAGCCTGGCGGCCCTGGCGCGCGTATGCGGTGATGCACCTGTGGCAGTCTCTGACGAAGGAGTGATCATGCATTACTACGATTTCCATGACAGCCCCCATGGGCAGATGCTGCTCGTCGCGGATGGCGACGGACTTTCCGGCGTCTACTTCGATGGCCAGAAATATCTTCCGCAGATTGCGTCGCAGTGGCGGCGCGATGCGGGCCACGCGATGCTGCACCAGGCGCGGCGCGAACTGGCCGAATACTTCGGCGGCGAGCGCAAGCGCTTCGACGTCGCACTCGCGCCCAGCGGTACGCCGTTTCAGCGATCGGTGTGGAAAGCGATCTCCACCGTTGGCTTCGGCCAGACGATTAGCTACGGCGAGCTTGCCAGCAAGGCAGGGTGCCCGGGCAGCGCGCGCGCCACGGGCGCTGCGACCGGACGCAACCCGATCGGAGTCATCGTTCCCTGCCATCGCATCCTCGGCTCGGACGGCAGCCTGACGGGATATGCCGGCGGACTCGGGCGCAAGCGCGCGCTGCTCGCGCTCGAATCGGGGATTCCGGAATTGCTTGCGACTGCGTAGGGCTCACAGTTGGCACGCTCGGCATGGCTGCAGGAGGCGATGACGGCGAAGCGCCGGGTGAGAGCGGATGAAGGGATGGTATCCGCGGCGGATAAAGGCTTGCGTCAGGTTCAGGGTTCGTCTAATATGACCATATTAGTAGTCACCAGTTGGAGAAGACCATGCGCAGCGTAAGCTTGGCCGAAGCAAAGGCGCATCTCAGCGAATTGCTTAACACCGTTGAAGCCGGCGAGGAGATCGTCATCACCCGGCATGGTCGCGCTGTTGCCCGGATATCGCCTCCGGAGAAGCAAAAGCAGCCCCTCCCGTTAAAGCGATTGGCCGCCTTGCGCGATGCGGTGCCCGCTTGGACCGGGCCGAGCGCCAGTCTCTTGCGTCAACTGCGGGATAGCGAATGATCTATCTTGATACCAGCTTCTTGACCCCGCTGTTTCGCGAGGAGCCGGTGTCGAAGCGTATTGAGAATTTTCTGGCTGCCCAATCACCCGGTGCGCTCGCCATTAGCCAATGGACGCGGGTTGAATTCACGAGCGTCATCGCGCGGGATGTTCGCATGAAGAACATCGACAAAACGACTGCGCGAAAGCTCATCGATGAATTCGAGGCCCTCGCCGAAGACTCGCTCCATGTGCTGATTCCCGCCGCCCCCGATTTCGGTCTGGCTCGCGACTTCGTGGCCGAATTCGCAACCCGGCTGCGCGGCCCCGACGCCCTTCACCTGGCAATTGCGCGCAATAATGACGCAGAGGAAATCCTCACGCTCGATGACAACCTGCTCTTCGCCGCCAAGGTGCTCAAACTCAAGGCAAGGCGCGGTATCCGAGCGTAAGTTGCACCATATCGGTAGCGGAGCAAATTCGTCCGGACTCAAGTCCATTGTTCGCGGCGGTCGTCTGGGAATTGTAGAAAGTTCGAAAAACAATTCGAACACGGCCCCTTTGATTCGCCTCTTTGATTCGCCTTTGATTCGAAAGATCGAAAGACAATTCGAACACGACCCCTTTTATTGTTTCTCCTTCAGTGACCGGAACGATGGCGGCCCGGGTTCTATGCCTTGCGATCGCACCGAAACACGTTATCCGGGTCGCGGTAAAACTCGCATTGATGTTTCAGCGCTTCCTTGAGGCGAAGCCGTGCGCGGTGGATTCTGATCTTGGCCGCGGCCACGGAGCAATCGCATATCTCGGCGGTCTGCTCCGCTGAAAGGCCCTCAAGATCGTGCAGGATGAGCGCCGCACGGTACGCCTGGGGCAGGCTGTCGATCACCTGCCGGACGCAGTCGTTCATCTCGTCGACAACCAATCGTTCATCGATCGCTTGATCTGAGTCGATCGGTTCCGCGACCTCGTTCAGGTCGACGATGCGAGTCTTCCGCCCGGGGTGGCGAAAATAGTCGGCGGCAACCCGGCTGGCGATGGAAAAGGCCCAGGTCTTGATCGACGAGCGGCCGGCGAAGGAGGACAGCCCTTTGTGCATTCGCATCAGAGTTTCCTGCAACAGGTCCTCTGCCACTGCACGATCTCCGACGTACCGTTCCAGGTAGCGCAGGATCGGCTGCGCCAGTTCGCGCGCAAGATCCCCGAAGGCGGGTTGTTCGTCTACACGGTCCATCTCCGTGCTCCCGAAGTGAATCTCCGCCCCCGCATCATGCAGGAGCGGAGCACCGTCAAACACCAGATCAGCCGCACCCGCATTCCTCGCCCGTCGCGGGACTGACTGCCGGCTTCTTCTCTGCGGAATTCGGCGCAGCGGCAGATTGGCTGCGACCGCCGCAGCTATCCATCATTTTCGACATCATCCCCAGCATCCTGTCGCGGGGCTGGGCCGTCTTGCCCGTTTCCGCGTTTTTGACTTCGGTCGCGGCGCCGCACCCGCAGCCTTCACCCGTTCCTGCGTCCTGAACATTCTCGGTGGCAGATGGCAGCAGATTCAGCGCGGCTTGCAGCGTCTTGCGCGCCGGGACCTGACGGATCTTGTCCGCATGCTGGATCGCCGCGTGGATTTCCCGGTCGGTAAGGCCGGCTCTTCGCGATTCCGGAATGTGATATTCGACGCAGGGTACGCAGTTGCTACCCATTGCGGCGCCAAGTGCCACCAGTTCACGTTCGCGCGGGGTGAGATCGCTCATGTCATTCTCCTCTAAGTGTTGGGGTGACCGGTAATGGACGACCATTACTCATTCACCTGCTTAGACGGATTTTCACGTTGAATGGATACATCCCCTCGGCAACAGCGACGCGCATCTGCCGGTGCCCGCTTCCAAGCCCCTTCGATCGAAACAGCGCGGTCGTCGCGGTGATGTCAAATTAGAGGTTCCGGGTGCGATTTGTATCTTAGAGTAAGGTTACAACAAATATTCAAACACGGTCCCTATAATTCTCTTAGCCCGACGCCAGGGGATCGAGTACCAAATCCACGCCCATACGCATGCCATTGATGTGTGCCCCGCCGAACAGAGCATCGGCAGCAGAAGTGCTACGTTCCTGCCAGTTCGCGCTTGTTACCTCGAGCAAAGGGAAAAAAAATGCTGGAGCGGCAATTGTTATGCGCCGCCGGCGACGGAGACGCGGTCCTGCAAATCTGGCTGGCCGGCTAGTTTGCCGAACCGAGTTGCAGCAGTCAGCCAAGCCCTGATGCAAGCTCGCGCCGACCGCGGTATCATTGCCAGCTATCGACTACACCCATAGGTAGTACCCAAGGGCTTTATGGCAACAAAATCTAGCGCTTACAACGCCGAGGACATCGAGATCCTGGAGGATCTGTCGCCGATCCTGCACCGGCCGGGGATGTATACCGACCCCTCCAATCCGAACCACGCGCTGGTGGAGGTGATCGACAATTCCTCGGACGAGGGCCTGGCGGGCTTCGCCAAAAACATAGCCGTGGTGCTATACGAAGACGGCTCGGCCGAAGTCGCGGACGACGGTCGCGGCATCCCGGTCGACATCCATCCGAAGAAGAAAGTCCCGGCGGTGCAGGTGATTTTCACCACCCTGCATTCGGGCGGCAAGTTCAGGAAGACGGACAAGGACGCCGCCTATCGCATCGCCGGCGGCCTGCACGGCGTGGGCATCTGCGTCACCAACGCGCTCGCGACCCGGCTGGAAGTGGAAGTCAGGCGCGACGGCGCCCGCCATCGCCTCGTGTTCGCCGACAACGGCAAGGTGAAGGAGCCGCTGAGGAAAACCGGCGCGGCCGCGCCGCGCGAGTCCGGCACGCGCATCCGCTTCTGGCCCGACCCCAAGTATTTCGATTCTCCGAAGATCGTCATCGCGGACATCGCGGCGCTGCTGCGCGCGAAGGCGATGCTGCTCCCCGGCGTGCGCTTTACGCTGGGCGTGGAGAAGAACGGCAAGATCGAGCAAAGCGAATGGCATTTTCCCGAAGGCATCAAAGGCTATTTCGCCAGCGCCGTGGCCGGCCTGGAGCCGGTGGCGGAGACGTTCTTCGGCGAGCGCTACATCGCCGCGCAATCGGAGTCGGACAGCTTTGCCGAAGGCGAGGGCGCGCTGTGGGCCATTGCCTGGACGCCCGAGGGCGAGGTGGTGGCCGAGTCCTACGTCAACATGATCCCGACGCGCCACGGCGGCACCCACGTTTCCGGCTTGCGCGAAGGCGTGTACGCCGCCATTCGCAATTTCATCGACCTGCACGCGATGGGCCAGCGCGGCATCAAGATCGTGCCCGAAGACGTGTGGTCGCGCGCGTCTTACGTGCTGTCGGTGAAAATGCTCGATCCGCAGTTCAAGGGTCAGGTGAAGAACGAGCTGATCTCGCGCGACGGGGTCAAGCTGATGGCGCAGATGGTGCGCGACCCGTTCGAGCTGTGGCTCAACCGGCATGTGGACGAGGGCAAGCGCATCGCCGAGCTGGTGATGCGCCAGGCGATGACGCGCACGCGCGCGGCGCAGAAAGTGGAGCGGCGCAAGAGCTCGGGCGTGGCGGTGCTCCCCGGGAAGCTCACCGACTGCGCCTCCGACGACCCGGAGCGGAACGAACTGTTCATCGTCGAGGGCGATTCGGCCGGCGGTTCGGCCAAGCAGGCGCGCGACAAGGAGTTCCAGGCGGTGCTGCCGCTCAAAGGCAAACCCAAGAACACCTGGCAGGATTCGCCCGACACCTTGTACTCGAACAAGGAAATCGAGGCCATCGCGCTCGCGATCGGCATCGACCATCACCAGCGCGGCGTGGCGGTCGACATGACGCGCCTGCGCTACAGGAAGATCATCATCCTCGCCGACGCCGATGTCGACGGCGCGCACATCCAGGTGCTGCTGCTGACGCTGTTCTTCCGCCATTTTCCGCGGCTGATCGAAACCGGCAGCGTGTACGTGGCGCAGCCGCCCTTGTTCCGTATCGACGTGCCTTCGATGGGCAAGGGGAAGCCCGCGCGCAAGCTCTATGCGCTGGACAAGCAGGAGCTTGCCGGCATCGAAGAGAAACTTCTCGACGAAGGCATGGACGAAGGCAAATGGGCGGTGAGCCGCTTCAAAGGCCTGGGCGAAATGAGCCCGGAGCAGTTGTGGGAAACCACGCTCAACCCGGACACGCGGCGCATGCTGCCGGTGCAGGTCGAAGACGTGGCGCTCGAAGCCGACCGTTCCGTGTTCAACATGATGATGGGGAAAGAGAATGCGTCGCAGCGGCGCGAGTGGATGGAAACGTACGGCAATCTTGTCGATGCGGATATAAGCTAGCAGGAATGACTCGGATGGGAAATCAGAACGATCTGTTTGAAGGCCTGGCGATGACCGCGGCAGAGAACGCATTGAAGCCGCAGAGCACAGCGGGCGGCGGCCCCGCGAGCAGCGAAGGCAAGACCGAAGGCAAGAACGACGACAGCAAGGACGCAACGCCGCCGTCCGCGAAGGGCGGAGGCGGCGGCGAGCCGCCCGACTTCGCGCCGCTCTCGGGAGAATTCGGCGATACGCTGCCGCTGGCGAAATACGCGGCGCTGCAATATCTGCAGTATGCGGTGAGCACGGTCAAGGACCGCGCGCTGCCGCGCGTCGCCGACGGCCAGAAGCCGGTGCAGGCGCGCATCCTCTACGCCATGTGGGAGATGAACGGACGCGCCGGCACGCCGCGCAAGAAGTCGGCGCGCGTGGTCGGCGACGTGCTCGGCAAGTTCCACCCGCACGGCGACGCCTCGGTCTACGACGCGATGGTGCGCATCGCGCAGGACTTCAGCCTGCGCTATCCGCTGGTGGATGGCGAGGGCAACTTCGGCTCGCGCGACGGCGACGAACCGGCGGCGATGCGCTACACCGAGGCGCGGCTGACCAAATTCGCCGAGGTGCTGTTGGCGGAATTGGACAGCGGCACCGTCGATTTCGCGCCCAATTACGACGGCAGCATGGTCGAGCCGCAAGTGCTGCCGGCGCGCCTGCCCGTGGTCCTGCTGAACGGAGCATCGGGCATCGCCGTGGGCATGGCCACCGAGATTCCCAGCCACAATCTCACCGAGGTGGCGAACGCCGCGATCGCGCTGATCCGCGATCCCGAATTGACGCTGGCCGGCGTGATGAAATACATCAAGGGTCCGGACTTCCCCGGCGGCGGCCAGATCATCACGCCGCGCGCCGAGATGCGCGAGGCCTATGCCAACGGGCGCGGCGCGGTGCGCGTGCGCGCGCGCTGGACTATCGAGCGGCTCGCGCGCGGGCAATGGCAGGTGGTGGTGCACGAACTGCCGCCGGGCGCCTCGTCGCGCAAGGTGCTCGAGGAAATCGAGGCCATCACCAACCCCCAGCCGCGTTCCGGCAAGAAGTCGCTCAGCCCCGAGCAGCAGCGTGAAAAGCAGCTGATGCTGTCCATGCTCGATCGCGCGCGCGACGAGTCCGACCGCAGCCACCCGGTGCGCCTGGTGTTCGAGCCCAAGTCCTCGCGCCAGGACGAGAACGAGTTCATCAATCTCATGCTGGCGAAGACCAGCCTGGAAACCAACGCCTCGATCAACCTGGTGATGGTCGGCCTGGACGGACGGCCCACCGGCAAGAGCCTGAAGGACATCCTCGCCGAGTGGCTGGAGTTCCGCTACACCACGGTGACGCGGCGCTCGCGCTTCCGCCTGGACAAGGTGCTCGACCGCATCCACGTGCTCGAGGGGCGGCTGCTGGTGCTGCTCAACGTGGACAAGGTGATCAAGCTGATTCGCAACTCCGACGATCCCAAGCCCGACCTGATGCGGGCGTTCAAGCTCACCGAGCGCCAGGCCGAGGACATCCTCGAAATGCGTCTGCGCCAGTTGGCCAAGCTCGAACACATCCGGCTGGAGAAGGAACTCGAAGGCCTGGCGAAGGAGCAGAAGGGCCTGGAGAAAGTGCTCGGCAGCCGCAAGACGCTGGAAGCGCTGGTGATCGAGGAAATCGAGGCCGACATCAAGGCTTTCGGCGACAAGCGGCGCACGGTGATCGAGGAATCGGAAAAAGCGGTGCTGGAGACGCCGGTGCTGGACGAGCCGGTGACGGTGATCTTCTCGAAAAACGGCTGGGTGCGCGCGCGCCAGGGGCATGGCGTCGATCCGGGCACGCTGTCGTTCAAGGAGGGCGACGGCCTTGCCGCATTGCTCGCCTGCCGCACCGTGGATCCGGTGATTTTCCTCGACTCGGCTGGGCGCGCCTACAGCGTGGATGCGGCGGGTCTGCCGAGTGCGCGCGGCGACGGCGCGCCGGCCTCGTCGCTGGTGGAAGTGCAGGGCGGGGCCAAGATCATGCATTGCGTCGCGGGCAAGCCCGAGGTCAAGGTGCTGGTCGCCTCCAGCGGCGGCTACGGTTTTCTCTGCAGCATCGGCGACATGATCTCCAACCGCCGTGCCGGGCGCGAATTCATGAGCGTGGAAGCGGGCGAGACGCCGCTGGCACCGTTTGATTACGAGGAAGCGGCGGGCAACCACGTGGTCGCGCTATCCGGCGGGGGGCGGCTGCTCGCCTTCGACATCGCCGAAATGCGCGCCATGTCCCGCGGGCGCGGCGTGATCGTCATGGGCCTGGAACAGGGCGAGAAACTGCTCGCGGCCGCGGTGACGCGGCTGACCTCGGTGACGGTCAGCGGCATCGGCCGCGGCGGCAAGGAAAAACTGCTGGAGATCAAGGGCGAAAAGCTGCGCCACCATGTCGGCCACCGCGCACGCATGGGACGGGTGCTGCCGGAGAAACTCAAACCGACCGGACTGAGCGTTTCGCCCCGGCTGCAGCTCGAATCGAACGGCCGCGCCGGCACCTAGGGGCGGCGCCCCCCCCGCACCGGAACCGTGGCAACGCGGGCGGGCGGCCGGCGCATTAAAACTCGAAACTGCTGCTGCAATGGGGTAAAATCGCCGCTTTTCCGGCCAAACGACTTCGTCGCACCATGTCACTCATCGTCCAAAAGTTCGGCGGCACCTCGGTGGGTTCGACCGAGCGCATCAAGAACGTCGCCAAGCGTGTTGCCCGCTGGAAGGCCAAAGGGCATCAGGTGGTCGTCGTTCCCTCGGCCATGTCGGGGGAAACCAACCGGCTGATCGCACTGGCCAAGGAAATCTCTCCGGACCCGGATCCGCGCGAACTCGACGTCATCGCCTCCACCGGCGAGCAGGTCACCATCGGCCTGTTGTGCATGGCGCTGATGGAGCAGGGCGTGAAAGCGAAAAGCTATACCGGCGCCCAGGTCAAGGTGTTGACCGACAGCGCGTTCACCAAGGCGCGCATAGAGCGCATCGACGAGAACCGGATGCGCGCCGATCTCGAAGCCGGCTTCGTGGTGGTGGTCGCGGGCTTTCAGGGCGTGGACGCCGCGGGCAACATCACCACCCTGGGCCGCGGCGGCTCCGACACCTCGGCGGTGGCGCTGGCGGCCGCGCTCAAGGCCGACGAATGCCAGATCTACACCGACGTCGACGGCGTCTACACCACCGACCCGCGCATCGTGCCCGAGGCGCGGCGCCTGAACACCATCACCTTCGAGGAAATGCTCGAGATGGCGAGCCTGGGCTCTAAAGTGCTGCAGATCCGCTCGGTCGAGTTTGCCGGCAAGTACAAAGTGAAACTGCGCGTGCTGTCATCCTTCGAAGAGAAGGAAGGCCCGGGCACGCTGATTACGTACGAGGAAGACGACAAAATGGAAAAAGCCGTAATTTCCGGCATCGCGTTCAACCACGACGAAGCCAAGATCACCGTCATGGGCGTGCCCGACCGCCCGGGCATCGCCTACCAGATATTGGGCCCGATCGGCGAAGCCAACATCGACGTCGACATGATCATCCAGAATGCCAGCGTCGACAATATGACCGATTTTTCCTTCACCGTGAATCGCGGCGAGTACGCCAAGGCGATGGACGTGCTGAACAAGCAGGTCAAGGAACACATCAAGGCGACCGACATCCGCGGCGACGCGAAGGTATGCAAAGTGTCCCTGGTGGGCGTGGGCATGCGCACCCACGCCGGCGTCGCCGGCAAAATGTTCCGCACGCTGGCGGAGGAGGGCATCAACATCCAGATGATCTCCACTTCGGAAATCAAGATTGCGGTGGTGATCGACGAGAAATACATGGAACTCGCGGTGCGGGCGTTGCATAAGGCGTTTGATCTGGATCAGCCGCGCTGATGCCGCGGGGTTTTCGGCCAGGGCCCGCGCGCATGATATAGTTTCAACCTGATCCGGAGAGGTGGCCGAGTGGTCGAAGGCGCGCCCCTGCTAAGGGCGTATATGGCTTAACACCGTATCGAGGGTTCGAATCCCTCCCTCTCCGCCAAATAAAAAAGCCCCCGCGTGGGGCTTTTTTATTTGGCTAAGAGCGGAGGGTACTTCGAGAACCCGCCGGTTCGAGCAGAAAGTTCTGACAGTGGTGACCGGTGTTCCACCTGGCCGGCAAACGGCAAGCGGCCCCGCAGGGCCGCTTCATCCGCTCAAGATGAGCCGCGCGTTCGCTATTTCCTGATGGCTTTCACGCCAAAGTAGACCAGCGTGCCGAAGCCGACGACCGGGAGGGCGAGAATGTAGGCCAGGCCGACGAACGGTGCCGCGAAGAACAGCGCCACGTTTTTCACATGCTTGGCAATTCCGGCCCAACGGGCTGCTATCAATTTCGTGCCGTAGTAAGCGGTCAGCGCAACGCTGAGTATTGGGAGCGCGATTACGAACGCGAGGCCGATCAGGGGGGCGCCGGCGAGCATCAGCACGGCCTTGGTCGCAGCCGTCATGTGTTCAGTCGCGGTGTTGAACTTCTCGGCTGCTGCTTCAAGTGCTGCAAGCGCGAGTTCGGGGGTGTTCATTGTCATTGTGCGGGTGCTCATGATTTTCTCCATTCTGTTCGTTCGTTACTGCTCACCCTATCTGTAGCATAGGCCGTGCCAGCCTTGAAAAACCAGCGCACGCTTCTATGAAAATCTTGTACATTCAACTGGTTGCGACTCACCGGTCGCCATCAAGCATCTGCGCGCGCGCTCGCGCATTCGCGTGCGAAGTATGAAATTCCTATGCGGGGCGACTCACCCCATCGAAAATTCCTCTATGAAATCAATGGGAACTGCTGAAGGTGCAGTGCCTGCTTTTTGTGTGCGTCTGCCGCTCTCGCTGGAGCGCAGGCAGGGGGAGCGCGGATGCCGCGCCGGGGCGCGCTCGGCGATCGCAAAAAAGCACACTTGCCGAAACCGCCAGGTGCAGGCGGCACCGGTCTCCGGCATGCGCTTGCCATCGACGCAGCACGGAAGCGCTCTACGGCGCTGCGGATTTGCCACCGCGCACCCAACGATATAAGGTTTAGGAATCGGCAATGGCGTTTCTGTCCTATGAGCAAGGAGGAGCATGTCCGGGACTGAATCGGGCGAATCGCCCTTGATCTTCGTCGCCCGCTGGGCCGCTGTCGTTCCGGCAGCGCTTGTCTCGGATTTTTTCTTCGCCGGCGTATTCATGCACATCGCCCGTTGGAATCTCGGCCACCTGTGGTTCGTCAACGATTCCGGACCTTTGCTGCTGTTGTTTTCCGGTGCCGTAGGTGCGCTCGCATTCGTCCTATTCGGGGCCCTTGCTGCGCCGAAGTTCCGGGGCATTGTGGCATTGGTTCTGCTCGTGCTCGAGGCAGGCACCGGCTCCCTATTTGCGGGGCTGATGATTGGCGGGGTGTGGCCAAGTCAGTCCGCGCTTGCCGCAGGAGTGAACGTCGTTGGTCATTTTGCCTGAATCCGGTCCCAATACATTGGTGCAGCCGGGTGGCTGCGAGGCATATGGCCAGTGGGTTCAAACCTCCGGACCTGGAATACAATGGCGATGGAAAATGCAATGTCGCGGTCCATCACACCGCGACCGAAAGGCCCTGCAATGTCAGTCCCGCCCGCTGTAGAAATGCCCACTGCGACTCCGGTCGACAGTCAGTCTCCTTTGGAGCGGCTGCTTTCCAAGTTGCGCTTAAAAGGGGATTTGCCCGCGTTGAGTTTGATCGTCTCCAAGGCCGTGCTCGGGTCGTACTCCGAGACGGAGGGGCTGCAGACGATGGCGAACAACATCCTGTCTGATGTCTCTCTCACTCAACGCGTCTTACGCATAGCAAATGGCTCGGCCTACCGGCGGCCGGGAACAGCTCCCTGTACGCTCGTTTCCAAGGCGGTGATGGTCATTGGCCTGTCCAACGTGCGCGCTATTGCTCTTGCCGCGGTGCTACTCGAGGGAATCAAGAACAAGGAACAAGTCGCCCATCTGAAGATGGAGTTTGCCAAGTCCTTCCTGGCGAGTGTCATGGCACGGGAGATGGCCAAGAGCAAGCCGTACGCCAATGCAGAGGCTCTATCCATCGCCGCGCTGTTCAAAGACCTGGGCCGACTATTGATGGCCGCCCACGATTTTGAATCGTACAAGGCAATCCGCGGTTTTGCGGAGGCGAACAACATTGACGAACGAGCTGCGGCGACGCAAGTTTTAGGCACCGGATTTGATTCGCTCGGTGAAGCCATGATGCGCGAATGGCATATGCCGGAGAGCATTATTTCCGCCACCCGGGGCGTAGCGGCAGGCCCGGTGGGCAAGGGCGGTCCAACTCCCGAGGAGTGGGTGCGCGCAGCGGTGACGCTGTCTGCCGAGGCGGCGAGCGCGCTTACGCAGCCTACCGGCCCTGCACGGGAACGCGCCTTCTCCAAGATGCTGCATGAATACGGAGCCACCGTTGCGGTGGACCGCGTCCAGTTGGATGGATTGCTTGCAACGGCGGGCAAGGAGTCTCTCGACCTCGCTCATGGGCTAGGCTTGCCGGTACTCGTCTCCGATGCGAAGGCGGAGGAGGCCGACGTCGCTTTCGATACCGCTGCAGCCGAGGCCATTGCGGAGGGGATTCCCCCTGACGCCGTGCTGAAAGACGCGGCCGATTCAGAGCTGGTCCCCGGCAAAGGCGCAGAGGCATCTGGCACTGCGACAGAAGGTGGCCCCCTCGGTCGGAAAGCATCGCACGCCATACTGTTGGCAGGCATTCAGGAGGCAACTCGAACCCTGGTGAGCGAAAATGCAACGCTTCGCGATGTGGTTACCCTGGTTTTGGAAGCCCTTTACCGTGGATTGGGCTACGACAGGGTGCTGGTTTGTCTGCAAAACGCAGGCAAGGGCATCTACGAGACGCGCGCCGCCCTGGGGGAGGATCAGGCGCGCCTGATGGCGGAGTTTCAGTTTCCCTGCATGAAGGGCACTGATCTATTTCGCGTAGCCCTGGCAAAGAACGTGGATGTGCAAATTTTGAATGCCAAGGAACCTGGTATCTGGTCAAGGCTGCCAAGTTGGCACCGCGCCTTGCTGCCAAATACCCGCAGCTTCATACTGCTTCCTTTGGTGTTGAGCGGAAAAACACTGGGATTTTTCTACGGTGACCGTGATACGGTGGACGAGCACAATATCACCAAGGACGAACTGGGCTTGGTGAAGGCGCTAAAGAATCAGGTATTGCTGGCAGTAAAAGCACTTCGCTAGACGCGCTCGAACAACGCGTCGATAACAGCTGAATTCGCGCCCGCGAGAGCGCCGGTTCGCGGATGTCTGGATCGCCGTCAGGCGAACTGGACACAATCCCTCCCTCTGCGCCAAATCAGAAAGCCCCGCGCAGGGGCTTTTTGATTTGGCGGAACGAGGTGGTGCGAACAACCCGCTATGGCAGCCACAACTCGAACAAAGCCCCTCCCTCGGGGCGGTTTCGCAGCACAACCCTTCCGGCGCGCCCGCCGTTGGTGTGGGCCTGTGCGATTGCCTGGCACAGCGCCGTGCCCAGTCCTGTTGAAGGCGCTGCGTCCGTGCCCAGCCCGGGCCCGTCATCGGCAACCGAGAAGACGAGAAACCCGTCGCGCACACCGCAGTCAAGGATGACCTCGCTCCGGGCGAATCGCAGCGCGTTATGCACGGCCGCTTCCAGCGCTATGCGCGTGAGGTAGTCGTCGAAGAACCAAAATGGCGTGCCATGTTCGCGGCTGATCGTCCTGACGGCCACCGTTTCAGGCGGCAGTACCAGTCCTGCGGCGACTTCACGCAGCAAATCTTCGGGTGTGTTGTCGCGCAGTTGCGCCTTTAGCCCTGCCTGCCCCGACCGATACAGGGTCAGAAAACCGACCAGGCGCTGCGACAGCGCCACGGTCGTGGCGTGGAGCCTGCCGGTATCGGATTCAAGCTCCGAGCCGATGGTGCGTTCGGCAATATTCCCGGTGCTCGAGGTGAGCGACGCCAGGGCGTTCTTCAAGTCGTGCACGACGGCGGCTACGAGGGCGTCTTTCACGCGGCGGCTCCAGCGCGGGCTTTGAGCAACAGTTCGTTGAAGTAGGCCGCCATCTTGACCACGCGTTCGGTGCCATGGGCCAGCGTCTCAAGTCTTGCCAGATATCCGCGCACCCGGGTTGCGGTCTCGATATCCAGCCCCTTCTGCGAGATGAACAACAGGTTGATTTGTGCTGCGGCAACCAGCACGCCGACGTTGTTTGGCAAGCCGGCTATTGCCTCGGCAATAATGGCCTGGGCTTCCGCGAGCTGGGCTTTCTTGGCCAGGGCCAGTGCCCGCTCGGTCAGCCCGAGCATCTCCTGCACCTGCGTGTCGACAATGCGGTTGGTCACTTCTTCGCGGCCGGCGTCTTTGAGCACCTTCTTTGCGGCTGCCACCAGTTGCTTGTCCTCGTGATTGGCGCGCACCGCGTTGGTGATGATACGCTCACCCTCATCTTCTTTTCCGAGGGCAAAACAGGCCTTGGATACGGCCAGGGCGGCTTCGGGGTCTGCGTTCTTCGCAAATTCAAGTGCGCGCTCCAAAGCCGCAGCCGCAGCCTCGTCATCGCCGGTCTCCCGATAGGCGCGTGCCTCCACCGCGGCTGCAATCGCCTGGAATCCTGTTTCCTTGCCAAACTCCCGCTGCACCGGTTTCAGCACTTCCAGTGCCTTTGCCGGATCTCCCGTGTCCATGTAGATCTGCGCCAGGGCGGCGTTGTCATACGGGCTCTTGGTGACCGATCTGCGCGTGGCTGCGACAACCTTGGCGTAAGCAGCCGTTGCCACTTCCGTATTGCCCATACGAACGGCCATTTCTCCGAGCGCGCGGGAGCGCCTTGCCGAAGGCACGATGCTCTCGGCCTTTTGCAGCGCTTCGAGCGCTTGCGCGTCGTCCCCGCGGGCCTGGTGTATTTCGGCCAGAAGTACATGGGCCCCAACCAGCGTTGGATTGGCCACGGAAATTGCCACCGTCGCCGCAAGTGCCTGTTCCAAGTCGCCGGCGCTGCGTAATGCCCCTGCAAATCCGAGCTCCGCCCACGGCACCCCCTGCCGAATCGACAAGGCCTGCGCGAACACCGTTTTGGCTTCATTGTGACGGTTGAGCCCGGTCAGGCAGCGTGCTTTCAGGCGCAGCGCGTCCATGGTGAACTTGGACCCCGCCTCGGCCAACTGGCTGAATTGGGCGATCGCGCCCTCCATGTCCCCAACGCTCATGCGCTTTATCGCCGGTTCAAGTGCGTCCTGCCTCTCGAAGTGCCGCAACAGCCGGCTCTCGAGATTGGTCGCCGTAAACGGTTTAATCAGGTAGTCGTCGGGTGCGAAATCGCTGGCGGTCGCCACGTAGTCATAGCTTGACTCCGCGGTGACCATGAACCAGACGGTGGCTGGCTGGAGCAGTTTCTTCGAGCGCACGTGTTCGAGCAATTGCTGCCCGTTGGTGTCGCCACCCAGGTTGTAATCGCACAGCACCAGGTCAAACGGCCGGCCGGGTGCCTGCTCGGTAATCGCTTTCAGCGCTTCCGTGGCGGAAGCGGCCTGTATCACCTCCTGAAGACCAAGTTGGGCCAGCTGCGCGCGCAAATTCGCCCGCATTCCCGACATATCGTCGATAAGCAGTGCTTTCAGTTTTGAAACGCGTGAGTTTTGGATAATGGCCATAAACGTCTACATAAGCTCAGGGAGCGAATTGAACGGCATTGGCGCGCCGCAACACGCGGGCGGGCCAGCAAGTTGCCAACTAGTTGTTTTGTCAGATGGAACACCTGCAACGCAGCCATGCGGGTAGCATATCGGTCTCCACCCTCGTCCCATACTTAACGGCATGTTGCAGGCAATCCTTAACAGGCTGTTGAAATTCGCTTCCCGGGCGGAACATTATGAATCGATTGAATTTCGCACAAAGGAAATAAAACAATGACCGACAAGAAGAAATTGAGGCGTGACACTATTGTCGCCCATGCCGGACGCGATCCGGGGCGCTTCGACGGCGTGGTGAACACGCCGGTATTCCGCGCCTCGACGGTGCTGTTCCCGGACGTGGAATCGTACCAGGGGCGCGCCCCGGACGATTACAAGGTCATGCGTTACGGCATCTACGGCACGCCCACCACGTTCGCGCTGGAGGAAGCCGTAGCGCAGCTCGAGGGCGGTCACGCCGCAGTCGCGCTGCCCTCGGGCCTGGCAGGCATCGTCGCCGCGCTGGCCGCATTTGCGCAATCCGGCGCTCACATCCTGATCGCGGATTCGGTTTATCAGCCGACGCGCAACTTCTGCGACCGGCGGCTGCGGCCCTTGGGCGTCGACATCGAATACTACGATCCGTCGATCGGCCCGGCCATCGCCGACCTGATCCGCCCGGAAACGACGGCGGTTTTCTGCGAATCACCCGGCTCGCACACGTTTGAAATGCAGGACATTCCCGCGATAGCGGCGGCGGCGCATGCAAAAGGCATTGCCGTGCTCGCCGACACCACCTGGGGCACGCCGTATTTTTTCCGCGCGTTCGAGCACGGCGTCGACATCTCGATCCACGCCGGCACCAAGTACATCTCCGGTCATTCGGACGTGATGATGGGTATCGTCGTCACCAATGAACAGTACTGGCTCAAGCTGCGCCGGGCCGTCGCCGACTACGGCTACTGCGTGAGTCCGGATGACTGCTATCTTGCGCTGCGCGGTCTGCGCACCATCGGCGTGCGCATGCGCCAGCAGCAGCAGAGCGCGCTGAAAATCGCGCGCTGGCTGCAGGCGCGGCCTGAGGTCATGCGCGTGCTCTACCCCGCGCTCGAAGGCGATCCGGGGTACGCCATCTGGAAGCGCGATTTCAGCGGCGCGGCATCGCTTTTCGGCGTGATTCTCAAGCCCGCGAGCGACCGGGCCGTCACTGCACTGATCGATTCACTGGCGCTGTTCGGCATCGGGTCGAGCTGGGGCGGTTTTGAAAGCCTGGCGATACGCGCCGATCCGGGGAAATACCGCAGCGCAACCCCATGGAATCCGGGCGGCCCATTGCTGCGCCTGCACATCGGACTGGAAGATCCGGACGATCTGATCGCCGATCTGGAACAGGGCTTGGCGTCCATTGCAGAATGAGGGGATACCTTCCCTCATGCTTCCCTCTTAGAGAACGCATCAGAACACGCATTCCGTGGCAGCGGGAAGCGTTTTTCAACAGCCTGTTGGCGCTATGAATCAAGCAGGCCGAGAACTTTGCTGCAGCGCACGGTTTGACTCTGCTGGCTTGGTGCTGATATCGTGATCGCAGCGATTCCCGGCCTTCGGTATCGCGCAGGAGGTTCATCGGATGGCGTACAGCATAGCTGCGGAGACCATCGCCAGGACAATCTGGTGCGAGAAGGAATTTGCCTGCCTGCAGGACGGGGGGTGCGAGAACTGCGCCAACTGCGAAATCGTGGGCGAAAATGCAATTAACGCCCTGTTCCTCCGGAATCGGAAATCGTCCGGTTGCCCCTATTATTTTGATTTCGGATCCGGCTATCTATGCACTTGTCCCACGCGCTACGCAATATATAAGCAACACGGTTCCTGACACGAGCTTGGCGCGGCGGACCGGACCGCGGCAAAGCTTATCCACAGAATTTGTGGACAAGCCTGTGGACAAGCTGCGGGGCGCGGCTACTTTAGCTGGGCAGAGCGGGCGCAATTTCGGGTGTGCCAATTGTTTGAGCGTTCGCTGCCGCGCGCGTTTCAAGCAGTGAGCGGCGCGCGCTTGCGCGCGCGCGGGCTGATGCCTGGAGTTTGGTCCGAGTCGTTTTTCCGCAGCAGGAAGTCGCGGTATTTCATGTCCTCCTGCAACAGATGATCGACCAGCAACTGCTTGATATGCAGGCCCTTGAGCGCCCAGGTGAAGCTGACGTCGGCCTGTTCGAACTCCTTCATGATGCGCTCAATCTGCGCGGTCAGCTGCGCGTGCTTGGCGGCGTGGGCCGAGCGCTCCGGATAATTCCATTGAGCCAGCAATCGTTGTTCATGCCAGAAATGATGCGTCGCTTCCATCAGCATCAGGTCGAGCAGCCGCTCGACCGTCGGTTTGTCCCTGCATTCGACAATGGCCTTGTTCAGCTCGTTGACGCGCGCGACAAACTGCCGATGTTCCTGGTCGATTTCGGGAATGCCGACGCTCAGGCTGTCACTCCAGCGGATTTCCCATTCGCAATTGTTCAAGGCATTGCTCCTGCAGGCAGGTTGCGCACGGCTGTAATGTGGAAATAGTGACGGCTTTCCGGTTTCGTCGTTTGACAAGGATCAAGCAACTCCCAGAGACAGGGGGGAATTCCGCATCTCGCGCGCTTCGGCGCAGAGGCCGCGGCCGCCTCGACCCGGCAAGGACACGCGTCGGCGGCCCGACCCATGCCCGACGCCGGCGATACCGTCATAATGCAGGGGAACGCTCAGGCGCCGGCGCCCGCTCGCCGCCAGCAATCACAGGTGCACGGATACCCATGCTGAAGGTCGCTATCGTCGGTCTGGGCCGCTGGGGTCAGCGGCTGGTCGAATCGGCTCAGACACCGGCGAGCGCGAAGCTTCGCTTCACGCTCGCGCTGGCGCGTACACCGGACAAGGTGCGCGCGTATTGCAGCGCGCGCGGGCTGGCCCTGGCCGACGAACTCGCGCAGGTGCTCGCCGACCCCGCGGTGGACGCGCTGGTTCTGGCCACGCCGCACTCCCAGCATGCCGGGCAGGTTGCCGCGGCGGCTACTGCAGGCAAGCACGTCTTCGTGGAGAAACCGTTCACGCTGGATGCGGCGAGCGCGCGTGCAGCGGCGCGCGCCTGTCGCGACGCCGGAGTCGTCTTGGCACTGGGACATAACCGGCGCTTTCTTCCCGCATTCGCCGAAATGAAACGTATCGTTGCCGCGGGAAGTTTGGGCGAGATCCTCCACCTGGAAGGCAATTTTTCTGGAAACTTCGGTCTCGGCTACCAGCCGGGCGCGTGGCGGGCGACGCCAGTCGAAAGTCCGGCCGGGGGCATGACGGCAATGGGTATTCACATTATCGATGCCTTCGTTGGCCTCGCCGGACCGATAGCCTCGATACGCTGCGAGAGCCAGCGCAAGGTGCTGGCCGTTGACCTGGACGACACGACCTCGGCGTTCGTGCGCTTCACCGGCGGCGCCACCGGCTGCATGAGCACGCTCACCGCGACCGGGCGCATTGTTCGCCTGCAGGTGTTCGGGACGCGCGGATGGCTGCATCTGCTCGACCACCATATCCTGGAAATTTGCGACATCGACGGCAAGGTGCGGCGCATCGAGTATCCGCAGGTGGACATCGAGCGCGCCGAACTGGAAGCGTTCGCGGATGCCGTTGCCGGCGCCGCGATCTACCCGGTTCCGGTGGAAGACGCAATTCACGGCGTTGCCGTGATGGAGGCCGCGATCCGGTCGGCCGGGAGCGGCGGCGAGCGCCTGGCCGTGGATGGCGATTCGGCTTAGCGGAGTGCTGGCGCAGGTCATTCAGCGCTCTTATTGACGTGACACCATCCTTCCCGGTTGCCTGTTGCAGGGAATCGGTGCCGGAACATCAAACACAAGGAGATCCATCTATGCAGAACTCGAGCGGAAACGGCACCGTCCTGTGGGAACTGGATGCGCGCGGTGTCGCCACGGTGGCGCTGAATCGCCCGCAGGTGAACAACGCCTACAACGGCGATCTGATTTCCGGCGTGCACGAAGCCATGGACGCGCTGGGCGCGACGCGGGGCGTGCGCGCAGTGGTGCTGAAGGGCAGGGGCAGGCATTTCCAGGCCGGGGCGGACCTCGCCTGGATCAGTGCTGTCGGGCAAATGTCTCCCGAAGAAAACGAGAAGGCCTCGCGCGCGACCGGCGATCTGGTGCGCAGGCTCGACACGCTGCCGGTTCCGACCGTCGCCCTGGTGCAGGGCGGCTGCTTCGGCGGCGGCACCGGCATTGTCGCCGCCTGTGACATCGTCGTCGCCAGCGAGGATGCGATGTTTGCGATCACGGAAACGCGTTGGGGGCTGATGGCGGGAATCATCCTGCCGCAGCTGGTCCAGGCGATCGGCCTGCGCGCGTTGCGGCGCTATGCCTTGACCGGGGAGCGGTTCGACGCGCACGAGGCGCGCCGCATCGGCCTCGCGCACGAGGTTTGTGCGGCGGACAAACTGGAGGAAGTGGGCGCGAGGATCGTCGACGGCTTGCTCATGAACGCACCGAATGCGACGGCCGCCACCAAGCTGCGCTCGCTGCAGGTGGCGGGCGCCATCGTCGAGGACGCGTTGTTCGTGGACCTGGTGCGCGAGCATGCGTCTGTGCGCCAGCTTGCCGAGGCGGCCGAAGGACTGGCCTCGTTCCGGGAAAAACGCAAACCGGGCTGGTATCCGGCCGCGGCCTGACGGGGCAGAAATCATATTGCTCATCCGGTTTGCACACGGCCGGGACTTTGGTGTATGATTCAAACAACTGTTTGAAACATACGTATGGATTCCCATGGCTGAAATCGACACCCGCCTGCGCATTCTCGACGCCGCCGAATCGTTGTTTACGGAGTACGGTTTCGAGGCGACGACGCTGCGCCAGATCACCGGCGCGGCGGCGGTCAATCTTGCCGCCGTCAACTATCACTTCGGCACCAAGGAAGCGCTGATCCGGGAGGTGTTCCGCCGGCGCCTGACCTGGCTCAATCAACAGCGCCTGCAGGAGCTCGACCGGCTGGAAGCCGAGGCCGGCGGCGCGCCGCTGAAGCCGAGCGGGATCCTCGAAGTGTTTTTCGGCGTTGCGCTGAGAATGGCTGCCGACAGCAAAGGCGGCGGGCGCACCTTCATGCGCCTGCTTGGAAGCACCTATACCAAACCCTCTGAATTCGTGCGCGGCTTTCTGGCGGAGGAATACGCTGCGGTACTCGCCCGCTTCAAGGCGGCTCTGATCAAGGCACTGCCCGGCGTACCGGGGGAGGAAATCCTGTGGCGTTTCCATTTCATGCTCGGCGCCATGTCCTACGCCCTCTCCGGCACCGACGCGCTGCACATCGTGGCCGGAGACGCGCTCGATGACGGCGACGCCGAAGCGCTGTATGCGCGGCTGATGAGCTTCATGATCGGCGGCCTGCGCGCGCCTTTGCCTGTGCTTCCGGCCAGATCCGCCAAACGGCCGCGCGTCAAGAAGGCGGCCAGACGCGCCCCGTCAAGTGCAAACCGCCATCCGCAGCAGACACCCGTTTAATCCAAAGGAGAAAATCATGGGTCAATACGTCGCTCCCTTGCGCGACATGCATTTCGTGCTGCACGAGCTGCTGCAGGTCGAAAGCGAATTGAAACAGTTGCCCAAGCATGCCGAGATCGATGTGGACACCATCAACCAGGTGCTGGAGGAGGGGGCCAAGTTCACCTCGAAGGTGCTGTTCCCGCTGAATCACTCGGGCGATCGCGAGGGCTGCCGTCTGGACGCCGCCACCCATGCGGTGAGCACGCCCAAGGGCTTCAAGGAGGCCTATCAGCAATTCGTGGAAGCCGGCTGGCCCTCGCTCTCCTGCGATCCGGAGTTCGGCGGGCAAGGCCTGCCCGTGGTCGTGTACAACTCCTTCGCCGAAATGCTGAATGCCGCCAATCAGGCGTGGTACATGTATCCCGGCCTGTCGCACGGCGCCTACTCCTGCTTGCACGAGCACGGCACGGCGGAGCAGAAAAAACTGTACCTGCCCAAACTCGTCTCCGGGGAATGGACCGGCACCATGTGCCTGACCGAGGCGCATTGCGGCACCGACCTGGGCCTGCTGCGCTCCAAGGCCGAAGTGCAGGCCGACGGCTCCTACAAGATCACCGGCAGCAAGATATTCATTTCCGCCGGTGAGCACGACATGGCCGCCAATATTTTGCACCTGGTGCTCGCGCGCCTGCCCGACGCACCCGCCGGCACCAGGGGGATTTCCCTGTTCCTGGTGCCGAAGTTCCTTGCCACAGCCGACGGCGGCGTGGGCGCGCGCAATGCCATTACCTGCGGCGCGATCGAGGAGAAAATGGGCATACACGGCAACTCGACCTGCCAATTGGACATGGACGCGGCCACCGGCTGGCTCGTCGGTCAGCCGAACAAGGGCCTGAACGCGATGTTCGTGATGATGAACGCCGCGCGCCTTGGTGTCGGCATGCAGTCCCTGGGGCAAACCGAAGTCGCCTATCAGAACGCGCTGGTCTACGCCAAGGACCGGCTGCAGATGCGCAGCCTCTCCGGCGTCAAGGCGCCGAATATGCCGGCCGATCCGATCATCGTGCATCCGGACGTGCGCCGCATGCTGCTGACGGCGAAGGCCTACGCCGAGGGCGGACGCGCCTTCACCTCCTTCATCGCGCTGCAGATAGACCGGGAACTCAATCATCCGGACGAAGCCGCGCGCAAGGACGCAGCCGACCTGGTCACGCTGCTGACGCCGATCGTCAAGGCGTTCATCACCGACAACGGCTGGATTGCCACCTCCGAGGCGATGCAGGTCTATGGCGGCCATGGCTACATCTCCGAGTGGGGCATGGAGCAGTACGTGCGCGATGCCCGCATCAACATGATCTACGAAGGCACCAACACCATCCAGTCGCTCGATCTGCTCGGGCGCAAGGTGCTGATGGACAACGGCGCGAAGCTGAAGAAATTCGGCGCGCTGGTGCAGGCTTTCGTCGAGGAGAACGGCACCGACGAGGCGCTCTCCGAATTCGTCACGCCGCTGGGCGAACTCGGCGGCAAGCTCACCAAACTGACCATGGAAATCGGCATGAAGGCGTTCCAGAACCAGGACGAAGTCGGCGCCGCCGCCGTGCCCTACCTGCGCGTGGTCGGCCATCTGGTCTACGCCTACTTCTTTGCGCGCATGGCGAAAATCGCGCTGGCGAAGCTCGATTCCGGCGACGGTTTCTACAAGGCCAAGCTCGCGACTGCGCGCTTTTACTACGCCCGGCTGCTGCCCGAAACCGCGATGCTGATCCGCCAGGCGCGCTCGGGCGCGGCGAATCTGCTCGAGCTTGAAGCGGAATTGTTTTGAGCGCCGCTTGACAAATATGGCGTGGAGTTTTGCGTCTGTGCAGGTTTTGGGAAGACCTGCGCGCTGCGCGCGCCAACCACGTTTTCCGTTCGGATGAAAAGCATATCCGAACGGAAAACGCGGTTAGGGTTAACCCCGCATGCGACGTGGGGTTTTAGCCAAGATCGTCGATTGCGAACGGATGTGCTTTTCATCCGTGCGCAATCGACGATCCGCGCGGACGGGGTTCGTCCGCGCAAGGTTTTCGCAACTGAATCGCAGAACGTGGCGCCAACGGAGTCGCCATGCGCGGCAATTCGTAACTTTCACAGCGCAAGCATTTACAGGAAAGGAATCCCATGAGCAATTTCATCGTCAGGAAAGTCGCTGTCCTCGGCGCCGGCGTGATGGGCGCGCAGATTGCCGCGCATTGCGTCAACGCGCGGGTACCCGTGGTCTTGTTCGACCTGCCGGCCAAGGATGGCCCCAAGGACGGCATCGTGCTGCGCGCCATCGAAAATCTGAAGAAACTGAGTCCCGCGCCGTTCGGCAACAAGGATGAGGCGGCCTACATCGAGGTGGGCAACTACGACGAGCATCTCGAAGCGCTCAAGGGCTGCGATCTCATCATCGAGGCGATCGCCGAGCGCATGGACTGGAAGCACGATCTGTACAGGAAGGTCGCCCCGTTCATCGCTCCGAACGCCATCTTCGCCAGCAACACGTCCGGCCTGTCGATCACGGCGCTGTCCGAAGGCTTCGACGCGCAATTGAAGCCGCGCTTCTGCGGCGTGCATTTCTTCAATCCGCCGCGTTACATGCATCTGGTGGAACTGATCCCGACCGCCGCGACCGCGCCTGCGATCCTGGACCAGCTCGAAGGTTTTCTCACCACCACGCTGGGCAAGGGGGTGGTGCGGGCGAAAGATACGCCCAACTTCATCGCCAACCGCGTCGGCATCTTCGGCATGCTCGCGACCATGCACGAGGCGGCGAAATTCGGTCTGTCCTGCGACGTCGTGGACGATCTCACCGGTGCGAAGCTGGGCCGCGCCAAGTCCGGCACGTTCCGCACTGCCGACGTGGTTGGCCTCGACACCATGGGCCATGTGATCAAGACCATGCAGGATACGCTGGCGGACGATCCGTTCTTCGTGGTCTACCGCACGCCGGAGGTGCTGACCAAATTGGTGCAGGCGGGCGCGTTGGGGCAGAAGAGCGGCGCGGGCTTCTACAAAAAAGTCGGCAAGGAGATCCAGCGCCTGGATTTCGCCACCGGCGGGTACGTCGCCGGCGGCGGCAAGGCGGACGACCTGGTGGCGCGCATCCTGAAAGAGAAAGACCCGGCCAAGCGCATGAAGACGCTGCGCGAGTCGAAGAATCCGCAGGCGCAGTTCCTGTGGGCGATTTTCCGCGATGTGTTCCACTACATTGCGGTCCACCTGGAATCGATCGCGGACAACGCGCGCGACGTCGATTTCGCCATGCGCTGGGGCTTCGGCCAGAGCGTGGGGCCGTTCGAGACCTGGCAGAGCGCCGGCTGGCAGCAAATCGCCGGCTGGATCAAGGAAGACATAGACGCCGGCAAGACGCTGTGCAATGCGCCGTTGCCGGCCTGGGTGTCGGACGGCCGCAGCGGCGTACACGCGCCCGAGGGCTCGTACTCGCCTGCGCGCAAGACCAACGTCTCGCGTTCCATGCTGCCGGTGTATCAGCGCCAGGTATTTCGCGCCCCGGTTGCGGGAGCCGCCGCACCCGATGGCAGCACTGCGGGAACCACGGTGTTCGAAGACGATTCCGTGCGCATCTGGCACCAGGGTGACGAGGTGCTCATTTTGTCGCTGAAGACCAAGATGCACTGCATCGGCCCCGGCGTGATCGCCGGCCTGGCCAGGGCGCTGGAACAGGCGGAAAAGAACTACAAAGGCCTGGTGCTGTGGAGCGCCGATGCTGCCGCCGGCGGCGCGTTCTCGGTCGGCGCCGACCTGCAAGCCATGCTGCCCCTGTTCATGTCGGGCGGGGTCAAGGCGATAGAGCCTGCGGTGGTCGCGCTGCAGCAGGCGCATCTGGCGATGAAATACGCCAGCGTCCCGGTGGTGGCCGCAGTCTCCGGCCTGGCGCTGGGCGGCGGCTGCGAACTGCTGATGCATGCGGCCAAGCGCGTGGCGTCGATCGAATCGTATATCGGTTTGGTGGAAGTCGGTGTCGGCCTGATTCCCTCGGGCGGAGGCCTGAAGGAAGCGGCGGTGCGCGCGGCCGCCGATGCCAAGGGCAATGATCTGCTGCAATTCCTGAAGAATTACTTCATGAGTCCCGCCACCGCCGCCGTGTCCAAGTCGGCGCTGGAGGCGAAAAAGATGGGCTACCTGGCCGCCGACGACGTCATCGTGTTCAATCCCTACGAATTGCTGCATGTGGCCAAGGTCGAGGCGCGCGCGCTGTTCGATGCCGGCTACCGGCCGCCGCTGAAGGCGCTGGTGCCGGTGGCCGGGCGCTATGGCATGGCCACCATCATGGCGCAACTGGTGAACATGCGCGACGGCGGCTTCATTTCCGCGCACGACTACAAGCTGGGGGTGATGATCGCCGAAATCGTTTGCGGCGGCGAAGTGGAGGCGGGCAGCCTGGTGAGCGAGCAGTGGCTGCTCGATCTGGAGCGCAAGGCGTTCATGGAACTGCTGGAACATCCCAAGACCCAGGAACGCATCATGGGCATGATGCAGACCGGCAAACCGGTGCGCAACTGAGCGCCATTCTAGCCTCGGCCATTTCAGAATCACCGAAATGGCCACTGACTTAGTGGGAGCGCGAGGGGATGGTTCCCCTCGCATCCAAATAGACATAGGAGAACCAAAATGACCAAACAATTGCAGGACGCGTACATCGTCGCCGCCACCCGCACGCCGATCGGCAAGGCACCGCGCGGCATGTTCAAGAATGTGCGGCCGGACGATCTGCTGGTGCGCGCAATCCAGTCCGCCGTATCCCAGGTGCCGGGGCTCGATCCGAAGCTGATCGAGGATGCCATCGTCGGTTGCGCGTTTCCGGAAGCCGAGCAGGGTCTCAACGTGGCGCGCATGGCCGTGCTGCTGGCCGGTTTGCCGCAGACAGTGGGTGGGGTGACCGTCAATCGCTACTGTGCGTCCGGCATCACGGCGATCGCGATGGCGGCCGACCGCATCCGCGTCGGCCAGGCCGAGGTGATGATCGCCGCCGGAGTGGAGTCGATGTCGATGGTGCCGATGATGGGTTACCACCCGTCGATGAACATGGGCATTTTCAAGGATGAGAACATCGGCATGGCCTACGGCATGGGCCTGACCGCGGAAAAAGTCGCGCAGCAATGGAAGATTTCGCGCGAGGCGCAGGACGAGTTCTCGCTGAAGTCGCATCAGAAGGCGATTGCGGCGCAACTTGCCGGGGAATTCAAGGACGAGACGACGTCGGTGGATATCGTCGAGCGCTTCCCCAACCTCGCGACCGGAAAGATCGACATCAAGACCCGCAGCGTCGGCCAGGACGAAGGCGCGCGCGCCGACACCAATCTGGCCTCGCTGGCGAAACTGCGGCCGGTATTCGCGCCCAAAGGTTCGGTCACCGCCGGCAACAGTTCGCAGACGTCGGATGGTTCAGGGGCCTTGATTCTTGTCAGCGAAAAGATCCTGAAACAATTCAACCTGACGCCGCTCGCACGCTTCGTGTCGTTCGCGGTCCGGGGCGTGCCGCCGGAAATCATGGGCATCGGTCCGAAAGAAGCGATTCCCGTGGCCTGCAGGGCAGGGGGCATCACCCAGGATCAGATCGACTGGTTCGAATTGAACGAAGCCTTCGCGGCGCAGTCGCTCGCGGTGATCCAGGACCTGGGCCTCGATCCGGCCAAGGTCAACCCGATGGGCGGCGCGATCGCGCTGGGCCACCCGCTGGGCGCGACCGGGGCGATCCGCTCGGCCACCGCTATCCACGCCCTGCGGCGCAAGAACCTGAAGTACGGCATGGTCACCATGTGCGTGGGGACCGGCATGGGCGCAGCGGGGATTTTTGAACGCGTGTAGGCTGTGGTTATGGCAAGAACCGCGTGGGTCGTTTGCAAGAGATCGCCGCTTGCGCACGAATACTGTTTCGTCCGCGTCCAGGAAATCGACGAGCATCCGAAGAAAATGACGGCGCGGATTTGCCGCGCCGCCTGAAAATAATTGACAATGACTCCTGTGTCCCCGTCCGCCTCGTCCGCCGACCCGGCCGAGTCGACCGCGCACGTCGAGATCCAGGATCAGGTGCGGCGCGAGCTGCTGCAAACTGCGGCGGCGCAGGCGCGCGACGGCGGCGTGCCACTGGTGTTGATCAGTGTCGTCATCGCATGGATCGGCTGGTCGCGTGGAGAGGAGGTGGCGGGCGCGGTGCTGGTCATCCTGTCCGTCGTCATCGCCGCATGGCGCTATATTCTGGCGCGGCGCCTGGGCTCCGACGCGGTCACGCGCAGCGGCATCTTGCGCGGGGAGCGCGAGTTCGAGGGCAATGCGCTTCTGACCGCGGTGATGTGCGTCGTCACGCTGACCTTCATTTATCCGGCCGCGACCGGGCCAGGTGCGATACTGATCGTCGCCGCGTTGTGCGCCATGCTGACGGTGGCCACGCTGTTCGTGTCGCTGGTCGGGCGCGCATTCCAGCTCTATACCCTCCCGCAACTGCTGGCGATGATGGCCGTGAGTCTGCTGGACGAGCGCGCGTATTTGCCGCTGTTTGTGTTTTTGACGCCGTTGTTCTACCTGACCCTGCGCCGCACCGCGCGCCTGTACCGGTCGGTCACCGAAATGGCGATCGGGCGCCGCATCGATTCCGATGCCGCGAACGTCAGGCTGCGTCTGGCAAAGGAGCAGGCCGAGGCGGGCAACGTCGCCAAGGCGCAGTTCTTGGCGAATATGAGCCACGAGATCAGGACGCCCATGAACGGCGTTGTCGGGGCGCTCGACCTGTTGAGCCGCTATGAAATCTCGCCGGAGCAACGCAAGCTGCTCGATACGGCAACCTCATCGAGCGACGCGCTGCTCACCTTGTTGAACGAGGTGCTCGATTTTTCCAAGATCGAAGCGGGCAAGTTCGAACTGGTCAACGAACCGCTGCTGCTTCGTCCCGTGGTGAGTTCGGTCGTCGATCTGCTTTCGCCGATGGCGCAACGCAAGGGCCTCGCGCTGACGCTGGAATTCGACCCATCCCTGCCGGCACGGGTGAAGGGCGATGCCGGGCGCATCCGCCAGGTGCTGTTGAACCTGATCGGCAATGCCGTCAAGTTCACCGACCGCGGGCATGTTGCGGTGCATGTGTGGCGGGAAACCGGCGGCGGCGACTCGCGCCCGGTGATGGTTCTGGAGGTGGAAGACACCGGCATCGGGATAGCGCCGGAGGCAATCCCGCGGCTGTTCACGCCTTTCTTTCAAGCCGACCAATCGGATCGCCGGCGTTTCGGCGGCACCGGGCTGGGCCTGGTGATCAGCAAGCGCCTGATGGAGGCGATGGGGGCCGAGCTTTGCGTGGAGAGCGCACCCGGGCTGGGCTCCACGTTCCGGATGAAACTGCCGCTCGAGGCGCTCGCCGACGCGCCTGCAGCCGTGCCCGCGGGGCCGTCTGCCGCCGAGCCGCCGACGCCGCTCGCCGGGAAAGTGCTCCTCGTCGAGGACAATCCCGTCAATCAGATGTTGGCCGTGGTCATGCTCCGAAGCCTCGGCGTCGAGGTGACCGAGGCCGACAACGGACTGGTTGCGTTGCAGCGCATGGAAGAATCGCGCTTCGACCTGGTGCTGATGGACTGCCAGATGCCGGTGATGGACGGTTTCGAGGCCACCCGCGAAATCCGCGCACGCGAACTCGGTGCGCTCGCGTCGCGCACACCCATCATCGCCGTCACGGCCAACGCCCTGAGCGGGGACGCCGAGCACTGTTTGCACGCCGGCATGGACGCCCATCTCGCGAAGCCGTTCACGCTCAAGACCTTGCGCGAGGCGATCGCGCCCTGGCTCGGGGACGGGGCGCAGCCCCCGATCGCAGCCGATCGCGGAGCGTGACGCGGATAGCCGTCCGGGCATTCCGCGGGCCGGCGCGGCGGCTGGACAGTATTAGCTAAATTAGCTAAACTATGCCAATGAAGACTTTTGACGCCACGTCGGCAAAAAACCGCTTCGGCCAGCTGCTCGAGGCTTGCTCGCACGCTCCGGTAGCCATCCAGCGGCACGGCCGCGTCGTGGCCTATCTCGTCGCGCCACTGGAGTTTCCCGCGGCATCCGAGCCGATGGAAGTCAGGCTCGCCGGGCGGCTGCGCGAGGCCGGTGTCGCCTATGCCACGGTGTTCGGATCCGTGGCGCGCGGGCAGGCGCGCGCGGACAGCGACATCGACGTCGCCGTCAGCTTCGGCAAGCCGATGAGCCCGGATCTGCGCATGGCGGTAATCGGCATCGTCGCCGCCGTGTCCGGGCGCAGCGCGGACCTGATCGACCTGGAGGCCGCTGGCGGGCTGGTCCTGGCGCGCGCGCTCGGCGGTCGCGAGATCTACTGCGACGATGTGGCCACGCGGCAGCGCATGCTTGCCAAAGTGCAGCGTTCCGAGGACGAGCGTTTGAGTGCTGCGATAGCGGTGCGGGTGGCCCGGGCCGGGCTGTTCGCATGACCGTCCCCGTGGACACCGACGTCCTCGATGCGAGGCTGCGCGAGTTGTCGCGGCGCTTGCACCGCGTCGCGGCGAAGAAACCGGTGTCGATCAAGGCGCTTGCGAGCGATGAGGACATGCAGGACATCCTTACCCGCAATCTGGAGCTTGCCATCCAATCCTGCATCGATATTGCATTCCACCTCTGTGGCACCCACGGCAAGGTGCCGACAACCGCCGCCGACGCGTTTGCGCAGCTTGCGAAGCTCGAACTGATCGAGCGCGGTCTTGCGCAAAGGCTGCAGCGCGCCGTGGGTTTTCGCAACGTGCTGGTGCACGAATACACCGAGGTGGACTGGACGATCGTCATGCGGGTGATACGCACCGATACGCGCGATCTCGCTGCTTTCGGCAAGGCGGTCCTGAAAATGCTGGAGAATCGAAGCTAGGGCGGCCAATTTCAGGGCTGGGAGAAATCAACCAGAAGGAGCGAGGCAGAATGAGCCGTGTGCCGGAGGGGCGCGCGGCAGGCATTCTCGAACGCGTGTAAGCTATGCATGCGACATTCGATCGCATCTCATGACCTCGTCCACCAGCTAGGAAGGGAACACGCATGAAACTTTATTATTCACCCGGCGCCTGCTCCATGGCGCCGCACATTGTCCTGCGCGAAGCGGGCTACAAGTTCGATGTGGAGAAAGTCGACATCCCGAACAAGAAGACCGCCGGCGGCGACGATTTCTGGAAGATCAATCCCAAAGGCTACGTTCCGGCGCTGCAGTTGGATGACGGCCAGGTGCTGACCGAGGTCGGCGTCATTTGCCAGTACCTCGCCGACCAGAAGCCGGAATCGGGACTCGCGCCCAAGTTCGGGACGATGGAGCGCTACCACCTGATGGAAATGCTCAACTTCACCGCCGCCGAGATCCACAAGCAGATCGGCGCGCTGTTCAACCCGAAAATGACGCCGGAAATGAAGGAAGTCCAGCTCGGCGTGATCGAGCGGCGTTTCAATGCACTCGAAAAACTGCTCGCGGGCAAGCAATACTCGATGGGCGACAAATTCAGCGCGGCCGACGCCTACCTGTTCACCGTGCTCAACTGGACCGGAATGCACAAGATCGATCTGGGCAAGTGGCCGAACATCAAGGGCTTCATGGGAAGGGTCGGTGCGCGGCCGGCGGTGCAGGAAACGCTGAAAGCTGAAGGTTTGGTCAAGTAAGACCCGCCATCTCGCTCGCCGCGGCCATCTCGCGCAGGCACTCGCCTGCGCGCCGATGGACGCGGACCCCGCCGCGCTTGGCGACGCCACAGGAGCGGCGTGATCGCTGGAATCGAGCGGCGCACGGCTTCAAGCGCCGCCGCTCCGACGACGGGTCAGGCGAGCAGCTTATCGTAGTCAGCGTGGGTGCCGATCCAGAACCAGACAAAACCGTCAGCGGCTTTCACCGCCACTGCGCGATGGCTGCCTCCCACGCGCACAGACCAGAAACGCCCGACCTTCTTGAAATGAAGCGATGGATACTCCGGATCTTGCTTGAGATGTTCGTAGGCTTGATCCGCGAGCTTGCGAACGTCCTCCGGCAAGGACCGGTAACAGGCCCAGAAGTCCAGGGATGCATGATGCATCAAAGAGGGGTCGTCTTTCCGGCTGCGTGATCCCGAAGCGCCTTTTCCGCCATTAGATCAAGTTTCCCGGCTGCAACATCGCGCTCGAGCTGCTGGTCCCAAAGCGCCCAGTCGAATTCAAGAAACCATGCCCGAAGCTGCGCAATCTCTTCCGCCGACAGCGCCTTGATCTGTTGTTCGATCGACTCAACTTTGCTCATGGTCGTAACCTCCGAGTCGTGAGTTTAGCACCGAGCATGTTCTGCCGGCTAGACAGAATGCCTTTCCAGAAGCTGGCGGCGTGTCTCTCTGGTTCGCGCTCGTTTTACCGCGCTGATTGATGACATCATCTTCAGCTTCTTCCTATCGGGCATTGGGTACCTACCTTTCGACCGGGCTAAACGGACCAAGCTCGAATTGTTTTCCGCCACGAAAACATGTCGACCCTGGCTCCTTTGATCCTTTAACTCCTAGCTCCTATTTGCTTCGCGGTGGAATTGATAGCTGGGCGTTAACCGTATCTATTCGCCGACGAAGAAACATCAAGAGATTCCCGTAACGTTGTGGATCATCCATCAATGCACCAATTTCCTCGTAGTTGGTCAATAACAAATTAGCCAACTCAACCTGAGGCTGCGGACGACCGTCGGTCGCAAGATTGTCCGGGATTTTGCCCAGGTACACTAAGATCGCAAACAAATCTGACCATTGATCGCTGTCTTTGGGTGAGATATAGACCTCTACCTCTATCATTCCCACGAAAACTCGAACCTTGAAATCATCTGATCGGGCGATCACCGTTAAGCCAGACCTCGGTAAACGTTCCGTAGAGAGAATTTTGAACTTCTTACGCACAAAGACTCGCGCGATCTCTGGCGCCAATTTAGTCAGATCCACGTGTCTCGTCTCGCTCTTGATCATTTAGGAATCATGTCGCTCGCGCGAACCATGACTCCTTTTTCAAAATCTGAAATCACATTGCTAAGGGTTTCAGGCCCGAATATTCCGCTACCAGAATCCCGTATCACTCCTGCCAATCCTCGACGCTCAGTCCGTCGATGCGCCGAAATTCATCGGTGTTGTGCGTTACGACGGTCAGCTTGTGCGCGAGCGCCGTGGCTGCAATCATCAGGTCTCTTGCGCCGATGATGTTCCCGGTGCGGCGCAGGCGTGCATGCCATTCGGCGTGAACGTCGGCGACTTATCGAATGCCAGGCAGGGAAACAACGCGCAAAACGCTTCGGCGATACGGCGGTTCTCGTCAGGCTTTGCGGACAGCAGCGCACCGGCCAGAAGCTCGGAGCGGACAATCGCGGAAAGGACGATGTCGGCGCGTGGCTGGCCGGCATTCCTGCCGCGCAGAATCTCGATACATGTGTTGGTGTCGAGCAAGAGCCGCACGGAGAATCACCAGCGAGCGGGTTCCTGCTCGGGCTGATCGGGGATGCGGTCGGGAAAGTCCGGCGCTACCCCAAAAAAACGCAGCATGTTGGGATCGGCGCCGCTGACGTGGCCGGCGTGAGCGGCTTTCATGCGCAGGAAAAAGCAGGAAATCCAACGCTTCGCGCTGCATTTCTTCAGGTAACGCATCGACTTGGGCGCGAATGAGATCGGCGACGGTCATGGTGTTTTCCTCGTTCCAGATGTTTCCGGGTTGCGAAGATCATATAGCAAAACGCCAGCGGCTTGTGCGCGCCGACGGGTCTCCGTCGCAGGGAGTGCTACGGGTAGGGCTTGTGAGACCCGCCGCGGCGCTCGGCCAGCCGGCGCAGCCGTTCGATTACCGGCCCCAGCCGCCCGCTCAAGCGGCTCCAGTCGATCGCATCTAGCGCGTTCTTGACCAGCAAGCCGAGTTCGGTGTCGCCGTCGATGGTGAGGCGGCGGGAGAAGAACAGGGTATCCGGATCTTCGAGGCGGCGCGCGAGGCGATAGTAATCCCAGGCGCAGGCGCGGATGGTGACTTCGGGCGCGCTGCGCAGCACCGGCAGGAATCCAAGCGCGGTGAGGCTGATGCGGCCATCCAGGCCGGCGTCGCTGACCTGGATGGAAACGATGCGTCCCATCAGGCGCTGCCTGGTGTCAGCGTCGAGCGTGGGCAGGAACAGCAGATTCAGCCCGGCGCACAGCACGGCCGACGGCGGCCATTGCGGCAGGCGGCTGACCAGGCCGGCGAGGCGCGCCGGCAGCAGGGGGACGGATTGCGGAGAATTCAATGTGTGGTCCGGTATTCCATGCCGGGCACGCCGTACCAGTAGCCGTTGCACGGCGCAGCGACGCGCAGGCCTTCCAGACTGGCGCCCGGCCGACCGGCGCAGCGCTCGCTAAAAGCTTCGATGATCGCTATCGTGTTGTGCGACTGCGGCGAGATGCGCACGACGTCGACCTCGAGGCTGCGCAGCTCGCCGATCGAATCCGACAGGTCGTACACCAGCGCCGATTGCGTCTGTATACCGTTTAGCGTCAGGAACGGCGTGTGTTCCCGCGTCTGCAGCGCGAGGCCGTCGGCATCATCCAGACACCGGAACTGGCAGTCGTCCTTGGGCAGGTCGTGGTGGCGCGCGGTGAAGCAGCGCGCGGAGAACGCCAGCGGCATGCGGCCGTAGGCGAACACCTCGGTCTCGAAGCCGGCCGGGCGCGCGGCCTGCAGTTCGCGCAGGATGTCGCGCGAGAGCTCCAGCGGCAGCACGAAGCGGGTCGCGCCGAGCTCGGCGAACCAGGCGAGCGTTTCGTTGTTGTAGATGTTCAGGTGCGGTCCGGCGACGAAAGGCACGCGCCCGGCGAGCAGGCGCACCGCGCCCATTTCGTTGGCTTCCACCGTGAAGTCGCCATTCGCGGCAATGCGACGCAGGGTCTTCAAGTCCGATTCGGATTCGATCAGGGCCTGCGAGGACAGGACCACCTGCTTGCCGCTCGCGCTCAAGTCGCGCGCGAGCCCCAGCCAGTCGTCCAGGCGCAGATTGTGCCGGCGCGAACACACCACCTCGCCCAGGTAGACGATATCGGCGGCTGAATCGGCGACGCCGGCGTAAAACTCCATCAGCGCCTCGCGCGTCCAGTAGTACAGCACCGGGCCCAAGCTGAGTTTCATATTAGCGGCCGTTTCGGAATTATCGAAACGGCCCCTGACTTAGGGGAGCATGAGGGGATGTATCCCCTCATATCGTTATGAACTGTTATTTCCATTTGCGGTGATAGGCGCCCAGCGTGTGCTGCTGGCCTTCGGCCACGCGCGCGAGGCCGTTCGCCCAGTCGGCCTGGACTGAAAAGCGCTCCGGGCTCTTCGCGTAGGCATCGATGGCGGCGCGCCAGATGCGCGTGACTGCGGCGACATAAGCCGGGCTGCGTTGCCGGCCTTCTATTTTGATCGCCGCAACGCCGATTTTCACCAGTTCCGGCAGCAAGGCCATCGCATTGAGGCTGGATGGCTCTTCGATGGCGTAATAGGTTTCGTCCTCGACGTCGAAGCGTCCTTTGCACAGGGTCGGGTAACCGGCGTTCTCGCCGGGGGCGAAGCGGTCGATCAGGACGCCGTTCAGCCTCGCGTCCAGAACGTCTCCATGCTTTTCCCAGCGCACCGCCTTCGCCGGGGAACACACGCCGCGGGTGTTCGGCGATTCGCCGGTGACGTAGGAGGACAGGGCGCAGCGTCCCTCCACCATCACGCACAGGCTGCCGAAGCCGAACACTTCGATCGGCACCGGCGTGTTCTTGATCACGTCGGCGACCTGGGCGAGCGAGAGCACGCGCGGCAGCACCGCGCGCGAGATGCCGAAGCGCTCGTGGTAGAAATTGATCGCTTCGTAGTTGGTGGCCGAGGTCTGGACCGACAGGTGCAGGCGCAAATTCGGATGGCGCTCGGCCGCGTAGTGCATCAGGCCGGCGTCGGCCAGGATCACCGCGTCGATGCCGAGGTCGGCGGCGCCATCGATGGCGCGCTGCCAGCGCGGCGCGGCGTTTCCCTGCGGGAAGGTGTTGATGGCAAGCAGCATCTTTGCGCCGGCCGCATGCGCGTAACGCAGGCCCTCGCGTGCGTTTGCGGCATCGAAGTTGAGGCCGGCGAAATTGCGCGCGTTGGTTTCGTCCTTGAGGCCCATGTAAACCCAGTCGGCGCCGTTGTCCACGGCCGTCTTGAGCGAGGGCAGGTTGCCGGCCGGGCAGACCAGTTCGGGAATGGACATGATAGTGGCCGCGATTGTGGGTCGGAACTAGTGTCCTGTTCCGTAAGTTCCGACGATAAAGGAGCGAGCGCAGTTGGCCGTCAGGCAAGGCGCGAGGCTGAGACAGTAGCTGAGCCTACGGCGAAGCCGAGCAACGCCGCCTGGCGGCCAAATGCGCCGCGAACTATCGAGCGAATTTACGGAACAGGACACTAGGGGGTCGGCAAAATTGTCTTGGGTCGCATAGGGTGAGTACTGTAGTGGTCCTGCGCCGGATGGGCTTTGATCTGGGTCAAACAGTTCCGGGCGAATTTGCCGGCTACACGCCCCGGGATGGATGCGATAATGCGCGAGGAGCAAACGCATGCGCACAGCCCGGAAGCCGCCCTGCGTCGGGGACGAGGAAATTGTCGCCGCCACGCGGGCCTGGCTGGAGCGCGTCGTGATCGGCCTCAATCTGTGTCCGTTCGCCAAGTCGGTTCACGTCAAGAAGCAGATCCGCTATGCCGTCAGCGCGGCGCAAACGCCCGAGGCCTTGCTCGCCGATCTGATCGCCGAGCTACGCATCCTGCAGGCGGCAGATCCGTCCGACATCGATACCACCCTGCTGATGCATCCGCGCGTGCTCGACGATTTCCTCGATTACAATGATTTTCTGGAATTGGCCGACGCCGCCGTCGCGGCCGAGGGGCTGGAGGGGGAGATCCAGATCGCAAGCTTCCATCCGCGCTACCAATTTGCCGGCACGCAGCCGGAAGACATGGAGAATTACAGCAACCGCTCTCCCTGTCCGACGCTGCACCTGCTGCGCGAGGCGAGCATCGCGCGCGCGGTGGCGGTGTTTCCCGAGGCCAGCCGGATATACGAGCGCAACATCGATACCTTGCGCCGCCTCGGCCATGAAGGCTGGCGGCGCTTGTGGATAGAAAATGGATAGCGCGCGCTGCATTTGCGCGAGCGCGATGACCCAAGACTGAGTAAAATGCGTCACGGTACATTGAAACAAATTGGTATATGCGCGGAAACATACCGCTCCCGCATACGCACCCGAAATCATCGGCCGTTTCGGTCCTTCCGGAACGCCCTCTATACACACTAGGATATGCAGACGTGAAGAAAACCGACCTCGAAAAGAACAAGGGCCTGAAAATCAACAGCAGCGTGAACCGGTTCGGCACCCCGGGCCGTTTTGGCAAGGATGCAGGCGTGCCTTTGCAGCGGCGCGAGCAGCGCAAGCTTGAGCAATCGCTTGGTTTGGTGCCGTTCGCGGTCAAGCTCGACGGCGATTTGGTGAAACAGGTCCAGGCACTGGCTCAGGCGCGTCAGACCGGCTTGAACGAGGTAGTGGCCGAGCTGTTGAAGAAAGGATTGGAAAACAAGGCTAGCGCGAAGGCTTAGGCATGCGCTTCAGCGTGGTCAATTCCACCTGCACCCTGTTTTCCGTATCGCCCAGCCAGACCTGCTGATCCTGAATGGTGCAGTTCAGGCGCATATTGCGTTGCGCGAGCTTCGCCAGATCCTGGCTTGCGGCTGACGGCACCGAGATAACGCTCAGGTTTGTGTTCCGCTCGATCTTGCCAGCAACCTGATCCCACCAGATGGCGGCGCCGTGGCCGCCATAACAGTAGACCACTACCTGGCGCGCGCGGCCGCAGGCCCGGCGTATGCGTTTCTCATCGGGCAGTCCGACGTCGATCCAGAGTTCGATCGCGCCGGTCAGATCCTTGCGCCACAAATCGGGCTCGTCGTCCGCGCTCAGCCCTTTGCCGAAGGATAAAGCCTCGTCGGCATGCAGGGCGTAGGCGAGCAGGCGCACCATCATGCGTTCATCGGTCTCCGAAGGATGGCGCGCAATCGTGAGCGCGTGGTCACGGTAGTAGTTGCGATCCATGTCGGCGACTTGAAGCTCGGCTTTGAATATCGTCGCCTTGAGGGCCACAGGGTCGCTCTGATGGTGAATTGAAAACGAAAACGGGGGCTTGCGCCCCCGTCGGTGCGGATCCGCGTCGCCCGGCGGCAGCGCTACTCGACCTTGGCTTTGGCGCGCAGGTCGTTCACTGCCTTCTCGAATGTCGCTTCCTGGATGCGCTGCTGCAGCTTGGGCTTGGCCTGGTCGTAATCAGGGAATTTTGCCGGGCGCGTATCCTCGAGCTGGATTACATGCCAGCCGAACTGGGACTGCACCGGCGTCTCCGTGTATTTGCCTTTTTCCAGCTTCACCATGGCATCGGAGAAAGGCTTGACGAAACCGCCCGGCAGATTCCAGTCCAGATCACCGCCGTGGTCCTTGGAGCCGGGATCCTTGGAGGTTTTCGCCAGCTCTTCGAATTTCTCGCCTTTTTTCAGTTTCTCGATGATCTCTTTGGCCTCGGTCTCTTTTTCCACCAGGATGTGGCGCGCCTTGTATTCCTTGTCGCCCATCTGCCCCTTGATCTTTTCGAACTCCGCCTTCAGTGCGTCCTCGCTCACCGGGTGGCGCTTGAGATAATCGGTGTGGAAGGCCTGCGCCAGGATGTTGGTGCGCGCGAGCTCGATCTGGCTCACAACATCGGCGGTCTTGTCCAGTTTCTTGCTCTTCGCCTCCTGCGCTATGACTTCCAGCATGATCAGGCGATCGCGAATCGCCGCGCGCAGCTCCGGCGTATCCTTCTGCCCCTGCGCCTCCTGCGCGTGCACGATGGCATCCACCCTGTTCTTCGGGATCGCCACGCCGTTGACGGTCGCGACCTTGGCGCCCGCGCCGGCCGCTTGTGCCAGGGCCAGGCCCGGCAGCGATAACGCGATGACTAGAGCCAGGGTCAGGCGCGAGAGTGTGGGATGCATGGTGGTTCCTTTGTATTTACTGCGGTTGTAAAAAATCTTTCGCCTCCTCCGGCGCGTAGGCGCGGATGGCGAGGGCATGAATTTGCTGCTGCATCATCGGACCCAGCGCCGCATAGATCAGGCGGTGGCGCGCAACTGTGTTCTTGCCGGAGAACTGCGGCGAAACGATGGTGAGCGAATAGTGGCCGCCGCCGCCTTTGGCGCCCTCGTGTCCGGCATGCCGGGCGCTGTCGTCGGTGATTTCCAGCCGGCTGGGCTGCAGCGCGGCCAGCTTCTGCTCGATCACAAGTGCGACATTCATGCGCTTCTCACTTCGATTCCTTCTGTTCCACGTATTTGGCAAGGAACAGCGCCTGCCCGATCACGAATGCCAGCATCAGGCCCATGCCGCCGAACAGTTTGAAATTGACCCAGGTGTCGGTGGAAAAGTTGAAGGCTACGTAGAGGTTGAGAAAACCCATGCAGGCAAAAAATCCGGCCCAGCTCAAATTGAGCTTGTTCCAGGCCGGATCCGGCAACTGCATCTGTTCACCGAGCATGGTGCGTATCAGGTTCTTGCGGAAAAACAGCGCGCTGCCGCCGAGCACGGACGCGAACAGCCAGTACAGCACCGTCGGTTTCCATTTGATGAAAGTCTCGTCGTGCAGGTACAGCGTCGCTCCGCCGAATACCGCAACGATTGCGAGGCTCACCCACAGCATCGCGTCGATCTTGCGTCCGCGCAGCCAAAGCCAGCCGATCTGGCCAAACGTGGCGATGATCGCCACCGCGGTGGCGATGAGGATCGGCGCCTGGTTCGGCGCGATGCCGTCGCCCAGCCAGCGAGCGGCGAAGTCATGCGCGATCGGCTCGTACGCACCCGCCAGCTTGAACGCGGCAAAAAAAAGGATGACCGGGAAGAGGTCGAACAGAAATTTCATGGGCGTGAATTATAGCAGGCCTGGGTGCCCGCACTGTTTCGGTCCCATGCCGCAAGACACCCGGCGGGAGCGCTCGCTGCGCCGCGTCTGCTGCGCCCAGTCGATCCTGCAAGCCATTGACAGCACAAACTATTCCTCAAGCTTGAGCGACGCCGAGTTGATGCAATAACGCAGCCCGGTGGGCTCGGGCCCGTCATCGAACACATGCCCCAGGTGGGCATCGCAGCTTGCGCACGTCGCCTCGGTGCGCAGCATCAGATGGCTGTAATCTTCGGCGGTCTTCACCGCATCCGGCGACACGGGTTGCCAGTAGCTGGGCCAGCCCGAGCCGGAATCGAACTTGTGCGAGGAACTGAACAAGGGCGCGCCGCAGCAGACGCAGTGATAGGTGCCCGCATCCTTGCAGTCGTTGTACTTGCCGCTGAAGGGACGCTCAGTGGCTTTGCGGCGCGTGACTTCGAACTGCTGGTCGCTGAGCTGCTTGCGCCATTCGGCGTCGGGTTTCGCTATTTTTGTCGTCATCGGGCTCTCGCCTCTCCGCAAAGCTGTGGCCAGCATCGGCCGATTGGACAGCCAAAATCATACATGGTTGCACGCGGAACCAGGTTTCCCGCATGGGCGGCTACAATAAGCCGATTTACCAGCCAGGAGAACCCACATGACTATGGTCAGGATGGTCGAATACGCCAGCGCAGCGCCCGAGGTCAAAGCCGTATACGACGACATCATGGCGGCGCGCAAGACTGATTGGGTCAACAATTTCTGGAAGACCCTGGCCAGTCATCCGCCTACACTCAGGCGCATCTGGGCCGGCGTGAAAGAGGTGATGAGCCCCGGCCGGCTGGATCCGCTGACCAAGGAGATGATCTATGTCGCGGTGAGCGCCACCAACAACTGCGAATACTGCATCCACTCCCACATCGCCTCGGCGCGGGCCAAGGGCATGACCGATGAAATGCTGGGCGAGTTGCTGGCGGTGGCCGGCATGGCCAACCAGACCAACCGGCTCGCCAACGGCTACCAGATCCCGGTTGACGTACAGTTCAAGCCGGCGCCATAGTTCCTTATCAGTCGGGGTCGCCGCAAACCGCGAAGAGTTCGACGCACGGCGACCCTGTATCCGCGGGGGGATATACGCCCCGAAGGAAGTCCCCTCGGGGGACAAGGGGGGGTGCACCCCCCCTTGTTCGTGGGAAAAGGGCTTTTCCCACACCGGAGGCACGTCGTTTGCATCGGTTCGTCTAAATTAAGAGGAGCAACTGACAGCCAGCGCCGACGCCCACTGCGGCGCAGGCTCGGCGTAGGCATGCATGTCCTCTTGTTCGTCGCAGGGGCGCGCGAGCAGGCGCATCAGGCGCTCGATCTCGCTGTAGTCGCGCTGGTCCGCGGCTTTGCGTATGGCGGTCTCGGCGAGGTAATTGCGCAGCACATACTTGGGGTTGATCCGGTTCATGCGCAGTTTGCGCACGGCGTCCGTGCCCGCCTCCAGCGCGAGGCGAACGCGGTAGCGCCCGGCCCAGTCGGCGTATGCATCGCGGTCCACGAACAGGTCGCGCAGGGGGGCGTTGCCGGCGCCGGCGGCGGAATCGAAATCGCCAAGGCGGCGGAAGAACGTGGTGTAGTCCGCGCGGCTTTGGTGCAGCAGCTTTAACGTGTCCTGCATCAGCGCCGCGTCCCCTGCCTGTTCGGTGACGAGCCCGAATTTTGCGCGCAGCAGCGCAGAGTAATTCCGCTCGAACTGCCCCTCGTATTCCTCCAGCGCGGCCTCGGCGGCTTCCATTTCGATCAGCGGCAGCAGTGCCTGGGCCAGGCAATAGAGGTTCCAATGGGCGATGCGCGGCTGCATGTTGTAGGCGTAGCGGCCGCTGTCGTCCGAATGGTTGCAGATGTGGCCCCAGTCGAAGCCTTCGATGAAGCCGTAGGGCCCGTAGTCGATGGTGAGTCCGAGGATGGACATGTTGTCGGTGTTCATTACGCCATGGCAGAAACCCACGGCCTGCCATTGCGCCACCAGTTTCGCCGTGCGCGCTATGACCTCGCGCAGCAGCGCCAGATGGGGCGTGCGCGCCTCGCGCAACTGCGGGTAATGCTGGTCGATGACGTAATCGGCGAGCGTCCTGACATGTTCGTGCTGGCGGCGGGAGGAAAACAGCTCGAACGAGCCGAAGCGAACATGGCTCGGGGCCATGCGCGTGAGCACGGCTGCGGACTCGATGTTCTCGCGTATCACCGGCTGGTCGCTGCCGACGATGGCGAGTGCGCGCGTGGTCGGAATGCCCAGGGCGTGCATGGCCTCGGAAGCGAGGTATTCGCGGATCGAGGAGCGCAACACGGCGCGGCCGTCGCCCATGCGCGAATAAGGTGTCTTGCCCGCACCCTTCAACTGCAAGTCCCAGCGGCCTTGCGCACCGGCCGCCTCGCCCAGCAGGATGGCGCGGCCGTCGCCCAGTTGCGGCACGAACATGCCGAACTGGTGCCCGGCATACACGGCGGCGAGCGGATCAAAGCCGGGCAGCAGGCGGTTGCCGCAAAAGATCTCGGCGAACTCGGCACGCTGGGCCTCCTCGCGGGCCAGGCCGATCAGATCGGCCGCGGCCGGGTTGAAGGCGACCAGATAGGGATCGGGCAGGGGCGTCGGCGCAAGCCTGGTGTAGAACTCCGGCGGCAGCAGGCCGTAGCGGTTGTCGAAGCGCAGTTCCTCCAGCCTGACCGCGCCGAGTTCAGCCCTTGCGGTATTCACGTATGCGTTCCTTCAAGCCAGGTTCGAGCGCGGAGCGTACCAGATCGGCGAGGTCTGCTGCTCGGGTATCGGTCACGGTGGCTGCGTGCAGCCTGGCTGCGGCTGCCGGCGATAGTTGCTGCGCTTCGGCCGCGGCGCATTCGATGAGCCCGGGCCAGGCCGGTGGTGCTGCGATCTCCTGCAAAAAACCGAGGCGCAAGCCTTCTTCGGCACCGAAGGTCTTGCTCGAGGCCAACAGCGTGCGTGCCGCGTCGCCACCGATGCGCGCGGCCAGGCGGCGCGTCCCCAGTTGCAGCCCGAATTTCAGCCCGGGCATGCGCAACTCTGCGTCGGGCGCGGCGATGCGGCTGCCGCAGGCCAGAATGAGATCGACGCCGGCGCCGAAATTCTTGCCATGCGCCAGTGTCAGCGTGGCGAAAGGAGCGTGGTACACCGACTGCAGCAGTATCTCGATGCGCGCGAAGCGCAGCAGCAGATCGCCTGCGGAAGCAGTCTCGAAGTCGCGGAAGTCGAAGCCGGCGCAGAAGTTGCGGCCATTGCCCTTCAGCACCAGCAGGCGCGTGCCGTCGTGGTGCGCGGCATCGACCGCGGCGGCGAGCGCCTCCACCAGCGCGGCATCCAGCGCATTGGCCTTATCCGGGCGGTTCAGCGTGAGCGTGGCGACCTGGGCAGTTTTCTCGATTTTAAGTTCGTCGTTCATTGGCTTCTTGGAGCGCGTAGCAAAAGTCTTTTTGCCACGGGCCGATTTAGGGGAGCACGAGGGGAGGTATCCCCTCGTTCGTCACACACTTAGAATACCATTCCTCAATCATCCAACCGACGGAGTTTGGCTATGGGCGAACTAGTCTATGCAATCACCATGAGCGCGGTGGCGGTGAGCGCGATTACCGGAGTGCTGGAGGCGGGGCGCAAGCCCATAGACCTGTTCGGCGTGGTGCTGGTGGCGCTGACTTCCGCCCTGGGCGGAGGCACCATACGCGACCTGCTGCTCGATCGGCCGATATTCTGGGTGGCGGACCAGACCTACCTGGTGGCCGCGATCGCGGCGGGCGTGGCGACCTTCGTGCTGGTGCGCCTCGCGCGCCTGCCGGCCAATCTGTTCCTGGTCCCCGACGCGCTTGGACTGGCACTGTTCACGATCATCGGCACCCAGGTTGCCCTCACTCAGGGCGCGCCCTGGTTCGTCGCCACCTTCCTCGGCGTGGTCACGGGCGTTTTCGGCGGCGTGCTGCGCGACATCCTGTGCAATGAAGTACCGCTGGTATTCACCGGTGAACTGTACGCGACCGCATCCTGGGCGGGCGCGATGGTGTTCATCGCGCTGCTGCATGCGGGCATTGCCGGTCCGGTCGCGAGCCTGCTTGCGATGGCGGCGATCTTCCTCACCAGGATCGCTGCCATTTACTGGCACCTCACCTTGCCCAGCTTCGCCGCGAAGGAATTGAAGAGCTAGCCCAGGCGCACGTACTCGTAGTCCAGCCCGAGGTTGTTGATGCCGCGGTCGGGCGGCGCAACCCAGCCGGCCATTTTTCCCGGTGCGGTCACGCGTTGCATCAGACTGGTTACGTAAGTCCTGTCGGAGGGCGTCGGCAGCCACTCGGGCAATCCGCGCTCGTACGCTTCGCGCCCGATGATCCGGCCCTCGGGGTCGGTAGGCACATTGGCCCAGGCGCCGATGCTGCGGCGAAAGCGCGTGGACGGCAGTTTGAGACGGAAATCGTGCCCGGCTTTCTGTATCTGCATGTTCCAGCGCTTCAGCCCGATTTCGCAGTCGCGCACATAGGCCTCGCGCAGCACCTCGTTCATCGCGTTCCTGAGACCTACCGTTTCTGTCTGCAGCCCGCCCTTGCCGTCGGGAGTCGCGAGCTCATAGGTGGCGTCGGTGCAGACGTGGTCCTGGTACTGGGTGGTTTCGTCCGGCCGGCCCTTGATGCCGTTGGCGAAGGAACTGGCGGCGTTCGACGACACCTCGGAACCGAACAGATCCAGGGATGAACTGAACCAGAAATTGAGATAACGCTGCAGCAACGGCAGATCCACCACGCCCTCGCGGCGCAGCGCCTGCACCTCGTCCGTGCCGAGCGCCTTCATTACTTCGAGGGTGCGCCTGACCACGCGGCTGATGCCGGTTTCGCCGACGAACATGTGGTGCGCTTCCTCGGTGAGCATGAAGCGGCAGGTGCGCGCGAGCGGGTCGAAGCTCGATTCTGCCAGGCTTTTCAGCTGGAACTTGCCGTCGCGGTCGGTGAAATAGGTGAAGCAGAAAAACGACAGCCAGTCGGAGATCGGCTCGTTGAAAGTGCCGAGGATGCGCGGCTTGTCCGCGTCGCCCGAGTGGCGCGCGAGCAGTTCTTCGGCTTCCTCGCGCCCGTCGCGGCCGAAATGCGCGTGCAGCAGATACACCATGGCCCACAGGTGGCGGCCTTCCTCGACGTTCACCTGGAACAGGTTCCTGAGGTCGTAGAGCGAAGGGCAGGTGTGTCCGAGCAGGTGCTGCTGCTCGACCGAGGCGGGCTCGGTGTCGCCCTGGGTCACGATCAGGCGGCGGAACTGGGAGCGGAACTCGCCCGGCACCTGCTGCCATACCGGCTCGCCGTAGCTGTCGCCAAAGCCGATCTTGCGCTCGGGAATCGCGTCGGCGAGAAAAATGCCCCAGCGATAGTCCGGCATCTTTACTGCGCCGTAGCTGGCCCAGCCCTGCGCGTCGACGCCGACGGCGGTGCGCAGATAGACGTCGGCGGCGGCGAAGTGGTTCGGCCCCATCTCGCGCCACCAGTCGAGAAAATGCGGCTGCCAGTGTTCGAGCGCGCGCTGCAGCGTACGGTCGCCGGAGAGGTTGACGTTGTTGGGTATTTTCTCGCTGTAATCGATGGCCATCGTTGCCTCCGGGATGAGCGTAGTCGTTATTATTGGAATGCAGCTTGCGACGGTCGCAAGGTGCGCCCGCCGCCTGCCTAGTAGGTTTCCACGTGGTAGCGGCTGGCCGCCTTGAGTTCGGGCAGCACGCGCGACCAGTCCATGCCGTGGCTGCGGCAGAGGTCGGCGAAAGCCTCGTCCACACCGGCTTCCATCGCTTTCAGGCCGCAGATATAGATGTAGCTGTTCTCGTCGCCGAGCAGGCGCGCGAGCGCGTCGCCGCGCGCGCGGATCAGGTCCTGCACGTACTGCTTGGGTTGATCCAGCTGGCGCGAGAACGCCAGGTTCACTTCGATCAGCTCTTTCGGCAGTTTCATCAGCGGGCCGAAGTAGGGCAGTTCCGCCGGCGTGCGCGCGCCAAAGAACAGCCACAGTTCGCCGCCCTCCTTGAGCCCCATGCGCCGGCGGCGGCGCTCGGTCATGGCGCGCATCGGCGCCGACCCGGTGCCGGTGCAGATCATGATGATGCTCGATCCCGGGTGGTTGGGCATGAGGAAACTCGCGCCATAGGGCCCGACCACGTTGACCTTGTCGCCTTTGCTGAGGTCGCACAGGTAGTTGGACGCGATTCCGCGCACGGGCTTGCCGTCGCGATCCGTCGTGACGCGCTTCACCGTGAGCGAAACGTTGTTATAGCCGGGGCGCTCGCCGTTGCGCGGGCTCGCAACCGAGTAGAGGCGGATATGGTGCGGCTTGCCAGCAGCATCCATGCCCGGCGGGATGACGCCCAGCGACTGGCCCTCGAGCACGGGAAAGGCGGTGGGGCCGAAGTCGAGCACGATGTGGTGAATTTCGTTCGAGGTTTCGGCGGCGGTCAGGCGGAAATTGCCGGCCACGGTCGCCACCGCCGGACGCGCCAGCGTGTACAGATTGAGATAGGGGTGCGCCGCCGACCAGGGCGGTGCGGCCGGCCCGCCCTGGCCCTGGGTCGCGATGTCGGTGATGCGCTGCACTTCCTCGGGCAGATCGCTGCCGCCTGCGACCTCGGGCGAAGTGTCGGGCGGCAGTACGTCCCAGGAGAACTGCTCGTCGAGGGTGAACGGCTGCGCTACGCGGCGCCAGTTGTCGATCGCGCCGGTAGGGCAGGGCGAAATGCAATCGTTGCAGAAGTTGCACAGCTCGACCTTGACCACGTAGTTGCGCGAGTCGTGCGTGACCGCGTCGACCGGACAGGTTTCCTCGCAGGTGTTGCAGCGTATGCAAATCTCCGGGTCTATCAGATGCTGACGCTTGAGTTCGTTAGGTGCGTTCATAGATTTCTAGCGTGATCTGAAATAGATGTCATTCCGAGGCGTAAAGCCGAAAAATCTGCTTCTTGCATAGATTGAAGAAAAGCAGATTCCTCGCTTGGCTCGGAATGACGATATTTGGGCTGTCTCGGTTCTGTTAATTAAAGCGCACGTACTCGAAATCCGCCGGCTGGTTGTTGATGCCGCGCGCGGGCGGGGCGATCCAGTTGGCGAACTTGCCCGGTTCGGCCACACGGCCCATGAGCGAGCACACGTAGGCGCGGTCTTCTGCGGTCGGCAGCCAGGCGCCGTGCTGGCGCGTCCATTCGGCCTCGCTCAGGATTTTTCCTTCCGGACTGACATGGTGTTCGGTGAACAGCCCGATCCTGCGGTTAAACCCCTTGTGCGGCAGCGTGAAGCGGAAGCCGATACCGGCCTTCTCCGGAATCCGGTTCCAGCGGTTGATCCCGGATTGCACGTCGGCGACCCAGTCGTCGCGCAGGCGCTCGTTCAGCGCGGTGAGCGCAGGTGCATGCTTGACCACAATCTGGCCGCCGACGACTTCCATGTAGGGGTATTCGGAGCCATGCAGCCGGTGGTCGTCGGCGAGTTTGGTTTCCTCGAAACGGCCCTTCAGGCCATTGGCGTAGAACGAGGCGGCGTTCGACGATATTTCCGAACCGTACAGGTCGCTGGTGACGCTGTAGTGGAAATTCAGGTATTTCTGCAAGGTGGGCAGGTCGATCACCCCCAGGCCGCGCAGTTTGGCCGCGTCCTCGGTTTTGTGCTCTGTCATCGCGTCGCAGGTGCGCTGAATGATGCGGGCGATGCCGGACTCACCCACGAACATGTGGTGTGCTTCCTCGGTCAGCATGAAGCGGCAGGTGCGCGACAGCGGATCGAAGCCGGATTCGGCCAGCGCGGCAAGCTGGAACTTGCCGTCGCGGTCGGTGATGAAGGTGAACATGAAGAACGAAAGCCAGTCCGGGGTCTTCTCGTTGAATGCGGTGAGTATGCGCGGATTGTCGGCGTCGCCCGAGCGGCGTGCGAGCAGCGCTTCGCCCTCCTCGCGGCCGTCGCGGCCGAAGTGGGCGTGCAGCAGATATACCATGGCCCACAGGTGGCGGCCCTCCTCCACGTTGACCTGGAACAGGTTGCGCAGATCATAGAGCGAAGGGCAGGTGAGCCCGAGGTGGCGCTGCTGTTCCACTGACGCGGGCTCGGTGTCGCCCTGGGTGACGATGATGCGGCGCAGGGTCGAGCGGTATTCGCCCGGGACTTCCTGCCACGCCGGTTCGCCCATGTGCTCGCCGAAATTGATCTTGCGCTCGGGCTCGGCCGGCGCGAGGAAAATGCCCCAGCGGTAGTCCTGCATTTTGACGTAGTCGAAATGCGCCCAGCCTTTGGGATCGACGCTGATCGCGGTGCGCAGATAGACGTCGATGTTGCTCGACTCGTCCGGTCCCATTTCCGACCACCAGTTGAGAAAGCCGGGTTGCCAGTGCTCCAGCGCGCGCTGCAGCGTCTTGTTGCCGGAAAGCTCGACGTTGTTGGGGATCTTTTCGCTATAGTTGATTGCCATCCTTTTTCTCCTAGTGGAATGAGCGCCTGACGAATTTCGTCAGGCGGCTGAATTAGGGGAGCACGAGCGGATTCGCCCCGTAGGTCTCGATCCCGCTTCCTCGGTCCCGCTTGACGGGAGACGGGAAAGGCCCCACCTCTTCGGGTGGTCCCGACCTTCGGTCTCCCACCTTGGGGGATGTCCCCTCGCAGTCATTTAGATTCGTTCCCAGTTGAATTTCGCCTTCGAGCCGGTGCCGAAAACCTTCAGCGCGCCGTACTCGCCGACTGCGTTGGGGCGGTTGAAAATCCAGTTCTGCCAGGCCGACAAGCGCGCGAAAATGCGCGTCTCCATTGTCTCCGCGCCGGTGAATCTGAGGCTCGCTTCCATGCCGGTGAGTGCATCGGGCGACAGGCTGGCGCGCTCCTCCAGCGCAATGCGCACTTCCTCGTCCCAGTCGAGGTCGTCCGGGGTAAACGTCACCAGGCCAAGCTTGGCCGCGTCGTGCGCATCGAGTTTTTCGCCGATGACCTGGCGCGCCGCTTCGAGCGGATCCTGCTGTTCGCAATAGCGCGTCGCCAATCTGGTCAGATGGTTCACCATCGGATAGGCGCCGAAGTTGAACTCGTTCAGCGCGATGCGCGGCTGGTCCGGCGCGTCGGGCAGCTGCAGCATGTAGCTGCGATCTGCACACAACGCCAGTTCGGCCAGGGTTCCGGCGAAGCAGGAGCCTTTGTCGATGATGGCGAACAGGGTGCGCGAAGTCACGTCCAGGCGCGCCAGCGTGCGCCGCATGAGGCCCAGGGTCTCGCGCACGAACCAGTGCGCGCGGTGTCTGGACAGGACGGCGTCGACGGCGAGCACGCGATCGATGTCGCCGCGCGTCTTCAGTTGCCAGGTGCCGATGTCGAGCTCGTTGGTGCGCAGCATGAGTATCGCGTCGTCCAGTTCGCGCGCCATTTGCAGCGGCCACCAGGCGACGCCGGCTTTGATGATGCCTTCGATCGCATCGGGCTGCGCCGCGCTTGGCGCGGAAACGGTGAGCGTCGCGCTGCGCGCGGCCCGGTCGATGACCGCATCCACATATTCGTAATGGTAGCCGCTCGCGTCGATCGCGCATTTTAGCGGGGTGAGGGTGACGCCCTTGGCCTCCTGCGGCCGGTCGCTAGCCGCGGCCAGGCGCCCGGCATGCTCCTGAACCGCCTGAGCGAACGCCTGCGGCTTCGCGCTGTGATCGACCAGGCCCCAGTCCTTGGCGCGGTCGGCGCGCACGCCTTCGGTCGTGGTGCAGAAAAAATCGGCCAGATCGCGCCGCACTTTTCTCTTGTCGGTGATGCGGGTGAGGCCGCCTGTGCCCGGCAGCACGCCCAGCAGCGGCACCTCGGGCAGGCTCACGGTGGAGGAACGGTCGTCGATCATCAGGATTTCGTCGCAGGCGAGCGCGATCTCGTAACCGCCGCCGGCGCAGGTGCCGTTCACCGCGGCGAGAAACTTGAGTCCGTCGTTACGGCTGGAATCCTCCATGCCGTTGCGCGTCTCATTGGTAAATTTGCAGAAGTTCACCTTCCAGCCGTGGCTCGACTGACCCAGCATGTAAATGTTGGCGCCGGAGCAGAACATGCGCTCGCGCGCCGAGGTGAGCACCACGCAACGCACCCCGGGGTGCTCGAAGCGGATGCGGTTCAGGGCATCGTACAGCTCGATGTCCACGCCGAGGTCATAGGAGTTGAGCTTGAGCTTGTAGCCGGGCTTGAGCCCTTTGTCCTCGTTCACGTTCATCGCCAGAGTTGCGAGCGCGCCGTCCACGCTCATGCGCCAGTGCGCGTAGCGCTCGGGGTGGGTGTCGAAGCTGACACGCGCGGGGTCTGCTGCCTTGGTCATGGATGCTTGCATGGTTTCTCCTGGTTCGAGCGTCTGTAACAATACGCGGGGATCCTGATGGGTACGGAAGGGTCCCACCCCTTCCCCGGCCCCTCGTGTTCCTCTAAGTGAGAGCGTAGCAATATGGCTCTTGCTACGGATTCTAAGTTGCAACAGCCTTGCGCAGTTGTTGCAGGCTTTGTTCGATGCTTTTATGCGCGGTATTGACGGTCACGTCCGCGCGTCCGTACAGGGCGTTACGGCCGCGCAGGATGCGGTACAGGTCTTCCATCGCTTCCGCATTGCCGCTCATCGGCCGGGTGTCGCCCTGGGCCACCACGCGCGCCATGTGTTCTTCAGGCTGTGCCTTGAGCCACACGGTGCGGCAGGTCGAGAGCAACAGGTCGTAGGTTCCGGGCTCGGACACGATGGAGCCGCCGGTGGCGATGACCGCGCGCTCGTTTCTCTTCACCACGTTCTCCAGGCAGCGCCGCTCGTAGCGCCGATAACCGGCCTGGCCGTAGAGCAGGAAGATTTCCGACAGGCTGGTTCCGGCCTCGCGCTCGACTTCGCGGTCGAGTTCGACGAAGGGGGCCTCCAGTTCCTTCGCCAGCCGGCTTCCCAGGGTGGATTTGCCGGCGCCGCGCAGTCCGATGAGGGCGATGCGCTTCATGCGCTCGATATGCGCGGTGCCGTAATCGCGCAACAACTGCGAGCGCACCAGCGGGAGTTTCTGCGCCGGCAGGCGCTGCAGGAACTGCCAGATCAGCGCAAGCTCCACCGGCTGCGCGGAGTCTTGCTGCAGGAACTCGGTCAGGGACAGATTCAGCGCAGCGGCGATTCTCTGCAGCAGCAGCACCGATACATTGCCCTGCCCGGATTCGAGCTGGGCGAGGTAGCGCTCGGACACGCCAGAGTCGTGCGCCAGAATCTTGCGCGTCATGCCGCGGCGCGCGCGGGCGTCGCGCACGCGCTCGCCCAGGGCGTGCAGGAACGCCTCGTCCGCTGCTGCGGCCGATCTGGATTTCTGTGTAGTTTCGCGAGCGCCCATCGTGTCGGCTAGCTATTTCAATGCATGTATTATAATGCTTGCAAAGCGGCTCGGCGGCATTATAATGCAGATTCGCGAAATAGCAAGCAGCCAAGGGTAAAATCAAATATCAACCAAAAGAGGAGGAGTTTCCATGAGCAAGTTCTCGCGTAGCCTGCTGGCGCTGGCGCTGGCCCTGGCCGGTGCAGCCACATCCGCGTTGGCGGATATCACCGTGGGTGTCACCTTGTCCGCTACCGGGCCGGCCGCGTCGCTGGGCATCCCGGAAAAGAACACCATCCCGTTGATGCCGAAGAGCATAGGCGGGCAGAAGGTGAATTACATCGTGCTCGATGACGCCACCGATCCGACCGCCGCTTCCAAGAACGCGCGCAAGCTGACCAGCGAAGACAAGGCGGATGTGATCATCGGCTCGAGCACCACGCCGACGTCGACTGCGGTCCTCGAAGTGGCGGCGGAGACGAAGACGCCGCAGATCGCATTGGCGCCGTTCGCTCCGGCAGCGGACAAGGCCGCATGGGTGTTCCAGGCACCGCAGGATTTCGGCATCATGGCCGGCGCGGTAGTCGGGCATATGTTGGCCAACGGCGTGAAGACCGTGGCTTTCATCGGCTACAGCGATGGCTACGGCGAGCTGTGGCTGCGCGTAATGAACGGCATCACCGCAGCCAAAGGCATCAAGATGGTGGCGACCGAGCGCTTCAACCGCACCGATACCAGCGTCACCGGGCAGATTCTCAAGATCCTCAGCGTGAATCCGGATGCGGTGCTGGTCGTGGGCTCGGGCACGCCCGCGGCGCTGCCGCAGGCGACTTTGGTCGAGCGCGGCTACAAAGGCCGCATTTACCAGACCCACGGCGTGGCCAACAACGATTTCCTGCGCGTCGGCGGCAAGAACGTCGAGGGCGCGGTATTGCCGATCGGACCGGTGCTGATCCCGAATCAACTGCCTGACAGCCATCCGAGCAAGAAAGCTGCGCTCGAATATGTCAAAGCCTATGAGGCCGCGTACGGCGTCGGCACTCACTCCACCTTCGGCGCACACACCTGGGACGCGGGCCTGATGCTGCAGCGCGCCGTCCCCGAGGCGCTGAAGAAAGCCCAGCCCGGGACCGCCGAGTTCCGCGCCGCCTTGCGCGAGGCGCTGGAGAACGTGAAGGAACTGGCTGCGACCCACGGCGTATTCAGCTTTTCCGCCACCGATCATAAAGGTCTGGACGGCCGTTCCGTGGTTATGGTGCGCGTCGAGAACGGCGCCTGGAAGTTGCTGCGCTAGACTTCATGGCGGTGGACCTGACCATGCTGGTCGGCTCCATGACCAGCACTGCCGATCTGGTGGCGCAGGCGGTGCAGCTCGCAATGGAAGACGACGACGTGCGCATAGCCATCAAGGCGATGGACGGCCTGGATGCAACCGTGTTCGCGGGCGGCGGGCTGTTCCTGATATGCACGTCCACCTATGGTCAGGGCGACGTGCCGGACAACGCCAAGGCGCTGTACGCATCATTGCAAAGCGCGCGCCCCGATCTCGCCGACGTCGAATACGGCGTGATCGCGCTGGGCGATCGCACCTATGCCGAAACCTTCTGCTTCGGCGGCAAGCGTTTCGACGAGCTGTTGACCGAATTGGGTGCGCGCCGTCTGGGCAAGGTATTCCAGCATGACGCGAGCGCCGGCACCATGCCGGAAGAGCTGGCGGCAGATTGGGCGCTAGGCTGGATGGAAAGCGTCAAAGCAGGACGCACGGTTGCCGCCTGAGCGGCACCGCTAACGGGAGGGTCGAGGAGGAGCGCCATGACTACGCCCATGCAGTTTCAGGAGCTGGTTGCGCCGGTCGCGCGGTTCGCGCAAGGCCGTGCGTTGGACGCACTGCTGCAGGCCGATCTCAACGTGAAGTTTCCTTCCGCGGGCGCGCCGTTTCGGCAGATCCGCGAGGCTTGCCACGCCGGCATTGCCGCGGGCTGGCTGTGCGGCCAGGGCGATGCGAAGCGGCGTTTCGGCCGGATTTTCGAACCGGGTGAAGCAACGTATGGATTCAGCGTGGACGTGGTCGATATCACCGATCTCGTCGGCAATCATCACCGTCATCCCACCGGCGAAATCGACATGATCATGCCGGTCACGCCGGAGGCCAGGTTCGACGACATTGGCGCGGGCTGGCTGGTGTATCCTCCAGGCTCGGGACATCGCCCCACTGTGAGCGGCGGCCGCGCGCTGGTCCTGTATCTGCTGCCCGAGGGCAGGATCGAATGGACATAGACTAAGAGCGCCTAACAAAATTGCCGTTAGGCGCCTGATTCAGGGGAGCACGAGGGGAGGTATCCCGTCGTTGGATACGATAAGAAGACCTTTGGGAAACGCTATTCCGGGCAAAGTAAAGAACAAGAACCGGAATTCCCAGAGATACCAGTGTTAGGTTTCGCAAGAGGAGACAGGCATGCCGGGACTATCGTCCGCCGACCATGGCGTCAGCCCGCCGAGGGTTGTTATCCCGCGCGACTTCAACGCCGCGCACGACCTGATCGAACGCAATCTTCAAGCCGGGCGCTCGGGGAAGACCGCATTCATCGATGACTCCGGCAGCATCACCTACGGGCAGCTCGCCGAGCGCGCAAACCGCGCCGCCAATGCGCTAAAGGGCCTTGGCCTGGGGCTGGAAGATCGCATCATGCTGGCGCATCTGGATACCATCGATTTTCCCAGTGTGTTCCTGGGTGCGATCAAGGCCGGCATCGTGCCCATCGCCGGCAATACCCTGCTGACTACGGCGGACTACGAGTTCATGCTCAACGACAGCCGCGCCAGGGCGCTGGTGGTGTCGGAGCAGTTGCTGCCGACCTTTGCGCCGCTGCTGGACCAGGCTACCGCCAAACTGCCGTTTCTCAAGCATGTGATCGTATCGGGCACGGATGCGCACGGCCACCTGTCGCTGGCCCAGCTGATGGCGAAGGCCGGCATTGCCTGCGAACCGGCGCCGACCACGTGCGATGACGCGTGTTTCTGGCTCTACTCCTCCGGCTCGACCGGACAGCCCAAGGGCACGGTGCATATGCACTCGCATCTGATCCAGACCGCCGAGCTCTACGCCAGGCCGGTGCTGGGCATACGCGAGGACGATCTCGTGTTCTCGGCGGCGAAGCTGTTCTTTGCCTACGGCCTGGGCAATTCGCTGACGTTTCCGATGTCGGTCGGGGCCACCGCCATCCTGATGGCTGAGCGCCCGACGCCGGCCGCCGTATTCCAGCGCCTGCAGCAGCAGCGGCCGACGATTTTCTACGGCGTGCCCACCCTGTACGCGGCGCTGCTTGCCAGTCCCGAACTGCCCAAGCGCGATGCGCTCAATCTGCGCGTGTGCACTTCGGCGGGCGAGGCGCTGCCGGCGGACATCGGCGAGCGCTGGACCAAACACTTCGGCGTGGAAATCCTGGACGGCATCGGTTCGACCGAGATGCTGCATATATTCGTGTCCAACCGGCCGGGCGAGGTGCGCTACGGCACCACCGGCAAGGCCGTGCCCGGTTACGCCTTGCGCGTGGTCGACGACGCCGGCAATCCGGTCAAGCAGGGCGAGATCGGCGAGCTGCAGATCAACGGCCCCACCAGCGCGGCATGCTACTGGAACAACCGCGCCAAGAGCCGCGCCACGTTCATGGGCGACTGGACGCGCAGCGGCGACAAGTACACCGTGGACGAGGCGGGGTACTACACGTACTCGGGGCGCACCGATGACATGCTCAAGGTGGGCGGCATCTACGTGTCGCCGTTCGAGGTCGAAGGCGCGCTGTTGTCGCATCCGGGCGTGCTCGAGGCGGCGGTGATCGGCCAGGCGGACGAAGACCAGTTGATCAAGCCGAAGGCCTATATTGTCACCAAGGCGGGCGTCACGGCCGATGCCGCGCTGGCAGAGCAGCTGCAGCAGCACGTGAAGTCCAAGCTCGCGCCGTACAAATACCCGCGCTGGGTGGAGTTCGCGAGCGAGCTGCCGAAAACGGCGACCGGGAAGATCCAGCGTTTTAAACTGCGCGACAAGTCGCAGACGGATACGTAGTAGTCAACACCTAACCGAGGAGGTTCAACATGAGCAAGAATCAATCGTTTGACCGGCGCGAGTTTCTCAAGACCGCCGCTGCCGCGGCCGGCGTCGTCAGCCTGCCGAATTTCGCGTTTGCGCAGGACGCGAAGATCAGGGTCGGCCTGATGCTGCCCTACACCGGCACCTATGCGCAGCTGGGCGTGGCCATCACCAATGGCTTCAAGCTGGCGGTGGCGGAAAACGGCGGCAAGCTGGGCGGGCGTGAGCTGGAGTATTTCACCGTCGACGACGAATCTGATCCGGCCAAGGCGACCGACAACGCCAACAAGCTGGTGACCCGCGACAAGGTGGATGTGCTGATCGGCACGGTGCACACCGGCGTGGAGATGGGCATAGTGAAGGTCGTGCGCGAGTCGGGCACGCTGCACATCAATCCCAACGCGGGCGCTGGCGCCGCCACCGGCGCCCTGTGTGCCCCGAATATTTTCCGCACTTCATTCTCCAACTGGCAGCCCGCCTATCCCATGGGCAAGGTGCTCGCCGACCGCGGCATCAAGAAAGTGGTCACCCTCACCTGGAAATACGGCGCCGGCGAAGAGGCCGTAGAAGGTTTCAAGGAAGGCTTCACCAAGGCCGGCGGCACTGTGGTCAAGCAGCTGTTCCTGCCATTCCCGAGCGTCGAATTCCAGCCGCTGCTGACCGAGATCGCCTCGATCAAGCCCGATGCCGTGTTCGTGTTTTTCGCCGGCGGCGGCGGGGCCAAGCTGATCAAGGACTGGCAGGCAGCCGGTTTGAAAGGCAAGATCGGGCTGTACGGCTCGGGCTTCCTCACCGACGGCATACTCGACGCCGTCGGTGACGCGGCCGAGGGCATCGAAACCACGCTGCACTACGGCGACGGCATCGAAACGCCCAAGAACAAGACCTTCCGCCTCAATTACGCCAAGACCTTCAAGCTGCAGCCCGATGTCTACGCGGTGCAGGGCTACGACGCCGGCCTGCTCCTGGCGGCTGGCTTGAAGGCGGTCAAAGGCGACATCGGCAAGAAGAAGGAGCTGATCGCGGCGATGGAGAAAGCCAAGATCGACAGCCCGCGCGGCGCCTGGACCATGTCCAAGGCGCACAACCCGATCCAGGACATCTATCTGCGCAAGGTGGTGGGCAAGGAGAACAAGGTGACGGGCGTGGCGCACAAGGCGCTCGCCGACCCGGCGCGCGGCTGCAAGATGGGTTGAGGCAGACCGCGGGTGGTTTGTGCGCAAGCAAAGGCCGGCGCGAGCGGGCCTTTGTTTTTGTGCGCCCGGCGCGCTGACATCGATGGACGCAGGAGGGTACTTCAAGCTGCAGCGATAGAACTTGCGCGGACGGCGGCCCGTCCGCGCGGATCGTCGCCGGCGTACAGATGAAAAGCGCATCTGTACGCCAGCGACGATCTTGTATAAAACCCGCAAGCTGTGTCCGGGGTCCATCGGAACCGTGTTTTCCATACGGATGTGCTTTTCATCCGCATGGAAAACACGGCTGGCGCGCGCAGCGCGCAATGATTTTCGTGGCATGTGAATCAAGACGCCCGGAGGAAGTCCTCTTGGAGGACGCCGCATAAGGTTTGACTGTTCCCATCTCCCCATTCACACTTCGCATTGAGTATGGACGCAAACACCTTCCTCATCCAGGTGCTGAACGGCATCCAGTACGGCCTGCTGCTGTTCCTGGTGGCGAGCGGGCTGACGCTGGTGCTGGGCATCATGGGCATCATCAACCTGGCCCATGGCAGCTTCTACATGGTTGGGGCCTATCTCGCGTTCTCGCTCGCGCAGCATTTCGGCAGCCTGTGGCTGGCGATGGCGGGCGGGGTGGTGCTCGCCGTGGCGATCGGCTTGCTGCTCGAGTGGCTGCTGATCAGCCGGCTCTACCACCGCGACCACCTGTACCAGGTGCTGCTCACCTACGGCCTGATCCTGATCTTCGAGGAGCTGCGCAGCGTGGTCTTCGGCGACGACGTGCACGGGGTGGCGGTGCCGGCGCTGCTGCAGGCCTCGATTCCGCTCACCGAGACGCTCAGCTACCCGGTGTACCGCCTGTGGATGTCGGCGGTTTGCATTGTGCTCGCCCTGGGCATGTACCTGCTGATCCAGAAGACGCGGCTGGGCATGATCATCCGCGCCGGCGCGGCCAACCGGGAAATGGTGCAGTCGCTCGGCATCAACATCGATCTGCTCTACCGCCTGGTGTTCGCGCTGGGCGTGGCGCTGGCGGCGTTCGCCGGCATGATCGCGGCGCCGGTGGCCTCGGTGTTTCCCGGCATGGGCAATCAGGTGCTCATCGTCTGTTTCGTGGTGGTGGTGATCGGCGGCATCGGCTCGGTGAAGGGCGCGATGCTGGCGGCGATCCTGATCGGCCTGGTGGATACCTTCGGCAAGGTGCTCACGCTGGAGATCGGCGGCTTTCGGGTGTTGCCCGAGCTCTCCGGCATGATGATCTACGTGCTGATGGCCGTGGTCCTGCTCGCCCGGCCTGAAGGCCTGTTCGGGAAACGCGGCTGATGCGCGACTCACGCACCGCCGCCGTGGTCCTGCTCGCCTGCCTCGCCGCGCTCGCGCTGCTGCCGCTCATTGCCGAAAAATATTACATCCAGCTGTTCACCAAGATGATGATCATGGCGATTTTCGCCATGAGCCTCGACCTGCTGGTCGGCTACACCGGCCTGGTGAGCCTGGGGCACGCGGCGTTCTTCGGGCTGGCCGGCTACGCACTCGCGTTCGCCGCGCCGCAGTACGAGGCGGCCAACCTGTGGCTGTCGCTGCCGCTCGCCATGGCCGGCTCCGCGCTGCTGGCGCTGCTGATCGGCGTGCTGGTGCTGCGCACTTCGGGCATCTATTTCATCATGGTCACGCTCGCCTTCGCGCAGATGGTGTTCTTCCTGTTCCACGACACCAAGATAGCGGGCGGCGCCGACGGCATCTACGTCTATGCCAAGCCGGTCGCCGCCGTCGCCGGCTGGGAGCCGTTCACGCTGGAGAACCACACCCATTTCTACTTCGTGGTGCTGGTACTGCTGGTGCTGGTGTACGCCTTGCTGCGCATGCTGCTCGCGTCGCCGTTCGGCCGCGTCATCGTCGGCATCCGCGTCAACGAGCAGCGCATGCGCTCTATCGGCTATCGCACCTTCCGCTACAAGCTGGTGTGCTTCGTGCTCTCGGGCGCGATCGCAGGCATGGCGGGCTATTTTGCCGCCGCCCAGTTCGGCTTCGTCAGTCCCGACATCCTGAGCTGGCATCAATCCGGCGGCGTGCTGATGATGGTGATCCTCGGCGGCATGGGGACGCTGCACGGCGCGATCCTCGGCGCCTTCGCCATGATGCTGCTCGAGCTCGGTTTCCAGGGGCTGCCGGTTGCCGGCGGGGTGGACATAGGCAAGCACTGGCAGCTGCTCATGGGCGCGTTCATCGTCTGCGCCGTGCTGCTGCTGCCGCACGGTCTCCTGGGCCTGGGGCGGCTCGCGGCTAAGCTGTGGAAAAAGCCGGAAGAGGCCCGCGATGGCTGAAGCCGTGCTGCGCACCGAGCGCCTGACCAAGCACTTCGGCGGACTCGCCGCGGTGAACGACGTGTCGCTGGAGTTCCACACCGACCAGATCCACGCGGTGATCGGTCCCAACGGCGCGGGCAAGACCACGCTCACCAGCCTGCTCTCGGGCGACCTGCCTTGCAGCTCCGGCCGCATCTACCTCGATGGCGAGGACATCGCCGGGCTGTCGGCCGACCGCATCTCGCAGCGCGGCGTCGGACGCAGCTACCAGAAGACCAATATCTTCCTTCCCTTCACCGTGTTTGAGAACTGCCGGCTCGCCGCCCAGTCGCGCCTGCCGAGCTCGATGCGCTTCATCCGGCCGGCGCTCGCTTACCGCGATGTGGCGCGCGAGGCCGAGCGCGCGCTCACCGAGGTGGGGCTGGAGCAGCGCGCGCAGGTGCCGGCGGCGACGCTGTCGCATGGCGAGCAGCGCCAGCTTGAGATCGCGATGACGCTCGCCACCCGGCCGCGCATCATGCTGCTCGATGAGCCCCTGGCGGGCATGGGCGGCGAGGAATCGGCGTGCATGGTGGAGTTGCTGCGAAAACTAAAACAGGCGCATGCCATGCTGTTGGTCGAGCACGACATGGACGCGGTGTTCGCGCTCGCCGACCGGCTCACGGTGATGGTGGACGGCCGCGTGCTCGAGTCTGGCGCGCCGGAGCAGATCCGCGCCAGTGCCGCGGTGCAGGAAGCCTACCTCGGTGCGGAGGATGGGCATTCATGACCGGTGCGGGCACAGGCGGAGCGATGCGATGAGCGATGCACCCGTGCTGATAGACGCGCGCGGCATCCACACCTACTACGGCGTGAGCCATATTCTGCACGGCGTCGATTTCACCGTGCGCCGCGGCGAGACCGTGGGCCTGATGGGCAGGAACGGCATGGGCAAGACCACGCTGCTGCGGAGCGTGCTCGGGCTGGTGCGCCCGCGCGCGGGCGAAGTGCACATCGCCGGCGTCGACATGACACAGGCGCCGACGCATGCGATCGTGCGCAGGGGGATTGCCTACGTCCCGGAGGGGCGCGGCATCTTCCCCAACCTGTCGGTGCGCGAGAATCTCGTCATGGCCGCGCGCCCCGGCGCGGGCGGCCGCCGCGACTGGACCTTCGAGCGCGTGATGCAGACGTTCCCGCGCCTGGCCCAGCGCCTGACGCACGGCGGCGCGCAGCTATCGGGCGGCGAGCAGCAGATGCTGACCATAGGGCGCGCGCTCATGACCAATCCCGATTTATTGATCCTCGACGAGGCGACCGAAGGCCTGGCGCCGAAGATCTCGCGCGAGATCTGGGGCATCGTCAATCAGATCAAGCAGGCCGGAATCGCGGCGGTGATCGTGGACAAGAACTTCGCCGCCGTGTCCGCCGTCGCCGATCGCGTCGTGATCCTGGTGAAAGGCGCCACGGTGTACGAGGGCGCAAGCGCCGAACTGCGCGCGCAGCCGCAGCTGCACCAGAAATACCTGGGCGTGTAGCGGCAACCTGGGGCCGTGCCGACTGGCGGCTCTACGCTCCCGCCCGCACCGGGCCGACGGCGCCGCGGAGCAGCAGCAGAAGAGGATACCGTCCGCGGCTCCTATTTTCGGTCAGGCTTGGGCAGTGCTAGTCGGAGGCGCCGGCTTCTTCGGCTGCTTCGGTTTCTTTTGTTCCCTTTTTTGCCTGTCACGATTGCCCATTGCTACTCTCCTTTCCTGGGTTAATGGATAATTTCTCGGCACTTTCAGACGCGAAGCGTTCGTGTAAATCGCGGTCCTGCGGCTAGTGTCCTGTTCCGTAAGTTCCGACGATAAAGGAGCGAGCGCAGTTGGCCGTCAGGCAAGGCGCGAGGCTGAGACAGTAGCTGAGCCTACGGCGAAGCCGAGCAACGCCGCCTGGCGGCCAAATGCGCCGCGAACTATCGAGCGAATTTACGGAACAAGACACTAGCATAGCGCGAATCAGGGAAGGGCATGAGGAGGCCGAATGCCGAACGCGCAGCCCGGCGCGCTGCGCGGTTTCCACCGGTATCGGCTCAGCGCGCAGCTTCGGTAGTGCAGAACGTCGGAAACGCACTCGCCTGCATCGGCTTGGCAATGAAGTATCCCTGCGCCACATCACAGCCCGCAGCCTGCAGCACATCCCAGTCTGCCTGCGTTTCCACGCCCTCGGCGACGCTTTTGATGTCCAGTCGGCGCGCCATTTCCACACTGGATTCAACGATGGCGCGCGACGAAGGATTCGCCGCGCAGCCCGCCACGAAGCTTTGATCGATCTTGAGCTCGGTGAACGGCACGCGTGTCAATTGCCGCAGACTGGAGAAACCGGTTCCATAGTCGTCAATTGAAAGGCCGAAACCGCGCATGCGCAAGCGGGCGAGATTTTCCAGGGCGGGCGCGACCTCGGTCATGGCGGTCGTTTCGGTGATCTCGAGAGTCATATAACGCGGATCGAGCCCGGCCGAGCGCACGGTCTCGGTGATTCGGTTGGCCAGCATCGTGTCGGTCAGCGAGACGAGGGAGAGGTTCACCGACACCGTCAGTTCCATTCCGCGCTCGCGCCACGCACGGCATGCGCTCGCCGCCTTCTCCAGCATCAGCAGCGTAAGCTCGTCGAGCTTTCCGCTTTGCTCCAGTGGCGCAATGAATGCGTAGGGGCCGATGAGGCCGTGCTCGGGATGGCGCCAGCGCGCCAGGGCTTCCGCGCCGACGACCCGGCCCGTCGCCAGTTCCACCTTGGGTTGGAAGAACGGTTCGAACTGTCGCTCCCGCACCCCTTGAACAATTTGATCAAGACTGAAGCTTGGGGCGCCGGTGCCGGTGTGCGCGGGCTGCGGTTTGGGCGGTTCGTGCAAAGCGATCAGGTTCTTCAGCGTCTTGAACGTCACCGGTTTCTCGATGACGCCGAGCAGGCGCACGCCGTACGCATGCGCCATTTTGTCCACCGCGTTCAGCAGAGAGCGGTCCTGCGCGCTGGCGATGATGACCGAGATCGCACTGTTTACCTGTCCCAAGTGGCGCATTAACTCCATGCCATCCATTTCCGGCATGTCCAGATCGCAAATCACGAGGTCCACCGGCGTAGCGTCTCGTATTGACGCCAGCGCCTGCCTGCCATCTGCGGCTTCCCTGGTTTCCCGCGCGCCAAGGGCGCGCAGCATGCGCACCACGGTCTGACGCTGGAAGTTATCGTCCTCGACCACCAACGCGATCAATCCCCGTGCTACGGCCATTTGCGTTTCGGCGTGCTCAGCGGTCGTGTCGGCAAGGTGCGCTTCCAGCCGTTGCAGCGCCCGGTCCATCGCTGCGTTCGCGCCAGCGACCTCCTGCGGGTTGCCCTGGCGCACCGCGCGCTCCATCGTTTCGCACGTCGCCGCCAGGTCTCGCGCTCCCACCATCCGGCTCGACCCTTTGATGCGATGAGCAATGCGCGCGCAAGCCAGAAGGTCGTTCATGGTCCGCGCCGTGCGCAGTCCGGCGAGATCGGATTGGGTCTGGGTCATGAAATCCAGCAGGATCTCCGCCCGCTCGGCAGCGGTTGCGGCAATCTTATCGAGTTCAGCCAGGCCGATGGGGGCGATCTGCGTGGCGCCCATTCCTGCATCTGCCGCGTCCTCGGGGCCGGCTGCTGCCGCGGCCTGCGGCAGCCACTTCGCCAGCATCTGCTTCAGCATGGACAGCCCGGCCGGCTTGGTCAGAATATCGTCCATGCCCGCGGCGTGGCACGGCGCCTGCGCGTCGGGGAGCGACATGGCGGTCCAGGCGACAATCGGTGTCCGCGGCCGGCCTTCCTTCGCCTCGATCTCGCGGATGGCCCGCGCAAGAGCATAGCCGTCCATCTGCGGCATGGTGCAGTCGGTGACGACCAGGGCGATTCCGCCGACCTGCCACAGGGCAAGCGCGTCCCGGCCGCCCATGGCCGTCTGCACGCGCAGTCCCTGCGCCGCGATCTGGCGCGCCAGCAACTTGAGATTGATCGGGTGGTCATCCACCGCCAGCACCAGCGGGCCTGCGCCGGGTGCGGTGGCCGCGAGTTTGGGTGCGACGCCTGGCATTGCCTCGCTCCCGAGTTCGGCTGGCGCGGTGCTGGAGAACGGCAGCGCGAGCGTCACACTCATCGCGGCTGTTACGCCCGGGGCGCTTTTCACCTGGATCCTGCTGCCCATCGTCTGCGCCAGGCGGCGCCTGATCGATGACCCGAAGCTGATTTCGCCATACAGGCGCGCGATGGCTGCGCCCGCCTGCGCCCACGGCTGAAGCAGGCGCTGTTGCACCTCCGGCCCGATGTCGGTCCCGGATCCGGGGCCACGCAAGGCGCGCACAAGCCGATCGCCGCATCCATTGCCGCAGCCAGGACGTATTTGCAAACCATATGGTGGATCCGCTTTCCGTTATGGGGTGGGTGGGAAGCATTCCTCGCCCGCATACCATGCTCCCTTATGGCTGTTATCGGCAGGGTTTCGGCAAACATTAGCCGGACTGCAAGCTTTACATTTACTGCCCGCCTGCTGCCGGTCGCGATAACTCGGGCAAAAAACGCCCGCCTGCAGGCGTTGCTTGCAACGACGGCTGCGCGCCCGCCATGGGCATGAGTGGATGGGATGAACGGCTCCGGCACAGGAACGCGCTTGTTCAACAGCTTGCTCGCTTGCCGGGCAAGGGCAAAAGCCAAAACAGACCTCCCATTACCCCGTTGTTTGCAACATCCCTACGGAAGGCCACGGGGGACAATTCGTTGCATTTCACACTGGCAGCGTCGCTGAAAGCCCAAGCAAACGGGCGATGAGGCGTGATCACAACGCAAAAAAATCGGTGAATTGCGAATGCTGCTCGATATCGCGATGCTCCTGGGCAACAAAGACGGGCGGCCGATATCCGGCTGCGACGATGCGACCGGAATGATGATTCGGATGGCCACAAATTGAGGATGACACCATGAGATTCAAAAGCAACCTGCAGAACAAGTTGTTGGTGACGATCACCGGAGCGCTAGGCATGGTGATTGTCGCGGCGCTAGGCGGATTCGCGGTGTTGTGGAGCAGCATCGAGACCGTCGCTCAGACCAGCCGCGTGAGCATCGGCAACGAGCGCGCGGTGCGCGACATGACGGTGCAGTTCGAGGATCAGGTGGAGGAATGGAAGGACGTGCTGCTGCGCGGCAAGGACCCGGCGGCGCTCGACAAACACTGGGCCGCGTTCACCGCGAAGGAAGCGGCGATCGACCAAGGCGGCAGGAAACTGTTGGACGAGATCGCCGATCCGAAAGCCAGGAACCTGGTTGCACAGTTTCTCAAGGCGCACAAGGAAATGAGCGATGCCTACCGTCGCGGCCTCCAGGTGTACAAGAATTCCGGTGCCGACAGCGGCGCCGCGGATGCCCTGGTCAAGGGCATATACCGAGCACCGACGGAGTTGCTGGTGAAAGCGACCAAGGAAATCCAGAGCAGCGCTGAACTGACGCTGCAGGATGGCTTCTCCGGGGCTGCGCGGGTGATCCAGTTCAGCGTTGCCGCGATGGTGATGGCGCTGGCGCTGGCCGTGCTCTGGATACTATGGATGGTGCGCACCATTACAGCTCCGTTCAAGCAGTTGGTCGCCGCGCTGGAGACAACGAGTCTGGGCGACTTTTCGCGGCGCCTGAACGTGGTACGGCGCGACGAACTTGGCACCCTGATGAAGGGGTACAACCGCATGGCCGACGAGTTGGTTGCGATTATCGGGCAGGTGCAGAAGTCCGCGGTCCGGGTCGGTTCCGCTGTCACCGAGATCGCCGCCGGGACCAAGCAACAGGAGGCAACAGCCGTCGAAGTCACGGCGACCGCGACCGAGATCAGCGCGACTTCCAAGCAGATTTCCAGCACCTCCAAAGAACTGCTCAAGACCATGAATGAAGTTTCCGAGATGGCCGAGAAGTCGGCGGTCCTGACCGGCGAGGGACAAACAGGCCTGACCAGAATGGAGGGCACGATGGGCCGCGTGATGGATGCGACCGTCGCCATCAATGCCAAACTTGCGGTCCTGAACGAAAAGGCCGGCAATATCAGCAAGGTCACTACGACCATCACCAAGGTAGCCGATCAGACCAACCTGCTTTCGCTGAATGCGGCGATCGAGGCCGAAAAGGCCGGGGAATACGGGCGCGGGTTTGCCGTCGTCGCGACGGAAATCCGCCGGCTGGCCGATCAGACCGCGGTGGCGAGCTATGACATCGAGGTGATCGTGAAGGAGATTCAGTCCGCGGTTTCGGCCAGTGTGATGGGGATGAACCAATTCTCGGAAGAAACCCGCCGCGGCCTCGAGGAAATCCAGCAGGTCGGGGGGCAGTTGTCGCAAGTCATCGAACAGGTGCAGACATTGACGCCACGTCTGGAAACCGTCAACGAAGGGATGCGTTCGCAGACCACCGGCGGGGAGCAAATCACCGACGCCTTCGCTCAACTGGCCGAAGCGATGCAGCAGGCCACCGATGCGATCCGCCAGTCCAACGTGGCCATAGAGGATGTCAGGCAAGTCGCCGCCGGTCTGAGCAGCGGCGTCTCCCGTTTCAAACTGGCATAAGCGCAAGCGGTCGCCGCGGCGCGCAGAAAAATGCGCCGGCGTGGTGGCGGCCGACAGGATAATCGAAATGCTGTTTCTGCAGTTCCAGCTAGGCCAGGACCGCTACGTGCTCGAATCCAGCGAAGTAGTGGAGGTTCTGCCGTTGCTCGGGATCAAGCACATCCCGCAAGCGCCGGCCGCGGTGGTCGGGGCATTCAACTACCGTGGCAAGCCGGTCCCGGTGATCGACTTGAGCGAATTGGCGTTGGGCCGTCCGGCGCGACGGCACATGAGCACGCGCATCATCATCGTGCTTCATCCCGGCGGGAATGGCGGGCTGCATCTGCTGGGACTGATCGCGGAAAAAGCGACTGAAACCGTGCATCTCGATCCTGCGGACTTCGCCGACGCGGGTGTGGTCAACGGCGACGCGCCCTACCTTGGTCCCGTGGCCGCCGATCCCAATGGACTGGTGCAACGGATCGAAGTGACCAGATTATTGCCGGCAGCGGTACGCGCGGTCCTGTTCAAACAGCCGCTGGAATGGCAATGACGACTATCGCGGAGTTCGCAAACCTGCTGAACAAGACCATGGGTTTGAGCGCCGGCACAGTCGGTCTGTCGGTCATCGAATCCGCGGTGAAGACACGCGTCTCGGCGTGCAGGTCGAGGGACTTGCAGGAATATTGGGAGCATGTCCATGCCTGCGATGCCGAACTGCAGGAGCTCATCGACGAAGTCATCGTGCCCGAAACCTGGTTTTTTCGCGACCGGGAGGCCTTCGCAGCCATGGCTCACGAGGTTCATAACACATGGTTGCCGCTGCATCCAGAAGGGCAATTGCGCTTGTTGAGCCTGCCGTGTGCGACCGGCGAGGAACCGTATTCCATGGCGATGGCATTGCTGGCAGCCGGCGTTCCGCGGGGGCGGTTTCGAATCGACGCTATCGACATCAGCGCGCGTTTGTTGAAGCGCGCCCGGGAAGCCGTGTACGGGAAGAACTCGTTTCGCGGCAAGAATCTGGACTTCCGCGACCGGTTTTTCGAGCCGGTGGGAAGTGAATTCCGCGTCGCGGACGCAGTGCGCGCACAGGTGCATTTCCATCACGGCAATCTGCTCGATCCTGACTTCGCGCCCGAAACGGCGGCCTACGACTACATTTTTTGCCGCAATGTGCTGATCTATTTCGATCGCGCTACACAGGATCGCGCCGTTCAGGTGCTGACGCGCTTGCTGAAGGCGGACGGCTTTCTGTTCGCCGGTTCGTCCGAAGGCGGCTTGATGTTGAACAATGCCTTCGTATCGGCAAATTTGGCGCTGGCGTTTGCTTTCCGTAAGAAGGCGCATCGTGCGCCCCTTGACACAAGCGCCAATCGGCTGCCCAAGCCCAGGCGGGCAGCGGTGAAGGGAATCCCCGCGCCCGCCGCAAAACCCGTTGCCAAGCGGATGGCCCCTTCCCGGCCCGCGGCAACAATCGTTCTCCCGGCTGGAACGCAGACGGGTCTGGACGAGATTTTCAAGTTTGCCAACCAAGGGCGCCTGAGCGAGGCGCTACAGCGCGGCGAAGAATTCCTGCGCACCTGCGGTCCGTCGGTGCAGGCTTATCACCTCATGGGTTTGGTGCACGACGCGACCGGCATGCACGAGGAAGCCGAGCAGTACTACCGCAAGGCGCTTTATCTCGATCCCGACCACCATGAAGCTCTGGTCCATCTTGCATTCCTGCTGGAACAGCAGGGTGACGCGGCCGGCGCCCAGCGCTTGCACCGGCGCGCGAAGCGGGTCGATGACGGGGGGCGCGCCTGACATGAACGGTCCGTCTCCAACGGCGGCGAATCGCGCCGCTGCAATCGTCGTTGATTGCTGGAACACGATCGGCGTCCATGGCGATGGCTCTTGCCGGAAACTGGAACAGCATATTCACTGCCGCAATTGCTCCACTTACACAGCGGCGGCTTTGGCGCTGCTCGACCGCGATCTTCCGGCTGCCTATCTCGACGAGTGGACGGAACATTTTTCCCGGAAAAACCGAATCGAGCAAGCCGACTCGGAGTCGATCGTCGTATTTCGCATTGGCGACGAATGGCTCGGGTTGCCGGCGGCGGTGTTCTCCGAGTTCGTCGATGTGCGTGCCATTCATTCACTGCCGCACCGGCGCAATGGCGTTTTGCTCGGCCTGACCAACGTGCGTGGCGAGCTGCTGATTTGCGTGTCGCTGGAAAAGGTGCTGGGGATCGTAAAGGAAACGAAAACGAATGAACAGCGGCAACGCGCCGTGTACAAGCGGCTGGTGGTAATCCACGACAAGGACGGCCGTATTGTTTTCCCCGTCGATGAGATCCATGGCATTCACAAGTATCACCGCAGTGAATTCACGCAAGTGCCGGCTACCGTGGCCAAGGCCACGGGCACCTACGCCAAGGCGATGCTGCCGTGGCAGGACCGGGCGATTGGTATTCTCGACGACCAGTTGCTGTTTTACACGCTGCAGCGGAGCCTGGCGTGAGTTCCGTCGACCTGAGCCAGATGTCGATGCTCGACATGTTCCGTCTCGAAGCGGAATCCCAGGCGCGGACTCTTACCGCCGGCCTGCTGGCGCTCGAACGCGATCCTGATGCGGCCGATCAGACCGAGGCATGCATGCGCGCAGCGCACTCGCTCAAAGGCGCGGCACGCATGGTCGGTCTTTCCGTCGGCGTCAGCGTGGCTCACGCCATGGAGGATTGTTTCGTCGCCGTGCAAAAAGGCCGCATCAAACTGCATCCGAGGCATACTGATTTGCTGCTGCAGGGCGTGGATTTGCTGGTGCGCATCGCCAACACGCCCGAGACCGATGTCGCGCGCTGGGATGCCGAAGGCAAGGCGGAAATCGACGCTTTTCTCGCGGCCTTGGCCAGGGCGCCCGAAGACACGGACGGCCGCGCCGAGGCCGTGCGCGAAACCGCGCCCCGGCCGGTGAAAATCGATGCGGTTTCGCCGCTGCCAGCGGTGACTGAAGGAAGCACGGATTCAGCCGCGGAAAAAATCATCGACGGCGTGTTGCGTGTTACGCCGGAAACCCTGAATCGCTTGCTTGGCCTGGCGGGTGAATCACTGGTGGAATCGCGCTGGCTCGCGCCATTCGGAATCTCGCTGTTGCGGCTCAAGCTGATGCACAACGAGACTGGCCGGATGCTCGACGTTCTGCGCGATGCGCTATCGGGGCTGACGCTCAGCGAACAGGCGCAATCCGCGCTGGCCGAGTCGCAGCGGCGCGTCATGGAAGGCCAGCAGTTCCTGCTGCAACGGCTGGTCGAGCTGGAGGTGTATGATCGTCATAGCGTCGATCTCGCGCGCCGTTTGTATGAGGGCGCCCTTGCCTGTCGCATGCGGCCCTTTGCGGATGGTATCCAGTCGTGGCCGCGCATGGTACGCGATCTTGGTCGATTGCTCGGCAAGGCGGTGCAGCTGAAAATCAGCGGCGAGACGACGCAGGTGGATCGCGACATTCTGCAAAAGCTCGACGCGCCGCTGGGGCATTTGCTGCGCAATGCGGTCGATCACGGCATCGAAGCGCCGGACGAGCGCATTGCCGCGGGCAAGCCGGAAGAAGGGGTTGTGCAGATCGAGGCGCGGCACAATTCCGGCGTGCTGCAAATCCTCGTCTCCGACGACGGCCGTGGCGTCAACCTGGACAAGCTGCGCGCCGCCGTCGTTGCGCGTGGCCTGACCAATGCGGAAACGGGTGCGCGGCTCAGCCAGGCTGAACTGCTGGAATTTCTGTTTCTCCCCGGATTTACCATGAGGGAGACCGTCACCGAAATATCCGGCCGCGGCGTGGGGCTGGACGTGGTGCAGGAAATGGCGAAGCAGGTGCGCGGTACGGTGCGCGTTTCGTCCGAACCGGGCCAGGGAACGCAGTTTCTGCTGCAGCTTCCGCTGACCCTTTCGGTGCTGCGCACGATGCTGGTGGAGATCGACGGCGAACCGTACGCTTTCCCGCTGGCTCAGCTCGAGCGCACGCTCAAAATTCCGTTGGACCGGATCGAACTCCTCGAGGGCCGGCAGTACTTCCATCTCGATGGACGGCAAGTCGGCCTGGCTGCCGCAGCTCAGATCCTGGAAGTCGACGAACCCAGACTAGCGGGAGACATCTGTGTCGTCGTGGTGCGGCGCGATGACAATTCATACGGCCTGGTCGTGGATCGCTTTCTCGGTGAACGCGAGCTGGTGGTCCAGCCGCTCGAAGCGCGCCTGGGCAAGATCAAGAACATCACCGCCGGCGCGCTGATGGAAAACGGTTTGCCGGTTCTGATCGTCGATGTCGAGGACATGATAGTCACGCTGGAAAAGCTGGTGTCCGTCGGCCATCTGGTCAAGGTACGGGGCGGGGCATCCGCGGACGCGAAGCGGCAGCGCAAACGCGTATTGGTGGTGGATGATTCGCTCACCGTGCGGGAGCTCGAACGCAAGCTGCTCAGCAATCAGGGCTACGACGTCGAAAGCGCGGTGGACGGCATGGACGGATGGAACGCCGTGCGTACCAACCGGTTCGACCTGGTCATTACGGATATCGATATGCCGCGCATGGACGGTATCGAACTGGTGACGCTGATCAAGGGCAATGCCAACCTGAAATCGCTGCCGGTAATGGTCGTCTCCTACAAGGACCGCGAAGAAGATCGCGCGCGCGGACTGAGCGCCGGCGCGGATTACTACCTGACCAAAGGCAGTTTCCACGACGAAACGCTGTTGCAGGCGGTGGTGGATTTGATCGGCGCGGCCGACGCATGAAAATCGGCATTGTCAACGATATGCCGCTGGCGGTCGAAGCGCTGCGCCGCGCCCTGTCCGGGGACTCCCGGCATCAAGTCATCTGGACCGCGAGAGATGGGGCCGAGGCTTTGGCACTCTGCGCCAAGCAGGGTCCTGAACTGGTTCTGATGGATTTGCTCATGCCGAACATGGACGGGGTGGAAGCGACGCGTCAGATCATGTCCTGCCAGCCGTGCGCGATCCTGGTGGTAACGGCGAATGTCGGGGTCAACGCCGGGCGTGTGTTCGAGGCCATGGCCTACGGTGCGCTGGATGCCATCGATACGCCTTATCTCGGAACGGGAGATCCGCGCAAGAACGCGGCGCCCTTGCTCAAGAAGATCAATGACATCGAACAACGTATTCGTCAGGACAAGGCTGTTGTCCTCGATGACGAAATCGAAGCCGTTTTGCCGTCAAGACATTCTGTCGGATTGGTCGCAATTGGTGCTTCCGCGGGCGGGCCCGGCGCATTGGCGACGGTGCTCGAAGGTTTGCCGAAAAACTTCAACGCGGCGCTGGTGATCATTCAGCACATCGATGAGATGTTTGTGAATGGCATGGCGGACTGGCTCAATCGCCATTCCGTCATGCCGGTGCGGCTGGCCAGGGAAGGCGACCTCTTGGAAGCGGGCGTGGTGCTGCTCGCCGGCGCCGGAGGACATCTGGTACTGAAAAATTCGAATCGCCTCGGCTATACGTCGGAGCCGCGCGAGAGCGTCTATAAACCGTCGATAGATGTGTTCTTATCGAGCGTCTGCAGGCATTCGGACGCGAAAGCGGTGGGCGTGATATTGACCGGCATGGGCGCGGACGGCGCGCGCGGTCTGAAAGCATTGCGCGATAAAGGCTGCTACACCGTAGCCCAGGATCAGGCGACCAGCACGGTTTACGGCATGCCCAAAGCTGCCGCTATGCTGGGAGCCGCGATGGACATTCTGCCGATTCAGGATATTGCGCCAAAACTTGCAGGTGTTTTTCACATGGCGCTAAACAGGAGAGCTTCATGGCAACCGTAAGAACTTCCGAGATCGTGTCAGGATGCCAATCGCAGGACTACAACTCGGTCGTCGCGGCGCTATCGAAAAAGTATCCCATCTCGGTGCTGCTGGTCGACGACCAGGCGATGGTGGGCGAGGCGGTCCGGCGCACGCTGGCAACGCAAGCGGACATCAAGTTCCATTTCTGTCCCGATCCCGCCAAGGTGATGGAAGCGATCGAGCGGGTCAAGCCGACCGTTATTCTGCAGGACCTGGTCATGCCTGGCACGGATGGAATGGCCTTGCTGCGTCATTACCGCCAAAATCCGGATACCCTGAACATACCGGTGATCGTGCTCTCGACCAAGGAAGAGCCGGCAGTAAAAAGCGAGGCCTTCACGCTGGGCGCAAGCGATTACCTGGTCAAGTTGCCCGACGCCGTCGAATTGATCGCCCGCATCCGCCATCATTCCAATGCCTACCTGAACCGGATTCAGCGCGATGAGGCGTGCCACGCCATGCTCGATGCGATGCTGGAAGCCGAGAACGCCAATCGCGCAAAATCGGATTTCATCGCCAGCATGAGCCATGAACTGCGCACGCCGCTGAACGCCATCATCGGTTTCACCGATCTCTTGCTCACCGACCCGGGAGATGCGGCGGCGGATCAAGACCCGCAGCGCGAATTCGTCGGGCACGTGAACAAGGCCGGATGGCATCTTCTGGCCTTGATCAACGACATTCTCGACCTGTCGAAGATCGAGGCCGGGAAAGTCAACATAGAAGAGACCGCGGTGGAGATCGGCAAACTGATCACACAGACGATTGTTCTCAACGAATCCAACGCCAGCAAGGATGGTATCAGCATCAGGAACACCATAGCGGCAGATGGAAGCTGGTTTACCCAGGGGGATCATGTGCGCCTGAAACAGGTGCTCATCAACCTGCTGTCCAACGCCATCAAATACAACAGGCCGGGGGGGCAGGTCACGGTATCGGTGGAGAAACGCCCGGACAGCAAGCTGCGGATTACCGTGGCGGACACCGGCATGGGAATCGCGCCCGAAAAAATGAAGTTGTTGTTCAAGCCATTCAGCCGGCTGGGCGCGGAGTTCGGCAAGATCGAAGGCCATGGAATCGGCCTGGCGCTTACCAAGAAGCTGGTGGAATACATGGGTGGCGAGATCGGGGTGAAATCCACTGTTGGCGAGGGTTCCGAATTCTGGGTCGAGTTCCTGGAGATGCCGCCGGAAGCCGCCAGGCCCGTGAACGCCAAGAACAAGACCGAAGAACTTTCCGACCTGGATGCGCAACTGGCCGCCCTGACCGGAAAAAAAGTCCTCTATATCGAAGACAATCCAGTCAACCGACTGTTGATGATCAACATCCTGTCAAGATTTCGCGGCATGGAAGTGAAATGCGCGGAGAGCGGCGAAGAGGGGCTGGAAATGATGCATACATTCAACCCGGACTTGCTGCTGCTGGACATGCACCTGTCGAGCATGAGCGGGAAGGATGTTCTGAAATGCCTGAAGGTGGACGGCTCCATTGTTCCCGTCATTGCGGTCAGCGCCGATGCGATGCCTGAAACTTCACACGAAGTCCTGGCGCTGGGGGCAATGGCTTACATTACCAAGCCGATCGAGTCAAAAAAGCTGAAGGCAACGATGCTGAAAGCCTTCGGCAACTGAACGGGGCAATGTGCAACCGTGAGAAGAAAGGTGTCGCAATAAATCGCGACGCTTCATACCGCAATGCTTAGCTCTTCATAGCCCTTGCCTCCAGCGTCCCGGGCATCCGTGCGGTTCATTTCCAGTGCTTGCATGAGCGTGAGACGCAGGGTTTTCAGCAGTTCGTCGCGTGTGCGCTCCTGACAATTGACGCCAGGAATGTTTGCCAACCTCGCCACGGTTGATCTGAGCCTTGATCAATGCTATCATTATTGATATCAATGTTAGCGACGGGGATGAAGGCAGAAGATGGGACAGGTTATCGTAAGGAATCTTGATGACGAGACGATAGTGGCGCTCAAGGCGAGAGCCGCCATGCACGGAAATTCTCTCGAGCAGGAGTTGCGCGGGATTCTTGCGCAAGCGGCAAGACCCGGGCCGAAGGAGCGGCTGGCGCTGGCGGATGAGATTCGTGCCATGACTCCCAGGAAACGCCAGATCAACTCCACGGTGCTCGTACGCGAAGACCGTGAGCGATGACCTGGGTGGTCGACGCGAGCGTCGCGGTAAAGTGGTTCGTGGACGAGGCGCGCTCGGCCGAGGCGCGCGCGGTGCTCGCCTCCGGCCAGCAGATCATCGCCCCCGACCTGATCATTCCGGAGATCTGCAACACGGCGTGGAAGAAGGTCAGGCGCGGCGATATTTCGTTGGAGCAGGGCGAGGCCATGGTGCGAGCGCTGCCGTTGTCATTCGATCGGCTCGTGGCAACCGCTCCTTTGTCCGAGCGCGCCCTGGAACTTGCGCGGCGCTTTGACCACCCGGCCTACGATTGTTTCTACGTAGCCCTTGCCGAATCGGAATCCGCGGTGCTGGTCACCGATGACGACAAGTTGATTCTGCTGGGGAAACAGGCGCGCCTCGGGAAATGGATGAAAGCGCTGGCCACGTTCGCGAGCCGATCGAAGTAGATCGCGTCGCGACGCGGGGGATCGAGTGGACGTGCGTTTTGGGGTCTGACTTCGGCCGGGCCTGCGCGCAGGCCCGGCGCAATGGTGGGTTGGACGCCACGTCGATCGGCACGACTTCAGGCCTGCGAACGCTTCAGCGCGGTAACTTCGATCTCGATCTTCATGCGCGGGTCCGCCCGTCCAAGCATATGTCGGCAATGGAATGCCGAGCTACTGAGTCGCCGCGGCAGTCGAGGCCGTCTGTTCGCCGAGGCGATAACCGGCCGCGAGGGCATCCATATTGAGGTCGAGAAAGCTCTTCGGCGTTTCCGCGCGCACGGCCTGCTCCAGCCCTTTGCGCTCGCACACGCCGCTCAACGCGGCCAACGCGCCGAGCGCGACGATGTTCGTTACGCGCTCGCTGCCGAGTTCGAGCGCAATGCGGCTGAGGGGCAGGTGGTGGGAGCGATAGTCGCCTTCGGGCAGTTCGGGACACAGCCGCGTGTCGGCGATCACCAGCGCGCCCGGTTTGAGCAGGGGCCAGGACGGCTTGACCGCCATCCGGTCGAGCAGCACCAGGCAGTCGAGCGCGGTGGCGAGCGGGAAATCGACTTCGCCAGCGGAGATCACCAGGTCGGAATTGCAGTAGCCGCCGCGCGAGGTCGGCTCGTAGGTCTGCGACTGGGCGACGCGCTTGCCCGCCGCGCAGAGAGCGTCGGCGAGCATCTTGGCGCACAGGATCAGCCCCTGGCCGCCGGTGCCGCCGATGCGGATTTCGAGTCTGGAGTCGCGCATCAGGCTTGTCCTTTTTTGGCGGCGGAGGCCTTGACCGCCGTGCCGGCGCGCTGCGCGGCGGCCGCCTTGCGATAGGCCGTGCCGTACTCGGGCCGGTCTGTTTTCGTGAGGATGCCGGTGGGCAGATCGTTCGAACGGAAAGGCGTGTCCACGGTGTCGCGGTAGGCGCTCGGGCGCAGCTCGCTTTTCTGGCGCAGCACCATCTCGGCAGACGACCCGAGCTCGTTCTTGCGCCCGAAGATTTCGGTGCAGTCGGAGAGTACCTCGACGAAGGCGAAGCCCGGATGCGCCAGCCCGGCCTTGATCAGTTCTTTCAGCTTGGGCACGTGATGCGTCACTTCGCGGCCGACGAAGCTTGCACCCGCTGCCGCGGCGAGCGCGCAGGCGTCGAAATTCGGCTCCGAGTTGCCCAGCGGCGTGGTGGTCGTGAGCATCGTCTCGGAGGTGGTCGGCGACACCTGGCCTCCGGTCATGCCGTAGACCTCGTTGTTGAGCATCAGGCAGGTGAGCTTGAGGTTGCGACGGCAGGCGTGGATCAGGTGGTTGCCGCCGATCGCAAGGCAGTCGCCGTCGCCGGTGATCACCACCACGTGCAGGTCGGGGCGCGCCAGCGCGAGCCCGGTGGCGTAGGCGAGGGGCCGGCCATGGGTCACGTGAAAGGTGTTGGCGTCGATGTAGGCCGAGAGCCGCCCGGCGCAGCCGATGCCGGACACCACCGCGAGCTTGTCTTTGTCTATGCCGAGTTCGTGTATTGCCCACAGCAATGCCCTGAGTGCGATGCCGTGGCCGCAGCCCGGGCAGAGAAAATGCGGCATCATTTCCATGCGCAGATAGGCGCGCACGTCGAATTCTGCAGCCGAGTCTACGATCGTGCTGCTCATGTCGCTTTCTCCTGCGCGAGTGCTTCGGCGCGCGCCGCGATTTCCGCAGGCGTGATCGGTTCGCCGTCGTAGCGGTGGATGCCGTGCACGCGCGCGCCGCCGAGGATGCGCTCGACTTCCAGGCTCAGCTGGCCGGCGTTCATCTCCGGCACCAGCACCGCGCGCGCTTTCTTCGTCGCCTCGCGCAGGGCGCTTTCCGGGAACGGCCACAGCGTGATCGGCCGGAACAGGCCCAGGCGCACGCCGTTGGCGCGGGCGATGGCGAGCGCGCGCGTCGCGGCGCGGGCGCTGATGCCGATGGCAACGATCACCACTTCGGCATCTTCGCAGCCGACCGCCTGCCAGGAGTCGATCGCGTCGCGATGACGCTCGAACTTGGTCAGCAGCCGCCCGAGGTTGCGCGCGACGGCTTCCGGGTTCTGCGTCGGGAAACCGTTCTCCGCGTGAGTCAGTCCGGTGGTGTGCACACGGTAGCCCGCGCCTGGACGCGACATCGCGGGGATGCCGTCCGCGTTCGCGGCATAGGGCTGGTAGGTCGCGCGCGGCCCGCTCGCCCATTTGCGCTCGGCGCAGGCGAGGTCCTTGGCATGGTCCAGCTCGACCGTCTCGGTCAGTTGCGCGATCACCTGGTCGTAGAGCAGGACTACCGGCGTGCGGCAGGTTTCCGCAAGGTCGAAGGCGCGCAGGGTCTCGGTATAGATCTCGCGCACCGAGGCCGGCGCGAGCACGATGATCGGGTAGTCGCCATGGCTGCCCCAGCGCGATTGCATGATGTCGCCCTGGGCCGGGCGCGTCGGCATGCCGGTGGAGGGCCCGCCGCGCATGACGTTGACGATCACGCACGGGATCTCGGCTCCGGCGGCGTAGCCGATGTTCTCCTGCTTCAGCGAAAAGCCCGGGCCGCTGGTGGCGGTCAAGGCCTTGACGCCGCCCATCGAGGCGCCGATCACCGCGGCGATGGATGCGATTTCGTCTTCCATCTGCACGAACACGCCATCGACTTGCGGCAGCAGCCGCGACAGGCGCTCGGCAACTTCGGAAGAGGGCGTGATCGGATAGCCGGCGAAGAAGCGGCAGCCCGCGGCGACCGCGCCGAGCGCGCAGGCGTGGTTGCCCGAGATCAGGCGCAGCGCGGCTTTGGGCGCAAGCCCTTTGTCGACGGCGTTCATGGTCTGCTCCCTTCGGCGGCAACGGCGACGCCTGGTACGTGTGCGGCGTCGAGATGCACGCGAATGGCGAAGTCCGGGCACAGCAGCTCACACAGCCGGCAGCCGGTGCATTTCTCCGGCTGCGCCAGTTCGACGATGCGTTCCTGATTGAGACGCAGGCAGCGCTCGGGGCAGAGCTTGACGCAGATGTCGCAACTCTTGCACCACTGCGGCGTGATCTCCAGGCGCACGCAGTACGGAACATGCGCGGGCGCCGCGGTTTTCGCGGCCGGGCCTTCGAGTTCCGCGGGCTTGGTTCGCGCTTCCTCGATCCAGCTGCGTCCGAGGCGAAAGGCGTCGAGGTTGACCGCGATGGTCTTCTTCGGCACGAATGCGCTGAGCGCCTGTTCCCAGTCGTCGGCGGGAAAGTTCAGCGCCGTGGACAAGGCGCCGATCAGCACCACGTTGGCGGCGCGCTCGTTGCCGAGTTCCTCGGCCATGCGGGTGGCGTCGATCGCATAGCCTTCGGCCACATGCGCCTTGACTTCGACCGGCGTCTCGCGCGAGTAGCGCATAGGTGCGCCGGGGCGCCGGTTGAGGCAGGCGAACGGCGGCACGATGCGCTTGGTGTCGCAGATGAAAATGCCGGTGTCGGGCTTGAGATACGAAAGCCAGCGCAGGCCTTCGGCCCACTCGAGCGCGACCAGGATGTCGGCTTCGCCTTTTGGGATGGTGGGCGACCATACCTGCGGGCCGAAGCGCACGTGGCTGAACACGGTGCCGCCGCGCTTGGCCATGCCGTGCACTTCGCTTTGCTTGACCTCGTAGCCCTTGGACTGGGCCAGCCAGGCAAGCGCCTTGGACACCATGATGACGCCCTGGCCGCCCACGCCCACGATCAGGACGTTCATCGGTTCGCGCGCCTTGGCCGCCGCCGCGGTCGGCCGCAGCGGCTCGTTTTCCATACTGCTGCTCGACGCGGTCGGTCGGCTCATCGGGTTACCTTCGCCGCCGGCTTGATGCAATCCACGGTGCAGACCTGCGCGCACAGTGTGCAGCCGATGCACAGCGCCTGATCGATTTTCACCTTATGCCGGCCCTCGAAGCTGTCATCCCCCCAGGTGAGGGCGGGGCAGCCCAGGTTCATGCACGACTGGCAGGCGTTGCACTGTTCGTTCACGATCGCGAGCGCCGGTCCCTTGATCTTGACCGGGTCGAGCACGCACGGGCGGTTGGAGATGATCACCGACACGCCGCGGTGGGCGATCGCCTCGCGCAGCGTCTGGTACATCTGCGCCAGATCGTAGGAGTCCACGGTGCGCACCCAGTTCACGCCGATCGCGCGCACCAGCGCCTCGTAATCCACCTTCGGCGCCGCCTCGCCGCGCAGCGTCTTGCCGGTGCCCGGATGCTCCTGGCCGCCGGTCATCGCGGTGATGTGGTTGTCGAGCAGCAGCACCGTGATGTTCGCCTGGTTGTATACCGCGTTGATCAGCGAGGGGATGCCTGCGTGCAGGAAAGTCGAATCGCCGATGGTGGCCATCACCGGCTTGGTGTCGCCGGCCATGGCCATGCCGACGGCGTTGCCGATTGACGAGCCCATCGACACGGTGGTATCGAGACCGCGCAGCGGATCCAGGCAGGCGAGCGTGTAGCAGCCGATGTCCCCGGCCACGCGCGCACCCGACGCCCGCACCGCCATGAAACTCGAGGTGTGCGGGCAGCCTGCGCACAGCACCGGCGGCCGCGCCAGCGGCTCGATCGCCCAGCCGCCGCGCTGCGCGCGCGGTTCGAGCACGCCCGCGCGTTCGAATCCGGCGCGCAGGATCTCGGGCGAGAATTCGCCCTCGCGCGGGAAAAACTGCTTGCCCTCGACCTTGAGCCCGAGCGCGCGCAGTTCCTTTTCGATCACCGGCTCCAGCTCTTCCACCACGAACACCCGCTCGACCGACTCGCAGTATCGCCGCAGCAGGCCCTCGGGCAGCGGCCAGGAAGCCCCCAGCTTGAGCACGCTCGCGTTGGGCAGCACCTCGCGCACGTACGGGTAGCAGGTTCCGGCCGTGATCACGCCGAAACTTGCATCGCCTGTTTCCCAGCGGTTGATCGGCGAGGTCTCCAGATATTGCTTCAGCTTCGCCTCGCGCTCGAGCACGGCGCTGTGGCGGCGGCGCGCATGCGCCGGGATCATCACGTTCTTCGCCGGATTCTCGACGAATCCGCGCGACGGATGTTCCGTGCGCGGGCCGATGGCGACCGGGCTGCGCGTGTGCGACAGGCGCGTGGTGCCGCGCACGATGACCATGGTGTCGAATTGCTCGGACAGATCGAAGGCAAGCCGCGTCAACTCGAGCGCCTCCTGCGCGTCGCTCGGTTCGAGCACCGGCACCGTTGCGAACTGGCCGTAAATGCGCGAGTCCTGCTCGTTTTGCGAACTGTGGATGCCCGGATCGTCGCACACGGCGAGGACCAGCCCGCCGTTCACGCCGATATAGGCCTGCGACATGAACGCGTCGGCGGCGACGTTGAGGCCTACGTGTTTCATCGACGCGAGCGCGCGGCTGCCGGCGAAGGAAGCGCCGATGGCCACGTCGAGTGCGACCTTTTCGTTGGTGGACCATTGGGCGTGCAGGTCCTCGGCCGGGTAGCCGGCGAGGGATTCCATGATTTCGGTGCTGGGCGTGCCCGGATAGGCGGCGGCAACCCGTACACCGGCCTCCCACGCGCCGCGCGCGATCGCCTCGTTTCCGGTCAATGGCCGTACTTCGGTCAACGGCCGTTCGTTCTTGTCCGGGCGTTTCGATTGATCAACTGTTTTCGGCGCTGTTTGCATCAGATGCTCCTCCCTGGCGGAAAAATGTACGCTTTTTTTCTACTTGATCCCGGATCATCCTTAAACCGGCCGTCGGATGTCTTGATCTAGATTAAACATCCGGCGCCATGCGCGAGGTGCGGCATTGCCATGCGGTGGGCGCTCCAGCGTCAAGGATCGTCAATCGAGCCTGACATCGGCCCGGGAATGATCCACTCAAACCTTACCTTGCCGTTGAATTCTTTAGCTTTTCTTATGGAGTCCCGACGGCGGGCGAGGCTAGCCCACGGCAGCCGCGATCGGTCATTCGGCCGGCGCCGCTTCGAGTTCGGCGTCAGTCAACAAAATCAATCCAAAAGACAGGCACCGATTTCGCGTCCTGTTGTTCAGCTGGTACCGGCTCGTCGCCGCCTAGAATCAGATCGTTAGCTTTGACAAAATCACGCGAAACCGGGATATCGATGGAAAACTGGAAGCCGGAAAATCCACTCTGCAAATGCGGGTCATTTCTTGTTCGTTCTCATGCGCAAACGCGATCGCGCTGCTCGCCGATTCGGTGGATGAACTGATGCGCGACGCCGGCGAGGAGCAGCGCCGGCTCGATGCGGCCTTCGCCTCACTGCGGGAAAGCGAGAAGCGCTTCCGCGATCTGGCGGGACTGTCCTCGGATTGGTTCTGGGAACAGGACGCGGACCTGCGCTTCACGCTCGTGTCGGTGGAACTCGACACCAAGACCGGTCTCAGTTCCACCCGGACGATAGGCAAGCAGCGCTGGGAACTGCCGATCGAAGGCGTATCGAAGTCGCAGTGGGCCGAGCACCGGCAGTTGCTGGCCGAGCGCAAGCCATTCGAGACGTTCTACCAGGTGCGCAACGACGCGGGCGCACTGCGCTGGTTTCACATCAAGGGGGTTCCGGTGTTCGGGCCGGACGGCAGCTTTCGCGGCTATCGCGGCACCGGCAGCGATTTCACCGCCCGCAGGCAAGCCGAAGACGAGATACGCAAACTGAACGAGGAACTCGAACAGCGGGTGCGCGAGCGCACGGCGAGGTTGGAGACGGTGAACAAGGAATTGGAGACCTTCACTTACTCGGTGTCGCACGACCTGAAGGCGCCGCTGCGCGGCATCGACGGCTACAGCCGCTTGCTCCTGGACGGGTATTCGGACAAGCTCGACGACGAGGGACGCAGGTACCTGCAGAACGTGCGGGGCGCGGCGCAGCATATGGGCCAGTTGATCAACGACCTGCTTGCGTACGCGCGTCTGGAGAGGAGCGACATGCAGACGGGGGAGGTCGATTTGCGCGCGCTCATCGAGGCTCTGCTGGTCGAGCGCGCCGACGAGATCAAGGCGCACGGCGTGGCAGTCAGGGTGGCGGTGCCCTGCGCGACTGTCACCGCGGATCGCGACGGCCTGGCGATGGCGCTGCGCAACTTGCTGGAAAACGCGCTCAAGTTCAGCCGCGATGCCACGCATCCGATGATCGAGATCGGCGCACAGGATGCCGGTACAATGTGCATCCTTTCGGTGCGCGATAACGGCGTGGGTTTCGACATGAAGTACCACGACAGGATTTTTGCCATGTTTCAGCGCTTGAACCGCAGCGAAGACTACCCCGGCACCGGCATCGGCCTCGCAATCGTGAACAAGGCGATGCAGCGCATGGGCGGGCGCACCTGGGCCGCGAGCGAACCGGGCAAGGGCGCGACGTTTTACCTGGAGCTACCGAAGTGAACATGAGCAGACCGATCGTCCTCGTCGACGACAATCCGATGGACGTCGATCTGACCCTGCTCGCGTTCAAGCAGGCCAAGCTTTCCAATCCGATCCAGGTTGTCCGCGACGGCGAAGAGGCGCTTGCCTGGATCCCGCGCTGGGAAGCCGGCGAAGAGATACCCGTGGTCATACTGCTCGACATCAACATGCCGAAGGTCGGAGGACTGGAAGTGCTGCAGGTGCTGAAGTCGCATCCCGTCCTGCGCATCATTCCGGTGGTCATGCTCACCACTTCGTCCGTGAGCGAGGACGTGCAGACCGCCTACCAGTACGGGGCCAATTCCTACATCGTCAAGCCGGTCGATTTCGACAAATTCATGGACGTCGCCAAGCAGATCGAGCTTTACTGGGCGGTGCTGAACCAGGTCCCGGAGTGAGTGCTCTGCACTGAAAGTGTCTAATGGTGGCAGTGGCCCGAGGCGCAGCGCCGCCTCGCCGCAAACCGGTGCGCCAGACCGCGCACGCAAGCCAAGCCGGAGGGCTTTGCGGTAATTCCGCAACAGCCCTTCATTTATTGGTTGGCAGTGGTTTTAGCCTCGCTCACGCTGCGACGCTGGCGCTCGATCAGCTTCAGCATGGTGTCGACGGTGATCGAGCGGAAGGTCGCTTTGGCGATTTCATCGACTTCCGCTATCACCGCGCCCAGGGCGCGGCCGACATCGCTCGATCCGTCGAACTCGTCGCTCTCGCCGGTGCGGGTGCTGATGTCTTCGAACAGCTCGATCACATCCATCAGCGTCAGGCGCTTGGCGTTGCCGCTGAAACGGTAGCCTCCGCCCACGCCGCGCGCCGATTCGACCAGTCCGGCGCGGCCCAGTTCGCGCAGTACCTTGGCCAGGTGGTGGGTCGAGGCGCCATATTTCTCGGCGATTTCCGCCGCCGACAGCTGCCGCCCCGGATTGGCCGCGAATTCGAGCACGCTATAGAGGGCGAGGCTGGTGCCTTTTTGCAGTTTCATGTGCGCAGCCCGGCCATCAATCCAGGTCTTTTTCCAAGGGGATGAACGGGGCGGTCATCATGCCCTGGCTGCGGAAAAAGGACAGTATCAGGCTATTGTCGCGCGCGAGCAGGGTGCGCGCCTTGTGCACGCCGGCGTGGCGAAAACCCTCGCAGATCGCCTCCAGCATGCGTGTCCCGACGCCGCCGAGGCGCGCGTTCGCGCGCACGCTCAGTCCGAACACCCAGCCGCAGGGCGCGGAGCCGAATTCCCAGTCGCGCACTTCGCCGATGATGAAACCCTGGATGACATTGCCGGACTCGGCGACCAGGAACAGGCGCTGGCGCGTGCGCCCGCCGCCGTAGCGGTGGAACAATTCGTACCAATAGTCCGTTTTGTCCAGGCCGGTAGCCTCGGTGTCGATAGCGATCACCTGTCCAAGGTCGGCGGCCTCCACCGGCCGCACCCGCAATTCAGGGGTGCCCGTCCCCTGCGCCTGAGGCATGGTCATCGCTCTTCCCTGGACGTGTTGCGTGACGCCAATTCGCCGAGAAAACTGATCTGGATCAAAAAACGCATTTAAGTACCAGAATACCATATAATTCAATTTCGAGGCGGACCAGGGCCACGGCCCGCGCCTGCCGAAAGAATGACGCCACCGTGCCGAAGGTGTTGGATCCAAGAAAAGCCGGGCGGGTAAGCGGTGCCGCATCCAACCACTCTTGAGGAGGTATGATGAAATCCACGCAAGCGAGAAACAGTTTTACGCGCGGCCTTGCCGCGGTTGCAGCCACGTTCGCCTTGATTTCCAGTCCGGCCGTCGCGCAGGAGCCGATCAAGATCGGCGCCTTCCTGTCGGTCACCGGCGGCGCGGCGTTCCTGGGCGATCCGGAACAAAAAACGCTCGAACTCTATGTCGGGAAAATCAATGCCGCCGGCGGCGTGCTCGGCAGAAAGCTGCAGTTGGTTTCCTACGATTCGGCCGGTGACGCGGAAAAAGCGCGTACTTTCGCCAAGCGCCTGATCGAGCAGGACAAGGTCGATGTGATCGTGGGCGGCTCGACCACCGGCGAGACCATGGCGGTGGTGCCGCTGGCGGAGGCCGCGCAGATCCCGTTCATCTCCCTCGCGGGCGCGGTGGTGATCATCGAGCCGGTGAAAAAATGGGTGTTCAAGACGCCCCATACCGACCGCATGGCGTGCGAGAAGATTTTCATCGACATGCAGTCGCGCAAGTTTTCCAAAGTGGCGCTGATCTCCGGCCCGGGCGGGTTCGACAAGTCGATGCGCGGCCAGTGCCTGGGCGTGGCGAAAAAGCATGGCATAGAGGTGGTCGCCGATGAGACTTACGGTGGCGGCGATACTGACATGACGGCGCAGCTCACCAAGATCAAGAATACTGCTGGCGTGCAGGCGGTGCTCAACGCCGGATTCGGCCAGGGGCCGGCGATAGTCACCAAGAACTACCGCCAGATCGGCATCACCATGCCGCTGTATCAGTCGCACGGGGTCGCCTCCAAGGAATTCATCAAGCTTGCCGGGGCGGCAGCCGAAGGCGTGCGCCTGCCGGCCGCAGCCCTGCTGGTTGCCGATAGCCTGCCCGCGAGTGACCCGCAGCGCGCGGTGGTGGTGAGTTACAAGAACGAATACGAAGCGCAGTTCAAGTCCGAGGTCTCGACCTTCGGCGGCCACGCCTACGACGGTTTGATGATCGCGGTCGAAGCGATGAAGAAGGCCGGCGGCACGGACAAGGCCAAAGTGCGTGACGCAATCGAGGGTGTGCGCGGCTTTATGGGCACGGCGGGCGTGTTCAACCTGTCGGCAAGCGACCACATGGGCCTGGACCTCTCAGCGTTCCGGATGCTCGAAGTCAAAGGAGGCAACTGGACCCTGGTCAAGTAAGCGGCAGCGGCTGGTGATGGGGGAGGCGGCGGCATGAGCAGGGAGCAGGGGCCCCGCGTAGCGGGGATGCGACCGGCCGCGATTGCCGCCGGCCGCCGACAGTGGTTACGCTCGATTCACGACGACGGAACGGAGGCGGCCGCGGCATGAGCGCGCAGTTCATGCAGTATCTGCTCACCGGACTCACGGTGGGCGCGATCTACGCGCTGGTCGCGCTCGGCTTCTCCATCATCTTCAACGCCAGCCACGTGATCAATTTCGCCCAGGGCGAATTCGTGATGATCGGCGGCATGGCGACGGTCTCGCTCACCGCGGCGGGCTTGCCCTATCTTTTGGCTATCCCGCTTGCGATCGCGGCGGCGGCGCTGGTCGGCCTGGCGCTGGAAAAGTTCGCAGTCGAGCCGGCGCGCGGCGCTTCCGTGGTCACGCTGATCATCATCACCATAGGCGCGTCGATTTTCCTGCGCGGGCTGGCAATGGTGGTGTGGGACAAAAGGCTGCATGCGGCGAAGCCTTTCACCGGCGATACGCCGATCGCGATCGCGGGCGCCACCATCCTGCCGCAGAGCCTGTGGGTGCTCGGGGTGACGCTGGCGATCGTGCTCGCGCTGTCCTGGTTTTTCGGCCGCACCCTGCTGGGGAAGGCGATGCTCGCCACCTCGCACAACCGCCTCGCGGCGGAACTCGTCGGCATCAATGTGCGCATGGTATTGTTTTTGTCGTTTGGATTGTCGGCGGCGCTGGGCGCGGTTGCGGGCATCCTGATCGCCCCGATCACGCTCACCTCCTACGACGTCGGCGTGATGCTGGGCCTCAAGGGTTTCGCCGCCGCGATTCTCGGCGGCCTGGGCAGCGGTGTGGGCGCCGTCGTCGGCGGACTCGTGCTGGGCATCGCCGAGACCATGAGCGCCGGCTACCTGTCCTCGGCCTACAAGGACGCGATCGCTTTCGTGATCATCCTCGCGGTGCTGTTTTTCATGCCGAGCGGACTGTTCGGCAGGCGCGGCGGTGAACGCGTTTGAGAGCCCGCTGCAAAATGAATGTTGCAACGGCCAATCCAGGGAGGCATGAGCGGATGCGCCCCGAAGGTCTTGATCCCCCTCGAGGGGAAAGTCCCCTGGGGGGACATCCCCTCATTTTGAAATGAACTCCAGTCCGATGCTGGCGCGTCTCGCCTCGCCGCGCAGCGGAGGAATGCTGGCGCTTGCCGCCGCGATTGCGCTGTTGCCGCTCGCGCTGAGCAACAAGTACTTCTACGATATCGCGGTGTTGGTGGGCCTGAACGCCATCGTCTGCGTCGGTCTCAATCTGCTCATCGGCTATGCCGGGCAGATCAGCCTCGGTCACGCGGGCTTCTTCGGCCTGGGCGCTTACGGTTCGGCCATCCTCGCCTCGCGTTACGGCTGGCCGCCGCTCGCGGCGATGTTCGCCACCACCGTCGCCGTCGCGGCGCTCGCCTACCTCGTCGGCCGGCCCATCCTGCGGCTGAAAGGCCACTATCTCGCCATGGCCACGCTCGGGCTGGGGATCATCATTTTCATGGTTATCACCACCGAGGACAAATTCACCGGCGGTCCGGACGGCATCTCGGTGGTTCCGCTGAGCGTCGGTGGTTTCGTGCTGCAGGGCGAGCGTGTCTGGTACTGGGTCGTCGGCACCCTGCTGCTGCTTGCCGTCTGGCTCGCGCTCAACCTGATCGAGTCTCCGGCGGGGCGGGCGCTGCGCGCCTTGCACAGTTCCGAAGTCGGCGCCGAAGTGGTCGGGATCAACGCCGCCGAGCACAAGCTGATGGTGTTCGTGATCTCGGCCGTGTTCGCCTGCGTCGCCGGCAGCCTGGCGGCGCACTATTCCGGTTTCGTCACGCCGGGCAAGGCTGCATTCCTGCATTCGATCGAACTGGTCACCATGGTGGTGTTCGGCGGCATGGCTTCGATCTTCGGCGCGGTGGTCGGGGCGGCCGTGCTGACCACCCTGCCGCAGTTGCTGGCGGTGTTCGAGGACTACGAAATGATGGTGTTCGGCGCGGTGATGATGGGGACCATGATCTTCCTGCCGCGCGGCGTGGTGCCCAGCGCGGCGCGGCTGTTCCAGGCGCGCCGCAACGCGGCTGCCGACGACGAGGAGAGGAAGGGATGAGTTTGCTCCGGGTCGAGGGCCTGTCGAAGAAGTTCGGCGGCGTGAACGCGGTCGACAATTTGAGTTTCGATATCCGGCCGGGGGCGGTGCACTCGATCATCGGCCCCAACGGCGCCGGCAAGACCACATTGCTGAATCTGCTCACCGGCGTATACCGGCCTTCGGCCGGGCGCATCGTGTTCGACGGGCACGACCTGAGCGGGCGCGCGCCGTACGAGTATGCGCGCCACGGCATCGCGCGCACGTTCCAGAATCTGCAGGTGTTCTTCAACATGAGCGCGCTCGAAAACGTGATGGTGGGGCGCTACATGCAGGAGCGTTGCGGGCTGGTATCCGCGCTGCTGCGCTCGCCCAGGATGGCGCGCGCCGAGCATGCGTGCCGCGATGAGGCTGCCGAACTGATGCGCTACGTCGGGCTGCAAAACTATTTGTCAGCCGCTGCCGATGCGATGCCCTACGGCGCTTTGAAGCGCCTCGAGATCGCACGCGCGCTCGCGACCAGGCCGAAGCTGATGCTGCTCGATGAACCGGCTGCCGGCCTGAATCCGACCGAGGCGCTCGAGTTGGATGATCTGATCGGCAAGCTCGCCGGGCGCGGCGTGACCGTGGTGCTGGTGGAGCACAACATGCGGCTGGTGATGGGCGTGTCCGACCAAATTCTGGTGCTCGACTACGGGCGCAAGCTCGCCGAAGGCCCGGCGCTGGCCGTACGCAACGACCCGAAGGTGATCGAAGCGTATCTGGGAAGCAGCGTCACGCGCGACAGCTCGTCAGCAGACGCCATCGCCAGCGCAGTCGCGGTGGCCGTGGAGATGCATCGATGATGCTCGAGGTCGAGGGACTGGGCAGTCATTACGGCCGCATACCGGCACTCAGGGGCATCGATCTGCGCGTGGGCGAGGGCGAACTGGTGGCCTTGGTGGGGGCCAACGGCGCGGGCAAGACGACGCTGCTGCGTGCGCTCTCGGGGGTGCAGCCGGTGAGCGCAGGGCGGGTGCGCTTCGAGGGTGCTGACATCACTGCCGCCGCCCCGGACAAACGCGTGCGCCTGGGCATCGTGCAGGTGCCGGAGGGGCGCCAGGTGTTCGGGCCGCTGTCGGTCGAGGACAATCTGCGTCTGGGCGCCTATCTGCGCAGCAAGGCGGAGGCGGCCCAGGGAATCGAGCGGGTGTATGCGATGTTCCCGGTGCTGAAACAAAAGCGCAGGGAGCCGGCGGGGACGCTGTCCGGAGGCCAGCAGCAGATGCTCGCCATGGGGCGGGGATTGATGGCATTGCCCAAGCTGCTGTTGCTCGATGAGCCGAGCATGGGACTTGCGCCCAAGCTGGTGGAGGAGATTTTTGCCTGTGTGCGTGCGCTGAAGTCGGCTTCTACGACGATCTTCCTGGTCGACCAGAACGCGCGCGCGGCGCTGGCCGTCGCCGACCGCGCCTACGTGCTCGAGACCGGCCGCGTGGTGCTCTCGGGCAGCGGCGCCGAACTGCTCGAAGACGAGCAGGTGAAGGAGGCGTATCTCGGGCTCTAGGGCCTGAAACAAGGCGCGGGGATACCTCCCCTCGTGCTCCCCCGGTTCAGGCCGTAACAAAATGGCTTTTGTTGCGGGTTCTTAGGCAAGATGTCCCAGCGGCAGGGCCGTGGTGTCCTTCACGCGTTGCAGCGCAAAGCTGGACTTCACTTCGGTAATCCCGGGGTGCTTGAGCAGCGAATTCATGACAAAGCGAGAGTAATGCTCCAGGTCCTCCACATGCACGCGCAACAGATAGTCGAGATCGCCGGTCATGGAATAGCAGGCCACCACCTCCTGCCAGTTCTGCACGGCGCGGGCGAACGCCTTGACCGCGCCTTCGCCGCGCTTTTCCAGTTTCACGGAAACGTAAGCGAGCAGGCCGAGTCCAACCTTGAGCGAATCGACCAGCGCGACGTACTGGCGGATCACCCCGCTTTCTTCCAGGCGCTTCAAGCGGCGCAGGCAGGGCGAGGGCGAGAGCGCGACGCGCTCGGCGAGTTCGAGGTTGCTCAGTCGGCCTTCTTTTTGTAGGATTTCGAGGATTTTTCGGTCCGTCCGGTCCAGTTGAAAATTTGGCATTAAACACCTCTTGGCGTGAGCACGCGAGGAATTATATGCTAAACATGTATTGTATCGAGGTGCATTTGGCAAGCACTGTGCGCACGGCGCAGTCTATGATTCGATCGGACTGAACCGGCATTCAGGCGACGCCACCGACGCAAGCGGCAGGGCGGTCGGATGGCGGAATCTACAGGAGAAAAGGCGATGCAACCAAGCCTGACCAGAGGAGCAAGCGCGATGGCGGCCGAAACATGCAAGGCGGTGCTGCAGTGAACGCCCCGGAAAAGCCGGCGGCGCTCGCCCAGTCCGGCAAGCGCGCGACCTATTGCTACCAGTGCGTGGCCGGGCCGGATCTGCTTACGGTGAAAATCGTGGACGGGGTGGCGACCGAAGTGGAGCCGAACTTCGCCGCCTGCGGCGTGCATCCGGGCGGCGGCAAGGTGTGCGTCAAGGCCTACGGCCTGGTGCAGAAGACCTACAATCCGAACCGCGTGCTGACGCCGATGCGCCGCAGCAATCCGAACAAGGGCAGAAACGAGGATCCGGGTTTCGTCCCGATTTCCTGGGACGAGGCGCTCGACACCATCGCCGCCAAGCTGCGATCCATCAGGGAGGCCGGCCTGCTCGACGCCTCGGGCTACCCCAAGGTCGCCGCGAATTTCGGCGGTGGCGGCACGCCGCAGTCCTACATGGGCACATTCCCCGCGTTCCTCGCCGCCTGGGGGCCGGTCGACATGGGCTTCGGCTCGGGCCAGGGGGTGAAATGCACCCATTCCGAGCACCTGTACGGCGAATTCTGGCACCGCGCGTTCACCGTGTGCCCGGACACGCCGATGTGCAATTACGTGATTTCCTGCGGCGCCAACGTCGAGGCGTCCGGCGGCGTGGTCGGCGTGTGGCGCCACGCCAATGCGCGCGAGCGCGGCATGAAACGGGTGCAGGTCGAGCCGCATTTGTCGGTCACCGGCGCGTGCTCGGCCGAATGGGTGCCGATCCGGCCCAAGACCGACCCTGCCTTCCTCTATGCGCTGGTGCATGTACTGCTGCACGAGGCCGCGCGCGAGCGGCTCGACCTCGCGTTTCTCAAGCAGCATACCAACTCGCCTTATCTGGTCGGCGCCAACGGTTTCTTCCTGCGCGATGCGGCGACGCGCAAACCCCTGCTCTGGGATCTGCAGCGCAACGCGGCGGTGACCTTCGACACCCCCGGCTGCGACCCGGCGCTGGAAGGCAGCTTCGTCTGCGATGCGGTGGAGATCGGCGCCGATGCCGAATTGCTCGCGCAGGGCAGGCTCGAAGGCAGTCCCTCTTTTGTCAAACTGGTCGCGCACGTGCAACCCTACTCGCCCGAGTGGGCCTCCGTAATCTGCGACGTGCCCGCAGCGACCATGCGCCGCATCGCCAACGAGTTCCTTGATCACGCGCAGGTCGGGGCGACCATCGAAATCGAGGGCAAGACCATGCCCTACCGCCCGGTTTCGGTGAGCCTGGGCAAGACCGTGAACAACGGCTGGGGCGGCTTCGAGTGCGTATGGGCGCGCACCCTGCTCGCCGTATTGGTGGGCGGGCTGGAAGTCCCCGGCGGCACGCTCGGAACGACCGTGCGGCTCAACCGGCCGCTGTCGGAGCGGCTGGAGAGCGTGACGCCGGGGCCGGACGGATTCATGCACTATCCGATGAACCCGACCGACCGCGAGCACTGGAGTGCGCGGCCGAATATACGCAACGCCTACAGGACCATGGTGCCGCTCGCCGCCAATGGACCGTGGAGCCAGGCGCTCGGGCCCACGCATTTTTCCTGGATGTTTTTGAAGGAAACCCCCAAGGGCTTGCCGACCGTGACGCTGCCGGAGGTGTGGTTCGTCTACCGCACCAATCCGGCGATCTCGTTCTGGGACACCAAGGGCGTGTCGGCGACCATGGCGCGCTTTCCGTTCGTGGTCGCGATGGCTTACACGCGCGACGAGACCAACCACATGGCGGACATCCTGCTGCCGGACGCGACCGACCTGGAGAGCCTGCAATTGATCCGCATCGGCGGCTCCAAATACATCGAGCAGTTCTGGGAGCACGAGGGCTACGCCTTGCGCCAGCCGGTGGTGGCGGCGCAGGGCGAGGCGCGCGATTTCACCGACATCGCCACCGAACTCGCGCGCCGCACCGGCCTGCTGGAGGACTATAACGCCGCGATCAACCGCGGAGCCGCCGGGGTGCCGCTCAAGAACGGCAACTGGGATTTCTCCCTCGATACCAGCACCGCCCACGGCCGCGACGAAATCTGGGATGCCGTGTGCAAGGCGGCCAGCGCCGAATTGAGCGGCGGCAAAGAGGTGCACGACCTCGCCTGGTGGAAGGAGAACGGTCTCGCCACCAAGCCGTTTGCGCACGCCGACTGGTATCTGTATCCCACCATGCTGGCGCAGGGCCTGCGTTTCGAGATGCCCTATCAGGAGCGCCTGTACCGGATCGGCAAGGAACTGGGCAATCGCCTGCACGAGAACGACATGCAATGGTGGAACGAGCAGCTCGCCGAGTACCAGACGCTGCCGGTATGGAAGGATTTCCCCGGTTTGTGGGAAAGGTCTCTGCTGAAGATGGGCGGCACGACCAAGGATTTTCCGTTCTGGCTGCTCACCGCGCACAGCATGCAGTATTCCTGGGGCAACAACGTCGGCATCCAGTTGATCAAGGAAGTGGCCGACAATATTTCCGGGCATCGCGGCGTGATCATAAACAAGGGTACTGCCGACAAGCTCGGCGTGGAAGATGGCGATACGGTCGAGATCGCCACGCCGCAGCACAGTGTGCAGGCCAGGGCCGTCGTGCGCCAGGGCATACGTCCGGACACGCTGCTGCTGATCGGACAGTTCAGCCACTGGGTGACGCCGTTCGCCAAGGATTTCGGCGTGCCCAGCATGAATTCCCTGGTGCCGATGTCGATGGAGCTGACCGACGCCACCGGATCGGGCGCCGACGTGGTGCGGGTGAGCCTGAAGCGCGCAGGAGGTGGAAAATGACCCGCTGGGCGATGGTCGCCGATCTGCGCCGCTGCGTCGGCTGCCAGACCTGCACCGCCTCGTGCAGGCAGGCCAACGCGACGCCGCCGGATGTGCAGTGGCGCCGCGTGCTCGATATGGAAGTGGGCGAGTACCCGGAAGTGAAGCGCGCCTTCGTGCCGGTCGGCTGCATGCACTGCGACGACCCGCCGTGCATGCACGTGTGTCCGTCCACCGCCACCAGGAAACGCGCCGACGGCATCGTCACCATCGACTACGATCTTTGCATAGGCTGCAGCTACTGCGCGGTGGCCTGCCCCTATCAGGCGCGCTACAAAACCGACCGCGCAAGCTTCGCCTACGGCAAACCGACGGCGGAGGAGACGCAGCGCCACGATCCCAAGCGGCTGGCCGTGGCCACCAAGTGCACCTTCTGCGTCGATCGCATCGACGCCGGCCTGGCCAAGGGCCTGACTCCCGGGGTGGACCCCGAGGCGACGCCGGCCTGCGTCAATTCCTGCATCACCCAGACGCTGAGCTTCGGCGACGTCGAGGATCCGCACAGCAACGTTTCGCAGTTACTCGCCGAGAACCAGACGTTCCGCATGCACGAGGAGCTCGGCACTGGTCCCGGCTTCTACTATATCTGGGATAAGAAGGAGCAAGCATGAAAGACAGCTTTGGACCGAATCCCTGGCACCAGAGCAATTGGGATTTTCGCGCTGCCTTCAATTTCATGTTCGGCAGCGCCGGCGCCGGGCTGCTGCTGGCCGCGGCGTTTTCGGGCGCGGCCGGAAACGCGCTGCGCGCCGAGATGCTGCTCGGCATGGGGTTGATAGGCGCGGGGCTGATTTCCGTCTGGTTCGAAATCGGAAGGCCGCTGCGCGCGATGAATGTCGGTTTCAATCCTTTCACTTCATGGATGACGCGCGAATCGTTCGCGGCGGGCCTGGTGTTCGCATTGGGGCTGGCTGCGGTGTGGCTGAGCAGCCAGCCGCTGGCGCAGGCGGCTGCGCTGGCGGCGCTGGTCTTTGCCTACTGCCAGGGCCGCATCCTGCAGGCGGCCAAAGGCATACCGGCGTGGCGCGTCCCCGCTTTGACCTGGCTGGTGTTCACGACGGCACTCGCGGAAGGCGCCGGCTTGTTCGTCGCTCTGGCCGCGTTGTTCGACCCGCCGGCCCGGGGCGTGCTGGGATATTTCACGCTGGCGCTGATCGCGCGCGCGCTCGCCTGGTCGATCTATCGCGGCGGCGCGGCAAAAGTCGTGGTGCGCGCGGCGCTGGCGACGCTCGATCGGTCAGGAAAAATCCTGATCCAGTTCGGCACCCTCGCGCCGCTGGCGCTGCTGCTCGCCGGCTGGTTTGCGCCCGAAGTCGCGCGCATCGCCGTGCTGCTGGCCGGCATTGCGGCGCTGGCCACAGGCTGGCAGTTCAAGTTTGTGCTGATTACGCGCGCCGCCTACAACCAGGGCTTCGCATTGCCGCATCTGCCGGTGCGCGGAACCCGATAGCGCAGCAGTGTCATCGAACCAGGGAGCGAGCGCCATGCAGGATCCATCCAAGTCCACCTCCGGCGCCGCTGCACTGGGTTCGGCGACGGCGGCAATCTTGCGCCAGGCAGCAGACGCGGGGCGCAGCGAACTGAACGGCGCCGAGCTGGCGATGCTGCTGTCGGCGCTGGCCATCCCGTTTCAGGCATCTGCCGCGCCGGCCGCCGCCGGGGTGCGCATCAGTCTGAACAATACGCGCGAATTCGGCATGGTGATCAGCGCCGGCTTGGGCGGGCTGGAGGCCGAACTGGACGAGAGCAATTTCAGCAAGGACCGCGCCTCGGTCTACGCGGCCGCCGAACTGACGGATGCGGCAGGCTTTCTCGGGCTGTTCAAACGCACGCTGGCCTATCAAAGACTGGCCGGCCTCGCCAAGCGCGAGCAGCGGCCTGCGCCGGATGCGCAGCTCGCCGCCTGCTTCGAAACCTTGCTGGCGCTCGCAAGCTGCTATGCCCCGGGCAACCCGCAGTCGCCTTTCCTGTTGCGCGCGCTGGAGCTGGATCCGGTGCAGGCCGGCGCCCAGATGCTGGTGCAGGGCGCGCGCTGCGAATTCGCCGCGCCGGCGCCCGGCCGCCTCGCGCGGCCGATCCACAAGATCGACAAACTGATCCATCCGGCCTCGATCGGCATCATCGGCGTTTCGGCCAGCGGCATGAATTTCGGCCGGATTATCCTGCGCAATCTCTTGGGCAGCGGCTACAGCAAGGAGCGCATGACCATCATTCGCCCGGGGGAGAAGGAGATCGACGGGGTCAAGTGTGTCGAAAGCCTGAAGACGTTGGACGGAACGCTCGATTTGCTGATCGTTGCGGTAGCCGCCAGTGCGGTCTACGACCTCGTCGATGAAATCATCGAGACCGGCGCGGTGGAATCGGTCATGTTGATTCCGGGCAGTCTGGGCGAGACGAAAAAGAGCAGGGAGCCTGCTGCGGCGCTGGCAGTCAGGATCAACACGGCCCACGGCAAGGAAGGCGGCGGCCCGATTTTTCTCGGCGCCAACTGCCTCGGCGTAGTCTCCCATCCCGGCTCCTATGACTCGTGGTTCATCCCGCTCGAGCGTTTGCCCAAGCCGCAGAAAAAACCGGAGCGAAACTCCGTCATGCTGAGCCAGAGCGGGGCATTCATGATCACCCGCCTGAGTCAGAACCCGTGGCTTGATCCGCGCTACATGCTGGCCCTCGGCAACCAGACCGATCTTACTCAGGGCGACATGCTCAGCTATTTTTGCGAGCGCCCGGAAATCGAGACCATCGGCATTTACGTCGAAGGTTTCAAGGACCTGGACGGACTCGACTTCGCCAGGGCCGTGCGCAAAGCGGTGGTGAACGGCAAGCAGGTCGTGGTCTACAAATCGGGCAGGACCGCTCCCGGCGCGGGCGGCGTCATGGGCCATACCGCATCCATCGCCGGCGGTCCGACGCTGTTTGATTCAGTGGTGCGGCATGCGGGGGCGATCGTGGCCGACGATTTCAGCACATTCGACGATCTGTTCTACATTGCCGGAGCGCTGCACCGGAAAAAAATCGGCGGCAGGTGCCTGGGTGCCATCAGCGGCGCAGGGTTCGAGGCGGTCGGCATGGCCGACTCCATCGAGTCGGATAATTTCGCGATGGAAATGGGTCCCCTGGAACCAGGCACCGTCAAGCGCGTGGAAGAGATCCTGGCAGCGAAGAAATTGGACGCGCTGGTTGAGGTCAGAAACCCCATCGACATCAACCCCGGCGCCGACGACGAAGCCCATCTGCAGATCACCGAGGCGTTCGTCCAGGATCCCAACATCGACGCGGTCGTGGTCGGGCTGGACCCGACCGCTCCGTCCGTGCGGGCGCTCGAGGAAAGCAAGCTGCGGCCCGGTTACGATATCAGGGACGCGAAGAGCACGGTGCATCTGATGCCGCCGATCGTCAACCGCAACGACAAGCCGATCCTGGGGATCGTCGACGGCGGAAAGCTGTATGACGCGATGTCCGCGGGCCTGATGGACCAGGGCGTCTGCGTATTCCGCAACAGCGCGCGCGGCACGCGGGCGCTGGTGCGCTACATCGAGGCGCGGCTCTACGCCGACGCCCTCAGACGGCGCCAATGATCCGAATGCGTATTGCCGACATCGTATCCACACCACAATCAAGGACCAAACATGAGCGAGCCGCTTAGAGCCGGCCTTAGCGCCACCCGACACGTTGACATCGACCGCGATCGCACCATCAGCTTCATGGGCGACGACTGCCGCGTCTATGCCACACCCAAGCTTCTATACGACGTCGAATTCGTCTGCCGCGATCTGCTGATCGAGCACATAGAGCCGGGCAAAGACTCCGTCGGCACCAGGGTGGAGCTCGATCACGTAGGCGCATCCCTGCTCGGCATGTGGGTGGATATTACCGTCACCATCACCGAGGTGAACGGCAGCGCGGTTTCGTTCGACTTTTCCGCGCGCGACGCGATCGAGGAGATTGCGCGCGGCAAGCACAACCGGTTTATCGTCGGAATCGAGAAAACCGCGCAACGGCTCAAGGCGAAACTGGCAAAAGCCCAGGCGGCGAAGCCATAGGATGGCCGGCGGCGATCGCCGGGCCGATACCAGAGAATCAATTCAGTTCCGCCACACGCGCGCGAACCGATGCAAGCGGCGCCGCGGCGTCTCCGGCAGGAATACAATTCAGACAAGGAGGATCGAGCATGGGTATCAAGACCAAGGGGAAAAGCAGCGCAGCGGCGCGAACGTCCGCGGTAGCGCGCAAGCCCGCGTCCAAGCGCGCGGCGCCGGCGTACAAGTTCGATGCGGCGGCGGAAACGATGCCGCGCGCCGAGCTCGCGCGGTTGCAATTGCGCCGGCTCAAGACCAGTCTCAAGAACGCCTACGACAACGTGGCGTTTCACCGCAGGCGCATGCAGGCACTGGGTTTCGAACCCGGTGACCTGAAGCGTCTGGACGACCTTGCCGGCCTGCCGTTCACGCTGAAAACCGACCTGCGCGACCATTACCCGTTCGGCTTGTTCGCACGCCCGCGCACCGAAGTGCTGCGGCTGCACGCGTCCTCCGGAACCACCGGCAAGCCGACCGTGGTCGGTTATACCGCGAAGGACATCTCCACCTGGGCCGATTTGATGGCGCGCTCCATGGCCTGCGCCGGCGGGCGGCCGGGCGACGTCATCCATAACGCCTACGGCTACGGCTTGTTTACCGGCGGCCTCGGCGCCCACTATGGCGCGGAGCGGCTGGGCGCAACCGTGGTGCCGATGTCCGGCGGCAGCACCGAGCGCCAGATCGTGTTGATCACCGACTTCGGTGCGCGCGTTCTGTGCGCGACGCCATCCTATGCGCTCGCGATCGCCGAGGTGGCGGAGAAAGAGGGCGTCGATTTGCGCAAGTCCCGGCTCGAGATCGGCGTATTCGGCGCGGAGCCGTGGAGCGAGGGGATGCGGCGCGAGGTCGAGGCGCGGCTGGGGCTCAAGGCGGTGGACATCTACGGCCTGTCCGAAATCATGGGCCCGGGCGTAGCCTGCGAGTGCGTCGAGGCGCAGGCCGGCCTGCACGGCTGGGAGGACCATTTCCTGTTCGAACTGATCGATCCCGATTCCGGCAAGGCGGTGAAGGAGGGCGAGGCGGGCGAATTGGTGATCACCACGCTTACCAAGGAAGCGCTGCCGATGATCCGCTACCGTACCCGGGACATCACCCGCCTCTCCACGGAACGCTGCACCTGTGGCCGCACGCATGTGCGCGTCAAGCGCATCACCGGCCGCAACGACGACATGCTGATCATCCGCGGCGTGAATGTCTATCCGTCGCAGATCGAGGCGGTGCTGGTGGGCCTGCCAGATGTTGCACCCCACTATCAGCTGGTGATGGAGCGTAAAGGCATAATGGATCATCTTACGGTGGAAGTGGAGCTGGTCCCGAACATCGTGCCTACGGCCGAGCTGCGCAGGGTCGTAGGCGAGTCGGTGCGGCATCACATCAAATCGATCATCGGCGTCACCGCCGATGTGCTGGTGAAGGAGCCGGGCGAAATTCCGCGCTCCATGGGCAAGGCGGCGCGAGTGCGCGACCTGCGGCCGAAGCTGAATTGATGCGTGCGCCGTCGCTGCTGTGCCGGTGGCGGCAGCGCGCCGGACAGGACCGCCGGACCGGCGCATCACGGCAGGAAGGTAGGCGTTCATTATCATCGATTGTCACGGGCATTACACCACCGCTCCCGGGCAGCTGGAACAATACCGCAAACGCCAGATTGCCGAGATCGAGCGCGACCGTTGGCACGCAGCCTCTGCCTGGACGCTCGATGCTCGATATCAGCGACGAGTAGATCAGCGAAAGTCTGGAGAGCGCGCAGCTCCGGATTCAGCGCGAGCGCGGAACCGATCTCACCATTTTCTCGCCGCGGGCCATGGGCACGGGCCACCACATCGGCAACGAGAGCACGAGCAAGTACTGGTCTGAGACCTGCAACGAGCTGAATGACGAAGCCCTGGCCCTGGGGGCGCCCTGCAGGGCGCAGGGTAAATTTGTCCTTACCAATTTGTTCTGAAAGATCAACGACAGCCGGTTGTTCCGAAGCATGGCTATCAACGAGTTGCCGATAGAACAAATTTGCCCTGCAGCAAATTTGCCCTGCAGCTTGACAGCAGACAGAGAAGTATGTAAATTGAAAATTACCCCACCATTTGGTTGGTGGAAACTTGACACGGCTCGATAACATTGGCAGTCTGTGACTTCACGGCGAGATCAACGAACAACTGCTGGGAGTTTGGATTCGACCACAGGACGGAGTGGGTAATCAGTTGGATTTCGAAGATGTTCTGATGGACTGAATGGCTGCTGTACTGCGGCATTTTTCGCCTCTGGGGCGGGCGTCCGATGGCTGCGACCACTTCTGCCTTCACCCACTCGGCCGATAAACAATTTTGTGCATGATCGCAAGGTAAAGCCGGATGAACGAACTCAGCCCTGAACAGATCGCCATAAGAGACGCCGCTGCAAGGTACGCACGAGAGCAGATCCAGCCATGGCACGAGGCTGACGAACGCCAAGGGCGCTTTCGGCGTGAGGTTGTTGCTGAAATGGGAGCATTGGGGTTCTGGGGGGCGCTGGTTTCCGAAACCTACGGTGGAACAGAAGCTGGCTTTCTGAGTGCCATCTTGATCACGGAGGAGATCGCCAAGGTGAGCCCTGCCTATGCGGGCCAGATGATCACGCAGGGCGTGGCCGTGGCGGGTACGCTCCTCAGGCATGGTTCCGAGCAGCAAAAGAGACAGTACATTCCCGCCTTAATAACAGGTCTCACTATAGGGTGCTTCGCTGCGACCGAGCCAAATGTGGGATCTGATGTCGCGTCGATGGAGGCGATTGCACTAGAGAATCACGATAACTTCGTCTTGAGGGGTACAAAGAGCTGGATCACGAACGGCCCGGTAGCGGACTTGGCTCTGGTATTTGCCCGCACCGCTCCTCAGCGGTCGGGAATATCGTGTTTCCTGGTGGACTTGCACCAAACGCAAGGCGTTACGGTTCGCGAGACGGAGAAGTTAGGCCAGAAATGTGCGAAGGTGGGAGAAATCACCTTTGAAGATACGCGCTTGCCTAAGAACGCCTTGATCGGGAAAAAGGGAAAAGGGTTCTCGATACTTATGGACCTTCTGACCAACACCCGACTGTTCGCGGGGGCAAGGGCGTTAGGTTTGGCGTCGACATGCCTGAAAGCCAGTCTTGAGTATGCCAAGATGAGGCGTCAGTTCGGTGTTCCGATCGCGAATCACCAGATGATTCAAGCGCAGATCGCAGAGATGTATGTTACAGAACAGGCCGCGCGAGCTTTCATATACAAAGTCGCCAGAGACAAGGACTTGGGCAAGGCCAGTCCGATGGATGTCGCCGGGGCAAAACACTTTGCCTGTGAGGCGGCGGTACGAGCTGCAGGGGAAACTATGCGCATTTATGGTGCCTATAGTTATGCGATGGAGTACCCGATTCAAAGGTATCTGAGAGACGCACAAGCGATGGTGATTACGGAGGGTAGCTCCAATATCCAAAGACTAATTATTGCTCGACAGTTGCTACAGGCGTGAACACACAAAACATTTCCGTCGAGCGGTTGCGGCGAAACGTCAAGCACGAGAAATTAATTTGTCGATTTTATTATCGATTACTGAGTAAGAGGTAATGCCGGCATGACGAAACTACTGCTATGGCTGCTGGAGTAGTTTGCCTTGGCAGTTTCAAATCTGAAGTGTAACTGGACGAAATCAGGACATAGGAGAGACAGTAATGGCTTATCAGGATCTGCGCGATTGGATTAATACGCTGGAAAAGGAAGGTGAACTCGCACGAGTGAATGAGAGGGTGGATTGGGACTTGGAACTTGGGGCGGTGGTGCAAGAGACGTTGGATCGTCGGGGGCCTGCGCTGCTGTTTGAAAACATCAAGGACCATGAACATACAATCGGAAGGAAGGTTTTTTCCAATTCCGTTGGAGCCTATAGTCGCGTAGCCCTAATGCTGGGGCTTCCAAAAGATACTCCGTATCCAGATCTGATCCGGGTGTGGCGGGAGCGGTCTAAGGCGCTAATTAAGCCGGTAATCGTGGATTCCGGCCCTTGCAAGGAGGTTATTTTGCAAGGAGAGGACATAGATTTGTTTCAGTTCCCGGTGCCGAAATGGCACAAGTTGGACGGGGGGCGGTACATCGGAACATTTGACGGCGTGGTGACTAAAGATGTAGTTGGGGACTGGATGAACGTCGGACTGTACCGGCAGATGATCCATGACCGGAATCATACCGGAATTACAATCCCGACAGGCCAGCATATTTGGAGACACTGGAGGGAGCACAAGGGGGCGGGAAAGAATTTGCCTGTGTCCATTGCTATCGGATGGGATCCAGTGCTTCCAGCCGTGGCATGCGCCCCAGTACCGCCAGGGGTCTGTGAATACGACGTCATGGGGGCACTGCGGCAGGCGCCCGTGGAACTGGTGAAGTGCGAAACGAACGATCTTTATGTGCCTGCTTCCTGCGAGATAGTTCTGGAGGGAGAGGTCTCCTCAGATTTCAGCACTTTCCGCGACGAGGGGCCCTTTGGAGAATACACGGGGTATTACTGCTCGGTTCCGGCGAAACGGCCCGTTTTTCACGTTAAGTGCATCACATGCCGAAAGGACCCCATCTTCCAAGGAACGCAGGAAGGTATGCCGATCAACGAGGATCACATCATTAGCTCGGTTAACCATAGTGCTGCTATATGGGATCTGCTGGACGAACGGATGACCGGCGTTACGGGAGTCAACGTGGACAAAAGCACTGGATGGGCAAATGTGTACGTTCAAATTGACAACAGTTATTACGGTCAAGTGCATCAGGTGGCCGCAAATATTTGGAGTTCCGGTCTTTCAAATATGATCGGTAAAAACATCTTTGTAGTTGACCAGGACGTAGATGTCTATGATTTAGAAAAAATCATGTGGGCTTTTGCCTATCGCGTTCGTCCATCGGAAGACATAGTGAAGTACCCAGGATGGGTGAGCTACCTCGACCCGGTGTCCCACCCGAAAGATAGGATTGCCGCCGCTGTCAACAAGGGGGAAAGGTTGCTCATTGATGCTACTAAGCCATTCGACAACCCAAAAAGTGCCGAATGGTTTGGTCTAAAGTTTGCTCCCTTGGCGTACCCCGACGACGAGACAATGGACAAGGTGAGGAAACATTGGAAAAAATATGGGATTGGACAGCCTTAGCGGAAATTCGGATTGGCGGCAGTCACCGGCAACCGCGTACTCAGTACCTTAACGGGGTGGTCACGGACATTTAGTTTCAATTCAAAGCCCTATTAGAATAGGCAGAGGGATAAGAGCAATGGATAGGCTTTCCTGTGGTATCTATTTCGAATCCTATGAAAAGGACATGGCGCTTGTGCAGACGAAAACTGCATGGGCTGTATACGTGGTATTTCTTTTCGCCCTCTTCCTTCTGCCCTTTATCGCTCCCCACCGCATTATTAGCATGGTCAGCATGATCGGCATCAGCGTTATTGCTGTCCAGGGCCTCCATATTCTGACCGGCTATTGCGGACAGTTCTCGCTGGGGCACTCCGCTTTTATGGCGGTCGGCGCGTACGCGTCTGCCTTGCTGGTCACCAGTCTTAGTTTCCCCTTCTGGTTGGCGCTAATATGCGCCTCCCTAGTTTCGGGCATTGTGGGCATAATTTTTGGTCTCACCTCGCTTAGGATGAAAGGTTTCTATCTGATTCTCGCCACGGTAGCCGCCCACTCTATTCTGGTCGAGTTTTTGCCGTTCCAGCTGGCGGAAATAACAGGCGGAGGCGACGGGCTCGACGTACCTCCTCCAAAGATCGGCAACTTGGTCTTGCAATCAGAGGCACAAAAGTACTTCCTTATCATGGGGCTTGCGGTCCTGACTACGGTCTTGGTCACCAATATCCTGCGCACCAAAGCGGGTCGGGCCTTTGTCGCAATCCGGGACAATGATCTCGCGGCGTCCGTCATGGGCGTGAATGTTTCTGGATATAAGCTGCTGGCTTTTTTTCTCAGTTGCCTGCTCGCCGGGCTGGCAGGCTCGCTCTATGTGAGCTACATGGGCCATGTCACTCCAGAATTCTTCACAATGCATATGTCCATCTGGTACCTGGGCATGATCATCATCGGGGGTATGGGCAGTACTTCCGGAGCTGTATTGGGCACGGTCTTTCTCAGCGTGCTTACCGAATTGACTATCGAGATCGTGCCGCTTGTCGGAAAGGTTGTACCGTACCTGTCAAGCTCCGCGTCTGCCACTTTGAATCTGCTCGTGCCGGGTATCGCTATCATTTTCTTTCTCATATTTGAACCGAGGGGGCTTTATCACAGATGGTGGATGGTGAAGGCGTACTTTAAGTTGTGGCCATACTCACTTCAAAAATGAAGTGAGAAACTAAAATATAAAAGGAGGAGTTATGAGAATCAAACTGAGTCTAAAATGTTGTGCAATCGGTCTTGTCGCATTGTCCCTGCTCTTGGCAGGCCAAGCTTATGCCGAGGACATTACGGTCAAGATAGGCCTCCCCATGGACATGACCGGTCCGCTCAGCAGCGCCGGCAGGAAGAGCGTTAGCGCCTGGCGAGCCTACGAGGATTACCTCAACAATGAGAAAGGCGGATGGAAGGATGTTGCCGGCAATAGCGTAAAACTCAAGGTCCTTTACGGGGACACAGGATTTACGCCGCAGAAAACGGTGGCCCTGTACAAAAAATACAAGGGAGAGGGTGCGGTTGCCATCGTCAATGTTGGTTCCGTGGAACTCGCGGCGATCAGGAATATGCTTCTAGAAGACAACATTCCGACTCCGACAAACTCCGGCGCCCTCATATATCCGCTGCCATCGCCCGCCTTCTCGCACTGGCCCGATTACTCCGCGGTTTCTGCCGCCGTTATCGATTACATCAAGGAGAAATGGGATCAGGCCCAGGCTTCTTCGCCCAACAAGAGAGCGCCGAAGCTCGCATTTATCGGACCTGAGGGGTACCCAAGCTGGGAAGCGGGTCTAACACCGGAGGTGATGCGATACGCAAAGCTTCACGAAGTGGAGGTGGTGGGCAAGTTCTACACACCCCTCCGTGTAATCAGTACAAGACCCCAGGTGCTTGCCGCAAAAACTGCCGGCGCCGATTTCATTTTCACAGGGGTCGTGAACTCCCAAGGGGGGGCCGTTGTCAGAGACTTGTACGATCTCGGGTTAAAGGGTGATCCCACAAAGACCCCAGGAAAGATCGAGATACTCGGCATGTTTCCCATGACATCGACGGAAATGATCAAGCTGGCGGGCGGACGGAAGGAGGTGGCGGACGGAGCCTTAATAGTTGGCGGTCTTGCCTACGTCTGGGAAGACCAGCCCGCATTGCGCCTAGTGAGAAAGTACGCGGAAAAGTACGGCGATATGGTAGATCTGGACAACAGCTATGTCCACGAGTGGTTGTCGGCAATGTATACGGACAAAGCGATTGAACTCGCGCTTCAGAAAGTGCCCGGCGACAAGCTGAAAGGCGCGGATGTCATGGACGCGTTTCTCAAGATTCGCGACCTCGATTCCGGCGGAATCGTGCCCAGTCCGGTGTCGTTCAGCGAAGAAGACAGGATAGCGTTGAAGAAGGTCCGCATCGAGAGAGTTCGGGACGGCAAGCACGTTCTGGTGAAATATACCGACCATAAAATGCTGGCGCCCATCTACTCCGAGGAATACGCCAAGCGGCATGGTAAGAAGTCAATCTACTCGGATGCGAGCTTGAACTGGCTGAAGCTCTCGCCCGAGCAGGTGGGTTACCAAAGAATCAAGGAATAACGGGTTCAATGGCGCACGTGAGCATTGTCGCGCCGGCGGCAAGGGAGGCTGCCGCCGGTGACGGGCAGGTTGTCCTTTCCATCCGGAATCTTTCCCTGAGCTTTGGGAATGTTCAGGCGCTCGCTGGCGTCAGTCTTGAGGTCAGACAAAAGGAGATCCTCGCGATAATCGGCCCCAACGGGGCCGGGAAGACATCGCTCCTTAACTGCATGAGCGGTTTTTACAAGCCGCAAAGGGGCGAGATAATACTTGCCGGCAAAAACATTGTGGGCGCGCGCCCCGACAAGATCGCGGGGCTCGGCCTAGCGAGAACCTTTCAGAACATCGAGCTTTACACGGGATTGACCGTTCTCGAAAACATCATGGCGGCGAGACACCTACTGATGAAGGAGAACTTCCTGGCCAGTGCCTTATATTACGGGCCGGCAAGGGCCGAGGAGGTCAAACACAGGCGGGTCTGCGAAGCGATCATAGATTTTCTCGAGTTGCAGCCATACAGGAAAGCAATTGCGGGGACGCTCTCTTTCGGCGTGAGGAAGCGCGTGGAACTGGGGCGTGCCTTGGCTCTGGAGCCCTCGATACTCCTCCTTGATGAGCCAATGGCGGGGATGAATATGGAGGAGAAGGAAGATACTGCGCGGTTCATCATCGATATCTATGAGGGGCAGGGGGAGACGTACCCAGATACGAATGTACTCAAGAACGGGATCAAAGCCGTCGTGCTTATTGAGCATGACATGGGCGTGGTCATGGGCCTTGCCGACAGAATTACGGTGTTTGATTTCGGTACGAAGATCGCGGAAGGTGCCCCGGAAGAGATCAGAAACAATCCCCACGTCATAAAGGCATATCTGGGAGAGCCCGTCTAGTCAGGACGATTGCTCATTGGCCTTGGAAAACTCATCGTGACAACACAGGGAGCGGCGTTGCTGGAAGTCAATAATATCGAAGTTACCTATCTGAACGTCATCCGGGTGATCAGAGGACTCTCGCTTAGAGTACGCGAAGGTGAGATCGTTTCCTTGCTCGGGGCCAACGGAGCGGGGAAGACCACCACGCTGAGGGCTATCTCCGGGGTGCTCCATGACGAAGAGGGAGAGATAACCAAAGGCACCATCCTGTTTAACGGACAGAGCATTGATCGCCTCCCACCGGAACAGATCGCGTCCAAGGGGATACTGCAGGTGATGGAGGGGGGCAGGATCTTCCAACAACTCACGGTCAAGGAAAACCTGATCGTCGGCGCCCAGTTCAGCAGGAAGCGATCGGAGGTCGAGGTCTCGCTCGATAGGGTACTCCATTATTTTCCGCGACTGAAGGGCTGTCTTCCCAGAAAGAGCGGATTTCTGTCGGGTGGTGAGCGACAGATGCTGGTGATAGGCAGGGCACTCATGGCCACTCCCAAGGTACTACTCCTCGACGAGCCTTCTCTCGGGCTCGCGCCCCTCGTTGTGAGCGAGATATTCGAGATTATCCGCACCATAAACAGGGAAAATGGGACTTCGATTCTCCTCGTCGAACAGAATGCGCATCTTGCCCTGCAAATCGCGCGATACGCCTACGTGCTCGAGAACGGAAGAATGGTACTCGAAGGCGAGGCGGAGAAACTCAGGGACAACGAAGACGTGAAGGAATTCTACCTCGGTATCTCGGACAAAGACAAGAAAGGTTACCGCAATATCAAGCACTACAAGAGACGTAAACGCTGGATCGGGTAAGCGGAGGGGCTATGGGAACAACGACAGCTGATAAAGACCCCAAATCGGAGGACTGTGAGGTCAGGGATGCGATTCGTTACGCCTATAGCAAGTCGGGGGCGCTGAGAAGGCGGTTTGACCGGGCAGGTGTTGATCTGGCGAAGATCAAGGGGGTCAAAGATCTGGTCAGATTGCCCACTCTTACGAAGGAAGACTTGATCCAGGAACAGAAGGCGCACCCCCCTTTCGGAGATTTCCTTGCGGTGCCACTAGATGAGATAGGGTGGGTTTTCGTGTCGCCGGGGCCCGTTTATGTCCCTCTACCGGATGTCGGTACCACTGCGCGGATATTTTCCATCCACGGCTTCGGCAAGGGCGATATCGTCCTCAATTCCTTTAGCTATCACCTCTCTGTAGCCGGCTTGCTGTTCGATCAAGCCCTGCGTTCGCTCGGCGTCACTGTTATTCCAGGAGGACCCGGAAACACGGAGCTGCAGCTCCAGGTCATGCGGGAATTGGGCGTCACGGGATATGTGGGCACCGGATCGTTCCTGATGATGCTTATGGACCAGGCAGACAAAGACGGCTACGACGTGAAGAAAGACCTCAGGTTGAAAAAGGCGTCTGTGACCGGAGAAATGCTTGCACCTGCGCTTGGACGTCGACTTGAGCAGGATTTTGGAATTGCCGTGAGGCAGTGCTACGGCCTGGCCGAAATAGGAACTGTCGGGTACGAGTGTTCTGCGCGCCAGGGTTTTCATGTTAATGGCGAATGGGTGGTAGTCGAGATCATAGACCCGGAGACAGGCGCGCAGATGGCTGCCGGGAAGGTCGGCGAGGTTGTCGTTACATGTTTCAGTACCCGTTTTCCTCTGGTACGTTTCAGGACCGGCGATCTCTCTTCATACATGGAGGAGCCCTGCGGCTGCGGGCTAACGTCGCCCAGGCTGAGAGGGGTGCTGGGGAGAATCGGACAGGCCGTAAAGGTGAGGGGATTATTCCTGCACCCTAAACAACTGGACGAAGCCGCGAAAAGGATATCCCGGATCAGCAGCGTTCAGGCCATTGTGAGCCGGGAAGGTGCGAGAGACGAGTTGAGAATTCTGGCCGTGTTAAAGGATGGTCGCCTCAATGAGGACGGGAGGAAAAAGGTGGAGGAAAAGCTGAAAGCGGGCATTAGGGAATTGTGCAAGCTTAAAGTGGATCAGGTCGACTTTGTCGATGTCCTTCCTTCCAACGCACCTCGCATCGACGACAGACGGCAATGGCGATAGAAAAGAACGACACTTTCCTCAAACTGTTGAGGAGAAATGCCCAGAGATCGGGGGCGGCTCGTGTTGCCTTACGTTACAAGACATTGGGTATCTGGAGGACCTATTCCTGGAGCGACTATTACCTATCGGTCAAGAGTTTCGGGCTGGGTCTGAAGGCGCTGGGCCTTGAAAAAGGCGATAGGGTAAGCATTATCGGCGATAACGCACCGCAGGCCTTTATCGGCGAACTAGGCGTCCAAGCCGTCGGAGGGGTCCCGGTCGGTCTCTACACCGATGCGACGTCCGAAGAACTGATCTATCTCACCGGTGATACCGAGTCGACTTTCGTCGTCGCGAACGATCAAGAGCAGGTGGACAAGTACCTTGAAATAAGCGACCAGCTGCCGTGGCTTAAAAGGATTATCTATTGGGATGCAAAAGGGCTCCAGCACTATGATAGCAAGATGTTGGTTGCTTTCCGCGATGTGGTCCGGCTTGGCGAAAAGTACGATCAAGATCATCCCGGACTCTTCGAAAGCTTGGTCGAAGAGAGCAGCGGCAATGATTTGGCGATGGTTCTTTACACCTCCGGCACAAAGAGCCTCCCGAAAGGAGTCTTGCTCAGCTACGACAATGTGCTGAGCGCCGTGGAAGCAGTCATGCAGATAGACCAATGGCAGGAGGATGGAAGGGTTTTTTCCCATCTGCCACTAGCCTGGGTTCCCGAGCAGATCTTTGGAGTGGCGGGCGCGCTCCTGTCGGGCTGCTCGGTCAGTTTCGCGGAGGGACCGGAGACAGTGAACGAGGACATCAGAGAGATAGGACCAACCCAAATTTTCTATGGAACGAGGTTATGGGAAGCGCTGACGTCAACCATGCAGATGCGCATAAGTGAGTCCACCTTTCTGAAGAGGCTGGTGTACAAGCTTTGTCTTCCGATCGGCTACCAGTGGGCGGACTTATCTATGGAGGGCAAAAAACCGGCTGGACGGCTTAAGTTCCTCTACCTCATCGCAGACCTGCTCCTTTTTAGGCACGTGCGGGATGATTTGGGTCTTTCCCACCTTCGGTTTGCCTGGACCTCAGGCTCCAGCCTCAGTCCTAGCTCATACAGACTACTAATCGCCCTCGGGATACCCCTGAGAAATCACTATGCATCGACTGAGGTTCCCGCAGTGTGTAACTCGGGTAACGAACTGAGGATTGAAACCGTGGGCCGCCCTGTCCCAGGCGTAGAAGTGAAAATCAGCGAGCAAGGCGAAATACTAGTCCGGGGCAGACCGGTATTCAAGGGGTATTACAAGAATGTCGAGGCTACCCGTGAAGCGATCAAAGACGGGTGGTTCCACACGGGTGATGCTGGCTTCATCGACCGGGATGGGCACTTGGTGTTTCTCGACAGACTGTCCGATGTAACGAGAATTGCGACGGGAGAAAAAGTAGCTCCCCAATATATAGAGAGCAGGCTTCGGTTCAGTCCTTACATCCGGGATTGCATCGTTATTGCCGACGCCACGAAACCTTTCGTGTTAGCGATAATCACGATCAATTTTGAGTCTGTAGGAAGATGGGCCGAGACCCACGCCATCCCGTACACAACCTTCACCGATCTATCGCAGAGAAGCGAGGTTCTGGACATCATCCGAGCCGATGTCGTTGGCGTGAACAAGATACTTCCAAAGAACACAGGCATAAAGAAGTTTGTGGTCCTACACAAGGAATTCGATGCGGACGAGGCTGAGTTGACGCGCACGAGAAAGCTGAAAAGGGCCTCCATCAGAAGCTCATACGAAAACTTGATAGCCGCAATGTACAACGGGAGTGATCAAATTTCGGTCGAAGCCCAGGTCAAGTACAAGGACGGTCGCGCAGGCAAGGTCGTAACCACGCTCAAGATCCAGGACACGCAGCAGGAGGGGTAACAGGGATGGACATGCTCAGCACGGTAATTATCTCCGGCGTAATGACCGGCCTTATCTATGCACTTATTGCGCTGGGGTTTGTCCTGATCTTCAAGGCGTCTCATGTCTTCAACCTCGCCCAGGGGGAGTTTCTCCTCTTCGGCGCCTGTATCGGCTGGGCCTTCGCGTCGCTGCTCCATCTGAATATTTGGATCGCGTTAGCCCTTACCGTCCTGTGTTCCGGCGCCCTGGGGTTTCTTATCGAGTATGCGCTGATCCAACCCCTTATAGGTCAGCCGCACGCCGCCAGTATCATGCTCACACTCGCCCTCGGGATGGCTTTAAAGGGAATATTGATCGGTATATGGTGGGCGCCGCCCTACGACTATCCACGAACGCGTCTCCTGGAGTTCAATCTACCGCCACAGTTGATGGTCTCTGCTTCGATGATGGAGGCCTCCATCATCGCTTTAGTGCTCATCGTCATCTTCCTTCTCTTTTTCAATTTCACGCGGATAGGCCTATCCATGCGGGCGGTTGCCGACGATCATCAGGTAGCACAGTCCCTGGGCATAAACGTGAGGAGAATCTATGCGCTGACCTGGATCATCGCCGCAATCGTTGCCGGAATTGGCGGCCTGCTTCTCGGAAGGGTGCTTACCGTCAGCGCAGAACTTTCCGCACTGGGCTTTCTCGTTCTCCCCGTCGCCCTGTTAGGCGGGCTTGAGTCCATCCTCGGCTGCATCGTTGCGGGAATCATCATCGGAATCGCCGAAAACGCGGCAGCCATTTACCTGGCCCCATTGTTACCCCGTAGCGGCGGCCTGGGAGTTGTTTTCCCCTACCTTATCATGCTCCTCATCCTTTTCATCAGGCCGGAAGGCCTTTTCGGACTCAAGAGGATCGAGAGGATCTAAACCCAGAGAAAAATGAGGAAGGAAAAATGTGTCCGTGCCTGGTATTTTGTCGTGCCGATGCTACGCTGTTGCGGCTTCGTCGCCGAGACCAGGGTACTCGTGCTGGAAGAAGTTCAGGTGCTGGTAAGTCTTGGTAACGGTGTTTCTCGGGACATTGCCAACCGGACACATTACGTGTTACAGAACCGGACAAGTAATTTACTACCGACATTGGACAAGGCTCTCTCACTCTTGACAGTCTTGACAGCGGGCAGAAAAGTACGTAAATTGAAAATAACTCCACCATTTGGTTGGTGGATACTTGACACCGCCCGATAATACCGCCCGGTAACCTTGACAATGTGTCATTTTACGACAAGCTCAACGAACCGCTCTGGGAGATTGGGTTCAACCACAGGACGGGCCCCATGCGCTGCCGCTAGGAGTCAGCCAAACCAAGGAGTTACAAGTCGGTGGCATCGAGCGCGTACTTTCGGATGCGCGTTGATTCGATTCATCTTCGTGGATAGCAGGTAGGAATCAACAGTGATGAAACCAAAAGCGACGAACCAGCGTAAGAAGTCCGGAACCCAACGGCAGAAGATCATTCGCGTAGCGGCTCGAATCATGGGTCAGAAGGGATATGCGGGAACGTCGATGCAGGAGATCGCGGATGCCGTCGGCATCCACAAAACCACGATTTTTCACTACTTCAAGGACAAGCAAGAGCTCTTACTGGCATGCATGCGTTTTCCAACCGCTGCCATGGCTGAGAGTATCAGGGAGATTCTGGACGACGAGAGCCTTTCTCCGGGGGAGTGTCTGCGCAAGGCAATCCTGAGCCACATCCTCTTCCTGGTGAATAACATGAACGCCAACATCATCTATAGCAACGATTTAAGGTCGCTCTCTTCGAAGCATAGGAGTCTCTACATCGCATCACGAAAAGCTTACGGAGCGCACATTGTGGACTTGGTTAAGCGAGTTCAAGCGGCTCCTGGCGGCCTTTTCCAGGGACTGGACTCTAAGGTAGTGGCCTTCGCAATTTTGGGAATGTGCAATTGGTTGGGGAGGTGGTACCAGCCTCGAGGCAGGCTGGGTCCGGACGAAATCGCAGACGTATTTTGGCGGATGTTCGTTTGCGGCGACCGCGAGGACTTGAAATCGGCCATTGCGTCCAAAAGGCAGTCTAGAAGCAGAGACGTAGGAGACTCAACTCTCGAAGCTAACTAGAGCGAGATTGATGGTTAGGGTTACGTTGGTCCAGTACTGCATGACACCGAAAGCCTTTCATAACCACACGAATGAACTACATTGATGCACCGAAGGCGACGAATTTTGCTGCTGCGGCGAGACCGTCCAGCATGGGCGAGTTTGTTTTTCTAAATGGCGTAAGCCACAACTAGACGAGGTATCGATGAACACGAAGGACGTAAAGCAAGTGGGGATAGTCGGTTGCGGGAGCATGGGGCCCACGATAGGGGCGGCGATTGCCGCGAAATATCGCGTTGTTGTTACCGAAGTAAACGAAGGCGCGGCGGAGGCCGGCCTTCGGCGAATATTGGCCTGTTTCCCGGCGTTGATTCGGAAAGGTACGATGACCGAAGTCGAAAGAGAACTTGCTTTCTCGCGAGTGAAGATGACAACAGACTTGTCCGGTCTCAAGGATTGTCAGTTGATCATTGATGCGACGCCTGATTCACTGGAGATTAAGTCATCGGTTCTTCAGAAACTTAACGCAATCTGCTCTCCGGGCACGGTGTTTGCGACGACTTCCTCGCTGATGTCGGTCACGGCGCTAGCGGCGGCATCGGGACGTCCTGACCGTTTTATCGGAACGCACTTCTGCAATCCGGCACACATCATGGCTTTGGTCGAGGTGGCGCCAGCCATCCAGACCGATCGCCAAACGATCGACTTCATGTTGTCGTTCCTGAAGGAACTAGGGAAGACGGCCGTATTGACGAAGGATTCGCCCGGCCTGATTGTGAACTATGTTTTCTTTCCGTTCTTGGTACGTGCCATCGAGGCGCTCGAAGCAGGGCTTGGCACGGTCGAGGACATCGACAACGCCATCAAGCTCGGCTTGGGGCACCGCATGGGGCCATTCGAGCTAATGGACCTTTTTGGCATGCAGAGTAACGTGACCGCGTTCAGGACGCTCTTCGAGCAACTTAATGACAAGCGATACGCGCCGCCACCGATTCTGCTCAAGATGGTGGAGGCTGGTTATCTGGGCAAACATTCGGGCAAAGGCTGGTACAGCTACGACGAGAATGGTAAGAAATTAGGGCCGACGGTTTAAGGACAGGAGCTATAAGTCATGGCAGAAGAGAACGTGATCATTGTTGAAAACAAGGATGGAATCAGGCTGATAACCTTGAATCGTCCCCGTGCGTTGAACGCACTGAATTGGCAGGTGATGACCGAGCTTGGCAAGATTGTCCAAGATGCTCAATCGGATGCGACTGTAAGAGTGATGGTGCTCACTGGGGCGGGCAAGGCGTTTGCGGCCGGAGCGGACATAATCGAAATGGTGGGCAAGGATGGGAAAGGGATGGGCAAGATTGCGCATCACTATCACGGAACTATCCGAAAGATCTACCATTCGGTCAAACCCATCATCGCCGCAATCAACGGGTTTGCTCTGGGTGGGGGCCTGGAAATTGCCATGGCGTCTCACATTCGAATTATCGCGGATACCGCTGCGGTAGGACTGCCGGAAGTTGGGCTGGGCGCCGTTCCTGGCGCCGGGGGTACCCAGTTTCTACCGCGGCTTATAGGCCGCGGAGCGGCACTCTATTACCTACTCACCGGCGAAAACATCCGTGCGGCGGACGCGCTGCGCCTGGGCCTTGTACAGAAGGTCGTGCCATTGGACGAGTTGATGGTCACCGCGATGGCGATAGCGAAGGTCATTACGCAAAAAGGATCCATTGCCGCATCACTGATCATAGAGGGTGTTGACCGGGGCGAGGGTTTGGAGATCGACAAGGCATTTGCGATTGAAGAAGACCTCCAGCGCCGAGTGGGCGATACGGAGGATTTTCAAGAGGCCACTAAAGCCTTTTCGGAGAAGCGGCCTATCACATTCAATGGTCGATGAATCATTTGACCGGTCCAATACGCGTGGCACGACGGGACGGATCCCCTTGCTTCAAAGGGTTCCGGTTCGGAACTTGTGACAATTACAACCAGAGGCCAAGATGAAATTCGAAGACATCCTGTACACGAAGGAATCTGGCGTTGCTCGAATCACGATCAATCGCCCTCACGCATTTAACGCGTTCACAACGCAAACCATGAAGGAAATGGTCGGCGCCCTCGAGGATGCGGCACTGGATGAGGACGTGCGCGTCGTCGTCTTGCGGGGGGCGGGCGACAAGGCTTTTTGCACCGGCGGCGACGTCAACGAGTCCAAGAACGGCGGATACAACAGGGACATGGATTACTGGCATACAAGAGTTCACCATATGCTCAGAGAGATCTCGAAGCCGGTCATTGCGGCAGTCAACGGATGGGCGATTGGCGGGGGGCACATTCTTCACGTCATTTGCGACATTTCCATAGCGGCTGATACCGCGAAGTTTGGCCAGGCGGGCCCCAGGGTCGGTAGCTTCGATGCCGGATTCGGCGCCGCATATCTAGCACGGGTCGTTGGTGAGAAGCGGGCGAGAGAAATCTGGTTCTTTTGCCGCCAGTACACGGCGCAGCAGGCCCTTGAGATGGGCCTGGTCAACAAGGTGGTTCCGCTGGCCGACCTCGACCGCGAGGTTGACGCATGGTGCGCCGAAATCAAGGAGCTGGGCCCCTACGCATTGAAATTCTTGAAGCATGCGTTCAATGCGGATACCGATCACATTTCGGGATTCGAGACCTTGTCGATGGCGGCAGTCCGACTCTATTGGGAATCGGATGAAGCCAAGCATTACAAGAACAAGTTCATAGCCGGGAAAAAGGCGCGCAAGAGCACTTAGCATGCCTCAATGCGATGGCATTGCCGGTTGCAGAAGTCTGACCGAATCGCGGCACCACAATACGTGGCTGTAGTTGTTCTGCGCGCGGCACCAATCCCAGTGGCTAGACGAGAGCTAATATGAACCTTGCGATACAGACCAGAAGCGATGGGTGGTACATCGGTGGGGAGCAAAAGCTTGCGCTCAGGGTTGAAGCGATCGAGTCGTATCGCCGCAATGGTTATTGGGCGAACAAGACCCTGGGAAACTTGGTAGAGGAAGCCGCCAGAAAATGGCCAGCGAGAATCGCACTGGTATCGAAGGAACGTCGGCTATCATTCCTCGAACTTGACCAGTTGAGCACGCGGCTGGCGCTGGGTTTCCTGGAAATCGGTTTGAGACCTGCCGACGTGGTGGCTGTTCAACTGCCGAACTCCATCGAGCATGTTCTGACCATTTTCGCTTTGGCGAAAATCGGGGCGGTCTGCAACGTCATCGTTCCCATGATGCGAGAGAAAGAGGTCTCCCACATCCTGAATCATTGCAAGTCAAGGTACATCATCATTCCACGCGAGAATTCCGGCTACAACTACCTTGATATGGTCCGGAAGATTTCAGGATCTATCCCGTCTCTTCAGGCCATCATCGTTCTGGGCGACACGAATTCTTCGGAGGGCGTCATAAGTTTCAATGGTCTCTTGAACGGCGCCTTAAAAAAGGACTACGCGCCCGATCACCTGCGTGCCTTCAGTCCAAGTCCGGACGCGGTCTCCCTGGTGGGATTCACTTCTGGCACGACTGCCCAACCCAAAGCCTACCTTCACACCCACAACACCGAACACTTCAACAGTTACTGCTGCCTGCTGGCTGATTCGCTGCCGTTTCTGGGAAAGCCTAGCGTCAACCTTGCCCTGCCTGGTTTCGCGTGGATGTATGGAAGGTTTTGTAACTTGTTGGTCGGAGTCATCGGTGGCGCCACGACCGTGATCGTGGATCGGATGGACCCGGACACGATCTTGGCTGCACTGAAAGCAGAGCACCCCACGCACATCCACGCTGCGCCGGTCGTATACCGGTCGATTGTCGAAGGTCTGTTGACCCTTGATGAAGAGGTAAGGTCAAGCCTCGCGGTTCTCAACTATGCGGGGAGCACGATCCCGCATGGGCTTGCGAGCCAGCTGAGGGGGATATGTGACTTGGTGACCTGCTACGGCTTGAGCGAAGTGTCCCCCGTATGCAGTACGAGCATCATGGATGCGCCGGAGGCGCAGATGTATGCGTCGGGGCGGCCCTCCTGGGGCAACAAGGTTGCGATCATCGACGAGAAAGGCGCTCCTGTTGGCCCGGGAGAACGGGGCGAAATCGCCATGAAAGGCCCGGGGCTCTTCCTGGGTTACCTGGGGCAACCCGACGAAACAGCAAAGGCGTTCTTGGAAAATGGTTTTTTCAAGACGGGCGACTCGGGCTTTTTCGACGACGCGCTCTACCTGAATATAACCGGACGAACCAAGGATGTCATTGACCGCGGCGGTATCAAATTCAGCGCGCGCGAAGTGGAGGAGTTGATCCTGGGTAATCCTAAGGTGAAGGATGTGGCAGTCGTGGGCGCGCCCGATAAGCGCCTTGGCGAGAAGGCATGTGCGTTCGTCGTGATGCGCGACGATGCAACTATCACTTTGGAAGAACTTACCGCCTATCTAAGGCAAAAGGGTATCGCTACCCAGAAGTTGCCCGAGCGCTTGGAGAAGGTAGACGAGCTTCCTTACACTCCTACCGGCAAGCTGAAAAAGTTTCTGCTTAGGGACCGAATCGCCAAGATCATCAGTGATGAAGAAGGGTGGACGTGATTTTCGACCGAGGTGGCGGCGGCTGCCAGCCAGCCAAATCGGCGCGCTTCGGGTCTGCACCTCGAACCGCGGCGAATTGTTTTCGGTGATGGCCTTCTCGCAGTTGACATGGCGCGAATCCTTGCGCGTCGTCGAGGTTTGCCTGACGGCGAATCAGGCCAAGCTGTTGCACCTAGGTTTGAGCGCAATGCTCGCGCGTTCGACGCTGGCGGATGCATTGAACGCTCGGCGCTGGCTCATCTATCATGCTCCTGCCATGCGCCTGATAGGTGTCTCAAAGTCATCGACACATTCCGGAGGCTGCAATGACTAATGTTCCTATCCTGGTGGGGGATATCCTCCGTAGGAATGCGCGTCATTTCCCCAAAAAGTCTGCCATTTTCTGTAGTGGAATTGACGTCAGTTGGGAGGAACTCGACAGTTCCAGTAACAAATTGGCAAATGCACTACGCGCCAGTGAGATGGTGAAAGGCGACAGGCTGGTCATAATGGCGAACAACTCGACCAAATGGGTGCAGAGTTATTTTGCGAGCTCAAAAGCCGGCACGGCTTCGGTCATAGTTCCTACCATCTTACCTAGCAACGAGAAGATTGCGATTCTTAAGGCAACAAGGCCGAAAGCGATATTATTTGATCATGAGCAGCACAGCTTCATATCGTCGTTAAATCAGGATTTCGCGGGAACCAAATACATATCCTTTAGCAATGATCCGCCAAGGGGCTGTATATCGTTTGACAATATCCTGGCCAGCTATCCTGATAACGACCCTCAAACTGACCTGTCCAACTTTGACATCTGCGATATTCTTTTCACTACCGGAACGACAGGCTTTCCGAAAGGCCCTGTTTTCACCCACCAAGCAGTTATTTGGAAGGCAATAAGTAGCGCCTTGACTTACAACCACAGTAGGGAGTCAGTCTGTCTGGCTACTGGGCCTCTGTTCCATGCGGGAGCACTTTCGACCAGCCTTCTCCCCACGGCATTTGTCGCAGGATCCATGATCGTGTTGGATAAGTTCGATGCGAAATTGATACTGAGCACTATAGAAGCAAGGCGAGTTACGCATACGGCGGTAATAGCTGCGACAGTTCCTCGCATTCTGAAGGAACTTAGCGCAAACAGCTATAAGTTGGAGTCCGTGAAAACCTTGATAATTGCTGGGGGCGGAATTAGCAGAAATAACCTGGAAATCTTGATGGGGTTTTTTGGTAACGCTGAAGTCAAATACACCTATGGTACGACAGAGGGTTTAGTTTCCTGTTTGAATGTTAAGGAGGGTGGAAAAGAGGGACCTGTTGGCAAAGAGGCAGTGAACAGTCAAAGTAGCGTCGTGTACGGTAACGAATTCAAGATTATTGATGACGAAGGCACCGAGGTCCCCATGGGTGCCGTAGGCGAATTGGTTTTCAGGAGTCCAGGGATGCCTTCAATGTATTGGGGACAGAAAGACAATCAAGATCTGTTTGTGGATGGATGGATTCGTACGGGGGATCTTTGCAAGGTAGATCAATGGGGTTTCCTGCGCTTCGTTGATAGATTGAAGGAAATTATAAAGAGTGGCGGAGAGAACATCTACAGCCCTGAAATCGAAGACGTCTTGTATACACATCCGGCTATTTTGGAGGCTGCAGTCATCGGTGTGCCAGACGAGGATTGGGGGGAAGCGGTTAAGGCAATTGTTAAACTAAGAGAGGGGGTCGTTGTTTCAGCAGAAGAGGTAATCGAGTATTGTAAAAATAGATTGGCGAAATACCGGGCCCCAAAGTCTGTTGAATTTGTAACCGAATTTCCGAGAAGCCCGGTGGGTAAGATTCTCAAAAAACAGCTGAAAGGTACTTATATAAGGAGAAAGCAAGATGCGCAGCCATGATTTGAGGGGATGGATACAGCAATTACAAGATGAGAAGGAAATAAAAATAGTAGAAGCAGAAGTAAGCCTTGACGAAATAGCTGTCATTTGCCGGAGGTGCTACGACATTAAAGGGGGAGGGCCCGCTCTATTATTCAAGAACATCACCGGCTTTAAAGAAGGGACATTCCAGAAGCTTTTTACAGGAGGGTTAAGTTCCTTCAAAAGGATTGCCCTCATGCTGGGTTTGCCCAAAGAGACACCCTATTTGAAGCTTGTGGAAGAGGTCACAGAAAGGCTCGGCCATCCAATTAAACCGGTTGTTGTTTCAGAGGGGAAGGTAAAGCAGAACATTATTAGATCTAATTTCAAACTAAGTGAAATTCCTGTTCCTAAATGGCATCCGTTGGATGGGGGTCCATATATAAACACCTTGTGCGGGGTCGTAACAAGGGATCCGGAAGACGGGGAATTGAATGTGGGTCTTTATCGAGGCCAGGTCCTTGACGATGAAAATATAGGTGTCCTTATGACAGGGACATCGCATTGGGGGATAGCCTACAAAAAATACCAGAGATTGAAAAAGGATATGCCAGTAGCGGTGGCATACGGATGGGATCCGGTTATGGGTTGTGTTGCGTGTGCACCTGTGTCATCCCCCGAATATGATGTAATGGGGGGCCTTATAAAAAAGCCTGTGTCTTTGATTAAATGCGAAACCTCGGATCTTTTGGTTCCTGCGGATGCGGAGATTGTTATTGAAGGGCATATATCAATAGATCCCTCCACGTATCGAGTGGAAGGTCCTTTTGGGGAATATACAGGTTACTACGGAGAAGCACGGTTGCGACCAGTGATTAAAATCGATTGTATAACGCACAGGAACGATCCCATCTTCAGAGGAACTCTTGAAGGAATGAAGCCGGGGATGAGGAATGAAGACAGTTATATGTATGCAGTTACCCTCTCCGGAGTGACAAAACGGATACTCGATTCGCAGGGAGTTCCGGGCGTTCTGGAGGTATTCGCGTCAACTGTCACCTATGTGAAAATACGCAAATTTTATCGCGGACATGCACAGCAGGTCGCGGCGGCACTCTGGGGAAACGGGAGTGCGCAGTATCTGCATAAGGTGGTAGTTGTGGTGGACGAAGACATCGATATACATAACCTGCGTGCGCTGGATTGGGCCATGGCTAACCGGTTCAATCCCGAAGAGGACGATCTGGTTGTATTTCCGGGAAGCGTGGGCGGCATCCTGGATCCTTCAATTCGAATCGAAAACAGGGATGAAATGAGATATGGAGCCGGGAAATGGGCCAGGATGTTACTAGATCTGACAATAAGCGACCTGGATCATCTGAAACGTCCAGAATGGAACAATGAGAGTTACCCCCCGGATGCCTTGGTTCAGGACGAGGCGACCGTGAAGCTGGTTGAAAAACGCTGGCCAGAGTATGGAATATAAACGCGGAGAGGAAGGCTGGGTGAGATCGTGCGCGCGACGGGAGCGAAAGTCGACTGATGTGTGAGGAAATTACGTGCAAACGGCAGAGCAGTAATAGTGCCCTCCGCAAAAAAACCGGCTCACCAAGGCCGGTGTGATCTGCTTTCGATATATCGAGCCGTTTCTTCCTGAAAGACGGCCTCAAGCGGGTGGGGGCCGGCCTGAACCATCACTACCGTAGCGGAGTCCTCATGTTGAAGCTGACCGATACACAACGCGAACTCATCGAGAGTGTTCGGCGCGTGACTGCAAAGGAGGTCGCGCCGATTGCCCGCGAGATGGACGAATCGGAGCAATTTCCTTCCAGGCTGGTTTCCATTTTTGGCGAGATGGGGCTAATGCAGGGCCTTATCCCGGAAGAATATGGCGGGCCGGGCCTGGACCTGACGACGCTGTGCCTGTTGAGCGAGGAGGTCGCTAAAGTCTCCGTGGCCTGTTCTACATTGGTGGGGCTCAACACGATGGCAGCGCTACCAATACTGCACATCGGCACTGAGGCGCAAAAAGAACGTTGGCTGCGGCTGTTCGCATTGGGGAAGACACCCACCGCCGTGGCCGTCACCGAGCCGCATGCGGGCTCGGACGTCGCGGCGATCCGCACCTACGCGGTGCGCGATGGGGATGATTATGTGATCAATGGGCAGAAGTGCTACATCACCATGGGCTCGATTGCCCATTATGTGATGCTGTTTGCCAAGACCGGCGATTTGGCGCGACGCGGTGTTGACAATATCAGCGCGTTCATCGTTGACACGAAGACGCCGGGCTTTCGCCTTGGCCGCGACGAGCGCTGCATGGGCATTCGCGCAACGCCTCACAGTGAACTTTACTTCGACGACATGCATGTGCCGGTGGAGAACCGGATCGGCGAGGAGGGCAAGGGATTTATCGCGGCGATGGCTGCCTTCGACCGGAATCGCCCGCTAATCGCCGCCCACGCCGTCGGTGTGGCGCGCGGCGCCTTCGATGTCGCGCTGGCGTACGCGAAGGAGCGCAGAGCCTTCGGCCGCCCGATCGGGGAATTTCAGGCGATCCAGCACATGCTGGCGGACATGGTAATGCAGATCGAGGCAGCCTCTGCGCTGCTCTATCAGTGCACTCAGATGATCGATGATGGCGAGGCGGATCAAGCCATGGTCACTGGTTTCGCATCCATGGCGAAGTGCGTTGCGACCGACATGGCGATGAAGGTGACCACCGACGCGGTGCAGATTCTGGGCGGTGCGGGATTTACGCGCGAGTACCCGGTCGAGCGGATGATGCGCGACGCCAAGGCGCTGCAAATATTGGAAGGTACGAACCAGATCCAGCGGAACATTATTGCCAAGCGGACGCTGGGCCTTCGTTGACGCTTCGCGCCAAAATCCTGCGGGATCTGAGCACATTTTCAACCTCTAACCGGCTTCAGCGACCGATCAAAATGTCTGAAAGACCCAAAGTCGGGTGAAACTAAATTTTAAGGAGAGGGACGAAAAATGAGCCTGCCATTAGTGGTGGCAATCACCGGCGCGTCAGGAGTGATCTACGGCGTCGAAATGCTGCGTGCGCTGAAGACACTGGGACAGGAAACGCACCTGATCCTTAGCGAAGCCGCCGGCATGAACCTCGCCATCGAGACCGATTGCGACCTCGATTACGTCAAAGGCCTGGCGAACGTGGTCTACAAGAACAAGGACGTTGGCGCGGCCGTTGCCAGCGGCTCGTTCCGCACACGCGGGATGATCGTCGCGCCGTGCTCGGTGAAAACGCTCTCGGCCGTCGCCAATTCGTTCAACCACAATCTGATCGTGCGGGCGGCCGACGTGACGATCAAGGAGCGCAGGCCGCTGGTGCTGATGGTGCGCGAGACCCCTTTGCACAAGGGACACCTCGATCTCATGACGCGGGCAGCCGATTGCGGTGCGGTAATCCTGCCGCCGATGCCGGCTTTCTATCACAAGCCCGTATCGATCATGGATATCATCCACCAGAGCATCGGCAAAGCGCTCGACCAGGTCGGGATCGAGCACAACCTGTTCAAGCGCTGGGCTGGACACGGCAGCAAAGAGCAAGGCAAGGAGTCGCTGCGCGTCGTCGAATGAGTCAGCACCAGGCTGCGGCGAGGAGCGGCGCGCGTGGAGGGTTATTTTGCAGGACGGGAAGCGGCGCAGTTGACGGTGGATGGATAAATCGGTATTGTGGTACCACAATACCGATTAACTTCAGAAACGGAGACGATCCGGCATGGATTTTCAGCGCCAGACCAATCGGCGGCTATACGAAGAACACGTCGCGACCCTGCAACTGCTCGCCCGCATCGAGCGCGTGTTCACCGGGCGTGCCGGCGCCTATCCGCCGGCGGCGGGCGATCCGGCATGGCCGGCGTTCGGGCGCTCGCTGCTCACTGCGATCGAGGTCGAGGTCGCGCGCCATTTCGAATTCGAGGAGCGCGACCTGTTCCCGCGGCTGGAGCAAGCGGGGGACGGGGATCTGGCGGCGTTGCTCAACGAGGAGCACGTCACCATCCGCGCCGTGGCGGAGCCGCTCGCCGGCCTGCTGCGCCAGGCGCTCGGCGAAGAATTGCAGCCGCAGCAATGGCAGGCCATGAAAACCCTGGCGCTGGAATTCAGCGAGCGCCTGGCCTCGCATGCGCAGAAGGAAGACGGCGCCCTGCTGCCCGTGCTCGAGAGCCTGCTCGACGAGGACACGGACCGCGCGCTGTTCGGCGCCTACGCGGCAGGCTGAGTGTTTTTCAGGGCACGCGCGGGTAGAGCCGCGCGTGCCCTCCCGTATCGGACCGCGGCAAATGGGCCTTTGCTGCGCATAGACGGAAAAGGAGAATGAAATGGCAGAGCGTGCACAGGCAGGTCCCCTTTCCGGCGTAAAGCTGCGGCCCCTGACAGCCCAGGATCTGGATACGGTGGTCGAGATCGACGCCCAGATCACCGGGCGCTCGCGCCGCGTCTATTTCGAACGCCGCCTGAACGCGGCTTTGCGCGCGCCGGCGCTGCATACGCAATTCGCGGCGGAGGAGGGCGGCGTGCTCGAAGGCTACGTGCTCGCGCGCCGGCTGCAGGGCGAATTCGGCAGCGTCGAGCCGGCGTTGCGGCTGGAGGTGATCAGCGTGCGGCCCGGGGAGCAGGGACACGGCTACGGCGACGCCCTGCTGGGCGCGCTCGAGACCGACGCGCGCAAGCGCGGGGTTTTCCAGCTGCGCACGCAGGCGGGCTGGAAAGACCACGCCATGCTGAGCTTTCTTGACCACGCCGGCTTCCATCTGGGCGGAAACCAGGTGATCGACTGTGAAATCCACTCGGGACGCATCGGCGCTGGCGAAGAGGCAAGGGTGGTGGCGCCGGAGCACCACCACCTGAGCGACGAGATCGACCTGAGCGCGCCCCAGGCCAACGATTTCGAGGCGCTCGCGCGCGACCGCGTCGACGTGCGTACGCTCGATCGCGCCGACCTGGAGGAGATCGTGCGCATCGACCGGCGCATCATGGGCCGCGACCGCAGCGACTACATCGGCCGCGTGGTGGATGAGGCGCTGCAGGACTCGGCGATTCGTGTTTCGCTGGTGGCGCACCAGGACGGTTCGGCCACCGGTTACGTCATGGCCAGCGTCGACTTCGGCGATTTCGGCCGCACCGAGCCGGTGGCGGTGATCGACACCATAGGCGTCGATCCTGGCTTCACCGGCACGGGCATCGGCACTGCGCTGTTGTCGCAGTTGTTCGTCAACCTGGAGGCGCTGCGCGTCGAGCGCGTCGCGACCGTGGTCGCGCGCGATAACTTCGGCCTGCTCGAGTTCTTCTACCGCGCCGGCTTCGGGCCGAGCCAGAGGCTGGGGTTCCTGAAACGGCTTGCCTGACCCAAGGGTGTCGTCGCAGCGGGCTTGCGCGCGAATATAAGCTCAAGCTACGTAGAAAGCGATCGCAATGAAATGCGCCGCGCTGCCCCCCAGGACGAACAAATGCCACACCCCGTGAAAGTGGCGCACGCGCTCATCGAACAGATAAAACACGATACCGCCGCTATAGAGCAGGCCGCCGGCGAGCAGCCAGGCTAGACCGGGTGCCCCCAGCCCCGCGGCGAGCGGGCCGAACGCGGCCACGCCCATCCAGCCCATGACGACATAGATCAGGATCGACAGGCGGCGCGCGCCCTTGCCGAACACGAATTCCTGCGCGATGCCGAAGGCCGCCAGTCCCCAGGCCAGCCCGAACAGGGACCAGCCCCATGGCCCGCGCAAGGTCACCAGCGCGAACGGCGTATAGGTTCCGGCGATGAGCAGGTAGATGGAGCAGTGATCGAGCTTGCGCAGGATCGGCTTGGCGCGTCCGCGCGCGCTGTGGTAGAGCGTCGAAGCCCCGTAGAGCAGGAACAGGGCCGCACCGTAGATGGCGCAAGCGACGATTTTCCAGCCGTCGCCGCTGCGTGCGGCGACGACGATCAGCGCCGGTGCGCCGACAGCCGCAAACAGCGTGCCGGCGAGGTGGGTAAAGCTGTTTAGGCGCTCTCCGTAATACATGGCTTGTCCGGAGTACCGGAGACGGGCGCGGCGGCCCCGCCGCCGGGAAACTCAGCCGTGCATGCTGTGGTATTTCGCCAACAGCTCTTCCTTGCTTTCGCGAAAGTCCGGGTTGGGGACGATGCAGTCGGCAGGGCACACCAGCATGCATTGCGGCTCGTCATGGGCGCCTACGCACTCGGTGCACAGCGCCGGATCGATGACATACGGGGTGCCGGCCGTAATCGCCTTGTTCGGGCAGGATTCGACGCATGCGTCGCAGTCGGTGCAGTCGTCGTTTATTAACAGAGCCATTCAAATCTCCTTCGTTTATTGAAATGTGCGCGATGCCGCGGCCGGCATCCCGGTTTAACGGGCGGTTCAGGCTGCGGCGCGTTGCTGCAGTTCGCGCAGCTTGCCATGTCTGAACGCGCCCCACAAGGCCGCGCCTATCGCCCCGGCGCAAATCGAGTCGGGGTGGTTGACCACGGTCAGCCCGGTAATCTTCTCGTTGACCAGTTCCTCCTGTACCGCCAGCAGCAGGCCGGCGTCGAGGGCGAGGCCGCCGGTGAGCAGCACTGTGTCTTTCATGATGCCTGTCACCTTGAGCAGCTTCACCAGGCGCGAGGCCATCGAGAGATGGATGCCTTTGAGAATATCGGGCGTGGGAATGCCGCGCGAAACCATGTTGATCACATCGGTTTCCGCCAGCACGGCGCAGATCGAGCTGATCTTCTCCGGCGTTTGCGCCGACTTGGACAGCGGCCCGATTTCCTCGACGGCCACGCCGAGGTAGCGCGCAATGTTTTCCAGGAACTGGCCGGAACCCGAGGCGCACTGGCTGGTCATTTTGTAGGCCAGCACTTTGCCGCGCTCGTCGACGTAGATGGCGCGCCCGTTGAGTGCGCCGATGTCGACCACGCCGCGTGCCTCCGGGTTGAGAAAAATGGCGCCGCGCGCGTGCGTGGTCATGGAATAGAAGTGCCCGGTGGCGAATTTGACGTTCTCGCCTTCGCCGGTGGTGGCGACGTAATCGACATCGGCAGGTTTGAGCCCCGCCTCCTCCAGCACCTCGTCGTAACCCGCTTTCGCGAGCTGCATGTTGTCGCGCTTGCGGATGCGTTCCACGCGCCGCGCGAGCCACTCGGTCTTGTCGCCTTCTGTCCTGAACAGCGCCGTCTTGACGACGCCCGAGCCGATATCTATGCCGACGGAAATGGTCATGTTCTGTTCTCCACGGATTTGCCTTCCTCGACCACCGCGCGCCAGGCGAAAGTCGCGCCGCCTAGCGCGCCGGTATAGATCGAATCGGGATCGATATTGAGCTTCAATTCGCCGTAGTTCTCGTTTACCAGTTCCTTCAGCGATTTCACCGCCGCCTCGTTCTTGGCCACACCGCCGGTGAACGTGAACTCGTCGCGCACGCCGCCCGAGCGCGCGAGGATGGACATCGCGCGCAGGATGATCGCGCGGTGCAGCCCGAGCATGATGTCCTCGCGCTTTTCGCCGAGCGACAGGCGGTCGCGCAGTTCGGCGCCCGCGAACACGGTGCAGGTCGAGTTGATGCGCACGTTCTTGGTCGCCTTCATCGCCAGCGGCCCGAGCTCGTGCAGGCCCATGTTCATTTCGTCGGCGATGTAGCCGAGGTAGCGCCCGCAGCCCGCGGCGCAGCGGTCGTTCATCTGGAAGCTCTCGACGATGCCGTGCTTGTCCACCTGGATCGCCTTGGTGTCCTGGCCGCCGATGTCGAGCACGGTGGCCGTCTTCGGATACATCACATGCGCGCCCAGGCCGTGGCAGAGAATTTCCGAGCGGATATGCTCTTTGGAGAAGGGCAGGCGCGCGCGGCCGTAGCCGGTGCCGATGACGTAGCTTTCCTCGAGTACGGTATCGAGCACGCCCTGGATCGGCGCGCGGATCGCGTCGGCGCGGCCGGCGGTCTCCGGCATGCCCTTGAAGGTGCGCTCGAGCGCGCGCATCAGGTTGGTGGTCATGGCGTCGGCGTAGACGCGGTTCTCCACTTCGATGATCGAGCGGTCGAAGACATTGAGCACCATGTCGTAGCGTATGCCCATCTCCTTGGCAACGGTTTCGCCGATGGCGAGATAGCGGCTGCCGGCGATGTCGCGGAAAAAATCCGATTTGCGCTTGGCGCCCGGCGCGAACAGCTCCGGCGCCTCCGCCTGCAGGCGCTTGAACACCTCGATCAGCGCTTGCGTGACCGCCGCAGCATTGTCGCCGAAGCGCGTGCCTTCGGCGTTGCGCCGGCAGGTGGCTTCCAGGTCGGCGAGCTGCTCCAGGAACTGCTCCAGGCGGAAGTCGCGCTCCAGGTGGCCGAGAAAATCCTCAAGCTTGCCGTTGAGCGCGTGCGATTTCGTCAGCGCATTGCGGAACAGGTGAAAGCGCGCATTGACCAGCGCCTCCTGCTTGGCGATCGCGGCCGCGGTGTCGTAGTTGGAGCGCGAGTTGGTGATGCCGCGCCCGAGGATGTTGCGGTCCTCGTCGATCACCACCGCTTTGGTGGTGGTCGAGCCGAGGTCGATACCGATGAAGCAGCGCATAGTGATTTCCTCGATGCCTGATTTCTAGTGAACCGCCGCGGCGGCGGTGCGTTTCTGCTTGATCATCTGGAAATAGCTCTCCAGCCGGTTCTTGATGTTGGCTGCGGAGAAATAACGCGGATCCACCAGATCGGACTCGATGAACGCGGCCGGCTTGCCGGTGCGCTTTTCCACTTCGCGCAGAATCAGCAACTGCCCGGCGGAAAAGCTGTTGCAGCTCTTGATCGAATTGATCAGCAGGCCGTCGGCCTGGTATTCGTCGATGTACTTGCAGATCATGTCGATGCGCTGCGGCAGATTCAGATTCGTATAGCAGCCCAGGCAATACTCCGCCAGCGACTCGATCGGGTGGTCCGGATCGTGGCGGAAGCCGAAGTCGTAGACGCCGCCGACCTTGGCGTAGGTGGAGGTGACCACCACCGCGCCCTCGTCGTAGAACATCTTCCAGAATTCGCGGAAGCTGGTCCAGTTGGGCGGGCCTTCCACCACCAGGCGGTATTTCTCCTCGCCCATCTCGCCTTCCGGCGTGATCGGCCCCTTGCCTTCGCGCACGCGCTGCTCGATTTCCTGGCGCAACACGCGGTAGTATTCCGTCGCTTCCTTGGTGCCGCGGAACGCGGTGAAAATCGGCCCGATGTAATACACCGCGCCGAAGTAGCCGTCGATGGGCGAGGGGCGCTTCTTCGCCGACTGCAGCACCTGCACCAGGTCCTCCTCGGCCTTGGCCGATTCCTTCATGTACTGGCGCAGGCGGTCGATGTCGAATTTGACGCCGGAGACGCGCTCCAACGACGGAATCACGTTCTCCTTGATCTGCTTGACCACGTAGTCGCGCATGTTCTGCGAGATCTTGCCGTCGCCCTGGTAGGGCACGTGCAGCATGGTGGTCTCGCAGTTGTATTTCTGCCGGATCAGCTCGAACCACTTCATGAAAGTGAAGCAGCCGGTGTAGGAAAGCAGCAGCAGATCGGGGCGCGGCAGCGGATCGCCGGTCGGTCCGACCTCGCCGCCGAGCATCATGCCGAGGTCGGCCTTGACGTAGGTGCACACGTCTTCCGAGTGGCCGTCGCGCTCGGCATCCATGATCATCTTGCCCGATTTCTTGCGCATGCCGTTCTGCAGCGCATTGGTTTCCGGCAGGCTGCGCGCGAAATCGAAGCACATCACCAGTTCATTCAGATTGCCCGGCACGAACGTGGCCGCGACTTTCTTGCCGTTCTGATGCGCCGTGGCGAGCTCCATGTAATTGCGGTTGATCATCTCCTTCTGCAACAGCATCGCGTCTTCCTTCTGCGCGACCGGAACCGCCTTCTTCGAGGCTTGCGCAGGTGTCATCTGTATGGGGGTGCTCATGTGGCGCTCCAAAGCTTGATCGAATCAGCAAAAGTCCCGGCCTGTTCGCGGATCGGCGCCATTTGACCGGTGTTCTCGGCATACTTGAACGCCGTGTAGGGGATCTTGTGCTCGGTCAGCACCGCCTGCAGCATCGGCCGCTCGAGCAAGGCCGGGTCGCAGAACGAGGGGGCGGCGAAAATGACGCCTTCGCCCCCATTCAGTTTGGTCGAATCGAGCAGGTACTTTCCCTTGTCCTTCTTGAATTCGTCGTACTTCGACGACGTCTGCGTGGAACGGTGCAGGAAGGATTTCGACAATTCATCCAGCGGGTCGCCGGTCTCGATCACGTCGTCAATGAGCATGCGCATGACCAGCATGAAGTCATCGTCGACAATGTAGCAGCCGGCCATTTCGATCGATTTGATCAGGCTCAGGGGCGGCTGCTCGCAGAAGGCGCCGGTGAGTACGATGCGGGCGTTGTCGCGCACCGGCCGCGCCACCGCGTCGGTGGCGGCGATGTATTCGCGCACCAGCAGCGTGTGTTCCTCCACCGGCAGCACCATGCCCGCGCGCAGCACCAGGTACACCTCCGAGGTCGGCGCCTGCCACGGCTTGGCCGCGCGGTACTTGTACAGTTCCTGCACCGCGCGCCGGTTTTCGTTGTACACCTTGATCGAAGCGCGCAGCGCGTCGTCCGAGATCGGCTTGCCGGCAATCTTGCCGAGATCGTCGCGCAGCACCTGCATCTCGTGGATGTAGAACGTGCCGCCGACGCCGTCCTGGTAGTTCTGCGGCACGTCGATATACCTGACGTACTTGTCCTTGAACAGGATCTGCCACATGCCCGAGAGGTTGCGGATAACATCGCAGGTCGAGGGGAACAGCATGCCGTCCAGGCTGTCGAGGCGTCCGGTGAGCCCAAGCTCCAGGGTCGAGCGCGGAATGCGGCAGATGTAGCTCTGATAATAGGCGTCGCCCTGGATCACTTCGAGCTGATCGCCGCCGCCCATGATCCCGACCGGCAGCATGCCGGCGGCGTGGATGATTTCGCGCGGCACGTAGACCGGCATGAAGCCGATCGCCTTGCGCCCGGGTACCGCGGCCTTCCACTCTTTCACCGAATTGAAATGCAGGTCATCGAACAGCGCCTGGCAGCGCTCGATGATTTGTTGCACGGTTTGGCTCATCGGTGCTCCCATCATTTGTGCTCCCATTTAGGCGGACGCTTGGCGATGAAAGCCGCAAGGCCTTCGTTCGCGTCGCGGGTTTGCATCAGGCGGTTGAGATACAGCCGCTCGACTTCATTGATGCGCCGGCGCACCCGCAGGAGGTAGCCGCCGCGCGCCGCCGCCACGGCGCAGGCAAGTGAGCTCGCGCTCTTGCCCGCGAGGTGCTGATCGAAATAGGCCAGGCCCGCGGCCTCCGCGTCGGCTGAGACGGATGTCACCAGACCCAGCCGCAGCGCCTCGTCGGCGCCGATCGAGCGGCCGGAGAACAGCAGATCCTCTGCCGCTGCCTGGCCGATGCGCGGCGGCAGCAGGCAGGATGCGGCCGGCGCGAACACGCCGAGCTGGATTTCCGGCTGGCCGAGCTTGGCGTCGCCGGAGGCGAAAATCAGGCTGCCGCCCATGGCGAGTTCCAGTCCCCCGCCGAGGCACTGGCCCTTGACCGCGACCAGGACAGGCACCGGCCATTCGAGCATCGCCAGCAGCAGCGCGTGCAGGCTCGCGAGCATCGCGGCGCAGCGCTCGGCCACATGCTCCTCTACGCTCGCGCCGAAGGAAAAATGCGGCCCCTCGGCGTCCACCAGTGCCGCGAGGATGCCGGTCTTGCCGCGGTGCGCATCGAACGCTGCCTGCAGCGCCGCGATCATTTCCGCATCGACGATGTTCGCCTTCGGCCGCGCCAGGCGCAGCCGCAGCAGCGCACCGTCGCGTTCGAGCCAGACCTTCAGCGGGCCGTCGTTGGTTGGCGAATTTGCGCTCACGGCATCAGCCCTTGTGCTTGTTCTTGGGCTGGATCGCGTTGTGCAGCGCATCGCCCCAGCCTTCACCGCGCGCGAGCCGCTGGCGCAGGCCGATGAAATCGACCTCGCGGTCTTCCTTCGTGCCTTCGTTGAAGGCGACGAAGCCGGCGCGCGCCTCGGTCATCATGTTGAGCGCGAGCCAGGCGCGCGAGTTTTCCTTGTTCGCGTTCCAGGCGATGAGTTTTGGTTTGCGCAACTCTTCGATAGTCTTGGTGGTGCAGTCGGGGAAAGTGAGCAGCATTTTCGCGCACAGTTCCTCCACCTTGGCGTCGAGCAGCGACAGATCCACCGTGCCCTTGGCCATAACCGCCTTGCCCGCCTTCGCCGCATCGCCGGTCTTGAATTCGCCGAACACCAGCTTGCCGAATTCGTCGGTCATCTGCTTCGTTTCGACCAGCGGATTGGCGATGAACTTGCCGTCCACTTTCAGCGCTGGCACGACGTCGGTGATCACGCCCATGTAATAAGCTTTGTGGGCCGAGAACGGCTCGCACAGCACGCAGGCCGCCATCGCGCGCTCGGCGCCGATCACCACCGGAAGGAAGTCGGTGGCGCCGCCGATCGGAGCCGAGCCGTGCTTGGGGCCGGCCTGGCCGAAGCGCGCCAGGTCCTGCGCCACGGAAAAATCGCAGGCCATGCCGATTTCCTGGCCGCCGCCGATGCGCATGCCGTTGACGCGGCAGATCACCGGCTTGTCGCAGGCGAGGATCGCCGACACCATGTCGTTGAACAGGCGCATGTAGGCGCGGTATTCCTGCGGATGGCCGGCGTAGTACTCGGCGTATTCCTTGGTGTTGCCGCCGGTGCAGAACGCCTTGTCGCCGGCGCCGGTGAACACCACGCAATTGACGTCGCGCGCGTTGGATGCGGCGCGGAACGCGAGGATCGTGCCTTTCACCATGTCGGTGGTGTAGGAGTTGAACTGCCCCGGGTTATCCAGGGTGATCCATGCGTTGTACAGGCCCGCCACTTCCTTGCCGTCGGGCGTGCGCGCCGGATGTTTTTCATAGCGCACGCCGGGGCGCGCAAAGTCCTCGTCGAGTTCGTGATTCTTGAATTCCCGTGTCGCGCCGGACGCTGCAGCAGTGCTCATGAACGAATCTCCAGAAAGTTACGGAACAGTTATGGAACCAAAACGGCGCGGCGCTTGATTTCGTGGCTGTGCGTCGCCTCGAATACGTGATTGATGTCGGCCAGGGGGTGCACCTCGACGAAAGGCTTCACCTTGACCTTGCCCGCGAGCACCAGCTCCAGCGCGGCCGGATAGTGCTCGGGGGTGCAGCCCCAGTTGCCGAGGGCGCGCGCGTCGAAAGCCATCAGGTTCGACAGCCGCACTTCCACCTTGTCCATGGTGAAGCCGACGACGCAAAGCGTGGCGCCATGCACCAGCAGTCCGTAGGCGCTCAACTGGCCGGCGGCGCTGCCGGAGCATTCGAAAATGAACCACTCGGTCGCGCGCAGGCCGTTGTCCTTGGCGAACTTGGAGATCGCACCCTTGAGCGCCTTGGGATCCAGTTCTTTCGGATTCAGCGTAAGCGCGGCGCCGTGCGCGGAGATCGCGGCGAGTTTGGCCGGATCGACGTCGATGGCGACGACTTTCGCGCCGAAGGCATGCGCCATCTGCACGCAGTAGCCGCCGACGCCGCCGGCGCCGATGACAATGGCGAGACTCCCCGGGGTGACGCCGGCGCGGTGCACCGCCTGGTAAGGCGTGGTGACCGCGTCGGCGACCACCGACACCTCGGACAGTTCCAGGCCGGCAGCGGCAAGGCGCTGCTCGTCCACCGGGCACAGGCCGCGCGCGGGTACGGCGATGTGGCTGGCAAAACCGCCCTGGATGTCGTTGCCGGGCATTTTCTGCGCGCGGCAGATGGCGCCGCGGCCGCGCTTGCACAGGTCGCATTCGCCGCAGGGAATCACGGCGGGGACGATCACCGATCTTCCGATCCAGCTCTCGGCGCCGCTGCCGGCGGCGACCACGCGGCCGCTGATCTCGTGGCCGAGGGTGAGCGGCAGGGGCTGGTTGGTGCGCACGCCATCGTAGAAATAGCCGAGATCGGTATGGCAGACGCCGCAGCCGGCGACCTCGATCACCACTTCGTCGGCTTGCGGCGGGAACGGATCGAACGCCGACTCCACCATTGCGACCTTCGGCGCGGTCATCATCCAGCGGTGTGCGCTTGTGCTCATGCTTGCGGCTCCAATTGAGATTGCTGCGGTTGCAGTTTGTACTCGTATTTCAAGTTTGGCTTGACTTTTTTGGCTCTATTTACGTATTATGGTACTAGAATGCGTATTTAGAAGTCAAGCGCAAAATACAATTGCAAAACTGAACTGATCAGGCAAGATCGCAAGCAACGCCCCGAAGCCCGGCCAGACGGAGGTAACATCGTGTCGAAACACAAAGAGAAGACCAAGGACAGTATTTCAATCGCGATCACGGGCAGCGGTGGCGCCGGCGTGATGACCGCAGGCACGCTGCTGCTCGAGGTCGCGGCACAGGCCGGCTGGTACGGCTTGATGGTGCGCTCGAGCGGGCCGCAGATTCGCGGCGGCGAAGCCGCGGCGCTGCTGCGTTTTTCGCAGGTGCCGGTCGAATGCCTGGACGACCGCTTCGATGTGCTGATCGGCATCGACTGGCAGAACATCCACCGTTTCGCCGACGAAATTCCGCTCGACGCCGCGAGCGTGATGATAGGCGATCCGGACCAGAGCGAACCGCCCGAAGTATTCGTCAATCGCGGCGCACGCTACACGCCCTTGCCGTTCAAGCAGATGGCCAAGTCGCTACCCGGAAGCTGGCCCAATATGATCGCGCTCGGCCTGGGCGCGGGCCTGTGCGGCTTGCCGCCGGATTCGGTGCGGGCGGTGCTGCAGAAATCGCTGAAGAAGGGCGGCGGAGAGAAAATGGCTGCCAATATTGCCGCCGCGGAGGCAGGCTACGCTTTCGCCGCGAATGTGCCGGCAGTGCCGCGCCTGTCGGGCGTTGCGCCAAGCGCAAGCCAAGAAGCTGCTGCGGCAGGCAAGGAGGCGCGCTGGCTGATCACCGGCAATCAGGCTGCAGGCTATGGCGCCGTTCGCGGCGGCGTGCGCTTCTGCGCCGCCTATCCGATCACGCCGGCGACCGAGGTGCTCGAATGGCTGGCGCCGGCGCTGCCCAAAATCGGCGGTACCCTGGTGCAGGCCGAGGACGAACTGGCTTCGGTCAACATGATCGTCGGCTCCTCCTACGGCGGCGTGCCCTCGGTGACCGCGACCGCGGGGCCGGGCCTCTCGCTCATGACCGAAGCGATCGGCCTGGCGGTCGCCGCCGAAGTGCCGATCGTGGTCATCGACGTGATGCGCGGCGGGCCTTCTACCGGCATTCCGGCGAAAAGCGAGCAAAGCGACGTCAACATCGCGGTCAACGGCCTGCATGGCGATGCGCCGCGTATCGTCGTCGCGCCGAATTCGATCGCCGATTGCGTCTCGGCGACGCAGTGGGCGGTGTATCTGGCCGAGGCGATGCAGTCGCCGGCCATCGTGCTCTCCGACCAGTACTTCGGCCAGACGCGCGCGGTGGTGGACCCGCCCGCCGATATCGGCCTGGTCAGCGCGCGCCTGAAGCCGGGCGCAGGCGAGGAAGGCTACAAGCGCTACGCCATCACCGCATCGGGCATTTCGCCGATGGCGATTCCGGGTAATCCGGGCACTGCGTACACGGCCGACGGGCTGGAGCACAACGAGCGCGGCCTGCCTTCGAGCCAGTCGGGCGACCACATCAGACAACTCGACAAGCGCGCCAAGAAACTCGCGCAATTCGATTATGGCGCACGCTGGGCCGACATCGAAGGCGAGGGCGAACTCGCGGTCGTCACCTTCGGTTCCTGCACCGGCGCCGCCCGCGAAGCGCTCGCGCGCGCCGCGGCCGAGGGGGTCGAGGGGCGGCTGGTATCCCTGCGTCTGCTCAGCCCGTCGCGGCCCGAGCACATGGCCAAGGCCCTCGCCGGGGCGAAGCGGGTGCTGGTGGTGGAGCAGAATCATACCGGCCAGTTGTACCGCTACTTGCGCGCGGAGTACGATCTGCCGGGCAAGGTCAAGAGTTTCCGCCATCCCGGGCCGCTGCCGATGCGTCCCGACGAAATCCATCAGCAAATCACCGAATGGAGCCGCTCATGAATTCCGCTGCCGCTGCCGCGCCGATCACGGCGCAGGCGTTCAAGTCCGACTACAAGCCGATATGGTGCCCGGGTTGCGGCGACTATTCGGTGCTGTCCTCGTTTACCAAGGCGTTCGCCAAGCTGGAACTGCGGCCGGAGAACATCGCGGTGGTATCGGGCATCGGCTGCTCCTCGCGCATACCCGCCTATACGAGCTGCTACGGCTTTCATGGCGTGCACGGGCGCTCGCTCGCGGCGGCGGCCGGGCTGAAGCTCGCGCGCCCCGACCTCACCGTCGTGGTGGCCAGCGGCGACGGCGACGGCTACTCCATCGGCGGCAATCACTTTCTGCATGCCTGCCGGCGCAACGTCGACCTGACCTATGTCGTCATGGACAACCATGTGTACGGCATGACCAAGGGCCAGCCTTCGCCGACCACCGAGCCCGACTGGGATTCCAAACTCTCCCCCGGCGGCACCGGCCTGCGCACCTTCAATCCGCTGGTGATCGCGCTCGCCGCAGGCGCCAATTTCGTCGCGCGCGCGTTCGCGGGCGATCCCAACGGCACTGCCGACATCATCGCCGAGGCGATACGCACACCGGGGTTCTCCTTTATCGAGATCCTCAGCCCGTGCATCACGTTCCGTCCGGAGCAGCGCGAATGGAAGCAAATGGTGCGGCCGGCGTCGGTACCCTCCACCGACGATGCGGCGCGCGCGGCGCGGCGCCTCATGACCGACGACGGCATGAACATCGGGGTGCTGTACAAGGGCGAGCGCAAGCCCTATCAGCCGCCGGTCGGCAAGGGCAAGAAACGTCCATCTGACCTGGAAGCGGAGTTCGCACTATGAGTACGAAAAAGAGCGTGAAGAAAAGTGTGAAGAAGAGCGCGAAAAAAGTAACCAAGGTCAGCAAAACCAAGGTGAACAAGACCAAGGCCGCCGTCGCGCCGAAGAGGGCGAAGCCGCCCAAGCGCGCCGTCGCCAAGGCTGCGAAGACGCCGAAACGCGCCGTGGCCAAAGCGCCGAAACGCGCTGCGGCCAAAGCGAAGGCCACGCCTATCGCCAGCGCTGCGGAGTTCATGGTGCATGCCTATGCGATGGAGGCGGAAGCGGCGGAGCGCTACGCCGAGTTCGCCGACTCGATGGAAATGCACAACAACCTCGAGGTGGCGGAATTGTTCCGCAAACTGTCGCGCATCGAGCAGCGGCATGCCGACCAGATACTGGAACAGATGGGCTGGAAGCAATCGCCGGTGTCCTCCGCCGACTATCGCTGGGAAGGGACCGAGGGGCCCGAAACCGCGGACCCGACCGAGCTGCATTACCTGATGCAGCCCTATCATGCCTTGCAGATTGCCCTGGTGAACGAGAAGCGCGCCCGCGATTTCTTTGCCCATCTGGCTAAAGTGACCAGGGACGCCGGCGTGCGCAAGGGCGCGCTGGAGATGCAGGAAGAGGAGGCCGAGCACGTGCGACTGATCGAGGAGTGGCTCAAGCGCACCCCGGTGCCCGATGACAACTGGGAAACCGACCAGGATCCGCCGGTGCTGTCAGACTAAGGGGCAAGACATGGAAGTACTGTTGCCGCAGGGCTGGGCGCCGCCCGTAGGCTACGCCAACGGCATCGCCGTGGCGCCAGGCCGCATCGTATTCATCGCCGGGCAAGTGGGCTGGGATGCGCAGCAGAAATTCCATTCCACTGAAATTGCGCCCCAGTTCGACCAAGCGCTGCAGAACATACTTGCGGTGCTGGCCGAGGCCGGCGGCCGGCCCGAACACATCTGCCGCATCACCGCGTTCTGCTGCGACAAACCGGCCTATCTCGCGGCGCGGCCGCAGCTCGGGGCGATCTGGAAGCGTCTGATGGGGCGACACTACCCGTGCATGAGCATGATTTTCGTCTCCGACCTGCTCGATAGCCCCGGCAAGATCGAACTCGAAGCGACCGCGGTCGTTCCGGCGAATTGATCTAGTCGGAATTCTCGGGCCTAGGCGTACACGCTCCCGCCGTCGCCCTGGTAGCTCTCATAAACATGCTCGAACAACACCTCGCACTTGGCGTTGTAGAGTTCTTTCGTAAACGTCCTGGGAAGACCTTCGTCGAGCGTATCTTCGATGGCGAGACGTATCTGGGCGCGCGCTGAGGAGCGTTTGCGCCAATCGAGCACCAGCAGCGCGTGCAGGCGATCGAGCAATTCCCGCGCGACCTTTTTGACCTCGTCGCGCTCCTCGGTACTGAGGGCAGGGCCGGGGCGGGTGAGGATGTCGAACACGGTCAGCTCTTCCTCGCTCAGACGCTCGCGCACGTGCCGATCCTGCTCTTCGGTCAGCACCTGCGTCAGCGTGAGCAGGTCCTTGAAAATTTCCTCGATGTTGCGGCTGCCGCTGTTGTAGGCCTCGATCAGGGCCTCGAATTTCTCAAGGTAGTCGGCCCGCGTGCGGTTCAAGCGCACCATGTGCTCCAATTGAGCCTTCACCGCGGCCTTCAGTCGTTCCAGATCGCTGCTGGTCGGCTTCTTCTTCTCGAAACGTTTGGCCAGCGCGCCGAAGTCGATCTTTGATAGGTCTATCGTCGGATAGGTGCCCGCCCGCTCCTTGATCTTGAAGGGCTCCGCGCCGATCGACGCATCGAGCAGTTCCTGGATGCCCTGCATCACCTGTGAGATGTCGGGCGGGTCGCTGCGATTGCGGATGTAGTCCGCGAGTGCGCGGATGGAGCCGCAGCGCGTGGCGAACTCCACCGCGACGGGGTCTGGCTTCACTGCGCCGTAGAGCGCGTCGAGCAGCCGCGCCCGCGCGAGGAAGTCGCGCTTTACCGCCTCGGGCGCGAGCAGCCGGTTGGCTCCGTCCTCCACCGCCTGCGCCCGCTCGAACTTCTTCGCCGACGTGCCTTCGATCCGGGCGAGGTCCACCCCATGCGCCTTGCAGTAGGCCGTAGCCTCCGCGACCGCCTGGCGCAACTCGGCTACCAGCGCCTTCTTGTCGCGCACCGGCAGGTCACCGCCGCGGCCCTGGGCATAGATCGCGAGCGCACGTTCCAGCGAGGCGAACACGTTGGCGTAGTCCACGATCACGCCGCTGTGCTTGCCCGGATACACGCGATTGGCGCGCGCGATGGTCTGCATCAGCGTGTGGTTGCGCATCGGCTTGTCGAGGTAGATGGTCGAGCAGCTCGGCGCGTCGAATCCGGTCAGCCACATGGCGCACAGGAACACCAGGCGCAACGGGTCGTCCGGGTCCTTGAACTTCTCGTCCAGCGCCTGCTCGTTCATGCGCCTGCGGTGCGGCATGATGTCGAGCCCGAGTGTCTTCATCTGCTCGATCTCGTTCTGGCCGGGCGACACCACCACAGCCATGTCGGTCGCGTCCATCTTCGGCCAGTACTTGCGCACCTTGTCGTACATGCGCAGCGCCGTGGCCTTGTCGATAGCCACTACCATTGCCTTGCCCTGGAAGCCCCTGCCGGTGAAGTGGCGCACGATGTCCTTCGCTACCGTGTCGAGGCGGTCATCGCGGGTGATGAGGTGGTACTGGCGCGATAGCTCCTGTTCCAGCCGTGCCTCCTGCTCCGGGTCCAGTTCGGCCTGTTCGATCAGCTGGTAGATGTCGTCGTTCAAATCCTGGTTGACGAGCTGCAACTCGGGCGTGCGGTTCTCGTAGTACAGCGGCACCGTGGCGCCGTCCTCGATCGACTGCTGGAAATCGTAGATCGAGACGTAGCCGCCGAAAACCTCCTTGGTTCGTTCCTCGCCCACGATCAACGGCGTACCGGTGAAGGCGAGGAACAGCGCCTTCGGCAGCGCCGCGCGCATGTTCATCGCCAGCGTGTCGTATTGGCTGCGGTGCGCCTCGTCGGTGAGCACAATCACGTCCGAGCGGTCGCACAGCAGTTCAGGGGTCTGGAATTTGTGGATCAGCGTGAACACGTAGCGGTGATTCTCCGCAAGGAGCTTGCGCAGTTCAGCCCCGCTCCGCGCATGGCAGGCATCGCCTTCGGCCTGGGTGACCGCGCCGCAGGCCTTGAAGGTCTTGGCGATCTGTTCGTCCAGTTCGACGCGGTCGGTGACCACGACGAAGGTCCAGTTGCCCGGCAGCTTGCGCAGGATTTTCTGGGCGAAGAACACCATGGAAAAGCTCTTGCCGCTGCCTTGGGTCTGCCAGAACACACCGCCGCGGCCGTGACCCGCCGTGCGCGCTGCAAGCGTCGCGGCGATGGCGTTATTCACCCCGAGATACTGGTGGTTCTGCGCCAGCGCTTTCACCAGGCCGCTCTTGTGCTCCGAAAAAAGCGTGAAGTTCTCGGCGATGTCGAGCAGCCGCGTGGGGGCGCAGGTGCCGCGCAGCATTACCTCCAGCGAAACCCGGCGCGGCTCGTCCTCGCGCTCGATGCGTTTCCAATCGGAGAATCGCTCCCACTCCGCCGTGATCGAACCGACCCGGCTGTCCGTGCCGTTCGAGGAAATCAGGACGGCGTTGTACCAGAAGAGTTGCGGAATGCCGTTCTGCGGGTGCTTGTAGCTCGTCAGGTTTTCGTCGAACCCCTGCCGCGCCGCTACGCCGGGCTTCTTCAGCTCGATCACCACCCACGGCAGCCCGTTTACGAACCCGATCAGGTCCGGCCGACAGGTATAGAGTTGCCCGGTGACCGTCATCTGGGAAACGAGCAGGAAATCGTTCGCCGCGGGATGCTCCCAATCCACCACCCGCACCCGCTCGTCCTTGAGGCCGCCGCGCTCGCGATCAGGAACCGCAACCTTCACACCGTCCTTGAGCAGGCCGCAGACTTCCCGGTTCGCCGCCGCAAGGCTCATCGCCGAGCGATCGCGCGTCAGTTCATCCATGGCGCTCACAATTGCCTCTTGCGGCAACTGTGGATTGAGCCGCTCCAGCGCCGCGCGCAAGCGGGGAGTCAGCACCGCCTCGCCAGACATCTCACGTCCGAGGGTGCCGCTAGGCCCAAACACTTCCTCCATCGCCGACAGCGTTTGCCAGCCAAGCTCCGCGAACAGTCCAATAGCGGGCTGTTCGACAAGTTGGTCTTCGGTGTAGGCGTGGGGGCTCATCGGGGGTTCAGCACCGTCTGCGAGCCATGCGGCGCCGGACGATGCTCATTGGATCGGCAGCCGGCGGGTTCGATAGCGCGTGTCCTCAACCATGATCAGCACCCCAGACGTGAGCGCTTCGGCCTGCTCAGCGAGCACCCCTTCGAGCCGCCGGTTGACGGATTCGGCACGCTCGTCAGATAGCCGGAAGATCACGACGCTAGGGCAAGCGACGACGCCGAGCGCGAGAATCTCGCCAAAGTCGAGGTCGAAGGTGAGCAGAATGCGATCCTCCGCCTGCGCCTTCTCGATCAACAAGCGGTCCGGAGCGCGCTGCATCCCGAGTTCGCGGACATGAACCGCCTCATGGCTGTTCCGGCGCAGGAAATCGACGGTCTTGGGCGAGATCCCCGCGTCGGCGAGGAAGCGCATTACTTGCCCGCGGGAATGGGGTGGACCTGGTCCTCGGCGATCACCGCCGCGTAGCCGAGCGCCTGGCGCACGTCCTCTTCCTCCAGATCGGGATGCTCGGAGACGATCTGCGCCGGCGTCATGCCGTTGGCGACGAGATTGACCACATGGGCGACCGAAATCCGCAGGCCACGCAGTGTTGCGCGCCCGGCGAGCACGTTGGGATCATGCGTGATGCGATCGAACATGTTTAAATCTCCGGTTGGGAGTGCGGAAAGAATAGCATGCTGAACCTTCGGCCGCATCCTGCCGCGCGGGCGGCTGACGGACATTGGTCAGGATGCTTGGCTACGGTTTGCACGTATGCCCTTCGAGTAGATTACTGTGGAATCTTTAGTTTGGTTACTTTGTATCCGAAATTGCGCAGATTTCGCGCTGCATGTTTCAGACTAACTTTGCTGAAGAAAGGTAGCTCCAAAGTCCCTTTTACCCGACTCATGACCGCGATACACACCTCGAATTCCTTCGCGTTCGGCTGGTCTTTCGAGTTCGCAAGCTTGAACCCTTGGGGGAGAAGCCTATTTACTTCGGTCCGAAATGCCGCTTCATGTAGGAAACAATCACCAGAGACGAGAGCCTGTGAAAAGAGGTGACTCAGCAAGTTTGCGCCACCGTACTTTTTTACGTGAATGATCTCCTTGCTACTTGAATACAAATCACAGAACTCAACTCGGCTACGCGCACCTCCAATCATTATCAACTTGCGATCCATGAGCGCATATCTATTGTCACCTGCCGCAACAGACTTCAAGTAGATGGATTCCGTGTTGGTGCCATAGGGTGGTAACTGAATCTTGGAGTCTGGCACCGAATTGTAGAACTCATTAACCTCCTTAACGAATCCCGCTTCTATGTTGTACCAGTCCCCATCACTTAATATGTATTTCTTCCGACTGAGATCGATTTCAGCGTTTAGGCAGCGGTACACGCTCCAAGTGGATGGATCCCTGCCGTCCTGCCAGTACATGAATATCTTCTTGCTCTTGAGCTGCTTTGCGCTGAGATCTGGCTCGATCTTCGCTAACCTGCGCCATTGCTCAATGTCCAAATCCTGATACAGCACGGGACCGGCCTTCTTCGTGTCCACGTCCCGCTGCTTGGACCTGAACGCAAATCCTTCTATCTCCTCCCACGCAACCTGTTCGGGAATCGCCAGCCAAACGTTGTTGAAATCTTCCTTAACTATGCTCGATGCAAGAGCCGCATCAAGTGCACCGATTGTTTGTGCATCTCTTTCCTCTGTAATCTTGCCGAGCCACGGATATCTATCTTTATAGCTCTTGCTATTGAAAGCGGTATAAAGTCTCTTTGCAATTACCTGGAAAGACTCTGGAGTGACCGTGGTGTAGATAGTTACAGAATCGCGGCCAGAAACAGTTTCATGATCTTCATCTCTGCTTCGAGGCAATTTCGCCGTCACTGATCTAAGCAAGTCAATATCATCGTTAAACTCAAAGCTAGCGAGTGATATCTCTCTGGTGGCCTGCTCGCGTGAATGCAATGAAATGTGACCGACATTTGTCTTGTCAATGGATTTCATTCCTGACGGATCGCCAAGATTCAGAGAAACGATCAGGCCAAAATTCCGTTCGTAAGCGAGCTCATCGATGAGGTGACGTGCATACCCAAATGTGAAGCAAAACCATCGATCCTCGTGTCTAAGAACGAGGATTGCTTTCGAGCTTTGGTTCCAGATTCCTGTCGAATCGAACCCCTGAAGGCCGTCAAAAATAGATACCCAGGCAGGTTTGCTTCGAAAACCAGCCTTGTAGGCTAGAGTGCCGATTTCTTTATTGCCAGATCGAACGGTAACGCTTCGAAAGCCAGTGACACTGAGGAACTCTTCGATCTTGGTGTAGCCGTCCTTAATAAGAAAAACGGTTACCTTGAACTTCTTGCCATCTTCGGACGTTGCCATGATGGACCTCCACTATGAACTCTTGCTTGATTGCCCCTCATTGAGAGTCAATTCGCCGGACAGCAGCCGTGGCATCAGCAGGTCGCGTGTCGAACGAAGATTGTGAATTTGGAGGCCGAGCGTTGCAATCTGCGAAATCAGCGGCGCGACGCGTTCACGGAAGCGCGCGCGGAGCGACTCGGGCGGAATGACGCGTATGGCCTTTGCGAGGTATTCCGTCCATTTGAAGTTTGAGATGCCGGTGGACTGAACCTGGAACTGCTCAATCTCTCCCGATTCGTAGCCCTCGAGGAACGATAGATAGAGAAGCTCAGAGCCGTAACCGGCAGTGTCGGGGCGGACGCGTTTGCAGAAGCTCGCGCATATGACAGCATCCTCGCCAAACGCTGAGAGAAGCTGTGGGGTGACTAACAGCGTGCGACCGACCGGCTGCCCCTTGCTGCCGCCAGAAACCTCAAAGACAATATCGCCCGCTTGAAGGCGGCGAGAGCGAATGTTGGAGACCGTGTGGAAGCGATGCGGAACATTTGCGACTTGGCAACTTCGAGCATTTGGAATATCCGTGCCACGAATCACCCATGCCGCCTCGGTGTGGTCTTCGTCGGTTATCTCTTTGCCCCAACCGCCGCCGATATGGTCAGCCATCAATGATCCCAACGGCTTCACCTCCCAGCCCTTGGGGATGTCACCGAGGGGGGAGGCGACGCGCGGGAGCTTTTCGTGGCCGGGGAAGCGGAAGTGGGCGAACCACTCGCGGTAGATGGTGCGGGCCATCGCCTCCAATATCCGGACGCGTCGCTGACTGTTTTCCATCAGTTCGTCGTAGGCCGATAGAATTCCCGCTATCCGCCGTTGTACCGGAAGTGCTGGAATGGGAAGGATGAACTCCTTGATGAGTTTGCCGCTAAGGTTTCTTTGAGCGCCACCGGAGGCGACTTTTATAAGTAAATGGCGACGGCTCTTTAGTGCGTAAAAGAAGTAGCGCGTGTCGCATTTCTCTTCGTCTACCAACATCGCTGAACAAGCTTGGTTGGTTGCCGCTGGGGCGCGGAGTATTCCCATGCTCGTGATGGTCTTCCCATCGCCATACATGGCCATCAGAACTGTGTCGGCCGGAAATAGCTTTGCCGACGTTTCCTCAAGAGCCTTCTCCGTAATGCGTTCTGCGGCTGGGCCTAGATACCAGTCCTTAAGTTCGCCGGTTTTATACCAATCGATAGTCCCCGCCTGGTAAAAGTCGTTGCGACTCCGCAAAGGCGTCGCACCTGTTGAGACCTTTGTGCAGAGCTGCTCTATGGGAATGTCCCGGAAGGCGCTGGTCATCGCCACGCTTCCAGAATCTCCGCTACGTTGCCGGCGATGGCCTTTTCAAGCTCGCGCGCCTGCGCGTTGAGGGCCTCGAGTTCCTCGTTCAGCGTTTCGAGTTGTTCCTTGAAATCCTCGTCGCTGACGTCCTCGCCTGGCGCGACGCCAACGTAGCGGCCGGGATTGAGCGACCAGCCCTGCGCTTCGATCTCCTTCAGCGTGGCGGCTTTGCACAAGCCGGCAACATCGGCGTATTTCGTTCTCTTGCCGAAGACTTCGAGGAGCTTGGTTTTTGCATCCTCGCCGGCAAGGGTGAAATCAGGTTCTTCGCAACGGTAGAGCCGGACGATGTTGGCGAGAAAGCCGACCTGCGCATCGCTCCAGTCGCGGTGGGCCCGGTCGAGTTGGCGGTAGATGTGGCGTGCATCGATAAAAAGAACGGTGTCGCTGCCCCTCACCCCGACCCTCTCCCCGCGAGCGGGGCGAGGGGGTAATTTGGACTTGCCGCGGTCGAGGAACCACAGTGTGCAGGGCAGGGTGACGGTGTAGAACATGTTCGGGCCGACCGCGACCACGGCGTCCACTGCACGGGCCTCGATGAGTTGCCTGCGCAATTCCATTTCGGATGAGCGCGCGTCGCTCGCGGAGTTGGCCATGACGAAGGCGGCGCGGCCTTTGTCATTCAAAGATGAATAGAAGAGCTGTATCCAAAGGTAGTTGGCATTGTCGGTGCGCGGCAGGCCGAAAGGGAAGCGGCGACCAGGGCCGACGGCGTCCTTGAGCCTATCCTTGTCCACGGCGTTTACGTTGAACGGCGGATTGGCGAGCGCGAAGTCGAAAGCACCCACCGCTTTGTGCGGATCGTCATAATAGCTGTTGACCTCGCCGCCGTGGCGGATGTCGCCCTCCAGCCCGTGCACCGCGAGGTTCATGCGGGCGAGGCGCCCGGTCTCGTCGGTCTTCTCCACACCGAAGATCGAGAGTTCGGATGCGGGGTTCTTCTTGTGCTCGGCGACGAAGCGCGCGGACTGGACGAACATACCGCCCGAGCCGCAGGCCGGGTCGAGAATGCGGCCATGGAACGGTTCGAGGATTTCGACCATCAGGCGCACGATCGGCGCCGGGGTGTAGAACTCGCCGCCTTTCTGCCCCTCGGTGCGGGCGAACTGGCCGAGAAAGTATTCGTAGATGCGACCGAAAGCGTCGTAGTCGAGGCTGACTGGAATCTCGGAGACCTTCTTCAACAACTCCTTCAGCAGCGTGCCGTTGAAAATCTGGTAATTGCGCGGCAGCACACCCGCAAGCTGCGGATTGTGCTTCTCGATGTCGGCCATCGCCTCGTTGACGGCTTTGCCGACGTTGCTGCCCTCAGGGCGCTGCAGCAGGTAGTCGAAGCGCGCGCTCGGCGTCAGATACAGGACACCTTCGGCCACGTAAGCCTTCGGATCGTCGATGCGCGAGTTGCCGCGGCGCGGGGAAGTGCCCGCTTTCTCAAGCTGGGCGCGGCGTTTGGCGAAGCGTGCCTCGGCGAAGCGGAGAAAAATTAGACCGAGGACCGGCGCCGAGTATTGCGCCGCCTTGAGTCCGGAATTCGCCCGGAACTGGTCCGCGGCGGCCCACAGGCGCTTTTCCAGCGTCTCGTTCGCGGTGTCTTTTTCGGTAGGTGCTACCCAGCGCATTTTCGTTTTCCTGCCGCTTTTCGCTTCGCTTCTGCTCAAGCCGCTTGTTTGAGCAGCGGCCAGCGCACGTCGATTTCATCCCAGGGCACGAATACCCGCCCGACATCGTTCTTCTCGATCACCGTCCATTCGATCATGGCGGTTACGTCTTTGTGCACGTTGCGGTAGTGGCGCCCAAGGCGCTTGGCAAGGGCATAGATCGTCAGCGGCCCGGAGGCTTTCAGGAATTCCACCAGTTCCCAGCGCTTCGGGGTGAATACCTCGCCAAATTGCGCCATCGTGCGAAAGCCGATGCCGAAATACGGTTTCACCTTCTTGCCGGCTTTTGCCGCTGACAGCGTCTGTCCAAACCGCGCAAGACTCGTCTTGACCGGTTCCCCAACTCGAACTTCCAGCACGCTCATGATTCAGTCTCCTGTACGTCCTGCAGAAAATCGCGGATCAGCGGAGGCACATCCTTGAAGGCGTAGGGCGCTTGCGCGCCCCGGATGTGCTTGTGATCGCCCTTACCGCGTTCGTTGTCGTAACCCACCACGCGCTCGCCAGCGACCACATACACCAGGCGATATTTGATGGGATGCGCCGAAGGCTGCGCTGGCGCGGGCACCTCCCAAACCACCCCCTCAATGGTGCCCCGCCCGTAGGCTTCCTTGATTCGAGCGACGAGTCGCGCCTTCATGGGGTGTATCGTGCCCTATATGATGGGGCGCGTCAAGCCCCATACCCGGTCAGCGCCTAATCGCTTTTGCGCGTCTTCGCGAAATCCCCCGGTTCCAGCACCCTTGAGCACAGGAAACCGATCACCAGGCCCCAGAACGGCGCGCCGATGTTGAAGATCGGCACGTTGGCCACGGTGACGATGAAGGTGATCAGCGCGCCGAAGGTATGCGTGGTGCGAAACGACGCGACAAATGCCGTCTGCAGCACGCGCAGCATGGCGAGGCCGCCGAGCGCGGCGATGAAGGCCTTGGGCGTGGCGAGCATCAGGTGGGTGAACGTGGGCGCGAGCGCGCCGAAGATGAGAACCAGCAGGCCGACCAATAGGCCCGAGGTGTATTGGCGCGTGCGCTCGCCGGAGGTCGCGAGGATCGCGTTTACCGGCCCGGTCAGGCAGGTCGACACCGAACCGACCAGGGCGCTGAGCATGGAGCCGGTCCCACAGGCTATGGTCACGGCGTTGATCGGCGGTTTGTGGCCGATGGCACCGAGCACGGCTATGCCCTGGCCGTTCTGCACTGCGAGTACCGTGATCGCAAGCGGCAACACCAGCGCCACCGTCGCGCGCCAGGAAAACACCGGGGTATACAGAGTCGGGTGCGCAAAGCCGAATATCGCGCCGGTTCCCGGCTGGAAGCGGTCGAGCAATGCGATTGCGGCCGCACCCGCGACGAGTGCGCCGATCAGTGGAGGGAGGTAGCGCGCGAAGCGCGGCAGCGCGGAGAGTCCCACAAACGCCATGACCATGGGACCGGCGATCCAGAAGTCGTCGCGCAGCGCAAATACCACGTCGAGGCCGAAACGCAGGAATACTCCGGCCACCATGGCCATGACGATGGGCATCACCGCCGCTTGCATGGCGCGCCGCACCCAGCCGGAAGCGCCCAGCGCCAGCATCAGCAGCCCCGTAACGTGGTAGGCGCCGACGACCTCGGCGAAACTCAGGTGGCCCAGCGATTGGCCGACGAGTACGGCGCCCGGGATGCTCCATAGAAACACCAGCGGCTGACGATAGAGCCAGCAGAAGGCGAGGCTGATCAGCCCGTTCAGAAAGAACGAGCCGAACATCCACGAAGAGAGATCGGATGCGCTCAGCTTGCCCTGGCTGCCGACGGCGAGAATGATCGCGACCGGTCCTGTGGCCAGGAAGACGAACGCCACCAGCGCATTGACGGCATATAGGCCGCCGAAATCGGACGCGATCTGGCGCGGTCCGGGCGGGGCTAGCTCGGGTGCTTCGAACGGCATCGGCGAAACGGGATGATATGGTCGGTGTAGATTGGCGTTCGCAACTGCAGGTGGTCGAGCGGCATGTTGGCTCGCAGTTCGATTTTCGCCATGACGAAGTGTAACCGATCGCGGAAAATCAATGGGGTGCCCTTGCCCTGATGCAAGAGCAAGGCGCCGGCCTCCGGCCGCGCGCTACGCGCCTTCCCCTACGCAAATTCCCAGGCCGGATCGGGCGAAACGACAAGTGCGCAGGAGGTGCACAACACCGCCCAACCCGCTACACTTATACCCAGCCGCCATCCATGACATGCGGCATCCGTCTCTGGTCAAACTTCAACCGGCAGCGCGGGCCAAGATTCAGGCGGCGCCGGCCGAGGGCGCTGCAGGCCGGCTGGATTTACAGCTATGAAGAGCATGTTGAGCGCCAGCCGCATCGGGCAGCATTCCCGGCCGGGACTGTGGCCGGGGCGAACGCTGGTCGATTTTTTTGACGATGCGCTTGCGCGCACCCCGGATAAGACCGTCGTCACCGGGCATAACTCCGCATCCGGCGATGTCATTGCGTTTTCGTATCGGCAAATGCACCGCCTGGTGAAGCGCATGGCAATCGGCCTCGCCAGGCTGGGGGTCGAACGCGGCGAGGTGGTATCGTGCCAATTGCCGAACTGGTGGCAATTCGTCGCCCTGCACCTCGCCTGCATCCGCATCGGCGCTGTTACCAACCCGCTTATGCCGATCTTTCGTCAGCGCGAACTGAGCTATATGCTGCGATTCGCCGAATCCAGGATTCTGGTGATTCCGCGCCGCTTTCGCGGGTTCGACTATGCGGGGATGGCGGATGGATTGCGCGATGTCCTGCCTGCGCTGGAGCATGTCCTCGTAGTCGGGGATACCCGTTCCGACACGTTTGAAGCGATGCTGCTGGATCCGCAGCTTGAGAACGAGCCCGATGCTGACGATCTGTTCGCGAAGCGCCGGGCTGCACCCAACGACATCGTGCAGCTGCTTTATACGTCCGGCACCACCGGCGAGCCCAAGGGCGTTCTGCATACTTCCAACACCCTGATCAGCATCCTTCAGCCCTATGCCGAACGTCTCGGCATGGACGATACGACGGTCATTCTCATGGCCTCGCCACTGGCCCATCAGGCGGGCTTCATGTATGGGGCGATGATGGGGCCGCTCCTGGGCGGGAAGCTCGTACTGCAGGATATCTGGAAGCCGGATGTTGCGGCTGCCCTGATCGAATCCGAAGGTGTCAGCTATACCATGGGCTCCACCCCTTTCCTGGCCGATCTCACCGACAGCCCGGCGCTGAAGGACCACGATATTTCCAGCCTGCAGACATTCGTATCCTCGGGGGCGCCGATTCCCAGGGTGCTGGTGGAGCGCGCGGTCCAGCGATTGCGCTGCGCCGTCATCTCGGCTTGGGGCATGAGCGAGACCGGTTCGGTGACAACCACCCGCCCCGGCGATCCGCCGGAAAAAATATTCGGCACCGACGGCGTGGCGCTGCGGGGGATGGAGGTGCGGATCGCAGACGAACAGGGCAAACCGCTGCCGGTGGATACCGAGGGACATCTGCAATGCCGCGGCGTCGGCAACTTTATCGGCTACTTCAAGCGGCCGGACATCTCCGCTGGCGACGCTGAGGGCTGGTTTGATACCGGTGATCTTGCGACCATGGACGCGGACGGCTATATCCGCATTACCGGCCGGTCGAAGGACATCATCATCCGCGGGGGCGAGAATATTCCCGTGATCGAGATCGAAGAACTGGTCTATCGCCTTCCCGCCGTTCAAAGCGCTGCCATCGTCGCCATGCCGGACGAAAGGCTGGGCGAGCGAGGCTGCCTGTTTGTGGTGCTGCAGCCGGGCGAAACGCTGACGTTTGACGAGGTGGTGGCCCATCTCGCCCGGCACAATTTGGCCAAGAACTACTTTCCAGAAAGGATGGAGATCATCGCCGAGATGCCTCGCACCGCCAGCGGGAAAATCCAGAAATACCTGTTGCGCGAGCGTGCCCGCGCCCTTGCGGGAAGTCCGAAATAGGCGCCTGTCAAAGCCACGCGAATTTCACGACCAATGATCCTGTGCTGCCGGTCCGGTCCGGCGCAGCCGAGCAGGGGGGCAACCCGCGTCGAGTCATTTGTTCCACCATTTCCAATCGACGCGCAAACGTGAGTCGGGTATTCTCTCATAGCTGTTCATTCGGCTTGGCTCTTGGCAGATGCGGATCGGGTCGCAGCTCCCAGCCGCTCAAATGCAGCCCGGATGAACAAGAGCAAGGTATTCGAGTATCACAGCGGCAGGGTAGGAGCTTTTGTTGTTGATCAGTTCAAAGGGGACACGTCATGCCGTTCGTCAACATCCGCATCGTAGAAGGCCATTCCCAGGAGCGCAAAGACGAGATCGCGCGCCGTGTCACCGATACCATTGCCGAGGTGGCGAAGCTGCCGAAGGAGGCGATCTGGGTGGTGTTCGAGGATGTCAAGGCCGACGACTGGTACGTGGGATCCACGCGCGTCAGCCGGATGAAGAAAGGTTGAGGCCGTGAACGCCGAGATCCGCGATCCCCGGTTCAAGACGGTCGTCGGGGAAAAGATCGCGTTCGAGCGGATCGCGACCGGGTTCCTGTTCACCGAGGGGCCGCTGTGGCACGCGCACGAGCACTATCTGCTTTTCAGTGACATGCCGGGTGACCACCTGCGCAAGTGGAGCGCGGCGGGCGGGGTGACGACCTTCCGCCGGCCCTGCAACCAGTCGAACGGCCTGGCTTGGGATCGGCAGGGGCGCTTGCTCGCCTGCGAGCACGCATCCAGCCGACTCACGCGCACGGAATCTGACGGTTCGATCGTCGTGCTTGCCAGCCGCCTGCACGATAGGGCGCTGAACAGCCCCAACGATCTGGTCGTCAAGTCCGACGGCTCGATCTACTTCAGCGACCCGACCTACGGCCGCAACGAGTACTTCGGCCGGCCGCGGCCGACCGAGCTCGACTTCCGCGGCGTCTATCGCGTCGAACCGGAGACGCTGCGGCTAAGCCTGCTCGCGGACGACTTCGGCCAGCCGAACGGCCTGTGCTTCTCAGCCGACGAGCAGCGGCTGTTCGTCAACGACACGGATCGGCAGCATATCCGTGTATTTGACGTGAAGGCGGACGGCACCATCGCGGGCGCGCGTGTCTGGGCCGAGACCCGGGGCGAGGGCGACGGCGCGCCCGACGGTATGAAGTTCGACTCACAGGGTAATTTGTACTGCTGCGGGCCGGGCGGCATCCACGTGTTTGCGCCCGACGCGGCGTGTCTCGGAGTGATCCGCGTCCCGGAGCACACGGCGAATTTCTGCTGGGGCGATGCCGACTTCCGCAGCCTTTACATTACCGCGTCGAGCTCCGTTTATCGCATGCGCACGGCAGTTGCCGGCAGGGCGCAGATGGTCACCGAATCAGGCAGTTTGTAATCATCGGCTTTCACTGCACCGCGGTGATGGAGCCGCGGTCGATGACGACGATCTGATCGACCATACGCTCGGAGTGCTGCAGATCGGATTCGGAAACGATGACCGACATGCCCTCGCGCTTCAAGTCGACGACCACCTCCACCAACCGGTGCGCGAGCGCCGGCGCCACGCCTTCGAACGGCTCATCCAGAAGCAGCAGCCGGGTTCCGCACATCAGCGCGCGGCCCAGCGCCGCGAGCTTCTGCTGGCCGCCGGATAGCTGCAGGCCCTTGCGCGGCGCGAATTCGCGCAGCTCGGGGATCAGCTCGTAGACTTTCTTCAGCCGCGCCTCGGCGTCCCCGACATGCGCCGCCCACGCCGGCACCAGCACGTTCTCCTCCACCGTGAGATCGGGAATCAGGCGCCGGTCCTCCGGCATGTAGCCGATGCCGAGGCGCGTGCGCGCGTGCGTCTTCGCCGCAACCAGGTCGTTGCCGTCGAATACGATCGAGCCGCTCGTGAGCTTGAGCAGCCCCATGATGCTTTTCATCAGCGTCGTCTTGCCCGCGCCGTTGCGCCCGATCAGGCCGGCCATGGTGCCGGTGGGCAGCTCCAGCGACACTTCGCGCAGGATCTGCACCGACTGGATCCCGACATTGAGATTCGCGATCTTAAGCATCGGCCGCGCCTTCCTCGTCCAGCCGCTGCAAGGAGCCGCCGACCACGTAGCGCTTGACCTCGGGATCGGTGAGCGCAATCTCGGGCGCCGCGTCGGCGATGATGCGGCCGTCATAGAACGCGAGCACGCGCTGCGCGAAGCGGCTCACCACCTCCATGTCGTGCTCGACGAACAGCACCGTCGCCCCCTCGGCTTTCACCGCCGCCATCACCATCTCCATCATGCCGAACTTTTCCTCCGCCGAAACCCCGCTGGTGGGCTCGTCGAGCAACAGGATCGTGGGCTTGGCGACCATGGTAAGGGCGATATCCAGGAGCTTGCGCACCCCGCCCGGCAGAACCTGGGCGTTCCTGTTGCGATAGTCGGAAAGGCCGAAGCGCTCGAGGATGCGCTCGGCCACGGCCTCGGCAGGTGCGTCGTACCCGGGCACGTTGGGCTGGCCGCGCGAGAAGAAACCGCCCAAGCCGGCATTGCGCAGGACCACGCCCAGACCCACCATCATGTTTTCGAACACCGTGAGCGAGCTGTAGAGCTGCGGGATCTGGAACGAGCGGCAGATGCCGATGCGCGTGATCTCGCGCGGCGAGAGCGCGGTGATGTCGCGCCCCTGATAGTGGATGCTGCCGGTGTCGGGCTTGATATAGCCCGTGATCATGTTGATGAACGTGGTCTTGCCGGCGCCGTTGGTGCCGATCAGGCCGACCACCGAATCCTGTTCGATCGCGGCGTTGACATTCGTCGCCGCGGTCACCGCGCCGAAGCGCTTGTTCAGGTCCCGCGCATCGAGGACGACCGCCATCTCAGGCCGCCTTGCGCCGGCTGAACAGCGACCACAGCCCTTCGGGCAGGAACACGATCACCAGCAGCAGCGCAATCCCCAGGGTCATCTGCCAGGTATTGGGGGAAATGTCGAACGCGACGGTGTGGATAATGCCGAAGATCATCGCGCCGAGGAAGGGCGCAACCACGCTCCTGGTGCCGGCGAGGATAGTGATGAAAATGAACTCGCCCGAGGTGGTCCAGTACGCCATCTCCGGGTCGATGTGCCCGACCGTGGTCGCCGCGAGCGCGCCGCCTATGCCCGAGAGCGCTGCGGCGATCACGTACTTGACGTGGATTGCTTCGCGCACGGAAGCCCCCATGTACTCCACCCGGATCTCGTTGTCCTTGATCGCCGCGGCCAGTTGCCCGAGCGGCGTCGTCAGATAGCGATGAACCAGAAACGTCGCCAGAAACGCCACGGCGCAGCCCGCCACCAGCACGGTGTAGCGCACCCATTCCTGCGCGGGGCGGATGCCGAACACCGTCGAGGGCAGGATGTTGAATCCGTCGGTCGAGCCCAGCGCCTCGTTCTTCGCCAGCAGTCCGTAGAGGATCATCGACAGCGCCAGGCTCAGCAGGCCGTAGAAAATGCCGCGGTAGCGCGCCAGCAGAAAACCCAGGATGAAGGCGATGAACGCGGCAGCGATTGCGCCGGAAATCATCTGCACCAGCATGTCGCTGATGCCGAAGAAGCGCCCGAGGCTGCCGGCAGTGTAGGCGCCGATGCAATAGTAGAGCGCCTGACCGAACGACACCAGTCCGGCGCGCAACTGCAGCATCAGGCCCAGCGCCACCAGGCCCTTGGCGATCGCGATGGTCACAATGAACATCGCCCACTGCGGCAGCAGCGGCCCGGCGCCAACCAGCGCGAGCAGGACGGCACCGAGGATGATCAGCGTGCGGTCGCCCTTCATATCTTCCTCGGCTCGGCCAGGCTGAACAGCCCACGCGGCCGGAATGCGAGCACCATCGCCATGACGAAATAGATGACGAACAACTCCACCTCGGGCGCATAGTGGATCGTGGCCGAGCGCACCAGGCCGACGATCATAGCGCCCAGGGCGGCGCCCGGCAGGCTGCCCATGCCGCCGATCACGATCACCGCAAAAGACAGCACGATGATCTCCACGCCGAGGCCCGGCACCACCGAAACCGTGGGCGCGGTGAAGGCGCCGCCCAGCGCCGCGAGGAAGGAGCCGAAAGTAAACGTGATCAGGTAGAAGCGATCGACGTTGATTCCCATCGCGCGGCTCACCTCCGGATCGTGGATGACGGTGCGCAGCAGCTTGCCGA